>Ga0114129_10000014_pt1 | contig 130267 bp, 132 predicted proteins | sample RhiMetdeltSRZDD1_FD_80071 | JGI IMG/M metagenome (GOLD analysis project Ga0114129, IMG submission 80071) | Populus rhizosphere microbial communities from Tennessee, USA - Rhizosphere MetaG P. deltoides SRZDD1 (version 2) (version 2) | ecosystem: Host-associated > Plants > Roots > Rhizosphere... | reverse complement strand
CCGACCAGGTCGGCGAAGTACAGCCTGCCGATCCCCTCGGTCTTGCGGCCGAACAGCGTCGACACCATCACGCCGATCCACACGAACGACGCGAACAGGGCCAGGCACAGCGCCAGCAGGGCGGCGAAGTTCACGAACGAGTCGCGGCGGCCGTAGTCCCACAGCGCCAGCGACGCGATCGGCAGCCGGGCGACGACCAGGTAGCCGAGGATCACGCTCACGGCGCCGACCAGGCAGCCGACGGTCAGGACCGTGTCCGTCTTCGCCCGCTTCAGCCGGCCCGAGATCGACGTGATGACGCTGCCGCAGCCGATGCCGAGCAGGGCCAGCCCGATCACCAGGTACGTGTAGTAGTAGAAGAGCTTGAACGAGACGACCCGGGTGTAGCTGATCTCGAGCAGGAGCGAGGCGAAGCAGATCAGGAAGATCTCGAGGTGGTAGCCCCGCTCCCGAACCGCCCGCCTCGCGTGTGCGTTGGCCGCGTCGGACTCGACGCCCTCACCGTCCCCGTTCGTCGCCGTCTGCGCTGACGTCGAGCTGGCCATCGATCACGTTCCCCCGGTTACAGGTCCGGTCCCTGACGCGCCGATTACCGGCGGATGCGGCGGGTCAGACGGGCGGGCGCGGACCCTCGGTCTCGAGGGCCCCCAGCCCCGCGGGAGCTTAGCCACGACCACACACCGTGTCCCAAGGCGGTCCCACGACGCCGAGCAGCACCAGCGCTCTTGGGAGCGTCGATTACCGAAAGGTAGGTTGAGCGGCCATGCAGGAGATCCTCGAGGCCATCCAGGGGGGCGCCTCGGGCGACCAGATCGCCGCGCTGCCCATCCCCGAGACCTACCGGGCCGCCCACGTGCTGCGGGCCGAGCAGACGATGTGGGACGGGGTCCCGTCGGAGGACAAGGACCCCCGCAAGTCCGTCCACATCGGCGAGGTGCCGACTCCCGAGCTGGCCCCCGACGAGGCCTACATCGCGGTGATGGCCAGCTCCATCAACTTCAACACGGTGTGGACCTCGATCTTCGAGCCGCTGTCCACCTTCGCCTTCCTCGACCGGCTGGGCCGCGAGTCGGTGTGGGGCGCCCGCCACGCCCAGGACTTCCATGTCGTCGGGTCCGACGCGTCGGCCGTCGTGCTGCGGGTCGGCTCGGCGGTCCGCAACTGGGAGCCGGGCGACCGGGTGGTCGTCCACTGCAACTTCGTCGACGACCAGGACCCGTCGTCCCACGACGACTCGATGCTGGCCGCCAACCAGCGCATCTGGGGCTTCGAGTCCAACTTCGGGGGGCTCGCCGACCTGGCCGTCGTCAAGGCCAACCAGCTCATGCCCAAGCCCGCCCACCTCACCTGGGAGGAGGCGGCGGTCAACGGCCTGTGCGCCTCGACCAGCTACCGCATGCTCGTGGGCCGGCACGCGGCCCGCATGAAGCAGGGCGACAACGTCTTCATCTGGGGCGCCACGGGCGGCATCGGCGCCTACGCGACCCAGCTCGTGCTCAACGGGGGTGGGACCCCTGTCGGCGTGGTGTCCAGCGAGGACCGGGCCCGGCTGCTGCGGGCCATGGGCTGCGAGAACGTCATCGACCGCAAGGCCGAGGCCTACCAGTTCTGGGCGGATGAGCACACCCAGGACGAGGGCGAGTGGCGCCGCCTCGGCAAGAAGGTGCGCTCGCTCGTCGGCGACGACCCCGACATCGTGTTCGAGCACCCCGGGCGCCAGACCATGGGTGCCTCCGTGTTCATCGCCAAGCGCGGCGGCACCGTGGTCACCTGCGCCGCCACCAGCGGCTTCATGATCGAGTACGACAACCGCCACCTGTGGATGAAGCTCAAGACCATCAAGTCGTCCCACTTCGCCAACTACCAGGAGGCGTGGGACATGAACCGGCTGATCGACCGGGGCGCCATCCAGCCGGTGTTGTCCGCGGTCTACCCACTGGAGCAGGTTGGCGAGGCCGCCCGGGCCGTCCACCGCAACGAGTCCGAGGGCAAGCTCGGCGTGCTGTGCCTCGCCCCCGAGCCCGGCCTCGGCGTCACCGACCCCGAGAAGCGAGGGCGCATCGGCGAGGACCGCATCACGCTGTTCCAGCGCCACGCCCGCGGCGAGATCTGACGCCTTCGGGCGTCCCTCAACCCTCAGATTCCGACGGAGCGACGCCGGAAACGATGTCGGGGTCCGCGCAGGCCCGGGCGAACGCGTCCAGCCGGCGGCGGATGTCGCGGCCCAGCAGCCACACGCCGATCCGGTCAGCCACCGGCGCCAGCCAGCGGGGGCGGATCGTGAAGTTGTAGCGCCACGTGGCCTCGGTCCCGCCCTCCGCGGGGGCGAAGTTCCAGCCGCCCGAGAACGTCCGGAAGAACCACGGCCCCGTCACCATCCGCATGCCCACCTGGGTCGGCGGCCGGAACGTCACGTACTCGGACACCATCGTCAGGCGGTGGCGGGACCGGGTCCAGGTCCGCACGCCGGCGCCGGCCGCGGCGGCGCCGTCGAGCAGGCGCTGCTCCCGCACGAACGGGTCCCAGCGGTAGCGCAGCTCGCCGTAGGTCTGCGAGAGCGCGAAGGCGACGTCGGGCGGCACCGGCACCACGACGGTCGAGGACACCCGGGGCACGGGGGAAGTGTGGCGCGCTACTCGGCGACCGTGACCGCGCCCCCGGCGGCGGCCGAGGCGTAGAGGGCGTCGACGACCCGGTGGGCGGGCAGGGCCTCCGCGAACGACGGGCGCGCCGGCGTCCCGTCCCGGACCGCGGTCAGGAACGCGGTGGCCTGGTTGGTCGGCGCGCCCTCACCGGCCGCGACCGCCGCCGCGGCCAGGTCGTCGCCCCCCAGCACCTGCTCGTCCTCGCCCGTGAACTGCCAGCGGACCGGGCCGACCCAGTCGCCCTCCAGCGCCGCGTACAGCCGTGAGCAGAACACCTCGACCCGCCGCAGGCTCGGACGCTCCAGCACGTCGTGCCACACCGACGTCAGCGTCCCCGACGCTCCGGACGCGAACTCGAGGCGGGCCACGGTCACGTCGTCGATCCGGGGGTGGCCGTGGACCTCGCGCGTGGTGGCGCTGACCGAGGCGACGGGGCCGAAGATCCAGCGGAGGATGTCGACGTCGTGGATCGAGTGCTCCAGCAGCGTTCCGCGGCCCGCCTTCGACGCGTCGGTCCGCCAGGTCGACCGGTACATGCCCTGATCGGGGATGAACTGGTCGTCCCGGAACACCACCGCCAGCACCTCGCCCGCCCGCGGGTCGCCGACCAGGTGACGCAGCCAGCGGAACGACGGTAGGTAGCGCAGCACCAGCCCCACCTGGTTGGGCACGCCCGCCGCCTCGACCGCCGCCACCATGCGGACCACCGTGTCCGCGTCGGCGGCGAGAGGCTTCTCGCAGAACACCGCGACCCCGGCGGCTGCGGCCTGCTCGACCAGCCGGGCGTGCTCGGCCGTCCACGTCGTGACGTAGACCGCGTCGACCATGCCGAGGACCGCGTCCTCGGGCACGGCCGCCGCGCCGTGGTGTGCGGCGAACGCCTCGGCCCGCGTCTGCTTCGGGTCGTGGACGGCCACCACCCGGTGATCGACCCCGCAGTCCGCCAGCGCGGCTGCGTGGTAGCGGCTGATGAACCCGGCGCCGAAGAACCCCACACGGACGGTCACGGAGGCGAAGGCTAGGTTGAGGTCGTGCTGCTCACCGAGATCGACCACGTCGCCATCGCCGTCAACGACCTCGAGGCGGCCATCGCCTACTACCAGGCCACCTTCGGCGCCGAGGTCGACCACCGCGAGGTCGTCGAGCCGGACGGCGTCGAGGAGGCCCTGCTCAAGGTGGCCGACAGCTACATCCAGCTGCTGACCCCGACCCGCGACGACTCGCCCGTGGCCAAGTACCTCGAGCGCCAAGGTGAGGGCCTGCACCACATCGGCTATCGCGTGGCCGACTGCGCCGAGGCGCTCGACGCGGTCAAGGCCCGGGGCGGCCGGGTGATCGACGAGGCGCCCCGGCCCGGCAGCCGCGGGACGACGGTCGCGTTCGTCCACCCGAAGGGCGCGTTCGGCACGCTGATCGAGCTCGTCCAGGAGTAGCGGGAGGTCCCCCGGCACGGGGATGGGCGGCAGTAGCGTTTCGCCGACTCTGGCGCACGTGACAGGAGGCGCACTTTGGACCCTGCTACCCCACAGCCACCGCCGGCACTGCCGGGTGGTGGTTACCCGGCAGTGCTGGAGATCGACCAGCCCGAGCATGTCGCCAACTGGCGGCCGCTCGTCCACTGGCTCCTGGTCATCCCGCACTGGATCGTCCTCTACGTCCTCGGCATCGTGGCCGAGGTCGTGTCGATCGTGGCGTGGTTCGCCATCCTCTTCACCGGCAAGATGCCGGACGGGCTGGCAAACCTGATCGCCCTCTACATCCGCTACTCGAACCGGGTGACGGCCTACTCGCAGTTCATGCGCGAGGAGTACCCGCCGTTCAGCTTCGACACGGTGCCGCAGGACCCGGGCGACTACCCGGGCGTGCGGACCCAGCTCGATCCCGAGCTGGAGGACCGCAACCGGCTCACCACGGCGTTCCGTTTCATCCTCGTGATCCCGCACCTGTTCGTGCTGACGATCCTGGCGATCGTGGTGTTCTTCGCCATGATCGGCGCGTTCTTCGTGGTGCTGTTCACCGGCCGCTGGCCGGACGGCCTGTTCACCTTCGTCCTCGGCTTCATGCGCTGGGCGACCCGGGTGAACGCATACTTCCTGCTGCTCACCGACGAGTACCCGCCGTTCTCGATGGAGTGACGACCGCGCGCCGGTGGCCGGGGCGACGCTGACCCGGCCACCGGACGCCCGGTGCCTATGGTGGGTGTCAGGGGGAGGAAGGCGGCACCATCACGTGGTCGATCAGGTGGACGGTGGCGTTGGCCGTCCTGATGTCGGGCACGACCACCTGGGCCTGCCCACCGCCGACGGTGATCATGTCGCCCTCGGCCGCGATGGGCAGGGTGGCCCCGGTGAAGGTCTCGACCTCGGTGCGGGAGGCGAGGTCCGCGGCGGACAGCTGCTCGCCGGCCACGACATGGAACCCGAGGACCTGGGTGAGCAGGCCGGTGGGGTCGGCCAGGGCGGCGTCGAGCGTCGCGGGGTCGAGGGCCGCGAACGCGCAGTCGGTGGGGGCGAACACGGTCAGGGCCGGCGCCGAGTTGAGCGTGTCGACCAGCCCCGCCTCGCCCACCGCGCCGACGAGCGTGGTGAGGACGGGGTTGCTGGATGCCGCGGTGGCGACCGGGTCGTCGGTCATGCCGGCGAGCGTGCCCTCGTCGGGGCCGGACTCGACGGCGTCGACGAGGCCGTCGGCGTCGCAGATCCCGGCCGAGTCCGCCGGGGCGGCGGGAGCGGCCGGCTGCTCCATGGGGCTGTCGTCACGGCTGGCCGCGTCGCCGTCGTCGTCCCCACCGCACGCTGCACCGAGCAGCGTGAGGGCGAGCAGGGCGGCGGCGGCCCGGGCGATGCGGAAACGTGACATGTCATCTCATCCTTCTGGTGGGGGTTGTACGGGATCGACGGTCACGACCAGCGACATCCAGCCGCTGACGCCGTCGGGCAGGGTCTCGGACCGGTCTCCGGTCTGGACCTCGCCGGTGCCGTCCGTGGCTCGGACGACGATCGTGTGGCGGCCCGGCGTGGCGTCCCACTCGTGGCGCCACTGGCGCCAGGTGTCGGCGCTCACCGCCGCCCCCAGCTCCGCGGGGCGGAACGGCTCGCCGTCGATGCTGACCTCCACGGCGTCGATGCCCCGGGTCTGGGCCCAGGCCACACCGGCGACGACGACCGGGCCCGCTGCCACCCGCTCGAGGCTGCGGGGCGTGTCGATGCGGGCCATCGTCTTGATCGGGGCGCGTCGGGCGTAGCCGCGGGGCACCCAGTACTGGTCGAAGGCGTCGAACGTGGTGACCTCGAGCTCGGTCAGCCACTTTGTCGAGCCGGCGTAGCCGTAGATGCCGGGGGTGACGAGCCGGGCGGGGAACCCGTGGCGCAGCGGCAGGGGCTCGTCGTTCATGCCCACCGCCACCAGGCTCGGGCGGTCGTAGGCGGCGGCGAGCGGGAAGCCGCACGTGTAGCCGTCGACCGACCGGCCGACGAGCTGGTCCGCGCGGCTCCGGGGGCGGGCGGCGGCGAGCAGATCGGCCACGGGCACGCCGAGCCAGCGGGCGTTGCCCACCAGGTCGCCGCCGACGGGGTTGGAGACGCAGGTCAGCGTGACGTCGGCCTCGACCAGGTCGCGGTCGAGCAGCTCGGCGAAGCTGACCTCGTACGGCTCGTCGACCATGCCGGTGACCCGCAGCGACCAGTCCTCCGCCCGGACCTGCGGTACGACCAGGGCGGTGTCGATCCGGTAGAAGTCGGCGTTGGGGGTGACGAACGGCGCCACGCCGGGCACGCCGACGTCGGCGGATGCGGGCACCGCCGGGAGCGGCCGCGCCGCCCGGGGCAGCACGATGCCGGCCCGGGACTCGGCGGCGCTGAACCGGCTCCGCAGCGCCCGCCCACCCGCACCCGCGAGGGCGGCGGCCGCAGCGACGCCGGCGGTCAGCCCGAGGAACGCCCGCCGCGACCCGATCCCGCCGCGGGCGGCCCGCGGCGCGGCGGCGGCGGGGGCCGGCGGGCGGGCACGCCCGAGGAGGAGCCACAGCCCGCCGATCCCGGCGACGCCGGCGACGACGCTGGGCACCACGGCCACCGCCGACGCGGACGGCGCCGACAGTGCGGCGAGGGCCCCCACTGCGGCGAAGGCGGCGAGCCCGAGTGCTGCGGCCCGCGGGCGGCGCCGGGCCACGACCCCGAGCACCGCCCCGAGCACGGCCGCCAGCACGACGGTCCCCACGACGAGCGCCAGCTTGTCGTTGGTCCCGAAGGTCTCGATGGCGAACCGCTCGACCGGCCGCGGCGCCCGGTCGATGACCTCCCGGGCCACGGCCTCCACGGGCGAGGAGAGCCGGGAGTCCGCCCCGGCCACGAGCTCACCGACCCCCAGCGCCGCCGCGGCGCTGACCAGCCCGGCCAGCGCCGCGGCCGTGGGTGCGGGGGATGCGGCGGTCGAGGACATCGCCAGGTATCCGGAGCCACGGCCCCGCTGGATTCCACCCGTGGCCGACCGCAGGCACGCCGGCGTCGGACAGGTCTACGCCAGCGTGCCCGCGGCCATCAGGCCCGACGGGGACAGCGAGCCACCCGCGGGCTCGTTACTGATGGCGACCCGCCGGGTGCCGGCGGGCAGGGTGACGGGGACCTCGTCGTCCGTGCCGTCGCCCAGCAGGCCCAGCGACACCGGGCGGTCGTCGTCGAGTCGCCACAGCTGGTAGGTGCGGCCGCCGGGGAGAGCGGCCACACCGTCCAGCTCGACCGCGGCGCCGTCCGGGCCCGCGGTCACCCGGGCCACCTCGATGCCGTCGCCGTCGGTCAGGATCCCGAGGGTCCGCCCGGCGACGTCGCCCCCGGGCGCGCGCCCGCCGCCGCGCCCGGCTTCGAGGACCTGGGGCCCGACCGCCACGGCCGCCAGCAGCGCGGCCGCGGCCGCCACCAGGCCGACCAGCCGGCGGCGCCGGAGCCCGCGCGGCGGCGCCGGCGCCGTTGACGGCGCCGCCCGCACGGACCCGAACTCGACGGGGAGGACCGCGCGAGGCGCGGCCCCGCCGGTGCGGACCTCGATGGCCGCCCACACCGCGGCGGGCGGCAGCTCGTCGGCGACGAGGCACGACAGCGTGGCCTCGTCCTCGGCCAGCAGCTGCCGGCACGGCTCGCACCCGGCCAGGTGGTCCTCGATGGCCTCCCGTTCGCCGGCGTCGTCGACCGCGTCGAGCACGTAGGCGGCCAGGTCGTCGATGGGGTGGTAGCGGTACGGGGCGATCTTCACGGGGTCACCCCCTGGTCCTCGAGCGACCGGCGCAGGACCTGCAGGCCGCGCCGGATGCGGGTCTTCACCGTGCCCTCGGGCGTGCCCAGCAGCTCCGCCGTCTCCCGGTAGCTGTGGCCGCCGAAGTACGACAGCACGATGGCGTCGCGCTCGTCGGCCGACAGCTGCTCGACGGCCTTGCGCACGTCGTCGCCGAGGGCGGCCAGGTGCACGGTCGCCTCGACGTCCGACTCGGTGACCGGGGCGAAGTGGCCCTCGCGGTCCTGGCGGCGCTGGCGGGCGGTCTCGGACCGGACGGTGTCGACGGCCCGGGCGTGGGCCTGAGCCACGAGCCACGGCCGCAGCCGGCCCCGGGTCGGGTCGAAGCGGTCGGGGCGCCGCCACAGGTCGGTGAACACGGTCTGGCTCACGTCCTCGGCCAGGACCCGGTCGTTGCACACCCGCTTGGCGACCGCCCACACGGCCCCCGCGTAGCGGCGGTAGATCTCGCCCAGCGCCGGCTGCTCGCCGGCCGCGACGGCCCGCACCAGGTCGTCGTCGGGGTGGTCGCTGAGGCACGCCCCGGTCCGGTGCGGCGAGCGGCCGCGCCCCCTCGCCCGGGTGGTGGGCATCGCTGCGGAGCTCCCCTGGACGGTCGTCATGCCACAGGTGATTCGGTGCGGGCGGCGAGCCGGATGTCGGAAATGGGGTGGATCGCAGGCGCCGCCCTGCCACCATGGTCCGCCATGTTGTCGGTGCGAGGGCTCACGATCGAGGTCGGCGGCACCCTCGTGGTCGAGGGTGCCGGCTTCACCGTGCGCGCCGGCGACCGGGTCGGGCTGGTGGGCCGCAACGGTGCGGGGAAGACCTCGCTGCTCCGCGTGCTGGGCGGCATGGCCGAGCCCAAGACGGGCGTCATCCAGCGGCCGGCGGCGTTCGGCTATCTCCCGCAGGATCCCCGCCTCGACACCATCGCCCCCGAGATCACCGCGGTCAGCCACGTTCTCGGCGGCCGCGGCCTCGACGCCCTCGCCGCCCGGATGGAGGAGCTCCGGGCCAAGATGGAGGCCGAGCCCGGCGACGAGCGGCTGGTCGCCCGCTGGAGCCGGGCCCACGACGCGTTCGAGCATGCCGGCGGCTACGCGGCGGAGTCGGAGGCCCGCAGCCTGCTGTCCGGGCTCGGGCTGCGGTCCGACCGGGTCGACGGCGCCATCACCCGGCTGTCCGGCGGCGAGCGCCGGCGGGTCGAGCTGGCGCGCATCCTGTTCGCCGGCAGCGACCTGCTGCTGCTCGACGAGCCCACGAACCATCTCGACAACGACGCCCGCGAGTGGCTGTTCGGCTTCCTGCGCGCCTACCGGGGCGCGCTCGTGGTGGTCAGCCACGACCTGGAGCTGCTCGACGACTCCATCACCCGGGTACTTCACCTCGACCGGCCCGGCGAGGCCGATGTCGGCGAGATCACCGAGTACAAGGGCACGTTCTCGGAGTACAAGGAGGCCCGGGGCCGTGACGAAGCCCGCCGGGCCAAGATCGCCGCCCGCCAGCAGTCCGAGATCGCCCGCCTCCAGACGCTGATCGACCGGTGGGGCGCGAAGGCGAGCAAGGCGGCGTTCGCCAAGTCGCTGGAGACCCGCATCGAGCGCATCCGCCGCGACGGCGTCGAGGCGCCATCCGCCCGGCGGGGCCTGCGCCTGCGGCTGCCCGACCCGCCGCCCTGCGGCCGCACCGGGTTGACGGTGCAGGGGCTGGCCAAGTCGTACGGTGGCGGGCCGGCCGTGTTCGAGGACCTGGCGTTCGAGGTCGGGCGGGGCGAACGGCTGCTCGTGCTCGGCCTCAACGGCGCCGGCAAGACCAGCCTCCTGCGCATCCTCGCCGGCACGGCCGAGGCCGACCGGGGCCGCGTCGTGTGGGGCCACCAGGTCACGGCCGGCTACTACGCGCAGGAGCACGAGGGCATCCGGGCGGGCGCGTCGGTCCTCGACCACATGGCCGAGGCCTCGCCCGGCCAGCCCGAGCAGGTGCGGCGGCGGCTGCTCGGCATGTTCGGGCTGTCGGGCGACAAGGTCCACCAGGACGCCTCGACGCTGTCGGGCGGCGAGAAGACGAAGCTGGCGCTGTCGCTGCTGGTGGCCGGCCGCCACAACCTGCTGCTGCTCGACGAGCCCACCAACAACCTCGACCCGCCGTCGCGCGAGGCGGTGGCGGCGGCGCTGGCCAGCTGGGGCGGCACGATGATCATCGTCAGCCACGACATGGGCTTCGTCCGGGACCTGGCCCCGGACCGGGCGCTGCTGATGCCCGACGGCGACGTCGACTTCTGGTCCGACGACCTGCTGGACCTGGTCGAGCTGGCGTAGGCGCCGGGCACGGTACGGTCGGCGCGCATGGACGTCCACCTCGTCGACGGCACCTACGAGCTGTTCCGCTACCACTTCGCGCCGAACAACCGCGACATGGACAAGGGCGCCACCATCGGCGTCGTCGGCACGCTCCTCCAGCTGGTGGCTGACGGCGCCACCCACGTCGGGGTGGCCACCGACCACGTCATCGAGTCGTTCCGCAACGACCTGTGGCCCGGTTACAAGTCGTCGGCCGGCATGCCCCGCGAGCTGCTCGCCCAGTTCCCGCTGGTGGAACTGGCCATGGAGGTCGCCGGCTTCACGGTGTGGCCCCAGGTCGCCTACGAGGCCGACGACGCCATGGCCGCCGCCGCGGTGATGGCCGCGGCCGACGACCGGGTCGAGCGGGTGGTCATCTGCACGCCAGACAAGGATCTTGGCCAGTGCGTGGGCGGCAAGGTGATCCAATACGACCGGCGCAAGGGCCAGGAGTTCGACGCCGCCGGGGTCGAGGCCCGCCTGGGCGTGCCCCCGGAGTCGATCCCCGACCTGCTGGCGCTGGTGGGCGACTCGGCCGACGGGTTCCCCGGCCTCCCGGGCTGGGGGTCCAAGTCGGCGGCCGCCATCCTGCGGCGCTGGGGGCACCTGGAGGACATCCCGGCCGACCCGGTGACCTGGGACGCCGGCATCCGGGGTGCTGCCAAGCTCAACGCCGTGCTGCGCGACCAGTTCGAGCTGGCGCTTCTGTTCCGTCGCATCGCCACGGTCGAGACCGACGCGCCGGTCAGCGAGTCGGTGGACGAGCTGCGCTGGACCGGCCCGCCGGACCAGGACGCGTTCGCGGCCATGTGCGACAAGCTCGACGCGCCGAACCTGCTGCGTAGGAGCAGCGCCCTGGTCGCCCGCCTGGGCCGCTGAAACCGGCCCGGGCGCCGGCTCAGCCGTTCTTGGGCAGGTCCTTGAACGGCGTGTTCTTGTCGAAGCCGGGCTCCTTGGGCAGGCCGAGGACCCTTTCGCCGATGATGTTGCGTTGGACCTGGTCGGTGCCGCCGTAGATCGGGGGGCCCTGGGCGAACAGCGCCATCTCGGTGATGCCCGACAGGAACGGCAGGCCGGTGGCGTCGTCGAGCGTCTTGCGGTCGTCCGCGTCGTAGGCGTGGAGCATGCCGTAGCCCCCGGCGATCTCGAGGCCGAGGTCGCGGGACAGGCGCACGGTGTTGCTCATCAGCAGCTTGGAGATGTTGGGCAGGCCGGGGATGTCCTTGCCGGCCGCCGCGGCCGCCTTGGCCCGCACGTTGTTGAACCGGGCGAGCTCGCCGATGGTGTGGAGCTGCATCAGCTTCTGGCGGATCGACGGGTTCGTGACCGTGCCGTTGCCCTTGGCCAGCTGGATGAGGCCCTTGGACGAGGCGCCGAACAGGGTGCCGCCCCCGCCGCCACGGCGGCCGCCGGAGGTGACGAAGTCGCCGGCCCGCTTGTCGAGGTCGCCGGCCACGGTGCCCGGGCTGGCGAGGGAGGCGGCCGCCGAGCCGCCGCCGGCGCCCAGGCTCGAGCGCTCGAACATGAGCGTGGTGTTGGCGACCCGCCAGCCGTTGTTGAGGCCGCCGATGGCCGCGTCGTCGGGGACGCGCGCGTCGGTGAGGAACACCTCGTTGAACAGGGCCCGGCCGGTCATTTCCCGCAGCGGGACCACCTCGACGCCCGGCTGGTGCATGTCGAGGGCGAAGTAGGTGATGCCGGCGTGCTTGGGCTGGTCGGGGTCGGTGCGGGCGATGAGCATGGCCAGATCGGCCACCTGGCCTCCGGATGTCCACACCTTCTGGCCGTTGACGATCCACTCCTCGCCGTCCTTGACGGCCCGGGAGTTGAGGCCGGCCAGGTCGGACCCGGCGCTCGGCTCGCTGAAGAGCTGGCACCAGGCCTTCTGGCCGGTGACGATGTCGCGGAGGTAGCGCTCCTTCTGCTCGTCGCTGCCGTGGACCGCGATGGTCGGGCCGGCGAGCATCAGGGCGAGGCCGCCGGGGGCCGGCAGCGCGCCGAAGTCGGCGATGGCCTGCTGCACCCGCACACCGTCAGCGCGGCTGAGGTCCTTGCCGAACCAGGCGCTCGGCCAGGTCGGCACGGCCCATCCGGAGGTGCCGAGCCGCTCCCACCACTCCGCGACGGTCAGGTCGGGGTCCCAGTTGTCCGCGAGCCAGGCCTTGACCTCGGCGACGACGTCACTGCTGGTCTCGGTGCGGTCGGCGGTGTCGGTCATCGGAACCCCTCGTGCTGCGTGACGGTTCTAGGGAAGCACTACCCCGAGGCACACCAGGTCAGCATGCGCTTGACCCGCGGGTCAAGCCGGCCCGCGTCAGGGCGATACGACCACGGTTCCCGTGGGCGTGACCACCTGCAGGTGGTTGCTGTCGAGCCGGGTGAAGGTGCAGTCCAGGACCGCCGAGTGCGCGGGCTCGACCCGCTTCGGCTCGCCGCCGGCACAGTCGTAGAGCTCGACGGCCAGCGTGTCGCGATGGATCAGCATCACCTCGCGGACGTCGCGCGCCGCGTACCACGGCAGCTTCTTCCGGCTCTCGTCGCCCGGCGACACGATCTCCACAAGAAGCTCGGCGGCGGCTTCCAAGCCCCGCTCCGACATGTGCTCCGGCCTGAAGAACGCCAGGTCAGGCTGTCGATAGTCATCGCTGGCGCGGAAGAACCCGATGTCCGTTGCCGCCTTGTAGCCCCGGGCCCGCGCGGTAGCGAGCAGCGCCCCGGCCAGCTCGGTGTTGAACGACTGATGCCGCCCGGACGGCGGAGGAACCATGTGCAGCTCGCCTTCCCACACCTCGTCCCAGCGGTCGCCGCCCATGCGGCGCCGCTCTGCTTGGAGGTGCGGGTCCTCGATCATTGATCCCCGTATGCCATCAGACTACACGAAACGATCTAGGAGGCAACGCCGAACAACTGCTTGAGCTCAGCGGGCGCGGCGACGTCCAGCTGTTCGTACGTGCACTGCTCCGGCGTCTTGTCGTCCCTCCAGCGCACCATCCGGGACGCGTGCCGGAACCTTCCGCCCTGGAGGTTCTCGTAGCGGACCTCGATCACCCGCTCGGGCCGCAGCGGCTCCCACGACAGGTCCTTGGTGGCGTTCCACCGGCTGGGGGCGCCCGGCATCCGGGTCCCGCCCTCGTGGGCGGCGGGGTCGGCCCACGCGCCCCACGGGTGGTCGGCCAGCTCGATGCCCCGCAGCGGGGCGATCTCGTCCACCAGCTCCTTGCGGCGGGCGGCGGCGAACGACGTGGCCACGCCCACGTTGTGGAGGACGCCGTCGTCGTACAGGCCGAGCAGCAACGACCCGATGCCCTCGCCGTCCTTGTGCCACCGGAACCCCGCCACCACGCAGTCGGCCGTGCGCTGATGCTTGACCTTCCACATCGAGCGCTGGTCCTGGCGGTAGGGAACGTCGCCCGGCTTCGCCACCACGCCGTCGAACCCGGCGCCCTCGAAGCGGTGGAACCAGTCCACGGCCAGGTCGGCGTCGTCGGTCAGCGGCGTGAGGTGGACCTGGGCCCGGTCGGCCGGCAGGATCTCCTCCAGCAGCCGCCGGCGCTCGCTGAACGGCTCGCCGGACAGGTCCCGGTCGCCCAGGGCGATCAGGTCGAAGGCCACGAACGACGCCGGCGTCTCCGCCGCCAGCCGGTCGATGCGGGAGACGGCCGGGTGGATGCGCTGCTGGAGCGCGTCGAAGTCCAGCCCGTCGCCGGTCACGACCACGAGCTCGCCGTCGACGACGCACCGCTCGGGCAGGGCCGCCCGCAGCGCCGGCGGCATCTCCGGGAAGTAGCGGGTCAGAGGCCGGTCGTTGCGGCTGCCGAGCTCGACCTCGTCGCCGTCCCGGAACACGACGCACCGGAACCCGTCCCACTTGGGCTCGTAGCGCAAGCCCGGGTCGCGCGGCACCTCGTAGACCGCCTTGGCCAGCATGGGACGGACGGGCGGCATCACGGGCAGGCGCACCCCGGCGAGGGTACCGCCGCCGCGGACCCACGTGCGGTGGCCGGAGCGTTACAAAGCTGGCGCGCCCAGCGAACGTGGTGTTTGATGCATCAAACAAGCGGGCGCGGGCAAGTGGGGCATGCGGCGCGCGGTGCCGCAGCTGGGAGAGCCGACCCGAGGGGCATCCCGCCGATCCGGCGGGGCAGACACAAGGAGAATGATGAGGCACAGGCACGTTGCCGGGGTCGCGGCCGCGGCCCTGATGACATCGGTCGCGCTCGCCGGCGGAATCGCCGGGGCGCAGGAGGAGCCCGGGGAACTCGCTCCCCTCACGGTGGATCCGACCAGCGGCCAGCCCGGGACGGTCATCTCCGTGTCGGGTGGCGAGTGCATGACCGAGGACCCGGCGCTGGACCCGGTCGCGTTCGGCTTCCTGTTCAGGCAGGACGACGAACTGACCGAGGACGACTTCCTCGCCGCCGCTGAAGCCGAGGCGGCGCCCGACGGGACGTGGGCGACGTCGCTCACGGTGCCCGATGGCTTCGACCCCGAGGGCGTCTATCTCGTCGGCGCGCTGTGCGCCGGCCTCGCGGAGACCCCGGAGGGCGACCAGCTGCTCCGCGACTACGAGCCGGTCGAGTTCGACCTCACCGGCCCGCCGCCGGCCGAGCCGCCGGTGGTCACCCCGCCGGACCTCCCGCCGGTGGTGCCGGTCGGGCCGGCCGCAGCCCCCGTGGCCACGGCCGTCCGGGCCCGGCCGACGTTCACCGGCTGACGTTCACCGGCTGACGGTCGACCGGCCGAACGCCGAGCGTACGCACGGTGGCCCCGCCCATCCGGGTGGGGCCACCGCCGCGTCCCGCCTCGCGGCGTCAGGCCGCGATGTGGACCGGGGTGCCGAGCGGCAGCATCCCCACCAGCTCGGTGATCGCCTCGTTGGTGAGGCGGATGCAGCCGTGGCTGACGTCGGAGCCGATCGTCGAGGGGTCGTTGGTCCCGTGGATGCCGATCACCCCGTCGCCGCCGTTGAACTCGTCGAGCACGTTGGAGAAGCCCGACAACCCGTAGGCGTAGGCGCCGTAGGGGCCGTCGGGGTCCGGGGGCTCGAGCAGCTCCTTGATGTAGTACTTGCCGCCCGGCGTCGGGGTCGAGGCGGTGCCCACCCCGATCGCGTGCTCGGACACGAGCGTGTCGCCGTCGTACACGGCCAGCGTGTGGGCGCCGAGGGCGATGTCGATGCGGTACGGGTTGCTGGCCACGGTCACGTCGGCGCGCCGCACCCAGCCGGTGGACCCGTTCGGCCGGACCGGCAGCAGCACCTGCAGCCAGTCACCCTGCTCCTGCTCCACGAGGAACACCAGCGGGGCGCCGTTCTCGTTGGGGTTGTCGAGCGCGGTCGTCGGCTCGCCCTCGCTCGGGGTGGCGAACACCTGGACCTGCTCGCCCACCGCCTGCGCCACCAGCGACTCGGCCGCCTCCGGCGCAGGGGGCACCGTGGTCGTCGACGACGGCGCCGTCGCCCGCTCCGACCCCTCGGGGGCGTTGCTGCCGGCCGAGTCCTCGCCGCCGGAGCCCCCGCCACACGCCGTCACCGCCACCACCGCGGCGCACAGCACCGCGGCCGTTCTCATCCTGCCCACAGCCACGGCGAGAAGCTAGCGGGCGACGCCGGGGACCCCGCAACCACGCCGCGGCGAGATTGTCGAGCCCGCCACGCCCGCAGGTACCGTGACGCCATGGTCGACCACCCCATGAGCGAGCGGCTCGCTGACCTGGCCAAGCGCAAGGAAGAGGCGTTCGCTCCGGGGACCGACGCGGCCCGCGAGCGCCAGCACAACCGGGGCAAGCTGTTGGCCCGCGAGCGGATCGACGCCCTGCTGGATCCCGGCTCCTTCCACGAGCTCGACCTGCTGGCCCGTCGCCCGACGGAGTCCGGCTTCGACGACCGCCCCTACACGGACGGCGTGATCTGCGGGTGGGGCACGGTCGACGGCCGCAAGGTGTTCGTGTTCTCGCAGGACTTCACCGTGTTCGGCGGTGCGTTGGGCGAGGTGTTCGCCGACAAGATCCAGAAGCTGATGGACCTGGCCCTCAAGGTCGGGGCCCCGGTCGTCGGCCTCAACGACGGCGCCGGCGCCCGCATCCAGGAGGGCGTGGTCAGCCTCGACAGCTACGGCGGGATCTTCTACCGGAACGTGCAGTCGTCGGGCGTGGTCCCCCAGATCAGCGTGATCATGGGGCCGTGCGCGGGCGGTGCCGTGTACTCGCCGGCCATGACCGACTTCGTGTTCATGGTCGAGGACACGTCGTACATGTTCATCACCGGCCCCGACGTGGTGAAGACCGTGACCGGCGAGACCGTCACCCAGCAGGAGCTGGGCGGCGCCATCGCCCACGCCTCCAAATCGGGCGTGTGCCACTTCACGTCCGCCGACGACGCCAGCTGCATCGAGGACGTGCGCTACCTGCTCGGCTTCCTGCCGTCCAACAACCTCGAGGAGCCGCCCGTCGTCGCCACCGACGACGATCCCCAGCGGCTGTGCCCCGAACTGCGGGACATCATCCCGGCGTCGTCGAACCACCCCTACGACATGCACAGCGTCATCGAGGCGGTGGTCGACGACGGCGACTACTTCGAGTACGCCCGCCGCTGGGCGCCCAACATCCTGTGCGCCTACGCCCGCATCGGCGGCCGCGTGGTCGGTATCGTCGGCAACCAGCCGATGCACCTGGCCGGCGTCCTCGACATCGAGTCGTCGGAGAAGGCGGCCCGGTTCGTGCGCACCTGCGACGCCTTCAACATCCCGCTGGTGTCGTTCGTCGACGTGCCCGGCTTCCTCCCCGGCGTCGACCAGGAGCACGGCGGCATCATCCGCCACGGCGCCAAGCTGCTCTACGCCTTCTGCGAGTCGACGGTCCCCCGCATCCAGGTGGTGACCCGCAAGGCCTACGGCGGCGCCTACGTGGTCATGAACTCCAAGTCGATCGGCGCCGACTTGGCCTTCGCCTGGCCGTCGGGCGAGCTGGCGGTGATGGGCCCGCAGGGGGCGGTCGAGATCGCCTACCGGCGGGAGATCATGGACGCCGCCGACCCCGATGCCCGCAAGGCCGAGCTGGTCGAGGAGTACACCGACCGCTTCGCCAACCCCTACCAGGCCGCCGAGCGCGGCTACGTCGACGACGTGATCGACCCGGCGGAGACCCGGCTCAAGCTGGTGGCCGGCTTCGAGCTGCTGCGCTCGAAGCAGGAAGAGCTGCCCAAGCGCAAGCACGGCAACGTCCCCCTGTAGCCCGATGGCCGACCCGATCGCGGACCCCGTCGCCCCCACCGTCGCCGTCTCCCGCGGCGGCGAGCCGAGCGACGAGGAGGTGGCGGCGATCGTCGCCGCCGTCGAGGTCACGTGGCCCCGCCCGGCGGTCGCGGCGGCCGAGCAGCCGTCGCGCTGGCGGTTCTCCGGCCGGTGGTGGTCGAAGCCCGTGCCCCTGCGCCGCAGCCGCCCCTGGTGACCGCGACGACCCGTGGGCCCGAGGCCGGGCCACGGCCAGCGGCGTCGCGGCGATGACCTAGGCTGCGGCGCCATGGGCGGAACACCACCACATCCACCGTCGGACATACCCCCGCCGCCTCCGGGCGGCCCGTTTCCGCCGCCGGCGGGAGGCGGCTGGTCGCCGCCGGCCACCCCCGGGGCCTGGCCCCCCGCCGACACGCCCCCCGGCCCGCCGGGCGGTGGCGGCCCGTTCGGTCCGCCGGGCGCGTATGCCCCGCCGGGCCCTGGCTACGGCTACGGGGCGGCCGCCTACGTCGAGAAGGCCGGGTTCTGGGCGCGGTTCGCGGCGCTGATCATCGACGGCCTCGTGGTCGGTCTCTTCGCGGTGCCGGCCTACGCGGCGCTGGCGCTGGGCCCCACCCGCATGACCACGTGCACGGTCGAGGACGGCACGATCACCGGCTTCGGCGAGGACGCCAACGCCCTGTGCGAGGTGCCGACCACCGGTACCTGGGTGCTGTTCGCGATCCTCCTCGTCGCGGCCCTCGTCGGCGGGGTGGTGTACTACGCCAAGCTCGAGGGCGGCCCGTCGGGCGCCACGCTGGGCAAGCGGGCGCTCGGCATCAAGGTGGTCGACAAGTACACCGGCGGCCCGATCGGCACCGGCCGGGGCGTCGGCCGGTACTTCGCCCGCATCCTGTCGGGCCTCGTCTGCTATCTCGGGTATCTGTGGATGCTGTGGGACCCCGAGAAGCAGTGCTGGCACGACAAGATGGTCAACGACTACGTCGTGAAGGCGCCCGCCTGACGCCGTGGACCTGACGACGGTCGCCGACGACGAGGCGGTGCTCCACGACGGCGTCGTGGTGCACGAGCACCCCGGGCTGACGCCTGACACCGACTACGACCTCGACGGCCACCTCTTCCGCACGCTGCCCCGCCCGCCGGGCGAGCGCCTGGCCACGGTGGCGACGGTCAACGACGTCCACTTCGGCGAGGTCGAGTGCGGCATCCTCAACGGCGTCGACGACGACCCGATCTACCGGTCGGCGCCCGGAGACGACCCCTACCCCGAGGTCATGAACCGGGCCGCCATCGCCGACATCAAGGCGCTCGACCCCGACGTGGTGGTGGTCAAGGGCGACCTCACCTCGATGGGCACCCGGGCGGAGTACCAGGCCTTCCTCAGCGCCTACGGCCCTGCCTTCGGCGACCGGCTCGTGCACGTCCGAGGCAACCACGACGCCTACCACGGCGAGGACTTCGCGTCCCACGCCCCGCTGGCGGTGACGCTACCGGGGGTGACGCTGGCGGTGATCGACACCTCGATCCCCGGGCTGGCGTCCGGCGGGGTGTCGGCCGAGTCGTTGGAGTGGCTCGACCAGACTGCGGCGGAAGCCGACCGCCCGGTGCTGCTGTTCGGGCACCACCATGCCTGGAGCCCCGACTCGCCCCAGCGGCCGGAGGCGTACTTCGGCATCAACCCCGACGACTCCGAGCGACTGGTGGAGGTGGTGGCCCGGCGGCCCCGCATCGTCGGCTACTTCGCCGGCCACACCCACCGCAACCGGGTACGGCGGTTCTCGGCGACCGGCGACGTGCCGTGGGTCGAGGTGGCCTGCGTCAAGGACTTCCCCGGCGCCTGGGCGGAGTACCGGGTGTACGAGGGCGGCATCCTCCAGGTGTTCCGCCGGATCTCGGCGCCGGAGGCGCTCGCCTGGAGCGAGAAGACCCGGGACATGTACGGCGGGCTCTACGAGATGTACGCCTTCGGCGCGCTCGCCGACCGCTGCTTCGCCATCGCCACCGACCGCTGACATGTCCCGCTGACTTGTCCGCCGGCCGGCACATGCCCTAGGTACGGGGGTCGTGACGGCGACACCTCCCCCGCCCGCCGGCCCGCTGGTCGGCCTGCGCGTCCTCGACCTCGCCACCGTGGTGGCCGGCCCCGGGGCCGCCCGCTACCTCGCCGACTTCGGCGCCGACGTGCTCAAGATCGAGCGCCCGGGCGGCGGCGACTCGACCCGCACGCTGGGGCTGCCCGACCCCCGGGACGGCACGTCCGCCTACTGGAAGGTGCTCGCCCGCAACAAGCGGTGCGCCACGCTCGACCTCAAGTCGGACGAGGGCCGGGAGGCGGTGCTGCGCCTGGTGGAGGACGCCCACGTGCTGGTCGAGAACTTCCGCCCCGGGGTACTGGAGCGGCTGAGGCTGCCGCCGGAGGTCCTGCTGGCCCGCAACCCGCGGCTGGTGATCTGCCGGGTGACCGCGTTCGGGCAGGACGGCCCCTACGCCCACCGGCCGGGGTTCGCCACGCTGGCCGAGGCGATGTCCGGCTTCGCCGCCATCAACGGCGAGGCCGAGGGTGGGCCGCTGCTGCCGCCGATCGCCCTGACCGACGAGGTCACGGCCCTGGCCGCCGCGTTCTCGATCATGGTGGCGCTGCACTCGGGTGTCGGGCAGGTGGTGGACGTGACGCTGCTGGAGTCGCTGCTCCAGTGCATGGGCCCGCTGCCGGCCGCGTTCGGGATGACCGGCTTCCTCCAGCAGCGGGCGGGTTCGAGCCTGCCGTACTCGGTGCCCCGCGGGACCTGGCTGTGCGGGGACGGGCGGTGGGTGGCGGTCTCGGCGTCGGCCGAGTCGGTGGGCCGGCGGGTGATGGAGCTGATCGGGCTGGGCGGCCGGGACGACCTGCAGTCCTTCGCCGGGCGCATCGCCGCCCGGGACGAGATCGACGAGCGGATGGCGGCGTTCTGCGCCACCCGCACGGTCGACCAGGTGGTGGCGGCGTTCGACGAGGCCCACGCCGCGGCCGCACCCGTGTACGACATGGCGGCGGTCTTCGCCGACCCGCAGGTCCGGTCGCGGGGCGCCATCGTCGAGGCCGACGGCGTGCCGATGCAGGGCGTCGTGGCCCGCCTGTCGGCCACGCCGGGCTCGGTGCGGTGGGCGGGCCGGCCGCTCGGGGCCGACGACCCGCCGGCGTGGGCGTAGGCCGGCGACGACGCGATTTGGCGGCGCATGGGCCGGGTATTCGGTGCATGCGCCGCCAAATCGCCCAGTGGTCACCTCGTCCACCCCTGTTGTGCATCTTCTGGTCAGACCGAGCGTCTACGGTCCGGGGTCATGGGTGTACGCCGTGTTGTCACAGCCCTCCTGACCGCGCTGCTGGCGGTGCCTATCGCCGTGCTCGCGGTCCCGGTGCCGGCCGGAGCCGCGGTGCCGACCGAGCTGTTCTTCTCCGAGTACATCGAGGGCTCGAGTTTCAACAAGGCGGTCGAGATCTTCAACGGCACGGGTGCGCCGGTCGACCTGACGGCCGGGGGCTACACGCTCGAGCTGTACAGCAACGGCGCCGCCAACGCCAGCCAGACGGTGGCGCTGACCGGCACCATCGCCGACGGCGACGTCTTCGTCGTGTCCCGGGCCGACGCCGACCCCCTGCTCGTCGCCCAGACCGACCAGCTCGCCCCGGCGGTCGCCAACTGGAACGGCGACGACGCGGTGGTCCTGAGGAAGGCGGGCGCACCCGTCGACGTGATCGGCCAGATCGGGGTCGACCCGGGCACCGAATGGGGCACCGGCCTCGCCAGCACGGCCGACAACACCCTCCGCCGCATCGCCACAGTCAGCGCCGGCGACCCGGACGGCGGCGACCCGTTCGACCCCGCCGCCGAGTGGGAGGGCTTCGCCCTCAACACCTTCGACGGCTTCGGCGCCCACACGTTCGACCCCGGGGGCGGCAGCCAGCCGGTGACCGTCACCTGCGGGGCGCCGCTGGCCACGTTCGAGGGCACGGCCGCCAGCCGGGTCGTGACCGCCACCGACCCCGACGGCACCGTGGTCGACATCGCGATCACGGGGGTGACCCCGGCGCCCGCGGCCGGCTCCATCAGCCGCACCGCCTTCACCCCCGCCGCAGAGGTGGGCGGCACCGCCGAGGCCACCGTCACCGTGAGCGCCGAGGTCCCGGCCGGGACGTACGCCGTGGCCGTGACAGCCACCAACGACGACGGCACGGCCCAGACCGCCACCTGCACGCTGTCGGTGACGGTCCAGGGCATCCAGCCCATCGGCGCGGTCCAGGGCCAGGTGACCGACACCGCCGACGGCGCCACCTTCGAATCCCCGCTCCGGGGCCAGCAGGTGTTCGTGCGGGCAGTGGTCACGCAGAAGACGCTGGCCCGCAGCTCGGCCGGCAACCTCCAGAACGGCTTGTTCCTCCAGAACACGCCGGCAACGGCGGACGGCGACCCCACGACGTCGGACGGCATCTTCGTCTTCCTCGGCGGGTTCACCACCTTGCTGCGGGCCGACGGCGGCCCCGCGTACCTGCCGTCGGTGGGCGACGAGCTGGTGCTGCGAGGCACGGTCACCGAGTTCTTCGCCCTGACCCAGCTCACCAGCCCCCGGCTCGTGTCCGTGGCCGCCACCGGGCTCGACCCCGACACCGACGTCGTGGTCACCGAGGCCGACCCGCCGACGGTGCTGGCCGACGCCAACCGCTACTGGGAGCGCCACGAGGGCGAGCGCATCCTCGTCCCCGGCGGCAGCGTGGCCACCAGCGGCCGCGACGTCTTCGCCGGCACCGCCGACAGCGAGGTGTGGGTGATCCGGCCCGACGACCCGCTGCTCGAGCGCAGCGACCCGTACGCCCGCCGGGTGTTCCGCGATCCGCACCCGCTCGACAACCAGCCCGTCCCGCTGTTCGACGACGGCAACGGCAACCGCATCATGCTGGCGTCGCTCGGCGTCAAGGCCACGACCGGCGACTCGTTCCGGCTGCTGCCGCCGGTGCGGCTGTTCGACAGCCTCGACAGCGACGCGGTGGGCGGCCTCTACTTCTCGTTCGAGAAGTACGGGGTCCAGGTCGAGGAGGCGGCGTTCAGCCCGGGCACCGACCCGTCGCTCAACGCCCCGCCCTCGCCGGCCGACCGCGACGACGAGGTGGCGGTGTCCACCTACAACCTCGAGAACCTCTACGACTTCCGCGACGACCCCACCGACGGCTGCGATTTCACCGGCAACCCCGGTTGCCCGGGCGTCAGCCCGCCGTTCGACTACGTGCCCGCCAGCCAGCAGGCGTACGACCACCGGCTGCTCGACATCGCCGAGCAGATCACGACGGACCTGCACTCGCCCGACATCCTCCTGTCCCAGGAGGCCGAGGACCAGGACATCTGCTCGGTCGTGGCCGGCGCGCTGGCGTGCGGCGGGCCCGAGGCCGGCGACGGCAAGCCCGACACGCTCCAGGAGCTGGCGCTGGCCATCACCGCGGCGGGCGGCGGCGAGTACGACGCGGCCTACGACCGCAACGGCGCCGACGACCGCGGCATCGTGGCCGCCCTGCTCTTCCGGCCCGACCGGGTGTCCCTGGCCCCGGCGACCGCGGACGACCCCGTGCTGGGGGCGACCCCGGCTGTCCAGTACCGGGCGCCCGGCCTGGCGTACAACGCCGACGTCTCCAACCCCAAGGCGCTGAACGCCGTGCTGCCCGACGACGTCGACACATCGACGGGCACCGACGGCAGCAACGTCTACACCCGGGCGCCCCAGGTGGCGCACTTCCTGGTGGCGGCCGAGCCCGGCGGCGACGAGACGTTCGACCTGTGGGCCATCAGCAACCACTTCTCGTCCGGACCCGACGGCCGGGTGGGCCAGCGCACCGAGCAGTCGGCGTACGCGGCGGCGATCACCCAGGCGATCACGACGGCCGACCCGACCGACCGGATCGTGGTCGGCGGCGACTTCAACGTCTTCCCCCGCCCCGACGACCCGTTCGCCCCGGGCGACCCGCTGTTCCCGTCCGACCAGCTCGGCCCGTTGTACGACGCGGGACTGGTGAACCTGTGGGACGACCTGGCGGCCGACGTGCCGGCCGCGGCCTACTCGTACACGTTCCAGGGCCAGGGCCAGACGCTCGACCAGCTGTTCGTGAACGGCATGGCCCACGCCGACCTGGTCGAGATGCGGGCCGCGCACGTGAACGCCGGCTGGCCGGCCGACTTCCCCGGCGACGGGCCACGGGGCCTCAGCGACCACGACCCGCAGGTCGCCCGGTTCTCGAGCCGGGCCCAGCTGTCGGTGAACGACGTGTCCGTGACCGAGGGCGACCGGGGCCAGACGCCCGCCACCTTCACGGTCACGGTGAGCCGCCCGCTGTCCAGCGACACGACCGTCTGCCTCGTGCCGTTCGGGCTCACGGCGCAGCCGCCGCGGGACTTCGTGGTCACGCCGGACTGCGGCACGCTGGCCACGGGCGCCACCTCGATCGACCTGTCGATCTCGGTGCGGGGTGACCGGCAGCGGGAAGGGAACGAGACGTTCGGCGTCCTCGCGCTCGCCGGCAACGGCGTGGACCTGGCCGACCCGATCGGCATCGCCACGATCGTGAACGACGACTGAGCCCCGGGCGCCCGCTCCCGGCGGGCGCCCTCAGCTCCCGCGGGCGGCGACCGCCAGGTCGACGACCTCGCCCATGATGCGCACGAGCTCGAAGTCCTTGGGCGTGTAGACCGCGGCGACGCCGGCGTCGAGGAGCGGCTGGCGGTCTTCCTCGGGGACGATGCCGCCGGCCACGACCGGGGCGTCGACGCCGCCCTCCCGCAGCAGGCGCACGATCTGCGGGACCAGCGCCAGGTGGGAACCCGACAGGATCGACAGGCCGACGACGTCGACGTCCTCCTCGACCGCCACCGCCGCGATCTGCTCGGGCGTCAGCCGGATGCCCTGGTAGATGACCTCCATGCCCGCGTCCCGGGCGGCCACGGCGATCTGCTCGGCGCCGTTGGAGTGCCCGTCGAGCCCGGGCTTGGCCACCAGCAGCCGGGGCGGCCCGCCGGGCAGGGCCTTGACCCGATCGGCGATGGCCCGCAGGCCGGTCGACCCACCCCCGGCGCCCACCGCCGCGCCCACCCCGGTCGGCGCCCGGTACTCGCCGAACACCTCCCGCAGCGTGCCGGCCCACTCGCCGGTCGTGCCGCCGGCGTGGGCCAGGTCGATCGTGGCCGCCATGATGTTGTCGTCGCCCTGCGCCGCCTGGCGGAGCTGCTCGAGCGACCGCTTCACGGCGTCGTCGTCCCGCTCGGCCCGCCAGGCCTGCACCTCGGCGATCGTCTGCGCCTCCAGCGCGGGGTCGACCTTGAGGATCGCTCCCTCGCCGCCGGCGGCGGTCAGCGGCGACGGCTCGGTCTCGGTGAAGCGGTTGACGCCGACGACCGTCAGCTCGCCCTCCTCGATGCGCCGGACCCGCTCGGCGTGGCTGCGCACCAGGCGGCCCTTGAGCTCGTCGATGGCCTCGAACGCCCCGCCCAGCTCCAGCACCTCGTCGAGCTCCGCCGTCGCCGAGTCGACCAGCTCGGCCGTGCGGGCCTCGACCACCTTGGATCCCTCGAACAGGTCCGGGTAGTCCAGCAGGTCGGTCTCGTAGGCCAGGACCTGCTGCATGCGCAGCGCCCACTGCTGGTCCCATGGCCGGGGCAGGCCCAGCGCCTCGTTCCACGCCGGCAGCTGCAGCGACCGGGCCCGGGCGTCCCGGGACAGGGTGACGCCGAGCATCTCCAGCACGATGCGCTGCACGTTGTTCTCGGGCTGGGCCTCGGTCAGACCCAGGCTGTTGACCTGCACGCCGTAGCGGAACCGCCGGGCCCGCTCGTCGGTGATGCCGTAGCGCTCCCCGCCGATTCGGTCCCACATCTCGGTGAAGGCCCGCATCTTGCAGGTCTCCTCGACGAACCGGATCCCCGAGTTCACGAAGAAGCTGATCGACGCGAACACCTGCGGGAACCGGTCCTCCGCCACCTGGCCGGAGTCCCGCACGGCGTCGAGGACGCCGACCGCGGTGGCCAGGGCGTAGGCGATCTCCTGCGTGGGCGTCGCCCCGGCCTCCTGCAGGTGGTAGGAGCACACGTTCATGGGGTTCCACTTGGGGATCCACTCGGCGCAGAACGCCACCATGTCCACGATCAGCCGGCGGGACGGCAGCGGCGGGAAGATGTAGGTCCCCCGGGACAGGTACTCCTTGACGATGTCGTTCTGAGTGGTGCCCCGCAGCTGGCGGGACTCGACCCCGTGGCGCTCCGCGTTGGCCACGTACAGCCCCAGCAGCCAGGCCGCGGTGGCGTTGATCGTCATCGACGTGTTCATCTCGCCCGGGGGGATGCCGTCGAGCAGCTCCTCCATGTGCCCGAGGTGGGCGACCGGCACGCCGACCTTGCCGACCTCCCCCCGGGCCAGCGGGTCGTCGGGGTCGTAGCCGGTCTGGGTCGGCAGGTCGAAGGCGATCGACAGGCCGGTCTGCCCCTTGGCGAGGTTCGTCCGGTACAGCTGGTTGCTGGCCTTGGCGGTCGAGTGACCCGAGTAGGTCCGCATCAGCCACGGGCGATCGGGCTCCGGCAGGCTCACCTCGCTCATGGGTCTATCGTCGCACCCGACTTACCCCAGCGTCACAATCGCGGTCACCGTCCGAACACGGGAGGTAGCGGGCGCTCCAGGGCCACGGACAGGCGGCGCAGGTACTCGCGGCGAGGGATCTCGACGGCGCCGAGCGTGGCCAGGTGCGGCGTCTGCCACTGGACGTCCAGCAGCCGGCCCTGCGCCCCGGCGGCGGTCAGGTGCTCCACGAGCGCCACCAGCGCCGCCTTGGATGCGTCGGTGCGGCGGTGGAACATCGACTCGCCGGCGAACAGCCCGCCGATGGCCACACCGTAGAGGCCGCCGGCCAGCGTGGGGCAGCCGCGGCCCTCGTCGGCCCACGCCTCGACCGAGTGGGCCCAGCCGAACTCGTGCAGGCGGCCATAGGCCACGCGGATCTCCGGGCTGATCCAGCCGTGCGGCCGGCGGGGATCGGCGCACGCCTCGACGACCCGCTCGAACACGGTGTCGACCCGGATCTCGTAGCGGCGCAGGCTGCGGCGCAGCGACCGGCTGACCCGGAGCGCGTCGAGCGGCAGGATCGCCCTCGGGTCCGGCGACCACCACCCCAGGTGCCGGCCCCGGCCGACCGGCATCGGGAAGACGCCGTGGCGGTAGGCGGACAGCAGCGTGCCCGGCTCGAGGTCGGCGCCCACGCCCACGAGGCCGTCGTCGTCGGCCCCGTCGACCGGGGGGAACGCCCACCGTCCGGGCGAGGGTTCGGCGGGCACGCCGCGCAGCGTAGGCGCCGCCGCCGGCGCCGCCGCGCTAGGGCGCGACGTCGCCCTCGGTCACGAACCGGATCGCCTCGGCGCTGGCGTCGAGGTCCCGGGACACGAGCCCGAACGCCGCCGGCGACGGCGCCGGCGACGACGGCCACGTGTGCCCGCCCCCCACCACCGTCCGCAGCACGGCGACCGTGCCGTCGCCGTCGGTCCACCGCTCGGTGAGGACGGTGGTGCCGTCGCCGGGGTCGGCGTCCGAGGGCTCGGGGCCGGCATGCGTCGCCGTCCCGGCGAAGGCGGCGAGGGTGTCCGGCGTGGGCAGCGTGGGCGTCCGCTCGCCGGGCGCCCGGGTCACCGGCTCGGCGAGGCCGACCGCGAACGGCCGGACCGGATCGGCGTCGCCGTACACCACCAGCAGCGGGACCCGCCCGGTGGGCCGCACCGCGGGATCGCGGGCCAACTGGCCCGCCACCGCCACCACCGCGCGGACCCGATCCGGCCGTGCGGCCGCGTAGCGCAGCGCCATGCTGGCCCCGTTGGAGAAGCCGACCAGCGAGACGGCTTCGCCCGGAGCGAGGTCGTCTGCCAGCGCGTCGAGGAACCGCACGTCCTCGTCGCCCGCCGGGCGGGACGGGCTGACGAACGTGTCGTCGCCCCAAGCGCCGTCGAGCGCCTCGGGGTACACGACGGCGAGGTCCGCGGCGGCCGCCGGCACGTCGAGCGCGGTCATGTCCCGCATCTCGGCGGCCGAGGCGCCCCGGCCGTGGAGGGCCACGACCAGGCCGTCCGCGTCGTCGACCGGCCGGCCGCCGGGCGTACACAGCTCGTAGTTCCGGCCGGCCAGCGCGCCGGGCGTGCAGGTGGGGGCGGGCGGCGCCGCCGCTCGCTCTGCGCCCCCACCCGCGTCGTCCCCGCCGCCGCACCCGAGCGCGACCGCCAGGGCCACGAGGAGGGCGGGCAGGCGGTGGGGAGCCATGCGGGTCACCTCACCAGCCTCGCGGCGTAATGTCCAACATCAGTATTGAGCGCCTGCCGATAGCTGGATCGCTATCGTTGGCCATCGACCTCGTCCGCCACCTGCGCTACTTCACCGTCGTCGCCGACGAGCTGCACTTCGGCCGGGCCGCCGAGCGGCTGCACATCGCCCAGCCGGCGCTGTCGCAGCGGATCCAGCGACTGGAGCGGGACCTGGGCGTGCGGCTGTTCGACCGGTCGTCCCGCCGGGTGGGCCTGACGCCCGCGGGCCGGGCGCTGGTGGAACCGGCGCACGACGTGCTGGCGGCGGTCGACGGGCTCGCGGCCCGGGCCGCGGCGGTGGCGGGAGGGGCCGCCGGGCGGTTGCGGGTCGGCGTCCTGCCGGAGACGGCGGCGGCCACGCTGGCTGCGGTGGTCCGGGAGGCGGGGCGCACGTGCCCGGCGATCGGGCTCGACCTGGTCCCGGGGACGACGACCGAGCAGCTGCGGGCCCTGGCCGACCGCTCGCTGGACGTGGCCACGGTCCGCCTGCCGGTGGACGCGGGGTCCCTGCAGGTGGGGCCGGTGCTGCATCAGCCGTGGGGCGTGGCGCTGCCGGCCGGGTCGGCCCTGGCCCGCCGCTCCCGGGTGGCGTTGGGCGAGCTGGGCGACGTGCCGCTCGCGCTGTTCCCCCGGGCGGCGGCGCCCGGGTTCCACGACGAGCTGGTGGACGCCTGCGCCCGCCGGGGCTGGGCGCCGGCCGCGGTCCACCACCCTGGCGGGGTCGCCGCCGCGCTCGCCCTGGCGCTGGCCGGCGAGGCGGCCGCGCCGGTCGACGCCGTCACCGCCGGCCGGGAGCCCGGCGTGATCTGGCGACCGGTGACGGGCGACCCGCTGGTGTCCCGGGTGGCGGTCGTGTGGCCCGCAGCCCGGGGCGGGGACGCGGTCGAGGCGGTGGCAGGCGCACTGGCCGCCGCGCTGGTCCGGGACGGCGGCATGGCGCCGGCGGGCGAGGCCGCGCCACCGGTGGTCCACGTGCGGCCGGCCTCGGCGGTACTGACGTGACGGCCGAGCGGGAGATCGCCCGCGTCCTCGACCGCGCCCAGGTCGACGGCTGGCTGCACGTGGTCGACGTCGACGGCGGGGTCGAGGTGGCGGTCGGGGCCGACACGCCGGTGGCGCTGGCGTCCGCGTTCAAGCTGGTCGTGCTCGTCGCCCTCTACCGCGAGGCTGACGCCGGCGTGCTGGACCTGCGGGAGCGGCTGATGGTCGCCGCGGCCGCCAGGACGCCGGGGGTGACCGGCCTGGCCGCGCTGCGCGACGACGCCGACCTGTCGCTGCGGGACCTGGCCCAGCTGATGATCACGGTGAGCGACAACGCGGCGGCCGACGCGGTCCTCGACCGGGTGGGGCTCGGCGCGGTGGTGGCGACGGTGGCCGAGCTGGGGCTGGCCCACACATCGATCACGCAGTCGTGCCGCGACATGCACGCGGCGCTGGCCGAGGACCTCGCCGGCTCCGGCCTGTCGCACGCCCAGGCCCTCGGCGACCCGGCCGCCCTGGCCCGCCTGCGGGTCTTGGACCCGGCGACCACCAACCGCAGCACCCCCCGGGACATGACCACGCTGCTCGCCGCGGTCTGGCGGGACGAGGCGGCCGGTCCCCACGCCTGCGCCGCCATGAGGCGGACGCTGGCGCTCCAGGTCTGGCCCCACCGCCTGGCCAGCGGCTTCCCGGCCGACGATGTGGCCGTGGCCGGCAAGACCGGCACGCTCCCGCCGCTGCGCAGCGAGGTCGGCCTGGTCGAGCTGCCGACCGGCCGCCGCTACGCGGTGGCGGTCTTCACCCGCTCCCGACGCCGGGCGGCCACGGACCCCGGCGCCGACGCGGCGATCGGCGAGGCCGCCCGCATCGCGGTCGACTCGCTAGGGCCGTAAGCCCAGGTCCCGGGCGACGCGAGCGCCGATGTACAGCGTGGCGCGGCGGTTCATCCAGCCCGCGGCGACCGCGCCCGTGAGGAGCGGGGCGACCGTGGCGATGTTGCGGGTGAACCGGGTGCGCATGCGGTCGCGCAGCTCGCGGCGGCCGGCCCGGCCGAGGACGTCGCCTCGCACCGCGGCCGCCACCCTGGTCGGCGGCACCGCCCGGCCGGACATCCACGAGACCGCCGCGCTCTCCGCCCACCGGCGGGGGCCGCCGGGCAGCGGACGCCCCGCGACCTGGTGCAGCTCGGCCACCAGCTTCAGCTCGGTGCCGACCACCAGGGCGGTCTCCGCCGCCAGCTCGAACGGGACCAGCAGCAGGCCCGCCAGCGACAGCTCCTGGGCGGTCACCAGCCCGCCGGTCGTGGCGGCGATGCCGCCGGACACCCGCCCGGCGGCGTGGATCATCGACCCGGCCAGGTCCTCGCCGGTCCGGCCCTCGTGGTGAGCCGACAGCGCGTCGGCGTCCCGGACCGGCAGCCGGGGCGCGACGTCGAGCACGGTGTCGGCCAGCCACCGGCCGCTGAGCACCGCGGCCCGGCCGGCCCGGCGGGCGGACGCGACCACGGCGGCCGGACCGGGCCCGCCGGTGGCCGCGTCGTCGCTACCGGCTGTAGTCGTAGAAGCCACGTCCCGACTTCCGGCCCAGGTGACCGGCGACGACCATGCGCCGCAGCAGCGGCACGGCCGCATAGTTCGGGTCGCGGTACTCGGTGTACAGGGCGTCGAGGATGGCAACCGACGTGTCCAGCCCGACCAGGTCGAGGAGCGCCAGCGGGCCCATGGGGAAGTTGCAGCCGCCCTTCATCGCCGCGTCGATGTCGTCGCGGCTGGCGGTGCGGTTCTCCAGCATGCGCACCGCGTTGTTCAGGTAGGGGAACAGCAGGGCGTTGACGATGAAGCCCGCCCGGTCCTCGACCACCACCGGCGCCTTGCCGCACACCTCGGCGAAGGCGGTGGCCTCCGCCACCGTCTCGTCGCTCGACACCAGGGTGCGCACGACCTCGACCAGGCTCATGGCCGGCGCCGGGTTGAAGAAGTGGATCCCGATCACCCGCTCGGGACGCCCGGTCTCGACCGCCATCTCGATGATCGGCAGCGTCGAGGTGTTGGTGGCCAGGATGGCCCCGTCCTTGACGATGCGGTCGAGCTCGGCGAAGAGCTGCTTCTTGACCTCGAGGTCCTCGACCACCGACTCGAGCACGAGGTCGCAGTCGGCCAGGGCGTCGAGGTCGGCCGTGGCCGACACCCGGGCGGCGATCGCGTCGGCCTCCGCCTGCTCGATGCGGCCCTTGTCGACCTGGCGTCCCAGCGACGTGGCCAGCGCTGCGACCATCGCGTCCGCCGACTCCTGCTTGCGGGAGCGGAGCACCACGGTGACGCCGGCCCCGGCGGCGACCTCCGCGATGCCGGACCCCATGATCCCCGACCCCACGATGCCCAGACGTTCGATCGCCATCGCAGGAGGCTACTGACGGTAACCCCGGCCGACCAAAGCGGCGCTACGGTCCCTGGCATGGTTGGAGCCCTGGCCCTCGTCGGCGGCGGCGAGTGGAACGACGGCTGCGAGTTCGACGGCGACCTGCTGTCGGCGAGCGGCGGGAGCGAGGTCGTGGTGCTGCCCACGGCCGCCGCGTACGAGCACCCGGACCACGCGCTCGAGCGGGCCGCCCGCTGGTTCGACAAGCTCGGCGCCACCGTCCGGCCGGTCCACGTCGTCGACCGGGGCGGCGCCCGGGACGAGGCCAACGTGGCCGCGGTCCGCGACGCCCGCTTCGTCTACATGGCCGATGGGTCGCCGATGCACCTGCGCTCCGTGCTGATGCACAGCCCGCTGTGGGACGCCCTGGTGGCAGCCTGGCAGGGCGGGGCGGTGCTGGCCGGATCGGGCGCGGGAGCGATGGTGCTGTGCGACCCGGCCGTCGACCCGCGGGGCGGCGCGTTCACGCTCGGGCTCGGGCTGGTGGCCCAGCTCGCCGTGGTGCCCCGGGCGGACACGTGGTCGGAGGACAAGCTGCACCGCACCCTCCAGCTCACCCCGGCGGGCGTGACGCTGGCCGAGGTCGACGAACGCACGGCCCTCATCCGGGATCCGGACGGCACCTGGCGGGCCACCGGGGTCGGCACGGTGAGCCTGTGGCTCGACGGCAAGGAGGTCACCCCGGCCGACCTCCCGGCCTGAACCTCAGGACCCGCGTACCCGAGCCATCGTGAGCGTGGTCTGGCGCTCCAGCCCGATCTCGGGGCGGCCCGCCAGCAGCTCCCGCAGGTCGGCTCGGAACACCGACCGGGTGCCGTCGTCGAAGTGGAGCGTCGTGGCGCGGGTGTGCTCCAAGCCGACCACCGTGACCGCCGGCAGGGTGTCCCGCTCGGCCGCCGACCGCTCGACCGCCGGATCGAACAGGCCCGTGGCGGCCAGCGCCTCGGCCGGGCCACGCGAGCGGTCGACCCAGGCGCCGTCGTCGCCGAGCCTCACGTACAGGTTCCGCACGGCGGACCCGACCGGCTCGTCGTAGACCTCCCTCGTCGCGATGACCGCCAGCCAACCGCCCGGACGCAGGAGCCGGGCCGCTTTGGCCCAGCCCACGTCCGGGTCGATCCAATGGAACGCCGTCGCCGACACCACGAGGCCGAACGAGCCGCCGGGGGCGTCGAGGTCCTCGAACGCCGTCACCCGCCAGTCGACGCCCGCGCCGGCCTCGCCGACGGCCCGGCGGGCGGTGGCCACCATCGCCGGGCCGAGGTCGATCGCCGTCAGCGCGAGGCCGAAGGGCACGAGCTGCCGGGTCAGCTGGCCGGTGCCGCACCCCACCTCCAGCACCTGATCGCCGGCGCCGACCCCGGAGGTCGCCAGTATCCCCCGCACGAGGTCGTCGGGGTAGCCGTGGCGCGTGGCGTCGTAGAGCTCGGCGACCGCGTCGAACAGCCCGCGCTGCGTGCGCCGCAGAGCCCGCTGCCGTGGCGTCTCGACGGTCAGCCCGAGCCCGGCTGGATGTCGACGATGTCGACGTCGAACGCCAGCGGGGCGTTGGCCGGGATGGCCGGCGGGCTGCCCTGGGCGCCGTAGGCGTTGTCGGAGCCGATGACGAGGTGGCGACGCTCGCCGATCTTGGCGCCCACCAGGCCCTCGTCCCATCCGGCGATGACCCCACCGGTGCCGAGCGTGACCGGGATGGTCTGGCCCGCGGACCACGACTCGTCGAACACGGTGCCGTCGGACAGAACGCCGACGTAGTGGGCCGTGATCATGTCGCCGTTGGCGGCGCCGTCGCCCTCGCCCTCGATCAGCGTGGTCATCTCGAGCGCGTCGGCCGCGGTGTCGGCCGGTGGCGGCTCCGGCGTCGGCGCCTCGCGAGCGAGGACCTCCTCGGCCAGCTCCGGGTTCGTGAACTCGGCCTCGGACGGGTCGATCGGCGTGCTGGCGGTGGAGTCCTCGTCGCTCGTGGCCGCGTCGTCGCTGTCGTTGTCGTCGCCGACCAGCTGCGACACGCCGAACAGAACGGCGAGCACGACGACGGCGGCGATCACCACGCGTAGCCCCGTGCTGCGGGTTCGTGCACGCTTCGCGGCCGTCTGCTCGGCGAAGGTTTTCTCCAGCCTGGCGGCTCGCTGGCGCTCTCGTTTGTCGGTAGCCACGAAGGTTGAAGGGTAGCCACACGGCTACGCGCGCGGGCATTCGGGCAGGTCGCGCTACCACCCGAGGCGGGTCCGAAGTGCACATTTCGTCACGCCACGTGCGAGAATCGGTTCTGAGGCGGTTCCCTAGTGACCAGATCACAACGAGAACCTGATGAACAATCACCAAGAAGAACAAGAGACGACCCCCACGAGCGTCACGCTCGAGGTGGGTCGGCGGCTCCGCTCGCTGCGCAAGGCCCGCCGGATGTCGCTCGACGATGTCGAGCGCCAGTCGTCGGGTCGGTGGAGCGCATCGGCGATCGGCGCCTACGAACGCGGCTTCCGTACCCTCTCCCTACCCCGCCTCCATGAGCTGGCCGAGTTCTACGACGTTCCGGTGTCGGTGCTGCTCGGGGAGCAGACGTCGACGCAGGAGGGTCCGCCGAAACTCGTCCTCGACCTCGAGGCGCTCAACCGGGTGCCGGAAGCTGCTCCTGTGCAGCGGTTCGTGCGGTCCATCATCGTCGAGCGCGGTGATTACAACGGCCGAGTGCTCACGATCCGTCGCGATGACCTCCGGGCGATCTGCGCCCTCCTCCAGACCGACATAGCGGACGCGGTCACAAGGCTCGAAGCCTGGGGCGCTCTCGTCGAGAGCCCCTCGACCCTGTCCTAGACGTCGCAACGACGCACCCGGCGGGCGCTGGGCGGGCAATTCCTTCCGGGAAGGGGTTCGTTCGCCGCGCTCGGTCACCGGTAGCGTTGCCGGCCGTGCCCCTGCTCATCCAGAAGTTCGGCGGGACCTCTGTCGCCGACCCCGAGCGCATCCGCGAGGTCGCGGACCACGTCGCGCGCACGGTGCGCCACGGCAACGACGTCATCGTGGTGGTCAGCGCCATGGGCAAGGAGACCGACGAGCTGATCCGGCTGGCCGGGGACGTGTCCGAGGTCCGGCCGGGCCGGGAGATGGACATGCTCATCACCGCGGGCGAGCGCAAGGCCATGGCCCTGCTGTGCATGGCGCTGCACTCGATCGGCCTGCCGGCCGACAGCTTCACGGGCAGCCAGGCCGGGTTCATCACCGACACCAACCACACGAACGCGAAGATCGTCGAGCTCCGGCCCGACCGGCTCCGCAAGGCGATCGACGCGGGGCGGGTGCCGGTGGTCGGAGGCGCCCAGGGGGTGTCGACAGACCACGACGTCACGTTCCTGGGGCGGGGCGGGTCCGACACCACGGCCGTGGCTCTGTGCCACGCCATGGGCGGCGACGCCTGCGAGCTCTACACCGACGTGTCGGGCGTGTTCACCGGCGACCCCCGGCTGGTGCCCCGGGCCCGCCGCCTGGGCGCGGTGTCGTTCGACGAGATGCTGGAGATGACCGCCACCGGCTGCCCCAAGCCCGCCATGCGGTCGGTGGAGTACGCCCGGCGTTGGAGCGTGCCGCTGCACGTCCGCTCGGCCTTCACGTGGGAGCCGGGCACCTGGGTCACCGAGGAGGACAAGTCCATGGAGCAGGCGATCGTCTCCGCCGTCACCCACGATGTGAGCGAGGCCAAGGTGACGGTGGTCGGCGTGCCCGACCGTCCCGGCATCGCCGCCCGCCTGTTCCGGGAGCTGGCCGAGGTCGACGTGAACGTCGACATGATCGTCCAGAACGTCAGTGAGCACGGCGTCACCGACATCTCGTTCACCGTCCCCCGCAGCGACCTGACCACCGGCGCCGCCGTGTGCCAGCGGCTCGCCGACGAGATCGGCGCGGTGGGCGTGTCGTCGGACCGCGACATCGCCCGGGTCAGCATCATCGGCGCCGGCATGAAGTCGAACCCCGGCGTGGCCGCCACGATGTTCGAGACGCTGGCCGGCGAGGGCATCAACATCGAGATGATCTCGACGTCCGCCATCCGCACGTCGTGCGTCGTCCGGGAGGACCAGATCGAGCGGGCCGTCCAGACGCTGCACTCGGCCTTCGGCCTGGACGCGTGACACGCGCGTTTGCACTTGTGTGACAGCTTCGATGGCGGGCGGCCGGGTTCAGTACATTTGGCGCACGTGCGGTCGGGCCCAGGGCCGGTCCTACCGGCCGCCAGCGGTGCGCCGATACCCTGGGCCCGCACCGCGCAGGCCCGGGGCGCGGCGCTAGAGCCAGGCCGGCACGTCGGGGAACGCGTGGGGGTTGTCCCGGCCGATGAGCCACGCCAGCAGGTCCGCCGCAGGGGCGGACACCGTCATGACCCGGCCGCCGTCACCGGGCCCGATCGTCCACGAACGGGCGGGCTGGCGGTCGGCTTCCGTCAGCACCACCGCCGGGCAGTCGTCGCGGCCGGTGAGCCCGCCGGCGACCTCGTCCATCAGCCGGTCGACCACGCCCGCCGGGAGGTCGGACCAGCGGGCGCCGGTGCCGAGGTCCACCGCGTGGACCCACGTCTCGCGCACCCGCATCCACGGCACCTCCTCGCCCGTGACCGGGCGGCCCCGGGCGGTGCGGATCGGGCCGTCCCACGCCTCGGGCGGCATGTCGTCCATGGCCGCCACCAGTCGGGCGGACGCGGCGACCACGTCGGCCCGCAGGTCGTCGGGCGGCTGGGCGGCGGCGGCCTCGATGCCGCCCGCCCGGTCCTCGACCGACGCGTACATCGGCGACACGACCCCGGTGCGGGACCAGCGCAGCAGGTTGCCGAGGGCGTCGGCGTTGCGGGCCAGGTGCCCGACCACGTGGGCGCGGTCCCAGCCCGGCAGCCGGGACGGACCGGCCAGCGCCTCGTCGTCGAGCGCCGCCACGTGCCCGAGCACGAACGCCTCGCCGTCCCGCATCCAGTCGAGGACGGGACCGGGGGCCGGCATCAGGCGGGCGCCTCGGCCCGGCAGCGGTTGCGCTGCTCGCCGAGGCCGGCGATGCGGGTCACGACCTCGGCGCCCGGCGTCAGGAACCGGCCCCGCGCGGCGCCGACCCCGCCGGGCGTGCCGGTGGCGATGACGTCGCCGGGCTCCAGGGTCACGACGGTCGATATGTAGGACACGAGCGTGGCCGGATCGAACAGCAGGTCGGACGTGTCGGCCTTCTGCATCTGCTCGCCGTCGACGACGCACTCGATCTGGCGGCTGGGGCCGGGCGCCTCGTCGGCCGTGACCAGCCACGGGCCGAGCGGGGTTGCGTGCTCCCAGGTCTTGCCCTGGAGCCATTCCACCGTGCGGTTCTGCCAGTCCCGCATCGACGTGTCGTTGAGGATCGCGTAGCCGGCGATGGCGCCCGGGGCGTCCTCGACCGGGACGTGGCGGACCCGGGCGCCGACGATCACGGCCAGCTCGGCCTCCCAGTCCACCTTGTCGGCGGCGAACGGCAGCACGATGTCGTCGTTGGCGCCGATGAGTGCGGCGCGGAACTTGGCGAACAGGGTCGGGTACTCGGGAAGCTCCCGACCCGTCTCCAGGATGTGGGACCGGTAGTTGAGGCCGACGCACACGATCTTGTCGGGCGACGGCACCAGCGGCGCGTAGTCGAGGCCGGCGACCGGGCGACGGGACCCGCTCGCGCCCGCGGCCCACTCGTGCCACAGGTCGTGCTGGAGGACCTCGCGCACGTCGGCGGCCGGCAGCTCGACCGCCTCGTCGCCGTCCACCCGCACGGCCCGGGTGCCGCCGCCGTCGCGGATCGTGGCCAACTTCATCCGGTCAGCCTCCCACAGGCGATTTGGCGGCGCTTACGCCGGATATCCGGTGTGAGCGCCGCCACATCGGCCGTAGCCTTTCCTCCCATGTCCTCCGTGCGCGTGGGTGTCGTCGGCGCCACCGGTCAGGTCGGCGGCGTCATGCGGGACGTGCTCGCGCAGCGGGCGTTCCCGGTCGCCGACATCAGGTTCTTCGCCTCGGCCCGGTCCGCGGGGCGCACGCTGCCGTGGCAGGGCGCCGACGTCACCGTCGAGGACGCCGACACGGCCGACTACGGCGGGCTCGACATCGTGCTGTTCTCGGCCGGCAAGACCGCCTCCAAGGCGCTGGCACCGCGGGTGGCGGCCTCCGGGGCGATCGTGGTCGACAACTCGTCCGCCTGGCGCATGGACCCCGAGGTCCCGCTCGTGGTGTCCGAGGTGAACCCGGGCGAGCTCGACCACCTGCCCAAGGGCATCGTCGCCAACCCCAACTGCACGACGATGGCCGCCATGCCGCCGCTCGCCGCCATCCAGCGGGCCGCGGGCCTGAAGCGGCTGGTGATCAGCACGTACCAGGCGACCTCCGGGGCCGGCCTGGCCGGCGTGGCCGAGATGGACGAGCAGGTCCGCAAGGCGGCCGACGGCGCCGCGGCCCTCGCCTACGACGGCAGTGCCGTCGACATGGGCACCCCGTCGGTGTTCCCGGCGCCGGTGGCGTTCAACGTGGTGCCCAAGGCCGGCTCGATCGTGGACGACGGCTCCGGCGAGACCGACGAGGAGCAGAAGCTCCGCAACGAGAGCCGCAAGATCCTCGGGCTGCCGGACCTGCCGGTGATCGGGACGTGCGTGCGCGTGGGCGTGTACACCGGCCACTCGCTGTCGATCAACGCCGAGCTCGAGCGGGACCTGCCGCCGGCCGAGGCGGCCGCGGTCCTGGCCGCGGCCCCGGGCGTGGTCCTGGCCGACGTGCCGACCCCGCTGGCGGCGGCCGGCAAGGACCCGTGCTACGTGGGCCGCATCCGCCGCGACCCCACGGTCGAGCACGGTCTGATGCTGTTCGTGTCCAACGACAACCTGCGCAAGGGCGCGGCGCTCAACGCCGTCCAGATCGCCGAGCTGCTGATCGAGCGCTGACCACCCGCCGATTTGGCGGCGCATACGCCGAGACCTCGGCGAATACGCCGCCAAATCGTGGATGGATGGGTCAGGGGCAGGTGCAGGGCGAGCCGCCGCAGCGGGGACAGCCCCCGGCGTAGCGTCCGGCCGCCTCGTCGAGGTCGATCCCCAGCTGCGCTGCCAGCGACGCCAGCCAGGCCAGCACGTCCCCGATCTCGTGCACCTGGGCGTCGCGGTCGCCCTTGCGCACCGCCTGCGCCAGCTCGCCCAGCTCCTCGGTCAGCCACGCCACGGTCGCCGGCACCCCGCGGGCCCGGTCGCGCTCGCCGTAGGTGTCCACCATGAGCCGCTGGAACGCCGCGAGGTCCATGGCCGCAGTGTCTACGTGGACCAGTCCAGGCCGATCCACTGGTCGCCTCGGCGGGTCGAGCGCCAGCTGTGGGGGCGGGCCACGCCGTAGCGGACCGCCACCCGGGCGGACGCGACGCTCGGGCGGCCCGCCAGGTCCCAGCGGTCGACCGCCGAGCGGAGGGCGTTCTCCGCGCCGGTGCGACCGAAGGACTCCAGGCGGAGGCCCTCCTTGGCGACCGCGAGCAGGGCCAGGCTGCCGTCCGCCGCGTCGAGCACGCCGAGGGCCTGGGGTCCCGGCGGGCGCTCGACCACGAGGAGGCGCTCCTCCGGCAGCGCCAAGGTGGCGTAGGTGAGCAGGTCCCCCGCCGCCGGCCAGCGCACCGGGAGCGGCTCCGCGCGGGAGAAGCCCAGCGCCGTGACCAGCAGCCGGCGGCGGGCCAGGCGGTCGAGGCCGGGCAGGGCCGGGCCGGTGAACCGGATCCGCTCGACCGGGTCGTCGCCCGCCTCCTCGTGGGCCGCGACGACCGCGTCCCGGGGCGCGGCGACGTCGGACCGCAGGCGCATGAACCCGCCAGGCGACGACGCCACCGGGTCGAAGCCCTGGCGGACCTTGCGCAGCGCCACCACCGCCTGCGGGAAGAGCATCGCCCGAGCCAGCTGCAGCGGCACCACCAGCACACCCCCGGGCGCCAGCTGCTCGTGCCAGGCACGCGGGATCGCGTTGACGCTGGCGGTGGCCACCATGGCGTCGACCGGAGCCGCGGCCGGCCAGCCGCCGTGGCCGTCGCCCACCACCACCTCGACCGGCGACCCCGCCGAGCGCAAGGCCCGGCGGGCGCCGGCGGCGGTGTCGGGGTCGAGCTCGACCGACGTCACCGCGCCCGACGCCCCGACCAGGTGGGCCAGAAGCGCGGCGTTGTAGCCCGTGCCGGCCCCGATCTCCAGGACCCGGGCACCTGGCCGGAGCGCCAGCATCTCCAGCATCACCGCCATGATCGACGGCTGCGACGACGACGACGTGGCCGTCCCGTCCTCCGCCTGCCGCGTGATGATGGCCTCGTCCTCGTACACGGCCGCCAGCCCGTGGCGGCGGACGTGGCCCGCGAGGAACAGCTCCCGGGGCACCGTGGCGAAGGCGTCCGCGACCCGCTCGTCGTGCAGCCGCCCCGCCGCCCGCAGCCGCGCGACCAGGGCCGCCCGCAGCTCCGCCGCGTCCGCGGCCTCGGCGGCGGTGTCTCCGCCGGCGGGCGCCTCACCGGTCCCCATCGCCACAGTTCTAGGCCGCTAAGGTCCGCCCGCGTGCGCCTGGCCGTGCTGACCTGGAACCTGAAGGGCAGCGCGGGCGTCGACACCGCGGCCGTCGCCGCCCACGCCCGGGCGGTCGGCGCCGACGTGATGGCGCTCCAGGAGGTCCAGTACTTCCAGGCCCGCCGCATCGCCCGGGCGCTCGCGGCCAGGACCCGGCGCTGGTCGTTCAAGCACTGGCCGGTGCGGACCTGGCCCGAGGGCATGGCGGTCATCGGCCTGACTCGGCCAGTGCGGGCCCGAGGCCGGGCCCTGACCTACCGCTGGCGGCTGTGGAGCTGGCGCCGCCGCATCCTGGTGGGCGGCACCGTCGACGGGGGCCCGCTCCTGGTCGACCTGCACCTGAGCACCGACACCGCGGCCTCGGCCGGCCGCCGCCGGCTCGAAGTGGCGGCCGCGCTCCGCGACGTCGTGACCCACGTCGGGGAGGTGGTCGTCGCTGGCGACCTGAACGAGCGGCCGGGCGGCACGGTGTCCGAGGCCCTGGCGGCGGCCGGCCTGCGGGACGCGTGGCTGGCGTCCGGCGGCGACCCCGAGGGCGGCTTCACCAACTGGCGCGGCTGGGAGCCCGGCACGACCAGGCCGCCGTCCCGGCGGATCGACTACGTGTGGGTCTCGGCCGGGATCGAGGTCGTGGATGTGTCGCTGCCGTCCCCCGGCGACCCCGGGTTCTCCGCGTTCGCCCGCCTGTCGGACCACCTGCCGTTGACCGTGGTGTTGGAGGTGGCCGAGCACGGGTAGCGCGCGTGCTGGCGAACCACGAGCGTGTCCACGCCCAGGAGGAAGAACGTGCCGACGATGAAGCCGGCCGACACGTCCGTGAACCAGTGGACGCCGAGGTACACCCGACTGGCGGCGATGCCCAGGATCAGGCCCCACGACACCACCACCGAGAGCCACCACACCCATCGGCGGTGGGTGTACAGCGACACGACCAGGGGCACGAGCCCCCACAGCGCCACGGCGGCCATCACGTGGCCGCTCGGGAACGAGTAGCCCACGCCCGGGACCATGCGCTCGAAGTCGGGGCGGTCGCGGTTGACCAGCAGCTTGATCGCCGACTCCAGCAGCGGCCGGCTGAACGTGGCCACCAGCACCGCGATCCCGACCGCCCTGCAGCGCCGCCAGGTGAGCAAGCCGATCGACGTCCCCAGCACCATCACGGGGACGGTCGACCCGAGCCGGGACAGGCCCAGGAACACCTCGTCGAGCGTCGGGTTGCGGCGGGCCTCGACGGCGCGCTGGATCGGCTCGTCCCACAGCAGCAGCACCTCGCCACCCCGCAGCGCGGCGGCGGCCGCAAGCGTGGTGAGCAGGGCCCCCAGTAGGAACAGCAGGTTGCGCCGGGGCAGGAGCACCGAGCGGGGCGTGCACGGCATGTCCGCGTGCACGTGGCTCGGCGGCCCGGAGCACGGCACCGTGGTGGTGTCGTTTGGTGATGTTGTTTCCATGTGCGGCGGTTGTCCCGGGGCCGGCACGCTGGGGTGCCGCGGGCTCCCTCTCCCTCCGGGGCGTCAACAAATTCAACCAGGGGCGCCGGCCGGCGGCAACCACCGGCCGGAGAACCGCAGGTCAGATGTTCAGCCGGGAGTCAGCCCGAGTACGGCCAGGTGTCGTCGGCCTGCTCGAAGTCGCGGAACTGGACGCTGATGTGGTGGTTGTCCGACGGCCAGTTGCGGACGTTGATCACGTGGTCGCCGCCTCCGCCGTCGCGGGCCACCATCCGCAGCGGGACGGCGGTGTCCGGTGGCAGTGTGGCCGGGATGACCAGGTCGGCGCCGCTGATGAACGGCAGGGCGAACAGCTCGGGGATCGGCGCCGCCAGGTTGGTGATGCCGTCGACGCCGTCGTCGAACGCGAACAGCGCGTTGACCCGCTTTGTCCGGGGCGCGATCACCGGCGTCACGACGTTGGTGCCGGCGATCTCCAGCACGTCGTTGCCGGCGGCCTGGTCGCCCCACCACTCCTTGTAGCGGCTGACCGTGAGGCTGGTGTGGTGGTCGCTCTGGTCCCGGAGCAGGTCGATCCCGGTGCCCGGCTCAGAGGTCAGCAGCCGCACGAAGTGGTCGCTGCGCAGGAACGGTTGGAAGTAGAAGTGGTGGGCTGACCCGTCACCCCGGCTGAGGGCGATCTCGTAGTACTGGTTGCCGTTGACGGCCACCGGGCCCCACGATCCGTCGGCCGCCACGGTGAACGTGGCCTTGGGGGCGTCGCCCCGGCGCTCGCCGGTGCTCGCCTTGACCCGCCAGATGTCCACGGTGATCCCGACCGCACCGACGTTGGACGGGAACAGGTTGGCCTCACCGGAGATGCGGACCCGGCCGGGCCGCTCGGGGACGACGTCGGTCGTGGCCGGCTCCTCGCCCGTGAGGAACCGGTACATCTGGCCGAAGGTCTCGGCGGACGTCGCCACCTGCACGTGCGACTGGTCGGGCGCGTAGTAGTTCTCGGCCCCCACGATCTGGCGGGCGGGATTGCCCTCGCCCCACACGGCCAGCGTCGGGACCCCGCCGGGCGGCGCGGTCCCGGTGCGCCCGTCGATGTTGACGTAGTGCGCCACGCGGGCGGCCCGCTCGGCGCTGCTGGTGAGGTAGCCCTGGAGCACCGCGGTGCCGAGCGAGTGGCCGGCGAGGTCGACCTGGTCGGCACCCGACTCGGCCAACTCGGCGGCGATCAGCGCGTCGAGGCCGGCCCACACCTGGTCCATGGTGTTGATCCCGAACGTCGAGTCGTACTCGTGGACCGCGAGGCGGTCCTGCGGGTAGCCGTTGCTGGTGAACCGCATGGCCTGGGTCTCGAACTGGGCTCCGGACCCGGCGCCCCCGTGCACGAAGATCAGCGGCCTGGTCGGCGGCGCGGCCCCGGGCCCCTCCCCCGGTGCGGCGCCGGCCCCCGCGGCCGGCGCCAGCAGCAGTGCCACGACGATGGCGGCGACGATGCGTCTCATGCTCTCCCCCACGACCGCCCGCTCGGTCACGGGCCCCTCGCCCGGTACACCCGACACTACGCCCCGGCGCCGGCGGATGACAACCGCCTGTCCGGACGTCAGCCAGAACGCGAGGTGTCGAGCTTGTCCCGTTCGGCCTGCGGCAGCGAGCAGGCCGCGGTCCCGCCCGGTAGGCGGTGCCGGTTGCGGGCGACCCAGCGGTACACGGGCCAGGCCAGCCAGGTGACCGGACGCAGGCCGAGGACCCACCCGAACGGCCGCCAGTACGACCCGCCGTCGACGAGCAGGCGAGCGATCGCCTCGGGCCCGGCGGCCACGGGCTCGCCGTCCGCGATCCACAGCACCGCCTCCTCGGCCTGATCCTGCGTCACGCCCAGCGCGTCGAGGTCGGCGAACTGCCAGGGCGACACCTCGGCCGACGTGGGAATGCGCCGCTCGATGAACCGGGCGCAGGTCGTGCAGAACGCGCAGTCGCCGTCGTAGACGAAAATCGGCGACAGGGCGCCAGCAGGGGCGGCGGTCATGCCCCCATTGTGCCGTGGCAGGGTGGGGAGATGACCCGCATCGACTATTCGGGCGCGGCCGCGGCCTACCGGGCCGCCCGCACGCTGCCGCCCGAGGTCATGGCCCGGTGGGACGCGACGATGGCCGCCGCCGGGCTGCCGCCGGCCCGCCGGGTGCTCGACCTCGGGGCCGGCCCGGGCGGCTTCCTGGGCGCGCTGGCCCGATGGTCGGGGGCGCCCGTCGTGGCGGTCGAGCCACAGGCCGCGATGCGAGCCGAGGCTGTGGCCGCCGGGACCGCGGCCCGCCACCCGTACGCCGCGGGCTGGGGCGAGGCACTGCCCCTGCGGGCCGCCTGCGTGGACTGGGCCTGGCTCTCGACCGTCGTCCACCAGCTCGACGACCGGGACCGGGCGGCGACCGAGCTGGCCCGCGTACTGCGGCCGGGCGGCGTCGTGCTGTTGCGGGGGTTCCTGTCCGACGTGCAGATCACCGGGGCCTACCGGCTGTTCCCGGGCCACGAGCGGGTGGCCGCCACGTTTCCCTCCACGGCCGACGTGCTGGCGACGTTCGAGCGGGCCGGCTTCGCGCCGGCCGGCGCCCACGACGTCGCCGAGCCGTGGCGGCTCGACCCCGACTCGTGGGAGGAGCGGGTCCGGTCGGTCCGCCACAAGGACTCGGCCCTGCGCCACTACACCGACGACGAGTTCGACGAAGGCGTCGCCAGGATCACGGCCCGCCTCGCCGGCGGCCCGGTCCCCAACGACGTTACCCTCCGCCTGGTGGTCCTCGCCCTGCCAGGATAACGGCCGTGGCGCACCCGCTCGACGACCACCCGCTCCGCTCGCTGTTTCGAGCCCCGCGCTCGGGGACCCGGCGGGCGTCCTCGTTCGACCGCAGCGGCGGCAACGACGACTACGTCCGCATCGCCCCCGGCGAGACCGCCACCCTTCTGGCGCACGACGGGCCCGGCTGTGTCACCCGCATCTACGTGGCGCTGGCGGCTCACGAGCTCACCGACCATCGCGACGGCATCCTGCGCTGCTGGTGGGACGGGCACGACCGGCCGGCGGTCGAGGTGCCGCTCGGCGACTTCTTCGGGGTCACCCACGGCCGCGTCCGCGAGTACCGCAGCGTCTTCACCGCCGTGAACCCCGGCATGGGAGCCTCGCCGGGGATGAACGCCTACTTCCCGATGCCGTTCGCCGAGGGCGCGCGCATCGAGCTGGAGAACCGGGCTGACGCGTTCCTGGGCGGGCCGCTCGGCATGGTCTGGTTCCACGTCGAGTACGAGACCTTCGACGCCCCGCCGCCCGGCGACATCCTGCGCTTCCATGCCCAGTACCGGCAGGAGCGGCCGACCGTGCCGGCCATGGAGCCCCGCGACACCCAGCTCCACCGCGGCACCAACACCGACGGCGCCGAGAACTACGTGGCACTCGACGCCCGTGGCCGCGGCCAGATGGTCGGGCTGGTGCTGGAGGTCGGAAACGTCGCCGGCGGCTGGTACGGCGAGGGCGACGACATGGTGTTCGTCGACGGCGACGCCTGGCCGCCCCGGATCCACGGCACCGGCCACGAGGAGGTCTTCGGGGCCGGGGCCTGCGTGCTGCGGGAGTACGCCGGCCCCTACTCCGGCTTCCACCTGGTCGAGAGCCCCGACTACCGGGGGCTGGTCGGCATGTACCGCTGGTACGTGGCGGATCCGATCCGCTTCGACGAGTCGCTGCGCTGGACGATCGAGCACGGCCACGCCAACAACTTCGCCAACGACTACGCCTCGGTCGCGTACTGGTACCAGGACCAGCCGGCGGCCCCATTCCCGCCCCTGCCGGACCGGGACGCCATGCGGCCACCGCTGCCCGAGGGCTTCGACGAGGTGCGCCGGGAGGTGCTGGCCGGCATGGCCCGCCTGGCCGGGCCCGCCGAGAACCTGGCCCGCATGGCCACGTTCACCGAGCCGTACTACCGGGGCGAGTTCGACGTGGCGCGGGAGCGGCTGCGGGCGCTCGACCTGCCGGACACGTAGCCGGCCCGGGGCCGGCCCGGGTCACAGGGACCACAGCGCCTCCGGGCAGTCGGTCGTCTCGGTCACCGTGACGCCCCGCTCCCGGGCGGCGTCCACCACCAGCGCGCCCAGCGAGTCCCGGGCGGGCAGCGCCTCGACCCGTGTGCGGTGCCCCGACCGGTCGACCAGGTAGTACGCCAGCACCTGGCCGGGCAGGACCAGGTCGCCGATCCACACGACGACCTCCCGCGCCTCGGTCCAGGGAAGCGCCCGCACCGACCGGCGCCGCTGGCGGACGACGCCGCCTGAGTACAGGTACTCGGCGGACCAGGCGGCCAGGTCGCGTAGCTGGAGGCCGCTCGCGACCAGCCCCACCAGCCCGCCGACGACTCCCGCCGCCACGAGGCCGCCCACGTCGGCGGCGCCGCCGATCGCCACCAGGATCCCGGCCAGCACGACGAGCGCGGCGGTGACCGCCAGCGGCACGAGCGGGTCGGGGTCGCGGCGCGCCGCCACCAGATCCCCGAGACCCCGCTCGGCGGCGAGGCGGGCCACCCGCTCAGGCGGGGCAGGCGTCCCGCTGGTCACCGGCCCGGGCCTCGACGTCGCCCGGATCGAAACGGTGCCGGAACGTGAACGCAGTAGGGGTGGGGCCGTGGGCGCGGAGGTGCTCGAGCCGGGCCAGGGCCTCCTGGGGGGTCGGGATCGTCCCCTCGGGGATCCACCACAGGCACACGATCGGCTGGGTGGCGGCTTCGAAGAACTCCCGCCGTCGCCGGAGGAACTCGACGTGGCCGCTTCGGTAGGTGAAGTCGGCCAGCGCCTCCGCCGACTCCCACACGGTCAGGTTGATGATCTGGAGGTCGTCGTCGAAGAGCTTGATGCCGGTCGCGTCGCCGGCCTCGTCCTGAAGCCGCCACACGAAGCCGGGGCTGGCCTCGGCCAGGGCGTTGATCGGCGCGAGGTTGTCGCGGAAGTCGGCGATGGCGGGGTCCTCCAGCGGCGCCCGCAGCCGCCCGAGGTTGAGCTGGGCGAGGTGCACGGGGCCAACCGTGCCACAAACGGGCGGTGGGCGGCCTACCGGCCGCCGGATGCCTGACCCGCGCCCCGCCCAGCGGGCGCGGGCGGGTCCAGCGGCACGAGCAGCGCCAGACCCGACAGATCGATCGCGCGGCGCGACGGGCTGCTGAGCGGCGCCACCAGGGTGGCCGCGATCTGCAGCGTGGACAGCCGGTCCACCAGGTGGAACAGGACCCGCAGCCCGGCGCTGTCGAGGTAGGTGACCGCGCTGAGGTCGAGCCGCACCCGCACGGTGTGGTTGGTGACGGCGGCGGCCAACTGCTCCTCGACCGTGGCGGCGTTCGCGAGGTCGATCTCGCCGGACAGCACGAAGCGGACGTCGCCCTCCTCGGTGTGAGCGTCGACCCGGGCACCCGTCATGAGAGGCCCGCCACGGTGCCGATCCGCCGCCGGATCACGACCTCGGTGCCCTCCGGCCGCCGTTCGACCGCCACGTTGCCCACCGCCGCCATGATGTGCGACCCGCGGCCCCGGTTCGTCCCTCGGGGCGGCCGCCACTGGCCGGAGTCCGTCACGGTCACCACCACCTCCGGAGGCAGGAGCTCGAGCCGGACCGACAGCGACCCACCGCCCGGCCCGTAGGCGTGCTCGACCACGTTGCTGGTCGACTCCCCCACCGCCAGCAGCAGGTCGGTCACGTCGGCCGGGCTGGCGTCGATCTCGGCCAGCCAGCGCCGCACCGCCGCCCGGATCTCCCCCAGCGACGATGCCACCGCCGGGCGGGACAGCTCGAGCGGTGCCAGGTGGCTGGACTTGCGGCGCAGGACGAGCAGCGCCACGTCGTCGGGGGACGGATCGAGGCCCACCATGCGCCCGGTGATGCTGATGCACACCTGCTCGGGCGGCGCGGTGGACACGCTCGCGGCGAGCCGATCGAGCCGGGCGCCGAGCGGCTCGTCGCGGCGCTCGACCAGGCCGTCGGAGTAGAAGCACAGGACGGATCCGGGCGGCAGGTCAACGGTCGTGGTCTGGCGGCGCATCGGGCTGGCGATGCCGAGGGGCGGGTCGACCGCCGCCTCGATCAGGCAGCCTGGCACACCGGTCGTGGCCAGCACCGGCGCGGGGTGGCCGGCCACCGACAGGTGGACACGGTCGAACGACGGCTCGATGAGCCCGACGACCGCGGTGGCCATCTCGCCCGGCTCGAAGTGACGGAGCTGGCGGTCGACCAGGTCGAGGACCGCGCCGGGATCCCGGCTCGCCACCATCGCGTGGGACCGCAGCGACGTGCGCAGCCGACCCATGACGGTCGCGGCCTTGAGCCCGCGGCCGACCACGTCGCCGACCGTGGCGCACACCCAGCCCCCGGGCAGGACGAACAGGTCGTACCAGTCGCCGCCGACGGTCCCCCCATCCCCGGCGCCGGCGACGTAGCGGAACGCGGTCTCGAGCCCCGGGATCTGGGGCAGGCGCTGGGGCAGCAGGCTGCGCTGGAGCACGACCGACGCGGTGCGCTCCGCCTCGGACAGCGTGGTCTGGGTGGCGAGCGCCACCCGGTCGGCCACGACGCGCAGGAGGTCGATGTCCGACTCGTCGAAATGGCGCCGCGTGGTCGTCCCGACGTGGAGGACGCCCAGCAGGCGGCCGCCGGCCAAGAGGGGTACGCCCAGCAACGAGCAGATGCTCCGCTCCCGGAGCACCGGGTTGACGACGTCGGCGTCCTCGATGTCGTCGATCACGACCGGCCGGCGATCGGCGGCGACGCGCCCGGCGAACCCCGCCCCGAGCGGGACCCGGACGCCCTGGTAGACCTCGGCCTCGATCCCCCGGGCTGCGGTCGCCACCAGCTGGCCGTTGGGCTCGTCGAGGAGCAGCACCGCGGCGGTGTCGGCCCCGAGCACGTCCCGGACGCGATCGAGCAGCTCGACGAGCAGCTGCTCGACGCCGAGGTGCGCCAGACCGGAGTCGGTCACCGCCTCGATGTCGCGGAGCCGGTCGGCCGCCCGCTTGTCGTCGGCCTGGGGAGACTTTTGCACGCGCAGCGAATCTATCTCCCTGGGCGTGGTCACCTCCGGTTCCTCCGTGCTGAAAATCCGCGGCCGGTGTCGAAACCGGTCCCCCTGTTGCGACTCGTTGGTGGGGCCGCCCACCGGCGGCGACTCACGAGGAGAAGATGCCATGCCCGCCACCCCCGCAATCCCGGCGATCACGAATCCGCCGGCGAACCCCGTCCCGGCCGCACCGGCCCGCTGGCGAGGGCGCCTGCTGACCGGCCTGTCGTGGGTCCTCGCCGTCGAGTTCGTCGTCGGCGGCCTGATCAAGCTGACCGCCCCGTCCATGGGCGAACGGTTCGTGGACTGGGGCTACCCGTCCTGGTTCCGCCTGGTGGTCGGCGCCGGCGAGCTGGTCGGCGGCGCGCTGCTGCTGTCGCCCCGTCGCCGGTTCCTGGGCGCCGCCCTGCTGGTGGTCATCCTGGTCGGCGCCACGCTGACCCACGTCGTGAACGGCGACCCGCTCTCGGAGAGCGTGTCGGCCCCGCTGCACCTGGTCCTGGCGGCCATGGTGGCGTGGGCGAGCCGCCCGGGCCGTTACGGCTCGCCCAGCACCCCCGGGTCGATCTCGACGCCGTAGGTGATGGCGGTGACGGCCAGGCCGGCGTACTCGGCCCCGCCCGCCCGGGCGACGAACCCGAGCAGGTGCCCGTGCTCCCGGTCGAGGCGGAGCTCGTACTCGTCGGCTCCATACGGCAGCCAATGCGGCCACAGCCCGTGCGGCCCCCGGCGCTCGGCCCGGACCACCACGACCCGCCGGCCGGCGACCTCGCCGTCTCCGACGTGCTGCAAGGTGAGCTCGGACAGGATCTCCCGCAGGTGGCGGTGGGCGAACAGTCGCTCGACATCTCCGCCGTCGGGCACCGGATACGGAGGGGTGGACCAGTCCGCCCGCGGCAGCTCGTTGCCCGCGATCCGCACGACCGACACCCGGCGTTCGGCGCCCCCGGCCCAGATCCGCTCCACCCGGGCCCGGCCGGCGGCATCGAGCCACACGCTGAGCTCCGACTCCTCCGGGGCAGTGGGGGTCGCGCCCCGTCGACGGACCCGCCGGCCGACGTCCCACACCGCGGCGACGGCGAAGGCGGGGATGGTCATCGCCTTGACCACCATCGGCAGCGGTTGGTCCGGAAGGCTGTCGTAGAACCGCTCGCCCACCTGCTTCGCGACCTCGCGCTCCTGCCACTCGCGGGCCACCGCGTGGACGGGAACCCAGGTGTCGGGCCGGGCGAAGATCAGCTCGAGCACGTCGCCCAGACCCGACACGGCGTCACCCTAGATCCCGGACCAGGCGGCGAGGGGCTCCTCCTCGGCGGCGTAGTCGTCGAAGCGGCGGGGCGCATGGCCGGTGACCCGCTCGACGTCGTCGGCAGGGGTGGCGCCGCCGCCGTCCCGCACGACGGCCAGCAGTCTGCCCAGCAGCTGGGCGTAGTCGTCGGGCACGCCCGCCGAGCGCTGGCGGTCCACCCACGCCCCGGTCGCCACGTCGTCGTGGACGACCGGCCGGCCGGACGCCTTGGCGATGCGGTCGGCGACGTCGCCGAAGGTGAGGGCCTCCGGGCCGGTCAGCGTGTAGCCGGTGCCGTCGTGGTCGGCCGGGGCCAGCAGCGTGGCCACGGCCACCTCGGCGATGTCGTCGGCGTGGACGAACGCCTCGGCGCCGACGCCGGTCGGGGCCGCCAGCGTCCCGCCGGTCGGCAGGAACAGCGGCTCGTCGAAGTTCTGCATGAACCACGCCGGCCGGAGCACGGCGTGGGTCAGGCCCGGCCGGCGCCCGAGGTCGAGCTCGACGGCGCGGGGGGTCGTCTCCGGGGGTAGCTCGTCCACCCCCCGGGCGCTGAGGGAGGTGACGTGGCGGACGCCCGCGGCCTGGGCCCGGTCGAGGAACGCCGCCACCGCCGGTGCGTAGTCGAGGCGCTGGGCCGGGGGGACGAGATAGACGGCGGACACGCCGGCGAGCGCGGCGTCGTGGGTGGCGGGGCCGTGCCAGTCGAACGCCACGTCGGCGTGGTGGCGGGCGGCGGTGCGGACCGGGACGCCCCGCTCCCGCAGGCGGGCGGCGATGCGGCGCCCGGTCTTGCCGGTGCCGCCGACGATGAGGATGGTGTCGTTGCGCATACAGTCACTCAACTCCCATCTGTGAGCACGATCCATGCTTGATCCTCGCTGATCCATGCGCGATCGTCTTCAGTCGTGGACGTCCTCACTGATCTGCTGCTGCGCTCCCGGGCGCGGGGTGCGGGTTTCGCGTACTCCACCGTCCGCGGCCCGGGGGGCATGTGGTTCCCGCCGGGGCCGGGCCTGGCCGTCCACGTGATGGTCGAGGGCGAGGCCCACCTCCGCCTCGACGGCGGCACCACCGCCCAGCGGGTGGTGCCAGGCGACGTCGCGGTGGTGCGCGGCGCCTCGGCGCACGGGCTCGTGACGCCGGCCGACGCCGCGTCCGAGTCGCTGATCGACGTGCTGGCCGCCGGCCCGGAGCCCGGCTCGTCCCGCCACTACGCCGTCGGCGACCCGGCGGCCGCGCCGGCGGCCGTGTTCTTCTGTGGGGCCTACCTGTTCGAGGGCGACCTGTGCGGCGCCCTGCTGGCCGAGCTGCCCGAGTCGCTGGTCGTGCGGGCCCCGGCCGGCAGCGGGCTGCGGTCCACGACGGACTTGCTGGGCCGGGAGATGCTCGCCGACGCGCCGGGCCAGCAGGCCCTGCTCGACCGGCTGCTGGACGTCGCGCTGGTCCAGGTCCTGCGCCAGCACTTCGCCGACGCCGGGCCGGCGGCGCCGCCGTGGTTCCGGGCCGCGGGCGACCCATCGGTCGGCGCCGCGCTGCGGGCGCTCCACGCCGACCCGGCGGCGCCGTGGACCGTGGCGTCGCTGGCGGCCGAGGCGTCGCTGTCCCGGGGAGCGTTCGCTCGCCGGTTCCGGGAGCTGCTGGGCGCGGCCCCGCTGGCCTACCTCACGGACTGGCGGATGGCGCTGGCCCGCGAGCGGCTCCGCGAGGGCGCCGACGGCCTCGCAGCCGTGGCCGCGTCGGTCGGTTACCGCTCCGAGTTCGCCTTCGCCGCCGCGTTCAAGCGCCACCACGGCACGTCGCCCGGCCGCTGGCGCGCCGGCGCCCGGGCCGGGGCCCACGCGGGTCAGGTGCGGGCGGGGTCGAAGCCGTAGGGCAGCGACAGGCGGTTGGCGCGCATCAGCTCGGCGTCGGCCAGCAGGTCCCGGGTCGGGCCCTCGGCCACGATGACGCCGCCGTTCATGACCGCCGAGCGGGGGCACAGCTGCAGGGCGTAGGGCAGGTCGTGGGTGACCATGAGGACGGTCAGGTCGAGGGACTGGACGATCCCCGCCAGCTCGTCGCGGGCCGCGGGATCGAGGTTGGACGACGGCTCGTCGAGGACCAGGATCTCGGGCTCCATGGCCAGCACGGTGGCGATCGCCACCCGGCGGCGCTCGCCGAAGCTGAGGTGGTGGGGCGCCCGGTCGCCGAAGTCCTCCATGCCGACGGCGGTGAGCGCGGCCTTGACCCGGCTGGCCAGGTCCTCGCCCCGCAGGCCCAGGTTGGCGGGGCCGAAGGCGACGTCCTCGGCGACCGTGGTCATGAACAGCTGGTCGTCGGGATCCTGGAACACGATGCCGACCCGCCGCCGGACCTCCCGCAGGCTCTCCTTGTCCACGGGCAACCCGCCGACCACGACCTCGCCGGCGCCCGCGGCGAGGACGCCGTTGAGGTGGAGCACGAGCGTCGTCTTGCCCGCCCCGTTGGGCCCGAGGATCGCCAGCCGCTCGCCCCGCGCCACCGTCAGGTCGCAGCCGAACAACGCCTGGCGCCCGTCCGGGTAGACGAAGGCCAGGCCCCGCACTTCGAGGGCGGGGGCGGTCAGGTCCGCAGCAGCCATGCCGTCGACGCGATCGCCGCGCCGGCCACCGGCAGCGCCAGTGCCGTGATCCACTCGGTCCGGGTGGCCGCCTGGCCCTCCAGCGCGGGCATGGCGCCGGCGTAGCCCCGCGACACCATCGCCAGGTAGACCCGCTCGCCCCGCTCGTAGGACCGCAGGAACAGCGTGCCGGCGGACGCCGCCAGGGCCCGGGCCTGCCACAGCCAGCGGGGGTCGTAGCCCCGGGACTCGCGGGCGATCCGCATGCGCCGCGCCTCCTCGGAGATGACCTCGGCGTAGCGGACCATGAAGCCCGCCACCGCCGTCAGCACCCGCGGGACCCGCAGGCGGTCGAGGCCGAGCAGGATGTCCGGCACCGGCGTGGTCGCCACCAGGATCACGGAGGTGGCCACGCCGAGGGTGCCCTTGACCAGGATGTTCCAGGCGGCCCACAGCCCGTCGACCGACAGGGCCACGCCCAGCACGTCGACCCGGTCGCCGCCGCCGAGCAGCGGCAGGAACAGGGCGAAGGCCACGAACGGCAGCTCGATCGTGAGGCGGCGGGCCACGAACCCGAGCGGCAGCCCGGCGTGGCGGGCGACAAGCCCGAGGACGGCGGCGTAGCTGGCATAGGCCACCACCGCCTCACGGGGCGTGGCCACGACGGCCAGGACGAACAGCACCGCCGCCAGGACCTTGCACTGGGGCCGGAGGTGGTGGACCCGCGACTCGCCGTGGACGAACAGGAGATGGCGGTGGCCCGCCCCGCCGCTCACGACGACGCCTGGGGTGCGGTCGGCGCCCGGGGGCGCCCGCGGAGGGCCCGCACGAGGCCGAACAGCGCGAGCCCGGCGCCGAAGGTGACGAGCATCCCGATCATGCCGGCCATCGCCGTCCCGACCCGGGCGTCGTCGACGCCCTCGACGCCGTAGTCGGCCAGCGCGCCGTCGGCGAGGTCGTGGTTCTCGGCGGCGTCGTCGAAGCCCTCCTCGGCCGCCACCTTCTCCAGCCCGTCGGGCTGGCTGCTGGCGAACGGGCTCACGAGCACGGCGAGACCGAGCCCGATCAGCAGGCCGGCCAGGAGGAAGAGGCGCAGGTTCCTGCTCACGCCGCCATCTCCTCGGCACCCTCGGTCTCGGCGGTCGACAGGACGGGCGACGGCACGAGGTCCCGGGCCCCGTAGACCACGTCGGCCCGGGTGGCGACGACCGCGCTCACGACCGCGGCGGTGATCACCGCCTCGCCGATCCCGATCAGCACGTGCACGCCGAGCATCGCGGCCAGCACAGAGCCGAACGAGAGGTCGACCGACCCGCCGATGGTGAACAGCACCGCGAAGGCCGCGGCCGCCACCGGTACGGACACGAGGGCGGCGAGGCCCGACGACACGACGACCGACCGCCGCGTGGCGGGCAGCATCGCGCGGGCCGCCCGGAACACGCCCCAGCCCACGAACGTCGGGATGACGGCGATGAGCAGGACGTTCAGTCCGTAGGCGGTGAGGCCGCCGTCGGCGAACAGCAGGCCCTGCACGAGCAGCACCACGGCGATGCAGACGCATCCGATCCACGGGCCGACCAGCACGGCGGCCAGCGCACCTCCGAGGAGGTGGCCGCTGGTCCCGCTGGCGACCGGGAAGTTGAGCATCTGGAGCACGAAGACGAAGGCGGCCACCAGCCCGGCCAGCGGGACGAGCCGCTCGGTCAGCTGGGCCGCGGCCTTCTTGAGGCCGACGGCGAGGGTGCCGGCGGACACCATCCCGGCGCCCACGGAGGTGGCCGCATTGAAGAACCCGTCCGGAACGTGCATGGAGCCCCCTGGAGCCTCAGCCGGCTGACCGTACTGCGAGCCGGTCCTTGGTGCAACGGAGTCGCAACAAGCGCTCCGATGCAACCTATTCGGCGCCGCCGGTGAGGCCGGATGAGATCCGCTCGGACTCGCAGGGCGCGTATCTGAGCGATACTCCCCGCCATGACCCCCGCGTGGTTCGCCGTCTCGGGGGTCGGGCTGGCGGTGGCGGCGGCGTCGATCGCGGCGGCCCGGCGCGACGACATCCCGACCTGGGAGGCCCGCGTGTTCCACGCGATCAACGGCCTCCCCGACGCCCTGTTCCCCCTCCTGTGGCCGCCCATGCAGCTCGGCAACCTCGCCGTCGGCACGCTCCTCGGGCTGGTCACCGCCTGGGTGGTGGGCGACTGGGCCGTCGCGGTGGGCGTGGTCCTGGCGATGGTGCTGAAGCTCGTGACGGAGCGGGTGGTCCGCCACGAGGTGAGCGCCTACCTGGCGGTACGGGAGCGGCCGGGGACGAGCCAGGACGGCGCCATCCTGCGAGGACGGGACGTGCCGAAGAGCGGGCCCAGCTTCCCGTCCGGCCACGTGATCCTCGTGGCCGCCATCGGGGGCGTCGTCGCGCCGGTCCTACCGGCCGCGTGGGCGTGGCTCCCCTTCCTCCTCACCGCCACAGTGATGTTCGGGCGCGTCTACGTCGGCGCCCACAACCCTCTCGACGTCACCGCCGGGCTCGGCGCCGGGCTGCTGCTGGGAGGTGCGCTCGCCGCCTTCGTCGGCTGACGGAGGCGGCCGTCGATCAGTTCGCCCGCTCGTAGCGGGCGACCAGGACGCCCGTGGTGGCGGGCGTCACCGACGCGAGCTGGAAGCCGCGGAGCTGACCGTCCTCGGGGAAGATCGTCTTGCCGCCGCCCAGGGTCACCGGCTCGATCATGAGGTTCAACTCGTCGACGAGGTCGGCGGCCAGCAGAGCCCGCACTAGCGAGGCGCTGCCCATGACGCTGAGGTCGCCGCCCTCCTGCTCGCGTAGGGCCGAGATGTCCTGCGCCAGGTCGCCGCCCCGGATGATCGTGGTCGGCGTCCAGGCGGCCGTGTCGTCCTCGGTGAGCGTGTCCGACACGACGTACTTCTGGACGCTGTTCATCCAGTCGGCGAACGGGTCGCCCGCCCGGTTCGGCCAGGCACCCGCCATCACCTGCCAGGTGCGACGCCCTTGGAGCAGCGCGCCCACGCGCTTGGACGCCTCGTCGATGGCCGACCCCATGACGTCGACATCGAAGTACGGCATCGACCAGCCGCCGTGCTGGAACCCCCCGTCGGGGTCCTCCTCCTTGCCGCCCGGGGCCTGCACCACGCCGTCGAGGCTGATGAACTCGTTGATGACGATGCGCATGCCCCCACCCTGGCACAAGGGCGTTCGGGCCGGTCAGGGCATGCGTCGAGAGCGGAACGCCCCGGGCCGGAGCCCCGGGCGTCATGCGGCGGTGGCCGGGACCCGTGGGCGGCCGAGCCGGTAGGCGATGGCCTGGACGATGACGGCGGCCGCCACCACGTGGGTCAGGTCGAGCACGAGCCGGGTGGCGGTCGTGGCGTGTCGGGTCGTGTGGGGCAGGCCGAACGACAGGGTCGCCCCTCGGGGGCTCCTTCGTTCGATGCCATCCAGACGGCACCGGCCCCGCCGAACTCATCGCGGGCGCCAGCGATCAGCCGAGCGCCTCCCGGGCGAGGACCCGGGCACTGGGGCGGACCCGGCGGTCACGGTCGATGATCCCGAAGGCGACGCCGTACCCGTGGAGCCACTCGTAGTTGTCGACCGCGGTCCAGTGGAACAGGCCCCGGACGTCGACGCCGCGGTCGAGGGCGTCGTGGACCACCGCCAGGCCGCGCTCCAGGTACCACGCCCGCTCCACGTCGTCGTCGGTGCCGATGCCGAACTCCGCCACCAGCAGCGGCGTGCCCGGCAGCTCGGCGTGCAACCGGTCGAGCACGCGTCCGACCCCGTCGGGGTGGACGCCGTAGCCGAGCGGGGACACCCGGGCGCCCGGCGGGTGGACCGCGCCGCGCCCGCGGGCGACCCCGAGGGTGGCGTAGTACGAGAAGCCGATCATGTCGAAGGCGCCGGCCAGGTCCGGGCGCTCCACCGGGTCACGTCCCGGGACGCGCAGGACGCCGTCGCGGTACAGGCCCAGCCCCGGCCGCCACAGGGCGGCATCGAGGCGCTCGGCCCGCGCCATGCTGGCCGGGTCCTCGTCCTGGACGACGATCGGCGACAGCCCGAAGATCGAGCAGACCGGGTCGCCCGTGCCCCGCAGGCGCACGGCAGCTTCGGCGTTGGCCAGGTGGATGGCCTCGCCGGCCGCCGCGACCTCGTCGCGGTCGTCGCGGCCCGGCGGGAAGCCCCGGCCGCCGTAGCTGAGCCCGGCGTAGTAGTTGGCCTCGTTGACCGGTTGCCACCCGCCGGCCAGGTCGCCGAACGTCTCGGCGACGAAGTCGACGTGGCGGGCCCACGCGCTCGTGCGGTTCGCCGGCACGAGGAACCCGCCGGCGGCGGCGAACCAGCGGGGCAGCGTGAAGTGGTGGAGGCTGACCCACGGCGTGATCCCGGCGCCGCGGGCAGCCGCCAGCACCGCCCGGTAGTGCTCCACCGCGGCCGGGTCGTGGGCCCCGGGCTCGGGCTCGAGCCGGGCCCACTCCAGCGAGAGCCGATGGTGGACCAGGCCCAGCTCGGCCAGCAGCCCGAAGTCCTCGTGGTAGCGCCGCGCGAAGCCGTTGCCGTCGTCGGACCGGGGCGCCCGGCCCGCGCGCTCCCAGGCCCACCAGTCCGACGCCGGTGCGGCGCCCTCGCACTGGGTCGAGGAGGCGCCGGTCCCCCACATGAACCCGTCCGGCCAGCGCATCCCGCCGACGATGGCACAGATCACCGGCTGCGGTCGCCTCACCCGCCGTGGGTGAAGCGGCCGCAGGCGACCCGGCCCTAGCGTTGCGGGCGATGTCCGAGGAGCGCTTCGTCGAGCAGGTGCAAGCGGCCCTGGACGCGCACGGCATCCAGGACACGATCCTGGTCGCGGGCCAGTTCATGCCCCGGGGCGAGTCCGGCTCGATGTTCGCCGGCGGCATGGTGGGGTCGGACGCCGGCGGAGCGGCGGGCGAGCTGGCGTCCGGGATCGGGATGGGCCTCGGCATGGCCGCCGGCCGCCGGGCCAACGAGGCGGCGAGCGGCCTGCCCGCCCACCTGCTGGTCGGCGTGTCCGAGTCGGCCGTCTACGGTGCGGCGGAGCCGCGGCACCACGAGCCGGGCCAGGTCCTGTTCGTGGCACCCCGGGCGGGCCTCACGGCCACGGTCCACCAGCGGGTCAACGTGCGGGTGCTCGAGCTGATCGACCGGGCGACGGACACCCGCATCGAGCTGGAGGGCAGCCGGATCCCGATGACGCACTCGAAGGACGTGATGCACGTCCTGTCGGAGGCCCACCCCGCCTGAGCACATGCCCGAGATCGAGCGGAAGTTCCGCGTCCACGACGCACCACCGGGGCTGCGGGACGGGACGCGCGTGCGGCAGGCCTACCTGGCGGTCGACGGGGACGTGGAGGTCCGGGTGCGCGACCGGGGCGGCACGTTCCTGCTCGGCGTCAAGGGCGGCCACGGCCTCGAGCGCGCCGAGGTCGAGGTCGAGATCGGCGCCGCGGACTTCGACGAGCTGTGGGCCCTCGCGCCCGGCCGCCGCATCGACAAGACGCGCTATCCGGTGCCGGCTGACGGGCACACCGCGGAGGTCGACGTCTACGCGGGGCCGCTGGCCGGGCTGATCGTCGCGGAGATCGAGTTCGCCAGTCGCGAGGAGGCGGAGGCCTTCACGCCGCCCGCCTGGTGCGGCGACGAGCTCACCGGGGATCCGAGCTGGTCGAACGCCGCCCTCGCCGTTCACGGACCACCGGAGTAGCCCGCAGCGACTGGCCGAACCGGAAGACGTTCCCGGGGTCGTAGCGCGCCTTGACGCGCACGAGGCGGTCCAGGTTCGCGCCGTAGTACGCCTCCGCCCAGTTCTCGAGGTCCGGATCGGCGAAGTTCTGGAACACTCGCCCGGAACCCCACGGGTGCACCGTCGCCCAGGACCGGTTGACCCAGTCGTGAGCGGCCGCCGCAGCAACCGGCGTGCCCGGCGCGTCGACGACGGCCGAGTGCTTCAACTGGAACAGCTCGGCGCGGTGGACGAAGGCGGTCGCGTCGGCCGGTACCCGGTTGTACGCCCCGCCCCAGGGCATGAAGTCGAGCTCGCGGGATTCCCCGGGCGTCCGGCCGCCGGTGAACGTCGCCACGAGCTCGGCGATCGCCTCCGCCGGCAGGTGGCGCCGGAAGAATTCGGACCTGGCGAACAGGTGCTGTGGCTGGGTCACCTCCGGCGGCGGGCCCGCGGCGGCCGCATCTTCGGCGAGGCCGAGCTGTGCCCAGAACCGCCGTGTCTCCGGGAAGGACATGAGGCGCAGCGAGGCCGAGACGGGGTCGGCACCAACTCGCCGGACCAGCTCGTCGAGCAGCTCCGCCGCCTCCGACTCGGTCGCCTGCAGCGCCGCGTAGAGGTCGACGGAGGCCGGCCCGTCGACCTCGCCGGTGGCGGTCACCTTCAGGCTGGCGGCGAGCTCGTCCGGACCGTGCGGCGCCCAGCGCTGCCAGGCCTCGGCCACGGCGGCGGCCAAGCGGGAGGGCCAGGTCGCGTGGACGTTCGTCACCTCCGGGGCCGGGACCGTGCGCAGATCCAGCGAGGTGACGACACCGAAGTTTCCGGCGCCCGCCCCGCGCAGCGCCCAGAACAGGTCGGCGTGGCGGTCCTCGTCGCAGTCCACGATGCGGCCGTCGGCCAGCACGACCTGGGCTCGCAGGAGACGATCGGACGTCACCCCGTAGGTGCGGCCGAGCACGCCCAGGCCCCCGCCGAGGGCCAGCCCGGCGATGCCCACCGGGGGACACGTGCCCGCGGGGATGGCGAGACCGTGGACGTCGAGCGCACCGTACACCGCGCCCAGCCGGGCGCCGGCGCCCACGGACGCCACGTCGCCGGACACCGTCACCGCGGCCATCAGCGTGACGTCGACGACGACGCCGCGGGTGGACGAGTGCCCGGCGAAGCAGTGCCCTCCGCTGCGCGTCGCGCTCTCCAGCCCGTGGCGCGTGAGGAACGCGATCGTCTCGGCGACGTCCTCCGGAGTCGCGCACCGGACGAGGGCCCGGGGCCGGACCTGGTGGAACCGCGCGTTGAAGGGCCTGGTCAGCTGGGCGTAGAGCGGCGATACCGGGAGGACGACCTCCCCGTCGATGCCGGCCGCGAGCCCCTCCCACGGGGGCGCGTCACCGGGCTGGTCGGGCGTCATGGCGGGCGGGTCGAGGACGGGTGGCCCCTCGACTCATCGCGTCGGCTCCTCCGCGCCCTCGCCGGGCAGCAGGCCGCGCTGGTCGAGCGTGTACAGCAGCACGAACGCCGGGAGGACGAACACGACTGCGAGGGCGCCCGCCACCAGCACGGCGCCGATCGTGCTGGACGGGGCAGCCGCCTCGTCGACCGTGAGCGACGTCGGCAGCACGTAGTCCCACTGGGCGACACCCCAGGCCACCACGACCGAGGCGACGGCGAGGATGGCGCCGATCCGAGCGCCGCGGTGGCTCTGGCGGTGGAGCAGCCACAGCGTGGCGAGCCCGCTCAGCGCCGACAGGATCACCACGGGCAGGGCGCGGGACGTGAGGCCGTCGAACAGGTAGTCGGCGTCCGCGGCGAGCACGAAGATGCCGGCGACCGCCACGACCCCGGCGGCGACCGCGGCGCCGAGGGCCCGGCGGCGGAAGTACTCGACCATCGCCTCGTCGCCCAGCCGGTGGGCGTCCCACACCAGGTAGACGGCGGCGAGGTAGGCCACGACGCACACCGCCAGCACGCCGCCCAGGACCGAGGTGGGGTTGACCCAGCTGGTCCACGGGTCGCCGGCCTCCCCGCCGGCCGGCACCCGGCCCGACGCGATCGCGCCCGCCACCGTGCCCATGCAGTAGGGGACGATGACCGACGAGATGGCGAACGCGGCCCCGAAGTTGCGGCGGTCGGCGGTCCGGAACACGGCCTTGCGGAAGGCGAAGCTGGAGCCCCGCAGCACGATGCCGAACGCGGCGATGGACAGGGGGACGAACAGCGTGAGCGTGATCGAGGCGTAGGCCTCGGGGAAGCAGGTCCACAGCACCACGAAGCTGAAGATCAGCCAGACATGGTTGGCCTCCCATACCGGCGCGATCGAGTGGTCGATCACCCCCCGCGGCCGAGCCCCGCGCCGGGTGCCGCCGGCCGTGAGGTCCCAGAACCCCGCCCCGAAGTCGGCGCCGCCGAACACCGCATAGGCGGTCACCGCCACGAACAGGACGACCGCGGCCGCGGTGCTCACCCCACCGGGACCTCGGGCTCGGGGACGTCGACGTCGGGACCGTAGGGCACGTCGGCGTCGTCGACCTCGGCACCCCGGCGGCTGCGACGGCTCATGCCCCGCAGGACGAGCACGAGTGTGATGCCCAGCCCGGCGTACAGCAGGGCCACGAGCACGGTCGTGATCCACACGCCGGTGTTGGCCGTCGCCGCTTGGTCGACCCTCATCAGCTCGTACACGATCCACGGCTGGCGGCCGACCTCGCTCACGGTCCAGCCGGCCTCCAGGGCGATGACCGACAGCACGCCGGCCGCCGAGGCGACGCGGAGGAACATCCGGCTGCGGGGCATGTCCCGCCGGAACAGCCACGACGCCCCGTACCAGAGCGCCAGCAGGAACAGCAGCGTGCCGAGCCCGACCATCACGTCCCAGGCGAGGTGGACCACGTTGACCTCGCGGGTGGTCGGCCGCTCGCCGGCCGGGACGCTGTCGAGGCCCTGGACGACCGTGGACGTCCCCTCGCCCGGGTCCGACAGCCACGACGCCAGCCCGGGGATCTCGACGCCGCCGCTGACCGTGCCGTCGTCGTTCAACCGCCCCAACAAGGTCTCGGGGACGTCCGAGGTGGTCTCGGGCACCAGCTCGATGGCGGCGAACTTCACCGGCTGGTTGTTGTAGACCCACCGGGCCAGCGAGTCGCCCACCAGCATCTGCACCGGGATGGCGAACGACGCCACCGTGAACGGGATGAGGAAGCCCAGGCGGTGGTACCGGTCCCGCCGTCCCCGCAGCATCCCGACGGCGTAGACGGACGCCACGAGGAAGCCGCCCACGACGTAGGCGGCCAGGACCATGTGGGCCGCCATGAGCGGCATGGCGTCGTTGAAGATCACCTTCCACGGGTCGACCTCGGTGACGTTGCCGGCGTCGTCGAGCGTGAACCCCGACGGCGAGTTCATCCAGGCGTTGGCGGCCACCACCGAGACGCTGCCGCCGATGCCGGCGATCACGACGGGGACGCCGGTCCAGAAGTGGGGCCAGGGCCGCAGCCGCCGCCAGCCGAAGATGTAGATCGAGACGAAAAGGGCCTCGGTGAAGAAGAACAGGCCCTCGAACGCGAACGGCACCCCGAACACCTCGCCCCACTGCCCCATGAACCGGGGCCACAGCAGCCCGAGCTCGAAGCTGAGGACCGTGCCGGTCACCGCTCCGACCGCGAACGTGACCGCCATGTACTTCGACCATCGCTGGGCCAGCAGCAGGGCGTCGGCGTCGTCGTGGCGGATGGCCCGCCAGTTGGCGATGAGCGCCATCGCCGCCCAGGACACGCCGAGCGGCACGAGGATGATGTGGAACGCGAGCGTGAAGGCCATCTGGGCCCGGGCCCACGGGACCGGGTCGACCGCCAGGATCTGGCCGAGCGCCATGGTGCTGCGCGGTGCTAGCCCGCGCTCCCTCCGCTCAGGCGCTCCCGCAGGTGGTCCCCGACCCGCAGGGCGTTGGCCATGGCGGTGAGGGCCGGGTTCACCGCGCCGATGCTGGGGAAGACGCTGGTGTCGACCACGTAGAGGTTGTCGACCTCGTGGGCCCGGCAGTCGACGTCGAGCACGGACGTCGCCGGGTCGGTGCCGAATCGGCAGGTGCCCGCCTGGTGGGCCACCCCGGCCACCGGGATCGAGGTCTTGAGGTACGCGTGCCGGGGGATGAGGTGATCGGGGTGCAGGCCCAGGTGCCCGAGCATCGAGCGGAGCTTCTCGTACAGCTCCTTGGCCGGGACCTGGTTGGTGGGCGTGTAGTCGAGGCGGATATTGCCGTCGTCGGCCAGCGTGACCCGGTTGTCCGGGCGGGGGAGGTCCTCGGTCGACAGCCAGAAGTCGACCGCGTGCTCGGCGATGTCGCGCAGCGCCAACGTGGGCGCCAGCTTGGTCTCCAGCGGCTTCTCGCCCCGGTACATGTCGGCCTGCGACTTGCCGACCATCTGGATGTTGCCGAGCGGGTAGTCGTCGTCGCCCCCCTCGCCGCGGGTCAGGTAGAAGTCGTTGAGGCCGAGGGTCTTCTGGAACACCGTCGGGTTGGGCTCGTGCGACAGGGCCAGCACCGCCTGGCTGTTGTGGAACATGTAGTTGCGTCCCACCTGGCCGGAGCCGTTGGCCAGGCCGTCGGGGTGGGCGTCGTTGGCCGACGCCAGCAGCAGGCGGGCCGTGTTGGCCGCCCCGCACGCCACCACCACGACGTCCGCCGTCAGCGTCTCGGTGGCGCCGTCGACGTCGACGACGACGCCGGTCACGGTCCGGCCGGTCGGGTCGGTCTCCAGGCGCACGGCCTGGGCGTTGGTCAGCAGCGACACGTTGGGCTGGGTGAGCGCGGGCCGCACGGCCAGGACCTCGGCGTCGCTCTTGGCGTGCAGCGGGCACGGGAACCCGTCGCAGCGCCCGCAGCGGACGCAGGTGCTGTAGGGCATGTCGGACTCGTCGAGCATCACGCCGCAGGGCGCGTGGAACGGGTGGTAGCCCGCAGCGGCGAGGTCGTTGGCCAGCTGCTGGATCCGCGGCTCGTGCGTCAGCGCCGGGTACGGGTAGCCGGCCGAGGCGGGCGGCTCGGTGGGGTCCTCGCCACGGGCGCCGTGGACCTGGTAGAGGTGCTCGGCCTGCGTGTAGTACGGCTCCAGGTCGCCGTAGGCGATCGGCCAGGCCGGCGAGACCCCGTCGTGGTGGCGGAGCTCGCCGAAGTCCTCGGCCCGCAGCCGGTAGAGCGCGGCGCCGTAGAGCTTGGTGGCGCCGCCGACGTAGTAGTGCACCTGGGGCTGGAAGCCGTGGCCGTGGTGGTCGTACCAGGTGTCGGGCGAGATGTAGCGCCCGTCGATGAACACGTCGGCGGTGTCCCAGTTGGCGGGCTCCCGGGGCAGCCAGTCGCCGCGCTCGACGATGAGGACCCGCAGCCCCGAGGGCGCCAGACGGTGGGCCAGCGTGCCGCCGCCCGCGCCGCTGCCGATGACGATGACGTCGTAGGAGGTGGTCACATCAGCTCCTCCAGCAACTCGGCGACGATGATCCGGCCGGCGGCCTCGATCAGCGCCAGGTGCGAGAACGCCTGGGGGAAGTTGCCCAGGTGGTGAGACGTGTCGGTGTCGAACTCCTCGGCGAACAGCCCGAGCGGCGACGCCACCCGCAGCAGGCGCTCCATCAGGTCGCGGGCCCGCGGCCGCTCCCCCACGACGGCCAGGGCGGACACCAGCCAGAACGAGCAGATGAGGAACGTGCCCTCCTTGCCGGAGAGGCCGTCGTCGGTCTCGTCCGTGCGGTAGCGCAGCACGAACCCGTTCTCGGTCAGCTCGTCGGCGATGGCGAGGACCGTGGCCCGCAGGCGGGGGTCGTCGCCGGGCAGGAAGCCGAACAGGGCCGCCAGGAGCGTGGACGCGTCGAGGGCGTCGGTGTCGTAGTGCTGGCGCAGCACGCCCCGCTTGCTGACCCCGTGGGCCAGGATGTCGGCCCGGATCTCCTCGGCCGTCTTCCGCCAGGTCGCGCCCGCGTCCGCGTCGCCTCGCAGGGCGGCGAGGTCGGCGGCGCGGTCGAGCGCCACCCAGCACATGAGCTTGGACGACACGTAGTGCTTGGGCGCGCCCCGCGCCTCCCAGATGCCCTGGTCCGGATCGCCCCACACCGCGGTGGCGCACGCCGCCTGGGACTTGACGAGCGGCCACAGGTCCCGCGGCAGGCGCTGGCTGCGGCGGGTGTGCAGCAGGATCGAGTCCAGCACCGCGCCGTACACGTCGTTCTGGCGCTGGTCGAACGCCCCGTTGCCCACCCGGACCGGCCGGGCGCCGTCGTAGCCGGACAGGTCGTCGCGGGTGGTCTCGGTGAGGTCCCGCCGGCCGTCGATGCCGTACATGATCTGGAGCCCGCCGTCGTCGACCGGCTCCAGCTCGGCGACGAACTGCATGAACTCGTCGGCCTCCCAGTCGAGGTTGAGGTAGTGGAGGGCCTGGAGCGTGAAGGTGGCGTCGCGCATCCACGTGTAGCGGTAGTCCCAGTTGCGCTCGCCGTGCGGCGTCTCCGGCAGGGACGTGGTGAGCGCCGCCACCGTCGCCCCGGTCGGCATGTAGGTGAGGCCCTTGATCGCCAGCGCGGACCGCTGGATGTGCCCCCGCCAACGGTGGTCGGGCATCCGGGCCCGGTCGAGCCAGTTGCGCCAGAACTGCACCGTGGCGATGAGGCGGGCGCGGGCGTCGTCGTCCGACTCCGGCACGGCGAGCCCTTCGGCCCAGGAGAGTGCGCACCACACGGTCTCTCCCGACTCGATCACGTGGCGGGCCCGGGCCCGCCCGCCCTCGATGCCGAGCGCCATGTCGGTCGCCAGCCGCAGCGTGACGCCGGCGCCGGCGGCGTCGGCGGCCCGGCGGTCGCCACCGACCAGCTCCCAGGTGGCCGCGGTGCGGCCGTAGTCGAACACCGGCTCGCACACCAGGTCCATCTCGACGCGACCGTCGATGCAGGTGGCGGTCCGGACCAGCATGTGTTCCCCGTCGAAGTCGGTCGGCGGGCGGGTGTGGGGCGTCACGGTGTCGTCGCCGCGACGGGGGCCCATAGTGAGCGCGTCCTGGACGACGGCCCACCCGGTGGGCGTGTGCCACGTGGTGGTGAGGACGTTGGTGCCCGGCTCGTATGCCCGGGCGACCGGCGAGTTGATGCCGAAGGGCGCCAGCCGAAACACGCCCGCGCCGCGGTCGAGCAGCGTGCCGAACACGCTGGGCGAGTCGTAGCGGGGCACGCATAGCCAGTCGACCGACCCGTCGGACGAGAGGAGGGCGCCGGTGTGGCAGTTGGACAGGAAGGCGTACTCCTCGATCGCTGGGAACGGGGACGGCGCGGTGGCCTGCCCCACCTCGGCGGGCGAGGGGGCGGGCGGCGGCGAGGGCGCGGGCGAGGAGTCGGGGCTGGGCGTCGTCGCGGATTCGCTCATGACGCGATCCACGGGCCGTGCCAGCCGGTGTGCCCCGCGACCAGCTGGTCCGCCGCCGCGGGGCCCCACGATCCCTGCGGGTAGGGGTGGACCGGCGGCGGGGCGTCGAGCAGGGGCTGCATGATGCGCCACTGCTCCTCGACGCCGTCCTGGCGGGTGAAGCGGGTGCTGTTGCCGATCAGCGCCGCGTGCAGCAGCACCTCGTAGGGCGTCGGGCCCTCCCCACCCTGATCTGCGAACTCCACGTCGAACCTGATCGGCTCCGGCTCCTGCTCGTCGGCCCGCTTGGCCTCCACCTGGAGCTGGGCGCCGGTCGTGGGATCGAGCTTGACCACGAACTGGTCGTGCTGGGCCTCCCGGTTGCGCACGATGCCGAAGCCCAGGCGGGGCGGCCGCTGGTACACGAGCCGCACCTCGGTCTGGGTGGCGGCCAGGTGCTTGCCGGTGCGGATGTAGAACGGCACGCCGGACCACCGCCAGTTGTCGATGTCCAGCCGCAGTGCGGCGTACGTCTCGGTGGTGGAACCGGCTGCCACGCCGGGGGTGTCGAGGTAGCCGTCGTACTGGCCCCGCACGTAGTGGGCCGGGTCCGCATCCTGGACCGCCCGGAACAGCGCCAGCTGGGTGTCCTTCAGCATGGAGGGGTCGCGGCCGGCGGGGGCCTCCATCGCGGTCGCCGCCACCACCTGCATCAGGTGGTTGACGACGACGTCGCGCAGCGCGCCGACCGGGTCGTAGAAGTGGCCGCGGTCCTCGACGCCGAAGCTCTCCGCCATCGTGATCTCCACGCAGTCGACGTGGGCCCTGTTCCACACCGGTTCGAAGATGGCGTTGGCGAAGCGCAGGTACAGAAGCTCTTCGACGCCCATCTTCCCGAGGAAGTGGTCGATCCGGTAGATCTGGTCCTCCGCGAGGTGCTGGTGGAGGTCGTCGGCCAGCGCCCTGGCCGACGCCAGGTCGTGGCCGAACGGCTTCTCGATGACCACCCGCGCCGTCGCGGTCAACCCGGCGTCGGCCAGTCCGGCCACCACGGTGCTGAACAGGAACGGTGGGATCTCCAGGTAGAACACCGGCGAGGTGGCGCCCTTGATGGCGGCCCCGACCCGGTCGTAGGTGGCGGCGTCGCCGAAGTCTCCCTGGACGTAGCGGAACCGGGCGGTCAGCCGGTCGAACACCGCGGGGTCGAGCGTCTCGCCGGTGCCCTCGATGGAGGTCCGGGCGCGGTCGACGAGCTGGTCCTCGGTCCAGTCGTCGACGGCCACGCCGACGATCGGGCAGTCGAGCAGCCCGCGCCGCTCCAGCCGGTACAGCGAGCGGAAGGTCATGACCTTCGCCAGGTCGCCGGTGATCCCGAAGATCACCAGCACGTCGGCGGGAGCGGCCTGCTGGCGGTCCGGTGTCGCCATTCCGGTCTCCTCTCCTGTGGGGGTCAGGGTTGGTCGGTGCGGACGCTGATGCGACCCGGGCGCTCGTGGCTGAACCCGGCCCAGGTCCAGTCGATCGCGGCCTTGGCGCGGTCCTCGCCGGTCGAGAGCAGGGCGAGGTGCACGGCTCCCCAGGCGAGGAAGGCGGTGCGGCCCTTCAGCGTGCGACCACCGTGGGTCTGGACCACGGCGGCCCCGCGGCCGATGGTCGCCATGGTGCCCTTGTCGTGGTAGCGGAAGGGCTTCGTGGCCTCGCCGGCCTCCAGACGGGCGATGTTGTGGGCCGCGTGCTCGCCGGCCTGGAGCGCGACCGAACCGAGCTGGGGCAGGGCCCGGTCGCTGCCCTCGACGGTCGTCCAGGCGATATCGCCCACGGCGAAGACCTCGGGGTGGCCGGTCACGCTGAGGTCCGGCTCGGTCGGCAGGCGGTCGCCGCGCTGCAGGTCGACGCCGAGGCCGCGGACGAGGGAGTTGGCCATGAGCCCGGCGCCCCACACCAGCGTCCGGGTGGGGATGACCTCCCCCGACTTCAGCGTGACCTGGGTCGGCTCGACGGCGGCGACCACCTCGCCGGTGCGGACCTCGACGCCCCGGTCGGCCAGCGCCTTGCGGGCGTAGCGCCGGATGTCGGCCCGGAACATGGTCAGGAGGTCGTCGCCGGCCTCGAGCAGCACGATGCGGGCCTTGTCCGGCGGGACGTCGGGGTAGTCCTCGGCGAAGTCCCGCCGGTAGAGCTCGGCGAGGGCGCCGGCGCTCTCGACACCCGTGGGACCGCCGCCCACGATCGCGACGTTGAGGGCGCCCGACTCGACCAGGTCCGGGTCGCGGTCGGCGTCCTCCCAGCATTCGAGGACGTGGGTGCGCAGGCGCACCGCGTCGGCCAGCGTGTACAGGGGGAACGCGTGCTCGGCCGCCCCCTCGACCCCGAAGAACGTGGCCTGGGCGCCGAGCGCGATGACCAGGTAGTCGTAGGTGATCGGGTCGCGGCGCTCGAAGTCGACCCGGCGGGAGTCGAGGTCGATGCCGGTCACGACCGCCTCGTGCACCGTCACGCGGGGGTGCTCGTGGAAGAGGTCCCGCAGCGGGTGGCCGACGGCCGTGGTCTCCAGCAGGTCGGTCGCCACCTGGTACAGCAGCGGCTGGAAGGTGTGGTAGTCGTTCCGGTCGACGATGGTCACGTCGACGTCGGCGTGGCGGAGGTTGACCGCTGCGCCGACCCCGCCGAACCCGCCGCCGAGGACCACAACGTGCTTGCGCCCGATCTCTCTGTCCACTTGCGCGACGCTACGGAGCGCGCGCACACGACCGCATCACCCGGGAGGGATGAAAGAGCCCTCATCATCCGGCTCGGGTGATGCCGCGGGCGGGCGGCTGTGCCCGGAATGAGGCCACGAAGACGCTTACGAGAGGAGGCGCCCATGGCCAGTACAGCAACGGAGGGGACCACGGTGGACTACGGCCGAGCCGAGCCCACAGGTTGGATGGGGTGGATCTGGTTCGCCGCCATCATGATGATGATCGGCGGTGCGCTCCAGGCCATCCACGGCCTCGTCGCCGTGGTCAACGACGAGTGGGTGGTCTGGGGCAACCGGGCCAACCTCTACCTCGACATCTCCGAGTGGGGGTGGGTCCACCTGATCGTCGGGATCATCGTGTTCCTCAGCGGCTTGGGCGTGCTCTCGGGCAACGTGCTCGCCCGCTTCGTCGGCGTGGTCCTCGCCTCCCTGAGCCTGGTGGCGAACTTCCTGTACCTGCCGGCGTACCCGCTGTGGGCCATCGTGATCATCGCCATCGACGTACTGGTGATCTACGCGCTCACCGTGCACGGCCGGGAGGCCCGCGCCGCCTGACCGCGCTCGACGGCCGTGCAGGACGGGCGTCCGTCAGTCCTGCACGGCCTCCAGCGCGATGCGACCGCCGCCGTCGACGAGCGTGAGCGAGCCGGGGGCGACCTCGACACGCTCGGCGGCCTCCAGGGCGGCGAGGATGGCGGCCTCCTGGTCCATGACGTCACCCTCGCACGCGCGCAACGTCAGCCGGGCCGCCTCGACCGTGATCTCGTCGCCGTCGAGCTCCCAGTCGGCGCCGCCGGTGTTGCACCCGGTGTCGACCGCCAACGTCCCGTCCTCGTCGAAGGTGAGGGTCGGCTCGGTGCCGCGGACCACGCTCTCGATGGCGTCGCCGGTGTTGACGTTGACGACGGTCCACTCGCCGATCAGAAGGTCGCGGGCGTCGAAGGAGGAGAAGCCGAGCTCCACGCCGTCGGGGCCGGTCAGGGTCAGGCGGTCGTGGTCGTCGCGGCCCTCGTCGTCGACATCCACCTCGGCGTGGTCGACGGCCTCCAGCGCGGCGAGGAACTCGCCCTCCGCCTCCATGGTGGGTCGCTCGCACGCCCGGCGGGTCACGGCCACGTCGCTGATCTCGACCGAGCCGTCGTCCCCGAGGTCGATCGTGCCCCGGTAGGCGTTGCACGGCGCGGCGCCCGAGACGGCGTCGCCGTCGACCGCGAAGGTGACGAGCGTGTCCTCCCCCAGGGTGATCGAGCTGCGGTCGGGGTCGAGGACCCAGTCCCGGGCCTCGACGTCTGCCTGGATCGAGGGCAGCCCGGCGGTGGCGGCCCGGCTGTCGACCGCGTCGTTCCACCCGCACCCGCCGGCCGCGACCGCCAGGGCGGCCAGGCCGGCGATCGTCATACTGCGTCGCACCGTCGCCTCCGCCCTCAACCGTCCACCGCGTCCCGGCTGAGCGGGCAGGTCATGCAGTGCCCGCCGCCCCGGCCCCGGCCGAGTTCGGCGCCGACGATCGGGACGACCTCGATGCCCGCGTCCTCCAGCAGCCCGTTGGTCGTCGTGTTGCGGTCGTAGGCGAACACCACCCCCGGCTGGAGGGCGACGAGGTTGTTGCCGCTGTCCCATTGCTGGCGCTGGCTGGTGTACACGTCGCCGCCGGTCTCGATCACCCGCAGCTTGGGCAGCCCGAGCGCCTCGGCGACGACCTCGACGAACGGCTTGTCCTCCACCGTCACGTCGACGCCGGTGCCGGCGTCGTCAGGCCGCAGCGAGAACGTCTCGATGCCGTCGACGATGTCGGGGAAGGCCGTGGCGACGTCGCGGTCGGCGAAGGTGAACACGGTGTCGAGGTGCATGGCGGCCCGCAGGCTGGGCATGCCGGCGACGACGACCCGGTCGGCGGCGCCCTGGTCGAACAGCGCCTTGGCCACCAGCGTGATGGCCTGTCGGGACGTCCGCTCGCTCATGCCGACGAGCACGACGCCGTTGCCGGCGGGCATGACGTCGCCGCCCTCGAAGGTGGCCAGGCCCCAGTCGACCTCGGGATCACCCCACCAGGTCGTGGCGCCGGACAGGTCGGGGTGGAACCGGTACAGCGCCTTCATGACCAGCGTCTCGTCGTGGCGGGCCGGCCAGTACAGCGGGTTGAGCGTGACGCCGCCGTAGATCCAGCACGTGGTGTCCCGCGTGTACAGCGTGTTCGGCAACGGCGGCATCAGGTAGTCCCGGGCTCCCGCGTGGTCCCGGGCCAGGGCGATGTAGCCGGGCCGCAGGTCGTCGGGCAGGTCGGTGGTGGCCAGGCCCCCGATCACGAACTCGGCCAGCGCCCGGTCGCCGAGCCCGTCGAGGAACGACCGGGTCTCCTGAACGAGCCCGAGCCCGACCTCGGTGGGGGTGATCTTGCGGTCGAGCAGCCAGGACCGGGCCTCGGGCTGGGCCAGCACCTCGGCCAGCATCTGGTGCAGCTCGACGACCTCGACGCCGCGGCTGCGCAGCTCGGCGACGAAGGCGCGGTGGTCCTCCTGGGCGCGATCGACCCACAGCACGTCGTCGAACAGCAGCTCGTCGCAATTGGTCGGGGTCAGCCGCCGGTGGGCGAGGCCGGGCTCGCACACGAGGACCTTACGGAGCCGGCCGACCTCGGAGTGGACGCCGAGGGGCGGCGGGTCGGCGGGGGTCTCGGGCATGGCGCCTCCCTGGGGTCGGGGGTGGTCGGGGTCGGGGCTACACCGTGATCCAGCCGACGACGAGGGCGATCACGCCGACGACGGCGCCGATCACCGACACGGCGAGGATCACGAGCTCGCCCGGCGAGAACGGGCGGCGGCCCTGCTCGCGCCGGGCCATCACGAACAGCACGCTGCCGGGGGCGTAGATGATGAACGAGACGAGCATGTACTTCGGGCCGGCGGCGAACAGCAGGAACGCGGTGTAGATCGTGGCCAGGGCGGCGACGGCCAGCTCTCGGGTGCGGGGGCCGCCCTCGCCGCCGGCGAACGCCAGCTTCACCGCGTAGCCGGCGGCCAGCAGGAACGGGATCAGCGTCAGGGCGCTGGTCATGTTCAGCATGAAGTTGAACGCGTCCTCGGACACGAGTGTGACGAACAGCATCGCCTGGATGAGCAGGGTGGACATGAGAAGGGCCGCCACCGGGGCCTCGGCGGTGTTCTCGCGGCGCAGGAACCGGGGCATGTCGTCGTCCTTGGCCGCCACGAACAGGACCTCGGCCGCCATCAGCGTCCAGGCCAGGTAGGCACCCAGCACCGACACGATCAGCCCGACGCTGACGAACACGCCGCCCCAGCTACCGACCGCGGCCTCCATGACGCCGGCCATCGACGGCTGGCGCAGCTCGGCCAGCTCGGCCCGCGGGAGTATGCCGTACGACACGATCGTCACGGTGGCGAACACCGCCAGCACGCTCACGAACCCGAGCACGGTGGCCCGCCCGACGTCCTCCCGCCGCTGGGCGAAGCGGGAGTAGACGCTGGCGCCCTCGACGCCGAGGAACACGAACACCGTCGCCAGCATCGTGCCCCGCACCTGCTCGAACAGCCCGCCGAGATCGCCGCCACCCGAGAGGTTGTCGACGAACACGTCGACGTCCAGCAGGAACAGCGCCACCACCGCGAACACCAGGATCGGGATGACCTTCGCCACGGTCACGACCTTGTTGATCGTGGCCGCCTCCTTGACCCCCCGCAGGATCAGGAACGCGAACGCCCAGATGCCCACCGTCGACAGCACCAGGGCGAGCACGGTGTCGCCGTCGCCGAGCGCGGGGACGATGCCGCCGACCGTCGACATGATCAGCACCCAGTAGGTCACGTTGCCGACGCACGCGCTGGCCCAGTAGCCGAACGCCGAGAAGAACCCGAGGTACTCGCCGAACCCGGCCTTGGCGTAGGCGTACACACCCGAGTCGAGGTCCGGCCTGCGCACCGCCAGCGTCTGGAACACGAACGCAAGCATCAGCATGCCGGTCCCGGCGATCGCCCACGCGACGAGCGCGCCGTAGACGCCCGTCTCGGTGGCGAACCGCCTGGGCAGCGAGAACACGCCCGCCCCCACCATCGAGCCGACCACCATCGCGGTGAGCGTGACGACGGTGACCCGCTTGACGCCGTTGGCGGCCGGCGCGCCGATCTGCGACGTGGTCTCACTCACGTTGGCTCCTTCGCCGGCGCCTGTTCGGCGCCACTCGGGGCGGGCGGCGGCGCGCCGCCGGCGGCGGGGTCGGGGGACACGTGCTCGATCCGGAATCCGGTGAACCCGTACAGCACGCTGAGGGCGGGACTGGCGATGTTGAACAGCGCGTACGGCAGGTACTGGAGCGCCGACACGCCGAGCACCGCGCCCATGAACGCCCCGCACGAGTTCCACGGCACCAGCGGCGACGTCACCGTCCCGCTGTCGGCGGCCAGCCGCGACAGGTTGGTGGGCGCCAGGCCGCGGCGGGCGAACTCGGCCCGGAACACCTTGGTCGGCAGGACCAGGGCGATGTACTGGTCGCCGGCGACCACGTTGAGCCCGAAGGCGCAGGCGAACACGGTGGCGAACAGTCGCCCGGTCGTCTTCGCCGCACCGATGAGCGGATCGACCAGCCGGGCGATCATGCCGAACTCCTCCAGGAGCGCACCGAACGTGACCGCCCCGATGATCAGCCAGATCGTCGGCAGCATGCTGGCCATGCCACCCCGCGACACCAGCCGGTCGACCTCGGACACGCCGGACTCCATCTGGAAGCCGGTGGCCATGGCCTGCCACACCGCCTTGATCGACTCGACCACGGCCCCGCCGCCGCCGTCGGCGAAGCCCTGGACGATGTCGGGCTGGAGGATCGCGCCGCACACCCCCGCGAACAGGGTGGCGGCCGCCAGCGCCATCGACGCGGGCACCTTGCGGACCGACAGCACCGCCAGGAGCACGAGCGGCAGCAGGTTCAGCGGGGTGACGTGATAGAGGTCGGCGATCGCCCGGAGCTCGATGTCCTCCGGCACCACATGTGCGTCGGTCCCGTGGACCAGGCCGAGGATCGTGAATCCGACGACCGCGATCCCGAAGGCGGGCATGGAGGTCCAGGCCTGGCGCTTGACGTGCTCGTAGACGTCGACGCCCACCATCTGCGAGGTCAGGACCGTGGTCTCCGAGAGCGGCGACAGCTTGTCGCCCAGATAAGCGCCGGAGATGACCGCGCCGGCCGTGATCTCCGGCGAGACGTCGAGGGCGACGGCGATGCCGACCAGGCCGACGCCGATGGTGCCGGCGGTGGTCCACGAGCTGCCGATGCAGAGGGCGACGACCCCGCAGATGATGGCGGCGGCCGCGTAGTACCAGCCGGGCGAGAGCAGCTGGATGCCGTAGTAGACGAGCGTGGGGATGGTGCCGGACAGGTTCCACACGCCGATCAGCGCGCCGACGGCCAGCAGGATGAAGATGGCGCTCGTCACCGACGCCACCGATCCCTGGGCCGCCCGCTGCACCTCCTCGAACGAGTGGCCGTTCTTCATGGCCACCAGCGCGGCCACCATGGCGCACAGCACGAGCGCCACCTGGATCGGCCCGTCCAGCGCGTCGAGCCCGAACAGCGCGAGCGACCCGCCGATCAGCACCGCGAGGGCGACGAGCGGGAGGATCGCGTCGAGCAGCGAGGGCGGCTTCGCTATGGCCCAGGCCTAGCAACGTCGGCCGAGCCGTCCTTCACCCTCGCAGGGTGGAACCGCGACGCGGCCGGGCGCGCCGGCCGCGTCGCGTGGTGGACGTCTTCGTCAGGCCTACGTGCGGTAGTTCAGGTAGAGCACGCCGTTGTCGTACGACTCGGCCCTGGCGAGGTCGAACTTCGTGGGCGCGGCGCCGTCGGGGAACAGCCGCGGGCCCTCACCTCGGGTGAGCGGGTAGACGCAGAGGTGCAGCTCGTCGACCAGCCCGTCGGCGAGCATCGCCCGGACCAGCGTGATGCTGCCGCTCATGTAGATGTCGCCGACCTCGTCCTTGAGCTTGCGGATCGTGTCGGGGTCGTACGGCCCGACGACCTGCGAGTTGCGCCACGTCGGGTCCGCCAGAGTCGCGGACACGACGTACTTGGTGGTGTCGTTGAAGAACGGCGCGCCAGGGTCGTCCTCGACCGTCCGCGTCGACCACGCCGGCTCGAACATCTCGTAGGTGTTGCGCCCCAGCAGGATGGCCTTGCTGCGCCCGGTGACGGCGCCGATGGCCTCGCCCATCTTCGGGTCGAAGCCGTACTCGAACGTCCACGTCGGGGCGTCGATGACGCCGTCGAGGCTCATGAACTCGTGCACGTGCACTGCTACCAAGATCTGTCTCCTTGTCGTCGGAACCCGTGTGCGGTGCGGCGGGGGAAGGCCGCCCTGTCTAGCCCTGCCACGGCGCGGGGTCTTGAACGAAAACGACACCGCGTGCGCGGGCGCTACCCGGCGAGCTGGGACGGTGTCCGGCCGACGAAGCGCCGGAGCGACCGGGTCAGGTGCGGCTGGTCGGCGTAGCCCGTCCGCCGGACCACTTCGGGCACCGGAACCCCGCGGGCCAGCAGGTCGACCGCCTGCTCGGCCCTTCGGATCTGGCGGATGGTGCCCCGGGTCAACCCGGTCGCACGCACGACCCGCCGTTCCACCGACCGGCGGGACAGCCCGGCGACGTCGTCTTGCAGGGCTGCGGGAACGACCGGGTCGTGCAGCAGCACGCCGGCCCGCGCCAGCCGCTCGACGAACACGTCGGCGTTGTCGGGCTTTGGGAGCTCCCAGGTCGACCCGTCGAGCCAGAACGCGGTGTCCGACGCCGCGGGCAGGGTGACGCCCCGGTCGACCAGGAGCCGCATGTCGAGCTGGGGCATGTACGTGCCGGCGCCGAACGTGATGCCGAAGAACTCGGCGTCGGCGGGGATCGGCGCGGCCGACGCCCGCGTCTCCGGCCCCCGGACGGTGATCCACGTCCCCGCGACCTGCCGCGTCACGACCATCTCCCACGGGGTGACCGCCACGGACAGGAACCACTCCTCGGGCACGGGCTCGCTGTAGGTGCGCCAGACGCCGCTGACGTGGGACGAGGTCGAGGTCAGGTCCTCGAACCTGAACAGCTCCACCGCTCGCTTCATGACCTGTCCGACACCCCAGGCCCCCGGAACTCATCGGTCCCGGGCGCGCTAGCCCCGGGGATCGTCGCGCAGGAGCCCGTACATCACGCTGTCGCGCCACCGCCCCGCTCGGAAGTAGAGCCCCCGCTGCACGCCCTCCCGCCGGAACCCGACCCGTTCGAGCGCCCGCTGCTCGGCCACGTTGTCCACCTCGGTCCCGGCCTGGACCCGGTGGGTCGCCGTCGTGGCGAACAGGTGGTCGACGAGGAGACGCTGGGCCTCGGTCCCGACCCCGCGGCCCCGGTGGTCGGCGATGAGCCCGATGCCGATCTCGAGGTTGCCGGTCGCCCCGACCGGGCGCCAGGTGACCCAGCCCGCACAGGTCCCGTCCGCGTCCTCGACGGCCAGGTACGAGGCGTCGGCGCCGGTCAGCCCGTCGTCGCGCCACCGGCGCTCGATCTCCCTGGCCGTGTGCATCCGGAAGCCGAACCACTGGTGCTCACCGGGCGCGGCGGGATCCCACAGGAGCCGGGTGAGCTGGGGTAGGTCGGACTCCTCGACCGGGCGCAGCCTGACCGAGCCGGGCATGGCGCCAGTATCGCGGCGGGCGCCGGACCCGGGAACGGGGCGCGTCAGCGCAGGCGCCAGCGGGGCCGCTCGCCGGAGGCGAACCGGTCCTGGCCGGCCTTGAACGCGGCCGCGTCCGACCCGATCCGGGTGAACAGGTTGGCGAGGCCGATCGCCTGGGTGCGGGGGACCTCCAGGGCGGTCCACAGCGCCCGCATCGTGCCCTGGACCACCAGCGGGGGCGCGTCGGCGATGGTCCGCGCGGCCCAGCCCGCCCGCTCCCGCAGCTCGTCGCGGGGGACCACTTCGCTGACCAGCCCGATCTCCCGGGCCCGCTCGGCCGACATCCGCTCGTGGGCCCCGAGCAGCGACAGGCGCATGATCTCGTGGAACGGCATCTTGGCCAGCATCTGGATCGGCTCGAACGCCGCGGTCATCCCGTAGGTCACGTGCGGGTCGAAGAACACCGCGTCGTCGGCGGCGACGATGAACTCGACCTCGCCCAGCAGGTAGAACGCGCCCCCGCACGCCATGCCCTGCACGGCGGCGATGACCGGCTTCCACAGGTCGCACGTCTTGGGCCCGACGTCCCGGCCCGGATCGTCGTACATCCAGGCGGTGGGATAGTCCGGGAAGTCGCCGGCGGCCATCGCCGCGTTGTTCTCGTCCGACACCGCCTCGGCCCGGTCGATGCCCGTGCAGAAGGCGTCGCCCTCGCCGGTCAGCACGACGCAGCGCACGTCGTCGTCATAGCGGAACCCGTGCCACACCTCGTGCAGCTCCCGCTGCATCTGCTTGTTGATCGCGTTGCGCACGGCGGGCCGGTTCAGCGACACCCAGGCGACACCGTCGTCCTTGGCCACCGACAACGTGTCGTAGCTGGTCATGCGGGCCGAGCGTACGCTCGGGCCGGAGGTTGCATGAAGCCCGAGGACCTGTACCACACCGGGATCGTCGTCGAGGACCTCGACGCCGCGCGCCGCTGGCTCACCGACGTGGCCGGGTACCGCTGGTGCGACGAGTACGCCGGCGACGTGGTCGTCGAGACCGTGGGTGGCGAGATCGAGGTCCCGATCCGCTTCGCCTACTCGATGAGCGAGCCCCGCCTCGAGCTCCTGCAGTCGGTGCCGGGCACCGTGTGGGTGCCGGAGTCGTCGGGCATCCACCACCTCGGGTACTGGTCCGACGACGTCGAACGTGACCTCGCCGCGCTCGCCGCCCAGGGAATGCACGTCGAGGTCCGGGCGATCTCCGGACCGTCCCGGACGCAGTGGGCCTACAGCAAGGGGCCGAGCGGGCCACGCATCGAGCTGGTCGACCGGGCGCTCGAGCCGATGATGTCGGCGTGGTTCGCCACCGGCCGCAGCCCCCTGGGGTGACGCGGTGACGGTCGCGCCGGACCTCCGCACCGCCGTCGGGCGCTGGGACGCCGACGGGTTCGTCGTGCTGCCGTCGTTCCTCCCCGGGGACGAGATCGCGGCGGCCGCGGCCGAGCTGCCGGGTGTGTTCCCGACCGCGGACGAGTTCCACGACGCCGCCGACCCCGTGCGCAACGCCCGCTTCCGCTCCGAGTTCGGCGGCATCGTCGACTTCCCCGTGGCGGGCGTCGAGATCAGCCTGCTGTGCGTCCACCCGCGGCTGGTCGGCCTGGCGGCGGCGCTGCTGCGCACCGACGACCTGCGACTGGTGTCGGCCGAGGCCTGGGCCAAGTACACCGGCGCGGCCGACTTCGCCGGCGAGGTCTCGGCGGCCGGGCCCGCCGGCACCGTGGTGGCCTACGAGATCGGCACGTTCCACCGGGGCACTCAGCTGACCGCGGCCCGCGGCGCCCGCTACACGCTCCACGTGAACTTCCGCCCTGCGGCCGCCGAGTGGGCCGTGCGCCACGGCTGGGCCGACCGGTCCTTCCAGCCGGCATGGAACGCGTTCGTGGTCCGGGCCTCGCCGCGCCAGCTCGAGCTGTTCGGCGTTCCGCCGCCGGGCCACCCGTACTGGACCGGGCGGACGCTGCGGGGCATGGCCGAGCGCTACCCCGGCCTCGACGTCTCGCCGTGGACGCCGCCGCCCACCTAGCTCGGGCGGGTCTCGCCGTCGACGCCGACGGCGTCCAGTACGGCCGGGGCGTCGTTGTGGCTGTGCGTGAAGCCGAGCTCGCGCTCGGTCGCCACGGTGTCCCGTGACCGGAGGGCCACGACATAGGCGCGCCGGTAGCCCGACGTCAGGTTGCCGCCGGACCCGTGCATGACCCGCTCGTTGTGGACCGTGCAGTCGCCGCGGCGGATCGGGACCGGCACCACGACGTCGTCCGGCCGCAGGTCCGTGCCGAGCGCGTGGGACTCGCCGCGCCCGCCGAACACGGGCCGGTGGGGGCGGAGCCGGTCCTCCCGGGCGGTCGCCGGGACGAAGCGCATGCAGCCGTTCTCGATCGTCGAGTCGTCGATGGCCAGCCAGACCGTCGCGGTCCGCGTGTCCGGCGTCTCGGGCCAGTACGCCATGTCCTGGTGCCAGGCGAAGACCGCGTCCTCCTTGTGCGGCTGCTTGGCGAGGAGCTGGTCGTAGTCGAGGCTCATGCCCTGGCCGTGCAGCTGCTCGGCAACCTGCCGCGCCCGCTGCTCGAGGACGTTGCCCTGCCAGGCGGGGAAGTACCGGCGCGGCAGCATCACGTTGACGATCGAGAAGTCCGCCGGGTCCCGGCCGTAGTCGCCGGCCATGTCGCAGTAGTCCTTCCCCGGGACGTCGATCTCCCGACGCAGGAACCGGTCGTAGACGACCGCCAGCTCCGCGACCTCCTCCTCGGTCAGGAGGCCCTCCAGATGGACGTACCCGTCGCGGTGGAACCGCTCGCGGTCCGCGGCGGTGACCACGTAGCTCCCGTCCCGGAGGTGGCCCATGACCAGGACGGTATCCCGGACAGCCCCAGACGGCCTCCACCCGCCGCGCCTCCATGCGGGCAGGGCGCATGCCGAGGGCCCGCCTCGAACCAAACATCAGTTCCGCGCTCGCAATGATCCCGCAAGCCTCTTGACTCGGGCAGCAGCCGAAGCGCACTCTGCGAGGGCCAGAACCTAAGATTTGTTACGCGAGAGTCGGGTTCTCAGGGTGGCCTTGACGGAACACACCACGCACATCGGATGGCTGCTGAACGCCGCGGCCCTCTTCGTCCAGGGGGCCTTCGAGGACGAGGCCCGCGCCAGCGGCGTCAGCGTCTCGCAGGCGGGCATCCTGCTCCTGCTCGCAGACCATCCGGGGCTCTCGGGCTCGGAGCTCGTCCGCCAGATGGTGCGCGCGGCCCCGGCCACCGCCGCGCCACCTCTCCAGCTGTCGCCCAACACCGCCCACCGGGCGGTGGCGACGCTCGAGGAGCGGGGCCTGGTCGAGCGCACGGCCGACACCCACCATGCCCGCATCTACCGGTACGCCCTGACCGAGGAGGGCCGGCGCACCGCGGCGCGGTGCCAGGGTGCCTGGCTGGCGATCCAGGAGACGGCCCTGGCCACGTTCGACGACGAGGAGCGGAAGGCCTTCACGGACCTGCTCGAGCGCTACATCGAGGCCCTGGCGACGATCGACTGAGGCGGGCGGACAGCCACACACGCGAGGGGGAACGAATGGACACCCACGGCTCATCCGCGGGCAGACGCGGGAGGTCGCGCCGGCGACTGGTCGCCGTCGCCACCGCCGTGCTGCTCGCCGCCACCGCCTGCGGCGGCGACGATGACGAGGGGTCCTCGGAGGACGCCGGGGCTGTCGACGGTGCGCAGCTCGACGAGCTCCTCGGGCCGGAGCAGCCGGCGTCCGGCGAACCGGTCCGGATCGGCCTCGTCTCGGACGGTCAGTCTGCTGCCTTCGACGCCCGGATCGAGATCTACGCGGCCCAGGCCACGGTGGACTACTGGAACGAGCGCCGGGGAGGCATCGCCGGGCGGCCGATCGAGCTGGTGACCTGCGAGACGGGCGCCGACCCGGCCAGGGGCACGGACTGCGGCAACCAGATGGTCGAGAACGACGTCGTCGCCGTCGTCGTCGGCCAGTCCACGGTGCCGGAGGCGCTGTGGGAGCCGCTGCACCAGACGGGCATCCCGACCATGTTCTTCCAGACCAACGGGCAGAGCATGCTCACCGACACCGAGACGAGCTTCGTCATCTCCAACCCGCTCACGACCGCCCTCGGCCTGCCGATCTCGGTGGCCCAGGACGAGCAGACCGACAGGGTGGCGTTCGTCGTCGTCGACATCCCGGTGGCGATCAGCCTGTTCGAGACGGTCGCCCCGGCCATCCTGGAGGCCGCCGGGCTCGAGTACGACCTGATCAAGGTGCCGCTGGGCACCGCGGACATGACGTCGCAGATCGGCGACGTCGCCAGCAGCGGCGCCCGGGTCGTGCAGGTGGTGGGCAACGACGCCTTCTGCATCGCGGCGTTCCAGGCGCTGAGCGCGGTCGGGTACGACGGCAAGGTCACGGCGGTCTCCCAGTGCGTCACCGACGCCACCCGGGAGGCCATCCCGGGCGACCAGCTCGAGGGGATGTACGTCACGTCCGGCGTCGCGCTGGGTGCGGCCGACGACCCGACGTACCAGCAGTACGAGGCGGTGATGGACGCCTACGGGGACGACGTCCCGGTGGACGACAACGTCTCCATGGTCGGCTACACGGTGGTGGCGGCCCTGGCGACGTCCCTCGACGGGATCACGGGCGAGATCACGCCGGCGACGGTCGTGTCGACGATCAAGGCGATGCCCGACCAGCAGCTCCCCGGAGGGGGCGGCGTCGGGTTCCGGTGCGGCGGGTCGGCCATGGCGCTGGCGCCGGCCGTGTGCTCGAACCAGTGGCTCCGGGCCGCGCTGGACGCCGACGGCCAGCCGGCCGGCTACGAGGCGGTCGACTCGACGGCGATCCTGGAGGGCCTCTCGGCGGGGCGTGGAGCCGTGCGCCCCCGTTCTGGCGTCTCTCCGTCGGAACGTGAGGGCTGACAGACGCCAGAATGAATGCCGTGTCGGTAGACGGGGCACGCAGAACCGAGATCCTCCAGACCGCGGCGCGCCTCTTCGCCTCGTCGGGGATGCGGACCTCGCTCCAGCAGATCGCCGACGCCTGCGGCATCCTGCCCGGCAGCCTCTACCACCACTTCGCGTCCAAGGAAGCGATCATCGTCGAGCTCATCGAGCGCTACCGCGCCGACCTCGACGACATCGCCGAGAAGGCTCGGGAGGACCTGGCGGGGCCCGAGCCGATAGCGGACAAGATCCTGGCGCTCAGCGAGGCCATCGCCGCCTGCGGGGCCCGGCACCGCGCCGCCCTGCTCCAGAGCTTCTACGAGCCGCCGTCCGGGGCCAGCGACCAGCTCGTGCGCGTCGCCGAGCTCACGCCGCGGGCGATCGAGACCGCGATGCTCGAGACGCTGCGCGCCGGGAGGGAGAGCGGCTACATCCGGCCCGGCATCGACCTCGACGCGCTGGCCGAGCGGATCTGCGTGACGATGCTGTACATCAGCCTCGGCGTGTTCGGCGACGTCCGGGGCGCCGACGAGATGCCGGCCATCCGCTGCCGCATCATGCTGGAGGGGGTGGCCGTCCGGCCGCCGACGGACGCCACACTGGACCGGTCGCAGGCATACCGCGCGGCCCAGCTGGTCGTCGACTCCTGGGACGGAGCCGACGAGGACGAGGACCCGCGTATCGCCCACCTGCGCACCGTGGCCCGCACCGAGTTCGGCCGGCGCGGCTACGAGGCGACGACCGTGCGGGACATCGCGGCGGCCGCCGGGGTCAGCACCGGGAGCGTGTACCGCCTGGTCGGCTCGAAGGACGAGCTCCTGGCGTCGGTGATGGGCGCGCTGCCCGCCGCGGTCCAGAGCGGCTGGAAGGCGGTGCTCGCCGCGGACTCCAGCGCGGTGGAGAAGCTCGACGCGCTGATGTGGATCCACGTCAACGCGGTCGTCCATTACAGCGACGAGTACAACATCCAGCTCGCCTGGCTGCGCGAGTCCCCGCCGAGCACCGCCGACCTCGGTCAGAACTTCCCGGCGCTGCTGCGCAGCCTCAAGGCGCTGCTGTCCCAGGGCACCCGGGCGGGTGAGCTGCGCATCGCCGGTCCGTCGGCCGACATCCGGGCGTGGTCGCTGTTCGACCCCATGTGGATGCACGAGGGCATGGTCCGCAGGATCGGCCCCCGCGCCGCGCTGGCGCTCGGCCGCGACACCGTCCTGCGCGGCGCCGCCGAGCGGTCCTGAGTGGCCGGACCGTCAGCCGACCGGCCAGGCGACCGACTTGACCTCCAGGTACTGGTCGAAGCCCGCCAGGCCGTTCTGGCGGCCGAGGCCGCTGGCCTTGTAGCCGCCGAACGGCACGTCCGCGCCGTAGGCGGCGCCCCCGTCGACGCCGATCACGCCGGCCCGTAGCCGGCGGGCGACGGCGATGGAGCGCTCCAGCGACCCGGACATCACGTTGCCGGCCAGCCCGTAGGGGCTGTCGTTGGCGATGCGGACCGCCTCCTCCTCGCCGTCGAACGGGATGACGGCGAGGACCGGCCCGAAGATCTCCTCCTGCGCGATCGCCATGGCGTTGTCCACGTCGACGAACAGCGTCGGGGCCACGTAGAACCCTCGGTCGAGGCCGGCCGGGGCGTCGGTGCCGCCGACCAGCAACGTCGCGCCGTCGTCGATGCCGGCCCGGATGTAGCCGAGCACGCGCTCGCGCTGGCGAGCCGAGATCACCGGCCCGCACAGGACGTCGGGCCGCTGCGGGTCGCCCACCACCACGGTCTCGTACATCGACCGCAGCATCTCGACGCCCTCGTCGTAGCGCGACCGGGGCAGCAGCAGCCGCGTCGGGGTGGCGCAGCCTTGCCCGGCGTGCATGCACGGCGCGATGCCGATCAGGCAGGCCAGGCCGAGGTCGGCGTCCTCCAGCACGATGGTCGCCGACTTGCCCCCGAGCTCGAGGAAGAGGCGCTTCATCGTCGCCGCCCCCTTCTCCATGATCCTCCGGCCGACCGCGGTCGAGCCGGTGAACGAGATCAGGTCGACCTTCGGCGACAGCGTCAGCTCCTCCCCCACCATGTGGTCGGAGGCGGTGACGACGTTGACGACGCCGGGCGGGATGTCGGTGCGCTCAGTGATCAGCCGGCCGAGGCGGATCGCGTTCCAGGACGTGTCGGGCGCCGGCTTGAGGACGACCGTGTTCCCGGTGGCCAGGGCCTGGCCGATCTTGTTGATCGTGACCTCGAACGGATAGTTCCAGGGCACGATCGCGCCGACCACGCCCACGGGCTCCCGCCACACCTTGCGCCGCGTGAGCTGGCCCGTGAGGTCGACCATGGCGTCGCCGAGGTCGGTCTCCCAGGAGTACTCGTCGATCAGCTTCGCCGGATAGGTCAGCGCCACGGCCAGCGGGGCGTCGAGCTGGGGGCCGTGCGTCACCATCCGCGGGCACCCGGCCTCCAGGATCAGCTCCTCGCGGAGCGCCTCCTGCTCGCCCTCCAGCGCCTCCTGGAGCTGGAGGAGGCACCGCTGGCGGAAGGCCCGGTCCGTCGACCAGCCGGTCTCGTCGAAGGCCCGGCGAGCGGCGTCGATCGCCCGGTGCACGTCGGCCGGCGATGCGTCCGCCACCTCCCCGAGGACCTCCTCCGTGGCCGGGTTCAGGTTGGCGAAGGTCCCGTCCCCGCCGTCGACGAGCTCGCCGTCGATCAGCATCCGGGTCTCGAACCGGACCTCCGGTGTGTCAGCCACGGGCTTCCCTCTCCTCGGAACGGGGGGAGACGGCGGTCAGCCGCACGGGGTCGTCGCGGAGCGACCCGGGCCGGGGCAGGCGCAGGGCCCGGCCGACGACCCAGTGGAAGGCTCGGGCCGGCATCAGCCGGCTGCCGAGCACCAGGGCGCGGGCGTCGAGCCCGACGGCCCGGCGGGAGAACGGCGCCCGGTCGTCCAGGGCGCGGGCCAGGGCGGCGGCGAAACGCTCGGGCGGGCTGGCCGCCCGCACGATCCACCGGCCGGTGCGCTCGATCGTCTCGTGGTGGGCGGCGTAGGGCCCGGCCGGATCGGCATAGGTCTGGGTCAGCTCGAGGATGTCGGTCCGGAACGTCCCGGTGACGAGCACCGTGACGCCGACGCCGAAGGCGGCGACCTCGTGGGACAGCGCCTCGGCCCACCGCTCGAGCGCGCCCTTGGCCGCGGAGTAGGCGCTGATGGCCGGCATGCCCCGGACCCCGCCCTGGCTCGACACCACCACGATCCTCCCGCGGCCCGCCGCCCGCATCGACGGCAGCAGCTCCTGGGTGAGCCGCATCGGCCCGAACACGTTGGTCGAGAAGATCTGGGCCGACACGGCGCGCGGCATCTCCTCCGCGCAGCCGACCGCGGCCACCCCCGCGTTGTGGACCACCGCGTCCGGGGCGCCGACCGCCTCGCGGATCGACCGGGCGCCGGCGATGATCGATGCCGGGTCGTCGAGATCGAGCCGCACCGCGAGGAGCCGCGGGTCGTCGGCGGCGGCGCCGGTCGCCGACCGCAGGCGCTCCCACGCGGCGTCGGGCGAGCGCACCGCCGCGACCACGCGCCACCCGTGGCGGTGGAGGTGGGCGGCGGAGGCCAGGCCCAGGCCCCGCGACGCCCCGGTGATGACGACGGACCGCTCAGCCACCACGGCCTCCGCAACGCCCGCCGTCCTCGGGCGGGTCCACGTCCGGGCGGCCCGATTGCGCGCTCGGCCACCCCGCCCAGATGCCCGGGAAGTGGGGGCCGGGCTGGCCGTCCTCCTCGTAGAAGCCGTTCGGGTCGTAGACCTTGGCCTCGGTCCAGGGGTACGGGCAGGCGACCGTGGTCGCCGCCTTGGTGGCCCGAATGAGAGCGAACCCGCCGCCGTAGCCGAAGTAGGCGACGTTGACGATAGCGAACATCACCAGGAACGTCCCGAGGGCGGGGCGGCTGCGGAACACGCCGATGCGCTGGGCCAGCCTCTCGGCCTGTGTGCGGCCGGTGTCGTCCCGGTACAGGAGCAACCCCGCCGCGATCATCACCAGCGTGATCAGCGACGACTCCCAGATCAGGGGGAACTGGTACCACTCGCCCGCGGCGAACGACCCGAACGGGATCACCTGCGAGTAGATGTAGAGCTGGGTGCGCACCAGGAAGATCTCGAGCGCGGCGTCGAACACGAAGCCGATGGCGAGGACCAGCGCCGCCAGCGTGACGAGCGGGTGCCTCGACACGAAGGAGGTGGTCGGCCGGCGCTCCTGGAGGCGGCGCAGGATGAAGATGGCCGGGAAGAACGGAGCCAGGTAGAAGGTGGCGTAGCCGATCACGATGAACGGCTCGACCGTGGGCGACAGCGACACCAGCGGCCACGTCTCCGGCCAGTGCCACAGCTGCGGGTTGTACACCGCGTAGGGCGCCCAGTTCATGATCGGGTCCTGCCAGACCAGCAGCGTGGTGGCCAGGACCATCAGCAGGATCGGGTGGCGGGGATGGCGCCGCCACATCACCACGACCAGCGTGACCAGGGCGACCATCATGACGATCGTCCCCACCTGGTGGAGCGCGAGCCAGTCGGTGCGGCCCCACAGCGGCTCCACCGGCCGGGGGGCCCCCTCGACATCGGGATTGGTGATGCGTCCCGCCACTGCGCCGCGGCGGGCGGCGACCGCGACCGCGATCAGGGCGGCGATCCCGGCGACGGCGAGTACCGCGACCGCGATCCTCTGCCCCGGGGTCGGGCGGGCCGGAGCCGGGGCCGACGCGACCCCCGGCGCCGCCAGCCGGGTCAGGTCGGTGGCCATGGCCTCAGTCCCTCCCGAAGCGGTCGACGAGGTGAGCGCTCGTGCCGTCGGGGTCGAGTTGCCGGGCCACGAGATAGCCGGCGCCCACCCAGCCCCGGCGGGTCCACTTCCCGAACGACAGCCGCGTCCCCGGCGCGCCGGACGCCGCGGGCAGCATCTTCACCCGCTCCAGCGCCTCCTTGACCCCCCGGGGCGAGAGCGGGTGGGCGTCGGCGAACGCGTGCAGTAGCACGGTGGCGAGGTCCCGGTTGACCACCGGCACGCAGTACTCCGGGCGCCGGCCGTAGCGGGCCTCGAACCGGTCGAGGAACTGCTGCCCGACCGGGTTGCCCTCGTCGTACTGGTCGAGGCCGGTCCACCCCAGGATCGCGTTCCACATGATCGGGTTGATCCAGGCGTTCTGGAACGCCGTGCCCAGATAGCGCGGCGGGTCCCAGCCGAGCTCCTCGAGCACCGGGTTGACGAAGACGATGCCGAAGCCGAAGCCGCAGTGGACGATCGCCTGCACCTTGGCCTCGTGCAGCTTCCGCACGGCCATGCTGGTGTCCTGGGCCGTCTGGGGGATCGTCTCCTCGGCCACGATGCGGATCCCCTGGCTCCGGCAGGCCTCCCGGAGGTTCGTCAGGTAGCTCTGACCGACCAGCGACTGCTCGGCCAGCACCCCGATCTCCGTGTGGCCGGCTTTGGTGAGCAGGTGGGCCCAGAAGATCGGCTCGTCGGTCATCGAGCCCATGGACAGCGAGAACGTCCACTCCCCCAGCCAGTCGTCGGTGCCGGTGACGCTGATGGCCGGCACCCGGAACCGCTGCTCGATCGCCTCCTTCGTCGGGACGCAGTTGTCGGTGATCGCCGGGCCGAACACGGCGAGGCAGCCCTCGTCGACGAGCTCGCCGTAGGCGTCGATCACCGCCTTGACCGTCCCCTTGGGCAGGCCCTCGACCTCCCGGAACACGATCTCCACCGGCCGGTCGATGACCCCGGCGTCAAGGCCGTCCTCGAAGACGAGCTCGAACGACCGGGTCAGGTCGTCCCGCATCTCCTGCGGATAGCCCTCCGGCAACTTGAAGTCGAACAGGTAGCCGAGCTTGATCGGCTCGGCGGTGCTCTCGTAGGCCACGTTCTCCCCTCCACTGTCCGTCTGCTCCGGCGGCGGTCAGCCGCCGTCGTCCCGCAGGTAGGCGTCGATCATCTCGACCAGACCGGCGGTGACCAGCGGGTCGTCGCTGAGCGGCCCGGCGACGGCGGCCCGGGCGGCGGTCCGGGCGGGCAGGCCCTCGGCGACGAGCCGCCCCGCCGCGATCAGGACCCGGGTCGACGCCACCTCCCGGAGCCCGGCGGTCTCGAGCCGGCGGATCGCCTGGCCGAGCTGCACGAGCTGGGCCGCCATCTCGTGGTCGACGCCGGCTTCATGGGACACGATCTTCTCCTCGACGTCCGGCGGCGGGAAGCTCAGCTCGATGGCGACCATCCGCTGGCGGGTCGAGTCCTTCAGGTCCTTGAGCACGCTCTGGTAGCCGGGGTTGTAGGAGACCACCAGGCAGAAGCCGGGGGCGGCGTCGAGGGTGACGCCGAGGCGGTCGATCGGCAGCTGGCGGCGGTGGTCGGCGAGCGGATGGATCACGACGGTCGTGTCCTGCCGGGCCTCGACGACCTCGTCGAGGTAGCAGATCGCCCCCTCCCGCACGGCCCGGGTCAGCGGACCGTCGACCCACTGCGTCTCGCCGCCGTGGAGGAGGAACCGCCCCACCAGGTCGGCGGTGGTGAGGTCGTCGTGGCACGACACGGTGACGAGGGGCCGGCCGAGGTCGTGGGCCATCGCCTCGACGAACCGGGTCTTGCCGCACCCGGTGGGACCCTTGAGCACCACCGCCATGCCCTGCCGCGATGCGGCCGTGAAGACCTGCTCCTCGCGGCCGACCGGCACGTACCAGGGCCGTTCCACCGTGGTCATGACGCCCTCCTGTCGAGCTCGAGCTGCGCCCTCGCCCGCGTCGTGCGCTGGAACGTGCGGCGCTGGGCCTCGGCCGACCGGAGCGCCGCCCGGAACAACGGCCCGATCAGGCCGGGGAGCTGGTCGGGCGTCGGGACTGCGGCGTGGGCGGCCGTGCCGAACACACGCTGGAGCGCCACCGGCGTCGTGCCCGCGCCGACACTGACGCACAGGCAGCCGACGCCGCGGCGCCGGGCCTCGGTGAGGGCCCGGCGGGCGTCGGCCTCGCCGTAGCGGCTCCCGTAGCCGTGGTCGTAGGCGAACCCGTCCGAGAGGACGAGGAGCAGCGGCCGGGAGGTCCCGCCGCGGGCCTCCAGCAGCGCGGTGCCGTGCCGGATGGCCGCGCCGAGCCGCGTGTAGGCGCCGGGGACCAGGCCGCCGAGGCGCCGGACGACCCGGCCGTCCAGGCGGTCGTCGAAACCCTTGACCCGGATGACGTCGACGGCCCGCCGGCCCTGGGAGTTGAACGCGTAGAGGGCGACGCGGTCGCCGAGGTCGTGGAGCGCCGTGGTCAGGGCGGCGGCGGCCGCCCGCTGGTGCTCGTGCACGGTCCGGCCGCCCGGCCCCGGCTCCCCGGCCGAGCCCGACACGTCGAGCAGGACCAGGACGGCGAGGTCCCGCCGACGGCGGAGGCTCTCGACGTACACGGCCTCGTCGGGTGGCGAGCCCGCCAGCGCCGCGACCCACGCCTCGACGGCGGCGTCGACGTCGATGTCGTCGCCCTGGGGCCGCCGGTGGGTCCGGTCGAGCCCGGTGCCGAGCCTAGCCAGCGGCGGCCGCAGGGCGACGCCGTCCGGCATCGCCAGGGGCGCGTGACCCCCGGGTCGGGCGTCCCGCTCGTGCACGGTGCACCAGTCGGGGCGGTAGCCCCGCCGGTGGACATCCCATTCGGGGTAGGTCCGGCCCTGCGGCGCGAACGCCGCCCCGGCCCCGGGCGCGGGCGCCGGTCCGGAGGTGGCGATCGTGCCGTGGCCTTGCGGGCCCGCGTGTCCGACGCGCACCGGCGGGCCCGCACCCGCCGGCCCGCTTCCCCCGGGCCCGTGGGCGAACCGGAGCATCCGCTGGAGCAGCCGCCCCAGCACGCCACGGCCGCCGACGGGGCTCGACAGGAGCTGGCCGAGGTCCCGGCCGTCGGCGTCCGCGTCGTCCAGCTCGGCCAGCGGCTCTCCGGGCGGCGGCGCGGCCCGCACCTGGTCGGGTGCGGCCGCCGCCCTGTCCTCCGGCGGGGCCAGGACCCGCCGGGGCCGGATCACGCCGAACGCTGGCGGGGGGTCGCCGATCGCCTGCCCGCTGCGGGCCAGGGCGAGCGAGGCCTCCGGCCCGCCGGCGCGGGCGGCGGCGGCCGGGTCGACGAGCGGGCGCACCACAGGCGGGAGCACGTCCTCGCTCGCGGCCAGCGCCCGGTGGCCCTCGACGGCGAGATAGCGCCGGGCCAGCGCCGGGCGCCGCGCCAGCTGCCGCACGATCGGCGCGTCGAGGCTCCCGGCCGCCAGCAGCGTGGCCTGCACCGCCACCATCCGGACCCGCTCGGCCGGCGGTGCGCCGGGGTCGACGAACACCGCGGTGCCGTCGGTCCACGCGGGCTCGCCGGCCCCGGCCGGGCCCACGTCGAGCGTGCGCCCGGCGATCGCGGACGCGAGCAGCCCGAGCCGGTGGACGCCCGGATCGGTCACGGGACCGGGCGCAGCAGCATGGGGAAGCGCTCCAGCGTACGGATCCCCGCGGTGTAGGTGAGCTCCGCGCCGGGCTTGATGCAGTAGTCCGGGATGCGCCGGTGCCACTCGCGCAGCGCGACCCGCAGCTCGAGGCGGGCGAGGTGCGACCCCAGGCAGCGGTGGACGCCCCCGCCGAAGGCCAGGTGGCGGTTGGCGTCACGGTCCCAGCGCAGCTCCCGGGCCCCGGGGACGTCGGCGTCGTCGAGGTTGGCGGCGCCGATGATGGCCATCACGTGCTCGCCGCCGCCGATCGGGCAGCCGCCGACCTCCACGTCCCGGGTGGCGACCCGGGCGACCGCCATGACCGGCGTCTCCCACCGGAGCAGCTCCTCGACCATCACCGGGATCGCCTCGGGCTCGCCGACCAGCCGGCGGCGGGCCTCCGGGTCCTGGGCGAGGTGGCCGAAGAAGCAGTCGAGCGACGCCGTCACCGTGTCGAGCCCGGCGATCAGGAGCAGGAAGCAGATGTCGAGGATGTCCTCCCGCGTGAGCCGGTCCCCGTCGACCTCGGCGCGGAGGAGGTGGCTCAACAGGTCCTCACCCTCCTCGTCCTGCCGTTCGACGAGCAGCCGTTCGAAGTACGCATAGATCGAGTCGGCCGTCTGTTGCTGGTGCGCGTCGGTCTCGGGGTGGCCGAACTCGTGCCCGACGACGTGGTCCGGGCGGATGACCCCGTCCTTCATGCCCAGGAAGGTCGGGAGGTCGGCGAGCGGGAGTCCGAACAGGGTCAGGAACACCTGCGACGGGAACGGCACGGAGAACCGCGCGGCGAAGTCGATCTCGTCATCGTCGGCGAACGAGTCGATGAGGTCGTTCACCAGCCGGGCGACCGGCTCCTCCAATGCACGCATGCGCTGCGGCGCGAACAGCGGGTCGAGGATCTTGCGGTACGTCCGGTGGGCCGGCGGGTCGATCTGGAGCGGGATGAGCGGCCGCTTCGTCTTGAGGTCGTGGGCCGACATGTTGGACGAGAACAGGTCGGGGTTGCGGAGCACCTCGTCGACCCCCGACCGGGAGCTGACGACGACGCCGACCCCGTCGACGCGCAGCACGGGCGATCCGTCGCGGAGCATCGCGTAGGTCGGCTGCGGGGTCCGCGCCAGCTCGGGACTCATCAGCTCCGCCAACGCGAGGCCGTCGCTCTGCGCCCGTTCGCTCATGGCGCGCACTTTAGCATGGAACCTAATATTTGTTCAGTCCTCTGCAGTCGCCTCTTGACCTCAAGTCTTCTTGAGGTGCGATCGTCCGGCCATGGACGCGATCGACCGGGACCGGGCCGACGACGTGGCCACCATCGAGCGGATCATCGGCGACGTCGAGACGGGCTTCAACACCAAGGACGTCGAGCTGGCGGTACGGCACTTCGCCGACGACGCCACGGCCACCAGCGCGACGGGCGTGCGCGTGACCGGCCGCGAGGCCCTGGTCGAGGCCCACCGCACCGGCTTCGCCGGCTTCCTGAAGGACCAGTACGCCCGGTACACCATCGCCGGCATCACCTTCCTCCGCCCCGACGTCGCCCTGGTGCACAAGGAGGCCCGGGCGACGACGCCGGAGGGTGACCTCGTCGACCCGGACCACTCGATGGTGGCGCTCTACGTCATGGTGAAGGACGGCCACCGCTGGCGGATCGCCGCCCGCGCCAACACGCTCGCGCCGCACTGAGCCCCGGCTCACGCACCGGGGCTGGTGGCGGTCCCCAAGATGTGGGGCGAGGTCGCGGGCATGCCGGTCTGGATGCGCAGGCGGGTGATGTCCGTGACGGTGAAGCCGGCGGCCTCGATGGCGGCGGCCGTGTCGCGGTGGGTGTGGCACCCGCCGCCGAACGTGGGCCAGACGGTGGCGTCGAGGGCCCGCTGCACGCGGGCGAGCCCGGTGGTGTCGGCGCGCACGTGCTCCATGAACCGGAGCTCGCCGCCGGGGCGGAGGACGCGGCGGATCTCGGCGAGCGCCGCGGGGACGTCGGGGACCGAGCAGAGGACCAGCGAGGTGACGGCAGCGTCGTAGCCGCCGTCGGGGGCGGGGATCGCATCGGCGGTGCCGTCGACCACCTCGGTCGGCACCGCGGCCCGGGCCGCCTCGGCCTCGGCCAGCTTGCGCAGGTGGGCCTCGGGCTCGACCGCCAGCACGTGCGTCACCGCCCCCGGGTAGTGGGCGAAGTTGAGGCCGTTGCCGGCGCCGACCTCGACCACCCGGCCGGCGAGCCCGCCCAGCAGCCGGTCCCGGAGCGGCCCGAACACGGACCCTTCCATCCGGGTGCTGGCCCAGGCGTAGAAGCGCGCGAACAGGGGGTGGTGGACCTTCGTCGGGCATGGCACCACTCTGGCGCTCGCCGGAACCGGCCGTCACCCTCCCCCGGGCGCCACGATGGTGCCGGCGCGGCCCGCCACGATCTGCTCGATCTCGTCCAGCGCGCCGATGGCGGCGCGCTGGCCCGTGGCGTCCACGAACCGGGCCGCCGCCTCGACCTTCGGGCCCATCGACCCGGCGACGAACGGCCGGGCCCGCAGCTCCTCGGGGGTCACGCGGTCGATCCGCCGCTTCTCCGGCGTCCCCCACCCGTCGTAGACGCCGTCGACGTCGGTGGCCATGACGAACAGGTCGGCGCCGACCTCGCGGGCGAGGAGCTCGCTGGCCATGTCCTTGTCGATCACCGCCTCGACGCCGCCCAAGATACGATCCTGGCCGTCAACCCAGGTCGTGGGGATGCCGCCCCCGCCCGCGCAGATGACGAGGACCCCCTTGTCGAGCAGCCAGCGGATGGGCCGGATCTCGAAGATCTGCTTCGGTGCCGGCGACGGCACAACCCGCCGGAGGTACTCACCGTCGCGCTTGAAGACCCAGCTCTTCGCCGCGGCCAGCCGCTCCGCCTCCTCGTCGCCGTAGAGCGGCCCGACGAACTTGGTCGGGTCGGCGAACGCTGGGTCGGCGCGGTCGACCTCGACCATCGTGAGCACGGTGGCCAGCGGCATCTCGGGCGGGAGCAGGTTGCCGAGCTCCTGCTCGATGAGGTATCCGATCATCCCCTCGGTCTGGGCCCCGAGCAGGTCGAGCGGGTACGGGTCGACCGCGGCGTAGGCCGCGGCCTGCAGGGCCAGCAGTCCGACCTGGGGACCGTTGCCGTGGGACAGCACGAGCTCGTGATGCTGGGCCACAGGTGCCAGCGACCGGGCCGCGGTCCGCACGTTGGCCCGCTGGACCTCGGCCGTCATCTGCTCACCCCGCTTGAGCAAGGCGTTGCCACCCAGTGCGACGAGGACCCGCACGCCCGCCTCTCCGGCCCCGCCCCGCGCGTCAGAGCCCGAGCAGCTTGGCCTTGGCGGCCGCGAACTCGTCGTCGGTCAGGACGCCCTGGTTGCGGAGGGTGGCGAGCCGCTCGAGCTCGGCAGTCATGTCGCCTCCAGCCGGGGCGGGCGCCGGGGCGGGCGGTGGGGCCGCGTACTGCTGGGGCGGCGGGGCCGCGTACTGGGGCTGCTGCTCGTACTCCTCGCGCGACCAGCGCTCCGCCTGGCGGCGCGACACCCGGTTCGACACCGCCGTCGCCGTGCCGGCGACGACAGCCGTGCGGGCCATTCCACGGATGAGTCCCATGTCTCTCTCCCTCACACGCTCTGGGCGGCGTCGCGGACCGCGGCCACCACGTCGGACGGCACCCGGAACTGGTCGACGAGCTCGCCGCCCGAGCCTCGGACTGCCTCGATGAACGGGATCGCCCACAGGTTCTCGACGGCGATCACCGCCACCGAGCTCCCGGGCTCCATGCCGGCCGCGACGTCCTCGACGTCGTCGGCGTCGAGCAGCCCGCCGCCCAGCTGCCCGTCGAGGTCGACGAAGCTGGGCTCGAGGTCGGCGCCGAGGCCGGCCAGCTCGACCGAGCCGACCGTGCCGTCGTCGTCCTTGGTCACGAAAAGCAGGTCGACCACCCGCACGAGCCCCCGCACGACGAGGTCGCGCAGGGCCGGCGCGATCGTCCCGTTGAACTGGTTGCCGGGGAAGCTCAGCATCACCACGTCGATGGGCCCGTCGCCCCGCGTGTCGGTATCCATGCGCATCTCCGTTCGCGTCGCTGTGCCGCCCATCCTGCAGGTGGACGAGGGCAGGTCTCCCCACCCCGGCGCGGGTGGATCCCGGGCCTGCCGGCCACCGCGGGTCGGAAGACCACCCTTCGTGGGGTGGTGCCCGGGACACCCCGCCACGGCGAGCATCTCGGCATCGAAGCCGACGACGTGACCCCGGACCTCGTGGAGTACATGGTGGTCGTGACGCCCGACGCCGAATCGCTCGGGGCCCTCGTGCCCGCCCTGGCGGAGCTCGTCACCGACGCCCGGATCCGCATCCTCGATCTGGCGGTCGTCGTGCGCGACGCGGACGGCGCGGTGGTCGTCCACGAGGTCGAGACGGTCGACAGCCTCGCCGGGCTGCGCGACGTCGAGGGCGAGGTCGGCGGGCTGCTCAGCGAGCAGGACGTCGAGGTGGCCGGCCTGGCGCTCCGGCCCGGCACCGCGGGCCTGGTGGTCGTGACCGAGGACCGCTGGGCCGAGCCGCTGTCCGTCGCCGCCCGGAGTGCGGGGGGCCGCATCGTCGGCGGCGAGCGCATCCCGCCGCGCCGGGTGGCGGACGCCCTCGCCGAACGGATCGACGAACAAACCGAAGGAGGCTGACATGCGACGAGTGCGGGCGCACCGGGCGGACCGGGTCGACCTGCTCAACCGGCCGCCGTCCGGCGCCCTCGACGCCGTCGGGTCGTGGGGGCCGCCCGGCGTGGAGCCGCTCGACCAGCTCGACGAGCTCTCGGACCTGTGGCGCCGGGGCCTGCTCACGGGCGCGCTCTACGAGCGCCAGCGCGACGAGGTGCTCGGCGCCGGGCACGGCCCTAGGCTTGCCGGTCGACCTCCGTCATCTGCCGGGCCAGGTCGGCGGCCTCGGCCCGCGAGCTCACGCCGAGCTTGCGGTAGATGGCCTTGAGGTGGAACTTCAGCGTGTTCACCGACACGTAGCGCTCGTCCGCGATCTCCCGGATGGTGAGCCGGCTCGGGAGGAACCGCAGGATGTCCCGCTCCCGCTCGGTGAGCGGCTCGACCAGGTCGACCCCGGCGGCCCGTGAGCCCGGGCCGTCGGTCACCCGCCGGCGCAGCCGGTCGAGCCAGCTGGGCGAGGCCCGCCACGCCGCGTGCTCGACCTGCTCGACGACCTCGGTGCCTTCCGCTGCGACCGTCTGGAGCATCCCGTGGGCGGTCGCCACGTCGACCGCGGCCTCGACGCAGCGGGTCGATACGTCGGCATCGGCCGCGGCCCGGGCCCGCAGCAGTCCGAGGACGACCTCGTGGCGGGGGCAGCGGGGTGCGCTCGCCAGCAGGCCGGCGCCGGCCTCGGCCGGGCGCTCCCGGGCGAGGTGGACGCGCGCGGCGCACACCCCACCCCAGAACGGGTCGTCGACCCGGCCGGCCCACCACCCCGCGGCGTCGAGGTCGCCGGCCGCCAGCGCCACCTGCGTCGCGGCGCGGGCCAGCCACAGACGCCCGCCTCGCCCGAACGACTCGGCCTCCACCAGCGCCTCGGCCGCGGCCAGGGCCTCCCGCGCGCCATCGACGTCGCCCTGGTCGAGGCGGGCCAGGACGAGCTCGGTGGCGGCGAGGACCTGAGTGAACAGCATCGTCTCGGCCGGCGTCGACGCCAGCGCCTCGAGCTCCGGCAGCGCCCGCTCGTGGTCGCCGAGCTCGCGGTGGGCGACCGCCTCGGCCGCCGCCAGCTCGGTGCGCAGGATCGTCATGCTGGCGACCTCGGCGGCCCGGCGCACCCCGGCGGCCACCCGCAGCGCGTCCACCGGCCGGCCCGCGAGTGCCAGGCCGAGCGCCCGCGTCCCCTCCAGCGCCAGCCGGCGCTCCGGGAGGCGGCCCAGGGCGCGCTCCGCGTCGCGTGCCTCGGCTGCGGCGTCGTCCCAGCTCTCGGTCAGGGCCACCTCGCGGGCGACCATGTTCCACCCGAAGCGGCCGAGCGGGTCCCGCCACCAGTCGTTGCCGAACGCCGCCATGCCGGCCCGTGCCAGGCGTCCGCCCTCCTCCCAGTCGCCGCCGACGGTGGCCGCGATCGACTGGAGAACGGTGATCCGGGCCCGGGTGGGCCCGCCGGGCGCTGACCGGTCGGCCCACCAGGTCATGTCGTCCACGAGCTGGGTGAACCGGGAGCGGCTCACGAGCAGGTGGCACCAGGCGTAGCCGATCATCGCGTCGAGGTCCGTGGCCGCCTCCTCCGCGGGGATGGCGGCGATCGTGCGAACGACCGTGGTTTCCCGTCCGGTGTCGTACAGCTCGACGTGGGAGGCGGCCAGGAGCCCGAGTGCGTCGCGGGGCCGGCCGGCGGCGAGCCAGTGGTCGAGCGCCTTGGACGTCTCGCCGGCGTCCTGGAACCACTGGGCGGCCCGGGCATGGCGGTCGGCGAGGCGCTCGGGGGCGCTCCGCTCGAGCTCGGCGACGAGGGCGCGGCGGACGAGGGCGTGCAACTCCAGCCAGCCGGCGTGGCCGAGGCGGCTCACGAAGAGGCCTCGGGCCTCGGCCTGGAGTAGGCAGGCCCCGGCGTCCTGCCGCCGCGTGAGCGCCCGGGCGAGGCCGGCGCTGACACGGTCGACGACCGAGACATCCAGCAGCACGTCGACGAGGTCGGGATCCTCGGCGGCGAGCACCTCGCCCCACACGTAGTCGTCGACGAGCACCTCGTCGCCCACCGCGGGCACGACGGCGTCGCCCTGCGCCCGCTCGGCCCGGGCCGCGAGCGCCGCCAGCTGGAGGCCGGCGGCCCAGCCGTCCGCCTGCGACGCCGTGGCCTCGACCCACCTCTCCGGCGCCGAGGGGGCGATGCGCGCCAGCATCTCGTGGGCCTCGGGCGCGGAGAACCGCAGCTCGGCGAGGTGCACCTCTCCCAGCTGGCCGCGGGCTCGCATGCGCTCCAGTGGCAGCGCCGGCTGCCGGCGGGACACGCCCACGACGCGCAGCCAGGGCGGGAGGTGCTGGAGGAAGGTCGCCAGCGGCGCGGCGATCTCGTCGCCGTCGGCGCAGTGGAGATCGTCCACGATCAGCACGGCCCCGGGGCCGTCGCGGACGTCCAGATCGTCGAGCAGGCGTTCGACCACGCCGTCGAGCCCGCCCGGGCGGCGCAGCGGGGCCACCACCGCGTCCCCGCAGCCGGGGGCGAGCCGGTCGAGCGCTGCGATAATGCCCGACCACAGCTGGGTCGGGTCGCGGTCGGACTCGTCGAGCGACAGCCAGCCGGTGGCCACGTCCGCCTCGGCGGCCCACCCGGCGAGCAGCACCGTCTTGCCCACCCCGGCGGGCGCGACCACGAGGGTCAGCGGCGCCTCGACGGCCTCGTCGAGCAGGCGCAGCAGGCGGGGCCGGCGGACGTAGTGGTCGGGGACCGCCGGGGCCCGGAGTTTGGCCCTGAGCAGGGAGGACGTGCGGACAGCGGGCGCCGGCCGGTCGTTGGCATCTGCCGCGTGGCCCATCACGCGGATGTTCGGGGAAATCCTCGGCCGCCACAACACCCGCTGGGGGTGGTACCGACCACCCACGCATGGGTGGTGCTGGCCCACCCGGGAGGAACGGATCGTCGGTGTCGCTCGGCGAACTTCGTCGCGAGGAGGCTCAGGTGAGCGACACCGGTCAGGTGGACTACGGGACGCCGCTGCGTGGTGCCGGGTGGCTGGCGTTCGCCGGCACCCTCCTCGTCGTCGGTGGGGCGTTCAAGATCCTGGATGCTCTGTGGGCGTTCAAGTACGACGACGAGCTGTCCGACGATGTGCAGACCGTCATCTTCGAGGGCGACCTCAACGCCTGGGGCTGGGTGTGGCTGGTGATCGGCATCGTGCTGATCATCGCCGGGATCGCCGTCGTCAGCGGCTCCGAGTGGGCCCGCTGGTTCGGCATCTTCGTCGCCACGGTGGCCGCGATCGGCTTCCTGCCGTGGATCTACTACAAGCCGCTCTGGACAATCCTGAGCGTTACCCTCGCCGTGATGGTCATCTATGCCCTCGCCATCTACGGCGGGCGGCGCATGCCCGGGACCCCGGCCCGTGCCTGACGCCGGCAGCCCGGCGCTCGCCGTCGTGCCCGAGCCCGCCGCCGGCGGCCAGGAGGCCGGCGACTGGTACCGGCTGACGGCGGACGAGGCGTGCAGACGGCTCGGCGTCGATCCGGCGCTCGGCCTCGACGACGCCGAGGTGGCCGGGCGCCGGGACCGCTACGGGCCCAACAAGCTGGCCGAGGAGGCCAAGGAGCCGGCCTGGCACGCGTTCCTCCGCCAGTACCAGGACCTGATGCAGCTCGTGCTGGTCGGCGCGGCCGTGGTCAGCATCGTGGCCCTTCAGGACGTCTCGACCGGCCTCGTCGTGTTCGCGCTGACCGTGCTCAACGCCATCATGGGCCTCAACCAGGAGGGCAAGGCTGCCGAGAGCGTGGCCGCGTTGCGGCAGATGCTGATCATCACGGCCAGCGTCCGGCGGGGCGGCCAGGTCCACGAGGTGCCGGCCGAGGACCTGGTGCCGGGCGACATCGTGAGCTTCGAGGCCGGCGACAAGGTCCCGGCCGACGGCCGGCTGCTGGTGGCGGCGACGCTGGAGATCGAGGAGGCGGGCCTCACCGGGGAGAGCACGCCGGTCGCCAAGAGCCTCGAGCCCGTGTCCGGGGACGACGTCGCGCTCGGCGACCGGGTCGACATGGCCTACATGAACTCCCAGGTCACCCGGGGCCGGGGCGAGATGGTCGTGACCGCCACCGGCATGGACAGCGAGGTCGGGCACATCTCCGGGATGCTCAGCGGGGTCGAGCAGGAGAAGACGCCGCTCACCCGCCAGCTCGACCAGCTCACCGTGCTCATCACGATCATGGCCGCCGCCGCGCTGGTGCTGATCGTCGTCCTCGGCCTGGCGCGCGGCGAGGACTTCGACGACCTGTTCCTCGTCGGCGTCACCCTCGCCATCGCCGCCATCCCCACGGGCCTGCCGGCCGTGGTGACTTACCTGCTGTCGGTCGGGACCCGCGAGCTGGCGGACAAGGGCGCCATCGTGAAGCGCCTGCGGTCAGTGGAGACCCTCGGGTCGACGTCCGCGATCTGCTCGGACAAGACCGGCACGCTGACCCTGAACCAGATGACCGCCCGCGAACTCGTGGTGGCCGGCCACCGCTACAGCGTCGACGGCGAGGGCTACTCGACGACTGGCCGCATCCTGCACGTGGCCGGCGACGCGGAGCTGCCGATCGAGCCGTTCATGATGCCGATGGCGCTGGCCAACGACGCCGTCATCCGCGACGGCGTCTGCATCGGCGACCCCACCGAGGGCGCCCTGGTGGTCCTGGCGGCCAAGGGCGGGCTCGACGTCGAGGAGACCAGGCGGGCCTTCCCCCGCCTGGCCGAGGTCCCCTTCGACGCCGAGTACAAGCTGATGGCGACGTTCCACGGGGTCGACGACGGCGGCCGGAACGTGGTCCGCTGCTTCGTGAAGGGTGCGCCCGACGTCCTGCTCGCCCGGTCGACGCACTACCTCGACGCCGACCGGTCCCACCGGCAGATGACCGGCGAGGGTGCGGCCCGGGTGGCCGCCGAGAACGACCGACTGGCCGGGGAGGGCCTGCGGGTGCTGGCCGTGGCGCGGCGCGACTTCGACCCTGCTTCGTTCGACCCCCGGGTCGACCTGCTGGCGCTGATGTCCGAGCTCGAGCTCCTCGCGCTCGTCGGCATCGTCGACCCACCCCGCAAGGAGGCCAAGGACGCCATCGCCCTGTGCAAGGACGCCGGCATCCGGGTGCGGATGATCACCGGCGACCACGCCACCACCGCCGCCGCCATCGCCGGCCAGCTCGGCATCGAGGGACGGGCTCTCACCGGGGCGGAGTTCGCCGCGCTCCCCGACGACGAGCTCCACGCGCAGGTGGAGGACATCGGCGTCGTCGCCCGCGTCGCCCCGGAGGACAAGGTCCGCCTGGTCAGCATCCTCAAGGAGCAGGGCAACATCGTGGCGATGACCGGCGACGGCGTGAACGACGCGCCGGCGCTGGCCCGCGCCGACATCGGCGTGGCCATGGGCATCACCGGCACGGAGGTCACCAAGGACGCCGGCGAGATGATCCTCACCGACGACAACTTCGCCACGATCGTGGCGGCGGTCGAGGGCGGCCGGGGCCTCTACGACAACCTGATGAAGTACGTCCGGGTCCAGATGATCATGCTGGCCGGCTTCATCCTCACGTTCGTCGGCGCCGGCGTGTTCGAGATCGCCGACGGTGTCCCCCTGCTGCCGCTCCAGATCCTGTGGATCAACTTCGCCATCGACGTGCTGCTGGCGGTCGGCCTCGGCTTCGACGCCGCCACGCCAGGGCTGATGCGGCGGCGGCCCCGATCGCCCGACGAGCCGGTCATCCCCCCGGCGCTGGGCGTCCGGCTCGGCGTAGCCGGCCTGCTCATCGCCATTGGCACGCTGGCCGTGGTGTCCTGGGGCGAGGACCGCTACGGGCTGGCCATCGCCACCACTATGGGCCTCGTCACCACCTCACTGCTGCATGTGGCGGCCGCGCTGGAGTGGCGGGACCCGCGGGAGAGCATCTTCCGTCGCGAGACCGTCGCCAACGGGCGCTTCAACCTGCTGGTGCTGGCGGCGATCGCCCTCACGCTGCTGGTCACCACCGTAGGTTTGCTGCAGCGCATCTTCGACACGGTCGACCTGGACGGCCACCAGTGGCGGGCGTGCCTCATCGTCGTGGCCGCGTACATTGCGCTGACCGAGGCGGCCAAGCTCGTGCTCCGCCGGCTCGACCCGGAGGGGGCCTGATGGTCGACACCGACCGCGCGACCGCCGCGCGCGACGCCGTCGTGCGCGACCTGCGGGTCGAGCCCGGGTCTGCCGCGGGCATCACCGGCCGGTCCACCACCTGGGTGGGCGGCGGCGAGTACGCCGGCCTGTCCACCAAGAAGCTCGACGCCGCCGCCAAGAAGTTCCTCGCTCGCGGCGTCGAACAGCTCGCCGACGCCCAGGAGCTGCTGTGGGCGAGCGACACGTACGCCATCCTGCTCGTGTTTCAGGCGATGGACGCCGCCGGCAAGGACTCGACGATCAAGCATGTGATGTCCGGGGTCAACCCCCAGGGGGTGGACGTCACGTCGTTCAGGAAGCCGTCCAGCGAGGAGCTCGACCACACGTTCCTGTGGCGCACGTCCAAGGCCGTGCCCGAGCGGGGCCGCATCGGCATCTTCAACCGGTCGCACTACGAGGAGGTGGTCGCCATCAAGGTCCACCCCGACTGGCTCGACCGCCAGAACCTGCCCCGGGGTTCGCGGGGGCCCGACTTCTGGGACGACCGCTACGACGACATCAACGCCTTCGAGCACCACCTCGACCGCAACGGCACCAAGGTCGTGAAGTTCTTCCTCAACGTGTCCCGGGCCGAGCAGAAGGGGCGCTTCATGGCGCGCCTCGACAAGCCCGGAAAGCTGTGGAAGTTCAATGCCGCCGACGTGCCGGAACGGGCCCGCTGGGACGAGTACATGGCCGCCTACGAGGACGCCATCACGGCCACCTCGACCCCGTGGGCGCCCTGGTACGTCGTCCCCGCGGACCAGAAGCACGTGATGCAGGCGCTGGTGGCCGCGATCGTGGCCGACACGATCGAGGGCCTGGACCTGCAGTGGCCCACCGTGACCGACGCGGATCGCGAGGCCAATGCCCGCGCCCGCGCCGCGCTGGAAGCCGAGTCCGACTGATCAACACGGAGGTAAGTGACACATGCTGGCTGCCGAATGGGCTACCGGCCAGGTCTTCTGGTCGATGCTCTGGTTCTTCCTGTTCTTCATCTGGATCTGGCTGCTGATCGTCATCTTCGGCGACATCTTCCGCAGCCCCGACCTGTCGGGCTGGGGCAAGGCCCTGTGGTCGATCTTCATCATCCTGGTGCCCTACCTGGGCGTGTTCGTGTACCTGATCGCCCGCGGTCACAAGATGCACGAGCACGCCGCCCGCGAGGCGGCGGCCCAGGAGGCGGCGTTCCGCGACTACGTCCAGAACGTCACGAGCTCCGACAGCGGCGGAGCGGCTGGTGAGCTCTCCAAGCTCGCCGACCTGCGGGACAAGGGTGTGATCACCGAGGAAGAGTTCCAGCGGGCCAAGGCCCGGGCGCTCGGGTGACGTGACCGACCGGCTGGACACCGGCGTCGCCCCGCCGGCCACCGGGAGCCCGCGCCTCGGGCTCCTGCTGGCCATGGCGATGTTCGTGCTCGTCGTGGACACGTCGCTGATGAACGTGTCGATCTCGGCCGTGGTCCGGGACCTCGACACGACCGTCAGCGGCGTGCAGTCGGCGATCGCGCTGGAGGCGCTGGTGTCCGCCGCCTTCATCCTGATCGGCAGCAAGGTCGGCGACCTGTTCGGTCGCAAGCGGGCCTACGTGCTCGGGCTGCTCGGCTACGCCACCGGCGCCCTGGCCATGACCGTGGCCCAGGGGCTGACCGCCATCATCGTGTTCTGGTCCATCATCGGCGGGCTGGGCGCGTCGCTGCTGCTGCCGGCGATGCAGTCCCTCATCCACGGCAACTTCGAGGGTCCCGCCCAGCGCAAGGTCTACGCCCTGGTGGGGGCGTCCGCTGCGATCGCGGCGGCGGTCGGGCCGCTCATCGGCGGGTTCATCACCACCTACCTGTCGTGGCGGGTCGCGTTCGCGCTCGAGGCGGTGATCATCGCGGTCGTGCTGTCCGGCATCGGGCTCGTGCGGGACGCGCCCTACACCGGGTCCCGGGCGGTCGACCCGGTCGGCGCCGTCCTGTCCGTGCTCGGCATGGGCGGGATCGTGCTGGGCATCCTCGTGTGGCAGGAGGGCGGCGAGGCCGTCGGCGCGTTCATCGTCGTCGGCGTCGTGGCGCTGGGGGCGCTCTCCCGCTGGCTGGTGCACGGCAAGCAGCGGGGCCGCCCGACGCTGATCGACCCGGACCTGTTCGAGTCGAAGGTGTTCCGGCTCGGCATCACAGGGCAGACATCCCAGCAGATCGCGCTGGGCGGGATGATGATCGCCCTGCCCATCTACCTCCAGATGGTCCTGGAGTACGACGCCATGCAGGCGGGCCTGTCGCTCGCCCCACTGTCGCTGACCATGTTCGGCATGGCGGTGCTCGCCGGCCGCAAGGCCGGGGACCGCCGGCCCAGCAGCATCATCCGGGTGGGCTTCGCGCTGGTGGCCGCCGGGGTGGTGATCCTTCTGCCGATCGTGCCCCGGGCAAGCTCGGGCTGGTGGCTCGTCGTCCCGCTCGCCATCGCCGGGGCCGGGCTGGGCCTGCTGGTGTCGCAGCTGAACAACTACACGCTGGCGCCGGTGTCCGAGGAGCGGGTCAGCGAGGCCGCGGGCGTGAACTCGGCGGCCGGCTCGTTCGGCCTGTCGTTCGGGCTGGCGTTCGCCGGCGCCATCATGCTGGCGACGCTGTCGTTCGCGTTCACGCGTCTGGCGGAGGACAGCGCGGTGCTGCCACCCGACGACAAGGAGCAGGTGGCCACGGCGCTGGAGGACGACGCCGAGGTGTTGACGAACACCCAGCTCGACGAGCTGCTGGCGGACGAGCCCGAGGACGTCCAGGACGAGATCATCCGTATCAACACCGACGCCCGGCCCCTCGCGCTCCAGGTGGCGCTGGCCATCCCCCTGCTCGCCGCCCTCGCGGGGCTGGCCACGTCGTTCCGCATGCTCCGGCTCCCCGAGCCGGAGCCGTCCGGCGCGGCGGAGGGGATGGTGCTCGGGTGACCGCCGCGGACGACCCGCCGGCGACGACGGCGACGCTGCCGATGCGCCAGGCCGCGTTCATCGGCGTCGGCGCCATGGTGGCGCTGGTGATGATCCTCGTCCTGAGCATCGCCGCCGACGTCGTCTGGAAGCGCGCCCGCACCGGGTCGGCGCCCGGGGCGCCGGCCGGACCGGTACAGGCGGAGTGACGGCCGGCAGCTACGTCCTCGTCCACGGCGGCGCCACGACCGGCCGGTTCTGGGACCGCTTGCGGCCGCACCTGGACCGCCCGGCGCTCGCCGTCGACCTGCCCGGCCGGGGCGCGCACCCGGCGGACCTCGATGCGGTCACCGTCGACGACGAGGTCCGCTCGGTCGTCGCCGACGTGCTGGCGGCCGGCCTGCCGGCGCCGCTCGCCGTCGTCGCCCACTCGTCCGGCGGGCTGCCGGTGCCGGGCGTCGTCGCCGCCCTCGGCGACCGCGTCGCCGGTGTCGTGCTCAATGCCGCCTCGGTGCCCCCGGAGGGCGGCTGCGGGATCGACTGCATGCAGGCCCGCCACGCCGAGCGCCTCCTCGCCGCCCGGGCGGCCGGCTACGTGCGGACCCCGGGACCGCCTGCCGATCCCGAGGCGTTCCGCACGACCTACGGCGGGCCGCCGCTCGACGACGACACGCTCGCCTACGTCGTCGCTCCCGAGCGCTGCGTCGTCGACACGACCAACCACTACTTCCAGCCCGTCCACTGGTCCGCCGCCGACGGCGTGCCGGTCACCTACGTCGTCAACACCCTCGACCGCCCGGTCCCGCCCGCCCTCCAGCACGAGATGCTCGCCCGGCTGCCGGGAACACCGCAGGTCGTGGTGCTGGACTGCGGCCACGTCCCGGCGATCACGTCGCCGGGGGCGTTCGCGGCGATCCTGGCGTCGGCGCCCGGGCGATGAAGCTCGTGAACCCGATGAAGCCGTAGAACTCGCCGGCGTCGGCCCGGCGCCGGGCCTCCGCCTTCAGCGACGCGGTGAGCTCGGGCCCGATGCGGCCCGACGAGGCGAGCGTGTCGGCCCCGCGGTCCACGAGGCTCAGCACGTACTCGGGATCGGACGTCTGGAGGTACCCGTGGCTGCGGCAGCCGAGGAGCTCGAAGCCGGCGGACCGGAGCAGGGTCGGGAGGCGCCGCACCAGCCAGGCATCGTTGAGGAACGCCGCCTTCATGGCCTCGATGCAGTCCTGGAGGGGGTCGGCCTCCCCGAGCGCCACGCTGATCGTGGAGTAGTCGCCGTCGCAGATCGCCAGGGTGCCGCCAGGGCGGAGGACCCGGAACGCCTCGGCCAGCGCCCGCTCGGGCTCCGGCACGTGGCACAGCACCGTGTGGAACACCACCGCGTCGACGGCGTCGTCCGGGAGGCGGAGCGCCCGGGCGTCGCCCTCCTCGAACAGGACGTTGCCCTCCCCGGCGGCGAGGTCGCGGGCCCGGGCGACGAACACCGGCGACGGGTCGATCCCGATCACGTCGGCGACCTCCGGCCGGCGGGCGAGCACCCGTGCGACCGCGCCCGTCCCGCACCCGACCTCCAGCACCCGCGCCGACGGAGGCAGCTCGACCTCCGCCAGGTACGCGTCCAGCATCGCCCGCTGCTGGGGGTCCGCGGCCCGCAGCTCGAGGATGCCGGCCAATCGCTCCTGCGTCGCGACGTCGACGTCGGTGATGACGGCGTACACATCAGGCATCGCAACCCTCCCGTCCGCGGTCGCCTGTCGAATCTGGCGATCCCCGATTGTCGTCCAGTCGTGACCACCATCACGAGGAGGAACGGAACATGACCACCAGCACGGCGAAGGGACGGCGCGTCGTCGTCTCGGAGTTCGTCTCGCTCGACGGCTACATCGTCGGGCCGGACGAGGACATGAGCTGGGTGATCGAGGGCTTCGACCCCCGCATGCAGGAGGACGTCGCCCGGGACATCGGCGGCTCGTACGACCTGTTCGTGTTCGGGCGGGTGACCTACGGGATCTTCGCCGACTACTGGCCGCACGCACAGCCCTACGACGAGGGCGACATGCTCGACCCGGCCGGCGGCAAGGAGGACCCGCGGATCATCCGAGCGCTCAACCAGCGGGCGAAGCTCGTCTTCTCGACGACGCTCGACGAAGCGAAGTGGCCCGGCACCCGGGTGGCCGGCGGCGGGCTGGAGGACGAGGTCCGCCGGCTCAGGGCGGAGCCGGGATCCGCCATGCTCGTCCAGGGCAGCGCCAGCGTCGTCCAGGCCCTGGCGGCCGCCGACCTGGTCGACGAGTACCAGCTGTACGTCCACCCGGTCCTGCTCGGCGCCGGCACGCCCCTGTTCCGCGGCGGGCACGGCCGGCAGGACCTGGACCTGGTGCGCTCCGTCCACTACACGAACGGGGTCGTCGCCACCACGTACCAGCGCCGGGAGGACGCCCGATGACCGACCAGCAGCCCAGCGGGACGACCCAGTACGTCGTCCTCATCTACGAGCGGCAGTCGGCCGACTGGCCGGCCGACATGCCGCCCGAGGTCGCCGAGGCGGCCGGCGAGGCCGACGCGGAGATCGTCGCCCGCGGCGGCCGGATCCTCGCGGGCATCGCGCTCGAGTCGACGGCCACGGCGACATCGATACGCGGCGGCGTGGTCACCGACGGCCCGTTCATCGAGACGAAGGAGGGGCTGGCCGGCCTGTTCGTGGTGGAGGCACGCGACCTCGACCACGCCATCGAGCTGGCCAAGCTCACCCCGGTCGCCGACGGCGGGGTCGAGGTGCGGCCGCTGCTCGACATGCAGATCGTCGAGGGGCCCTGACCGAGGTCGAGCAGGCGGTCGCCGACGCCCACCGCCGGGAGTGGGCCACCGTCGTCGCCGCGACCGTGCGGGTGGTCCGGGACATCGACGTCGCCGAGGAGGCCGTGCAGGACGCCTATGTGCAGGCGCTCCGCCGGTGGGAGCGCGACGGGGTCCCGGATCGCCCCGGCGCGTGGCTCACGACGGTGGCCCGCCGGACGGGGCTCAACCTGCTCCAGCGCCGGCGGACGCTGGAGACGAAGCTCCCGCTCCTGATCGATCGCCGCACCCCGTCGGCCGCGGACGGCGTCGACGTCGGCGAGGAGCCGGCGATCGCCGACGACCGGCTGCGCCTCGTGTTCACGTGCTGCCACCCGGCGCTGGCGCCGGAGGCGCAGGTCGCCCTGACGCTCCGGCTGGTGTGCGGCGTGCCGACGGCCGACATCGCCCGGGGCTTCCTGGTGGCGGAGCCCACGATGGCGGCCCGCCTGACCCGGGCGAAGAAGAAGATCGCCACCGCCCGCATCCCCTACGCGGTGCCGAGCGCGGCGGAGCTGCCCGAGCGGCTCGACGCCGTGCTGACCGTGATCCACCTGCTCTACGCGACCGGGCACACCGCGCCGAGCGGCGCGGACCTCGTCCGTCACGAGCTGTGCGACCGGGCGCTGGACCTCGCCGTCCTCGTCCGCCACCTGCTCCCCGACGAGCGGGAGGCGGCCGGGCTGCACGCCCTGCTGCTCGTCCACCACGCCCGCCGCGCCACCCGCGTCGACGCCGACGGCAAGCTCCTCCGGCTGGAGGAGCAGGACCGCACGCAGTGGGACCGGGCGATGATCGGCGAGGCCGACCGCCTCATCGTCGCCGCCCTGCGGGCCGGCCCGCCCGGCCGCTTCACCCTGCAGGCCGCCATCGCCGCCGTCCACGCCCAGTCCCCGTCGTACGGGGCGACCGACTGGTCCCAGATCGTGGCCCTCTACGACGAGCTGCTCCGCGCCTGGCCGTCGCCCGTGGTCGCCCTGAACCGCGCCGTCGCCGTCGCCGAGGTCGAGGGCCCGGAGGCGGCGCTGGCCCTGGTGGAGGCCCTCGAGGAGGACGACCGCCTCGCCGGCTACCGCTACCTGCCGTCCACCAAGGCCGACCTGCTCCACCGCCTCGACCGCCACGCCGAAGCCGCGGACGCCTACCGCGCCGCGCTCCGCCTCACGGACAACGCGGCGGAGCAGGACTTCCTCACCGAACGCGCGTCCGCGGCCGACGCCGACAGCCGCTAGGACCGCCCCCTCGCCAGGTCGTGCGGGCCGCTGGCCGGGTAGCCCTGCCCGTCGCGGATGGTGGCGCCCCAGCGGCCGAGGATGGTGACCAGCTCGTCGAGGTCGTCGCCGAGGGCGTCGACGATGGGGCGGCAGCAGTCGTCGGTCACCTGCTCGACCGCCTCGCGGGCGGTGCGGCCGGCGTCGGTGAACGCGCCATCTGCGACCAGGCCCCGGGCCACGAGGCGCTCCTCGGCGGCGTCGAGCTCGGGGTCGCTCCACGCCCGCGTGCGGACGTAGGTCCGCATCGGCAGCCCCCAGTAGAGCTCGGTGATGAGCCCGATCTCGGTGGCGTCGAAGCCGGCGGTCTGCCAGGCGGCGACGTGCACGTCGCCCCGGTACTCCCGCAGCATGTCGGCGCGGCGCCAGGCGTCGGCCAGTGGCTCGCCGGGGAGCCCGAGGCTGCGCAGCCCGCTGTACAGCGGGCGGCCCTCGGGCCGCAGCGTCTCGACCGCGCGGGCGAGCAGCTCGTTGGCCCGGGCGAGGCCGTCGGGCGACTCGCCGAGGAGCCGGCGGAGCTGGGCGACGGCGCCCTCGGTGCGGGCTGCGCAGATCTTGGCGGCGTCGACCAGCGTCCAGCCGTACGCCACCGCCGGCACGACCACCGCCGGGTTGAACACTCCGAACGCGGCGGCGACCACCTCCCCCGGGACCTGGCCCATGACCGACCCGCGGCTCGTGAAGTACGCCGGGCCGTCGGGCGCGGCCACCCCGCCGAAGTCGCCGGGGCTCCCGCCGAAGCCGAGCGCCTCGTACGCACTGTGGCACTCGGGCGAGAAGTACACCTGCCCGGCGACGGGCTCCAGCGCCCCGGCCAGCAGCCGGGCGGGGGTGGCGATCACCGGTTCCTCCCGAAACCGAACAGCTCCTGGGCGACCTTGCGCATCTGGATCTCCTCTGCCCCTTCCGTGATCCGGTACCGCCGGTGGTGCCGGTAGATGTGCTCGAACGGCATGTGGCGGCTGTAGCCGACCCCGCCGCACGTCTGCATGGCCCGGTCGGCGGCGTCGCACGCCAGCCGGTTGGCCCGGTAGTTGCACATGGCGACGAGGTGGGTGACCTCCATGTGGTGCTGGCGATCGAGGCGCCACGCCGTCGACCGGATCAGCTGGCGGAGCATCGCTGCCTCCGTGTGCAGCTCGACCAGCGGGAACTGGATGCCCTGGTTCGTGGACAGCCGCTTGTTCCACACGATCCGCTCGTTGGCGTAGGCCACCGCGGTGTCGATGCAGTGCTGGGCGGCACCGAGCGACGACGCCGCCTGGCGGATGCGGTTCTCGTGCACGAAGTGCTGGGCCAGCTCGAGCCCGTGGTCCACGCGGCCGAACAGGGCGTCCTGCGACACCCGGACGTCGGTCATCGTGACCTCGGCGTGGTCGGTCGGCATGTTGAACGTCCACCAGAAGAAGTCGACGTTGAAGCCGGGCGAGTCGACGGGGACGAGGAAGGCCGAGATCCCCACCGGGGACCCCGGGTCGCCCGACGTGCGGGCGAAGATGATGTCGTGGGTGGCGTGGTGCAGACCCGAGTTGAACCGCTTGTGGCCGTTGATGACCCACTCGTCGCCGTCGGCGACCGCGGTGGTCTCGAGGAATGTGGCGTCGGACCCGTGGTTCGGCTCGGTGAGCCCGAAGGCCAGCCGCCGCGACCCGTCGAGAAATCCCGGCATCCACTCGGCCTTCTGGGCGTCGGTGCCGAAGTCGCGCATCATGAGCACGGTCGGGAAGTTCCCGACGATCGAGCTCTCGTTCTGGAGGTCGTTGTGGAGCCCGAGCCCCTTGGTCGCCAGGTGCTCGCGGATGATCGCCATCTCGAGGTTCGTCGCGTCGTGGCCGCCGAACTCGGCCGGCAGGGCCCAGCGCAGCCACCCCGCGGCGTCGGCCCGGCGCCGCATCTCCCGCAGCAGCTCCTCCCAGTCCTTGCGGGGGACGCCGCCGTTGTCGAAATCGGTGCGGGCCCACTCGCGGCGGTGGTCGAAGAACCGGATGTTGTCGTTCTGCTGCTCGAGCGGCCGGATCTCGCGTTCGATGAACTCGTCCAGAGCGTCGAGCGTCGCCTGGATGTCCTCCGGGACGTCGAAGTCCATGGGGTCCCCCTTGCCGCGTCTATCGACGGACTGTAGCTTACCGAGCGCTCGTTCAGTTCTGCCATGGAACAGCTCGCCGCCGCCCTCGACGCCACCGCCATCGACGGCCTCGATCGGCTCTCGGGCGGCGCCTCCCGGGAGACCTGGCGGTTCGACGCCGTACATGCCGACGGCCGCCGCGACCCGCTGGTGCTGCGCCGCGACCCGCCCGGGCGGCCCGGGTCGCTCGACGTCGAGGCCCGCGCCATCGCCGCCGCCTTCGCCGCCGGGCTCCCGGTCCCCGAGGTCCTGGCCGGCCCCGACACCGCGGGAGGGCTGGTCATGCGCCGCATCGAGGGCGAGACGATCGCCCGCCGCATCCTGCGCGACGACCAGTACGCCCCCGCCCGCCGCGTGCTCGCCGAGCAGTGCGGGCGGTTCCTGGCCGGCCTCCACGCCCTCGACCTCGACGCCACCGGCCTCGCCGACCTGGCCCGACCGGACCCGCTGGCGCTGTGCCGCGACAACCTCGGGCTCGTCGGCGAGGCGAGCCCGACCTTCGAGCTGGCGTTCCGCTGGCTCGACGCCAACCGGCCGCCGCCCCCGGACCGCGACGTCGTCGTCCACGGCGACTTCCGCCTCGGCAACCTGATCGTCGGGCCCGAGGGCCTCCGGGCCGTGCTCGACTGGGAGCTCGTCCACGCCGGCGACCCGGTGGAGGACCTCGGCTGGCTGTGCGTGAAGGCCTGGCGGTTCGGCGCCGAGCTCCCCGTTGGCGGGTTCGGCACCCGGGAGCAGCTGCTGGGCGCGTACTGCGCGGCCGGCGGCGCCGACGTCGAGCTGGGCACCCTGCGGTGGTGGGAGGTCCTCAACACGCTGAAGTGGGGCATCGGCTGCATGGGCCAGGCGGCCGCCCACCTGCGGGGCGCGGTCCGCTCCGTCGAGCTGGCCGCCATCGGGCGACGGGTGTGCGAGCAGGAGTGGGACCTGCTCCTGCTGCTGGCGCCGGAGGTGGCCGTCCGGGGGGACCAGCCGAGCGCCGCGCCCGCCGGGGACCTGCACGGCCGCCCGACGCTGGACGAGCTGCTGGAGGCGGTCGCCGAGTTCCTGCGCGACGACGTGATGCCGGGAACGGAGGGCAGGCTCTCGTTCCACGCCCGCGTCGCCGCCAACGTGGTCGACACCGCCCGCCGGGAGATCGCGCTCGGGCCGGTCCGGGCGGCGCGGCGGACCGACGAGCTGGCCGGTCTCGGCGTCGGGTCCGAGGCGGAGCTGGCGGCGGCCGTTCGCCGCGGCGACCTCGACGACCGCTACGACGAGCTCGTCGCGGTGCTGGTGTCAGGCGTCGTCGCCAAGCTCGCCGTCGCCAACCCGCGCTACTGACGCGCCGGCGAGCGCGGCCGCGAACCGCTGGTGCAGCTCGATCACCTCGGCGATCGACACAGACGGCTCCGGAAAGGGCTCCACCACCGAGATGCCCAGCACGAGCACGGCCCGCGCCACCTCCCGGGCGTCGGGCGTCGAGAACTCGCCCGCCTCGACCCCCGCGGCGACGACCCGTTCGATGACGTCGACCATCCGGGCCCGCTTGTCGAGGACGGCCCGCCGGTCGGGGTCGTCCAGGCGGCCGTGCTCGCGCCACGCCACCCGGCACGCCTGCCGGGCCCACTCGTCGTGGAGGTTGGACCAGATCAGGGCCTCGACCGCCGCCTCGAGGCGGGCCCGGGCGGTGGGCTCCGCGGCGAGCACCGCCCGGTCGACCCGGGCGAGCACCACGTCGTGGGACTCGAAGAGGAACTCCCGCAGCAGGTCGAGCTTCGACGGGAAGTGGTAATAGAGCGCCGCGACGCTGACACCCGACGCGCGGGCGATGTCGCGGGTCGAGGTCCCCTCGTAGCCGCGCTCGCCCATGAGGGAGATCGCGGTCCGCATGATGGCGACGCGCCCCGGTCGGCTCACATCGTCAAGCGTACTTGGCGAACGCACGCTAAGTTTCGGACCGGTGGACTACACGGAGCTGTCCTACGCCGAGGAGGGCGGCGTCGGGGTCGTCACGCTGGACCGCCCCGAGGCCCGCAACGCCCTCACCCACACGACCTACGCCGAGCTGGAGCACGCCGTCCGCACGACGACCGCGCGCTGCCTCGTCGTCACCGGCGCCGACCCCGCCTTCTGCTCGGGCGACGACGTGAAGGTCGTCATGCAGGCGGCCGGCCAGCAGGTCGCGGCCGGGCTGCGGGCCGAGCCCCGCCTCACGCCTGCGGCCGACGCGCTGCTCTCCACGGACGTCCCGGTCATCGCCGCCGTCAACGGGCCGGCCGTGGGCTGGGGCATGGAGCTGGCCCTGATGGCCGACATCCGCATCGCATCCGAGCGGGCCCGCTTCGGCGAGCTGTTCGTGAAGCGGGGGCTCAACTGCGATGTCGCCGGGCTCGGCCGCCTGGCCCAGCTCGTGGGCCGCGAGCGGGCGGCCGAGCTGCTGTTCACCGGCCGGATCATCGACGCCGACCAGGCCGCCGCCTTCGGCCTGGTGTCGCGCTGCGTTCCCCACCGGGACCTCATCCCGACGGCGATGGAGCTGGCGACGACGATCGCCGACAACCCACCGCTGGCGGTGCAGGCGATCAAGCACGGCCTCCGCGAGGCGCTCGACCCCGACTGGCAGGTGCTCGGCGCCTGGGTGTCGACCAGCCTGGGGCGGCTCTTCCGGACCGAGGACCACCGGGAGGGGGTCGCCGCCTTCCTCGAGAAGCGCGAGCCGCGGTACACGGGCCGGTGATCGACACCGGGCCCCTGGAGGCGTGGCTGGTCGAGGCGCTTCGGATCGAGCCCGGCGCCGCCGGCCGGTTCGAGGTCGAGACGCTCGCCGGCGGGGCGTCGAACCTCACCCTCGGCGTCTCGGTCGGGCGCCACCGGGTCGTCGTGCGCCGGCCGCCGCTCGGGCACTTCCTGCCGACGGCCCACGACATGGGCCGCGAGCACCGCATCTACCGCGCCGTCCACGGGACGCCGGTGCCGGTGCCCGAGCCCCTGGCGTTCTGCGAGGACGAGTCGGTGCTCGGCGCGCCGTTCCAGGTCATGGCGCGCGTCGACGGGATCGTCCCGAACGGGCCGGAGGACCTGGCCGGCGTGTCGGCCGACGTCAACGCCCGGTGTGCCGACGCCTATGTCGACGTTCTGTGCGCCATCCACGACCTCGACGTCGACGCGGTCGGCCTCGGCGAGCTGTCCAAGCGGGACGGCTACCTCGAGCGGCAGGTGGCGCGATGGACCGACCAGTGGGCCCGGTCCAAGGACGGCGACGTGGCGGCGATCGACGACCTCGCCGACCGCCTGCGCCGTGCGCTCCCCCGCCAGGCCGAGACGACGCTCGTGCACGGCGACTACCGCCTCGGCAACTGCATCCTCGACGCCGCGGCGCCCGACCGCATCCTGGCCGTGCTCGACTGGGAGATGGCGACGCTGGGCGACCCGCTCGCCGACCTCGGCTACGCGGTGTTCTGGTGGGGCACCCGCGACCGGGTGCTGACCTCGCCGAGCCAGGCCGTCGCCGACCTGCCCGGGTTCCCACGGGCCGATGCCGTGGTCGAGCGCTACACGTCGGCGTCGGGCCGCGATGGCGCCACCATCGACTTCCACGTCGTGCTGGCCGCGTTCAAGCTCGCCGTGATCGGCGAGGGGCAGCGGGCGCGGATGCGCCGGACCGGCGTGGACGTCCCCGACGGGGGCGTGGCGCCGCTGGCGGACTGGGCCGTCGACTACGCCGACCGGAAGGGGGTCCGATGAGCGAGCGTCCGTCCGTAGTGAGGCACAGCCGAGCGAGGCCCGGCCAGCGGAGCGAGCATGGCCCGATCCCTACAGATAGGCACCCCGTCCGGCCAAGGCGGGTTCGACAGGTGCCTATCTGTAGGGAGAGCGGCCCGGTGCGAAGCACCAGGAGCGGGAAACAATGAGCAAAGCACTGCACGTGACCGGGCGGATCGGGTTCGAGGGCGCCGTCGACGCCGACGGCCACATCCTCGAACCGCCCGACCTGTGGGAGACCTATCTGGAGCCGAAGTACCGGGACCGGGCATTGCGGCTCCGGCTCGACGAGAACGGGCTCGAGGAGCTGGAGATCGGCGGCGAGCGGTCGAAGCTCAGCCGCGGCGGGTTCCCGTCGACGCTCGGCGCAATGGGCGACCCGGACCTCCGGTCGATGCAGCTCGACCCCGAGCGCACCTATGTGTCGGAGGCGCCGTTCGGGTCGATGGACCCCGGCGAGCGGCTGGAGCTGCTCGACGCCGAGGGCATCGACGCCGCGGTCCTCTACACCACGGTCGGGCTGCTGTGGGAGGCCGAGCTCGACGACCCCGAGCTGTCGCAGGCGTACACCCGGGCCTACAACCGCTGGATCTGCGAGTTCTGCGCCGGCAGCCCGCGGCTGGTGCCGACCGCCCACCTGTCGCTGTCCGACCCGGCGGCGGCCGCGCAGGAGCTGGAGCGGGCCGTGGGCGATGGGGCCCGCGGCGCGTACGTGGCGCCGTTCACCCACGACGCCAGGCCGCTCGGCCACCCCGACAACCACGTCGTGTTCGCCGCCGCCCAGGACCTCGACGTCCCGTTCGCCATCCACCCGACGTTCGAGCCGCAGTGGACCAAGGGCACGCGCATGGGGGCGTGGGAGAACATCCGCAAGCTGCGCCTGCTGGCGTCGGTGACCGCGTCCGACGGTGTGCGCCAGCAGTTCACGACACTGTTCGACTACGGCGTGTTCGACCTGTTCCCACGGCTGAAGGTGCTGGTGCTGGAATCGGGCGGCGGCTGGATCGGCTACTGGCTCGACCGCATCGACGCCGTGTACGGCCACACGTTCATCGGGACACGGGTGCCGCTGGAGGCCAAGCCCAGCGACTACTTCCGGGAGCGCTGCTGGATCTCGTGCGACCCCGACGAGCGCACGATCCCCGCGCTGGCCGAGCGGTTCGGCGCCGACCGGTTCCTGTGGGCGTCCGACTTCCCCCACGCCGACCACACGCCCGAGTACATCGACGACCTGGAGGAGCTGGCCGGCTCGTTCGGCTCGGAGGACCGCCGCCTGTTCCTCGGCGACAACGCCCGGCGGCTCTTCCGGATCGAGGCCTGATGCCCGGCTATGAGCAGATCCTCTACGAGGTCGACAACCCGGTCGCGACCATCACGCTCAACCGGCCCGAGGCGCTGAACGCATGGACGCCGCGGATGGGTGCCGAGGTGCGCCATGCGGTCGCCGCCGCCGAGGCGGACCCGGCGGTCGTCGGCATCGTCTTGACCGGCGCCGGGCGGGGCTTCTGCGCCGGCGCCGACATGGGCAACCTGACGTCGATCACCGAGGGACGGTCGATCGCCGACGACGCTCTCGACGACCTGGCCGTTCCGGCCGACCCGGACCGGCCCGCCGACCTCGACGGCGAGTACACGTACCTGCTGGCCTGCCGGAAGCCGGTCGTGGCCGCCATCAACGGCGCGGTCGCCGGCATGGCAGTGCCGATCGCCCTCTGCTGTGACGTGCGGTTCATGGCTGCCGACGCCGTGTTCCTGACCGCCTTCGCGCAGCGGGGCCTCGTCGCCGAGTGGGGGCTGAGCTGGCTGCTGCCCCGCCTCGTGGGGCCGGCCGTCGCCCTCGACCTGATGTTCTCGTCGCGCAAGGTGCGGGGCGACGAGTGCGAGCGGCTCGGGCTCGTGAACGCCGCCCTGCCGGCGGCCGAGGTGCTGCCGCACGCGCAACGCTACGTGCGGGACATCGCGGAGCGGTGCTCGCCGGCGTCCCTGGCGGTCATGAAGCGCCAGGTGTACGGCCAGCTCCACGGGGGGCTCGGCCCGGCCGAGCGCGAGGCACAGCGGCTCATGGTCGAGAGCTTCGGCCGGCCCGACTTCACGGAGGGCGTCCGGTCGTTCCTGGAGAAGCGCCCGCCGGCGTTCCCGCGGTTGGGTTAGCGGCGGGCCGCGATGCCGGACGCGGCGGCACCGAGGCCGATGAACAGCTCGGTGGCGTCGTCGACGAGGCGCTCCCGTGGCAGGTCGATGCGACCGTCGAGCCACGCGACGACGAGCTCGGTCAGGCCGCCGACGAGGATGGCGGCGGCGATGCGACCGACCCCGTCGTCACCGACGCCGCCGCGGGCCTTCGCCCCCTGCTCCTCGACGGCGACCACCACGGCGTGGGTCGTGTCGAGTCGCCGGCGGTTGAGCGGCTCGCTGCCGAGCGCCTCGACGTAGAGGACCCGGCCCCGGCGGGCGTCGTCGGCGACGTAGGCCAGGATGCGGTCGATGGCGGCCCGCAGGCGCGCCGCCGGATCGTCGCCGGTGGCGTCCATGGCCGCGAGCACCTGCTCGCCCAGCTCGGCGACGAGCCGGTCGTAGAGGGCAACGAGCAGCTCGTCGAGGTCGGCGAAGCTCTCGTAGAAGTAGCGGAAGTTCAGCTGGGCCTGGGTGCAGACGGCGCGCACGGTGGTCGCCGACCAGCCCTCGGTCCCGAGCAGCTCGAAGGCGGCGTCGAGCAGCAGCTCGCGCCGCCCGGCGCGGCGCTCGTCGGCGGGCACGCCGGCCCAGCGGGTGCGGGCCCGGATCCGGGGTTGAACTGGCAACGACCGTTACCATAGCGTGTCCCTGGTAACGGTCGTTGCCAGATGGAGACGGGGAGCCAGGGGGGGAGCCGGCTATGCAGCGCGTGATCGTCGCCGGCGGCGGCGTCGGGGGGCTCGCGGCCGCGCTGGCCCTGGGCCGCGCCGGCCATCCCGTCACGGTCGTGGAGCAGGACCCCCTCCCGGCGACCGCCGATGCGGAGGAAGCGTTCACCGCCGAGCGCCGCGGCGCCCCACAGGTCCACCAGACCCACGGCTTCCTGGCCCGCCTCCAGGTCGTGCTGCGCGACCGCTTCCCCGACGTGTTCGACGACCTGCTCGCCGTGGGCTGCACGACGATGACCGGGGCGGCAGACCTCGGCGAGCCCCAGCCCGGCGACGAGGACCTCAAGGTGCTCGTCGTCCGGCGCACGACGCTGGAGTGGGTGCTCCGGCAGGCGACGCTGCGGCGGCCGGAGGTCGCGTTCCGCACCGGCGTGCGGGTGACCGGCGTCGCCGCCGACGGCGCGACCGTCACCGGCGTGCGCCTCGACGACGGCACGACGCTCGACGCCGACCTGGTCGTCGCCTCGACCGGCCGGCGCGGCGCCGTGCCGGCGTGGCTCTCCGACATCGGCGTCGACGTGCCCGAGCGGGTCCACGAGAGCGGTCTCATGTACCTCACGCGCTGGTACCGCCTGCCCGGCGCCGTCGACATCACGACCGACCCGAAGCTGGGCGGCAACCTCGGCTTCGTGAAGTACCTCGCCGTCCCCGGCGACGCCGGCACGCTGTCGGTGACCCTCGCCGTCCGGACCGACGACGCCGACCTGCGCGCCGCGCTGTCCGACGGCGACCGCTTCGACGAGGCGTGCCGCATCCTCCCCGGGCCCGACCGCTTCTTCCGCGACGGCCCGCTCGAGCCGCTCGGTGGGGTGCGGCCGATGGCCGGGCTGATCAACCGCGTGCGCCGGTTCGTCGACGACGCCGGCGAGCCGACGGTCCTCGGCTTCCATGCCGTCGGCGACGCCCACACGTGCACGAACCCGCTCTACGGCCGCGGGTGCTCGCTCGCCTTCGTGCAGGCGGTCCTGCTCGCCGACACGCTCGCCGACCACCCGGACGACCCGGCCGCCCGCGCCCGCGCCTACGAGGCGGCATGCCGGCGCGAGATCGAGCCGTGGTTCGACATGGCGGTGCAGATGGACGAGGCCGGCGCGGACCCGGGCAGCGCCGGCGGGAACGGCGCCGACGAGCAGGCGGGCAGGACGATGGCCGCGGTGTTCGTCGCCGCCGCCACCGAGCCGGTGCTCGCCCGCGCGATGGCGCGACTCTGGAACCTCCTGGCCACGCCCGCCGACCTCATGGCCGACGGCGCCTTCCTCGCCAAGGTCGCCGAGGTCGTGGCCGAGCCCGACAAGTACCCCCCGCCGCCGCGGGAGGGCCCGAGCCGCCGGGCCCTGCTCGAGGCGCTGACCGTGATCGGAGCCGCCCGTGCCTGAGATCCCCGTCGACGACGGCGTCGTGCTGGACGTCGAGGTGACCGGCGACGGGTTCCCCGTCGTCCTCGCCCACGGGTTCCCCGAGCTCGGCTACTCGTGGCGCCACCAGGTGCCCGCGCTGGCCGGCGCCGGCTACCGGGTCGTCGTGCCCGACCAGCGCGGCTACGGCCGCTCGAGCCGGCCCGAGCCGGTGGAGGCCTATGACATCCACCACCTCACCGGTGACCTCGTGCGGGTGCTCGACGAGCTCGGCGAGGAGCGGGCCGTGGTCGTCGGCCACGACTGGGGCTCGATGGTGGCGAGCCACCTGGCGCTCCTGCACCCGGACCGGGTCGCCGCCCTGGTGAACATGAGCGTCCCCCATCTCCCCCGCGGCCCGATGCCGCCGGTCACGGCGATGCGCAACGCCCTGGGCGACGCCTTCTTCTACATCCTCTACTTCCAGGAGCCCGGCGTGGCCGACGCAGAGCTCGGCGGCGACCCCGCCCGCACCATGCGCCGGCTCCTCGCCGGCGCCCGCACCGAGCCGGGGGCGGTGCCCGACCCAGCGCTGTTCGCCCAGGACGGCCGCGGCTTCGTCGACCGCATCCCCGAGCCCGAGGGGCTGCCCGCCTGGCTCTCGCAGGAGGAGCTCGACCACTACGTCGCCGAGTTCACCCGTACCGGCTTCACCGGCGGGATCAACTGGTACCGCAACCTCGACCGCAACTGGGAGACGACGCCCCAGCTCGCCGGGGCCACGGTCGGGGTCCCGACCCTTTTCGTCGGCGGCGCGCTCGACCCGGTCGTCCTCATGTCGCCGCCCGCCGTCGCCCACGACGCCGTGTCCGATCACCGCGGCGACGTCCTCGTCCCGGGCGCCGGCCACTGGGTCCAGCAGGAGGCCCCGGAGGAGGTCAACGGCGCCCTGCTCGCGTTCCTCGCCGACGTCACGCACTAGGCCGTGCGCGGGTACGTCACGTCATCGCGGCCACCGTGGCCTGTACTTCCCGCTCTTGCTGCTCCGCAGCAGGCCGCTCGGGCCACGGCTACGCCTATCAGCGCAGCCTCATAGGAGACAGGAGACCGGCATGCGCTTCGGCGCCTTCTTCGCCCCGTTCCACCCGGTCGGCCAGAGCCCGACCCTGGCGCTCGAGTACGACCTCGACCGGGCGGTCGCCCTCGACAGGCTGGGCTACCACGAGGTGTGGTTCGGCGAGCACCATTCCGGGGGGTACGAGCTGATCGGCTCGCCGGAGATCTTCATCGCTATGGCCGCCGAGCGCACCCGCCACATCCGCCTCGGCACGGGCGTGACGTCCCTGCCCTACCACCACCCGTGGCTGGTCGCGGACCGGTGGGTGCTGCTCGACCACATCACCCGGGGCCGCTGCATCTTCGGCGCAGGGCCGGGAGCGCTGCCGACCGACGCGTACATCATGGGCATCGACCCCGTCGACCAACGGCGGATGATGGAGGAGGCGCTCGACGCCATCCTCGCTCTGTTCCGCAGCGACGAGCCGGTCGACCGCGAGACCGACTGGTTCACGATGCGCGAGGCCCGCCTCCAGATGCGGCCCTACACGTCGCCCCACCCCGAGGTCGCCGTCGCCGCCATGGTCACCCCGTCCGGCCCCCGCCTCGCCGGGCAGCAGGGCGTGTCGCTGCTGTCCCTGTCGATGCAGGTGCCGGGAGGGTTCGCCGCCGTCGGCGAGGCCTGGAACGTCGTCACCGAGCAGGCCGAGCGCCACGACCGGCCCGCGCCGGACCGCAGCACCTGGCGCGTCCTGGGCTCGATGCACATCGCCGAGTCCCGCCGGCAGGCCATCGACGACTGCACCTACGGGCTGGAGCAGTTCGCGAACTACTTCGGCGGCGGCGCCGGCTTCGTGCCCCTCGCCGTCGACCACGACGGCAGGCCGCCGACGGGGCGGGACATGGTCGAGGCCTACGCGGACAGCGCCAGCGTGGTCATCGGGACGCCCGACGACGCGATCGCCTACATCGAGGGCCTGGTCGAGCAGTCGGGCGGGTTCGGCGCGTTCCTCCTCCTCGGCCACGACTGGGCCCCGCCGGACCGCACGATCGAGTCGTACCGGCTGTTCGCCCGCGAGGTCATCCCCCACTTCCGCGGCCAGCTGGCAGCTCCGACCGTCTCGCACGACTGGGCGACGGCCAAGCGGGGCGAGATCTTCGGCCGCGCCGGGCAGGCGATGATGAACGCCATCCAGACGCACGTCGAGGAGAAGAAGGCGAACGCGTAGCATCGCCGGATGGACCGCGAGCGGTTTCCCGGGCTCCGCGACGGGTGGGTGCGGCTCGACGGTCCCGCCGGCACCCAGGCCGTCGACAGCGCCATCGAGGCCTCCGCCGCCTGGTGGCACTCGGGCGACCCGGCCAACGCGCACGGCCCGTTCCCGCAGGCGGCCGCCACCGACGCGCTCGTGTGGTCGGCCCGGGAGGCGTGCGCCGAGCTGCTTGGCGGGGACCCGCGGGGCGTCGTGTTCGGCGAGTCGATGACCTCGCTCACGATGCGGTTCGCGGCCGCCGTGGGCCGGACGCTCCGGCCCGGGGACGAGGTCGTGGTGACCCGCCTCGACCACGACGGCAACGTCCGGCCGTGGGTGCTGGCCGCGGAGCGGGCGGGGGCCACGGTGCGCTTCGCCGAGCCCGACCGGGACTCGCTCGCCCTCGGGCCCGAGCACCTCGCGGCCGCGCTGACCGACCGGACCCGGTGGGTCGCATGCACCGCCACGTCGAACGTCGTCGGGACCGCGCCCGACGTCGCCGCGCTGTGCGCAGCCGCCCGCGACGCCGGGGCCCACACCTACGTCGACGCGGTCGCCGCCGCGCCCCACCGGCCGGTCGACCGGCCCGCGTGGGGCGCCGACGCCGTCGTCTGCTCGGCCTACAAGTGGTACGGCCCCCACCTCGGGGTCCTGGCCGCCGATCCCGATCTGCTGGACGAGCTGCACCCGGACAAGCTCGTCCCCTCCCCCGACACGGTCCCCGAGCGGTGGGAGCTGGGCACTCTCCCGTTCGAGCAGCTTGCTTCGGCGCGGGCCGCGGCCCGGTTCGTGCTCGACCGGGTCGTCGCGCAGGGCTGGGCGGAGGAACAGGCCCTCGGCGACAAGCTCGACGCCGGCCTGCGGGCGATCGACGGGGTCCGCGTGCTCGGCGAGCGCCGGCCGGGCGACGCCCCGACCCGCTGGTTCACGGTCGCCGGGTTCGAGCCCGACACGGTGGCCCGGCGGCTGGCCGAGCAGCACATCGCCGTGTGGGCCGGGACGAACTACGCCTGGGAGATCTCGCAGTGGCTCGGCCTCGGCGACGACGGCGCCGTGCGGGCCGGCCTGGTCCACTACAACGACGCCGCGGACGTCGACCGCTTCCTCGACGCCCTCGTCACGATCGCGAGGTAAGACTCGCGCCATGTCCATCAGACGGGTCGTGACCGGGGTGAACGCCGAGGGGACCTCGGTGTTCGCGAGCGACGAGCACGTGGAGGCGGTGGCGCCCGCGCTGATGCCGGGGCTGGAGTTCCACCGGCTGTGGGGGCAGGACGGCACGCCGGTGGCGCCCCAGGACGGGTCGCCGCCCCCGGCGCATGCCTACTTCCCGCCCGCCGGCGGCTACCGGGTCGGGACGTTCACCCTCCCGACGGACTCGACGGCGCCGCCCGAGGGGCTCGACGTCCAGGCCGGCCTGGTCGAGCTCGAGGCGACGCTCCCGGGGCTCATGGGCCACATGGAGCCGGACAGCCCGGGGATGCACACGACCACCACGATCGACGTCGAGTACGTCGTGGCGGGCCGGGTCGTCCTCGAGCTGGACGACGGCGCCACCGTCGAGCTCGGGCCCGGCGACACGGTCGTCCAGAACGGGACCCGCCACGCCTGGCGCAACCCGTTCGACGAGCCCGCCACGCTGCTGGTCGTGCTGATCGGCGCCACCCCGGCCTGACCCGGGACGGCACGGTGGGCGTCCTCGACCCGGAGGCGGCGCGGCGGCTCCGCGATCGGCTGGACGCCGCGGGATTCACGTTCGCCGCCATGACCGAGCGGCTCGGTCCCCAAGCGGTCGCCCAGGTCGCCGCCGGCGAGCTGGCGCCGCTGGTGCGGGCGACGAGGGCCGGCGACCCGCTCGACGTCCTGCTCCGGCTGTTCGTCGTCGGCCTGCGGGCGCCGCTCGCCGCGGCACGGGCCGCGCTCGAGCCCGTCACTGTCGACGAGCTGGGCGCAGCGGGCGTCGTGGGCACCGCTGGCGACGGCGTCGAGGCGCGCATCGCCCTGCGGCCGCTCGACGGGCCCGAGGGCTGGATCGTGGCCCACGACCGGCCGCCGGCGCCGGGCACCTCCCCCGCTGCAGACCACGTCATCGGCGTCAGCGCGTCGTCGATGGCCCTGGCCGGCGCCACGGTGCGCCGGCCGGTCGCGTCCGCCCTCGACCTCGGGACCGGGTGCGGGATCCAGGCGCTGTTCGCGGCGGCGCACAGCGACCGGGTGGTGGCGTCCGACGTGAACCCGCGGGCGGCGGCGCTGGCCACGCTCACGCTGGCGATCAACGGCGTCGGCAACGTCGAGGTGCGCAACGGCGACCTGCTCGACCCGGTCAGCGGCGAGACGTTCGGGCTCGTCGTGGCCAACCCGCCGTTCGTCATCTCGCCGTCCGAGCGCTACCTGTTCCGCGACGGCGCGCAGCCGGTCGACGAGCTGTGCCGCACGCTCGTCCGGTCGGTCCCCGCCCACCTGGACGAGGGCGGCCACTTCCAGTGCCTGGCCTCGTGGGCCCACGTCGCCGGCGAGGACTGGCGCGACCGGCTCGCGGGCTGGTTCGCCGGGACCGGCTGCGACGCCCTGGTGCTCGTGCGGGAGGCGCTGGACCCGGCGGCCCACGCAGCCAACTGGCTGCGTCAGACCGAGGCGCCCGACCGCTGGGAGCCCGAGTACGACCGGTGGATGACCTACTACGAGCACCGCCGGATCGAGGCCATCGGCCTCGGGCTCGTCACCATGCGGCGGCGGGCCGGCGGCGACGGCTGGTTCCGGGCGGAGGAGGCCGCGCAGGACTTCGCCATGCCGTGCGGCGACCACCTCGGCGCCGCGTTCGAGCTGGCCGACCTCCTGGCCGCCCTCGACGACGCCGGGCTGGCCGCGACCCACCTCCGGGTCGCGCCCGACGTCGTCCTCGACGAGCGGGCGAGCTCGGCCGACGCGGGATGGTCGGTGACCGATCGGCGGCTGCGCCAGACCGCGGGGCTGTGCCGGGAGGGCGAGGTGGACGGGGCGGTGGCCGCCATCGTTGCCGCCTGCGACAGCTCGCGGCCGCTGGGGACCGTCCTCGACGAGGCGGCCCGGTCGGCGGGCGCCGACACGGGCACCCTCGCCCGGGCCGCGCTCCCGCTGATCCGCCGGCTGGTCGAGCAGGGCTTCCTGCTCCCCGCCCTCGACTGAGGCTCAGACCTTCTTGCTGGTCGTGAGGTCGTAGCCGGCGGTCACGGGCGCGTCGAGGCTTCCGTCGGCCTTCTGGGCCGCGTACGAGATCTCGAAGCGGCCGTAGCGCAGCGAGAACTGTTCGGTCGCGGCATCCGACCCACCGCCGCTCTGCTGCACGCTGGACACCTCGACGTCGGTGAGCTTGTACTTCAGGAACTCGCCACCGCCCTTGACCGCGCCGGCACGCCGCCCGCTCAGCAGGGCGGTCTTGTGGTGGACGCCGTTCGCGCACGAGAGGAAGAGCTTGGGCGACGCCTTGCTGATGTTCGCCACGAAGTGGAAGTCCTGGAACGACGGCCTGCCGCTCCCGCCGCCTCCGCCGGCGCCGGGCGAGCCCTCGTTCTCGACCCCCCACGACCACGAGAGCACGTCGATCTCACCCTTGTGGGCGTTGTCCTGCGACTCGCCGTCGATGCCGTCGATCTTGAGGAACCAGTCCTGCGCCACCGGGTGTCACAGTGCCGGACGGCGTTCAGGCGCGCAAGGGATCCCGCCCGGTCGCGAGACTCTGGGCCGTGGAAGGGTTCGAGGTCGTCCTCGCCGCGGTGCTGGTGTCGGTGGCCTGCCTCAACGCGCTCGCCAGTCGCATCGGCGTCCCGTACCCGATCGTGCTGGTGCTCGGCGGCCTGGCGCTCGGCCTCGTCCCGGGCCTGCCCGAGATCGAGCTGGACCCCGACCTGGTGCTGCTCGTCTTCCTGCCGCCGCTGCTCTACTACGCGGCCTTCTTCGCCGACATGCGGGAGCTGCGCAGCTATGCGCGCGCCCTCACGCTCACCTCGATCGGGCTCGTTCTGGCCACGACCGCGCTCGTGGCCGTGGTGGGCCACGCGGTGCTCGACCTGCCGTGGCCGATGGCGTTCGCGCTGGGGGCGATCGTGTCGCCGACCGACCCGGTGGCGGCGACCGCGATCATGCGCCGCCTCGGCGCGCCCCGCCGGATCGTGAACCTCGTCGAGGGCGAGAGCCTGGTCAACGACGCCGCGGCTCTCGTCACGTACCGGGTGGCGGTGACGGCGGCGGTGGCCGGCGGCTTCTCGCTGGCGGAGGCCAGCCTGGAGTTCGTCGCCAGCGTCGCCGGAGGCATCGCGCTCGGGTTGGCGGTCGGCTGGGTGATCGGCGAGATCCGCCGCCGGCTGGACGACCCGCTGACCGAGATCACGATCAGCCTGATCTCCGGCTACGCCGCGTTCGTGCCGGCCGAGCTGCTGCACGTCTCGGGCGTGCTGGCCGTTGTCTTCGCCGGGCTGTACCTCGGCTGGCGCGCGCCCGAGCTGACCTCCCCGCCCACCCGCCTCCAGGCCATCGCCGTGTGGGAGGTGCTGACGTTCCTGCTCAACGCCACCCTGTTCGTGCTCATCGGCCTGCAGCTGCCGGTCGTCGCCGACGACCTGGCCGGCCGGTCGGTGGCGGAGCTGGCCGCCGAGGCCGCACTTGTCGTCGTGACGGTGGTCGCCGCCCGGTTCGCCTGGGTGTTCACCGCCCCGTACCTGGTCCGGGCGCTCGACCGCCGGCCCCGGCAGCGGGAGCTGCGGGTCGGGGCCGCGGCCCGCGTGATCGTCGCGTGGAGCGGCATGCGGGGTGCGGTGTCGCTCGCCACCGCGCTGGCCCTGCCGCTCGCCACCGACGCCGGCGCCCCCCTGCCCGGGCGGGAGCTGATCGTCTTCGTCACGTTCGTGGTCGTGCTGGTCACCGTCGTGGGCCAGGGCCTCACGCTGCCCGCCCTCATCCGGCGCCTCGGCGTGGCCGGCGACGGGCAGGAGGAGGAGCACGAGGAGCTCGTCGCCCGCCTGGTCGCGAGCAAGGCCGCGCTCACCGAGCTCGAGGCGATGGCCGGCGAGGGATGGGTGAACGACGACACGCTGGCCCGCGTCCGCGAGGCCTACGAGCTGCGCAAGCGCCGGTTCGCGGCCCGGGCGGGGAAGATCGAGGACGACGGCTACGAGGACGAGTCCCAGGTCCGCCAGCAGGTCCTCCGCCGGCTCTACACCGCCGAGCGCCGGGCCGTCGTCGGGCTCCGCAACGCCGGCGACATCAGCAACGAGCTGATGCACCGGCTCGAGCGCGAGCTCGACCTGGAGGAGTCCAACCTGGAGGGGTGACCGCCCGATCTGGAATCGAGCCAGATCTGGACAGACACCAATATCCGACTAGTATCCGCAGGCATGCCCGGGGAGACACCCGTCGACCACGGTGTGCTGCTCCGCCGGCACGGCCTGCAGGTGACCGCCCAGCGCCTGGGCGTCCTCCGGGCGGTGTCCGAGCGGCCGCACAGTACAGCGGACGACCTGTACACGGTCGTCCGGGCGGACATCGGCGCCATTTCTCGCCAGGCGGTGTACGACGCCCTCACGGCCCTCGGCGACAAGGGCCTCCTCCGGCGCATCCAGCCGGCCGGATCGCCGGCCCGCTACGAGGACCGGGTGGGTGACAACCACCACCACCTGATATGTCGCGCCTGCGGACGTATGGTCGATGTGGACTGCGCGGTCGGCGACACCCCCTGCCTGACGGCAGCCGACGACTCCGGCTACGAGGTCGACGAGGCAGAGGTCATCTACTGGGGGCGATGCCCCGAGTGCGTTGTGAGCCATCAGAAGGAAACAACGAAAGAGGAGCAGGACAGCGATGTCTGAAAGCGAGAACCCGGCACTCCCGTATCCCGATGGGAAGCCGTTCAGGTCGAACCGCGACTGGTGGCCTAACCAGCTGAACCTGCAGGTTCTCCACCAGCACTCGCCCGAATCCAACCCGCTCGGCGACGACTTCGACTACGCGGCCGCGTTCGCGACCCTCGACGTCGACGCCCTGAGGCAGGACCTCGTCGACGTGATGACGAACTCCCAGGAGTGGTGGCCGGCCGACTACGGCCACTACGGGCCGCTCTTCATCCGGATGACGTGGCACGCCGCCGGCACCTACCGCATCCACGACGGCCGCGGCGGTGGCGGCACCGGCGCCCAGCGGTTCGCGCCGCTGAACAGCTGGCCCGACAACGGGAACCTCGACAAGGCCCGCCGGCTGCTGTGGCCGATCAAGCAGAAGTACGGCAACAAGATCTCCTGGGCCGACCTGCTTGTCTTCGCCGGGGACGTCGCCATGGAGTCGATGGGCTTCAAGTCCTTCGGCTTCGGCTTCGGGCGCGAGGACATCTGGTCGCCCGAGGAGGACATCTACTGGGGCCCCGAGGACACCTGGCTCGGAGACGAGCGCTACAGCGGCGACCGCGAGCTCGCCGGCCCGTTCGGCGCGGTGCAGATGGGCCTGATCTACGTGAACCCCGAGGGGCCGAACGGCGAGCCCGACCCGCTCAAGGCCGCCCGGGACATCCGCGAGACGTTCCGCCGCATGGCGATGAACGACGAGGAGACCGTCGCGCTCATCGCCGGTGGCCACACGTTCGGCAAGACCCACGGCGCCGTGGATCCCGAGTACGTCGGCCCCGAGCCAGAGGGCGCCCCCCTCGAGGAGCAGGGCTTCGGCTGGAGGAACACGTACGGCACGGGCAAGGCCGGCGACGCGATCACCAGCGGGCTGGAAGGCACCTGGACCAACGAGCCGACGAAGTGGGACAACGGGTTCTTCGACAACCTGTTCAACTACGAGTACGAGCTCACGACCAGCCCGGCCGGTGCGAAGCAGTGGACGGCCAAGGACGAGGCGGCGCAGGGCACGGTGCCGGACGCGCACGACCCGTCCAAGCGGCATGCACCCGTGATGCTGACCACGGACCTCTCCCTGAAGCTGGATCCGGTCTACGGGCCGATCTCGAAGCGGTTCCACGAGAACCCGGACGAGTTCGCCCTGGCGTTCGCCAAGGCGTGGTACAAGCTGCTGCACCGCGACATGGGGCCCGCCCGGCGCTACCTCGGCCCGTGGGTCCCCGAGCCGCAGCTGTGGCAGGACCCGGTCCCGGACGTCGACCACGACCTGGTGGGTGAGGCGGACGTCGCCGCCCTCAAGGACAAGATCCTCGCCTCGGGGCTGTCCATCCCTCAGCTGGTCTCCGCCGCCTGGGCGTCGGCCGCCACCTTCCGCGGCACCGACATGCGGGGCGGGGCCAACGGCGGCCGGGTCCGCCTCGCGCCGCAGAAGGACTGGGAGGTCAACGATCCGGAGGAGCTGGCCAAGGTGCTGCAGACCCTGGAGGAGATCCAGCAGGACTTCAACGGGTCGCAGTCCGGCGGGACGCGCATCTCGCTCGCCGACCTGATCGTCCTCGGCGGCGTCGCCGCGGTCGAGCAGGCGGCGAAGAACGCCGGCCACGACATCACGGTCCCGTTCACGCCGGGGCGCACGGACGCCTCGCAGGATACGACCGACGTCGAGGCGTTCGCCGTGCTCGAGCCGACCGCCGACGGGTTCCGCAACTTCATGCGGGCCGGCGAGAAGCTGCCGGCCGAGCACGGACTGGTCGAGCGGGCCAACCTGCTGACGCTGACCGCGCCCGAGATGACGGTCCTGATCGGCGGCATGCGGGCGCTCAACGCCAACTGCGGGCGGACCGCCCACGGCGTCTTCACCGACCGGCCCGAGTCGCTGACCAACGACTTCTTCGTGAACCTGCTCGACATGTCGACGGAGTGGAAGCCCTCCACGACGGCCGAGAACGTCTACGAGGGTCGCGATCGCTCGACGGGCGACGTCAAGTGGACCGGCACGGCGGTCGACCTGGTCTTCGGGGCGAACTCCCAGCTCCGGGCCATCGCGGAGGTCTACGCACAGGACGACTCGAAGGAGAAGTTCGTGCGTGACTTCGTGGCGGCCTGGGACAAGGTGATGAACCTCGACCGGTTCGACATCGACTGATCCGAGCCACGCTTCGCCGCACCCCGCGAGCAGCCCGGCTCGCGGGGTGCGGCGCGTCCGGGCCCGATCCGGCCGTCAGGTGCTCGTGTCCGTCAGCCGGACGCGGGTCGGCCGGATGCGGATCTCGGTGTCGTAGGTACGGTCGATCTCCTCGACCGTCACGCCGAGGGGCCCGGTGATGCTGGCCTCGTACCTGTCGAGGTAGCCCGGCAGCGCGCTGGGTCGGCGCCCGGGGGTGAGCGCGGCGTCGCCGGTGATGACGACGACGTCCCCGCCCTCGGGAGTCGAGTTGAAGTGGAGCGTCACCCGGGGTCGCCGCTCGATGTTGTGCACCTTGCGTGAGCCCGGCGCGGCGTAGACGACCAGGTCGTCGCCGTCCGGCACGAACCAGACCGGGTTCGGTGCGGGGGCGCCGCTGTCCGTGACCGTCGTGAGCCACACGACCCGGTCCTCCGAGATGCGGCGCTGGGCGTCCTTCGGCATGTCCATGGGGCATCGGCCTCCTGGTGTGTCGGGGCGTGTCGTATCGTCGCGTCCGCCGCGGGCGCGCCGCCTGCAGCCCGGGGAGCGAGCATGAACGTCGGCGTCCAGATGGTGTTCCAGTCCTACGGTTACGGCCCCGACGTCACCGACGGGCAGGTCGTCGCCGAGGAGGTCCACCTTGCGGAGCTCGCGGACGAGCTCGGCTTCGACGCGCTGTGGCCGGTGGAGCACCACTTCGAGGATTACTCGTTCTGCCCCGACAACACGGTGCTCCTCGCCCACCTCGCGGCGAGGACCCGGCGCATCCGGCTCGGGACGGGGGCGGTGATCCTTCCCTGGAACGACCCGCTGCGGGTCGCCGAGAAGATCTCACTGCTCGACCACCTCGCCGACGGGCGGGTGCTGTTCGGCGTGGGGCGGGGGCTGGCCCGCCGGGAGTATGCGGGGTTCGGCATCCCCATGGACGAGTCGCGCGACCGCTTCGACGAGGCCGCTCGGATGGTGGTGGACGCCCTCGAGACGGGGTGGATCGAAGGGGACGGTCCCTACTACCGCCAGGCCCGCACCCCGATCCGCCCGGAGCCGGCCCGCAGCTTCCGCGACCGGCTCTATTGCGTCGCCATGTCGCCGGACTCGGTCCTGGCGGCCGCCGACCTCGGCGCCCGGATGGTCACGTTCAGCCAGCGGCCGTGGGAGGACCAGGCCAAGGACATGGCGACCTACCGCGAGCGCTTCACGGCGACGCACGGGCGCTCGCCCGGGCCCCCGGTCACCTGCGACTTCGTCTACTGCGACACCGACCCCGCCCGCGCCGAGGACAAGGCCCGCGAGCACCTCGCCGGCTACCTCACGAGCGTCGTGCAGCACTACGAGCTGGTGTCCGACCACTTCAAGGACGCCCGGGGCTACGAGGCCTACGGCAACGCGGTCGACCTGCTCAAGGCGATCGGCCTCGAGCGGATGTGCGAGATGTACCTCGGCGTCCAGGCCTGGGGAACGCCCGCCCAGGTGCTGGAACGCCTGCACGCCCGCCGGGAGGTGATCGGCGACTTCGAGCTCACCGCCTGCTTCCGCTACGCCGGGCTCCCGCTCGAGGACGCCGAGCGCAGCATGCGCACGTTCGCCCACGAGGTGCTCCCGGCACTGCACGCCACGACCTGAACGCGTCGAGCCCCGACGGAGGACACGTGCCCCAGCCCACCCTCGAAGAGCGGTACGACCAGAGGATCGCCGACGGCCTTCTCGCTGCCCCGGTGACCGGCCTGCCGGACTACCTCGGCATCGAGCACGTCCGCTTCGAGCCCGGGCGGCTGTGGTGCAAGGCGACGATCCACGAGGAGCTGCTGACGCCGTTCGGGAACGCGCACGGGGGTGCCCTCGCGGGCATCGTCGACCACGTCACGGGCATCGTCGTCTATCCCCTCATGAAGAAGGGCCAGTGGGCGGCGACGACCGAGGTCAAGCTCAACTACATCGCGCCGGTCCAGGCCGGGGTCGTCGAGACCGAGTCGACGGTGCTCGCCATGACGAACCGCAGCGCGGTCGTGCGGGGGGAGGTCTACTTCCAGGACCGCCTCGTGTGCGCCGCCCAGGGGACCCTGACGATCGTCGACCCGAGGTGAGCCGCGGGAGCCGGGCGATGGTCGATGCCCTGGTGCTCGAGGCCCCCCGGACGCTGCGGCGGCGCGAGCTGCCGGTGCCCCCGGTGGGGGACGACGACGGCCTCCTGGCAGTGGAGGCGTGCGGGTTGTGCGGCACCGACCACGAGCTCTACACGGGCGTGATCACCCCCGGCTTCCCGTTCGTGCCGGGCCACGAGGCCGTCGGGGTGATCGAGGCGGTGGGCGACCGCGCGGCCGAGCGGTGGGGCGTCACGGCCGGCGACCGGGTCGCGGTCGAGGTCTTCCAGTCGTGCCGCACGTGTGCACCGTGCGGGCGTGGCGACTACCGGCGCTGCCGGCGCCACGGCCTGGCCGACATGTACGGCATGGTCAGCGTCGCGACGCCGCCGGGCCTGTGGGGCGGCTACGCCACCTACCAGTACCTGGCGCCGGACTCGATGCTGCTGCCCGTGCCCGACTCGCTCCCGCCGGAGGTGGCGGTGGCGTTCAACCCCCTCGGCGCCGGGTTCCGGTGGGGCGTCACCGTTCCCGGCACCAAGCCCGGGGACGTCGTGGCCGTGCTCGGCTGCGGCATCCGCGGCCTGTCGGCCGCGGCGGCGGCCAAGGAGGCCGGCGCCGGCTTCGTGATGGTCACCGGGGCGGGCGAGCGCGACCATCCGCGGCTCGCGCAGGCGTTTCGCTTCGGCGCCGACCTCGCGGTCGACGTGCT
>Ga0114129_10000013_pt1 | contig 134059 bp, 118 predicted proteins | sample RhiMetdeltSRZDD1_FD_80071 | JGI IMG/M metagenome (GOLD analysis project Ga0114129, IMG submission 80071) | Populus rhizosphere microbial communities from Tennessee, USA - Rhizosphere MetaG P. deltoides SRZDD1 (version 2) (version 2) | ecosystem: Host-associated > Plants > Roots > Rhizosphere... | reverse complement strand
CCCGCTCGAGGCGCTCGCGTGCACGCCGCTTGGAATCGAATCCGCGCGTGTCCCCCGGGTCGATCGACGAGAGACGGAAGCGCCGTCCGTCGGTGACCAGATAGGGACGGGCGAGCTTCCCAGACTTGGCCTCAGACTTGGCCCCAGACTTGGCCATCGAGCCTCCTTCCACGCGGCGCCGGGATCGGTCCGGCGCGCGCTCCGACGCCACGCCGGCGCCCGGAGACCGCCGGGCGCCGATGGTATCATGTGGATCCTATGACCGGACACGAGCTCAGGGACACGTTTCTCCGCTACTTCGAGCGGAACGGACACACCATCGTCCGCTCGTCCCCACTCGTTCCCGCCAACGACCCGACGCTGCTCTTCACGAGCGCCGGGATGGTGCAGTTCAAGCGGGTCTTCCAGGGCGAGGAGCGGCGGGACTACGTCCGGGCGACGACCTGCCAGAAGTGCGTCCGGGCGGGCGGCAAGCACAACGACCTCGAGAACGTCGGGCACACGACGCGTCACAATACCTTCTTCGAGATGCTGGGGAACTTCTCCTTCGGCGACTACTTCAAGACTGAGGCGATCGCCTACGCGTGGGAGTTCCTGACCCGCGACCTCTCGCTCCCGCCCGGGCGGCTCTGCGCCACGGTCTTCACCGAGGACGACGAGGCGTTCGAGCTCTGGAAGGCCTACGTTCCCCACGACCGCATCCTCCGCCTCGGCGAGAAGGACAACTTCTGGGCGATGGGGGACACCGGACCCTGCGGGCCGTGCTCTGAGATCTACTACCACCAGGGCGACGATCTCCCGTGCGCGGAAGTGGCGGCAGGGCGATCGTGCCTTGGCCCGGCGTGCGAGTGCGACCGGTGGGTCGAGATCTGGAACCTGGTCTTCATGCAGTTCGACCGGGACGCCTCGGGCCGGCTGACGCCCCTCCCCAAGCCCTCGATCGACACCGGCATGGGCCTCGAGCGGATCGCGGCCGTCGTGCAGGGCAAGCGTTCGAGTTTCGACACGGATCTGCTCCGGCCGCTCATCGCCGACGTCGAGCGTCGGTGCGGGAAGGCCTACGGCGCCCGCGAGGCTGACGACGTGTCCATGCGCGTCATCGCCGACCACGCGCGCACCACGACGTTCCTGATCTCCGACGGCGTCATGCCCTCGAACGAGTGGCGGGGCTACGTCCTCCGCCGCATCATGCGTCGGGCGATGCGCCACGGGCGGCTCCTCGGGCTGGTGGAACCGTTCCTCTGGAACGTCACCGGCACCGTCGTTGACCTGATGGGCAGCGCTTATCCGGAGCTGGTCGAGCACCGCGGCCGCATCGCGGAACTCACTCGCCTCGAGGAGGAGCGCTTCGCGGAGACGCTCGACCGCGGCCTCGAGCGTATCGAGACCGAGATCGCCCAGAGGGACAGTTGGCCCCTCCTCACGACGGGTCCGAAGAGTGAAGAGCTGATCGCTGGCGAAATGACTTGGCAACCAGGTGCTAAGCAGGAACGGCGGGTTCCTGGGCGCGTACTCTTCACGCTTTATGACACCTACGGTTTTCCTGTCGACCTAGCGCAGGAAGTGCTCCAGGAGCGGGGACCCGTGCTGGGATTCTCGCTGACGCCGGAGACCCAGGCTGAGTACGAACGGGAGATGGAGGCGCAGCGCGAGCGGGCCCGGGCAAGCGCGACGTTCGGTGCGACGGCGGATGAGAGTGCGGCCGTCTACCAGACGCTTGTGGCCGACATCCCGAAGGTGGAGTTCCTCGGGTACGAGGCGCTCACGGCGCCGGCCCGCATCCTCGCCGTGGTGGCCGGCGGGCGGCGTCGGCGCGAGGCGGTCGCCGGCGACGAGGTCGAGGTGATCCTCGACCGGACCCCGTTCTACGCGGAATCGGGGGGTCAGATCGGTGACACGGGCGTCATCACCGGGCGGCAGGGACGCGGCGAGGTCGTCGACACGCAGTACCGGGGAGCCGGCCTGGTCGCTCACCGGCTCCGCGTGGTGGAAGGCGGCTTCCGCGAGGGCGAGGAGGTGGCGGTCTCGGTCGAGTCGCCTCGTCGTCAGGGGCTCCGGCTCCACCACACGGGGACGCACCTCCTCCACGCGGCGCTCCGGAAGGTCCTCGGGACGCACGTGACGCAAGCGGGCTCCCTCGTGGCGCCGGACCGGCTACGGTTCGACTTCACCCACCCGCGGCCGGTGAAGGACCGGGACCTCGAGAACGTCGAGGATCTCGTCAACGAGGCGGTCCGGGAGAACATCGCGGTCGACCCGTTCTGGACCGACCTCGAGGCGGCGCTCCGCATGGGCGCGATGGCGCTCTTCGGAGAGAAGTACGGCAACCACGTCCGCGTCATCCGGATCGGTGACTTCTCGACTGAGCTGTGCGGTGGGACGCACCTCGACGCCACCGGCCAGATCGGACTGTTCAAGGTCACGACCGAGGGCGCGGTCGCGTCCGGCGTTCGCCGCCTCGAGGCAGTCACCGGGAGCGCGGCCCTCGCGCACGTCGGGCAAGAGGAGCAGGCGCTCCGCCAGGCGGCCGACCTCCTTCGGATCCCGCCGCTCGAGCTACCGCGCCGCCTCCAGAAGCTCCTCGACGAGCAAAAGGGTCTCGAGAAGCAGCTCGCCGAACTGGAGGCGCGCCTCGCGAAGAGCCGCGCCCAGGACCTGCTTGCGGGCGCACGCCCGGTGGCCGGCGTCCCGGTCGTCGTGGCCCGGCTCGACGGGCTCGACGCCGAGGGTCTGCGGGCGGTCGTCGACTCGGTACGCGAGCGTCTCGGCTCGGGGGTGATCTTCCTTGGCGCCGTCACCGACGGGAAAGTGAGCCTGGTCAGCGCCGTCACCAAGGACCTGACCGGGCGGGTGCACGCCGGCAAGCTGATTCAGGAGGTCGCCAAGGCGGTCGGCGGAGGCGGGGGCGGCCGACCCGACCTCGCCCAGGCCGGCGGGAAGAACCCCGCCGAGCTCGACCGCGCGCTGGCGGGCGTGTACGACCTCGTCGCGCGCGCCGCGGGCGGCTGACGGGTGTGACGCGGTTGCGAGGCGCCACCGCGGCCCGGCCGCGCGCAATTGTCGGACTCGTCGCGGCGGTCGTTGCCGGCTGTGCGGCGCCACGGATCGTGCCGGTTCCGGCCGCCGGCGTCCAGATCGACGGAGCACGAGGGACCGCGAGCATCGCTTCGGAAGGCGTCGAGCTGGTCGTGCAGCCGTCGGCTTGGCGCGGGAGACCCTGGGACCTTCGGGACTACGTCACTCCCTTCCTCGTCGGTCTCTCGAACAGCGCTACCACCCCGCTCGAGTACGACTACGCAGGGTTCCGGCTCTTCGACGACTCACGCTTCCAGTACACGGCGCTCCCGCCCGCCGAGGTCGAGCGCATCCTTCGCTGGCGCGCCGGGGGTGAGGTGCGCCTGGCCGCCACCACGTCGCCGCCGCCGATCCTCCGCCGGCGGCTCATCCCCGATCCCACGGACTGGTGGTGGGACCGGTATGGCTGGTACGGCTGGCCCTGGTACTATCCCGGCCACCCGCCGTTCGGAGACGTCTCTCTCCGCGCACTGCCGATGGGCGCGCTCCAGCCGGCCGCGCGGTTTGAGGGCTTCGTCTACTTCCCCCGTCTCCGGGACGACGCCCACGCGTTGACGCTCGAGTTCCAGCATCGGCTGGGCGAGCTCCCCCGGGTCCTGACGCTCTCCTTCCAGATCGAGCGGGACGGGGGCGGCGCGCCCCGCGGGTAGAGGCGCGTCGCGTCGCGATGAACCTCGACCGGCTCGCCGAGCTCGTGCTCGACCCCGGCATCCCGCCCCTGGCGATCTACACCGTGGTCTTCCTGAGCTGCATCCTCGAGAGCTTCTTTCCCCCGTGGCCCACGGACTTTCTCGTGCTCTACGCAGGCTTCCTCGCCGGTCGAGGCCAGCTCGAGCAGGGAATCGTCCTGGCCATCGCGATCGTGGGCACCCAGGTGGGGGTGATGGCGACCTTCTGGCTGGCGCGGCGCTGGGGACCGGCGCTCCTCGCGGGGCGGCTCGGGCGACTGTTCCACGCGGACCGGCTGGCACAGCTCGAGCGCTGGTTCGCCCGCTACGGGGTGCCGGCCGTGGCGATCTCCCGCTTCTTCCCCGGCATCCGCGCGCTCGTGATGCCCGCCGCCGGTCTGGCACGCTTCTCGGCCTGGAAGGTGCTGTGGTGGGCGGGCCTCTCGGTCGTCGCCTGGAACGCGTTCGTAGTGGGGCTCGGCGTGCTCGCCGGCACGCACCTCGGCCGGGCCAAGCAGGTGCTGGTGGGGTACAACGCCGTCGCATTCGGGATCGTGGCGGCCGGCCTCGTCGCGGCCGGGCTCGTCCTCCTCTATCGGGCCCGTCGCCGACGCCTGACCGGCTCCTGAGCGATCCGCGCCCTACTCCAGCACCTCCAGCAAGAGCCCCGTCAGATAGCGCGTCTCGGGCACCGTCAGGAGCACCGGGTGGTCCCGCGCCTGGCTCATGTGGGCGGCGACGCGGACCGGTCGCCCGACGTCCCCGGCAGCCTCCCGACAGACCTCCTCGAACAGGGTGGGGCTCACGTGGTGGGAGCAGGAGAAGGAGGCGAGGAGCCCACCCGGCCGGAGGCAGCGGAACGCGCGCAGGTTGATCTCCTTGTAGCCGCGCAGCGCCGCGTCGACGGCCGTCCGCCGCCGGGTGAAGGGCGGCGGGTCGAGGACGACCAGGTCGAACCGGTGGCCGTCCCGCTCGAAGGCGCGGAGGGCGTCGAAGGCGTTGGCCTCGAGCACCTCGTGGCGCGCGGCGCTCCCCGGCGGCGTGTTCGCGGCCAGGTGCGCAGCGGCCCGCGCGCAGGCGGCGCCGGAGCTGTCAAGCGCGAGAACGGACGCGGCGCCGCCCTGGAGCGCCCAGGCGGCGAAGGCCCCCGTGTATGCGAAGGCGTCCAGCACGGTCCGCCCGGCCGCGCGGCCCGCGACCCGGGCGCGGCTCTCCCGCTGGTCGAGGTAGAAGCCCGTCTTCTGACCGCCCTCGAGATCCACGTGAAAGCGGCATGGCCCCTCGCGGAACTCGGCCACGGCCTCCGCCCGTCCCAGGAGCCAGCCGCTCATGTCCTCGAACCCCTCGATCGCGGCGGCCGTGGGGTCGCCGCGTCGGTAGACCGCCCGCGCGCCGGTGACCTCGGCCGCGAGCTCGGCCAGCCGGCCGGCGCGCGCCGCGATCCCGCGCGTCAGCACCTGGAGGACCAGGACGTCGCCGTAGCGATCGACGACCAGACCCGGCAGCGCGTCGCCCTCGCCGAAGACGACGCGCCCCGCGTCGCCGTCGTAGGCCAGGGTCCCGCGGAAGGCCCAGGCGGTCTCGAGGCGCCGGCGCAAAAGGGCGTCGTCGACCGGCTCGTCCTGCCGCGTCACGAGCCGGCATACAATCTGGGGACGGGGGTTGTAGAATCCCCGCCCGAGAACGCGGCCGTCTGCGGCGCAGACGGTCACCGCCTCGTCGTCCCGCCAGCCGCCGTCGAGCCGCGCGACGTCGGCGCGGTAGACCCAGGGGTGACCCCCGCGGATCCGCGCCTCGCGCTGCGAACGAAGGACGAGCTTTGGGGTCAGGCCTTGACTTCCATACACTTCGGGCAACGTTGTCGCGCGAGATGTATGGAAGTCAAGGCCTGACCCCGTCAACCGCCCGGAGGACGGTGATCATCACGAGTGCGGCGGCGCTCTTCTCGAGGGGGCGCCTCAGGCTGAAGTTCGAGAACCAGCCGCACAGCCTCCAGCCGCCGGCGAGCTCGACGAGCGCCCGGAGCTCCTGCGGGAAGACGATGCGGGTCGGATGCTGCTGGACCACGACGCGGCGCCGCCCGTTCTCGCTGATGTCGAATCGCATCACCTCCTGGCAGACCTGTCGCGCGACGTCGTAGTCGAGCAGCGTCTGGAAGGTGGTGCGGACGGTGATCCCCCGCCGCCGCCGGGTCCAGGTCCAGCGGGCTCCCTGGCTCCAGCCGTTGGGCACCATCCGGTCGAAGATGTAGAGGCCTCCTGGACGGACGTTCCGCCGGACTGCCCGGAGATGGGCCAGCAGCGCCTCCGTCTCGAGCAGGTGCCCCTGGGAGTCCTGCATGCAGATGGCCGCGTCCACGGACCGGGGCAGGCGGAAGTCCGTCATATCCCCAACGACTGCCGTCACCTCGAGCCCGAGGCGTGCCGCCTCCGCCTCGAGGAACGCGATGGACGGCGCCGAGAGGTCAAGCGCCGTCATACGGTAGCCTCGCCGGGCCAGGCGGAGGCTGTGGTGGCCCGTCCCGCACGCCACGTCGAGGACGTGGCGGACCGAGCCCCGTGCGTACTTCCGGAAGCACGTGGTGAGGAAGTCGGTCTCCGCCTTCCGGTTGAGCTCGAAGGCGACGTGGTAGTAGAGCGGCGCGGCGTAGGGCGCCGCCCGGCGGCGGGCGCGCCCGGGGGCTGTCAGCGCCGCCCCCACCAGGTGAGGATCGCGTCCCGGACGATGGCGGCGGCCGTGATCGCCGTGCGCCCCGACGGATCCCAGCGCGGGGAGACCTCCACGAGGTCGAACCCGATCACCCGCGCGGCGCCGAGGTGCCGGAGCGCCGTGAGGAGATCCGGGACGGTGATGCCGCCCGGCTCGGGGGCGCCCGTCCCGGGCGCGATCGCCGGGTCCAGCACGTCGATGTCAATCGTCACGTAGAGCGGCTGGCCCGCCAGCTCCCCGGCGATCGCCGCCGCCGCGTCCGCGGCCGGGCCTGCCCAGCCCGGAAAGACGTGCGTCCCGCGGGGCGGCTCCCACTCCTCCCGGTCCCCGGTGCGGAGGCCGATCTGGTAGAGGCGGTCGGGTCCGAGATGGTCGAGCACCCGCGTCATCGCCGACGCGTAGTTCCACGGCTCACCGAGGTACTCCCCGCGGAGGTCCGGGTGGGCGTCGAACTGGACCACGCGCAGGTCCGGGTAATGCTCGAGCGCCACCTCGACGACGGACGCTGTCGTGGTGTGGTCACCCCCGAGGAGCACCCAGCACTGCGATGGCGCGAGCACCTGCCGGAGCTCCGCCGCTGCGGCTTGGAGGGCCTCGCGGGGCGGGAGATCCGGCACCTGGACGTCGCCCGCGTCCGCGAGCGCCAGGCTGGCGAGGTCGGCGGCGAGCTGGGGGACGTAGGTCTCGATCAGGTCCGATGCGCGGCGGATCTCCCCCGGTCCCTGGAACGCGCCCTTCCGCTGGTTGACGCGGCCCTCGAACGGGACGCCGTAGAGGACGACGTCGGCCCCCGCCGGATCCGGACGGGCGGACAGGAAGCGCGGGCGGGCGGGCGTGAGGGGCATGGCCGGTGGCGACGGGTGGCCAGGTGCCGCGGGCGCGACGGAGTGGCGCCGGCGCGGCGCCCTACAGCAGGTCGTCCTCCGAGAGGAGCGCGACGGCTGCCAGGGCGCAGCCGGCCCGCTCGACCCGGTGGTCCACCGCGACGACCTTCACCTCGCGGATGGCCTCGCCGCGCACGCGGAAGGCCTCCGCCAGCATCCCACGGATGGCCTCCTCGGCCGTCCCGCGGTCGGTCGCGTCGTGGAACTCCATGATCACGCCGGGCTTCGTACGGTCGACCGGCAGGGCGTAGCCGACGGCGGCGGCGATGATCTGTCCGGGCGTCGTGCTGGTCAGGGCCGCGTAGGCGGTCGGGACCAGGGCCCCGGGCTTGATCTGGGGCAGATCGACGATGTCGACCTCCGGCGGGACGATGCTCGAGACCTTGATGAGGTTGACGTTGCCGATGCCGGCCGCCAGGAGCGCGTTGTCGAACGCGTTCAGCGGCGTCCCGCCCTCGGCCGTGCCCGCCGTCACCGACGCCTTGGTCACCTGCTTCCAGAACATCGGCACCTCCCTCCGCACCGCGCCGCTTTCGTCGGCGCGCGGCGTGTCCGAGCGTCGCCTCGCCCGCGGCCGGTCGTCATCATCACTGGCGCGAAAGTAAAACGCAAGCATTTTTTCCTTGCACTACCTCGTTCGTGCTCTATAATTCAGCCGACTTTCGCCCCGTGTCGCGTCGGCGAAGAAGATGCCGCGGCGACAGCGAGCGCGACGCCAACGAGACGGTGTCGCAGTTCGATGATCGACGCCCGTCGCGGGCAAGGAGAGGGGGTCGGTAATTGGAGAGCCTGGGACGTCACCTGCTGCTCGAGCTGTACGACTGCAGCTCCGAGGTCCTCAACAGCCTTGAGTCCGTGAAGACGGCGATGGTGGAGGCCGCCAAGCGGGCGGAAGCCACCATCATCGACGTCGTCTTTCACGAGTTCAACCCGTTCGGGATCTCCGGCGTGGTGGTGATCGCCGAGTCCCATCTCTCGATCCACACGTGGCCCGAGCACCGGTACGCTGCCGTGGACATCTTCTCGTGCGGCGAGACCCTCAAGCCGGCGGAGGCTGCCAAGTACCTTGTGGAGCAGTTCGGCGCGAGCCGGGCGTCCTGCGTGGAGGTCAAGCGGGGCGTCTTCCCGGGGGCGGCCGGGCTCGCGAACAAGGTCAAGGAGGGCGTCGCCGCGAATGGCGCAACAGAGCCCCTACAAATGGTTTTTTGAGACCACGACGTCCGTCGAAGGGCACGCCCACGCGATCGTCCGGACGATCTTTTCCCTCCGCACCGAGTTCCAGCAGATGGAGATCCTCGAGACGGCGAGCTACGGCAAATGCCTCGTCCTGGACGGGCGCATCCAGTCCAGCGTCGCCGACGACTTCATCTACCACGAGACCCTGGTCCACCCGGCGATGGTCCTCCACCCCCACCCCGAGAGCGCGCTGGTCATCGGGGGAGGGGAGGGAGCGACGCTCCGCGAGATCCTTCGTTACCCGTCGATCCGGCGGGCCGTCATGGTGGACATCGACCGCCGCGTGGTCGAGGCCTGCCGCACCCACCTCCCGGAGATGCATCGGGGCGCCTTCGAGGACCCTCGGACCGAGCTCCGCCACGAGGACGCCCGCGGCTGGCTCGAGCGGACCCCCGAGCGGTTCGACGTGGCCATCGTCGACCTCACGGAGCCCTTGGAGGCCGGTCCCGCCTGCCTCCTGTTCACCCGGGAGTTCTATCAGCTGCTGAACGACCGGCTGACCCCCCACGGCACGCTCGCCCTCCAGGCCGGCATGACGAAGCTCGGTGAGCTGGACTTCTACGCGGCCATGATCCGCACTCTCCAGGCCGTCTTCCCGTTCGTCGGGCCCTACCAGTCCTTCATCCCGTGCTTCGGGACGCCGTGGGGCTTCGCCGTGAGCGGCAAGCGCGATGATCCCGCGGCGCTGCCGCCGGCCGTCATCGACCGGCGGGTGACCGAGCGGGTGACGGGGCCGCTCCGCTTCTACGACGGGCTCGCGCACCAGCACATGCTGAGCCTGCCCGTGTTCCTGCGGAAGGTCGTGGCCGACTGCACCCGCGTCATCACGGACGCCGAGCCCCTGATCGTCGGATAGGGCGGGCTCCGCGCGGGTCGCGCCGTCACCGGTCGCCCGCTTCCCTCTCGCGTGCGCCTGATCCTTGCCTCGGCATCACCCCGCCGGCGTGAGCTCCTGGCGCGGCTCGGCCTGCCCTTCGAGGTGTGGCCGAGCGGGATCGAGGAGACGCTCGCACCGGGGATCCCGGCGCCAGTGCTGGCGACGGCCCTCGCCCGGGCCAAGGCCCGGGACGTCGCGGACCGTCTTCGGGCGGCGGGCTCGGAGCCGGCCCTGATCCTGGGCGCCGACACGCTCGTCGTGCTCGACGGGCACCCGCTGGGCAAGCCGGCTACGCGGGACGAGGCGCGCACCATGCTCCGCGCCCTCCGGGGCCGGAGTCACGAGGTCGTGACCGCGGTGGTGCTGCTGGACGTCCCGGGCGGGCGCGAGACGGCGGAGACCGTCGTGAGCCAGGTCCTCATGCGACCCTGCGACGATTTCGAGATCGACGCCTACGTCGCCACAGGCGAGCCTGACGACAAGGCCGGCGCCTATGCCGTGCAGGGCGCCGGCGGGCACCTCGTCAGTCGTGTCGAGGGCTGCTACACGAACGTCGTGGGGCTGCCACTCGGGACGACGGCCCGGCTCCTCCGCGCGTTCGGCCTGGCGCCCGCCGATCCCTGAGCGCGGCCGGAGAGACACTAGGGCGCCGGTGGCGCCGCCCCGAGCTGGCGGCGGGCCTCGGCGACGCCAGGGGGCGGCGCGAGGTCGTCCGGGTCCACCGAGAGGTGGACGGGCCAGGGACTGCCACCATCGCGGAGCACGCGGAGGGTCGCTTGGAATCCCTCCCGCGTCGGCTCGCCGGCTCCGGCGTAGGCCTCCTGCTGCGCCCGGAGGCGTGCCTCGAAGCGTGCCCGGTCGCCGACGAGCGCGGGGGGCAGCCGTTCGGCGACGACCGATGGGGGGGTCGCGGCAAGCCAAGCCTGGACCCGGGCCACCGCGCGCGCGTAAGCGGCGAGGACCGCCTCGGGCGGCGGCCCGACGCGAGCCGGCTGGCCCTTCTTGCCATCCGCCCCGGCCTTTGGGTCGTCCTTGCCCACCGTGGCTGCCACGCTCACCACTTCGTAGAACGGCCCCCCGAGGACGCGCTCGACCTCCGCCGGCCGTCGGAAGTCGATCAAGATCCCCGCCCGCCCTGCCTCGAGAAGCCGGCTCGCCCAGGGCTCCTCGACCATCGCCGCCCCCAGCTCCCCGGTCCCCAGCTGCGCCAGAAGCGCCTTGCTCCCCAAGCTGCGCGTGTCGACCTCCCAGGGTTTGAGGCGGGCGCCGCGCAGAAGGACGGCGAGCAGGAGATGGCCCGTGGTTCCGGGACCGGGAATCCCGACGGCCTTGCCCCGGAGATCCTCCACCCGGCGTACCGCATCGCGGGCCGCGGGAGCGACCAGGAGGGCGACGGCCGGCGCGCGCACGTGGGCGACGAGCACCTGGACGGGGAGCTTCCGCGCCCAGGCGCCCCGGATCGCCTGGTCGAGCGTTGTCACCGCGATTCCGGCCTCCCGGTCGCGGAACGCCGTCATCGCTGCCGTCGGGTGCTTCGCCCGCTTGAGCGTCACCTTGACGCCCTCGGCCTCGAACGTCCCGAGCGCCACGGCGGCGTGAACCGGAAGGTACGCGGGATCCTCCGGAGGCCCGCCCACGGCCACCGTCAGGGCGGGCGGCTCCGCCGCTGCCGTCCGGGCCAGCAGGAATCCGCCGACCAGCAGGCCCCATGCGAGCGCCCGCTTGCGCTCACTGGCCTCCCGCGTCCTTATAATGGGTCCTCCATGCTGGCGCCCCCGCCGCTCCCGCCGCGGCCCGACCCGTTTCGTCGCCGCCTGCTCCGGCTCTACGACCGCCTCCACCGACGGTACGGCCCGCAATGCTGGTGGCCGGCCCGGTCCCGGTTCGCGGTCGTCGTCGGGGCGATCCTCACGCAGAACGCCGCCTGGCGCAACGCCGAGCGGGCGATCGCGCGGCTGCGCGCCGCCAGCGCCCTCGACCTCCGCGCCGTGCTCGCGCTGCCTCCGGCCCGGCTCGCGGCGCTGCTCCGTCCCTCCGGGACGTTTCGCGTGAAGGCCCACCGGCTTCGCGCCTTCGCGCGCCACGTGGCGCACCGCCACGGGGGCCGCCTCGGGCAGCTCCTCGCCCTCCCGCTCCCGGCCCTCCACGCCGAGCTTCGCGGCATCGCCGGCATCGGACCGGAGACGGCCGACGCCATCGCGCTCTATGCCGCCGGGCGTCCGGTCTTCGTCGTCGACGCCTACACGCGGCGGATCTTGGCGCGCCACCGCGTGGTGCCGCCGGACGCGGACTACGCGACCGTCCAGACGCTCGTGATGGCCCACCTGCCGCACGACCCCGCCCTGTTCAACGAGTTCCACGCGCTCCTGGTCCGAGTCGGCAAGGAGCACTGCCGGGCGCGACCACGCTGCGAGGCCTGCCCCCTCCGGTTCGATCTCCGCGGCCGGCGGCCCCGCCTCTAGGCGGCGGCGCTGGCCCCGGCTCCCCCCGCACCCCCGGCGCCCGGTTGTCGGTTGACGAGGTAGATCCCCAGCGCCACGCAGGCCATGGCGAAGACCAGCGCCGGGGTCACCGGCTCGCCCAGCAGCCACCAGCCGGCGAGGAGCCCGAAGAGGGGCGTCCAGAAGGTGTACGCGTGGAGATGCGAGGCTGGGTACCGGCTGAGCAGCCAGAACCAGGCGAGGTAGCTCACGAAGGCGACCACGACGATCTGGTAGAGCACGGCGACCACGACGGGGGCCCCGAGTCCTGTCACGCCCGGCTCGGCGCTAGCCACCGCCAGCGCGCCGAGCAGGACCGCCGAGCCCGCCAGCTGGTAGAAGAGCGTGCGGTGCGGGCTGGTGCCCTGGCCTCGCGCCTTGATGACGAGCGTCGTCGCCGCCCAGAGGAGGGCGCCGCAGAGCTCCAGGAGATCGCCGAGCACCTCGCGGTGCGTCGGCAGCCGCAGCCCGTCCGCGAACGCCAGCGTGAGCCCGATGAAGGCCGCCACCAGCCCGGCGATCTTGGTCCCGTGGAGGCGCTCCCCCGGGAAGAGCCAGTGGGCGCCGAGCGCGACGAAGAACGGCGCGGCGTAGATGAACAGCACCCCGCGGGCCGCGGTCGTGTACATGAAGCCCCAGTAGACGCACACGAACTCGAGCGCGAAAAGCGTGGCGATCGTGCCACCGTAGGTGGCCCTCCCGTCGCGGCGTCCGAGCGAGAGTCCACGGAAGGCCGACCAGCCCCACACGAGGAGCGCAGCCCCGGCCGAGCGGACCGCCGCGTGGTAAAGGGGCGAGATGCCCTGGTTGCCCACCTTGATCGCCACCTGGCCGGCGCCCCAGACCGCGCACAGGACGATCAGCAGCGCAGCCGCCGCGGGGTCGATCGCGGAACGCTGGCTCACGCGCGATCAGGTCTCGGTCGCGTCGAGCCAGACAGGCGGCGCAACCGGCGGCCGCCACGCCGCGAAGCGGTCCAGGAGCGCCGCCGGCACCGGGTCGACTAGCAGAAGCGCCGCGTACTCGGGCCGGACGAAGCCCTCCCCGACGGCGTGCCGGAGGAGCGCGAGGAGTCCGCCCCAGTAGCCCCCGACGTCGACCAGGCCCACGGGCTTCCGGTGGATGCCGAGCTGGGCCCAGGTGAGGACCTCCAGGATCTCCTCGAGCGTGCCGAGGCCCCCCGGGAGGGCCACAAAGCCGTCCGCGAGCGAGGCCATCAGCGCCTTGCGCTCGTGCATCGAGCCCACCACGTGGAGCTCAGTGAGACCGTCGTGGGCGAGCTCCTTCCGCGCGAGGCCCCGCGGCAGCACGCCGATCACCTCGCCGCCCCCGGCCAGGACCGCGTCGGCGAGGGTGCCCATCAGTCCGACCGACCCGCCGCCGTAGACGAGGCCGAGCCCGCGGTCCAGGAGCGCCGTGGCCAACGCGTACGCCGCGTCGGAGTATGCCGCCCGCCGGCCGGCCGCCGACCCGCAGAAGACGCAGAGGCGCTTCACCCGCGCCGGCTCTCCGGCTCCAGCGCGAACAGGTGCCACTCGCCGGGCACGCCCTTGAGGGTCTGCGGGCCCCGGTCCCGGAAGCGGAGGCCGGAGCCGGCCACGAGATCCTTGACGGTGCCGGAGACGAGGACCTCGCCAGCGTCGGCCGCGGCGGCGACCCGGGCGCCGATGTGGACGGCGAGGCCGGAGACCCTGTCGTCCAGGACCTCGACCTCGCCGGTGTGGAGCCCCGCGCGCACCTCGAGCCCGAGCGCGCGGACGCCGTCGCTCACCGCGCGGGCGCAGCGGACGGCGCGCGCGGGCCCGTCGAAGGTGGCGAGGAAGCCGTCACCCGTCGTGTCGATCTCGCGGCCCCGAAAGCGACCGAGCTCACGCCGGACGAGGTCTCGGTGCCCGTCGAGGAGGTCCCGCCAGCGGCGATCCCCCAGGGCGGCCGCCTTCGCCGTGGAGCCGACGATGTCGGTGAAGAGGACGGTCGCCAGGACGCGATCCGGTTCCGGGTCGTGCCGGACCCCGGTCAGGAACTCCTCGATCTCGTCCAGGATCGCGTCGGCGTCCTCACCCCACGGCACGTGATCGACGCCCGACAGCTCCACGAACTTGGCTCCCGGGATCTGCGCGGCCATGAAGCGGCTGCCGCGAATGTCGAGCGCACGATCGCCGATGCTGTGGAGGATCAGCGTCGGCACGCGGATGGCGGGCAGCACGTGCCGTACGTCCATCTCATCGTTCATCTGGAGGAGCGCCGCGTTGGCTCCCGGGCTTGCGCCCATCCGGAGGAGCCGCGCCCACCACGTGCGCACGCGCTCCTCCCGGGCGGCGCTCGGCCAGCGCTCATCGAGGCCCACGGGGCCGCCCCACTCCCGCTGGCACCGCTCGATGAACTGCCGGCGTTGCTCGGGCGCGGGACCCCAGGGGTAGTCGGGCGCCCACGTCCGGCGCGCGTAGCTTCCGGTGGTGATGAGCGCGGTCGTCCGCGCCGGATAGGTCGCCGCGAAGAGCGCGCACATCGGCCCGCCCTCGGAGTAGCCGAAGAGGGCCGCGCGCTCGGAGCCGACCGTGTCCATGACCGCCCGCAAATCGTCCATCCGCGTCTCCAGGTTGGGCAGGTCGGCGACGCGGTCCGAGAGCCCGGTGCCACGCTTGTCGAAGAGGATCAGCCGCGTGAAGGAGGCGAGCCGCTCGAGGAACCGCGCGCACGCCGGCTCCTCCCAGAAGACCTCGATGTTCGAGACCCAGCCGGGCACGAGGACGAGGTCCCGCGGCGCATCGCCCACGACCTGGTAGGCGATGTTGACGTCGCCGCTCCGTGCGTAGCGCGTCTCGGGGTTCATGTGGCTGAGCCTGTGCGCCGGCCGCTAGTCTGCCCCGGACCGTATGTCAGCCGCAACGGACAGATGCGCGGCCGTGTGCGTCAGGCGGTGGGCGCCTCCCGCTTGACCGCGAAGAGTCGCCACTCGCCCGGGACACCCTTGAGGGTCTGGAGGCCCTGGTCCTGGAAGCGGAGGCCGGAGCCGGCGACCAGGTCCATGACGGTGCTGGACACGAGGACCTCGCCGGGACCGGCCGCGGCGGCGACCCGGGCGCCGATGTGAACGGCGAGGCCGGAGACCTTGTCGTCCAGGAGCTCCACCTCGCCCGTGTGGAGCCCGGCGCGCACGTCGAGCCCGAGCGTGCGGACGCCGTCGCTCACGGCGCGGGCGCAGCGGACGGCGCGCGCGGGCCCGTCGAAGGTGGCGAGGAATCCGTCGCCCGTCGTGTCAACCTCGTGGCCCCGGAAGCGGCCCAGCTCACGACGGACAAGCTCGCGGTGCCCCTCCAGAAGGTCGCGCCAGCGGCGATCACCGAGGGCGCCCGCCTTCGCCGTGGAGCCGACGATGTCGGTGAAGAGGACGGTGGCCAGGACGCGGTCGGGTTCGGGCCCGTGCCGGACGCCCGTCAGGAACTCTTCGACCTCGTCGACGATGGCGTCGGCGTCACCGACGGTCGGGATGTGGTCGTCACCGGGGAGCTCGACGAGCTTGGCGCCCGCGATGGACCGTGCCATCGCGCGGGCCTGGTCGATGGACGTCACTCGGTCACCTGTGCGGTGGAGAATGAGCGTCGGGACCTTGATTACCGGCAGGACGTGCCGGACGTCGATCTCGCCATTCATACGCATGACCGCGGCCGCCGCGCCGGGACTCGCTGCGAGTCGGAGGTAAGCGGCCCAGCCTTCCTGGAAGCGCTCGTCATGAATCCTGCTGGGGGCCCAGAGATCGACGGCCACCGGGCCGCCCCATTCGCGCTCGAGGCGCCGCACGATCTCGTCCCATTCCGCCTGAGTGCGACCGAACGGGTGATCGGGCGCCCACAGGCGCCGAGCGTATGAGCCGTAGATCGCGAGCGCCGTCGTCCGTGCGGGTAAGTGGCCGCGAATATGAGGGACATCGGGCCCCCCTCCGAGATGCCGAAGAGCGCCGCCCGCTCGGATCCCACCGCGTCCATGACGGCTCGTACATCGTCCATGCGTTGCTCGAGGGTCGGGATCGGGACGCGGTCGGAGAGCCCGGTGCCGCGCTTGTCGAAGCGAATCAGCCGCGAGAAGGAGCTGAGTCGCTCGATGAACCGGGTCCGAAGCGGGCTGTTCCAGTCGGCCTCGAGGTGGGACACGAAGCCAGGCACGAAGACCAAGTCGAGCGGGCCCTCGCCTGTCACTTGGTAGGCGATGTGGACGTCCCCGCTCTTCGCGTAGCGTGTGACTGGCCGCATGTTGGCGCCTCGGTCGGTGCCTCAGTCTCGCGCGCCGGCCGGGACTGCCGCAAGGGGGCCCCCGCGGCGGCCCCTAAGTCAGGCGGGGCGAGCCAGCGAGAGGACCAGGTCCACCAGGCGCTCGGCCGCACCGGGGGTGGCCAGTTCGCGAGCGTGCCCCGACATCGTCCCAAGTCGGGCCGGATCGGCGAGGAGGCCAGTCACCTCGCGGACGAGCCGGTCCGGGGTGAGCTCCGCTTCCGGCAGGAGCACCGCGGCGCCGGCGTCGGCCAGGACGCGCGCGTTCGCCGTCTGCTCGTCGCCGCGTGCCCCGGGCAGAGGGACGAGGATCGCGGGTAGCCCCAGGGCCGCCAGCTCGGTCACGGTCCCTGCCCCGGCGCGTCCCACGACGAGGCTCGCCCCCGCGTAGAGGTCCCCGAGCTCCTCCCCGACGAGGACTACCACTCGGTACCGCGCGGCGAGCGGCGGCGACAGCCGTGCGACCGCGCCCCGGAGCCACGCGAGGTCCCCCTGCACGTTGTCGCCTGACTGGTGGATGAGCTGGGTCACCTGGAGCAGCGGGGCCAGCGCCGCCCCGACGACCCGGTTCACGCGATGGGCGCCGAGGGCGCCGCCGGTCACGTACGTGAGGGGGAGCGCGGGATCGAGGCCGAAGCGCGCGAAGGCGCGGTCCCGCCGCCCCGCGTGGAGCTCCGGGCGGATCGGGTTGCCGGTGACCACGACCTTGCCGCCCGGGAACGCGGAGGCCGACGCGGCGAACGTCACCGCCACACGGTCCGCGAGCCGGCCGATCAGCCGGTTGGCGAGCCCGGGCACCACGACTTGCTCATGGACGAGGAGCGGGCGGCGTCGCGCGGCGGCGGCCACGGCGGTCGGAACGGCCACGAACCCGCCGGTCGCGACGACCACGTCGGGTCGGAGCCGGCCGAGCAGTGCGAGCGCGCGCGCGAAGCCTGCCGGCGCCCGGACCGTCAGGTCCGTCACGTTGCGCCACGCGAGCTGACGACGGAGCTTGCCGGTCGGAATCGCGTGATACGGAATGCCCGCCGCCGGCACCCACGTGGCCTCGATGCCCGTCTGGCTCCCGATCCAGACGAGGCGGACACCGTCGCCGAGCCGGGCCCGGAGCGCCTTGGCGAGGGCGAGGCCCGCCGCCGTGTGGCCCCCGGTTCCCCCGCCCGCCAGGACGACCGTCAAGGGCCGCAGCCGGAGACGAGGCCCGTCGCCCCGGCTGCGAGCGCTAGCCTCCTCCACTCGGCTCGGCCCCCGGTGGCGCCGGGGTGGCAAGCCGCCGCTTCCGGGCGTGACGCTCGAGGGCGAGCGCGATCAGGCGGTCGACGAGAGCGCGGTAGGACAGGCCGCTCGCCTCCCAGAGGCGCGGGTAGGCCGAGAAGCGCGTGAAGCCCGGGATCGTGTTGATCTCGTTCACCCAGATCTGGTCATCGGTGTCGAGGAAGAAGTCCACGCGCGCGAGTCCGGCGGCGTCGATCGCGCGGAAGGCCGCGACCGCCAGGCGACGGAACTCCGCGGTGAGACCCGGGGACAACGGGGCCGGGATGAGGAGCTTCGCGATCCCGTCGGTGTACTTCGCCTCGTAGTCGTACCACTCGCGGCCGGGCAGGACTTCCCCGGGGACCGACGCCTCGGGCTCGTCGTTGCCGAGGACGCTCACCTCGATCTCCCGGCCGATCACGCCGCGCTCCACGAGGACCTTCCGATCGTAGCCGAAAGCGGTCTCCACGGCAGCCTCGAGGGCGCCCTCCGCCATCACCTTCGAGATGCCCACGCTCGAGCCGAGGTTGGCGGGCTTGACGAAGCAGGGGTAGCCGAGCGTCTCGGCGATGCGCTGCCGCCACGCGCCCGGCTCGCCGCGCCACTCGTGGTCACGCAGGACGAGGTGCGGGACAACCGGGAGGGCGTGCGCCCGGAACACGGCCTTCATCGTCGCCTTGTCCATCCCGACGGCCGAGGCCAGGACGCCGGCACCTACGTAGGGCACATCGGCCAGCTCGAGGAGGCCCTGGAGCGTGCCGTCCTCCCCGTAAGGCCCGTGGACGAGCGGGAACATGACGTCCAGGCTCGCCGCCGTTCCGGCGGGTAGCCCGCCGGCCGTCGCCACCCGGGCGAGCGTCTGACGGGAGCTGGCGTTCGGCGCGGGGACTCCCGGCGGCAAGGCGAGCGGCACGCCGGCCGCCTCCGCCAGCGCCCGGAGCGGGTCGCCGCCGACCAGCCACTGGCCGTCTCGGGTGATGCCCATCGGGACCACGTCGTAGCGCGCCAGGTCGATGGCCGCGAGGACGGAGGCGGCGGAGGCCAGGGAGACCTCGTGCTCCCCGGAGCGCCCCCCGAAGATCACGCCGACCCGGAGCCTCCGGTGCTCGGGTTCACGGATCGGTTCGGGGGATCGCGTCACGGGGCCTCCTCGGTCTTGCGGCGGCGGAGCTCGGCACGCCAGCGCTCGAGGCGCGCGCGGATCTCCTGCTCGAACCCGCGCGGCACGGGATGATAGTACGAGCGCCCGCGGAGCGCCGCCGGGAGGTGCTCCTGCGCGACGACGGCCTCCGGGTCGTCATGGGCGTACTGGTAGCCGGCGCCGTACCCCAGGCGGTCCATGAGCCGGGTCGGCGCGTTGCGGAGATGGAGGGGGACCGGCTCGGCCGGCCGGCCGTGGACGTCGGCGCGCGCCTGGTCGAAGGCCGTGTAGACCGCGTTCGACTTCGGCGCGCAGGCGAGGTAGACGGCCGCCTGCGCGAGGGCCAGCTCACCCTCGGGCGTCCCGAGGAAGTCGTACGCGTCCTTGGCCGCGAGCGTGACCTGGAGCGCCTGCGGGTCGGCCAGGCCGATGTCCTCGGACGCCATCCGCACGAGCCGCCGCGCGAGGAAGAGCCGGTCCTCCCCCGCCTCGATCATCCGGGCGAGCCAGTAGAGCGCTGCGTCGGGGTCCGAGTCGCGGACCGACTTGTGGAGCGCGCTGATCAGGTTGTAGTGCTCTTCGCCGTCCTTGTCGTAGAGAAGCGCCTTGCGTTGCGCCGCCTCGCGGACGGACTCGGCCGTGAGGCGCGACGGCGCCCCGCGCTCGCGCCGGCCGGCCGTCAGGAGGCGTGCCGCGACCTCGAGGATGTTCAGGGCGGTGCGGGCGTCGCCCTCCGAGAGCCCCACGAGCGCCCCGACCGACTCCGGGTCGACCTCGAGGCCGAGCCGGCCCAGCCCGCGCTCGGGATCCCCGAGCGCCCGCCGCACGATCGTCTCGAGCTCCGCCTCGGTCAGGCGCTCGAGCACGTAGACGCGGCACCGCGAGAGCAGGGCCGCGATCACCTCGAACGACGGGTTCTCGGTCGTGGCGCCGATCAGGGTCACGGTGCCGCGCTCCACGTGCGGCAAGAAGGCGTCCTGCTGGGCCTTGTTGAAGCGGTGGATCTCGTCGACGAAGAGGATCGTGCGCTGACCGCGGAGGACGAGACGCTCCTCGGCCTCGGCGACGAGGCTCCGGACCTCCTTGACCCCGGTGAGCACGGCGGAGAACGGGGTGAAGTGGGCCTTGGCGTGCGCTGCGAGGATGGAGGCGAGCGTCGTCTTGCCGGTGCCCGGCGGCCCCCACAGGATCATCGAGTGGAGGTCCCCCGACTCGATGGCAACGCGCAGGAGACGCCCGGGGCCGAGGAGATGCGCCTGGCCGACGAACTCGTCCAGGCTTCGGGGCCGCATCCGCTCGGCGAGCGGCGCCGCTTCGCGCCGGCTCTCGCGCGCCTGCTGCTCGAACAGCTCCACGCCGCCCGCCCCCTGGCCGCCCGGCCCGTCGTCCGCCGGCGCGGGTCCCGCACGGCCGCCCGTCCAGCGGAGCGCAGTGCCGCGCGCCCGTCTCACTCAAGGCCAGGATGCCACAGACCCCCAGGGCGACAAAGCGATCGGCGCGTCCCGCGACGGCCGCGTCCGGATCGCTACCAGGCCGCTGTGCGGAGCCACTCCGGGAGCTGCCGCAAGTCGCGCAGCACCGTGCGCGGGGCCACGCCCCGACGGGCGAGCTCGACGGGATCGGCCCCATAGGCGATGAAGGCGGCGCCGCCCGCCTGGGCCGCCGCGCCATCCACCCACGAATCACCGACCACCCAGATGCGGCGCTCGGGAAACGCCGCCTCGAGGAGCCGGAGCCCGGAGGGGTCAGGCTTGAGCGCTGCCTCGTCCCGGGTGATCAGCACGGTGAAGAACCCGTCGAGGCCGCAGCTCGCGAGGGCTCGCCGCGTAACCGTTCCCGTGTTGTTGGTCCACACCGCGACGGGATAGCCGGCCGCCCGCAGCGCGCTGAGCGCCTCGTGCGCCCCGGGCTCTGGCATGGCGTCGGCAACCGCCTCCTCCTCGTGCGTCGTACACAGCGCCCAGCACGCCTCGCCCAACGTCTCCCGGTGCGCCGTGGCCGCCGCGATGATCTGGCCGATGGTCCACGCGCGGGTGGCCTCGGGGAGGGGTACGCCCTCCGCCTCCACGAGGGTGCGGATCTCGACCTTCAGGCGGACCAGATCGAGCGGGGAGCGCACGAGGGTGTGGTCGAGGTCGAAGGCGCAGAGCGGGCGCACGGGAGGCAGTATAGCGCTCGGTGCACGCCGGATTCGGAGAACCCCGCCGATTTCTGGTAGGGTAGCCTTATGCGACGGCGGCGACGCCTCGCGTCCGTTTTGGTTCACCTCGCCCTCGCGGGGCTCGCCGTCCTGGCCGTCCCGGCCCCGGGCGTCGCCGCCCGGTCGGAGGCGGATCGCCTCTGGCTAGTCGGGGCCGGGGCCTTCGAGGACGGCCTCTACGAGACGGCGTTCCGCGAGCTCGGACGCTTCGTCCAGGTGGCACCCACGGACCGGCGCCGCGGAGACGCGGCCCTGCTTCGCGGCAAGGCCGCATTCTGGATGGACCGGTACGCCGAGGCGCTGGTCGAGTTCGACGCGGCGGAGACCTTCGCCCTGACTGTCGCGACCCCGGGCGAGGCGATCTTCTGGCAGGGAGAAGCGCTGTTCCGTCTGCGCCGGCTGGAGGAGGCGCGGGCCCGCTACGAGCGCTTCCTCGCCCTCAAGCCCGCGTCGCCCTACGTGCCCGAGGCCCTCTACGCGCGCGGCCTGGCCGAGCTCGACACCGGCCGTGCCGACGGCGCCATCGACACGTTCCGGGAGTTTCTGCGCGAGTACCCGACCCACGCACGCGCGTCGACGGCTGCCTACAGCGCGGCGCGCGAGCTCATCCGGGCCAAGCGCTGGGAAGACGCGCTCGCCCTCCTCGCCCCCTACGCAACCCGTTATCCGGGGAGCCCGTATCTCGCGGAGACGCGCTACCTCCTCGGAGTCGCCCAGCTCGAAGCCGGCCGCCCGGAGGGGATGCGGACGCTCGAGCAGTTCATCGCCCAGGCTCCGGGGAGCGACCTCGTCCCCACGGCGCGGGTCCTCGCGGCCGAGGCCCAGGCCAAGGCCGGCCGGGCGCGCGAGGCGCTCGAGCAGTACCAGGCCTTGGTCCGCGCGGCACCGACCCACGCGCTCGCGCCCCAGGCGCTCTACCGGATAGGCGAGCTCTCGCTCCGGCTGAACCGGGTGACCGATGCGGAGGCCGCCTGGAGCACGTTGAGGCGCGACTTCCCGCAGCACGCCCTGGTCGGGCCGGCGGGGCTCGCCACCGCCCGGCTCCACGAGCAGCGCAAGCAGTGGGAGCCGGCGCTCCAGGTCGCTCAGTCCGTCGCCAGTCTCAAGGGATCGGAGCGATCCGATGCGCTCCTCGTGGTGGGGCAGAGCGCATTGCAGCTACGCCGGAACGCCGAGGCCGCGCAGGCGTATCACGCGGTGGTGACGGAGGCCGCTCCGGCGTCGAAGCGCTACTTCGAGGGGCTGGCGGGTCTCGCCGCCGCGCTCGAAGCGGCGACCGACAAGGAAGGCGCCACACGCGCGTACCGCGAGATCGCCGACACGAGCCAGGATCCGGACCTCGTGCGCTGGGCCAAGGGACGTCTCGGAGCGCTCGAGGCCCCCGCCCCACCGCCCCCCGGAGCCCCGAGGCCCAAGCCCAAGCCCAAGGCTCCCGCGGGGTCAGGAGGCGGGTGATGAGAAGCCGGCCGGGTGTGCTCGCCATCGTCGTGACCGCGCTCTTGGCGGCGCCCGTCGACGCGGCGCCGCCGCGGCCGGTGGAGTTCCCGCCGCCCACGCTCGCCGTCGCGGTCTCGCCGGTGCCGCCGGGACTGGAGCGGTCTCGGCTCGACCCCCCGCCGCCGCCCCCGGTCCCGACGCCCGCGCTCGAGCTCGGCCGGGCTCCCGCTCCGCGCTTCGTCTCGGCCGTCAGCAAACCGCTTCCGCCGACGACGGATCCGGGCGGATTCGCCTGCACCTTCGTCGCGTTCCGCCGGGCGTCGGCGCTGGCGGAGTGCGGCGCCGCCCGAGTCGCCGCGGGTCACTACCGAGAGGCGCGCGAGGCTTTCGAGGAGAGCCTGGCCGTCGATGCGCGGGGCGCCCAGGCGGCGGCGGCGTACGTCTGGCTCGGCGAGCTCGCGCTGCTCGAGGCGACCACGCCAGCCTCCCCCGCCGCGGGTCGCGCCGAGCGGGCCTATCGCGCCGCGCTCCCCCTCGGCCCGCCCCCACCGCTGGGGATGCACGCCGAGGTGGGCCTGGGGCTCCTGGCGCTCCGGCGGGGCGATGCCGCCGAGGCGGAGGCCGCCCTCGACCGGGCGCTCCAGGCCATGCCCCCCCAGCCGGTCGCGCTCGTCGCCCGCTACCTGCTCGGGGTCGCGCGGCTGCTGCTCGGCCGGCCGACCGAAGCGGTCGCGCTCTGGGACGAGATCGTCCAGAGCGGCGCGCCCGGGACGATCCTCGCGGAGATTCCGTTCTGGCGCGGGGTGGCGCTGGCCCGGCTGGGCGATCCGGCCGGCGCTCTCGAGCTCCTGAACCGGTTCGCCGCCACGGTGCCGGTCAATCACCCCCTCCGGGGCGACGCACTGGTGCAGGCGGGCTGGATCGCGCTCGAGCGCAACGCGCCCGACGAGGCCACTCGGCGCTTCCTCGAGGCCGAGGCCGCCGGCCCCCGGCCCGAGCTCCGGTCCCAGATCCGAGCGGGCCTCGTCCGCGCGTACCTGGCGCTCGGCGACACCGGCCGGGCGGCCAGTGCCGCGCGCCAGCTCAAGGCCGAGTCGGCGAGCGATCCGCTCGTCCCGGCGGCACTCTTCCTCATCGCCGATGCCGCCAAGGCGCGCGGCGCCCAGGGCGTGGCGACCGACATCTACCGCGAGATCCTGCTGCTCCCGCTTCAGGCACCGACCCAAGACTACGTGCGGTACCGTCTCGGCGAGCAGCTCGAGCAGGAGGGGCGGCTCCTCGAGGCGAAGGACCACTATCGTGAGCTCCGGGACAAGGGGCGCGAGGAGTCCGTAGCCCAGCGGGCCACCTATCGGCTCGGCCTCGTGGCGCTGCGCGAGAACGATACGGCCGCCGCGCGCCGGGAGGGTGAGGCGCTGCTCCGGGCGGGCATCCTGCCGGAGCTGCGGGAAGGCGCCCTCCTGCTGGTTGCCGAGAGCGCGGCGCGGGGGGATGACCCGAACCGCGCGGCGGCGGTGCTGCGGACCGCGCTCCGCGACTACCCCGACTCGCCGGGCGCGGGCCGGACGCGTCTCGCCCTCGGCTGGGCGCTGCTCCGGGACGGTGACGCCGAGAGCGCGATCCGCGAGTGGCGCGCTGTCGCCACCCGGGCGGATCTCGAGACCCAGGCGCTCGCGCTCCTCGCGATCGCCGACGTCGCGCTCCGGCAGGGGCGGGAGGCCGAGGCGTTGGAAGCGCTCCGCGGCGTGACCGCGCCGCCCCCCAGTCTCCGGAACGCCGATGCCGTGATGCTCAACCGAGGCATCCTCGCCCTTCGCACGGGCGCCCATGCCGACGCCATCCAGACGCTCGAGCCCCTCGCGCCGCGGATCACCGATCTCCAGACGCAGGCCCTCGCGCGCCGCGCGCTCGCGATCGCCCAGTACGAACTGGGTCGGTACGACCAGGCCGAGCGGCAGTTCCGCCTCGCGGTCAGCGCGACCCCGCAGGAGCCGTCCGGCTGGCTCGGCGCGGGCCTCTCGGCACTCGCCCAGAACCGCCTCGCCGAGGCCGAGGACGCGCTCTTGCGTGCGCGCTTCGCCACGGTGGACGTGGCGACGGCGGCCTGGTACGGCCTCGTCCTCGTCTCCGTGCAGCGCGGGGACCGGGACGCGTTCCGCGAGCGCGGGACCAACTTCGTCGACCGCTTCCCGCGGCACCCGGCGGCTCCCGCCATCCTGTACGGGCTCACGGTCGCCGCGCTCGACCGGGACGACCTCGGCACGGCCCAGGCATGGACCCAGCGGCTCCTCCGGGAGCACGCGGCGAGCGACTACGGCACTGACGCGCTGGTCCGGCTCGCGGCGGCCGCGGGGCCGCGGCCCGACGTCGCCCGCCAGGCGTACCGCGACCTCCTGACCCGGTCGGCGCCGGCGGATGTCCGGGCCGAGGCGTGGTTCGGGCTGGCCGAGGTGGCCCTCGCCGCAGGCGACGGCGCTGAGGCTCAGCGGGCGGCCGAGGGATTCCTCCGGGACGTGCCCGCGGGCGATCCCCGGTCGGTCCGGGCGCACCTCACCCTCGTGCGGGCTCTCCAGGCGCAGGGCCAGGCGGATCGGGCGCTCGCCGCGATGGAGGGGTTTCTCCGCCAGTTCCCGCGGGACGCGGCCACGCCCGCGCTTGAGCTGAGCCGGGGTCAGCTCTTGGCCGGGGCGCAGCGCTGGGACGCGGCCCAGCAGGCGTTCGAGGCGGCCCGGCGCGCGGACGATCCGGCGGTGGCGGCCGAGGCGGAGTTCAGGCTCGGCGAGGCGCTGCGGGCGCGCGGCGACTACGAAGGGGCGATCGTCGCCTACCTGAGCGCCGCGTATGCCTACGGGGAGCAGCCGGTGTGGGCGGCGCAGGGGCTCCAGGGCGCGGCGCAGGCCTACGTGGCCCGCCAGATGCCGCGCGAGGCGGCCATCGTGCTCCGGAAGCTCGCCGCGCGACCCGGCGTCGACCCCGCGCTCGCGCAGTGGGCGCGCGACTCGCTCGCGCGCCTCGGGGCGGCCGCGAGCCCGAGCCCGGCAGCTCCGGGCGGCGCGGCGCCGGCGCCGAAGCCCTGACCGGCCCCGCCGTCAGACGGCCAGCTCGAACGTGTCGTGGAGGGCGCGGACGGCCAGCTCCACGTACTTGTCCTCGATCACGCAGGAGACCGCAATCTCCGAGGTCGAGATCATGTGGATGTTAACCCCCTCCCGCGAGAGGGCCCGGAACATGCGCGCTGCAACGCCCGAGTGGCTCCGCATCCCGACCCCGACGATGGAGACCTTGGCGATCCGGTCGTCGTAGGTCACGCTCTCGGCGCCGATCTTCTTCGCGACCTCCTCCAGGGTGGCGACGACGGTGGGCCGGTCCGACCGCGGGACCGTGAAGGAGATGTCGGAGAGGCCGTCGCGACTCACGTTCTGGACGATCATGTCCACCACGATCCCGTGGTCGCTGACAGTGCCGAAGACCTGCGCGGCGATCCCCGGCCGGTCCGGGACGCCCCGGATCGTGACCTTCGCCTGGCCGCGATCGTGGGCGATGCCGGTCACGACGACGGCTTCCATGTTCGGATCCTCCCTCGTCACGAGCGTGCCGGGGTCCGCCTTGAACGTGGACCGGACGTGCACCGGCACGCCGTACTTCTTCGCGAACTCGACCGAGCGGGACTGGAGCACCTTGGCGCCGAGGCTCGCCATCTCGAGCATCTCGTCGTAGGAGATCCGGTCGAGCTTGCGCGCCTCGCGGACGATGTTCGGGTCGGCGGTGTAGACGCCGTCGACGTCGGTGTAGATCTCGCAGACGTCGGCCCGGAGCGTCGCCGCGAGAGCCACCGCCGTGAGGTCCGAGCCACCCCGGCCGAGCGTCGTGATGTTGTCCTCCTCCGTCACGCCCTGGAAGCCCGCGACGATGGCGACGTAGCCGTCGTCGAGCGCGCGTCGGACCTTGTCGCCGTCGATCCCGACGATGCGGGCCCGCGTGTGGGCGGCGTCGGTCCGGATCCCGGCCTGCTCGCCCGTGAACGAGCGCGCCTTGTGGCCGAGGCCGTCGATGGCCATGGCGAGGAGCGCGATCGAGACTTGCTCCCCGGTGGCGAGGAGCATGTCCATCTCGCGCTCGGGAGGCGTCGGCGTGACCTTGTGGGCCAGACGGATCAGCCCGTCGGTGGTCTTTCCCATCGCGGAGACGACGACGACCACCCCGTGCCCGGCCTTCGCCGTCTCGACGACGCGTCGGGCCACGCGGCGGATCTTCTGGGCGTCGGCGACGGACGACCCGCCGTACTTCTGGACGATCAGGCCCATGGGCGGCATCGCGCGGGCCATGCTACCCCATCGGCGGGGGCACGTTCAAGCGCGCGGTCCGCGGAGTACGTGTCTTGCTCAGGCCTCCACGCGCAGGAGCACGGTGGGGAGCGCGACCACACCGAGACGGTCGATCTCCTGCAGGGCCGCCGTCATGTTCCGCTCGAGGGCCTCGTGCGTCAGCATGACGATGGGCACGGCGCCGGCCCGGCCCTTCTGGATGACGGTGGCGATCGAGATGTCGTGGCGGCCGAGGATCCCGGCCACCTGCGAGAGCACGCCCGGCCGGTCCTGGACCATGGCCCGGAGGTAGTAGGCCGAGCGGACCTCGCTCATCGGCCGCATCCGGAGCCGGTGCTCGCCGCCCAGCGGGAAGTCTTCGGCGAGGGTCACGTGCTGGTGGGCGATGCGTCGCGCGATCTCGATCGCGTCCGACCAGACGGCCGACGCCGTCGGCATCTGACCCGCGCCCCGGCCGTAGAACATCTGGTCCCCGGCGGCGTCGCCCGTCACGAGGATCGCGTTGAACGCGCCCGAGACGGCGGCGAGGGGAGAGCCGGCCGGGATCAGCGTCGGGTGCACGCGGGCCTCGAGCGCGCCGTCGGTCGTCTTCGCGATCGCGAGCAGCTTGAGCCGGTACCCGAGCTCGCGCGCGTATGCGATCTCGATGGCCTCCAGACGCGCGATCCCCGACGTGTGGATGTCCTTCAGATCCACCCGGGTCCGGAAGGCGAGCGAAGCGAGGATCTGCAGCTTGTGGGCGGAGTCGATCCCCTCGACGTCCAGCGTCGGGTCCGCCTCCGCGAACCCCGCCGCCTGGGCCTCCCGGAGGGCCTCGCCGAAGTCCCGCCCCTCGTCCGTCATCTTGGTCAGGATGAAGTTCGAGGTGCCGTTGACGATGCCCTGGAGCGACAGGATCCGGTTGGCGGCGAGGCCGTCGCGAAGGGCCCCGATGATCGGGACGCCGCCGGCGACGGCGGCCTCGAACCCGAGGAGGACGCCGCGCCGCCGCGCCGCCGCGAAGAGCTCCGTCCCGTGGGTCGCCAGGAGAGCCTTGTTCGCGGTCACGACGTGCTTGCCGGCTTCGAGCGCGCGGAGCACGTACGTACGCGCCGGCTCGAGGCCGCCGATCACCTCGACGACCAGGGACACGGCCGGGTCGGCGAGGACCCGGTCGGGGTCGGTGCTGAGCGGCCACGCCGCGGGCTCGAGGCCCTCCCGCGGGGCGCCGACGTCGCGTGCCACCACGGCGACGATGCGCAGCCCGCAGCCGGCCCGCGCCTCGAGGTCGGCGCGATGCTGGCCGTAGATCTTCAGCACGCCCCCGCCGACGATGCCGGCCCCGAGGAGCCCGATGCCGATCTCGCGCACGGCGCCCGCCCCCTACCCCAGGACCACCCGGATCCCGCGCACGGCCTGGCGGATCCGGTGCTCGTTCTCGACCAGGGCGAAGCGCACGTAGCCCTCGCCATACTCCCCGAAGCCGATCCCCGGCGAGACGGCGACCTTCGCCTCGGCCAGGAGGAGCTTGGCGAACTCGAGCGAGCCCATCCCGCGGAAGGCCTCGGGCACCGGCGCCCAGACGAACATCGTGGCGCGCGGCTTCTCGACCGGCCAGCCCAGGCGCCCGAGCCCGGTGATCAGGACGTCGCGGCGGCGGCGGTAGGTCTCGGTGATCTCCGCCACGCAGGCCTGGGGCCCCTCGAGGGCGACGATGCCGGCGATCTGGATGGGCTGGAAGACGCCGTAGTCGAGGTAGGACTTGATGCGTGCCAGCGCGTGGACCATGCGCGGGTTCCCGCAGGCGAAGCCGAGCCGCCAGCCGGCCATGTTGTACGACTTCGTCAGCGAGAAGAACTCGACGCCCACTTCCTTCGCGCCCCGGGCCGCCAGGAAGGACGGCGGGCGGTAGTCGTCGAAGCCCAGGTCGGCGTAGGTGAAGTCGTGGATGACCCAGAGCCGGTGCTCCTTCGCGAACTCGACGACGCGCTCGAAGAAGGCCGCGTCCGTCACCTGGGTCGTCGGGTTGTGGGGGAAGTTGAGGAGGAGCCCCTTCGGCTTGGGCCACGCGAGACGGACCGCCTCCTCGAGGCGGGCGAAGAATTCGCGGTGCCCCTCGCCGGCGACCAGCGGCACCGAGCGCAGATCCCCGTCGGCGATCACGACCGAGTAGGCGTGGATCGGATAGGCAGGGTTGGGCACGAGCACGGCGTCCCCCGGCTGGAGGAGGGCGAGCATCAGGTGGGCGAGCCCCTCCTTCGAGCCGATCGTGGCGATGGCCTCGGTCTCCGGATCCACCTCCACGCCGAAGCGCTCCCGGTACCAGCGGGCGATCGCGACGCGGAGCCGGTGGATGCCGCGGGAGGCCGAGTAGCGGTGGTTCCGGGGGTTCTTCGCGGCCTCGACGAGCTTTCGACGATGTGCCGGGGTGTCGGGCGGTCGGGGTTGCCCATGCCGAGATCGATGATGTCCACGCCCCGGGCGCGCGCCTTGATCTTGAGGTCGGTGACCGCGGCCAGGACATAGGGGGGCAGGCGCTTGATCCGGTAGAAATCGTCCACCTGGCGACCCCCTCCGAGAGAATGACCGGAGTGCTTGGACCCGCGGCGCGGAACGGAGGTGGATGATAGCCCTTCGCCCCCAAACCTGTCAATTTTCCGGGGCTTGCGAGGGGTCAGACCCGCACTTCCCGACACTTCGGCCCCTCCCCTCGGCCGGAGAAATGTCGAGAAGTCAAAGTCTGACCCCGTCGAGGAAGTCCAGGCAGACGCGGTTGAACGCATCCGGAGCTTCCCAGAGGGCGCCGTGGCCGAGGTCCGGCAGGTGCCGGAGCCGAGCGCCGGGGATCCGGTCCGCCAGCTCCTCCGCCAGGACGGGCGGGGTAATCAAGTCTTGACTGCCGACCGCGACAAGGGTCGGGCACCGGACGAGATGGACGCGGTCCCGGGCGTCGTGGCCGAGGATGGCCTCGGTCTGGCGGAGATAGGCGTGGAGCGGCGTCGGGTGCGGGTGGTGGATCGCCCGCTGGACGACCATCTCGACCAGCTCGGGCTGGCTCACGAAGCACGCCGGGGTGAACAGCCAGACGCTTAGCGCCCGGTAGAAGCCCTCGCGGCCGAACTGAAGCCGCGCCATGCGGACAGCGTTGACGAGCCCCTGGAAGTAGGGGTGCGGCCCCACCCACGTCGCGTGGAGCTGGAGGCTCGCGAACCGTGCCGGCGCGGCGAGCGCCGCCTCCTGGGCGATCGCCCCGCCGAGCGACAGGCCGAGGAGGTGAGCGCGCTCGACGCCGAGACCGTCGAGGAGGGCGAGGAGGTCCTCCGCCATCCCCCGCGTGGTGTACGGCACGTCGGGCGCGTCGCTCCGGCCGGCGCCGCGGTTGTCGAACACGAGCACACGATGGCGCGGGGCGAGGGCCGCGAGCTGAAACGGCCAGGCCGTGCTGTCGCCGCCGAGCCCCATGACCAGGACCACGGGGATTCCGCTCTCGGCGCCGTGCCACTCGTAGTAGAGGCGAATCCCGTTGGCCGTCGCGAACGGCATCGCCGCCTAGCCCGGACTGCCCGGCCTCGCTTCACTCATGGTCACTCGTGAGCCGCCAGCGCCTCCGACAGCGATTCCCACTCATGGAGGAGCCATGCGACCTGCTCCTCCGCCTGCTGACGCTCGAGGGCGACCGCCCGGGCGCGCTCGCCGTCGGCGTAGAGGGCGGGATCGGCGAGCGTCCGGCCCAGGTCCTCGAGCCGGGCCTCGATCGCGTGGATCTCCGCCTCGAGGGCGTCGAGGCGCCGCCGAAGCTCGCGCACCGCGGGATCGACCCGTGGCCGACGGCGCGCGCGCTCGGGCCGCTCGGTCTCGCTGGCGGGGGCGGCGCTCTCGTCGCGCGGGCCGGGCACCGTCCCGGCTCGTGGCGCCGCGGCCTCGGGGCTGGGCCCCGGCCCGCCCACCGGTGGGCGCTCGACCGCGGCCTGGTAGTCGTCGTACCCGCCGAGGTGAGTCAGGAGGCGGCCGTCGCGGACCTCGACGACCTTTGTCGCGAGGCGGTTGATGAAGTAGCGGTCGTGCGAGATGAAGATCATGGTCCCGGCGAAGTCCGCGAGGGCGTCCTCGAGAACGGCCCGGGACGCGAGATCGAGGTGATTCGTGGGCTCGTCCAGACACAGGAATGGCGCCGGCCGCACGAGCATCCGGGCGAGCGCAAGCCGCGCCTTCTCGCCCCCCGAGAGCACCGCGACCCGCTTGTCCACGGTGTCACCCGAGAAGAGGAACGCGCCGAGCAGCGTCCTGAGCCGCGTCCGGTCGGTCTCGGGCGCGGCCGCTTCCATCTCCTCGAGGACCGTGCGCGCGGGGTCGAGGGCGTCGAGCTGATGCTGGGCGTAGTAGTGCGTCGTGACGTGGGCCCCGAGGACCCGCTCGCCCCCATCCGGCGGGAGCACGCCCGCGAGGATCCGCAGGAGGGTCGACTTGCCCGCGCCGTTCGGTCCGACGAGCGCGACGCGATCGCCGCGTTCGAGGTCCAGGTCGACCCCCGCGTACACGACCTTCGGACCGTAGGCCTTGGCGATGCGCCGGAGCTGGATGACGTGCCGGCCCGTTCGGGGTGGCGCGGGAAAGGAGAAGCGGATCTGGCGAGCGGCCCTCTCGACCTCCACCCGGTCCAGGCGCGCGAGCATCTTGATCCGGCTCTGGACCTGCCGCGCTTTGGTGGCTTTGTACCGGAAGCGCTCGATGAAGCGCTCGATCTCGGCCACCCGCTTGGCCTGGTTGCGGGCGCGGGCCTCGATGAGCGCCTGCCGGGCCGCGCGCTGAGCGACATAGTCGTCGTAGTCGCCCGGATAGAGGTCGAGGCCGGCCGGGCACAGCTCGGCCACCGTGGTGACCATGCGATTCAGGAAGTACCGGTCATGGGAGACGACGGCGACGGTGTCGTCGTACGCGTCCAGGTAGTTCTCGAGCCAGCCGAGCGACTCGAGGTCCAGGTGGTTCGTCGGCTCGTCGAGGAGGAGGAGCGTCGGGCGCTGCAAGAGCAGGCGCGCCAGCGCCGCGCGCATCCGCCAGCCCCCCGAGAATTCCCGGAGGGGGCGCGCGAGGTCGGCCTCGCGGAAACCGAGCCCGCTCAGGACGACCCGCGCCTCCGTCTCGAGCCGGTAGCCGCCCAGCGCCTCGAAGCGGTGCTGGAGGTCGCCGTACCGGACGGTCAGCACCTCGTCGGATGCCGCGTGGAGGCGTGCGGCCAGGGCCTCCAGCTGGCGCTCGATTTCCCAGACCTCGGGGAAGCCGGACAGCGCCTCGCCCAGGACCGAGCCGCGGACCTCTCCCGCCGCCTCCTGGGGCAGATACCCGACCGTCATCTCGCGGGCCCGGCTCACACGACCGGTGTCGGGCGGCTCGAGCCCCGCCAGGATCCGGCAGAGCGTCGTCTTGCCGACGCCATTCGGGCCGACGAGTCCGATCCGCTCGCGCCCTCCGAGCTGCCAGGTGACGTCGCGGAACAGCACGCGGTCGCCGTAGGCCTTGGACACCGCCTCGAGCTGGATCACCCCCACATTCTACGCACGAGCACCAGCCACCCGGCCGTCTCGCAGGCCGGCGCACCCCGGCCGATCGTCGGCAGGGCGATGCTCTGCCGAGCGCGCTCCGGCCTTACAGGGAATCGCTCGCCTTGTGACTGCGCGTCGGGGGATCAGGCCTGCGCGTCGGGCATCCGGGCTAGCGCTACCGCCCGCTCTGCCCAGCGAGGGACGCGGAGATCGACGAAGCGCTGGCGAGCGCGCTCCCGGTGCTCGGCGGCCGCCGCCCTGTGCCCGGTCGCGAGGGCGGCCTCTCCGAGATCGAGCCACACCCGCGCCGCGTCGTAGCGCGCCTGGATCGCCTCGAACCCGGCCAGCGCCTCCTGGAGCGTTGTGGTGGCCTCGGCCGGCGCGCCGGCCGCCAGCTGGCCGCGCCCGAGGGCCCGCAGCGCCAGCGCGATCCCGTAGAGCGAGCGGGCCGCCCGAGCGATCTCGAGCGCCTCCCGCGCGGTCGCGTCGGCCCGCTCGAGCTGACCGTCCAGGCGGTACGCCTCGGCCAGGAACACGGTGAACCAGCCCTGGAACTGCGGGAAGCGGAACACGCCGTGTTGCTGGACCGCGGTCTCGAGCGCCGGGATGGCGCGCGGGGCATCGCCCTGCTCGACGAAGGCGAACCCGAGCCAGCCGAGCGCGACGGCGCGCGTGAGCGGGTCGGGGGCGACCGCCAGGCTTCGCTCGCACGCCTCGATGCCGGCCTCGACCTGACCGAGGGCGGCGTGGACGATGCCCGTGGCCCAGAGCGCCGAGGCCTGGAGCTGGCGATTGCCGACGGTCTCGCCCATGACGCGCGACCGGGTCTCGGCCTCGAGCGCCGCCTCGAGGTCGCCGAGTTGCGCGTGGTTCAGACCGACGACCCAGTGGGCCTGGCCAATCCACCAGGCGCGCCCCGCGCGCTCGAGGCAGGCGAGCGACTCGAGGGCGTGCCGGATTCCCTCGACCGCCCGTCCGGAGAGGGGAGCCTCTTGCGCCAGCACGTAGTGGGCCTTGCCACGCGTGGTGGTGTCCCCGCAGCGCGCCGCCTCCGCGATCGCGCGCTCGGCCGCCTGGATCGCCCGCTCCCGGTCGCCGAGGAAGAGGTGCGTGCGCGCGAGGAGGAAATGGTAGTAGGCGGAGAGCGAGGCGTCGTCGAGCCGGTCGAGGCTCGCCTTCCAGTGGAGCAGGACCCCCAGGACCTCGCGAAACCGCCCGAGGTGAATCAGCGACGACGCCTTGCGGAGCACGAGCCGGAGGCGCTGGTGATCGCGCGCCTCGGCCGGGAGCCGCTCCACATGGGCGAGCGCCTCCTCCAGCGCTTCCAGCGCCTCGGCGTGCGCGTGACCCCGGGCCGCCTTCTCCGCCACGCGGGAGAGGCATTCGACGGCGCGGTCGGACTGATCGGTCCGGGCGTAGTGATAGGCCAGGCGGTCGTCGGCCTCCTCGAGCCGCCCCTCGTACAGGCGCTCGAGGGCACGCGCGGCCGCCGCGTGCAGCGCGTGCCGGTGAGCGACCGGCAGGCTGTCGTACACGACCTCCTGGGTCAGCGCGTGCTTGAACACGTAGACGGACTCCCGGAGACGCGTCTGCTCGTACAGGAACTCGAGCCGCGTGAGCTCGCGGAGATGGCGCTCGACGTCGCCGGGGCCCCGCCACACGGTCTGCACGAGACGGAGGGGCACCTCCCGGCCGATCACGGACGCCAGGCGCAGCGCGTCCTTCACGTCCTCGGGGAGCCGGTCGATGCGCGCCCGCAGCGCCTCCTGGACCGTGTCCGGCACCGCGATGCCACCAGCCGCGTCGGGCTGCTCGATGACGGCCCGGCACAGCTCCTCGATGAAGAACGGGTTCCCCTCCGCCTTGCTCAGGATCGCCGGCGCGAGCGCGTCGTGCTCGGCGCGGGTCGCCAGGAGCGACTCGACGATGCGCTTGCTGTCGCCCGGCGAGAGCGGCTGGAGCGCGAGCTGGGTGGCATAGGACTTGTCCATCCAGGGCGGGCGGTAGCCGGGACGATATGTGAGGAGCGATAGAACGGACGCGCCCGTCGTGGCCTCGAGCAGCGAGGCCAGGCACTCCTCGGACGTGCGGTCGATCCACTGGAGGTCCTCGCACACGAACACGATCGGCCGCTGCCGGCTGCCCCGGAGGCCCATCTGACGAAGCGCGTCCACCGTTCGCGCCTTGATGGCCTCGGGGGTGAGCACGCTCAGCCGTTCGTCCCCTTCCCGCACGCCGAGGAGATGGTGTAGGTAGAGGGCCCAGTCCTCGGGGTCCATCCCGAGCTCCTCGATCCCCGACCGCACCTTCCGGGCGATCGATGCCGGGCTGTCACTCTCCGCGATGTGAAAACTCCGGCGGAGGATCGCGATCACCGGCAGATACGGAATGGCGCTCCCGTACGAGAGACAGTGCCCCTCGAACCAGGCGACACGCTCGCCCCGGAGGCTCCGCCGGAGCTCGAGGAGGAGCCGGGACTTTCCGATCCCGGCTTCGCCCACGATGCCCACGACCTGACCGCGGCCCTCGGTGGCCGAGGCGAGGCGGTCCCGCAGGAACTCCAGCTCTCGGCTGCGCCCGGCCAGGACCGTCAGGCGTCGGGTCGATCCGAGCCCTACCCGCTCGACGCCCTCGAGCCGGTACACGGGGCCGTCCCCCGGGGCCGGAGCGGGAAGCGGCACGAGCGCGAATCGACGGTCCAGGAACGGTGCGGCGGTCTCCGACACGACCGTCCGGTCCGGATCCGCCCGCAGGACGAGACCTTCCAGCGCGTGCCAGGCGCGGCGCTTGCCGTCGAGCTCGAGCCGGGTGTCCCGGCCGGCGTGCCCGACGAGGAGCTGCGTCACGTGGATCCCCAGGCGGACCGTGACCCACGGCGGCGCAGCGCGCCGGCCACGCTCCACCGCCTTGCGGATCGCGACTGCCGCGTGGGCGGCCCGACGCGCGGCGTCCTCGACGGGCTCCAGGCCGAAGGCCGCCACGATGCCGGTGGGGCCGAGATCCTCCACGCGGCCGCCGAAACTCCGAGCCTTCTCGATGAGCGCCTCGATCAAGCGGCTCGGGTACAGCCGGTCGTCATCCGCTGGCGGCCCGTCGATCACCGCGCGCAGGAGCGTCACGCGACGCTGCTCCCACCGGACCGCCGAGGCCGGCGGGTCCAGCGCGGTTGCCGCGCGGGGCGGCGGCGCGAGACCGGCGGGCTCGGCGGTCGGCTCCGGCCCGGTCGGCGGTCGGAATCCGCCGGGCCGGAGCCGGTGCTTGGAGATCCGGTAGCGCAGGGTGTCGCGGGAGATCCCCAGTCGGCGCGCGGCACGCGTGACGTTCCAGAACGTCTCGTCGAGGGCCTCGAGGAGGTGGGCCCGCTCGACCTTCCCGAGGGCGGTGTCGAGGGCGCGGTCGGGCACGGGCGCCTGGCTCGCGCCCGGCGCGCCGTCGGGCTCGACCGACAGATCCAGCATCGCGGCCGTGACCACCGGCGCGTCGACCAGCAGGGTCACCCGCTCCATCGTGTTGCCGAGCTCCCGGACGTTCCCGGGCCACGAATGCTGGAGGAGCGCCGCACGAGCGTCCGGCGCGAGGCTCTTGCCCGCCAGGCCGTATTCGGCGCAGGCCGCGGCGAGGAAGTGCTCCGCCAGCCGGACCACGTCCGCGCCCCTCTCACGGAGCGGCGGCAGCCGGAGCGTCACGACGGCCAGCCGGTGATAGAGGTCTTCACGGAAGCGCCGGGCGCGAACCGCGGCCGCGAGGTCCTCGTTGCTCGCGGTGATGATCCAGACGTCGACCGGCTCGGTCCGAGTGGCGCCGAGCCGCCGGACAGCGCGGTCCTCCAGGACCTTGAGGAGCTTGGCCTGAAGGCCATCGGGCAAGAGCGCCACCTCATCCAGGAAGAGCGTGCCCCGGTGCGCCGTCTGGAACAGCCCGGCCTTCGACTGGCGGGCGTCTGTGAACGCGCCGCGCTCGAAGCCGAAGAGCTCGGCCTCCAGCAGGGTCTCGGGGATGGCGGCGCAGTTGACGTCGACGAACGGCTGCTCCGCCCGTGGCCCCTCGTCGTGAAGGCTGCGCGCGAGGAGACCCTTGCCGACCCCGGTCTCCCCCTGGATGAGCAGCGACGGCAGCCGCCCTCGGTCGGACGGACGCTGGAGCAGCCGGATCGCGCTCTCCCGGAGCGCGATCATGGCGGGCGAGTCGCCGAGGAGCGCGGCGAGCGGGCCCATGGGTGCCGGTATCTTACGCCGGTTCAACCGACCGGAATGCCCGGCTGCTGCTCGCTGCTCCCCCACCCAGATTGGGGGTTCCCCCACAGAGCCCGCCCGGATCAACGGCCCCACAGCCATCGCAACCTCCGATTTCTTCAGCGATTGTGTATGGTGGCATCCCCGTTGCCCTGCTTGAAAAGTGCAAACCGGGAGCCATGGTGATGAGCGTCGAGGAGAGCCGTGCGGAGACCAGGTCCGAGCCGCCCCCGGGCGCAGCGAACGTGCGGGCAGCCTGGTGGATGATCGGCGCGAGCATGGCCGTCGGCGGCGTGCTGGGCCTGTGGTCCTTCGGCGGTCCCCTGTCGCCCCCGCCCGGCTTCCGGGCGTTCGACGACCTTCCCCGGCGCCTCGTCCGGCTCGGCCACATCGCTGCGATCGCGCTGCCGGCGCTGAACCTGCTCTACGTGCCCTGGATGGCGCGCTCGCGATGGGGCGGGACCGCGCGGCGCGCGGGGTGTCGGCTGCTCCTCTTCGGCACGGTGGCCCTTCCGACCCTGCTCATGCTGGCGGCCTTCTGGGCCCCCGGCCTCTACCTGCTCCCGATCCCCGTGACGGCGTTGATCGTCGCCGTCTGCCTCCTCGCCGCCGGCCTCCCGGGGCGGTTGCCGGAGCCGAGAGAAGGGACCTCCCCATGAGGATCGGCTTGATCGCGATGAGCGGCGTCCGCGTGCGCACGGCCGAGCTCGCCGCGCTGGGCGTCACGCTGCCCGGCTTCGTCCGTCGTGGCCGGGTCATCGCCCAGCTGCCGAGTCTCGGGCTTCTCACCGTGGCGGGTCTCACGCCCCCGGGTCACGAGGTGACCTATCTCGAGGTTGACGATCTCCAGAGCCTCGGCACCCTGCCCGAGTTCGACCTCGTGGGGATCTCGAGCTTCACGGCCCGGATCGACGCGGCCTACGAGCTCGCCGGGCGCTTCCGGGCGCAAGGCGTGTCGGTCGTTCTGGGCGGACTCCACGTCTCGCGGCTGCCGGACGAGGCGCTCGAGCATGCCGACGCCGTGGTTGTCGACGGCGCGGAGGGAGCCTGGCCGCGGCTCGTGGCCGACGCCGAGCGCGGTCGGCTCGCACGCGTCTATCTGGGCGCGCGCGAGGACGTCTTCGGGTCCGGCCTCTACGCGGTCCCGCGCTTCGACCTCCTCCAGGGCCGCCCGTACAACCGGGTCACGGTCCAGAGCTCGCGGGGCTGTCCGCGGGCGTGCGAGTTCTGTGCCGCGAGCCTCCGGATCACGTCGCGCTTCAACCAGAAGCCGGTCGACCGCGTGATCGCGGAGATCCGCGCCGCACGCGGGTACGTCGCGGAGCCGTTCTTCGAGCTGGCGGACGACAACACGTTCCTCGACCGCCGCTGGGCGGAGGACTTCCTCCGCGCCGTGACGCCGGAGGGGATCCGCTACTTCACCGAGACCGACGTCTCCGTGGCCGACGACCCCGCCCTGTGCGACCGCCTGGCCGCATCCGGCTGCCGGCAGCTCTTGATCGGCTTCGAGAGCCCGCGGGCGGACGACCTGGCGGGTCTCGACCCGGCCGAGTGGAAGCGCCGGCGGGCACCGGGTCTCCGGCACGTGATCGACACGCTCCAGTCACGCGGGGTGAGCGTCAACGGCTGCTTCATCCTCGGGCTCGACGCCCACACCCCGGACGTGTTTCCCGCGGTCTTCGAGTTCGTCCGCGCGTCCGGGCTGGCCGAGGTGCAGTACACGGTGCTGACCCCGTTCCCTGGCACGCCGCTCCACGCCCGTCTCCGCCGCGAGGGGCGCCTGCTCCAGGAGCGGTTCTGGGACCGGTGCACGCTCTTCGACGTGACCTTCGTTCCCAAGCGCATGGCGGTCGAGGAGCTCGAGGCCGGCCTCCGCTGGCTCTTCACGGAGACGTACACGCGGGCGGCGACCGAGGCGCGGCTCCAGGGCTTCGTCGCGCAGCGCCGCGACGCGCGTCTGGCCGCCCATCACGCCCGGGCGGGGTGCCCGGGCGCGCCGGCGGGGGCGGGGCCCGCCGCGCGCGATGGGATGGCGCCCTGAGAGCCGCGCGGAACTCGGGCGGCGGCTCGGCCCGGGCGCGGTCGCTCAGGGGGCGGGGTCGAGGAGCTTGTAGTAGAGCGCCGTGGCATCGAGGGTGCCGGTGGCGCTCCGGGCGTAGCGGGGAATCGCACCGGCGAAGGTCCAGCCGACCGCCCGGTAGAGGACCTCCGAGGGGTCGCCCTGCCGGGTGTCGAGGATCAGGGTCGTGCGCCCGAGCCGCCGGGCCTGGGCCTCCAGGGCGAGCATGAGCGCGCGCCCGACCCCGCGGCGGCGCGCGCGGCGGTGCACCATGACCTTCGTCACCTCGGCCCGATGCGTGGCGTTGGCGCGCATGCCGAGCTCCAGCTGGGCCGAGCCCACGAGACCCAGCTCGCCGTCGCGAGCGGCGAGGACGACCCGCGATCCGTCCCGGAGTCCCGCGGCGACCGTGACCCAGTAGGATCGCGCCTCGTCGTCCCCGAGCGGGGGGAGGAACCCGACGGACGCACCGCTTTCGACGGCGTCCTGGAGGAGAGCGATGAGGGCGGCGCGCTCGGCTTCGACCTCCGCGACCGTCATCGGCTCGATCGAAAGACTCACGCGCGCCATTGTACGGCGCGTGGGCGAGCGTGCGGCTCCCGCCTCTAGGGGCGAGCCGTCAGGTGGCCACCCCCCCGGCCCGGGCGACCTGCTCGACGCGCTCGACCCAGCGTGAGAGGCCGAGGGTGCGGAAGCGGCTCTCGGCCTCGGCGAGGTGGGTGGCCGCCGCGCCCGTGTCGCCTCGGGCCCGGGCGAGCTCGACCAGGTCGAGGTGGGTTCGCGCGATCTCGAAACCCGCCTCCACCATCTCGAAGGCGCGCAGCGATTCGTGGAGATGCTCGTGCGCGTCGTCGAGCGCCCCCCGAGCGCGCGCGATGCGGCCGAGCGTGCGCTCCGCCCATCCGATCCCCTGCGTCGACCCGGTGGCCCGGGCATGCTCGAGCCCCTGGCTGGCCAGCTCGAGCGCCGTCTCGAGCCGGTGGGCCTGGCGGTGCGCCTCGGCCAGGAACGCCGAGAACCAGGCCTGAGGCTGGCGGAAGCGGAACTGGTCGAGCAGGCGCAGCGCCTCCTCCAGGCGCGCCACGGCCGAAGCGAGATCCCCCCGCTCGAGCCAGGCGAAGCCGAGCCAGCCGAGCGCCAGGGCCGTGTTGAGCGGATCGGGCGAGCGCGCCAGCGCGTCCTCGCAGCTGCGAATGCCCGCGTCCAGGTCTCCCCGGCAGATGTACACGAGGCCGCTCGCCCAGGCGGCCGAGCTCGCGATCTGCGGGTCGCCGACCTCGATGCCCCGCGCCGTCGCCTGGGCCTGCGCGGCCAGCGCTGCGTCGAACTCGCCGAGGAGCGCGTGGTTCAGCCCGACCGCCCAGTGGGCCGGTCCGATCCACCAGTGCTCCCCGGCGCGCTCGAGGAGGGCGACGGCGCGACGGCCGTGCTCGAGGCCATCCCGTGGATGGCCCGAAATGGCGCCGTGCTGGGCGAGGACGTAGTGGATCTTGCCCCGCGTCGCGTCGTCATCACACCGCGTGGCTTCCGCCAGGCCCACCCCCAGGTGGTGCGACGCCTGCCGCTGATCCCCGAGGAACAGATAGCTCCGGCCGAGCAGGAAGTGATAGGGGCCGGCTAGGCGCGCATCGCCCAGGCTCTCGAGCGAGGCTTGGTGACGGAGCAGCAGGGTGACAAGCTCCTGAAAGGCGCCGAGCGGCACCAGCGAGTAAGCCTGGAGGAGGCCGAGCTCGAGGCGGCGCCGGTCCTGCTCGGCGGGCGGCAGCCGGTCGACGTGGGCGCGGGCCTCCTCGAGGATCCGGACGGCCTCCGCGTGGGCGTGCGCACTGACCGCCTTGTCGGCCAGGCGCGTGAGGTAGAGGACGGCCTTTGCGGCTTCGTCCGTCCGGCCGTAGTGATACGCCAGCCGCTCGTAGACCCCCGCGAGCCGGTCGGCGTAGACGGCCTCGAGCGCCCGGGCGATCGCGCCGTGAAGCGCGCGCCGGCGGGACAAGGGCACACTCTCGTAGGCCACGTCCCGCGTCAGGCTGTGAGTGAACGCGCAGATCGGCTCGCCGCCGCCCGCCTTCGCGTGGAGGAACTCGAGCTGCATGAGCTCCCGGAGATGCGAGTCCGGCTCGCCCTCCCACACCGCGCGGAGGAGCGCGAGCGGCACCTCCTGACCGACGACGGCGGCGGTCTGCAGCAGCCGACGAGGCTCGTCGGCCAGCCGGTCGATCCGAGCCAGGAGCACCTCCTGGATCGTGTCGGGCACGCTGAAGCCCGTGGGTGGATCGACGGCCCCCTCGACGACCCGCGACAGCTCCTCCAGGAAGAAGGGATTCCCCTCCGCCTTGTCGAGGATCACCTGGGCGACTCGATCGGGCACCGACTCGGCCTTGCGGACCGAACGGACGATGCTGAGACTGTCCTCCCGCGACAGGGGCGGCAGCGCGACCTGCGTCACGTACGAGCGGTCCATCCAGGGCGCTCGGTAGCCCGGCCGATAGGTGACGATGCCCATCGCCGGCAGCCCGGCCGCGCTGTCCATCAGCGTGGTGAAGCACTCCTCGGACGTCGAATCGATCCAGTGGAGGTCCTCGACGACGAACAGGATCGGCCGCCGGAGCGCCCCGCTCAGGATGAGCTGACGCAGCGCCTCGAAGGTCCGAGCCTTGACCGCGGAGGTGGTTAGCGCGGCGAGCGCCTCGGTGCCCTCGGGGATGCCGAAGAGGCGGAAGACGTAGGGGAACGCCCCGGCGGGCTCGATCCCGACGTCCTGGATCCCCGTCCGGATCTTCGCCGCAATGACCTCTGGGCTGTCGCCCTCCTCGATGCGAAAGTTGGTGCGAAGGGTCTCGAGGATCGGGAAGTAGGGGATGGCGCTCGCGTAGGACTGGCACCGCCCCTCCAGGAACGTGACTCGTTGCTCGGGCTCGGCGAGCAGCCGCTCGCGGAACTCGTGGAGCAGGCGCGATTTGCCGATGCCGGCCTCGCCGAGCAGACCCACGACCTGACCGTGGCCTCGGAGAGCGTCCTCGAGACGGCTCCACAGGAGCCCGAGCTCGCGTGTCCGGCCCACGAACGTCGGCGGGCGCCGGCCGAGACCGGTGCCGGGCCGCTCCGTCGCCACCAGCCGGTGCACGGGCCCCGCCGCGCCCACGCCCCCCACGGGGGCGAGGTCGAAGTGACGCGCGAGGAAAGCCGCCGCGGCCTCTTCCACGAGGATCGTGCCCGGTTCGGCGAGTCCGAGGAGCGTGTCGAGCGCCGTCCACGCCTCGCGCTTGCCGTCCAGGTCGACCTGGACGCCGCCTCGGGAGCTTCCGACGAGCACCCGACGGACCGCGATCCCCGAGTGGACCCGGATGCCGGCTCCCTCGCCGCCGCTCGCGCGTTCCGCGGCCTTGTGGATCGCGGCGGCGGCCAGCGCGGCGCGCTTCGGGGCGTCCTCGATCGGCTCGAGCCCGAACGCCGCGACGATCCCCGTCGGGCTCATCTCCTCGATCCGTCCGCCGAACGTCTGGATCTTCTCGACCAGGGTCTCGAGCGCGCGGCTCGGACTGAACCCGGGATCGGCGTCCGCCGGTAGGACGAGGGCGCTCCGCAGGAACGCGAGCCGCCGGCCTTCCCAGCGCACGGCCAGGGGCGCGCCTGTCTCGACCGGGGCGGCGGCGCGGGCGGGCGCTCCCGGCTCGGCGGTCTCCAGTGGGGGCGCGGCCGCCGGGGCCCGTTCGGCCCTGATCGCGCGCCCGCGCGCTGGGGTGGGCCGCTCGGATTCCCCGCGGCCGAGACCGTGCTTCACCATGCGATAGCGGAGGGTATCGCGGGAGATCCCCAGCCGCACCGCGGCCCGGGTCACGTTCCCCGCCGTCTGACGCAGGGCCTCGACGAGGTGCGTCCGCTCCACGCTGCCCAGCGCGTCCGCGAGCGCTGACGACTCGGCCGGCCCCGGCTCGGCGCCGGCGTCGATGGCGGGCGGAATCGCCGCCGCGGCCGCCGGGAGCGCGAGGAGCTCCGCGGTCACCGTTGGCGCCTCGGAGAGGAGCGCGACGCGCTCCATCACGTTCGCCAGCTCGCGCACGTTCCCGGGCCACGGGTAACCGAGGAGCGCCGCGTGCGCGTCCGGCGTGAGGCTTCGCGGGGGGAGACGGTACTCCGCGCACGCCCGGCCGAGGAAGTGCGCCGCAAGGTGGAGCACGTCCTCGCCCCGCGCGCGCAGCGGCGGGATGGTCAGCGTCACGACCGCGAGCCGGTGATAGAGATCCTCCCGGAATCGCCGGGCGCGGGCGGCCGCGGCCAGGTCCTCGTTGCTGGCGGTGACGATCCAGACGTCGACGGGCTCGCTCCGCGTACTGCCGAGACGCCGGACGGCGCGGTCCTCCAGCGCTTTGAGGAGCTTCGCCTGGAGGGCTTCCGGAAGGAGTCCGACCTCGTCCAGGAAGATCGTCCCGTGGTTCGCGGTCTGGAAGAGGCCGGCCTTGGGGTGTCGCGCGTCGGTGAAGGCGCCCCGCTCGTAGCCGAAGAGCTCGGCCTCGAGCAGGGTCTCGGGAATGGCCGCGCAGTTGACGTCGACGAAGGGGCCGGAGTTCCGCGGCCCGGTGCGGTGGAGGGCCCGCGCGAGCAGTCCCTTGCCCACTCCCGTCTCGCCCTGGATCAGGACCGGCGGCAGCCGGCCCCGCTCGGACTGCCGCTGGAGAAGCCGCGCCGCCGTCTCGCGGACCGCGACCATCCCCGGGCTCTCGCCGAGCAGCTCGGCCAGGAGAGATGGAGCCATGGAAGCGCTCATCCTACTCCCGTCGAGTGCCCATCCTCAACGGGGGTCAGGCCCAACCGGCCCCCAAGCCCAGCGAGGACTTGGCGGCGGATTTTCCCCCACTCCCGCGGTGCCACCACCCGGTGGGGCCAGCCTCCCACTGGCCGCGAGGCCCGTAACTCTCTTTCACAACTGTCTTTTGTGGGTGGCACCGGGGTTGCCCCACTACAGGTCGACAGCGACGGCGGGAAGCGTCGCCGAGGGGAGTGGGATGACCGGAACCGGGGTGGCGGTCGTGGACGAACCCGTGGTGGAGGCGACCATGCCGAGCATGTCGCGGGGGAAGCTCCTCGCGGGCGGGCTCGGCTTTCTCGTGCTGACGGTGGGCGCGTTCTGGTGGCTGTTCACGCGGGCGCCCGCCGGCTCCGCGGCTCCCCTCCTTGCGGACCTGCGCTGGGGCTACTTCGTGCTTCTACTCCTGGTCCTGCCCGTCGAGAGCCTGACGTCGGCGGCGCGCATCTGGTTGATCTGCCGCGTGCTCCACCCCGGCGTCTCGTTCTGGACGTGCCTCCGGTCCGAGTTCGTCAACGTCGCGATCTCGCTGCTCACGCCGTCCCAGTCCGGCGGCGGCCCGGGCCAGATCTACATCCTCAGCCGGTACGGCGGGGTGAGTGTCGGCACCGGGCTGACCGCGACCCTCCTCTCGTTCATGGGAACGATGGCGGGGCTGCTCCTGATGGGGCTCTACTCGCTGCTGGTCTCCGGGGTCGGGGCGAGCGGGCTCCTGTTCCTCGCCCCGGTGTGGACGCTGACGGCGATCGCCGCCGCTCTCTTCCTCGGAGCGATCTGGCCGGATCTCTGCCGTAGCGGGCTGGCTGCGCTCTCGCGGACGATCGGGCGCGTGCTGCGGCGGCCCGAGGCCGTCACCGACTGGTGGCCGCCGGGGGCGGCTCGCACGGGCCCCGCCGTCGACCGGATGGACGCCACGACGGCCCGACTCGTGGACCTCCTCTACACGTATCGCGAGGACGTCCGTCGCTTTCTCCGTCACGGCAAGGCGTGCTTCGTGGCGGTCTGCCTGCTCAGTGTCACGTTCCTCCTGGCGCGAGCCCTGATGCCCTATCTCTGTGCCCGGTTCCTCGGGGTGGAGGGCGGGACCCTGCGGCAGATCGTGGAGGCCCAGATGGCCCTCATCTTCCTGGTCTTCTTCGCCCCGACCCCGGGGGGTGCGGGCATCGCCGAAGGGGCCTCGCTCTCGATCATGTCGGACATCGTGCCCGCGGGCATCGCGCCTCACTACAACCTGCTCTGGCGATTCTCGACGGCCTACCTGGTCGCCCTGGTGGGCTTCCTGTGCCTGGGCCGGGCGCTCGCCCGGGACGCGTCGAGGATCACGCGCCGTCGACCCGTGCCGCGGTGACGCCGCGCGCGAATGGAGGGTTTGAGCCATGACCACCACCGACTTCGCCGTGCACCTGATCCTGGGTACCATCCTCATCATCGGGGGCTACCAGTTCTACTTCTGGTGCCAGCGAAACCCGCTGAGGCCGGCCCGCGAGCTCCGGCTGCCGCTCGATGACCGCATTCCCTTCCAGCCCGCGTGGGTCTGGATCTACAGCTTCCTCTACTACCCGGTCATCCTCTACACGACCTGGGTGGTCCAGTCGTCGCGCGAGTTCGTGTACCTCGCGGTGAGCTTTCTCGGCCTTCTCGCGATGCAGATGACCTTCTTCCTCCTCTTCCCGGTCGCCACGCCGGAATCCTGGCGGGCGAACAACAGCGGACGGACGTGGTCGGAGCGGTTCCTCGCGTTCGTCCAGCGGCTCGACGCCCGGTCGAACAGCTTCCCGAGCATGCACACGTCCGTGGCGACGCTGACCGCGCTCTATCTCCAGCCGCACCTGGGCACGTGGGTGTTCGCCTTTCCGACGGTGATCGGACTCTCGTGCCTCTTCACCAAGCAGCACTACCTGGTCGACCTGCCCGCCGGCGCTGCGCTCGGCTGGCTCGCGTATCGCTTCTTCGCCATCGCGTGAGGAGGGCCCAACCATGACCGTGCGCGAACGCACCGAAGCCCTGTTCGAGAAGCAGGTGGCCGAGCTCACCGCGTCCAGGGAGTTCCGGGCGCTCGAGAGCGGGACCGCCGCGCCCGCCGACTACGACCGGTTCCTGGCGGACGTCGTGCGGACGCACCTCAAGGCGACCGAGTACGTCGCCTTCCTCTGCGCGCTGGCGCCGCCCGCGACGAGCGAGAGCCGCCTGCGCAACCTCCTCGAGGAGGTCCATCATCCGGGTCTCCTGCGGCAGCTGGCCGTCGGCGCGGGGCTGGGCGACCGGCTCCCGGACCTGGAGGCCCAGGCCGCCGACGACCTCCGCCGTCTCGTGGTCGAGCCGGTGCTCTATCGGACCCTCGGCGAGGTCGGGCTCGCCGCGTTCTGCGAAGTGGTGGCCTTCGAGTTCATGCTGGCGCGCCAGGCGGGCCGGATCGGGGCCTTCCTGGCGTCCCACCGTGGGCTCGGGCCGGTGGCGCTCCGCTGGTGGACCGAGCACGCCGACGTGGACGTTCAGCACGCCGCCGAGGGGCTCGAGGACCTCGAGACCTACGCCCGCTACTACGACCTGGCGGACGAGGACGGGCTGGCCATCGCCGAGCTGACGCTGCGCGAGAACGTGTTCCTCCGGCGGTACTTCCGCGACCGCCCGCTCGGGGAGGCGCCAGCGATGCCAGGGGTGGTGGGGAGCACGCCGTGCGCCTCGTGAGCGCGACCGTCTACGTCCTCCGGATCCCGTTCCTCACGTCCGTTCGCCACAGCCTCGCCGGCCGGACGTGGAGCGACTCGGTGATCGTCCGGGTCCGGGACGCGGATGGCGCCGAGGGCTTCGGGGAAGCGGCTCCACGTCCCTACGTGACCGGCGAGACGCCCGCCGACGTCGTCGAGCACCTCGCGCGGGTCCTCTGGCCCGCCGTCCGGGGGACCCCGGAACCCGATCTTCGGGCTCCGGTCGATCTCGAGGCCGTGGAGCGACTCGTGCCCGACGGCGGGGCGGAGGTGGGGCGGCACCACGCCGCGCGCGCGGCGCTGGAGCTGGCGATCGTCGACTGGGCCCTCCGGCGTCGGGGCGCCTCCGCGGCCGACCTGCTCCCGCCCCGCCGAAGCCAGGTGGTCTACGGGGGGGTCATCAGCGCCGAGTCGCCGGACTCGGCCGCCCGGCAAGCGCGCTGGGCCCGGCTGGCGGGGCTTCGACAGGTGAAGGTCAAGGTCGGAGTCGGCGACGACGTCGCCCGCGTCCGGGCGGTCCGGGAAGTCCTGGACCCCGACGTGGTGGTCAGGGTCGACGCCAACGGCGCCTGGACACCGGCCGAGGCTCTGGCCACGATGGCCCGGCTCGTCCCGTGGGGCGTCGCCACCGTGGAGCAGCCGATCCCGCCCGGCTCCCCGGAGGTCCTGGCCCGGGTGCGGGCGGAGAGCCCGCTCCCTCTGATCGCGGACGAATCGGTGGTGACCCCGGCCGACGCGGACGCGCTGATCGCGGCCGGCGCGGTGGACGGTGTCAACGTGCGCGTGTCGAAGTGCGGCGGCTTCGCGCGATCCGTGGCGATCGCCCGTCGCGCGGCGGCGGCCGGGCTCGAGGTCCAGGTGGGGAGCCACGTGGGCGAGACCGCAGTCCTCGCGGCGGCCGGCCGGCACCTGGCGGCGGGACTCGAGACCACGGCCTTCGTCGAGGGGTCCTACGGCACGCTCCTGCTCGTGGAGGACGTGTCGGACGACGGCCTCCGGTTCGGGCATCGGGGCGAGGCGCCGCTGCTGACGGGTCCGGGATGGGGCGTGCGGGTGCGCGTCGACCGGCTCCGCCGTCATGCCCAGGCCGTCGTCGAGCTGGCGGCGTGACGAGGAGGCTTTGATGGGTGCACTGCTCGGGGCCGGGCTTCGACTCCGGGAGTGGGCGCGCGCCGCGCGCTTCGAGCGAGCCATCGAGCGGCCCGATCGCGCGCAGACGACGGCGCTGCGGGCGCTCCTCCAGCGGAATGCGCGCACGGCCTTCGGGCGGGAGCACGGATTCGGCGCGATCCGGACCGCGGGCGAGTATGCGCGCGCCGTGCCGCTGCGCGACTACGAGGGCTTCCGGCCGTACGTGCGGCGCATCGTGGCCGGGGAGCCGGCCGTCCTCACCGCCGAGCCGGTGGCAGCGTTCGTGACGACCAGCGGGACTACAGGGGAGCCCAAGCTCGTCCCGGTGACGGCATCCTGGCTCGCCCGGATGGGCGCCCTCGTGCGGCTCTGGATGCTGCGCGCGCTGCGGGACCACCCGACGCTGCTCGACGGGGCGACCCTGACGATCGTGAGCCCGGCGATCGAGGGATACACGGCGACGGGCGTCCCCCTCGGCGCCATGTCCGGCCTCCTCCAGCGCGGCCTTCCGTCTCTGGTCCAGCGCGGACAGGCCGTCCCGTACGGCGCCCACCTGATCGCGGATTGCGAGGCCCGCGCCTTCGTCTTCCTGCGCCTCGCCCTCGGCCGGGAGGTGTCGGCGATCGGCACACCCAATCCCACGACACTCGTCCGGCTCGCGGAGGTCGCCCGGCAGCAGACCGACCCCCTGCTTCGCGCGATCCACGACGGCACCCTGGGGATCCCCTGGCCGGCCGTCCGGGAGGAGCCGGGCTGGGACACGCGGGCCACCCGACGGGCTCTCGCGGCCCGGCTGGGGCCGGATGCCGCTCGGGCGCGCGCGCTGACCGCGGTCGCCCGCCGGCACGGGACGCTCCGGCTCGGGGACGTGTGGCCCGCGCTCGCGCTCATCGGCTGCTGGCTCGGCGGGCACGCGGGGCGCCACGCGGAGCGGTTGCCGGCGGACTACGGGGACGTACCGCTGCGCGACCTTGGCCTGGTGGCGAGCGAGGGGCGGCTGACGCTCCCCCTGGCCGACGGCTCGCCCGCGGGTGTCCTGGTCGTCGATTCGGGCTTCTACGAGTTCATTCCCGAGGAGGCGATGGACGCCGCCACGCCTCCGGTCTTCCTCGCGCACGAGCTCGAGGTGGGACGCCGCTACGACGTCGTGCTCTCCGGGGAGAACGGACTCTACCGCTACGACCTGAACGACATCGTGGAGGTGCGCGGCTTCCACGGCCGGACCCCGCTGGTGGCCTTCGTCCGAAAGGGCCGGGACATGACGAGCATCACCGGGGAGAAGCTCCACCTGAACCACGTGCAGGCCGCCGTCCGGGAGGCGGAGGACGTGACCAAGGTGAAGGTCTGGCAATTCCGCCTGATTCCGGACGTCGACGCCTGGCGTTACGACCTGCTAGTCGAGCCGAGCGGCGTCGGCCTCGACGAGATCGGGGCCGCAGCGTTCGCGCGGGCGGTCGACGAGGCGCTCGCCCGGGTCAACGGGGAGTATGCGGCGAAGCGACGATCGCGCCGGCTCGGACCGCCCCGTCTCTCCGTCATGCGGCCGGGATGGGCCGAGCGACAGTGCCGGGCCGAGTTCGCCCGCGGTCGGCGCGAGGTACAGCACAAGTGGCCCGCGCTCCGACCGGAGTGGGATGAGGAGAGCCGTCGCGAGGTCGTTCGCACGTGGGAGGGGAGGGCGGAATGACGAGCGAGATGGCACGACGGGCGGGTCAAGCGCTCCTCTTGTGGGGGGCCGTCGGCGGGCCGATCCTCCTGTGGTGGCCGGGGGCGCTGCGGCTGCCCGCGCTCTGGGCCGTCGTTGCCCTCGGCGTCCTGACGAACGCGCTCCAGCCCTCCTACCGCTTCCGGGACACGACGCGGTCGCCGGAGGATCGCGGCACCTTCCGCCAGATCATGCTCACCGTCTATGCGAGCCAGGCGGCCGCACTGATCGAGCTGGTGCTCCGTCGGCCGGCGCGGCTCCCCTTCGACGTGCTGGGGTGGGGCGCGCTCCTTGCCATGGGCGCGGGCCTCGCGCTCCGGACGTGGGCGGTCGCCACCCTCGGCGGCTGGTTCACGCTGCGAGTTGGCGTGAAGTCCGGGCAGCGCCTGGTCCAGAGAGGTCCGTACCGCCTGATCCGCCACCCGAGCTACGCGGGTGCCTTCCTCGCCCTCGTCGCGAGCGCGGTCCTCCTGCGCGCCTGGGTGGCGGCCGCGCTCGGCGCGGTGGCGCTGTACGGGGCCTTCCGGCGCCGGATCCACCACGAGGAGCGGGTGCTCGCGGGGGGCCTGCCGGACTACCGGGCATACATGGCGCGGACCGGGGCGCTCGTGCCGCGCGTCGGCCGTCCGGCGGCTCGCCGCCCTGGTGGCCCTGGTGTGCGCCGCTCTGTTGGCCAGCGCGTGACGCGCGGCTAGCGGAGGAGGAGCCCCGCGTACCCGACGACGGCGCCGTAGTCGCCCGACGCCTCGCCGGAGGTCCTGTGGCGCACGAGCTCGACCTCGCGGACCCCGAGCGCCGGCGCGGCATGGAGGAGCGCCAGCGTCGGCGCGACGCCGCACATCGAGATGTCGTGGCGCCGGACCGCGCGCCAGAGCGCCTCGGGATCGAGAGCGCGGATGGCGTCGATCGCGAGCCGGTCTTTCCGCTCCGTCTCGGGCTGGCTCTCGTAGTGATTCAGGTCGGTCGAGTCGACGAGGAGCACCGGCTCGGACCAGCGCGCCACGACCCCGGCGATGGCCTGCCCGATCGCCAGGGAGAATCCGGGGTCCTCGCGGCCGAGGAGCACCGGCACGATCGCGAGCGATGGCTGACGCCGGTGGAGGAAGGGGAGCTGCACCTCCAGGCTGTGCTCCGGACGGTGCGCGTCGGGGTCATCGCGGAGCTCGTCCGATCCCGCGAGGAGGGCTGCCGCCAGCTCGGCGGCGATCGGGACGTGGCCTCCTGGATGCGCCCAGGCGCCCTGGCTAAACAGCGCGGCGGGCGCGCCCGCGCCGTGGTGGTTCGGTCCGACGAGGATGACGAGGCGGGGCACCGCCACCGCCGCGTACGTCTCGCCCGCCACGGCGCCGGAGTAGGTCCAGGCCGCGTGCGGCACGACCACCGCGCGGGCCGGGGCCGCCGCGCCTGGCGGCAGGAGCCGCGCCAGCTCGGCCTCCATCGCCTCCCGGCGGCGGGGGTAGAAGCTGCCCGCGACCGCCGGCACGCGGACAGTCTCCACCAACCTTGGAGCTCCTCCGTGGGAGACGACCCCGGGGCCCTCTCGCGTCACCGCCGAAAGGCGCCCGGCTCTCAGACGCCCTCCGACCGGGCGCCCCGGGGAGGGCGAGGCGGGCGCTAGTCCCGGAAGTGGCAGGACACCCAGTGCCCCGAGGCTCCCTGTTTGAGGGCCGGCTCCTGGTCCTGACAGATCCCCGGCACCTGCCGGATGCGGCAACGCGTGTGGAAGTGGCAGCCGGCGGGCGGCCGGATGGGGCTCGGGACGTCGCCTTCGAGGAGGATCCGTTGGCGCCTGACCTCCGGGTCGGGGATCGGCACGGCCGAGAGGAGGGCCTCCGTGTAGGGGTGGCGCGGGTTCGAGTAGAGGTCCTTCGCCGACGCGATCTCGGCGATCTTCCCGAGGTACATGACCGCTACGCGGGTGCTGATGTGCTCGACGACCGAGAGGTCGTGGGCGATGAAGAGGTACGTCAGGTTGAACTGTTTCTGGAGGTCCTCGAGGAGGTTGATCACCTGCGCCTGGATCGAGACGTCGAGGGCGGAGACCGGCTCGTCGCAGACGATCAGCTTCGGGCTGACGGCGAGCGCCCGGGCAATCCCGATCCGCTGCCGCTGGCCGCCCGAGAACTCGTGCGGGTAACGGCGCATGTGGTCCGCGTGGAGGCCGACCGTCTCCAGGAGGTGGGCGACCTTCTCCTCACGCTCGCGGCGGGTCTTGGCCAGCTTGTGGATGATGAGCGCCTCGCCCACGATCGAGCCGACGGTCATCCGCGGGTTCAGCGACGCGTAGGGATCCTGGAAGATGATCTGCAGGTCGCGCCGGAGCGCCCGGAGCGACCGCTTGTCCATGGTCGTGACATTCTTCCCCTCGAACCAGACCTCACCCGAGGTCGGCTCGATCAGGCGGAGGATGCACCGGCCGGTGGTCGACTTGCCACAGCCCGACTCGCCGACGAGCCCGAGCGTCTCGCCGGCGTTGATGTCGAACGAGATGCCGTCGACCGCGTGGACGCGCGCGACCTCCCGTGAGAAGAGGCCGCCCTTGATCGGGAAGTACTTGACCAGGTTCTTGACCCGCAGCAGCGGCTCGGCCATCGTCGTCTCCTCGCTAGTACAGCCAGCACGCCACCTTGTGGCCCGGTTTGACTTCCTTGAGCGGCGGTTCCTTCTCCGTGTACATGGGCTTGACGAACTGACACCGCGGGGCGAACCGGCAGCCGTCCGGAAGATTCAGAAGGCTCGGGACGACACCGGGGATCGCCTCGAGCCGCTTCTTCTGCGTCGCGGCGGTGTCGATCCGCGGGATCGAGCGGAGGAGGCCCTGCGTGTACGGGTGGAGGGGTTCCTTGAAGAGCTCCTTGACCGGGGCTTCCTCGACCACCTTCCCGGCGTACATGACCATGACCCGCTGGGCGGTCTCGGCGATGACGCCCATGTCGTGCGTGATCAGCAGGACCGCCATGCCGAACTTGGCCTTGAGCTCGTTGAGCAGCTCGAGGATCTGCGCCTGGATGGTCACGTCGAGGGCGGTGGTCGGCTCGTCGGCGATCAGGAGCTTCGGGTTGCACGAGAGCGCCATCGCGATCATCACGCGCTGGCGCATGCCGCCCGAGAGCTGATGCGGGTACTCCTTGACGCGCCGCTCGGGGTTCGGGATGTGGACGATCTTGAGCATCTCCACGGTCTTGTCCATCGCGGCCCGGCGCCCGAGCCCCTCGTGCAGGCGGATCGCCTCGGCGATCTGCTCCCCGATCGTGAAGACGGGGTTCAGAGAGGTCATCGGCTCCTGGAACACCATCGCGATCTCCTTGCCCCGGACCTTCCGCATCTGGGCCGGGGGCAGGGTGACCAGATCGCGACCCCCGTAGAGCATCTGGCCCTGGACGATCTTCCCGGGCGGCATCGGGATGAGCTTCATCACCGACAGCGCCGTGACGGTCTTGCCGCAGCCGGACTCGCCCACCACGCCGAGCGTCTCGCCCTTGTCGATGTGGAGGTCAATGCCGTCCACCGCGCGGACGACGCCTTCTTCGGTGAAGAAGTGCGTCTTCAGGCCCTTGATCTCAAGCAGCCGCTCGGCCATGAGAGCTCCTTCTCAGCAGCCTGCCATGATTTCGTGGATCGCGCAGGGGAGGAGGGCGTCGCGCATTCCGGGCCTCAGGCGCCGCGGGCGGCTTGCCGCTCGCGCGCTCGGCGTGACCACTCGCTCGCGGGGAATTCGTCGACCAGGCGCTTCAGGACGGACGCCGCCTCGTCCGAGCGCCCGAGGCGGATCAGGGCGTCAGCCTTCTGATAGAGGGCCTCGGGCGCGGCCTGCGTCCGCGCGTAGTCCCGGATCACCGTGTCGAACCGCGGCAGCGCGGCCTCGTACTTCCCTTGACGCATGTAGAACGCCGCGATCCACAGCTCCTTCTGGGCGAGCCGGAGCCGACACGCCTCGATCTTGACGATGGCGTCCGGGGCGTACCGGCTCTCGGGGTAGAGGCGGATCAGCTTCTGGAACTCGGCCAGCGCCTGGGCCGTGATCTTCTGGTCCCGCTCCAGGGTCGGCATCTGGTCGAAGTAGGACCGCGCGAGCCGGTACTGGCCGAGGTCGGCGATCTGGTGGCTGGGGTAGAGGGTGACGAACGCCTCGAACTCCGGGCCGGCCTTCTCGAAGTCCTTGCTGCGGAACAGAGTCTCTCCGACCAGGAAGCGGGCGACGGGCGCCAGGTCCGACTCGGGATGGCGCTCGACCAGCCACGAGAACTGCTCGTGGGCGGCCGGGTACTTCTCCTGGAGAAGGAGCCGCTCCCCGTCCTCGTAGAGCTTCGCGGCGGGCGCGAGGGTGGTCGGACGGCCGCTGAGGAGGCCGCAGCCGGAAAGAAGGAAGACGACGGCAGCGGCACCGAGTGCCCCTCGCCGGAACGGCCATCGCCTCGAGTCGCTTGAGCGCCTGGGGATGAGCACGCGCCTCCCGTGCGGTGAGTACGGTATCCTAGGGGCGGCCTCCGATCAAGTCAAGGGCAAAGTCGCGCATTTTCCGGCCTTGCGAGGACTCTGGCGCCTGAGGTATATGGGCGGAAGACGGTGTTCGACGTCGGCTCCACCACCTCAGCCCGCCATCCTCTATTATCATGGGACGTGGGGGCCGGGGAGGGAGCCGGACCGGCTCGAGTGGCAGGACCGGCCACGCCGGAGGAGGCCCCCGGATGGCAGGCATGAGGCACGGGCATCGGTTGATCGCTTGGCTGGTCGGCGCCGTGGTCCTCGCGGCGAGCCTCGCCGGCTGCGTCGGCGCGCCCCGGACGGGCCGCGGCGGATGAAGCCCGAGGACTTCAAGAGGCTTGCCGGCCCGTGGCGGGGGACCTCCAACGTCCAGGGGGAGGTCTCGCAGAACGTGGAGGGCGTCATCTACGAGAACGGGTCCTTCTACATCGTTCAGCGCCGGTCACCCGGGAACCAGATGCCGGGACAGATGGATGAAGGTCGTTGACGGAGATGTCCTCTACGACACGCCGACGTCAGAGGGCAAGATGACGTTCCAGGAGGCCGGATCCGTCTGGGTCTGGCGATGGCAGGGCAAGACCAAGTTCGGCGACCGTGCCGTGACGCACGAACTCCGGAAGCCAAAGTGACGCCCCTGGTCCCAGGAGGACCGTAGATGAAGCTGACCGGCATCCCGCGTGCGTCCCACACGCCTCGCATGGCTCGGATCAAGCAGCAGTTCGCGGGCCCGATGCTCCAGGACATCCCGGCCTCGGTGCGGCTGACGCTCGGGAGCCTCGCGCTGCCGATCAAGGCCGGCCAGAGCGTGGCGCTGGCAGTCGGGAGCCGCGGCATCGTGAACATCGACGCGATCGCCAAGGCCGCGGTGGAGCACGTGAAGGCCCTCGGCGCGAAGCCGTTCATCTTCCCCGCGATGGGGAGCCACGGCGGCGGCACCGCGGAGGGCCAGCGCTCCGTGCTCGAGCACTACGGCATCACCGAGGCGACGATGGGGTGTCCGGTCCGGGCGACGATGGACGTGGTCCAACTCGGCGAGGCGCTCGGACTGCCCGTCTGGCTCGATCGCCACGCGGCGGAGGCCGACTGGATCGGCATCATCAACCGCGTCAAGCCTCACACCGACTTCGTCGGCGGGATCGAGTCGGGTCTCTTCAAGATGATGACGATCGGCGTCGGCAAGCATCGCGGCGCCGTCCAGGCCCACCGTGCGGCCGTGCGGCATCGGTACGAGCCCATGGTGGTGGCGTTCGGGCGCGAGGTGCTCCGGAAGGCCCGGATCGCCTTCGGGCTCGGCATCGTCGAGAACGGGTACGACGAGACGGCCCTGGTCCAGGCGTTTCTGCCCGCAGACCTGGAGTTCGGCGAGCGGGAGCTCCTGCGGAAGGCCAAGAGCTGGATGGCGCGGCTTCCGTTCGAGCAGATCGACCTCCTCATCGTCGACGAGATGGGCAAGGACATCTCGGGCTCGGGGATGGACTCGAACATCATCGGCCGCCACGGGACGTTCTTCGAGCCGCCGTACACCAGCCCCAAGGTCACGTTCATCGTGGTCTGCGACCTGACGGCGCATACCTACGGCAACGCGATCGGGATCGGGAGCGCCGACTTCGCGACGCGTCGGTTGGTCGACAAGATCGACTGGGAAGCGACGTACGTCAACGGGCTCACCGCCTGCTCTCCGGCCGGGTGCAAGATGCCGGCGACGCTCGACTCGGCCCAGGAGGCGATCGCGATCGCGCTGTCCTGCCTCGGGCTCGACCGAGCGGAGGACGCCCGCGTCGTGCGGATCAAGAACACACTCAAGATCACCGAGGTGGACGTCTCGGAGAGCCTGCTCCCCGAGGTCGCCAAGCGGGACGATCTCTCGCAGGTCGGCGACCCTGCGCCGATCGCCTTCGACGCGACAGGCTGTCTCCAGCCGTTCTGACCTGGGAGTCAGACCTTGACTTCTAAACACTCGCTCCCGGTCGCCGGGCTCCTGGCCCCGGCCCCCGGACGGAGTTGTTAAGAAGTCAAAGTCTGACCCCGTCAGTGGGCGTTGGGGCCGTCGAGAATCTTCTCCATGACGATCGTGTCCACCCAGCGCCCGTCCAGGCGCCCCTGCTCGCGGTAGACCCCCACGTCGCGGAACCCCGCGCGTCGGTAGGCGCGCATGCCCGCCTCGTTCCACGGGAACGCCGCGAGGACGAGCTTGTGGTAGCCGAGCTCGCGCGCCCGCGCGACCAGCGCCTCGAGGAGCCGTCGCCCCACACCCCGCCCGCGCCAGTCCCGCTCGACGTAGAGCGAGAGATCGGCCACGTGGTCGTAGGCGCGGCGGGCGTTGAAGACGTTGAGGCTCGCCCAGCCGACCACCACGCCGTCGCCTTCGGCGACCAGCACGGGATGACGCGGGCCGCGCGCCCCGAGCCACTGAGCGCGCTCCTCGGGCGTACGCTCCTCCGTCTCGAGCGTCGCCACGCGGTCCTGGATCCCCTGGTTGTAGATCCGGCAGATCGCGGCGGCGTCGACGCCGGTCGCCCCCCGGATCCGGGTCGGCTCGACCGTCACGGGACCACCGGAGCGACGGGAGTCATGATGGCGGCCAGGTCGGAAACTTCGCGGACGACGGAAGGGGATCGGTGCGCCCGGGCGTGACGCCCGGCGCTCGGCTAGCGACGGCGGGCCGCGCCCCCGCGCCCGGTCCCGGGCCAGAAGGGCTCGTCCACCCCCGGGATGCAGGCGGGCATGACGCTGATGTAGACCCCGCGCCCGACCGGGGTGGTGGCGGAGGGCCATCGGCTCGTGCCGGCGCCGGTCGGCGCCTTGACGCGCTCCATCTCTCCGGTCTCGACGAAGGAGCCCTGGCCCACCGACAGGGCACGGATCGACAGCACCAGCGGCAACTCCCCCTGGGCGGGGGCGCTCGGGGCAGGAGGCGTACCCTGCGCCGTCGTCGGGTCGCTGCCGGCAGACCCGGCCCCACCCAGGAGCGTCGCGACGAAGAGCACAGCGACGAACGGCCATTGACGTCGCATGCTTCGACCGTACCCCCTACGCGCCGGACCTGTCAAGCTGACCGTCCTTCCTGTCGTGGGCGCGAGGGCCCACGGTCCCGGTGACCGCCCCCGAGGAGGGCCATGACGCGAGCCCTCCGGGACTTGCGCGCGAACGCGCTAGAATCGTCGCACCCGTACCCGGAGGGAGAGCGCATGGATGGCTCCGAAGACCTCCGCCGACCCTACCGTGAGACGGCCATCGTGTGCGGCGCCATGGTGGCGTCGGTCCTGATCTACGCTGTCGTCGTCGAGGTGCTGCGGACGCAGCGGCCCCCGGGTGGCGTGGTCACGGGGGCGAACGCCGACCTCCTCCGGTACGCGTTCTACCTCCTGGCCGGAATCGAGGGGCTCGCCATCCCCTTCGTCCGGCGCGCGGTCGAGGCGGGGCCCACGGTTCGGGGGAGCATCCTCGCCCGGCTGCGGACGGGCGCCCTGGTGGCGGCCTCGCTCGCCGAGGCGGCGGCGGTGATGGGTCTCGTGCTCTTCGTGCTCGCGGGCCGCCGCCTCGACTTCTACCTCCTGGCCGGCTGGTCGCTCCTCCTCCAGCTGTTCCACTTCCCTCGGCGGGAGCGCTGGGAAGAGGCGGCACGGACGGCGGCGCACCGGCGCGGCTGAGGCGTAGGTCTCGCGGCGGGGTCGGGCCCTGGGATGGACGGCACGCCCCGTTGCCGGGCCCCGCTCCGTACGCCATAATGGCCCGCACATCGAGGAGGCGACAGGATGGAGCTCGGGAAGACGCCCAAGGAGATCCGGCAGGCCATCCGCCAGGGGCGCTACGCGGGGGGCACCGCCGGGCTCGCGCCCGGATACGTGCAGGCGAACCTCGTGATTCTCCCGAGGGCGCAGGCGTACGACTTCCTGGTTTTCTGCCAGCGCAATCCCCGGCCGTGCCCCCTGATCGAGGTCACGGACCCGGGCAATCCCGAGCCCGCCGGCGTCGCGGCCGGCGCCGACCTCCGGACGGACGTCCCCAAGTACCGGATCTACCGGGACGGCCGCCTCACCGCCGAGGTGACCGACATCACGAGTGAGTGGCGCGACGATTTCGTCGCCTTCCTCCTCGGCTGTTCCTTCACGTTCGAGTCGGCGCTTCTCCAGTCCGGCGTGCCCGTTCGCCACATCGAGGAGCAGCGGATCGTCCCGATGTTCCGGACGAACCTCGCGTGCCGTCCGGCGGGGGTCTTCCGCGGGCCCATGGTCGTGTCGATGCGCCCGATTCCGGCGCCGCTCGTGCCACGGGCCGTGACCGTCACGGCGCGCTATCCCATGGCCCACGGCGCGCCAGTCCACGTGGGCGACCCGGCGCTGATCGGCGTCAGCGACGTGATGAAGCCGGACTGGGGCGAGCCCCCCACGCTCCTGGCCGGCGAGGAGCCCGTCTTCTGGGCGTGCGGCGTGACGCCGCAGGCGGTGGCGCTCGAGGCCAAGCCGCCCCTCGTGATCACGCACGCCCCCGGCCACATGTTTGTCACGGACCTCCCGGATCACGCGCTCGCGGCGCTCTAGCCGCACCCCGGTTCCGCTTCTTCCTCCGTCGATGGGCCTCTACCCGGCGCCGCGCCTGCTCCCCGCGGGGGACGGCGCGGTCTCAGTCGAGCTCGGCGACGAGATCTCCCGTGAGGCGAACGCGCGCGCGCTCACGCTCGAGCGTCTGCTCCTCGACGCGCGGCTGCCGGGCCTGGGCGACACGGTGCCCACGTTCCGAGCGCTGCTGGTCCAGTACGATCCTCTTGTCCTCCCGTGGGCGACGCTTCAGGCGCGGCTCCTCCAGCTGGCGGCCCGGCTCGCCGAGGCGCCGCCGCCGCCGGGCCGCGGGGTGGAGCTGCCCTGCGCCTACGGCGGGGAGCACGGTCCCGACCTCGAGGAGGTGGCCCGCCGGCTCGCGCTGACCCCCGCGGAGGTCATCGCGCTCCACACCGGGGCCGAGCACTACGTGTACTTCGTCGGCTTCACGCCGGGCCTGCCCTACATGGCCGGCCAGCCGGCGCGGCTGACCATCCCGCGCCTCGATCGGCCCCGGGCGAAGACGCCCGCCGGCAGCGTCGGGATCGGCGGGACGCAGACCTCCATCTACTCGGTGGAGAGTCCCGGTGGTTTCTGGCTGCTCGGCCGGACCCCGCTCCGGCTCTACGATCCGGCGGCGCCCGAGCCAATCCTCCTCCGCGCCGGCGACCGTGTCCGCTTCCGGCCCATCGAGGCCGCGGAGTTCGACCGGATTGCCGAGCGAGTCGCGGCCGGGTCATACCGCCCCCGGATCGAGGAGGGGGAGTGACGCGTCGACGCGTTGGGCCGGGGCTGCTGCTGCTCGGTGTCCTCGCCAGTGGGTCGCCAGCCACGGCCCAGCCAGCGGTGCGAGTGGCGACGGTCGGGCTGCTGTGCGTCGGGGCTTGTCCCACGCCCCCGTTCGAGGTGGGCTTGCCGGCGTTCGTGACCACGCTCCGCGAGGCGGGGTACGTGGACGGCCAGAACGTGGTGCTCGATCCGAGAGGCATTGGTGATACGCCGGAGCAGCTGCCGATGCTCGCGGCGCGACTCACCCGTCGCAAGGTCGATGCCATCCTCGCAATGGGCGCGGCCGCGGTCCTCGCTGCGAAGCGGACCACCACCACGGTGCCCGTCGTCATGCTCAACGTGCCGAACGCGCTCGAGCTGGGACTGGTCGCGAGCCTTGCGCGTCCGGGCGGGAACGTCACGGGTGTGACCTTCCCGCTCGCGGAGCTGTCCGCGAAGCACATCGAGCTCCTCAAGCAGATCGCGCCCGCCCCGACGTGGGTGGCGATGCTCTGGAATCCGGCGACCCCGTATGCCGACCTCGCGCGCCGGCACATCGAGGCGGCCGCCCGGTCGGTGGGCTTGCCGGTGCGTCCCCCCAGATCAGGGGGGCGGGAGACCTGGACCACGCGCTCGCGGCGTTTGTGCGGGAACGGGGTGGCGCTCTGCTGGTCGTGGAGGACGTTGCGTTGACCCTCTTGCGAAGCCGGATCAACGCCTTCGCACTCAAGGAGCGGCTACCGGTCATGGCCTGGTCGCGAGAGTTCGCGGCCGGGGGCGGTCTCATCTCCTATGGTCCCAGTCGCGACGAGATGCATCGACTCGCAGCGACCGTGGTCGCCAAAGTCCTGCAGGGCAGGCGCCCGGCCGACATCCCGGTCGAGCAGCCCACACGGTACGAGCTGATCGTGAACCTGGCGACCGCCCGGGCCATCGGCGTGACGATCCCGTCGTCCGTGCTCGCGCGCGCCGACGAGGTCGTGCAGTGACCACACTGTTCGTCGTCGAGCCGGGTCTCCTGACCACGGTCCAGGATCTCGGGCGCTTCGGCTACCAGCGCGTCGGCGTCCCCCCGTCGGGGCCGATAGACCGCGCCGCCTTCGCGGTCGCCAACCGGCTCGTCGGGAACGCCGTCGACGCGGCGGCGCTCGAGTGCACCCTCAAGGGGCCGCGGCTCGAGGTGCGGCAGCCGGCCGTCGTCGCCGTGACGGGCGCTCCGATGGGCTTCACGGTCAACGGCCAGGAGGCCCCGAGCTGGACCGCCGTCCGCGTCCGGCCGGGCGACGTCCTCGGGTTCCAGATGGCGAGCGCCGGCTGCCGCGCGTATCTGGCCGTGGCGGGCGGCATCGACGTCCCGCTGGTCCTGGGCTCCCGGGCGACCTACCTCCGCGGGCGGCTCGGCGGGCTCGGCGGCCGGGCGCTCCAGAAGGGCGACGCGCTCCCGGTGGGAGCGCCGCGACCGGGAGCCGCGCGAGAGGGCCGGGCGGTCCCGCCGGCCCTCCGGCCCGCGTACCCCGCGGCGCGGGAGTGCCGCGTGATCCTGGGTCCGCAGGACGACCGCTTCACGCCCGAGGGGATCCGGGCGTTCCTCGAGGGTCCTTACGACGTCACCCCGCAGGCTGACCGGATGGGGTATCGTCTGAAGGGCCCCAAGATCGTGCACGCGCGCGGGCATGACATCGTGTCGGACGGCATCCCGCTGGGCGGGATCCAGGTCCCGGGCGAGGGGCAGCCGATCGTGCTCCTGGTCGACCGCCAGACGACCGGCGGCTACACGAAGATCGCCACCGTGATCGGCGTGGACATCGGCGCGATCGGGCAGACGCGGCCGGGTCAGCGAGTGCGCTTCCGGCAGGTGACCCTGGAGGAGGCGCACGCCGCGCTCGCCGCCGAGGCGGCCTGGCTCGCCCGCGCCGTCGCCGAGGCCGTGGACGGATGAGTCGAACCCGCGACGCCACGAAGGCCGGCCCGGTGGCGCCGAGAGGAGTGACGCGATGGCCAGCGTGATCGACCTCAATTGCGACATGGGCGAATCCTACGGGCGGTGGACCCTCGGGGCCGACGAGGCCATCATGCCGTACATCACCTCGGCCAACATCGCGTGCGGGTTCCACGGCGGCGACCCCCACGTGATCCGGAAAACCGTCGCGCTCGCGCTCCAGCACGGGGTCGCGCTCGGGGCACACCCCTCGCTGCCGGATCTCATGGGATTCGGGCGGCGCGTGATGGACGTGACGCCGGCCGAGCTGCGGGACTACGTCTGCTACCAGACCGGTGCCGTCCGCGAGTTCTGCCGCGCGGCCGGCGCCGACCTCCAGCACGTCAAGCCCCACGGCATCCTCTACACGATGGCCGAGCAGCAGGAGGCCATCGCCGAGGCGATCGGGCAGGCCGCCCGGGACTCGGGCGCGCAGCTGATCCTCATGACGCTCGCCTCGGGGAAGTACGACGCTCACTGCCGGAAGATGGGGATCCGCGTCGCCTCGGAGGGGTTCGCCGACCGCGCCTACGAGGTGGATGGCCAGCTGGTCTCCCGGCGCAAGGCCGGCGCCCTCATCACGGACCCGGCCCGGGCGGCCGCCCAGGCCGTGCGCATGGCGGCCGAGGGTAAGGTCCGGACGATCGACGGCGTCGACATCGACCTCTCGGTCCAGACCATCTGTTGTCACGGCGACACGCCGGGCGCGGAGCGCATCGTGCGCGCGGTCCGCGAGGGGCTCGAGGCGGTCGGGATCGAGGTGCGGCCGCTGCGGGACTGGCTCCCGTAGCGTGGCGCCCGCCCGGCAGTACGACGTCGTGACGTTCGACTGCTACGGCACGCTCGTCGACTGGGAGGGCGGGCTCGCCACGGCGCTGATGCGCGCGGCGTGGGCGGACGGCGTGCGGCTCGAGCGGTCGGCCGTCATCCGCGCCTACATGGCCGTGGAGCGGGAAGTGGAGGCCGGCGCCTACCGGCGGTACCGCGAGGTGCTGGCGGCATCGGCCTCCGGCGTCGCGGCCCGCCTCGGCTGGCGGCTTGATCCCGCGCGGGCGGGGTTCCTCGCCGACAGCCTGGCCGGGTGGGTCCCGTTCCCCGACACCAACGTGGCCCTCGAGCGTCTCCGCGCGGCCGGCTACGAGCTGGGCATCCTGTCGAACATCGACGACGACCTCCTCGCGGGGACGCGCCGGCACTTCACCGTGAACTTCGAGCTCATCGTCACCGCCCAGCAGGTCGGGGCATACAAGCCCGCGCCGCCGCACTTCGAGGCCGCGCGTCGGGCGATCGGCTCGCGCCGCTGGCTCCACATCGGCCAGGGCTACTTCCACGACATGGTACCGGCACGGACTCACGGCATCCCGAACGCCTGGATCAACCGCAACGGCGAGGCGCCCGAGGATGGGGGCCAGGCCGACCGGGAGTTCCCGACTCTTCGCGAGCTGGCCGACTGGCTGGCCCCGGCCCGATGACGGCGTAGGGACGGCGCGATGGCCCGCTGTCACGAGCTGCTCCACGGTGCGATCGACCTCCACACGCACTCGTCCCCGTCGTTCTTCGACCGGCTGCTCGACGATGTCGGGCTCGCCGAGCAGGCCCGCGCCGCCGGGATGCGGGCCGTTCTCTACAAGGCCCACGAGCAGGACACGACGGGGCGGGCGGCGCTGGTGCGGCGCGCGGTGCCCGGCATCGAGGCCTTCGGCGGGGTGGTCCTAACCACGTGGTCGGCGGCCTCAACCCGGCGGCGGTGGACGCGTCGGTCAAGCTCGGCGGACGCATGGTCTGGATGCCGACCATGTCGGCGCAGCACCACATCGCCTTCTTCGGCGGCAGCCACTTCGGCACGGGGATGAAGGGGAAGACCCCGGCCGCCGGCCCGCCGCAGGGTCTGACGGTGCTCGACGGGACGGGCGGGCTGCGCCCGGAGGTCCGGGAGATCCTCCAGTTGATCGCCGCGGCGGGCATCTGCCTGTCGACCGGGCATCTCTCCCTCGCGGAAATCCGGGCCCTGGTCCCGGCGGCCCGCGCCGCCGGCGTTTCCCGGGTCCTCGTCACGCATCCGGACCTCAAGCTGTCCGGCATCGAGGTGGCGGACCAGAAGGCGCTCGCCGACGCGGGCGCGATCCTCGAGAAGGACGTCAACACGCTCGGGCCGCCCTGGCACTCGACGACGCTCGAGGCGATCGTCCACTCGATCCGCGAGGTGGGGCCGGCCCGGTGCGTCCTCGCCACCGACTACGGGCAGCTCCACAGCCCGGCCCCGGTGGAGGGGCTCCGGATCTTCGTCCAGCTCTGCCTCGAGCAGGGGATCTCAGAGGCGGAGATCCGCACGATGGTCGCCGACAACCCGGCGCGGTTGCTCGGCCTCGACTGAGCCCGCCGCCGGCGACGATCGGCTGGCGCCGGGCGGGAGGGGGTGCCACGATGGCACAGAAGGCCGTCGAGCTTATCCTGATGCGGCAGCTCGCGAGCTACCTCGCGATGCCGATCTTCCTCGTCGACCCCGAGGGAAACCTCCTCTACTACAACGAGCCCGCGGAGCGGCTTCTGGGGCGCCGGTACGACGAGACCGGCGAAATGCCGCGCGCCGAGTGGTCGACGGTCTTCACGCCGACGGCCGAGGATGGGAGCCCGATCCCGCCGGAGGAGGTGCCGCTCTCGATCGCCCTCCTGAAGTGGCACGCCGCCCACCGCGCGCTCGCCATCCGGGGCCTCGACGGCGTGACCCGACGTATCGCCGTGACCGCCTTTCCCCTCGAGGGCCAGGGGGGGCGGCGTCTTGGTGCCGTCGCCATATTCTGGGAGGAGCGGCCGTCGTGAGGCTCACGCTCTGGGGTACGCGCGGCTCGCTGGCCGCCGCTGGGCCCGAGACGGTGCGCTACGGCGGCAACACGTCCTGCGTCGAGGTTCGGTCCGTCGACGGCAGCGTGCTCATCCTCGACGCCGGCACGGGCATGCGACGCCTGGGCGGGACGCTCCGGGGCGAGGACCGCCGCGTGGACATCCTGCTGACCCACCTCCACATGGACCACATCCAGGGGCTCGGCTTCTTCGCCCCCTTCTTCGAGCCCGAACGCAATGTGCAGCTCTGGGGCCCGCCGTCCACGACACAGGCTCTCCGCGAGCGACTCACGCGCTACCTGTCACCGCCGCTCTTTCCCGTGCGGCTCCGCGAGCTGCCGTGTCGCCTCGCCCTCCACGACGTACCCCTCGAGGTGTTCGAGATCGGGCCGTTCCGGGTCAGCGCGGCCCTCGTCTGCCACCCCGGCCCCACCGTCGGCTATCGGATCACGGCGGACGGTGCCACGCTCGCCTACCTCCCGGATCACGAGCCGGCGCTGGGACTCGGGTGGGTGCCCGCCGCGCCGGACTGGATCTCGGGGTTCAGTCTCGCGGCCGGCGCCGACATGCTGATCCACGACGCCCAGTACAGCGCGGCCGAGTACGTCGACCACGTCGGCTGGGGGCACAGTGCGCTGACCCACACGCTGGCGTTTGCGACCACCGCCGGGGTCCGGCGGCTCGTGACCTTCCACCACGACCCGGGACACGACGACGACACGCTGACTCGCTTGCTCGACGAGGCGGGCGGGAGCGCGGCCTTCCCGTTCCAGATCGTGCCGGGGACCGAGGGTTTGTCGATGGACCTCGGGGACCGTCGGGACCTCGGCGCGCCTCCGGTCGTGGTGGTCCGCTAGGCCGGCCGGAAACCCGGGGGTCCGGGGTCACGCCTGGGCGGAGAGCCCGGGCTCCCGCCGGCGATGCGGAACGGGAAGAGCTCCGCGCGCATCACGCGGGCCCACTGCCGGGTCGTCGTCCATGATCTGCTGCGCTGCACGGCGGCGCTCTCGTCCGGAGTGAGCCCCGTTGGTCAGCCACGCCGGCCGCGGAGGATCGGTCCGGCCGTTGACACGCCTTCCGCGCCCCCCGTATGATGCCCTCGCCTGCGGTTACCGCCCCCGTTTGCCGCGACTTCCGAGGAGGTGCCATGCGGATCCGCGACGTGCTCGTTTCGATCACGATCGCTCTCGTCCTCGCGCTCCCGGTCGCGCCGGCCGTCGCCCAGTCGAAGGAGGTCGTGGTCGGGCTGCTGTACCCCTTGAGCGGTCCCGCCGCATCGGCCGGGGTCGACGAGAAGCACGTCTACGAGCTCTTCACCGACATGGTCAACGGCAAGGAGTCGATGCTACCCGGTGCGTTCTACCAGCGGCTCAAGGGTCTCCCAGGGATTCCCGGCGGCGCGCGGCTCCGCCTGATCTTCGTCGACCATCAGGGCAAGCCCGACATCGGCCAGACCGAGGCGGAGCGCCTGATCACCCAGGAGAAGGTGCACGTCCTGGTGGGCTCGTGGCACTCGAGCGTCACGGCGACGACCAGCCAGGTGGCCGAGCGCTACGGCATCCCGCACTTCAACTCCGAGTCGAGCTCGCCCGGGCTCACGCGGCGCGGATTCAAGTGGTTCTTCCGGACCTCGCCCCACGACGAGCACTACACGCAGGCGATGTTCGACTTCCTGGCAGACTTCCAGAAGAAGCGGAGCGTCAAGCTCGAGACGATCGCCATCTCGAACGAGGACACGCTGTTCGGGACCGATTCGGCCAAGGTGCAGCGCGCGCTTGCCCAGAAGGCCGGTTACAAAATCGTGTCCGACTTCGCCTACCGGGCCAACAGCACGTCCTTGACGGCCGAAGTGCAGAAGCTCAAGGCGGCGAATCCGGACATCTGGTTCCCCACCTCGTATCAGTCGGACGCCATCCTGTTTACGCGGACGTCGAAGGAGCTCGACTGGAACCCGAAGATGATCCTCGCCCAGAACGCGGGCCACATCGACCCGAAGTTCGTCGAGGCCACCGGAAAGGACGCCGAGGGGTACCTCTCGCGCTCGCCGTTCCACCCGGATCTGCTCGATAAGTTCCCGGTGGCGAAGGCGTTGAATCCCGGATACAAGGCCCGCTCGGGCAAGGACCTCTACGATCTTCCGGCCCGAGCGTTCACGGGCATCGCGACGCTGGTGGACGCCCTCAACCGCGCCGGCTCGACCGAGCCGGAGGCGATCCGCGCGGCCCTCACCAAGACCGACATCAAGGCGGCCGACCTCCTGATGCCGTGGACCGGCATCAAGTTCGACGAGACGGGCCAGAACGTCGGCGTACGGGGGATCATCCTCCAGCTCCAGGGAGGCCAGTACTGGACGGTCTGGCCGTCGGAGGTGGCGACGCGCGACGTGCTCTACCCGATCCCGAGGTGGTCCGAGCGTAAGTAGCCCGGACGCCGGCGCCACGCCCTCGAGAGTGAAGCGGTGAGCGTCCGCGTCGGGATCGACGTCGGCGGGACGTTCACCGACCTCGTGGCCATCGACCCCGCCACGGGGGTAGTCCGCTCGCGGAAAGTCCTCACGACGCCCGACGCGCCGGCGCAGGGCGTCCTGGCGGGGCTCCAAGCGCTCGCCCCGGACGCCGGCGCGATCGCCCACGGGACCACGATCGTTACGAACGCCATCGTGGAAGGCCGCCACGCCCGCACCGCCCTGGTCACGACGCGCGGATTCCGGGACGTGCTCGAGATCGCCCGCCAGAGCCGCCAGGAGCTCTACCGGCTCGACCTGGCGCCGCGGCCCGAGCCGCTCGTGCCCCGCCATCTCCGGCTCGAAGTGACCGAGCGCGTCCTCGCCGACGGCCGGGTCGCCGTCCCGCTCGCGGAGGCCGAGCTGCCGGCGCTGGCGGCCGCGCTGCGCGCGAGCGGCGTCGAGAGCGTGGCGGTCTGTCTCCTGCACGCCTACGCGCATCCGGCGCACGAGGCGCGCCTTCGAGCCGCGCTCGAGGGCCAGGTGCCCTTCGTCTCCGTTTCCCACGAGATCAACGCGGAGTTCCGGGAGTACGAGCGGACGGCCACGACGGCGCTGAACGCGGCGGTCATGCCGATCGCGGATCGGTACCTCGCCGACCTGGAGGCCTCGCTCGCGCGGGCGAGCATCGGGGCGACGCTCCACCTCCTCCAGTCGACCGGCGGCATGATGTCGGCCGCCGTGGCGCGCCGCCGGCCGCTTGCCATGGCGGTCTCCGGTCCGGCGGGCGGGGTCGCGGCGTCACGGTTCCTGGCGCGGGCGATCGGCCTCCAGAACGCCATCGCCTTCGACATGGGCGGGACCACCACGGACGTCTGCCTGATCGCGGAGGGGCGCGCCGAGACGCTGCCCCAGCGACGGCTGGGTGGCCACCCCGTGCGGCTGCCCTCGGTCGGCGTCGAGTCGATCGGCGCCGGGGGCGGGTCGTTGGCCCGGGCCGACGGGGCGGCACTCCGCGCGGGGCCGGAGAGCGCGGGTGCCCGCCCGGGTCCGGCCTGCTACGGCCAGGGGGGCACGGCCCCTACGGTCACCGATGCCCACGCAGTGGCGGGCACGCTGCGCGGGGACGCGCTGCTCGGGGAGACGATCCGGGTGCACGCGGAGCGCGCCCGGACGGCGCTCGAGCCGGTGGCGGAGGCGCTCGGGCTCGGGCTCCGCGAGACGGCAGCGGGGGTCCTCGAGGTGACGAACGCCGCGATGCGGCGCGCCATCCGGCTCATCTCCGTGCAGCGCGGCCACGACCTGCGGAGCTTCGCGCTCATCGCCTACGGCGGTGCCGGGCCGCTCCACGCGGGCCGGCTGGCGCAGGAGCTCGGCATGCCCGGCGTGGTCGTGCCCGCGCACGCGGGCGTCTTCTCGGCGCTCGGGTGCGTCGTCGCCGAGGTCGCGTACGACCACGTGCAGACGTTCCGGCGGCCGCTCGAAGGGCTCGTGGCGACGGAGCTCGAGGCCCGGTTCGCGCCGCTCGTGGCGGCGGTGCGCGCGCCGCTCCTGGCCGAGGGTCACCGGCCCGAGGTGATCGAGGTGCGGCAGAGCGTCGACGTCCGCTACGTCGGCCAGAACTACGAGCTCGAGGTGGCATGGGCGGGCGACCTCGACGGGCTCCGGGCGGGCTTCCACGCCTTCCATCGTCGGCTGTACGCCTACGCGACGGACGACGCGGTGGAGTGCGTGAACCTCCGCGTCCGTGCCGGCGTCGAAGCGGCGCGCGCGCGCATGCCGGAGTGGCCAGTCGCGGGGTCCGGCCAGCCATTCATGGAGCAGGAGGCGTACTTCCCCGAGACCGGCGCCACCGCCCTCCCCGTGTACCGTCGGGAGGACCTGCCGCCGGAGCATCCGGTGAAGGGTCCGGCGCTCATCGAGGACCCATGGGCCACAACCCTCGTCTATCCGGGCCATACCGGGCTACTCGACCGCGCCGGCAACTTCTGGATGGGCTCGGACCCCGAGTTCCGGTCGATGGGGGTCAGACTTTGACTTCCCTACATTTCGGGGCTGGCGCCCACCTGGGGATCCGGGAATGTCGGGAAGTCAAAGTCTGACCCCGGTCACGCTGGAGGTCGTGCGCCACGCGATCTACGCGATCGCGGAAGAAATGAGCCTGATTATCATGCGCTCGGCGCGTTCCCCGCTCCTCAAAGAGGCGGGTGACCTCTCGAGCGCGCTGACAGACGCGCGCGGCCGCCTGATTGCGCAGGGACGGGACATCCCCATCCACCTCGGCGTGATGGCCTTCACGGTGAAGGAGTTCCTGCGCCGCGTGCCGCGCCGGGAGCTCCGCGACGGGGACGTCTGGTACCTGAACCTGCCCGAGGTCGGCGGCAACCACCTCCCCGACGTGAAGGCGATCCGGCCGGTGTTCGCCGGCGGGCGGCTCGCGGCGTTCGCCATCAACCTCGCCCACTGGGCCGACGTCGGCGGCGCCGTCCCGGGATCGTACGTGCCGTGGGCGGACGAGGCCATCCAGGAGGGGCTCCGGATCGCGCCGATCAAGGTCTTCGACCGGAAAGGCCCCACGCGGGCCCTCGAGTTCATCATGGCGAACCTCCGCGGCAAGGAAGAGCGCGAGGGCGACTGTCGCGCGATGTACTCCGCGGTCGAGGTGGGGGCGCGGCGGCTCGACGAGCTCTTCGGCCGCTACGGCCCGGCCACGGTCCTCGGTTGCTTCGACCGCTACCGGGCGGAGTCGGAGGCGGCCATGCGGCGCGCGATCAGCGGGATCCCGAACGGCGTCTACACGGGCGAGGACTGGGTCGACGACGACGGCCACGAGGACCGGCCCGTCCCGGTGCGGGTGACCGTCACCGTGCGGGGCGAGCGCGCCACGTTCGACTTCACGGGCACCGGCCCGGCGGTGAAGGGGCCAGTGAACGCGACGCCGTTCGTCACCTGCTCCGCCGTCTACTACAGCGTGAAGTCGCTCGTCGCCCCCGACGTTCCCGCCAACGACGGCTGCTACCGCCCCATCGCCGTGAACATTCCGCCGGGGACGATCCTGAACCCGTCGCCCGCCGCCCCGGTCGTCGGCGGCAACCACGAGACATCCCAGCGGGTCGTCGACGCCTGCTACAAGGCGCTGGCCCAGGCCATCCCCGAGCGCATCACCGCCGGCGGCCCGACCACGGCCGGCCTCCTCATCTTCGGCACCCGCCAGGACGGCCGGTGGCGCATCCTCTACGAGGTCCACGGGGGCGGGGAGGGCGCGGGTATCCAGCGCGACGGTGGTCACGCCGTGCGCGTCCACATGTCCAACGTCATGAACACGCCGATCGAGGTCGTCGAGACCGAGTACCCCGTCGAGATCCTCCGCCAGGCCCTCCGGCCGGGGAGCGGCGGCGCCGGCGCGCATCGGGGGGGCTGCGGCTTCACGCGAGCGTACCGGGTCCTGGCCGACGCGACCCTCACGACGATGCTCGAGCGGCGCGTCGTCCCGCCGTGGGGCGCGTTCGGTGGCGATCCGGGGAGCCCCTACCGCATCACGCTCGAGCGGGACGGGACCGCGCGCGACGTCAAGGGGAAGGAGACGGTGCGCCTCCGGGCCGGCGACGTCGTTGTGATCGATACGTGCGGGGGCGGCGGCTACGGCGACCCGGGAGCCCGGTCACCCGATCTCCTGGCCCGCGACCGGCTCGAGGGTTACGTGGCCGTCGAGGCCGCACGCCCGGACGGCGGCGGCCGGGCCGAGGAGGGGTCCGGATGAGGCTCGCGGGGCAGACGGCGATCGTGACGGGGGCGGCCAAGGGAATGGGGCGGGTGATCTCGCTCCGCCTCGCGGGAGAGGGGGCGGACCTCGTCCTTGCCGCCCGTGAGGTTCCGCCGCTCGAGGCGGTGGCCGGGGAGGCCCGGGCCCTCGGCCGGCGGGCTCTCGTCGTTCCCGTCGACGTCCGCGACGAGGGACAGGTCCAGTCCATGGTCGCGAGCGCGGTCCAAGCCTTCGAGCGCATCGACGCTCTCGTGAACTGCGCGGGGACGACCGGCCCCGTCGAAACACCGGTCCACGCGATCCAGGCGCAGGACTGGGACGACCTGCTCGCGATCAACTTGCGAGGCACCTTCCTCCCGACCAAGCACGTCGTGCCGGTGATGCTCCGCCAGCGCCGCGGGAAGATCGTCAACATCGCCGGGACCTCGGGCCTCCGGGGGTACAAGCTTCGCGCGGCCTACTCGTCCTCGAAGTGGGCGGTGCGGGGGTTCACGCGGACGGTCGCCCTCGAGGTCGGCCCGCACGGGATCAACGTCAACTGCGTCGCCCCCGGGATCGTGGCCGGGGAGCGCATGGACCGGCTCTGCCGCGAGAAGGCGCGAAAGCGAGGGTGGACGCCCGAGCAGGTCTACGAGGAGTACGTGCAAGAGATGGCGCTCCGCCGCGTGACGACGGCCGAGGACGTCGCGAACGCGGTGCTGTTTCTCTGCAGCGAGGAGTCGCGTAACATGACGGGGCAGTGCCTGACGGTCGACGGCGGCTGGGACGTGTAGCGGAGGACCGGATGAAGCGCACCGCGCTCACGAAGCAGGCGCCGCATCCTTGGCCCTTCTCGCACGGCATCGTGGTCGAGGGGCCGGCCCGGCTCGTTTTTCCTCGCCGGGCAGGTCGCCTTCGTCCGCCAGGGACCCGCCCCGCAGCTCGTCGGCGTCGGCGATCCGGCCGCCCGGACGCGCCAGGCGATCGAGAACGTCCGCACGCTGCTGCGCCAGGCGGGCGGTGATCTCCGGGACGTCGTGGAGATGATGGTGTACGCGACCAGCGCGGATCTCATGGGGCCCGCGGGCTGCATCGCCCAGGCGTACTTCACCGACCCGCTGCCGGCGCAGTCGTTCATCGTGGTGAAGGCGCTCGCGCGTCCGGAGCTCCTCGTCGAGATCCGGGCGATCGCGGCCATACCTCTGCCGGGTTCCCGGGGGCGAGGACGAACGCGGCCGACCGCCGGGCGACGGCCGCGCGCGCGACGGACCTGACCGCGCGGCCCTGAGCGGAAGGGAAGGAGGCGACATGGGACGGAAGGTGCTGGCGCCGACGGGGGACGGGAAGCCCATCGGGATGTACTCCGCTGGGTTCGCCGTGGATTCAGCGCGTCTGGTGTTCGTGGCCGGCCAGGTGGCGATGGACGCCGAGGGTCGCGTGGTGGGCGAGGGCGACCTCAAGGCGCAGGCGGCCCAGGTGTACCGGAACCTGACCGCGATCCTGGCCGAGGCCGGATGCACGCTGCGCGACGTCGTCAAGTTCACGACGTTCCTCGTCCGCCACGAGGACTGGGCGCCGTTCGCCGAATGGCGCCGAGCGGAGTACCCGAAGCTCTTCCCGGACGGCGTCTACCCGGCGAATACGGGTGTCGTCGTCGTGGAGCTGGCGCGCCCCTCGCTCCTTCTCGAGGTGGAGGCCATCGCCGTGCGGCCGGGCCGACCGGCGGCGCGGAGCCCGCGGCCGCGGGCCCGGACGGCGAGCCGGCGTGGCCGGGCGGGCAAGGCGGGCCGAGCCAGTGGCCGGCGCCGCTGAGGAGACGAGGGCGGCGGGCGGCGTGGTCGTCACGGTCAAGTACGTCTTCGGGCTCGCGCGGGCGGCGGACGGTCGCGACACTCTCACGCTCGATCTGCCACCGGGGTCGACGGTGTTCGAGGCGCTCCGTCAGCTGGGCCTGTCGGCGCTCGAGCTGCACGCCGCCGTCAACGGCGAGTCGGCCGCCGACGGAACGGTCCTCCGTGACGGAGACGAGATGATACTGATTCCGTCCATCCAGGGCGGACTGGAGGAGCGGCCGTGAGACGCGGGTCGGTCGTGGCGCCCGTGCCGGCGGGCACGCCATCGGTCATGGTCGCGGTCGACCGGCGGCTCGAGGTACTCACAGACGCGCCGATCGTGACCCTGGCGCCATAGCGGTGCTGCTCCCGCGGTTCGAGTACCGGCACGCGACGTCGCTCCTCCAGGCGACGACGCTCCTCGCGGAGAACCCGGCGGCCCAGGCGCTCGCGGGTGGCACCGACCTCCTGGTCGACCTCCGCGAGCGGCGCCGCCAGCCGCCCATGCTCGTCGACGTCGGCGATCTGGCGGAGCTCCGGGGGATCGAGGCGGCCGACGGCGCCACGCGGATTGGAGGCGGGGTGACGGTGGGCGAGCTGCTTGCCTCACCGCTCGTCACAGCGCGCCTGCCGGCCCTCGGGGCCGCTGCCCGGGACTTCGCCGACTTTCTCACGCGGAACAAAGCCACGCTCGGCGGGAATCTCGCGAACGCCAGCCCCGGCGCCGACCTCGTCGTCCCCCTGCTGGCGCTGGACACCGCCGTCGTCCTCGCAGGGCCGAGCGGCGAGCGGACGGTCCCGCTGGACGCCTTCCTGCTCGGACCGCGCCGGACGGCCGCGCGTGCCGGAGAGCTGATCCGGCAGGTCGTCGTGTCGCGGCACGGCGGCCGCCAGGCCTGGTACAAGCTCGGCCTCAAGCGCGGGGGCGCGATCGCGGTCGTGAGCGTCGCCACCTGGATCGCGCTGGACCTTTCCGGCCTCGTCACCGACGCCCGGATCGCGCTCGGCGCGGTCGGGCCGCGGCCGTTCCGCCCGCGCGAGGCGGAGGCCCTGCTCATCGGCGCACCCCTCGACGCGGTCCACGTGGCGCGCGCGGCCGACCTGGCCGCCGCAGCGGCCCGGCCGATCACGGACGTCCGCGGGGGCGCCGACTACCGGACGGCCATGGTCCGTGCGCTGGTCGCGCGCTGCCTTGACCCGACGGGAGGCGGCTGAGCCATGCGGTCGATCGAGCTCACGCTCAACGGCACCCGGGTCCGCACGACGGTGGAGCCGCACGAGACCCTCCTGGGGGTGCTTCGCCAACGCCTCGCGGCGACCGAGGTCAAGTCGGGCTGCGAGCGGGGCGACTGCGGCGCGTGCGCCGTCCTCCTCGACGGCCGGGCGATCAACTCGTGCCTGGCGCTGGCCATCCAGGCCGACGGCCGCGCGGTCACGACCGTGCGCGGGCTCGGCACGCCGGAGACCCCGCACCCACTCCAAGCTGCCTTCGTCGAGCTAGGCGCCGCGCAGTGCGGGATCTGCATCCCCGGCATGCTGGTGACGCTCTACGCGGCCCTCGCGGCGCACCACGACGCGAGCCGCCGGGAGATCCGCGAGGCGATCGGGGGCAACCTCTGCCGCTGCACCGGGTACCACAAGATCGTGGACGCGGCCCTCGCCGCCGCCCGCCGCCTGCTCGAGTCGCGGCCGACCGGAGCGCCATCATGAGTGACGGCTCGTCGACGCCCGGCCCCGACGGCTTCCGCATCGTCGGCCAGCGGGCGCCCCGGCCCGACGCCAGCGACAAGGTCTTCGGGCTCACGCGCTACGCGGACGACTTCGCGATGGGGGGCATGCTCCACGCGAAGGTCGTGCGCTCCCCCCGCCCCTCCGCGCGGATCGTCCGGATCGACAGGAGCGCGGCCGAGGCCGTGCCCGGGGTCCGGTGCGTCCTTACGGCCCGGGACGTCCCGCACAACGTCCTCTTCAGCGACGTCCCTGGCCAGACGACAACGGTGGGCCCCCTCCGCGCGCGGACGCAGGTGCTCGCGGACGAGGTCGTGCGCTTCCTCGGCGAGCCCGTCGCGCTCGTGGCCGCCGAGACCGAGGAGGCGGCCGAGGAAGGCGCGCGCGGGGTCGCCGTCGAGTACGCGGACGTCCCCGGCGTCTTCGACCCCGAGGCGGCGATGGGTCCCGACGCGCCTCGGCTCGAGCCGACGGGGAATGTGATCTCGCGCTGGAAGATCCGCAAGGGCGACGTCGAGGCGGGCTTCCGCGAGGCCGACGTCGTCGTCGAGCGGAGCTACCGGACGCCGTTCATCGACCACGCCTTCATCGAGCCCGAGGCCGGTGTCGCCTGGCTCGACGAGAACGGCGTGATCACGATCCGCGTCGCCACGCAGGTCATCGAGCACTTCCGGGACGTCGCCAACGTGCTGGGGCTTCCCCACTCCCGGGTCCGGATCATCGCGCCGTACATCGGGGGCGGTTTCGGCGGCAAGGAGGACGTCACGGTCGAGGTGTTCCTCGGGCTCCTGGTCTGGAAGACCACGCGCCCGGTGCGGCTCTGCTACTCGCGCGAGGAGTCGATCCTCTCGCCGACGAAGCGGCACCCCTTCGTCATGCGGTACAAGCACGGGGCCCGGCGGGACGGCACGCTCGTCGCGCTCGAGGTCGAGCTCATCTCCGACGCCGGCGCCTACGCGTACCTGTCGCCCCTCACCCTCCTCTACGGCATGGTCCACGCCGCCGGGCCGTACCGCATCCCCCATGTCAAGGTGGACGGGGTCTCGGTCCTGACGAACAACCCGCCGACCTCCGCGTTCCGGGGCTTCGGCTCGGCGCAACCGGCGTTCGCCTACGAGAGCCAGATGGACGAGCTGGCCCGCGCCCTCGGCCTGGACCCGCTCGCCTTCCGTGAGCGGAACTACCTCCGCAAGGGCGAGCGGCTGGCCTCGGGGCAGGAGCTCGAAACGGCGGTGTGGCTGCCCGAAACGGCCCGCCGCGCTTCGGATGCCCTCGGGCCGCGGCGCGCGCCGTCGGGCCCCGGCAAGCGCGTCGGGCGGGGCGTCGCGTCGGCGCTCACGTCCTACGGGCGGATCGTCTGGCTCCACGACTGGGCGAGCGCGTGGGTGGAGCTCCAGATGGACGGCACGGTCCTGGTCCGGACCGGCGTCCCTGACATCGGCGGCGGTCAGGCAGCCTCGCTGGTGCAGATCACGGCGGAGCTTCTGGGCGTGGCCCAGGCGGACATCGCCATCCACATCGGTGACTCGGCGCTCACGCCCCTCGCGGGCACCACCACCGCCACCCGGCAGCTCTACATGTCGGGGTCCGCGGTTCACAAAGCGGCCAGCGAGCTCCGCGCGACGCTCACCGCCCAGGCCGCGGAGCTGCTCGCGGCGCCCCTGGAGGCCGTGGATCTGGCCGACGGCGCGGCGCTGCGGCGGGATGCGCCGGACCGGCGGGTGGCGTTCCGGGAGCTGGCCGCGGCCTGCGCACGCGCCCATCGGCCGCGGTCGGCGTTCGCCATCTACCAGGCCCCGGCGGGGCAGGTGATGGACTTCGAGACCGGGCAGGGCAAGGTGTTCCCGGACTTCACCTTCGGCTCGCAGGCGGTCGACGTCGAGGTCGACGAGGCGACGGGCGAGGTGGCGGTGCTGGCGCTCGCGGCGTGCTACGACGTGGGCCGCGCCATCAACCGAAACTCGGTCGAGGGCCAGATGGAGGGCGGTGCCGCGATGGGCCTGGGCTACGCCCTCCTCGAGGAGGACCGGGTGGCGGAGGGAGTGACCCTCACACCGAACCTCATGACCTATCTCATCCCGACCGCGCTCGACGTCCCGGACGTGACCACGATCGTCCTCGAGTCTGGCGAAGGCATGGGGCCGTGGGGCGCCCGCGGGATCGGCGAGCCCGCGATGGTCCCGACCGCGCCCGCCATCGCCAACGGCGTCCGCGACGCGGTCGGCGTGCGCCTCACGCGCCTGCCGATCACGCCCGAGCGCCTCTGGCGGGCGATGCAGGAGGCCCGGCGGCCCTGACCGGCTGGGCGCTGACCGCACGCGTGTTCTCCTGATGGCCGCGGCCCCACTGGGGTCGCCGAGCGCGGCGGACTCGTCACCGCTCAGCGCCGTGCTCCGGCCACTGCTGCCGCTTTTCGCCCTCGACATCCTGACGGCCTTCACCGTCGGGATGGTGCCGCCGCTCCTGCCGCTGCTCGCGGACGAGTGGCAGCTGTCGCCCCTCCAGGTGGGGCTCGTCAACACGCTCTATGCGCTCGGCCGGCTCGGGACCACCTACCCGGCGAGCGCGCTGCGCGCCCGCCACGGGACGCGCACCATGGTCTTCTTCGGACTCCTGGTCCTGATCCTGGGCGTGGTCGCCTGCGGCCTGGCGCCCGGATTTGGGACCTTTCTCGTGGCCCGCCTGCTCATGGGCATCGGCGGGTCGGCGGCATTCCTCGCGATCTTCGCGGAGGTCCTCGAGACCACGCCGGCCACGTGGCGAGGCCGCCTGACGAACGCCTTCGAGAGCCTGGCGATCCTGAGCCTCGGGCTCGGCAGCATGCTCGGGGCGTGGGTCGCGGGGGAGGTAGGATGGCGCTGGGTGTTCGTGGGCACCGGCCCCCTCCTCCTCTTGTGCTGGTTCGCCTGGCGCACGCTCGATCCTCAGGCAGGCCGGCACGCCGTCGAACCCGCCGGGGACCCACAGCCAAAGCACCACACCGTCCATCGACACCTCTGGCCCGTATACGCGGCGAGCCTGAGTCTCGCGATGACGTGGGCGGGACTCTTCGCGACGATGGCGCCGCTCCTGGGGCACTCGCGGTACGGGCTCGGCTCGGGGGCTCTTGGCCTGGCGCTCGGCGCCGGGTACGCCGCCGAGCTGGCCGGGCTCCTGGCGATCGGGTTCGTCATCGATCAGGTCCGCCGCGAGCCGATCTTCGTCGCGGGAGCGGTGTCGGTGGCAGCGGGCGGCCTGGTCCTGGCGGCCGGATCCCACCCCGCGCTCTTCGTGCTGGGGCTCGTCCTCGTGGGCGGCGGGTTCGCGGTGTGGATGGTGCCGGCTCTCGTGATGGCCGACCGGGTCGGCACGCCCATGCCGCCGGCGAATTTCGCCGCCTACCGGATGGCCATGGACGTCGGGATGATCGCGGGGCCGCTGGCGCTCGGCGCCGTGGCCGACGTCCTCGGGGCGCGCCTGGCCGTGGGCGGCGCCGGGTTCCTGCTCGTCGCCGGCGCCGTGGCGCTCGCGCTCGGCCGCCGCTGACCCCGAGTGCTATACTCCCGCGCGTGAAAGTCGGCCTTGTCGCACTCGGCGTCGTCGCCCTCGCAGTCATCCTCGCCGTCGGGTGGTTCGTCTCCGTCGGCAACGACCTCGTCGCACGCGAGCAGGCGGTCCTGGAGGCGTGGGCGCAGGTCCAGAACGTCTACCAGCGGCGGGCCGACCTGATCCCGAACCTCGTGGAGACCGTGAAAGGCTTCGCCGCCCAGGAGCGCACCGTGCTCGAGGAGGTGACCCGCGCCCGCGCGAGCGTGGCGGGGATGCAGGTCACCCCCGAGGTCCTGCGGGACCCGGAAGCGCTCCGCAAGTTCCAGGAGGCGCAGGCCCAGTTGGGTGGCGCGCTCGGCCGACTGCTGGCCGTCGTCGAGCGGTACCCCGAGCTCAAGTCGAACCAGAACTTCCTGGCGCTGCAGAGCCAGCTCGAAGGGACGGAGAACCGGATCGCCGTCGAGCGGCGCCGCTACAACGAAGCCGTGCGCGAGTACAACACCGCCATCCGGCGGTTCCCGGCCAGCGTCGTCGCATCTCTCCGCGGCTTCCGGGAGCGCCCGTTCTTCGAGGCGACGGCGGGCAGCCAGGCGCCCCCCCCGATCAAGTTCTAGGCGCCCTTCGAGCCGCGCGCGTCCGGACGACCCTACGCTCCCGTCCCGAGGCTCGTCAGGGCAGCGCCGCCCCACATGCTGACGCCTCGGTGCGACCCACGCTCCCGCTCGGGCCAACCCCAGCGCCCAGGCAAGGCGCGGTCGTTCTCCTCCTCGAGGTTCCGGCGGGCGAGCCGGAGGGCCTCATCCTGGCTGGTGGCGACGCGGATCTCGCGCATCGCCGACTGCTCGGCCGGGGAGGGCCTCCCCCACCCAAGTGGGGGAACCCAGACGGCGGCTGAATTGGTGGCGGCTCCATGAGCGGCCCACCGCCGGCGCGTGCGTTTGACAGGGGTTCCCCCCTCCGCTAGCATTTTTTCGGCGGTAATCCTTCGATGAAGCTCCGCGCGCGCCAGCAAGCCCGGTTCTCCGCCCTGTACGTCGCGGTCGCGGTGGTCGTTCTGATCTTCCTCCAGAGCTGGTTGCTCACGCCCCAGGCCCAGGAGATCCCCATGAGTCGCCTCCTGGAGTGGGTCCGCGAGGAGCGGGTCGCACGGGTCTCTTTCGGCGAGCGGGAGATCCGGGGCGTCCTCAAGGAGCCGATCGCCGACGCGCCGGCTCCGGCGCCGCAGTGGCTCGCCCGCCTGACCGGGTGGACGCCCGGCGTCCTCTTCGTGGCCGTGCGCATCCCCGGCGTCGACGACGCCCCGCTCCTGCGGGAGCTCGAGGCTCACAAAGTCGAGTTCTCCGGCCGGATCGAATCCACCCTGGTCAGGGATCTGATCTTCGGCTGGCTGCTCCCGATCGGCGTGATGGCGGGGATCTGGATCTTCCTCATGCGGCGCATGGGCGGCGGTCCGACGCAGGCGCTCACCTTCGGGCGCTCCAAGGTCAAGATCTACGATCGCAAGGAGCTCAAGACGACGTTCGCCGACGTCGCGGGTGTCGACGAGGCGAAGGCTGAGCTCGTGGAGGTCGTCGACTTCCTGCGTAACCCGCAGAAGTACCAGCGGCTGGGCGGCCGCATCCCGAAGGGAGTCCTGATCGTCGGGCCGCCGGGAAGCGGCAAGACGCTGCTCGCGCGCGCGGTGGCCGGAGAGGCCGACGTGCCGTTCTTCTTTCTGTCCGGCTCCGAGTTCGTTGAGATGTTCGTCGGCGTCGGGGCGGCCCGCGTGCGGGACCTCTTCGAGCAGGCCAAGGAGAAGGCGCCCTGCATCGTCTTCATCGACGAGCTGGACGCCATCGGCAAGAGCCGCGCCGGGGCGACCGGCTTCGTCGGTGGCCACGATGAGCGCGAGCAGACGCTCAACCAGCTCCTGGTCGAGATGGATGGCTTCGACTCCTCCAAGGGCGTCATCATCATGGCGGCGACGAACCGACCCGAGGTCCTGGACGCGGCGCTTCTCCGCGCCGGGCGGTTCGACCGTCAGGTGGTCGTGGATCGCCCGGACGTCCGCGGCCGGGAGGCGATCCTGCGCGTCCACGCCCGCCATGTCCGGCTCGCCCCGGAGGTGAGCCTCCAGGTCATCGCGGCACGGACCCCGGGATTCGCCGGGGCCGACCTCGCGAACATCCTGAACGAGGCCGCCCTCCTGGCGGCCCGCAAGGGCAAGGAGGCCGTCGAGCAGTCGGACCTCGAGGAGGCCATCGACCGCGTGATCGCGGGGATGGAGCGCCGGAGCCGGGTGCTTTCCGAGACCGAGCGCGACATCGTCGCGCACCACGAGATGGGTCACGCCCTCGTGGCGTCCTCGGTACCCCACGCCGACCCCGTGCACAAGGTGACGATCATCCCGCGCGGCGTGGCGGCGCTCGGCATCACCTACCAGCTGCCCACGGAGGACCGGTACATCCTGCGCCGCAGCGAGCTCGAGGACCGGATCGCCGTGATGCTCGGCGGCCACGCAGCGGAGGAGCTCGTGTATGGCGAGCTCTCCACCGGAGCGCACAACGACCTCGAGCGGGCGACGGCGCTGGCCCGGGCGATGGTCATGCGGTACGGGATGTCTGAGCGGCTCGGCCCGCTCACCTTCGGCGGGGAGGGAGGCCCGGGCTTCCTACGCCGCATCGGGCCCGGCTGGGAGGGCGGGGAGCGAGAATACAGTGAGGAGACGGCCCGCGCCATCGACGAGGAGGTACGGCGCATCGTCGACCAGACGTACGAGCGGGTTCGCGCGCTCCTCGGCGCCAAGAAGGAGGTCCTGCTCCGCGCCGCCGAGGTGCTCAAGGTGCGCGAGACCCTCGAGGGCGACGAGCTCCGGCGCCTGCTCGCCGGAGACCCGGTTCCCGCCCACGCCTGAGCAGCGGGCGCCGCACCTGCTAGAATCCCTTCGTGGCCGTCACGTACAAGGACTACTATAAGACTCTCGGCATCCCGAAGACCGCTGACGCCAAGGCGATCAAGCAGGCCTACCGGAAGCTCGCGCGCAAGTACCACCCGGACCAAAACCCGGGCAACGCGGCCTCCGCCGAACGGTTCAAGGAGATCAACGAGGCCAACGAGGTCCTCTCCGACCCGGAGAAGCGCCAGCGGTACGACACGCTGGGACCGGACTGGGCCCGCTACGCGGAGACGGGCTCTGGCGGGTTCGGGGCGGGGCCGGGTGGCCCGGGCGGTTACCGGGTTCACGTCGACCAGTCGGGCGACCTCGGCGGCTTCTCGGAGTTCTTCCGCACGATCTTCGGGGACCTCGGCGCGCGCGGGAGCCCGTTCGAGGGCGTCGAGTTCGAGGACCGGGGACCGTTCCGGGCCGGGGGGCGCGGGCGGCGGGGCGGCGACCTCGAGGCCGAGGTCGAGATCACCCTGGAGGAGGCCTACACCGGTGCCCGCCGGGCGCTCGAGTTCCAGCAGCTCGAGCCGTGCGGAACCTGCCGCGGCTCGGGACGGCAGGGGAAGGCGGTCTGCGCGACGTGCGGGGGCTCCGGTCAAGTGCCCCAGAGCCACCGGGTGGAGGTGAAGATCCCCGCCGGGGTCCGGGACGGCTCGCGGGTGCGCGCGGCGGGCGAGGGTGGCGCCGGCGCGGGCGGCGGGACCCGCGGAGACCTCTACCTCCGGGTCCGGGTGGCCCGGCACCCGCTCTTCGAGCGACGCGAGGACGACGTCTACGTCGAGCTGCCGATCGCCGTCTGGGAGGCGGCGCTCGGCGCCGAGGTCGAGGTGCCCACGCTCCGCGGCAAGGTCTCGATGAAGATCCCGCCCGAGACGAGCAGCGGGCGGACGTTCCGGCTCCCGGGTTACGGTCTGCCCCACGTGAAGGGCGGGGGCCGGGGGGATCAGTACGTCCGAGTCCGCCTGGTCCTTCCCCGGGACCTCACTGCCCAGGAGCGCGCCGTCTTCGAGCAGCTCCGCGGCCTCAGACGGGAGTCCCCTCGCGAGCCCGCCTGAGGGCGGGGTGTATCGTGCGAGCGTCGCCCACGAGTGCGACGCTCGGTCGTCCCATCCCGGTGTCCACCCTATGACGGCTTTTTGACAGCGCCCGGTCGCCTGCTAGACTTCGAGTGATCCCGCGCGACGATCAGCGCGGGGCCGTCGTCTATCGGGATGCAAGGAGGGCGCATGGCGCCGTTTCGCTTCGACAAGCTGACCGTCAAGGCCCAGGAGGCGGTTCAGACCGCCCAGGGACTGGCGGATCGCGAAGGCCACCAGCAAATTGAGCCTGAGCATCTCCTGCTCGCGCTTGTCGAGCAGGAGGACGGGGTCGTCGGCGCCCTCCTGGCGAAGCTGGGGGCCCGGCCGGAGGCGATCCAACGGGACATCCGGGCCGAGATCCGCCGCCTCCCGAAGGTCAGCGGCACGAGCGGGCAGTACATGGGGCCCCGGCTCAAGGCTGTCTTCGACGCCGCGTGGGACGAGATGGAGCGGCTCAAGGACGACTACTGCTCGACCGAGCACCTGCTCGTCGCGATCGCCCAGGACGCCGACGGCGCCGCGGGCCGCATCCTCCGGCAGGCGGGGGTCACGAAGGACGGGCTCTACCGGGCGCTCGTCGACGTCCGCGGCTCCCAGCGCGTCACCGACCAGAGCCCCGAGGCCAAGTACCAGGCGCTCGAGCGCTACAGCCGCGACCTGACGGAGCTCGCGCGCAAGGGCAAGCTCGATCCGGTGATTGGGCGCGACGACGAGATCCGTCGGGTCGTCCAGGTACTCTCGCGGCGGACGAAGAACAACCCCGTCCTGATCGGTGAGCCGGGTGTCGGCAAGACCGCCATCGTCGAGGGGCTCGCCCAGCGCATCGTGGCCGGGGACGTCCCCGAGGGGCTCAAGGGCAAGCGCCTCGTCGCGCTCGACCTGGGCGCCCTCATCGCTGGGACCAAGTATCGCGGCGAGTTCGAGGATCGCCTGAAGGCCGTGCTGCGCGAGATCACCGAGGCGGGTGGCGAGATCATCTGCTTCATCGACGAGCTCCACACGCTCGTCGGCGCCGGCGGCGCCGAGGGCGCGATGGACGCCTCGAACATGCTGAAGCCGGCCCTCGCCCGCGGCGAGCTCCGCTGCATCGGCGCGACGACCCTGGACGAGTACCGCAAGCACGTCGAGAAGGACGCGGCGCTCGAGCGGCGGTTCCAGCCCATCTTCGTCAAGGAGCCCTCCGTCGAGGACACGATCGCCATCCTCCGGGGGCTCAAGGACAAGTACGAGGTCCACCACAAGGTCCGGATCAAGGACTTGGCCCTGGTGGCGGCGGCGGTCCTCTCGCACCGGTACATCGCCGACCGGTTCCTGCCCGACAAGGCCATCGACCTGATCGACGAGGCCGCCTCGCGGCTCCGGATCGAGATCGACTCGATGCCGGCCGAGCTCGACGAGATCGAGCGGCGCATCATGCAGCTCGAGATCGAGCGCGTCTCGCTCGCCAAGGAGACCGACGAGCCGTCGCGGGAGCGCCTCGAGCGCCTGGACCGCGAGCTGGCCGACCTCAAGGAGCGCTCCACCGCCTTCAAGGCGCGCTGGCAGGGCGAGAAGGACGCGATCGGGCGGATCGGGAAGATCGCGGAGGAGATCGACGCGGCGCGGACGGCCATGGCCGACGCCGAGCGGCGGGGAGACCTCAGCCGGGCGGCGGAGCTCCGGTTCGGGACCCTCCACCAGCTCCAGCAGCGGCTTGAGGCCGAGAACGCGCGCCTCGCCGAGCAGCAGGGGCAGGGCCGCCTCCTGAAGGAGGAGGTCGACGAGGAGGACGTCGCCGAGGTCGTCGCCAAGTGGACGGGCATCCCGGTGACCCGGCTCCTCGAGGGCGAAGTCCAGAAGCTCGTCCAGATGGAGGATCGCCTCGGCCGGCGCGTGGTCGGCCAGCGGGAGGCGATCCGGGCGGTGTCGAACGCCGTCCGCCGGGCGCGCTCGGGCCTGTCCGATCCGAACCGGCCCATCGGGTCGTTCCTCTTCCTCGGTCCCACCGGCGTGGGCAAGACGGAGCTCGCGCGGGCGCTCGCCGAGTTCCTGTTCGACGACGAGCGGGCGATGGTGCGGATCGACATGTCCGAGTACATGGAGAAGCACACGGTCGCCCGGCTGCTCGGCGCGCCACCGGGCTACGTCGGCTTCGAGGAGGGCGGCCAGCTCACCGAGGCGGTGCGGCGACGTCCCTACTCGGTGGTGCTGTTCGACGAGGTCGAGAAGGCACACCCCGACGTCTGGAACGCGCTCCTGCAGCTCCTCGACGACGGCCGGCTCACGGACGGCCACGGGCGCACCGTGGACTTTCGCAACACGGTCGTGATCATGACCTCGAACCTCGGGAGCCACCACTTCCGGGAGGTCGCGGATCCGGACAAGGTGCGCCCGCTGGTGCTCGAGGAGCTCCGCAGCCACCTCCGGCCCGAGTTCCTGAACCGGATCGACGAGGTCATCGTGTTCCGGCCGCTCGGTCTCGACGAGATTGTGCAGGTCGTCGACATCCAGGCAGCGCATCTCAGGAAGCGTCTTGCCGAGAAGCGGATCGCCCTCGATCTCACGGACGGCGCGAAGGCGCTGCTCGCGCGGGAGGGCTTCGACCCGGTCTTCGGAGCGCGCCCGCTCAAGCGCACGCTTCAGCGGCGGGTGCAGGACCCTCTGGCGCTGAAGCTTCTCGAGGGCGAGATCCAGCCGGGCGACATCGTGCGGGTCGACGCTCGCGGGGACGAGCTGACCTTCACGAAGGTCGTCGAAGCGGTCGAGGTCTGATCCCTCCGCGCTACGCGGGCGTGAACCCGAATCGGGCGCCGAGCGCGGCTCCGGGCGCGCGCTCGACGGGGGCGCCCGCCGTGGGCGCGGGCTGGCAGGGCACGGGGTAGGTGAAGCGTCGATCCTGGGGCGAGTGGCTCTGCCCCGACACGAAGCACGGGTTGGCGGCGATCCAGTGTCGGGCCGGGTCCTCCCAGCCCCCGTCGATCCGCTCGCTACAGAGCCCTCCCTCACGCCGGCAGACGCCGAAGTGCAGGTGCGGCGCCGTGGCGTTCCCGCTCGTCCCCACTCGCCCGATCACCTCGCCCCGCCGCACGGCCTGACCGGCCACGACCTCCACCGCCGAGAGGTGGTAGTACACGGTCACGAGGTCCGCGTCGTGCTCGATCACGATGAGCCGCCCGGCGAAGACCTGCGAGCCGGTCCGGAGGACGGTCCCGTCCGCGGCGGCCAGTACCGGTGTCCCCGTTGCCGCGCGGATGTCGATTCCGGCGTGACGTGCCGGCCGGGCGACGCCGCCCTCGCCGCGCCACTCGCCGAACCGGGAGATGACGGGTGGCGGCACGAGGGCCATCAGGGCGCCGGGCGCCGTTTCCCCGGGAGACAGGACCGGCCGTGCCGGCTCGATCGCGCAGCCCGTCATCGACAGGAGAAGGGCGAGGATCCGCCCGCCGCGCGCGAGGCACCGTCGGGCCCCGGGGGCGGGCGCCCGGCGCGTCCGGCGACGCCAGTCGGCCGCGGGCGTGCGCCTCACCAGGCCACCGCGTACGCGTCGCGGCGAGGATCCGCCGCGCCCCAACGGATGCCCGCACCGTCTACGCGCGCCAGGCACACGCCGCCCGCGCGCCACTCCCAGTCCGTCCAGCGTCGCACCTCGTGACCGCGGGCGCGCAGCGCCTCGGCCGTCGCCTCCGGCAGGCGGCCCTCGAGGGTGAGCCGGCCCGGGAAGTAGCGATGGGGCCAGAACGAGTCCGGGAATGACTGGGTCGCGAAGCGGGGGGCCTCGATCGCGCGCTGTGGACTCATGCCGAAGGCCGCCAGGTTGAGGAGAACCTGGAGCATCGCCTGGAGCTGGACGTCGCCCCCCGGCGTCCCGAAGGCCATCACCTCTCCGCCGGGCCCGAGGACCATGGCAGGGCTGGGCGTGAGGCGTGGGCGCTTGCCGGGCGCGACCGCGCTCGCGTGCCCGGGGTCGAGCCATCCCTGAGAACCGCGGGAGGACACCGCGAGACCCGTGCCGGGAATCACGGGTGTGTCGGTCGAGACGTCGCTCGGGGTGGCCGAGAACGCGTTGCCCTCGCGGTCGACCACGGCGGCGTAGGAGGTGCCCAGTATGGCCGGGCTGCCAGCGGTGGCCGCGGTCGCGCGGGACGCGGGCCGGGAGGCGCCCGCCGGCGCGCCCGGGGGCGGCATCGCGGGCCAGGCGCGGGCGGGATCGATGAGGCCGCGGCGCCCGGCCGCGTAGGCCGGGTCGAGGAGACCGGGCCCCGGTACCTCGACGTGGCGCGGGTCCCCGTAGTAAGCCTCCCGGTCGGCGAACGCGAGCTTCATCGCCTCCGTGACCGTGTGGACGTAGTCGGGCGTGTTGTGCCCGAGCGCGGCGAGGTCGATGCCGTCGAGGATCTGAAGCATCTGGAGGAACGCCGGCCCCTGGCACCAGAACCCGCAGGTGAGGACCTCGCGGGATCCAAACTGGGCCCGCACGGAGGGCTCGATACCCACGCGGAAGCCGGCGAGATCCTCCCGCGTGAGGAGCCCGCCCTCCGCCTGGTGGTAGCGCGTGATGGCGGCCGCCACGTCCCCTCGGTAGAAGGCGTCGCGCGCGGCCGCAAGCCCCGCGATCCGACCGGTGCGGCGGCCGGCGCGATCCTCATCGGCCAGGTAGGTCAGGGTCCGCCCGAGGTCGGCCTGGACGAAGCGCTGGCCGGCCCGTGGCACCCGACCTCCCGGCAGGTAGATCGGGGCCGACGTGGGCCACCGCCGGTAGGCACCTTCGTTGGCCTGGATGATCCCGGCGACGAACCGGCCGAGCGGGAAGCCGTCCCGGGCGAGCTCGATCGCCGGCTGGGCGACCTCCGCGAAGCCAAGGGTACCGAAGCGCTCGAGCGCGGTGATCCAGGCGTCGGGCGCCGCCGGGACGACGGTCCGGAGGAGCCCGTCGGGCATGTCCCCGCCACACCGGTCACGGAAGAACTCGAGGCTGGCCGCCCGCGGCCAGACGCCAAGCCCCGAGATGGTGGTCACCTCGCGGCGGCGGGCGTCGTAAACCATGATGGGGGCGACCCCCGCAAAGCTCACGATGTCGGAATGGACCACGCCGAGGCAGATCCCGGCGGCGACCCCGGCGTCGACGGCATTGCCCCCCGCTTCGAGGATGCGATGTGCCGCCAGGGCTGCCAGCGGGTGGCCCGCGGCGACGGCGTGGCGGGTGCCCAGGGCATCCGGGCGGAGAGCGTGCGCGGCGTCCGCTGGGCCAGTCAACGTCTCGGGTGCCGCCGCGGCGGCACCCGGATGAACAGAGCGGCCACCTCGGTCGCTCGGAGGCTGGTAAGAGTCGACGGTCATCGTGTGGTCATCGCGTCAGGGTCCCCCGAACGGGGGCACTGCCTATCGCACCACAGTCCCGGCCCGCCGGTCAATCCCAATCGCTGTTTTGACAGGGCAAGCCATCGGGTGCTAGCGTGGCCGCCGTGCGCCCGCCGCGGATCGGTCTCACGGCGTCGGTCATGCCGACCAAACTCGGCACCCGGCGGACCTTCCTCAACGAACCCTACATCGTCGCGGTCCAGGAGTCGGGCGGGATCCCACTGGTAGTCACGCCGGCGCATGGCGGACCGGCCCTCCGCGCGCTCTTCGACCTTCTGGACGGGCTGGTCCTGACGGGCGGGGAGGACGTGGCCCCCGAGCGGTATGGCGAGGAGGTCCTGCACCCGAGCGTCGAGTGCGTGCCCGAGCGGGACGCGCTCGAGTTCACGCTCCTCGAGTGGGCGCTGGCGGACAACCTCCCGGTGCTCGCCATCTGCCGGGGCGTCCAGGTGCTGAACGTGGCCCTCGGCGGGACCCTGTACCAGGACCTGGCGGCCGACCGACCCGCCCATCTCGCACACGACCAGAGCCTGGGCGAGTCGCCCCGCCCCCGCACCGAGCCGCACCACCCCGTCACCGTGCGATCCGGAAGCTGCCTCGCGGATGTGCTGGGCCTCGAGACGGTCGAGGTCAACAGCATGCACCACCAGGCCATCAAGGGACTGGCCGCGCCCCTCACGCCCGTCGCTCACGCGCCCGACGGGCTGGTGGAGGGCGTCGAGGCGGCCGACGCCGCGCGATGGAGCTTCCTCGTCGGCGTCCAGTGGCACCCGGAGGAGCTGGCGCGGGCCGGCCACGCGCCCTCCCGCCGGCTGTTCGAGCGCTTCGTGGCGGCCTGCGCGAAGCGCGCCCGCCGCTAGGCCGGGCGTCCGCGCCCGGCTGAAGGGTCCGCCTTCGATCGACCGACGGCGCACCGCTTCGTCCGGGGACCACCGCCGAGGATAGCTAAGCCTGGATCATGGGAGCGCGCCTGCGTCGCCGCTCTGCGTCCCGCTCGAAGCCCACGCTCATCGCCTGGGGCGTCTACGCCCTGATCGTGGTCGCGGGGTGGGTGCTCTTGCCGGCGGGTGGCTTCCGGATCAGACGCTGATCGTCCTCGCGACGCTCCAGTTTCCGGAGGCGCTCCCGGTGTCGGCGAGCCTGTCGTTCCTCGGGCTCGGCGCGCAGCCGCCACTTCCCGAGTGGCGGGCGCTCCTGACGAGCGCGCGTCTACCCCGTGCGGGCCCCGTGGCTGGTCAACTTCCCCGGGCTGGCGATCCTCGTGACTGTGCTCGGGCTGGACCTGCTCGGAAACGCCCCGCGGGATGTCCTCGATCCTCGGCTGAAGTGAGCGCTACCGACCCAAGACTTCGGTCACGCACCGCGGCTGCCATCCGGCAAACGTCCCTAGCCACGCGTTCATCGGCACCGGGGGCCAGGTCCGGACCTTGGCCGGGTCGGCGCCGCGCCGGCCACGTCCCCAGTCGCGCACCGCGCGCACCAGAGAGGTCAGGGACGCAGGTGACAGGACACGAACTGCCCCGGCGCCTTCTCGTCGAGCCGGGGGGCGACACGGCGGCACACGTCGGCGACCAACGGACAGCGTGTGTGGAAGGGGCAGCCCGCCGGTGCCTCGGTCGGGCGCGGCAATTCCCCGCGGAGGACGATCGGAGGCCGGCTGCGCTGGCGTCGCGGGTCGGGAAGGGGGATCGCGCTCATGAGCGCCTCGGTGTACGGGTGGAGCGGCCGTGCGAAGAGCGTGTCGCGCGCGGCCCGCTCGACGATCCGCCCGAGGTACATCACCGCCACCCGATCACTCACGTGGCGGACGACCGACAGGTCATGGGAGATGAACAGGTACGCCATCCCGAGCCGACGCTGGAGATCGACCAAGAGGTTCAGGATCTGCGAGCGAACGGAGACATCGAGGGCCGACACCGGTTCGTCGCAAACGACGAGCTTCGGTTCCAGCGCCAGGGCCCGGGCGATGCCGATCCGCTGACGCTGGCCGCCCGAGAACTCGTGCGGGTACCGGTCCATGTGGGACACGTCGAGCCCGACCAGGTCGAGCAGGCTGCCGACCCGCGCGCGAAGGGCGGACCCCCGGAGGAGACTCCGGACCAGCAGCGGCTCGCCGACGCTCTCGCCCACACGCATGCGCGGATTGAGCGAGGCGTAGGGATCCTGGAAGATCATCTGCATGTGACGCCGCGCGCGGCGAAGCCCGTTGGCGTCGAGTCCCGCGAGGTCGGTGCCCTCGAAGACCACCGTCCCGCCGGTCGGGCGCACGATGCCGAGGACGGCGTTCCCGAGCGTGGATTTGCCGCAGCCGCTCTCTCCGACGAGCCCGAGAGTCTCGCCTGGTTCGATCCGGAGGTCCACGCCGTCGACCGCCCGGATCGTGAGGCCCCGGCGCGCGAACGCCCCGGTGCGCACCGGGTAGTCGACGCGCAGTCCCCGGACGTCGAGGAGTGGGCTCACGAGGCCCGCCCAACTTGATCGGAGTGCCAGCAGGCAACTGTCCGGCTCTCGCCGACCGGTGCCAGCTCCGGCTCGACTTCGTGGCAGCGCGCCGTGGCGAGCGGGCAGCGCGGGGCGAACCGGCACCCGGCGAGCCCGGCGCCGGCCCTCGGGACCACTCCCTCGATGACGGAGAGCCGAGCCTTCGGGTCACCGTCGAGACGCGGCAGACTTCGCAGGAGCAGCCAGGTATAGGGATGGCGGGGCGCCGCGAACAGCGCCTCGACCGGGGCGGCTTCCACGATCCGGCCGGCGTACATCACGAGGACTCGATCGGCGGCGTCGGCCACCACGCCCATGTCGTGCGTGATGAGCAGCACCGCGGCGCCGGTCTCCGCCCGGATGTCCTTGATGAGGCCCAGGATCTGGGCCTGGATGGTCACGTCCAGCGCGGTGGTCGGCTCGTCGGCGAGGAGAACGGCCGGCTTGCAGGCGAGCGCTGTGGCGATCATCACCCGCTGGCACATTCCCCCCGAGAGCTCGAAGGGGTACTGCGCGAGCCGTCGGATGGGCTCGGCAATGCCGACGGCCTCCAGCATGGCGAGCGCCTGGCGACGCGCCTCGTCGCGCCGGAGCGGTCGATGCGCTCGGAGCGCTTCGATGAGCTGATCGCCCACCGTCATGACCGGGTCGAGCGAGCTCGTCGGCTCCTGAAAGACGATGGAGACGCGGGCCCCGCGGACGCCCCGCATCTCCGCCTCGGACAGGGCGAGGAGGTTGGCGCCATCGAGCACGACGCGACCACTCACGGCCCGGGCGACCGGCGGCAGCAAGCCCATGATCGCGAGCGCCGTCATCGACTTGCCGCAGCCGCTCTCGCCGACGAGTGCGAGGATCTCTCCCGAGGCGAGAGCGAAGGTCACGCCGTCGACCACCCGCGCCGCACCGATGGCCACATCGAGGCGCTCGACCGCGAGGATGGGGTCACCGGCCATGGAACGGAGGGTCAACCGGTCGGGCTGGCGGCGGGCCCACCCGGCGGCCCGCCAATCGACCCAGGAGAGGGGTCCACGGTGCCGAGAGAGTTCCCGCCGTCCACGGCGAGCGTCGCGCCCGTGATGAACGACGCGTTCTCGGAGCACAGGAACAGGATGGCGTTCGGTGCGTCGTCGGGCCCGGACGACCGGCCCAGCGGGATGCGGGCGAGCATGGCGTCGACGTAGGCCGGCGACAACGGGCTCACGGTGCTGCCGGGTGCGAAGCCGGGAGACACGGCGTTAACCCGGATCCTGTGCGGAGCCAGCTCGAGGGCGAGCCCGGCGGTCAGGCGCTCGAGTGCCGCCTTCGACGTGCCATAGGGCACCGAGCCTGTCCGCAAGGTTCGCGCCGCGCCCGACGTGATGTTGACGACGGAGCCCTGGACCCCCGCGCGGATCATCAAGCGGGCGATCTCACGCGTCAGGAGAAAGGGCGCTCGCAGGTTCACGTCCATGATGCGGTCCCACTCGTCCGCCGGGATGTCCAGGAGCTGGCCCCGTGGATAGACGCCCGCATTGTTGATCAGGATGTCCGGCGCGCCCCACGCGCGCTCGACGAGCCGGACCAGGTCGAGGATCGAATCGTCCTCTCGCAGCTCGGTGACATGGAGGAGCGTCGCGTCCGGGCTCAGACCGAGCTCGCCGGGGAGCTGGTCGAGAACCTCGGGGCGGGGATCGGACAGACAGAGCCGCGCTCCGGCTCTCGCGAAGGCGGCGGCGATTCGCCGGCCGAAGATCCCACCGGCGCCGGTCACCACAACCCGCGCGCCGGCGAACGCCCCGGTGACCTGCACGCTCACGGCACCACCGACCGCGGGTCGAGCCGGTCCCGGAGCTGGTCACCCAGCAGATTGACTGCCAGGACGAGCAGGAACAGGCAGAGACCCGGCAGGGTGGCGATCCACCACGCCGAGGCGATGTAGTTGCGCCCGACGGCCATGATCGCGCCCCAGCTCGGTGTCGGCGGCTGGATGCCGAGCCCGAGGAAGGAGAGGCCGGCCTCGAAGAGCACCATCAGGCCGAACTCGAGCGTGGCGACCACGACGAGCGAGGCCAGGATGTTCGGGAGCACGTGGCGGAAGAGGAGACGCGCGCTCCTGGCGCCGCCGAGGCGAGAGGCGGTGATGAAGGGCAGCGTGGCGACCGCCAGCGTCTGGCCGTAGGCGACCCGCGTGTAGCGCGGCCAGCGGGTGAGGCCGAGGACCAGGACCAGGTTCGGGAGCCCCGGTCCGAGGACCGCCACCGTGATGATGGCGAGAAGGATCGGCGGGATCGACAGCATCATGTCGACCCCGCGCATGATAACGATCTCCGACACGCCCCGACGAAACCCCGCGAGCATCCCGAGGATCGTCCCCAGGCCTCCGGACACGCACACGGACAAGAGCGCCACCAACAGCGAGACGCGGGCGCCGTAGAGCACCCGGCTCAGGAGATCGCGCCCGAGCTCGTCGGTGCCGAGCCAGTGGGTGCTCCCCGCGACGCTGGTCCCGGGCGGCCGCAGGCGGGCGAGCAGGGACTGGCGCGCGGGATCGGCCGGGGCGAACAGCGGGGCGCCAATGGCCAGGATCACGAAGAGGAGCAGGACCGCCACCGGGAGCACGCTGGCGCCGCGGCCCCGCGCAGGGGCGGCGAGTTCGATCGCGGGAGCTGCGGTCGTCATCGAGCGCCGGCGAGCCGCGTGATGCGCGGATCCACCACGCTGTAGAGGAGGTCCGCCAGGAGGTTGAGCGCGACACAGGTGAAGGAGGCGAGCAATACCAGCGCCTGCACGATCAGGAAATCGCGCCCAGCGATCGACTGGACCGCCAGCTGACCCAGCCCGGGCCAGGCGAACACGGTCTCCACGATGACCGCGCCGGCCAGGAGGTTGGCGACCTCGAGGGCGGCGATGGTGATGACCGGAATGGATGCGTTGCGGAGGACGTGCCGGAGGACGATCGAGGCCGTGGCCACGCCCTTGGCCCGACCGGCCCGCACGTAATCCTTGCCGAGCTCCTCGACCACGCCGGTGCGGGTGACGCGTGCGAACGTCGCCATGGACAGGGCCCCGAGGGCGATCGACGGCATGACCAGCGAGCTCCAGCTGTCGGCGCCCGACGCCGGAAGGACGTCCAGGGTCACGGCGCAGAGGAGGATGAGCAGGATGCCGCTCCAGAACGTTGGCATGCTCTGGCCGACCAGCACGACGGGCATCAGGAGCTTCTCGACCAGCGTCCCCCGCCAGACACCGGCGATCACCCCGACCGGCAGCCCGATGCCGAGGGCGACGGTGAGCGCTCCGGCCGCGAGGAGGAGGGTGTAGGGCAGCCGGGAGGCGAGGATGCTGGCAACCGACACGCGCTGAACCAGCGAGGTGCCGAGGTCCAGGCGCGCCAGGCTGGCCAGGTAGTCGGCGTACTGGACGGCCAGCGGCCGGTCGAACCCAAGCTGCCGGCGGAGGAGAGCGACGTCTTCTCGCGAGGCGCCCTCCGGGACGAGGAGGAGCGTCGGATCGCCTGAGAGGTGCATGACGACGAAGACGATCGTCGATACCCCCAGGATCGAGACGACGGCTTGGACGGCGCGGCTCAGTAGGAAGCGGGCCATGCCCGCCCGCTCGCTACTGCCACTTCATCTCCATCACGAAGAAGGCCTCGTTCGCGGTCGGCTTCCACGAGAGCTCGCGCCGAGCGGCGTAGATGGCGAAATCCTGGTAGAGGCCGATCCCCGGGACGTCCTGCTCGAGGATGGCGAAGGCCTCGCGGTAGTGCTTGAGCCGATCCTCTTCCTTCAGGGTCTGCCGGGCCCGGGTGACCGCGTCGTCGAAGGCGGGGTTCGCGTACTTCGCCCACAGGCTCTGGCTCTGGAACAGTGGGAAGATCACGCCGTCCGCGTCCTGACAGGCGCACGACCACCGCCCGAGGGAGATGCTGCCGGCCTCCTCCGGCTTCCCCTGGCGACGCTTGAGGAAGGTCGGTTGGTCGGTTTGGGAGATGGCCACCTTGAGGCTGACTTCCTGCAGCATCTGCTGGATTGCCTGGACCAACCGCTGGTCGTAGGCGGGCGAGGTGTAGAAGGAGATCTCGGCGCCCTCGGCCCCGGCCTCCTTGAGGAGCTGACGCGCGCGCGGCGGATCGAACGGATAGCCCTTCAGGCCCTCGACGTAGCCGAAGTTCGCCGGAGTGAGAAGGATGCTGACCGGCCGGCCGTAGCCGCCGAGGAGGGCGTCGACGAGGAGCTGGCGGTTGATGGCGTGCGCGATGGCACGTCGCACGCGGACGTCCTTCGTCGGGCCATAGAGCGCATTGATGAACAGGTAGCCGGTGCGCTCGGTTGGGATCGAGAGGATCTGGAGCCGCGACTCCCCCTTCAGGCTCGCCGCGTCGTCGGGGTTCAGCTGGCGAATGATATCGGACCGCCCGGTCTTCAGGTTGGCGATCCGGGTCGCGGTGTCCGGCACTACCTGGAACGTGACGGTCTTGAACGGCGGACGGCCCCGCCAGTAGCCGTCGTTGGCGGTGAGCGTGACCCGCACGCCCTTCTGCCAGCCCACGAAGCGGTAGGGGCCACTGCCCATGGGCTCGATGTTGAACTTCTCGTTCCCCACCTTCTGGACGTACGCGTGGGACACGATGCTCAGCTTGACCAGCTGCGCCAGCAGCGCCGGATAGGGGGACGATGTGGTCAGGCGCACGCGGTCCGGTCCACTCGCCTCCGCCTTGACGATGCTGTTGAACTGCGAGAGCTGCGGGCTCTTGAACGCCGGATCGGTGATGCGCTGGACGCTCCAGACCACGTCATCGACCGTGAGCGGCGTCCCGTCGTGGAACTTCACGTCGGTACGGATGTCCAGGACCAGCACGGTGTCGCTCTCGTAGCGCCAGGCCTTGGCGATCTGCGGGACGATCTTGCCGTCGGGATTCCGGGTCACCAGGTTGTCGAAGATGTTGCGGTAGACATGGTAGCTGTCGGTGTCCCACTGCACGTGCGGGTCGAGGGTCGCCGGTTCGCCCGGCAGGTCGACGGACAGGGTCTCCTTGCCGCCTTGGGCGCGGGCGGGCAATGACGACAGGACGAGTCCCCAGATAGCCAGGCCCCAGGCGATGCGCCACATGCCAGATCCTCCTCGCATGGATGGAGTCTGAAACATTCACACCATAGTGCAAACTCCGGGTGGGGTAAACGTGTGCCTGGCCAGTGCCTGAAGCGCGACCGTGGGCGCATGGGTCCGAACCTCCTCGCGCTGGTGGAGGCTAGCTGGCGGATGACCGCCGAGCGGATCGCCCCCGCGGGCCATCCACGTCACGGGCTGTGGGTCCAGCCGGGGCGCTCCTTCGAGCCCACTCGTTCTGGCGACACCACCCGCCGAGAGTCGCTGGCGGCGCGCCGCTTGACAGTCTCTCGAGCCGCGAGCTAGGCTCCGCGAAGTCGTCGCGGGCCCACACTCGCCGCCGTCGCGCTGACGCAAAGGAGTGTCCATGACCCGCCCTCGCTACGACCTCGTCGTCCGATCGAGCGCCATCGTCGCCGACGGTGGCCGGTTCGACGGCGCCATCGCCGTGCACAACGGGCGCATCGCAGCCCTCCTCGGGGCCACCGAAGCGGTCGAGGCCGCCCAGGTCGTCGACGTCGGAACCCACGAGGTCATCCCGGGGCTGGTCGACACCCACGCGCACTTCCGCGATCCCGGCTACACTCACAAGGAGGACATCGAGAGCGGCACGCGAGCGGCCGCGGCCGGTGGCGTGACGACCGTGTTCGACATGCCCAACGTCGACCCACCGACCAACACCGCCGCGCGACTGCGCGCGCACCTGGAGAACGCCGCCCGCAAGACGATCATCGACATCGGCCACAACGCCTCGGGCGTGATCCCGGAGAACATCGCGGAGCTCGCGGAAGCGGGCGCCACCGCGTTCAAGGTCTGGATGATGCGGGACATCGGGCGGGACTATCCGCACCCACCCGGGACGTCGGTCTCCGATCACGCGGTCCTCTACCGGATCTTCGAGGAGGTGGCCAAGACCGGCCGCCCGCTCTACGTCCACCCTCACGATCAGGCGCTGTATGCCTTGTTCGTCCAGCGGGCGCAGACGGAGTGGGGCATGGATTTCCGCTCGTACGCCCGGGCGTTGCGCGGCGGCGACGGAGTCATCCTGAATACCGCCATCTCGCTCTTGCTGGAGTTCCAGCGCTCCACGGGGGTGCGCCTGCACGTGCTTCATCTGTCGACGCGCGACGGGGTTCGAATGGTGCGGGAGGCCAAGGCGCAGGGACGGACCGTGACGGCCGAGGCCAACCCCTTTGCGATGTTCGTCACCAACGACTGGAGCAACATCGAGCGGCTCGGTCCCTTCGCCCTGGGCTTCTGGGTGCCGGAGGTGGACAACCCCGCCATGTGGGGGGCGATCGTCGACGGCACGATCGACGTCGTCGGCAGCGACCACGGCGCGCACACCCGCGAGGAGAAAGAGCTCGGGTGGACCGACATGTACGCGGCCCCCGGCGGCAGCCCGTTCATCGAGCACTACCTGCGGATGATGCTCACGCAGGTCAACTCCGGCCGGCTCACGCTGGAGCGGGTCGTCGAGCTGTGCAGTCGAGACCCGGCCAAGCTCGCGGGCTACTACCCCCGGAAAGGCTCGATCTCCGTCGGGGCTGACGCCGATCTCGTCGTGCTCGACATGGATCACGAGGAGGTGCTGCACGCGACGAACAGTCACTACCGCTGCGGGTGGATGTCCTCCGAGGGGCTTCACTCCAAGGGTCGCCCGACGATGACCATCCGGCGCGGCGAGATCATCATGCGAGACGGCGAGGTCACGGCGGCCGCCGGATCCGGTAGGGTCCTCACGCCCGGCGGATGAGCCGCGGCCTCTTGACGCCTACGGTGTCGGCTCGGAGAATACGAACTCAACCGTGTTCTCCGCGCAGCGACCGCTCCCCCGTCCGGGTCGTGCCTCCGCCTCGATGAGTGACGGCTCTCCCGGGCCGTCCGCCGCCGGGGCCTGAGCCGGAGCCCGGACGTGCGCACCCAGGAGGTTCACTTCTACAGCGAGGGGCATCGGGTCGCCGCCCTCTGGCGCACCCCCGACCGGCCCCCCGGCCGCTGTCGTTGCATCGTGCAGGGGCCCGGCTGGCTGGGTTTGAAGGACGCCCAGCTCTACCTGCGCTACCACGAGGCCCTGACGGCGGCGGGCTTCGGAGTCCTCATCCTCGACTACCGGGGGTTCGGCGGCTCGGAGGGCGAGTCGACCGTATCGCCCCACCGTCAGCTTCAGGATCTCCGCAACGCCGTGACGTACCTGGAGACGCGGGACGACGTGGACGCCGACGCGATCGGCACCTTCGGGAGCGGAGGCACGGGGGGTGGCAACGCGGTCCTCCTCGCGGCGGCGGACAGCCGGGTGCGCGCCGCGGTGAGCCAGCTGCCCGTGGCGGACGGGGCGGATTGGCTGCACCGCATGCGAACCGAGTACGACTGGGTCGCGTTCCTCCAGGGCCTGGAGGAGGATCGCCGTGCGCGGGTCACCTCGGGCCGGGGCCGCCTCGTCAATCCCCGCGAGGAGATTATGGTGCCCACCCCCGAGCGGCGGGCGACCCACGTCAAGGCCGACGTCGACGGCCGGGTCCCCGCCCAGATCCCGCTCGCCGCGGTCGATGAGATCCTCGATTACCGCCCGATCGACGCCGCCCGGACGCTGACGAAGCCCTTGCTCGTCATCGGGGTCGAGAACGACACCACCACCCCGACCGACCACGCGGTCGCGCTGTACGAGGCGGCCCGGGGTCCGCGCGAGCTGATCCTCCAGCGCCACACCTCCCACTACGCGTCGTACGAGGACAACGGCGCGGTGATCGCGGCGCGTATCGTCGAGTGGTTCGACCGCCACCTGGTCGGCGGCCGCCTGGTCGTCCGGTCTCGGTCTGGAGCGGAGGAGGGGCAGGCGACGTGAAGTACGGCCTCTTGCTCCCCCACTTCGGGGAGGAAGCGCACCGGGAGAAGCTCCTCCTGGGTGCCCAGCGGGCTGAGGCGCTGGGCTTCGACTCCCTGTGGGTCCGCGACCACTTGGTTTACGAGCCGCACGGGAACCTGGAGCGGCCCGACCGGACCTTCTACGAAGCGCTCACCACCCTGACCGCGGTCGGGGCGGTGACGACCCGGATCGGACTCGGGACGGCGGCACTGATCCCGTTCCGGCATCCGCTCGTGCTCGCGCAGACGGTGACGAGCATGACGCACCTGATCGGCCCCCGCCTCGTCCTCGGCTTTGGCGTCGGGGCGTACGACCACGAGTTCGAGGCGGTCGGTCTCGGGTCGGTCGACCGGCACAGCCTCCTGCGCACCCACGTCGAGATCTTGCGGCGGCTCATGACCGAGAACGACGTCACCTACCAGGACGAGCACATCCGGTTCGAGCGCGTGACGATCGAACCGAAGCCGCTCGCCGGGCCGGTTCCCCTCTGGCATTGCGGCACGTCACCGCGCTCCGCGCGTCTGGCCGCCGAGCTGTTCGACGGCTGGATGCCCGGCCGCATCTCGATGCGGACGCTAGAGCGACGGGTCCGGACGATCGACGAGCTGTCCGCCGCGGCCGGGCGGGCCCGGCCCGCCCTCGGCGTCATTCCGCCGACGTCGATCGAGGCGACCCGAGAGGAGGCGCTGGCCCACGTCAACGTCGAGGGACTGCTTGCCTGGGCCAACAAGGCGCGGTTCGCGGTCCGACCCCCGTCGGGACGCTTCGAGACCGTGGCCGATCTCGAGGGCCAGCTGGTGGCGGGTACGCCGGACGACGTCGTCGCGGAGTGCCGGAAGTTCGACGCCCTCGGGTTGGATCACCTGGTCTTCGACCTCCGATTTCGCTTCGACCGCTGGTTCGAGCAGGTCGAGCGCCTGGGGGGGGAGGTCCTGCCGCGTCTCGGCACGCCGCTGGCCGTTGGAGGGAGCCACCGGTGATCCCGCTGCGCGAGATCCACGACCGGATCGATGCCCGGGCTGCCGAGCATCTCGACCTCCTCTGCGACCTGATCCGCCGGCCCAGCCGGACCGGCCACCTGGACGAGGTGGGACGCTTCGCGGATCACTTGGTGGGGGTGCTGACCGACGCCGGCGGCCAGGCGCAGGCGGTCCAGGTGGACGACGGTGCCCCCATCGTGTACGCGGAGTGGTCGGCCCCGCCGGGCGCGCCGACCCTGATCCTGTACAGTCACTACGACGTCATCTCGCCGGAGCCGGTCGACCAATGGACGTACCCCCCGTTCAGCGCGACCCGGATCGACGGCAAGATCATCGGACGGGGGTCGACCGACGCCAAGGCGAACCTGCTGGCGCTCATCAAGGGCGTGGGCACTTTCGTCGAGATGGAGGGCGCGGCGCCGTGCGGCGTGCGGCTGATCGCGGACGGAGAGGAGGAGCGGGGTAGCCCCAACCTCCCGCTGTTCGTCGATCGCTACGCCGAACGGCTCCGGGCCGACGGGGCCCTGTCGTTCGACGGCGGGTTCGACGCGCGCGGGGTACCGAAGATCGGTCTCGGCACCAGCGGGATGCTCTACGTCGAGCTGACCGCGACCGGAGCACGGCACGAGCTGCACTCCGCCGGCGCGCGCCTGTTCGTCAATCCGGCCTGGCGTCTCGTCTGGGCGCTGGCCGTGATCAAGGATGCCGACGAACGGGTGCTGATCGAGGGTTTCGACGACGACATCGCGCCGCCCTCCCAGCAGGACCGAGCTCTCATGGCGGCGATGCCGTGGGACGACGCCGCCCAGCTCCGGGAGGCGGGCCTCGACGCGTTCCTGACCGGCGTGCGCGGTCTACCGGCCATCGAGCGTCTCCTGTTCCAGCCGGGCCTCGCCATCTGCGGGATCCACTCCGGGTTCGGGGGGACCGGCCCCAAAGCGGTCATCCCGGACCGGGCCACGGCCAAGCTCGAGTTCCGGATTGTGCCGAACCAGACGCCCGAGAAGGTCCTGGGCCAGCTCCGCCGGCACCTGGACCGGCGGGGGTTCGGGGACGTGACGATCGAGGTGCTGGCGACCGTCGAGACGGCGAAGACCGATCCCGACGCGGCCATCGTGAACGCCACCGTCGAGGCGGCCCGGCGCCTGTACGGGCCGCCCGTCCTGAAGCCGACCGAGGAGTACGCCGGCCGCCAGGGCGCGTGGCTCGGTCGCCGCCTCAACACCCCGGGGGTCCAGACGGGCATCGGGCCGCCGGGCTTCCGCGGCCACGCCACGGACGAGTTCGTCACCGAGGAGCACTTCGTCCGCGGGATCAAGTTCGCGGCCGAGATCCTGGCGAGGTTCTCGGGGCGACCGGCGTGACGGGCGCCCTCGCGCTCGATGTCCGCAACGTCCGGAAGCTCTTCTTCCAGCCGTCCCCCCGGGGCCCTGCCGGCCTCCTCGTGCTGGACGACGTCTCGTTCTCGGTGCGAGAGGGCGAGTTCGTCTCCGCGCTCGGCCCGAGCGGCTGCGGCAAGACGACGCTCGCCCGGATCATCGTGGGCCTCGAGGACGTCGCCGCCGGCAGCGTCCTCATCGACAACCACCCCGCCGGCCCGCCGGGCCCGGATCGGTGCCTCGTCTTCCAGCACTACGCGCTCCTGCCGTGGCGAACCGTGCTCGGCAATGTCGAGCTGGCCATGGAGATCCAGGGGATCCCGAAGCAGGAGCGCCGCGAGCGGGCGCGGCGGTACGTCGAGCTCGTCGGGCTCACCGGCTTCGAGACGCACTACCCGCACCAGCTCTCGGGCGGGATGCAGCAGCGGACGGGCTTGGCCCGGGCGCTCGCCGCCGAGCCGCGCATGCTCATCATGGACGAACCGTTCGGTGCCCTGGACGCGCAGATGCGAACGCTCCTCCAGGACGAGCTCCTGCGCATCTGCGAAGCGATGCGGGTGACCGTCCTGTTCGTCACGCACTCGATCGACGAGGCGGTCTATCTGTCGGACCGGATTCTCGTGTTCAGCGCGCGTCCCGGCCGCCCGGTCGCGGAGCTAACCGTCGACTTGCCGCATCCGCGGGGTCAGGAGACCACGCGGTCGAGCCACCGGTTCATCGAGATCCGCAAGGCGGTCAGCGACGTCCTGGCGGAGAGGACCGACTACTACCGTGGGGATCGAAAGATCGACGCCGTCCACCATGACTGAGGGCACGACCGAAGGCCTGCGCCCGGAGGCCGACGGCCTCATCTACGGGCTCACGCCGCCCCGCACCGACGAGGCGTTCCTTGTGCGGCACCCGAGCGTCATCCGAACGGCCTCGGTGCTCGTCGTGCTGGTGGCCTGGGAGCTCTACGGGCGCGCGCTGAACCCGGTGTTCCTGAGCTACCCGGTCGCGATCGCCGGGGCCCTGGTCGAGCTGATCCGGAGCGGCGAGCTCTTGCAGGCGACCCTCCAGACGCTCCGGGCGCTCGTGATCGGGTTCGCGATCGCCCTCGTGGTCGGCATCGGGATCGGCTTCCTGATGGGCCGGTACCGCCTGGTGAGTCTCACCCTGGACCCCTTCGTCACGGCGCTCTACAACACGCCGTCCGTCGCCCTCATTCCCCTCATCCAGCTCTGGTTCGGGCTCGGGGTGACGGCCAAGGTCATCATCGTGAGCATGTCGGCGTTCTTCCCGATCGTGATCAACACGTTCGCCGGAGTGCACAACACCAGTCAGGGGCTCGTCGACGTCGTCCGGGCCTACGGGGCGACGGCCCGCCAGATCTCCACCAAGGTGGTGCTGCCCAACTCCGTTCCGTTCATCATGGCCGGTGTGCGGCTGGCCGTCGGCCGGGCGGTCATCGGCGTCGTCACCGCCGAGTTCTTCACTGCGATCAGCGGCCTGGGCGGCCTCGTCATCGTGTTCTCCAACGCGTTCGCGACCGCGAAGCTGTTCGTGCCGGTGCTGACGCTCGTCGCGCTCGGGCTCTGCCTCACCTCGCTGGCCAAGTGGGCGGAGCGGCGCCTGACGCCCTGGAAGGAATCCGAGCGAGCGGCCGCGCGATGACTCCCGTGGGCGTTCCCGTCGACCCCCCGATCACGCGCCTGCCGCTCTCCGCGGAGCAGGCTTCCTGGTACGCGCTGATCCTTGCCGAGGTGAACCGGGACCGGCTGCGCGAGATCGTCGTCGAGATGACGTCGATCGGGAGCCCCACCGGGGAGGAGCGGCCCCTCGCGGAGCACTTAGTCGCCCGCGGCCAGGGGGTCGGCCTCGAGAGCACCTGCCAGGTGATCGAGGGCGGGCAGGCGAACGCCCTCCTGCGACACCCAGGGCTGGGGGACGGCGCGGATCTCCTCCTCTATGCGCCCATCGACACGCACACGGTCGGGATCAAGGCCGACGACGTCCCGTGGGTCGGGGACAAGCTCCGCGAGGACATGGTCCCCCGAGCCTCGGTCCACGGGGACTACGTCATTGGGCTCGGAGCGAACAACCCGAAGGGCCACGCGGCCTGCATTCTCGCCGCCGTCGAGGCCGTGGCCCGTGCTGGCGCGCCCCTCCGCGGGGCGCTGCTGGCCGGGTTCGGGGCGGGAGGCATGCCGGTCAACCCCCGGCCGAGCGACGCGCGACGCGAGGTCGGCCACGGCCGCGGGTGCGCGTTCATGCTGGAGCACGGCTTCCGGGGCGACTTCGCGGTCATCGCGAAGACCGGCTGGGCGGTCGCCTGGGAAGAAGTGGGGCTCGCCTGGTTCCGGGTGCGCGTGCACGGGGCGCTGAACTACGCGGGCATCCGCCACTTCGTGCGCTACGAGAACCCCATCGTCCGCGCGGCCACCGTCATTGGAGAGCTCGAGCGCTGGTTCGCGGAGTACTCGAAGGCCAACACGTCGGGCCTGGTGGCGCCCCAGGGCAGCCTCGGCGCCATCGAAGGCGGCTGGACCTACAAGCCCACCTTCGTGCCCGCCGCCTGCGACCTGTACCTCGATCTGCGGATCAGCCCGCGGACGAGCGTGCCCGACGTCCAGCGCCAGTTCGAGGACGCCATGACGGGGCTACGACACCGGCACCCGGAGATCCCGCTCACCTGGGAGATGCTGCTCGCGGTGCCGGGCACCCACACCGACCCGGGAAGCTGGATCGTGCAGTCGTGCGTGCGAGGCTGGGAGGACGTCGAGGGTCGACCCCACGCCCCGCGGACCAACCAGAGCGGTGCCACTGACGCCAACATCCTGCGCGGACACGGCCTCCCGACCGCCCGCGTCGGGATGGCCCGGGTGCCGGACGACGCGCCCATGCCCGACGACTTCTCGAAGGGCATGAACGTCGTCTCCTTGCGGGAGATGGAGCGGCTGACCCGCTGCCTCGTCTACGTGATCGTGGACACGTGCCTGCGCTCGCGCCGCGAGGTCGGGCTCGACCCGGCATGAGGGCGGAGACACCAAGAACGCGAGGGAGGATTATGATGAGACCGGTCGCGGACGGACGACGTAGGTGGCTGAGCCTCTTGCTCCCCGCCTTGCTCGGGCTCGTGCTCGTCACCGGGGCTCGCTCGCAGGCGCCCACGACCATCAAGTACGGCGCCCCCACCGCCACGCCGGACATCACCACGGTCGGCGTCTACTTCGCGCTCGAGAAGGGGTATTTCAAGCGGGAAGGCCTGGACGTGCAGGTGACGCGGTATCCTGGCTCGACCACCGCGATTCGCGCGCTCCTCAGCGGCGAGGCTGACGTCGTCGAGACGGGCGGCGACACGGTCTTCCTGGCGATGGAGAACGGGGCGAAGATCGACATCCTGCTGAGTCCGGTCGCCCGGTCGACCGACGTGGTGGTGGCGAAGACGCCGATCGCCAGCCTCGCCGATCTCCGGGGAAAGAGCTATGCCGTCAGCGCCCCCGGCTCGCCCGGCGACGTGCTCGGCCGGCTCCTCCTCCAGAAGAACGGTGTCGATCCGAGCCAGGTGCAGATCGTGGGGCTCGGGTCTCCCGCCGATCGGATCAAGGCGCTGCTCGGCGGTAAGGTCGACTCGACGTCGGCGACGATCCTGGTCATGGAGCCCGTGCTGGACGCGATCGCGAAGGGCGAAGTGAAGGTGCTCGCGTCGATGGGCGACCAGTTCCCGGCCATTCCCCTCTCGTACATCGTGGCCAACGAGACGATGATCAAGAGCCGCCGCGATGCGGTGGTCCGCTTCGTGCGGGCCGAGATCGAGGGCCTGCGCTGGGCGCAGGCGAATCCCGAAGAGGCGGCGAGTCTCGCGGTCAAGCACATCCGCGAGACGCCGCTGCCGGTCTTGACCCAGGGCATGAAGGAGATGTCCCGGACGAAGGTCTACGGTGTGGACGGCGGCATCAGCGACAAGGGCCTCCAGGACACGCAGCAGGCGCTCAAGGACCTGGGCCGGATCAAGACCGTCGCCAAGTCCACGGACGTGGCCGCGCTCGACGTGCTCCAGGAGGCGCTCAAGCTCCTCGGACCAGCCCGGTAGGGCGGGCCGCCATGGACCTCGACGCCGAGAAAGTACTCGGACACTTCGCCCAGGCCGGCGCCGTCCGGATCCACTACGGAGAGGCGGGGGCCGGCCATCCGGTGATCTGCCTCCACGGAACCGGGCCCGGTGCCGACGCCTGGACGAACTTCCGGCTGAATGCGGGCGCGCTGGCCGACCATCACCGGACGCTGCTCGTCGACCTGCCGCGGTTCGGCCGCTCGGAAAAGGTCGTCGTCAAAGCCCCGCGGCTCGACTACCTGTCGGGGGCCATCCGGGCGTTCATGGACGCGCTCGGACTCGAGCGGGCGCACTTCGTGGGCAACTCGATGGGCGGACAGGTCGCGCTCAAGCTCGCCATCGACACGCCCGAGCGGGTCGGCCGGATGGTGCTGGTCGCGCCCGCACCCATCGGGCACAGCGTGTTCGGGCCGATGCCGACCGAGACGGTCCGGATGATCGCGGACTACTACGCGGGCGACGGGCCGAGCTACGAGAAGATGCGCCTCGTCATGCGCTCCCTCGTCTACGACCCGGCGAGCCTCTCGGAGGAGCTGGTCCGCGCCCGCTATCAGGCCAGCATCGACCCCGAGACCATCGCGGCGAACAAGCCGCCGCACTGGGCGCACCAGTCGCTCGAGCACGAGCTGGATCGCGCGCGATGCCCCGTGCTGCTCGTCTGGGGCCAAGACGACCGCGCGAGCCCGCTCGACCACGCGCTCGTGATGCTGCGCAAGATGCCGCAGGCACGCCTGCACGTCTTCGGGCGCTGCGGGCATTCCGTCCAGCTCGAGCATCCGGCGGAGTTCAACCGGCTCGCCCTCGACTTCCTGGCCGACCGGCCGGGGGGCTGAGCGCCCGCGGCGTGCGATGGAGATCGTCGGCGCGTTCGCCTGCTCTCACGCCGGCCTCATCGTCGCACGGCGCGACCGGGCCCCTGCCGACCAGCGAGAGCGAGTCTTCGCAGCCTACGGGGCGGTCCGCGACGACATCGCGCGGCTGCGCCCCGATGCGCTAGTCGTGGTGGCCACCGACCACCAGCAAGCCTTCCCGCTGACGAACGTCGTGCCCTTCTCAATCGGTGTGGGGCCGGTGGCGAAGGGGCTTGGCGATGCCGGGCTCCCGCCCTGCGCGGTGCCGATCCACCAGCCCCTCGCCCAAGCCATCCTCGCCGCATGCGTGGAGCGCGGGGTGGATCTGGCCTTCTCCGAGGCGCCCTCGATCGACCACTCGTTCGTCATGCCCTTGACCTTGCTGCGGTCGGAGCTCGACGTCCCCATCGTCCCCGTGACCCAGAACTGCAACGTGCCGCCGCGCCCCACGTTCCGCCGCAGCCGTGAGCTCGGCCGGGCGATCCGGGAGTCGATCCGGGATGGCCCGGGCGGCCGGGCGGTCGTGATCGGGACCGGCGGGCTCTCCCACTGGGTCGGCTCGGCGGCGCGGCGCGCCTTCATGAACCGCGCGGCCGGCACGCGGCTCGCCGAGCTCGCCGAGCACCCCGTTGTCCTCGACGAGACCGGCGAGATCAACCAGGAGTTCGACCGGCGGTTCCTCGACCTGGTCGCCGCCGGCCGGCTGGCTGAGTTCGTCGCGGCGTGGACGCCCGAGCGCGTGGAAGAGGTCGCCGGCAACGGCGCCCAGGAGCTCCGCAACTGGATCACGACGGCGGCTGTCGCGGAGGAGGCGCGCGCGACGGTGCTCGCCTACGAGCCGGTGGCGGAGTGGCTGACCGGCACCGCCGTCGTGCGCTTCGAGCTATGAGCCACATCCCGAGGGGCGAGACTGAATGTTCTCCGCGTGCCCTCGCTTCTTGGGCGATGTGCGCCCAGATGCGCACCGGAGCGACGCAGCGTATCCTGGGTCCCTCATCGGGGAGCAAGAGCGCGAAGGGCGGGGACCGGACTGAGTACGCGGAGCAGGACCGGCAGTACGGACGCGCACCATTTGCCGTCATGCGCGGACTTGCGTACCCTGTGGCCGAGTTCCAGTCAGAATGGCTGGTTCGGGTGATGAATGACGTCGGCTGACTTGGCGGCTATGCCCCAGACATATCAGGTGAAGGGTTGCTGCCCACTCGACTGCCAGGACACGTGTGCGTGGGTGGCGTCTGTCGAGAACGGACGCGTCGTTCGCGTCCACGGAGCGCGGGGTCATCCTTTCACGCGAGGTGCCCTCTGCGCCAAGGTTAACGACTACCAGGAACGGACCTACGCGCCGGACAGGCTTCTCCACCCGCTCCGCCGCGTCGGCCCCAAGGGGGCTGGACAGTTCACGCCCATCAGCTGGCACGAAGCGATCGAGACGATCGCGCTGCGCTTTACGCAGATCATCGAGAGCGACGGCCCTGAAGCCTTAATGCCCCACAGTTACATGGGGTCCATGGGCGTGGTGCAACGCAGGGCCCTGATGCGGCTGTTCCACGCGCTGGGCGCCACGCGGGCGCACGGCAGTATCTGCGGCCAGGCCGGCAACGTACTCGTGGCGGAAGGACATCCCATAGGCTTCGATCCCGAGGATTTCGTTCACAGCCAGCTCATCCTGGTCTGGGGCTCGAACGATCTCACCGCGTGTCATCATCACTGGCATTTCATCCAGGAGGCTCGACGCGCGCATGGCGCCACGATCGTCTGCATTGATCCGCTGCGGACGCGCACCGCCAAGGCCTGCGACCGACATCTCGCCATACACCCCGGCTCGGACGCCGTGCTGGCGGCCGGGATCGCGCACGTGAGCCTGGAGGAAGGACTTGCCGACCTCGAGTTCGCCCGTCAGGTGGCCAGCGATCTGGACGACTACGTCTGCCAGGTGAGCGAGTGGCCGCCCGCCCGAGTCGCCGGCGTGTGCGGGGTGGCTGAGGACGAAGTCGTCTGGCTCGCCCGGGCGTTTGCCCGGGCCCGGCCCGCCGTGATCAGATCGGGAATCGGTCCCCAGCAAACGGCCCACGGCGAGGCATACGTCAGGGGCATTTCGGCGCTGGCCATCATTGGGGGACACTGGCAACTCCCAGGTGGTGGGCTGTTCATCGAGGCGTACCCTGTGTTCTACGACGCCAGAGCCGCGCGACCGGACCTCGTCCCGGGCCAGCCACGTTCCCTCGACATGGCGAGGCTGGGCGAGATCCTGACCGACCCAACCCTCCGGCCGCCCGTGAAAGGGCTGATGGTCTGGGGTACCAACCCTGCCGTCGTTCAGCCCAACGCCGCGCTCGTGCGCCAGGGGCTCGCTCGAGCAGACCTCTTCACGGTGGTACTCGAGCACTTCCTAACGGACACGGCCCGGTACGCGGACGTCATCCTTCCGTCGACGACGCAACTCGAACATTTCGACATCCAGGGCTCCTGGGGCCACCACTACATTTCCCTTAACCATCCGGCGATCGCCCCGCTCGCGGAGGCCAAGTCACACGGCGAGGTTCTGCGGCTGTTGGCGGAGCGATTGGGACTTGAAGATCCGGCCCTTCACGAGAGCGACGAAGGCATCGCCGCTTCCGCACTTCCGCCCGACGTGGACCTGGTTGCGCTGAAGGATCAAGGTTGGCTGAAGAAGTCCCCCGGCCGCCCGAGGTTTGAGCCGGCGCAGCGTAAGCTCCGGCTAGCCGGACCGACACCCGAGCCGGTCGCTCCGGACGCGCCGGGCATGTTCCGCCTGCTCACCCCGAAGGCCCACCATTTTCTCAACTCGAGCTTCGCCAACATGCCGCGGCAGCGGCACGCCCAGGGCCCCCCGAGGCTCGCGATCCACGCCGCCGACGCCAGGGCTCTGGGATTCAGGGATAACCAGGAGGTGCTCGTCAAAAACCAACAAGGGGCGATCAGAGCCTGGTTGCACGTGACCGAGGATATCCGTCGCGGGGTTGTCGCACTGCCGGGAAAGTGGTGGAGTGTTTCGCCGGAGGGCGGCGCAGTGGGCAACCTACTGACGTCGTCCGCCTGGTCTCCCGGAGGGCAGCCGGCGTTCAATGACACATTTGTCGAGGTGGTAGCCGCCTGACAGACGGGGGCACCTGCCGTTCCGCTCGCATGATGGTCTGTCACCCGAGACCCTGAGGAGGCGAGCCCCGACCAGACGAGACCCTGAAGGGACGCCGAGAATAGGGAGCGCGGGGTTGGGATACCTCCAGCGGCCGGTGAGCCGGCATCAATCTGCCTTAACCCTCCATGTCTTGTGGAGAATCGGCCAAAGCGAGACGGCCGTTCCGCGGTTCGGGACCAGGGTCGCCGATCGCACCGCCCCGGGCGAAGTCGCGGCGATGTCCCTCTATGCGGGAGAATCGATCGGGGGCGTGAAGCGCGTCATCCCGGCAAGAGAGATTATCCGCGAGCTCGTCGAGGAGGCGGAGCAACTCCTGCGCCGTCCTCGTTGAGTGACTATGCCCAGGCAACAGGGCGCCATTGTGGCCGAGGGTCGACGCCATCGCGGGCTGCAGCGATCCTAGATGATGCGGCCGGTGACATTCGGGGCGCCAATCTGCACCCCGGCGCAAAATCCGGCACGAGGGTGACGTGTTATGAGCACCTTTGCGATTGTGGACGATGCGTAGCGAGCCCGCCCAGATCTGCTGCCGAGATGCCTCGCTGAGACAAAGTTCGGTCGGAAGGTGCGGTCTCGAGCCGGGGCGCCCTACGAGGCCTGACCGCCAGAGCGATAGCCCCGGTCCATCATTTCCCGCTTGAACGCGACGGCCGTCTCGACCAGGTCATGCCGCGGCAGCGGCCGGCCTCCGGTCCAGCGGTCCGGGTGCTCGATGTGAGCCAGGATGACCCACGGCCCCGGCTCGGTCAGCGCGGCGCTCAGCGCCTTGCGCGCCTCGGCGAGGGTCGTCACCACCACGACGTGCTGTGGATTGATCCCGCACGCCCGGGCGACCGCCGCGAGGTCGGTCGTGGCGGCCGCCGCCGTCGGCACCAGGCCGTTGCCGCAGCTCGCGTAGACCCCGTTGTGGAAGACGACGACGACCAGGTTCGGCGGGGCATAGCGCCCGATGGTGGACAGGACGCCGAGCCCCGCCAGGGTCGAGCCGTCGCCCTCGAGGGCGACCACCCGCTCGTTCGGGACCGCGAGGGCGAGCCCGAGGCAGATCGCCGTGGCGTAGCCCATGTCCATGTTGTAGATCGTGGGCGCCCGGTGGTCGGCCTGGTAGAGCGCACCGGACGTCGTGCCCGGTCCGACGATCACGGGCTCGCCGGTCCTGAGCTCGGCGAAGAGCGACACGAGGTCGGCTCGCTGCATCGTCACCCTCCCGCGAAGAGGTAAGGCGGCACCAGCAGTCCAACCACGGTCTTCTGCCCGAGGACGGTGATCAGCGCCTGCTGCACGAGGAGCGGCGCCTGCGCCCGGTCGGTGAGGACCACGTAGGGGATGCCCAGGCCCCGCAGCACGCCCTCTGCGGCCGCGCGCGAGGCACCGTGGAAATCGAACGCCTCCCCGAGCGCGCCGTTGTGGCTGACGAGGAGCAGGAGCGGCGTCCGCTGAATCTGGGCGCGGGCCAGCACGAGCCCGCAATAGCCCACGCCCGACCCTTCCATGAGCGCGACCGGCACCTTGCCTCCGAGGTACGCCCCCACGGCCATCGCGACACCCTCGTCCTCGCGAGAGCACACGAGGGTCTGAACCCCGGGGTCGGCCTCCAGGAGGCGATCGACTGGATGAAGCACGCTGTCGGGTAGCGAGACGGCGAAGTTCACGCCGCCGGCCCTCAGGGCGGCATGGACCGCGCGCGCACAGCCCGGCCCGCTCGAGGGATCCTCAGGCGCCATGGCTGACGCGGCACGCATCGAGGCAGCGCTGCAGGAGGCCGCAGGCCGCGTCCACCTTCCACTCGTTCCCCGCCAAGGGATGGGCCGCGCCCACCCAAGCCTCGGCGGCGGCGGCGATCGTGTCGGGATCGAGCCGCCGCCTCAGTAGGTGTCGCTCGACAGCCCGCGCCCGGTACGGTGTCGGGGCGACCGCACCGAGCACCACCCGCGCGTCGCGCACGACGCCGTCCGCGATGTCCAGGGACGCGCAGGCCGAGACCACCGCGAAGTCGCCTTCCCAGAGCCGGATCTTCTCGAAGGCGCTCACGCGGTGCCGTGCGGCGGCGGGGACCACCACTCTCGTGACGATCTCGCCCGCCCGCAGGGTGGTCTCCCCGGGGCCGGAGTAGAGCCTGGCCACGGGCAGCACGCGCTCGCCGGCACGGCCGGCGATCTGGATGGTCGCGTCGAGCGCCACCAGCGCGGTCGCGAGGTCCGACGGCGTCACCGCCTGGCAGCGATGCGCCCCCAGGACGGCGTGGTAGTAGCGGTTGTCACCGAGGACCGCGTAGCAGGGGGCGGTGGCGCCGCTCCGCTTGTAGCAGGGAAAGCCGTTCCGGTAGAACCAGCACCGCTTCGCCTGGCAGAGATTGCCCCCCACCGTGGCCATCTCGCGGATCTGGGGTGATGCGATGGAGGTCACCACCCGCCGAAGCACCGGGTCCACCCGTGGCCAGCGGGCGAGGTCCGCGAGGGTGACGCCGACGCCCACCTGAAGGTCGCCCGCGTCCGTTTCCCGGATCCGGGCGAGCTCGGCGACCCCGCCGAGGTCGACCAGCGTGCGTGGTCGACCCAGCCCCTGCTCGATCAGGGGCAAGAGGTCCGTGCCCCCGCCCACCGGCGCCGCCTCCCGATCCCGGCCCAAGGCGTCCACGGCCTCGGCCACCGCCGTCGGGCGCTCCAAGCTGGCGATTGGGGTGGGAGGCGCCGCGCTGGCGGGCCGGGTGCCCCAGCGATTCAGCAGCGCGTGGACCCCCCGGGGATACGCCCACCGCATCGAGCCGATCCACCAGCGCCCCGGCCGCCGCCACACGTGATAGCGGCGGCGTCGGCCGTCCCGGGCGCGAAGGGCCCCCAGCACCTTGTCGGGGGTGATCGGCAGCTCGCGAATGCGGACGCCGACCGCGTGGGCCACCGCGTTGGCCACGGCCGGGGCCACGGGCACCATGCTGATCTCGCCGACACCCTTCACGCCGTACGGCGAGTGCGGATCGGGGTGCCCGAGCAGCATCGTGCGGATGGGAGGCACGTCGGCGGCTCGTGGCAGCGCGTAGTGGAGGTAGGCGGGATTGACGAGCCGGCCCGCCTCGTAGAGCAGCTGCTCGCCGAGCGCGGCTCCGAGCCCCATGACGACCCCGCCGACGATCTGGCTCTCCACCGCCGTCGGGTTGATCGCGGCGCCGCAGTCGTGCGCGGCGACGACGTCGAGCACGTGGACCTCGCCGGTCGCACGGTCCACTTCCACCTCCACCGCGTGGGCGGCGAAGGCATAGGCCGGCGAGATGTCGGCGACCCCCGTGGCGAAGTTCACGAGCTCCGTGTCGACCACGGCCGCCTCGGTCACGCTGAGCTCGCCGCCGAGGCCGGTGACGAGATCCTCGATCGCGATCCGGAGGTCCCCGGCGACGGCATGGCCATCGCGCAGGGACACGTGCTCGACCGGAACGCCCAGCTTGTCGGCGGCCAGCTCCCGGAGGCGGCGCGCGGCCGATCGCGCGGCGGTGCCCACCGCGTGCGCGCTCATCACCGTCCCGCGCGACGACCAGGATCCGAGGTCGAAGGGCGTCTCGTCGGAGTCCATGGTGACCACGGTGATCCGGGACAGGGCGACGCCGAGCTCCTCGGCCGCGACCTGCGCGATGACGGTCTTCTGGCCGGTGCCCGGGTCGGCGCCCCCGAACCGGACCCGGACCTCGCCGTCCGCTCGGACGTCGATCGTCGCCTCGGCCCGGTTTGCGTCCTCGTAGGTGCGGGCGCCGCTCACGTGCATGGCGACGGCCGCGCCCACGCCGCGCCCCGAGCCCCGGCGCGCGCGCTTCTCCCGCCACCCGATGGCGTCGCGCACCGCTTCGAGGCATTCGACGAGCTGGGCCGAATGGAGGCGCCACCCCGCCTGCGTCACGTCGCCCGGCCGGTGCGCGTTGAGGATCCGGAAGTCGATCGGATCGAGCCCGCGCGCGTCCGCCAGCTCGTCCATCTGCGACTCGATGGCGAATGCGATCTGCGGGTGGCCGTACCCGCGGAACTGGCCGCCGGGATGCTTGTTCGTGTCGACGAGGGTCGCGCGGACGTGCACGCCCCCGCGCGTCCGGTACCAGGAGGCCACCGCGGCGACCGCGGCACCAGTGACCGAGGCCCCCGAGTGGTTGTACGCCCCGTTGTCGACCAGGATCCGGGCCTCCCGATGGGTCAGCTGCCCGTCTCCGTTCATCCCGGTCGTCAGCTCCACGTCGAAGTCGTGCCGGCACTTGGTGGTGGCGAACTCCTCCTCCCGGCTGAGGACGAGCCGGACCGGCCGGCCCGTGCGGACGGCGAGGGCGCCGGCGAGCACCTCGTGGTCCGTGATCTTGGACTTCGACCCGAAGCCGCCGCCCACCGCGACCTCGCGCACGATCACCTGGCCCAGGTCCAGCCCGAGGATCCGAGCGACTTCCTCGCGCACGAAGTAGGGGGACTGGGTGGAGGTCCAGAGCTCGAGCCGGCTCGTCCGGGGATCCCAGCGGGCCAGGGTGCCGTTCGGCTCCATGCACGCGTGCGCCTGCCGGCCAAACCGGTACCGGCCCGTCGCGGTGACCGCGGCCGCCCGGCGCCCGGCCTCGACGTCGCCGTAGGCCCGATCGATCACGAGCGAGACGTTGGCGCCCGACGCGCGGTCGTGGAGGCGGGCCGCTCCGTTGGCCAGCGCGGCCGCGACCGTGGTGACGGCCGGGAGCGGCTGGTAGCGCACCCGGATGACGCCGAGGGCGGCCGCCGCCTGGGCGACCGTCTCGGCGGCGACGACGGCCACCTCCTCCCCGACGAACCGCACGACGTCCCGGGCGAGCGGTCGGCGATCCGACAAGCGCCCGCCTTCGTGCTTGTAGAGGCGATCGGGCAGGTCCGCGGCGGTGAGGACCGCCGCGACGCCGGGCATCCGCCCGGTGGCCTGGACATCGATCGACAGGATCCGCGCGTGGGGATGGGGACTCCGCAGGACCCGAGCGACCAGCGTGCCGGGCAAGACGACGTCCGCCACGTACCGACTGGCACCGGACGTCCGCGCGTCCCACTCGATCGAGCGGGTGGGACGGCCGAGCGTCATCGCCGCGAGCCCGGTCGGTCGTGCTCGGCCAGCCGCAGCGCTCGGACGATCCCCGAGTATCCCGTGCAGCGGCAGATGTTTCCCGATATCTCCCGGCGGAGCGCCTGGTCGTCCGCCGGCAGACCGTCGCGAAGCAGCGCGACGCCACGGACGATCTGCCCGGGGGTGCAGAACCCGCACTGGAAGGCGCCCGCGTCCGCGAAGGCCTCGCGCAGCCCGCGCGCCTCATCCCGGAGCCCCTCGATCGTTTCCACGTGGTCGACCCGCGCGGCGAGGACGAGGCAGGACATGACCGGCCGCCCGCCGACGAGCACCGTGCAGGCGCCACACTCGCCCCGTCCGCACGCTTGCTTCGTGCCGAGGAGCCCCAGACGGTCGCGCAACACGTCGAGCAGCCGGTCGTCCGGCTCGATGACGACCCCGATCAGCCGTCCGTTCACGGTCAACGTCGCTCTCACCGTGCCGCTCTCAGCCCGGTGCTATAGTATTGTGCCGTGCGTCGGCGTTTCAACATCAGTGCGCCGCATCACTCCGACGCCCTCCGCGTCGAGCTCGTCCACGAGCCCGGCCGCCGGAGTCCGCTGCCGGGTCGGGAGCTGCCGTGACGAGCAACTCCGGCGACGGGGCGGAGCGAGCGGAGCGCACCCGTTCGGCGGAGCGGCGGGACTGGCGCACGTGGCCCGTGTACCAGGCGAGCGAGCTCGGCCTCCGCAACTTCTGGTACCCGGTCGTGTGGTCGTCGGAGGTGCGCGGGCGCCCACTCGGCGTGCAGCTCCTCGGCGAGCGGATCGTGCTCTGCCGCGACGGCGGCCGGGTCTACGCGCTCGAAGATCGGTGCCCGCATCGCGGCACCCCGCTGAGCCTCGGTCGCCGCCTCTTTCCCGGCACCATCACCTGTCCCTACCACGGCTGGACCTATCGGCTCGAGGGCGGGTTGATGTGCGCGGCGATCACCGACGGACCGGAGTCGCCGATCACCGGCAAGGTAGGCGTGCGCACCTATCCCGCCGTCGAGCGGCTCGGGCTCGTGTGGGTCTTCGTGGGCACAGGCCAGACTGAGGTGCCCCCGGTGGATCAGGATATCCCCGAGGAGCTCCTGGCGCCGGGCGTGACCCTCGGCGGTCGGATCCAGTCCGGGCGGCACGGGAACTGGCGCTACGCGGCCGAGAACGGCTTCGATGAAGGGCACGCCAAGTTCCTGCACCGCGACGCGCTGTGGGTCTTCTTCCGGCAGATGCCCGTGTGGAGCGAGACGCGCATCGTTCGCACGGACGACGGGCGTTGGCTCTCGCGCAGGCAGGAAGGAGTCTACTGGGACGTCGACTTTCCCGGCGTCGGGCGGTGGCCGCCGCCTCGGTCCTGGCGGCGTCTCGTCCAGAGACGTCCCCGGCCGAACACGCGGCCGAAGGTGCATCCGCGCATCGCGGCGCTCCGGCTGCCCGGCATGGTTTCGGTCCGGGTGCCCTACATCCTCCGGGTCGCCTACGCGAACTACATTCACTACGAGTGGGCGATCCCCGAGGACGCGCGGCACCATCGGTACGTCCAGCTGATGGCCAGCTTCCGGCCGGGGCGCCTGGGCCGGCTCCTGTTCCGCCTGCAGTATCTCGCCTGGATCCGGTGGGTCTTCCATGGGCAGTTCACCGGCCAGGACGCTTGGATGGTCGACGTCATGGACATCCCGCCCGAGCGGCTCTACCGGCCCGATGCCTCCGTCATCGAGTGGCGCTGGCTGGTCGAGGAGCAGCACCGGGAGCCCGCGCCAAGCGCCGGACCGGCGTGACGACGCGTCGACGGGCTGCCGGCGGCCGAGGCGCCCCTCAGACGCGCTTGGGACGCGCAAAGGGCTCTCGCCGCTCGCGCTTCGATCTTGCTAGGCGGGGCGATAGATCGGGCCGCGCGCGCTGACGCGAGCGAGATCGGCGAGGTCCACGGTCTCAACCTGATGACCACGCGGATGCGGGGGGCTTGCATCGAGCCCGAGTCGCGCGATGACCGTCGGGTGGCTGTAGTAACCGTCGTACGTGTGCCGCACCAGCGCCTCGAAGAACTCAGGGTGCGACTGCTCGACGCGGCGGAGCACGTTCTCGCGGTCGTCGACGCTCAGCGACGCAGGGCCTGCGGCGTCGTTGGCCCCGCTGGCCGCCCTCACCGCTCGCAGCCCGTGGGAGAGGAGGCGCTCGAGATCGGCCGATGCCGCCGCCATGGCCAGGACGTGGTCGAGTGCCACCGCGCCGGCCCCGGGGAAGCCATCGCTCGCCGGCACCAGCGTGTCGAGCACTAGGGCCAGCAGGTCGCGCGACGCGGCGACTGTCTCCTGTGTCACGACCGCCTCCGGATCATGCCGTCGGCGATGTAGAGGGCCACCGCCTGGATCGTCGAGGTGGGGTTGACACCGGCGCAGGTCACCATCGTGCTGCCGTCCACGACGTAGAGATTGGGCACGTCGTGGCAGCGACCCTCGGCATCGATCACCGAGGTGGCGGGATCGCGCCCCATGCGCGCCGTTCCCATCAGGTGCCAGCCGCCGGCCCGCAGGAGGGGATTGGCCGAGACCTCGCGGGCGCCGGCTGCTTCCAGGGCCGCGACCGCCCGGGCGATGCCGTGATCGAGCATGCGCCGACTGTTCTCGCTGAGGGTGTAGAACACGCGCGGCGCCGGGATCCCGTGGCCGTCGGTGAGAGCGGGATCGAGGTCCACACGGTTGTGTGGCTCGGGCAGGTCCTCGGCGATGACCGCGACCGTGATCGTGCGGTCGAAGCGCTCGTCGTATGCGCGACGGTGCTCGCGACCCCACGGCACACGGTCACCGATGAATCCGCCGAGCGCCGACGCGATCGGCGAGAGCCCTCGGGCGACCTGGAACGAGTAGCCCCGCACGAAACCCCGCGAGAGGTCCGTCTCGTAGAATTCCTGGCTGATGAGGCTGCAGCCGATGGGGCCGCGGTGGCCGCCGAGTGGCCGATCGAAGACGCCGCGCACCATCGCGTAGGGATGGAACATGAGGTTCCGGCCCACGAGCCCGCTGCGATTGGCGAGGCCGTCCGGGAACCGCGCGGAGCGCGAGTTCAGCAGGAGCCGTGGCGTGCCGATCCCGTTGGCGGCCATGACCACCGCGCGCGCCTTCTGCTCGGACAGGCGCCCCTCGCCGTCGTGGTAGACCGCGCCGTCGGCGTGTCCGTCCGCGCCCATCGTGATCTCGCGCACACGGGCCCGCGTCAGCAGGCGCGCGCCCGCGGCCAGCGCCTTGGGCCAGTAGGTGATGTCGGTGCTCGCCTTGGCCCCGGTCGGGCAGCCGAGGTCGCACGGTCCGCAGTTGATGCAGGCCCGGCGGCCGTCGTAGTCGCGCGTGAGGATGGCGCTGTCCGACGGCCACCAGTGCCAGCCGAGACGATCGAACCCGCGGGCCATGGTGGCGCCCAGTGTGTCCAGCGGGATCGGCGGCGTCTGCCGCGGCGCCTTCGGGGGATACGCGGGGTCGCCGGTGATTCCGGCCACGCCCATCATGCGGTCGTTCAGGTCGAAAAACGGCTCGAGCGTGGCATAGTCGATTGGCCAGTCGTCAGCCACGCCGTCGAGGCTCCGCACGCGAAAGTCCGAGGGGCGAAAGCGCGGGAAGTGAGCGCTCCAATGGATCGTGCTCCCGCCCACGGCGTTGTACATCAGCGGCGTGATCGGCGACCCCGCGTCGTTGATCGGATAGTCCGGGGGGAGCCGCCGCACGTTGGGCTCGGCACTCCAGTCGGTGTGCCGGTGAAGCTCCCAGTCGGCCCGCCAGTGCGGGAAAGTCCGCGGGTCGACCCAGTCCCCCTGCTCCAGACACACCACGCCGATGCCCGCGCGTGCGAGCATCCAGGCGACGGCGGCGCCGGCCGCACCGGCGCCGATCACGAGCACGTCAGTCCGATCGTCGCTGGCCGATGTCGATCCGCCCATCGCGTGGACCTTATCGCGAGCCGGTGAACCCGACAAGGCGGCGACCCGAGGAGCCGGTCACGCGCCTGCCGCCGGTCGCCCGCTTGACCGCGGCGCCGGGCCGGCGAAGAATCGCGGCCGGGAGGTCCGACCATGGTGCTGTTCACCGCGGGCGTCGCGACGGAGTCCAACACCTTCGCGCCCATGCCGACGGGACGGGACGACTTCGTCGTCTTCCGGGGCACGCCGCCCGGGGACCGCCCGACGAGCTTCATCCAGCCCTTCCTCGTCTGGCATCGATTGGCGGCCGAGCGCGGGTTCACCGTGGTGGGCAGCCTGGGAGCGTCGGCGCCACCGGCCGGGCCCACGGTTCGCCACGTGTGGGAAGCGTTCCGGGACGAGATCCTCGACGACCTCCGACGCGCGATGCCAGTGGATGCCGTGCTCCTGAACCTCCACGGGGCGATGGTCGCCGACGGCTACGACGACTGCGAGGGCGACCTGCTCGCCCGCGTCCGCGCGATCGTGGGATCGAGCGTGCCGGTTGGCGCCGAGCTCGACCCGCACTGCCACGTCACGCCGCTGATGGTCGAGCAGGGGACCGCGCTCGTCCTCTACAAGGAGTTTCCCCACACCGACTTTGCCGAGCGGGCGGAGGATCTCTTCCGGATCGTCGTCGATGCCGCGGAAGGGCGGACGCGACCCCACATGGCGCTGTGGGACTGCCGGATGATCGGGAGCTACTTCACGACCCTCCAGCCGATGAAGGGCTTCGTCGACGACGTGAAGTCCCGCGAGGGGAAGAGCGGCGTTCTCTCGATCTCCCCCGTACACGGCTTTCCCTATGCCGACGTGCCGGAGAACGGGACGAAGATGCTGGTCATCACCGATGCCCGGCCGGCCGACGGTACCCGGCTCGCCCGGGATCTCGGCCTCCGCTGGATCGCGCTCCGCGGCCGCACCCATCCGCCGATGCTCACCGTCGCGGAGGCCGTCGAGCAGGCTCGCCGCGTGGCCGGGCGGCCGGTGGTGGCGGCAGACGTCGCCGACAATCCCGGGGGCGGCTTCCCGGGGGACAGCACGGTCGTTCTGCGAGCGCTGGTTGCCCTCGGCGTCAGTGACTGCGCATTCGCGACACTGTGGGACCCGATCGCGGTGACCTTCGCCCGCGCGGCCGGCCCGGGGGCGCGGCTCCGGATGCGGATTGGCGGCAAGGCAGGCATCCTCTCGGGGGATCCGCTCGATCTGGACGTCACCGTGGCCGCCGTCACGGACGACCTCTACCAGCGCTACGCCGGCGTCGGCAGCTCCCTCGGCCCGGCGGCGCGCGTGACGGTGGGCGGGCTCGACATCATCCTCGCCAGCCGTCGCAACCAGGTTCGCAGCCCCGACGTCTTCCGCGGGCTCGGGCTCGATCCGCTCGCCACCAAGCTCCTGGTCGTCAAATCCACGAACCACTTCCGCGCCGAGTTCGAAAAGATCGCCGCCGAGATCCTCTACGTCGCGCCGCCGGACGTCTTCTCGAGCGTCCCCTTCACGCGCATCCGGCGCCCGAAGTGGCCGCTCGATCCCGACGCCTTCGCCGACCTCGAGGCCGCGGGCTTGCTGCCGGCGGCCGGGCCTCGCTGATCGGCGCCAAGAGCCCCCTCGTGCCCGCGAAGCGCTGCGCGTCGATGCGAGCGCTCAGAGAACCAGAATTGGCCTTCCGGTCATCGGCGGGAGGCGAACGTCAGCCCCGCGCGGCGGTCGCCTCCACGGCGCCCTGCGTGGCGGAGGCGAGGTAGGCGAGACCCTCGTCCAGCGACAGGACGTTGGCATACTTCGCGTGCATGTCGAACAGGTTCACCTTGTGCGGCACCATCGCCCGGTCGAACGTGCACTCGTGCACGACCGCGACGCGGTAGCCCAGGGAGAAGGCGTCCATCACCGTTGCTCGGACGCAGCCGCTCGTCGTCCCGCCCGCCACCACGAGCGTGTCCGCCCGCAAGAGCACGAGGTGGGCCGACAGGTCGGTGCCGAAGAAAGCGCTGGGACGGGACTTCTCGACGACGATCTCGCCCGCGGCCGGGGCGATCTCGGCGACGATCTCGGTGTCGTCGCCGCGCGTGATGTCCTCGGCGGCCCGGGCGTTCTTCCCCGCCCACCGGCCCATCGTCGACAGGGATGCGTGGCGGCGCCCCGTACTGTAGATCACGGCCACCGAAGCGGCCCGCGCGGCCGTCAGGAGACGCTGGATGGCGCGGATCGCCGTCCACGCCGCCTCGCCGCAGCTGGTCCGGGTCTCCCGCACGGCTTCCTCGATCGGTAGGGGCCTCCGGCCGGCGAAGGCGTAGTTCGTGTCCACGACCAGCACGATCGGCCTCCGGCCGAGCGGTTGACTCGATCCGTAGCCGGCCGCCGCATAGATTCGACGCTCCGCCGGTGGAATCACGTCGTCCCACGGCTTCATCGCTGACTTCCGGAGCGATCGCGCTCGCGCGCGGCGCGGAGCTGCGCGACGCTGTCGAGGCCCTCGCGGTCGAGTATCTCCAGGAGACCGCGGTTGATGAGGCCCGCGACGCGCCACCCACGGTAGATGAACGACGTGTACACCTCGACCGTCGTGGCGCCGGCCCGGAGCATCCGCTCGGCGTCCTCGCCGGTGAAGACGCCGCCGGAGGCGCGGATGACCAGGCGCCTGGCGGCGTGCTCGGCGACCTCGCCGACGATCCGGAGGGCATCCGGGAAGGTATCCCGGCCGGCGAGCGACCCGCGGCCGACGGCCAGGCGGGGCTCCGCGACGTGGCGCCCGCCGTTCAGGCTCACGCCGTCGATGCCGGCGCTCACGCAGAGGTCGACCATGATCATGACGCGCGTGCGCTCCTCCGGCGTGTGGTACGGCGGCAGCTTGACGAACACGGGCTTACGGCGCCGCCGTCCCAGCTCGGCCACGAGGTCGCCCACGAGCTCGAGCTCGCGCAGGCGCTCGGACTCCGAGGTGTTCGGACAGATCAGCCCGACCTCGACCCCAGCCACCAGCGGCTCGATGGCCGCGACGCTCGCCAGGATGCTCTCGATCGAGAAGCCGGCCACGCTGGCAAGCACCGTGGTGTGCCGCACCGGGTTCGAGCGGAGCCGGCGCACCGCGGCCTCGACCCCGTGATTGGGCAAGCCCATGGAGTTCGCGACGGAGAGCCGATCCGGGTATCGCACCAGGCGCGGTCGGGGGTTCCCGGCCCGGGCCTCCGGCGTGAGGGAGCCGATCACGACGTAGCCGAAGCCGAGGTGCTGGAGGCTCGGCAGGAGGTCCCCGTCCTTGTCGAACCCCGGCGCCAGGCCGACGGGGCTCGTGAGCGGAATTCCCGCCAGGTCGGTGGCCAGTCGGGGATCCCGCAGCCGCGCCGAGCGCCCCAGGAGCCGGAACGTCTCCGGGAATCGCAGGGCCAGGCGGGCCACGTCGTGCGCTCGGTCGGCGGGTAAGCGGAACAGCGCCGGGCGCAGACGCGCGTACACATCCATCGGCGCAGCCACGATGCCCCACCGTTCGCGTCCCCGTCAAGGGCGAGCGATGGGGCGAGCGTGTCGGCGCCTCGGCGGCCGACTCAGGGCGCCAGGTAGTCCTCCAGCCGGAGCCGCCCCTGGCCGGGGGCGCGCTTGCGCTCGTACTCGCTCCACGCGCCGAGTGGGATCGTGGCATCGATCCCGAGCTTGGCCGTGTGGAGACCGTGAGGGTCGCGCGGGAAGCCGGACGTGTCCGTGAGGTGGAGCACACCCTGGCCGAGGCGGCTGCGGGTGGTGATCGCCCACCACACGTCGCTCACGTCCAGGACGTCGACGTCCTCGTCGACCACCACGCAGAGCTTGAGCCAGCGATAGCGGCCGAAGGCCGCGGCCAGGACCAGCTTGGGCTCGCCCTCGAATCGCTTCCGGATGCTGATGGCCCCGGCCAGGATCGTCGGGAGCAAGCTCACCTGGCGAACGTCGGCGCCGGCCGCGGCGACGGCCTCGAGGAGCTGCGCCTCGCGCGAGAGCGCGAGCAGGGTGGTGTCCTCGGCCTGCCCCGCGTGCATGGTCTGGTGGATGGCGTCCCGCCGATGCGTGATGGCCGTGAGGCGCAGGACCCGGTTCGGCATGACTGGGACGTAGAACTGCATGAAGTCGCCGTAGGGGCCCTCGGGCTCCGCGACGCCCGCCAGGACCTCGCCCTCCAGCACGATCTCGGCCCGGGCGGGAACCTCGAGGTCGATCGACACGCACCGCGTCAGCTCGGTGGGCTCGCCGCGGAGCGCTCCGGCCAGCCCCAGCTCGTCGTCGCCCAGGGCGACGGTGGTGGCCCCCGCCACGAGCTCGGCGGGGTGGTTGCCGATCGCGACGGCGACTGGGAGATTCTGGCCGCGGGCGGCGGCGCGATCGTAGATCTGTCCCAGGTGCTGCGGCGGCATCATCCGGATGCCGACCTCGCCCGGGCCCCGCAGCATCATCCGGTTGTAGGAGACGTTTCGGTGACCCGTTTCCGGATCACGCGCGATCACCAGGCCCGCCGTGAAGTACGGGCCCGCATCTCGCTCGGCATGGACGATGAGCGGCAGCCTCCGGAGGTCGATCGCGTCGCCGGTGTGAACGACCTCCTGCACGGGGGCCTCGCTCCCGACGACCGGCGGCACTCGACGCCGGCTGCGCTCGAGGAACGTGGCGACGGCTGCTTCCGGTGGGACGCCTAGACCGAGCCCCACCATGGCTCGGTCTCCCACCACGTTGGCCAAGCACGGCATGGCGCTGCCCCGAACCGATTCGAAGAGGATGGCCTGCCGTCGGCGCTCCGCCTCGATGATCAGGGCGGCCAGCTCGGTCCGCGGGTCCACCGGCCGCGGCACACGGACCAGCTTCCCGTGACGCTCGAGCAGGGCGAGGTGACTGCGGAGATCGGGCTGCATGCAAGCCTCCGGGCGCACGTCACTGGATACGCGCGTCCGCGCGATGGCGCGGTTGCCTCGGCCAGAACCGGGCCAGTATACTGCCCGCCATGCGCTTCGGCATTCCACTGCTCCCGCGCGGCCGCGCGACGGGGCGACCCCTCGATGTCGGCGTCGGCGTCTCGACTCGGCGAGCCGGCGTCGGGATGGCGCGGTTGCCGAGCGCCCGAGCTCGGGCGGCGTCTGGCCTCGTGCTCCGGGGGACGTCCAGCACTCTCCCCCGGCCCGCGTGAGCGAGGGGCGTGACGGACCTGCTCGGTTGGCTCGGATCCCCGCAGGTCACCAGTCTCCTCGTCAACATGCTCGAGCAGGGCGCGCTCTTCGGCTTCCTCGGGCTCGGCGTCCTGATCACGTTTCGGTTCTTCCGGTTCCCCGACCTGACGGCCGAGGGAAGCTATCCACTCGGAGGCGCGGTGGTGGCCGCGCTCCTGGTTGCCCGCGTCAACCCGTTCCTCGCGACGGGAGCCGCCGTGCTGGCCGGGGCGGCGGCCGGGATGACGACGGCGCTCGTCCACACCAAGCTCCGGATCAATAACATCATCGCCGGCATCATCGTGATGACCGCCATCTACACGGTGAACCTCCGGGTGATGGGCCGGGCCAACACATCCCTGCTCGACACGTCATCGGTGTTCGACGAGGTCGTGCAGGGCCTGACCGCGGTGGGGCTCACCGTTCGGCCGGGGGCCGTTGCCACGATCGCGGTCACGGGCGTGACCCTGGCACTGGTTGCCCTCGTCCTGGGCGCCTTCTTCCGGACGGACCTCGGGCTTGCGGTGCGGGCGACAGGTGAGAACGAGGGGATGATCCGGGCGCTCGGGGTGGACACCGATCGGACCAAGCTCGTGGGGCTGGCGCTGTCGAACGGCGTGATCGCGCTCTCGGGCGCGTTGATCGCCCAGAACCACGGCTTCGCCGACATCGGGATGGGCCTCGGCGTGCTGGTCACCGGCGCGGCCGCCGTCCTGATCGGAGAGGCGCTGTTCGGCGACCGCACGGTGGGGTGGTGGATCCTGGCGGCGATCGTCGGGGTCTTGATCTACCGGTTCCTGGTGGCGCTGGCGCTTCGGGTGGGCCTTCAGCCGACGGACCTCCGGCTGATCACCGCCGTCCTGCTCCTTCTGGCGCTGGCCATCCCGCGGCTCCGCCGGCCCGTGGGTGCCTGAGGATCGGGTGCTCGCGCTGGAGGGTCTCGTCAAGCGATTCGGCAAGGGTACGGCGGCCGAGGTGACGGCCCTCGACGGCGTGAGCCTCGAGGTGAGCGCCGGGGAGGTCGTCACGCTCATCGGCTCGAACGGAGCCGGGAAGTCGACGCTGCTCCGGACGATTCTGGGCACGGTGGTGCCGGACCGAGGGCGGGTCGCCCTCGACGGGCGGGACGTCACGCGCGATCCGGTCCACCGCCGAGCCCAGGACATCGGCCGGATCGCCCAGGATCCCGGCGAGAGCACGTGTGCCGGCATGACGGTCGAGGAGAACCTGGCGATGGCGGGCCGGCGCGGTCGAGCGCGGGGCCTCGGCTGGGCCGTCACGGCCGCGCGCCGGGCGACGTTCCGCGCTCGCCTGGCCGAGGTGGGACTCGGCCTGGAAGGTCGGCTCGGTACCCGGGTGGGCACGCTCTCGGGCGGCCAGCGCCAGGCGCTCGGCCTGCTCATGGCAACCTTGTCCACGCCGAAGGTGCTCCTGCTCGACGAGCACACGGCGAGCCTCGATCCGAAGGCCGCCGAGCTCGTCATGGCCTTCACCGGTCGTCTCGTTGCCGAGGCCCGGTTGACGACGCTAATGGTCACTCACAACATGCACCAGGCGATCCGGTGGGGGAGCCGGCTGGTCATGATGCACGCGGGGAAGGTGGTCCTGGACGTGCGGGGCGAGACGAAGGATCGCCTGCGCGTGCAGGACCTGGTCACGAAGTTCTACGAGGCGAGCGGGACGGAGCTGACCGAGGATCGGTTGCTCCTGACGCGGTGAGCGCGGGCCCCACCCGCGAGAGGAGGACTGCCATGGGACGACGGATGCTTGCGCTCGCGGCGGCGCTGACCGCAATGCTGCCGGTGGTCGCTGTGCTGGCCCAGCCCGCGACAACGGGCCGCACTCCCCAGCCGGGGCGGGTGTACAAGGTCGCGTACTCTCAGATCGTCGACCACCCGGCGCTGAACGAGACCCGCCGCGGATTCCTGGACGGCCTCAAGCAGGCGGGGTTCGTGGAAGGCCAGAACCTCACCTTCCTGTACCAGAACGCCCAGGGCGACGTCGGCAACGCCCGGAACATCGCCGAGAAGTTCCTCGCCGACGGCGTGGACGTCCTCACGCCATGCACCACGCCCAACGTGCAGGCGACGGTTCGCGTGGCCAAGGGGGGGCGGACGCCCGTGGTGTTCGCGTGCGTGACCGACCCCGTCGCGGCCGGGATCCTCGAGTCGGTGGAGCGGCCGTCGGGCACCAACGTGACCGGCGTCCACAACCCGCTCCCGATCGCCGAGCTGTTCGACCTCTTCCTCCGCATCCAGCCGGGACTCAAGACGGCGGGCACCATCTACAACGCCTCGGAGTCCAACTCGCAGGTCATCAACCGGCGGGCCAAGGCCGAGGCCGAGCGGCGCGGCCTGAAGTGGGTCGAGGTCACGGTCGCCGGAAGCGCCGACGTGCGGACGGCCACGGAGAGCCTCGTGGGGAAGGTCGACGGCCTGATCCTCGGCCAGGACAACACGGTCGCCTCGGCCTTCGAGGCGGTGGTAAAAGTCGCCAGCGAGCGGCAGCTGCCGCTCTTCTCCATGGACACGCAGGCGCCGGCCCGGGGCGCGATCGCGTCGCTGGCCGCCAGCAACTACGAGCAGGGAGTGCTGTGGGCCAAAGAGCTCGTGGTGCCGGTACTCCTCGGGACCGACCCCGCGACCATCACGCCAGTACGCCCTCGCATCTTCGACCTCCAGGTGAACCTTCAGGCGGCGAGCGCGGCGAAGCTCACGATCCCGAAGGATATCGTCGACCGGGCTACCCACGTCCACGGCCGGTAGCCGCGGCGCGGCCTCGGCGTCGTGGATCCTGACGCCGCCGTTCGGGGTCGCCCTGTTCGTCGTGGCCAAGGTCGGCAACATGCCGTTTCACGTGTTCGCCCGCGCCATCCTCCCGTTGCCTGGGGCCGCTCCTCGTCGTGCAGGTCATCGTGACGTACTGGCCCGGGCTCATCCTCTTCCTGCCGCGTCTGTTCTTCGACTAGCCACTAGCCCTCGGGCGGCTCACGCCTCCCGCGGGACCGCCGGGCGCCCGGGCCCCGGCGACGCCATCACGTCAATGGGAACTGCGCGCCCTCCGATGTCGCGCCGCCACGGTCGTAGGTCTCGGGCGCGCGCCACGCAAACAGGATGCCGACGCCGGCCAGCAGGCTGGCCCCCGTCGCGAGGGCCGTCTCGATGCCGAAGCCATCGGTGACGAGGCCGAGCACTATCGGTCCGATGACGTAGCCGGAGTCGGCCAGGGTCCGGTAGAGACTCATCGCAGCGGCGTTCATCTGGGGTGGCGCCAGGTCGGCCGCGTAGGCCGCCGGAGCCGCACCACCGACCCCTTGGGCGACGCTCCAGACCATCGCCGCCGCCAGGAACCACGAATAGGACGGCGCCAGCAGGAACAGGAGCAGTGAGGCGCTGGACAGGAGCGTCGCCGGCACGATCACGGTCTTACGGCCGTAGCGGTCTACCAGCACACCGGCGGGATACGCGAGCCCGAAGCCGGCGAGGCTGCTGAGCGCGAGGGCGAACCCGATCCGGTCGGGGCTCAGCCGCAGCCGATCCTGGCCGAGGACCGGGATCACGTTGAACAGGGCCCCCGTCCGGGTGAAGGCGCTCGCGAAGCTGACCAGGCTGGCCAAGAGGAATCCGATCCGGGTCGCGAGGAGGCGAAGCTGCGACGCGAACGGCGGGGGCAGCGGGAGCGAGACCGCGGTGCCCCGGCTCCGGAACGCCATCGTCTCCGGGATCCGGAGCCAGGCGACCAGGCCCGCGAGGCTGCCGGCGATCGCGAAGGCCACGAACGGAGCCGGCAGGCCGAAGCGCTCGGCCAGGAGGCCGCCCGGGAAGGGGCCGATGCCAACCGCGAAGAGAAAGGCGCCTTGGTAGATCGCCATCGCACGCCCGCGCGCGGCCGGCGTGGTGATGTCGGCCAGGACGATCTGGCCCGCGGTCAGGACGAAGGCCGCCCCCACGCCGGCCACGAACCGGGCGCCCACGAAGGTCGGGTAGTTCGGCGCGTACGCACAGAGGAGGTTGCCGGCGGCCGTCACGAGCCCACCGAGCGCGAGCGCCGGCCGCCGGCCGAGTCGATCGGACAGCTGCCCGACGGGCACGGCCACGAGGAAGCGCGCGAGCCCGTAGACCGCGATGGAGAGACCTATCGCCGCCTGCGACACCCCGAACGAGCGGGCGTAGAGGGGCAGCACGGGCACGACGCTTCCGAACCCGAGCTGGTTGATCGCGATCAGGACACACATCCAAACCAGGATCCGGACGTCGTCGAGCGGGGGGCGGGTCACGGCCGAACCACGTGTATCCTGAAACCCCCGTGACGCGCAAGCCCGCGGCCCGAGCCACGACGGCGCCGCCCCTCAGGCCGCGTCGTCACCGCCGCGACGGAGCGGCCGCACCAGACGGAGGTCCGGCTGGCCGTCCCGCCCGTCCGGCTTCTTCTCGTTGGTGAATGCGAGGTAGCTCAGCCGCTCGTCCCCGCGCAGGAGCGCCCCGATCGCGTCCGCGATCGCCGCGCCGGCCTCGATCTCGATCGCGAGGAACGGCCCGCTCGACCCCGTCTTCTGCCAGGCGGCCCCGACGTCCTGCCGCCCGTTCCGTCCCCGGCCCATGTCTGTCCTGGCCATGATGAGCCTCCTCCTCAGGGGGGATTTTCGCCGTCGGCGATGCGAGCGCGACCCAGGATGTTGACCACGATGCGACGGGCTTCCCCGCCGCTCCGGATCGTGATCGTCCCGGCGGGCACCGCGAAGCCCTTCGGCGAGAACTGGATCGTGACGTTACTCGTCGCCACCGCCCCCTCGGCGAGGTGATGAGGACCCTCGACCGTCTGCGCGCCGCCGCCTGGATCGACGACGATCCGGAAGCCCCGCCCATCCGGCTCGAGCACGAGCGCGTGCGTCACGCCCTGCGCGCGGGCGCGGGCCTTCGTGAGATGGACCGCCGCGTAGAGGTCCGCAGTCGCGCCGCCCACCCGGTACCCCTCGAGCGCCGCGCCCACCGTGGGGACGATTCCGCCGATCAGGATCCCCAGAACCAGCAGAACGACGACGACCTCGACCAGGGTGACTCCACGCTGCCCACCTCGCATGGCGACCTCCGCCCACCGGATGAGCAACACTGGTGCCACGCGGGGGCGGGCGTCACCCCTGGCGCCGGATCCGCCGATTTCCCGTCGAGTTGGGTCGCACGGGACCACTGCTAGTGCGTGGCCTGGCGCTCACGCGCCCGTCGGCCCGCGTGGACGGGGCGAATCGAGATGGATGCGCCGGACCGCGGCGCCCCAGGCGGGCTCAGGCGAGGCGGAAGCGGGGCGGGTCGCCGGGCAGGCGGACGACCCGCCCCTCGCGCTCGAGCTTCTTGAGGTGCGAGAGGACGGACAGCCGCGCGACCGGGTGGAGCGCCGGAGAGACCTCGCGGTACACGCGGGCGACGATGTCAGCGGCGGTCTCGGCGCCGGCGCCGACGGCGGCGAGGATCTGCGCGTCGCGCTCGAGCCGGTGGGCGATGTAGCCCTCGATGACCGGGCGGGCGGGCTCAAGGACCGGCCCGTGCGCGGGGTAGATGCGCTGGACGTCCAGCTGGAGGACCCGGCGGAGCGATGCGAGATAGTCGACGAGGTCGCCGTCGTCGGGCGGGATCACCGTCGTCGAGCCGCCCAGGATGAGGTCGCCGGTGAAGAGTGCCCGCTCCTCCTCGAGGTAGTAGCAGAGGTGGTCCGACGCGTGCCCCGGCGTGTAGACCGCGTGGAGGGTGACGCCGTCGCCCCGGATCACCGCGCCGTCGGCGAGGGACTCCATGGGGACCGGGAGCGTGGCGTCGTTCTTCACGAGCTTCCCGACGGGAACCCGCGGGAACGCCCGCCGCACGTCGGGCACGCCGCCGATGTGGTCGACGTGCCGGTGCGTCAGGATGACCCGGGACACCACGTCCTCGCCCTCGGCCCGGAGGAACGCCGTGAGGAGCATGATGTACCCTGCCACCCCCGCGCCCGTGTCGAGGAGGATCGGCTGGCGCGCGCCGACGAGGTACGTGTTGGTGCCGGGACCCGTCATGAGTCCCGGGTTGAGCCCGAGCACCCGCCCGACCAGGGGCGTGAGGCGCGCCGTCTCCGGGATCGCGCTCACGCGGGACGCACCACCGTCGACCAGTCGAAGAGGTAGTAGCGCGCGGCGTCGAGGCGGTCGATGATGCCGTGGAACTTCGGTCGCCCGTCGGCGTGGTGGCGCCACACCGCCTCGTAGGACTCGAACTGGGTGAGGTACTGCGTCCCGTACTCCGCCGGCTCCGCCATGGGCCACTCCCCGGCGCGGAAGCGCCGGTGGGCCTCGGCCGGATCAACCCAGAAGCCTTCCGAGGCCTCCTCGGCAATGAGCCGCGGTCCCTGGCCAGCCGGGACCGGGCACAGAAAGAAGCGGGCCGAGAAGCGGATCGGGCTCGCCGGCGGCGTCACGAAGTAGGAGAGGTAGCGGAGCGGCGCCAGGTCGGCGGACCACCCCTCCGCCGCCAGGACTGCGGTGAACGAGCGCTCGCCACGGACGAGCGCCCGCCGATAGCCCTCGAGTCGGGCGGCCACCTCTGGCGCGCCCGCGGCGACCGGGCGTCCCTCGTCGTCCCGGGCCAACAGCATGCCGGTCTCTTCGAAGACCTCGCGCGCGCCGGCGAGCCAGTAGGCGAGGGCCGGCACCTCATCCGCGGGGTCGTCGATCGCGCGCGCGGCCGCCTCGGGCGAGAGCCCGGAAGTCCGGGTGAGGGCCTCGTGGCTCCGGTCGGCCAGATCGACCTTGCCGCCGGGGAAGGCGTAGTAGCCCCCGAGGAAGCGCATGTCCCGCGCCCGGCGGATCAGGAACACCTCGACCGCTGCCGCGCGTCCGGGCCGGATCAATAAAACAGAGGCCGCGGGCCGGGGCTCGACCGACACAACGGCGAGTGTAGCATGCGGCCTCCGGACGCCCGCCGGCGCCCCGCCGTCACACTACGCGGAAGAGCTTTGCGGCGTTCCCAGGCAGGATGCGCGCCCGGCTGGCCGGGCGGCGACCGAGGCGCTCGACGATCCCCGGGGCTCCTTTCGGAGCGGGCTAGCCCGCGAGGGACTCCCAGTCGCCCTCGGAGGCGTCCAGCGCGATCGCGAGACTTCCGTTGGAGCCGGCGAACACCGGGTCCTCCACCACGCGGACGGCGCCGCCGCCGTAGTCGGCGAGGGCTCGCTCCATGGCGGCCGCGAGGCCGGGGACCTGGGACCCCCCGCCGGCCAGGATGATGTTGTGGCGGACGCGCTCCTGGTACTCAGGCTCCACTCGAGCCAGGAGGTCGGCCATCGTCTCCGTGATGGGCGCCACCAGGCTCTCGCACGCGCGGCGCATCTCGCTCGTGATGTCGACCGGCGTCGCCTTGGCGGCCTTCTGGACGGTGACGACGACGGGCCCGGAAGGCTCGCCGACGAAGCTCGACTTCTCCTTCCACTCGCGGACCATGTAGACGGAGAACTGGGCGTCGGGGTGCTTGGCCCGGACGAGCGTCATCAGCTGCTCGTCCACCGAGTCCCCCGCGTTCGTGAGGGTCCGCTGGTCCTCCTCGGTCGGATACCGGCCCCGCATGACGCAGAAGTCGGTCGTCCCGGCCCCGATGTCGATGATCATCGTGTGAAGCAGCGCGTCCATCCCGTAGGACACGGCGAACGGCTCGGACACGATCATCAGGGCGTCGGCGACTCCCTTGACGGCGTTGCGCAGGTTCTGCCGGCTCACGCGGAGCGCCTCGGCGGGCACGCCCACGACCGCGCGGATCGGCTGCCCCTCGCGCCCGCCGGCCAGCGAGATCAGATGCCGCAGGAGCTCCCGCACGGCCAGCTCGTCCCGCTCGGACCCCTCCTTGATCAGGCCGCGCTCGAGGGGGCGGCGGAGGTCGAGCATGGGCCGGCTGTCGAGGGCCTCCCGCCCAAAGAGGATGGGCTTCTTCACGAGACGGCGGGCCACCATGTCGACCGGCCACCCGACGTAGCTGTCGACCACGTGCCGGCCGCCGTTCGAGGCGGAGATCGAGCTGTGGGAGGTGCCCAGATCGATGCCGACGTGGAGGACATCGGTCTTCTTGGTCATCTACTGGCTCCCTGGGCCTGGCCCAGCGTGGCGACGCGGTTGCGGGCCTCCGCGTACGCGTGGATGCCGTGGAAGAGCGCGCGCGCGATGCGCTGGCGATAGACCGGATCGGCGAGCCGCCCCGCCTCGTCGTCGTTCGACAGGCACGAGACCTCGGCGAGGATGCCCGGGCTCTCCGTGGTGATGAGGACCAGGAACGGCGCGCTGCGCACCCCCTTGTCCCGGATCGCGGGGTTCGTGTCGCCCAGGACGGTGACCAGCTCCTGCTGGACGACCTGGGCGAGCTTCCGTGACTCTGCCTGGCGGACGTGGGCATACACGCCCTCGAGCAGGCGGCGGAAGTCGGCGAGCTGATAGCCCGACTCGCGGTTCTCCTGGCCCGCGAGCTGCTCGGCCCGCGGATCGTCGGCCGGTCCCAGGTAGTACGTCTCGACCGCATGGCACTCCTGCGAGGGAACCGAGTTGACATGGATCGACACGAACAGGTCGGCCCGTTCGAGGTTGGCGAGCTGGGCGCGCTGGCGGAGCGAGACGAAGGAGTCGGCGTCCCGCGTCATGGCGACCTCGTACTTCGCGCGCTTGAGGAAGCTCCGCAGCTCCCGGGCGATCTCGAGCGTGATCTCCTTCTCCCACACGCCCTCGGCCCGGGCGCCGGAGTCGTGACCGCCATGGCCCGGGTCCAGTACGAGCTTCTTGACGCCGAGGGACGCGGTCACGGGACCGATCGCCTTGGGAGCCCGGAAGGTCAGGACGGCGGGCGCGGTCGCGAGCACGGCGGCCCGGTCGGGCGCGCTCCCGGACAAGGGGTTGTAGGCGAGGAGCCCGAGCGTGGGGAGGGCGACCAGGAGCGTGGCCTGGATGGCCCCTCTTCGGAGCTGGGCGCCGACACGCAGGACCGGCGGCGGGAGCCCGCGGATGGTCTCGACGTTCTCCCGGACGGCCCCCTGGAGGACCCGTCGCTTGAGCCGGTCGGACTCCACCATCAACCGGGCTCCGGGCTAGAGCTCCAGCAACCGTGCCACACGCTCGCGGTGGAACGTCGCGTCACCGAACGCGACCTCCGAGCCCTTGGCGCGCTTGAAGTAGAGGTGCATGTCGTGCTCCCAGGTGAAGCCGATGCCCCCATGGACCTGGATCCCGTCGCCGGCCACCTTCCGGTAGGCGTCGGACACGAAGGCCTTGGCCATCGAGGCCGCCAGCATGGCGTCGGGCGCATCCTGGTCGGCTGCCCACGCGGCGTAGTAGGTGATGGACTTCGCGTTCTCGATGGCCACCAGCATGTCCGCGCACCGGTGCTTGATCGCCTGGTAGGCGCCGATCGGCCGTCCGAAGGCGACCCGCACCTTCGCGTACTCGGTGGAGAGATCCAGGACCTTCTGCGCCCCGCCGCACATCTCGGCGCAGAGGGCGACGGCGGCCCGATCGAGCACCCGGGCCACCACCGGCCACCCCTGGTGGAGCGGCCCGAGCAGCGCCTCCGGCCCGACCTCGACGCGCCTGAACGTCACCTCGGCGAGCTTCCGCGTCTGGTCCATCGTCGGCAGGAGGGTGGCCGCGACGCCCTTCCGGTTCGCCGGGACGAGGAAGAGACTCACACCGTACGAGGGGTCCGCCTTCGTGGGGCGCGCCGTCCGCGCGGCGACGACGAGGAGGTCCGCGGTGTGACCATCGGGCACAAAGAGCTTCGTGCCGGAGAGGACGAAGCCGCCGGCCTTCCCGGGCTTGGCGGCGACCTCGACGCCCGGGGCGTCCCAGCGGGCGCTCTCCTCGAGGAGGGCGAGCGTCGCCCGGGCCTCGCCGGCGGCTATGCGGGGCAGCCACGCCTTCTGCTGGGCGTCCGAGCCCGCCTGGAGGACCGCGAGCCCGCCGAGGAGCACGGTCGAGAAGAACGGACCGGGCATGACGGCGCGCCCCATCTCCTCGAGGACGACCGTGAGATCGACGAGCCCCAGACCGACGCCTCCGTGCGCCTCGGAGTAGATCAGCCCGAGCCAGCCGAGCTCGGCGAGCTTGCCCCAGAACTCGTCGGTCGTGCCGGCCGGATCGTCCATCATCCGCCGGACGAACCCGGAGGGGCACTCCTTCTCGAGGAAGCTCCGCGCCGTCTGGCGCAGCAGCTCCTGTTCTTGGCTGAACCCGAAGTCCACGGCCTAGTCCTTCGGCAACCCGAGGACGCGCTCGGCCAGGATGTTCCGCTGGATCTCGGTGGTCCCGCCCTCGATCGAATTGGCCCGTGACCGGAGGAACGTGTAGTGCCAGTTCCCCCGGTCGACGGCCCAGGGCGAGCCCTTGCCGAGCTGACCGTAGACGCCGAGGAGCTCCTGGGCGAGGTCCTGCAGCGCCTGGTGCCGATCGCACCACCAGATCTTCCCGGCGGAGGCCTCGGAGCCTGGCACCTCGCCGCGCAGGAGTTTGGTGATCGCGCGCTTGGCCGTGTACTTGAAGACCGCGTTGTCGATGACCAGCTGCGCGAGCCGCTGGCGCAGGACCGGGTCCTTGGCGGCGGGCCGGCCCTCGCGTGACATCCGGCGGGCCAGTTCGAGCGTCGCGCCGGTGGCGATCTCGAACCGGGCCTGGAGGCCGAACCCGAGCGCCAACCGCTCGTACATGAGCGTCGTGATGCCCACCTGCCAGCCCTGACCTTCCATGCCGAGGATGTTCTCCGCAGGCACGCGGACGTTCTCGAGGAACACCTCGTTGAACTCGGCGTCGCCGGTGATCTGGCGGAGGGGGCGCACGGTGATCCCCGGGGAGTGCATGTCGACGAGGAAGTAGGTGAGCCCCTTGTGCTTCGGGACGCTCGGGTCGGTGCGGGCGAGCAGCATCATCCAGTCGGAGATCTGGGCGAGGCTGGTCCAGACCTTCTGGCCGTTGACCACGTAGTGGTCGCCGTCCTTCACGGCGCGGGTCTGGAGCGACGCGAGGTCCGAGCCCGCGTTCGGCTCGGAGTAGCCCTGACACCAGATCTCCTCGCAGGTGAGGATCTTCTGGAGGTGGCGCTGCTTCTGGGTCTCGGTGCCGTACGCGATGATCGTCGGGCCGGCCATGCCGAGGCCGAGGACGTTGAGGGGAGGAGGAGCCCGATGCAGGACCAGCTCCTCGTGGAGGAGGAGCTCCTCCATCCAGGTGAGGCCGCGCCCCCCGTACTCCTTCGGCCACGTGAGACCGAGGAGCCCGGCCTCGTGGAGCCTCCGCTGCCAGTGTCGGCCGAACTCGTAGAGCTCGGCGCGCGGCACCTCGCTCACGACCGGCCGCGCGCCCCAGTCCGGCGGCAGGTTGGCCGAGAGCCAGGCTCGCACCTCGGCGCGAAAAGTCTCCTGCTCGGGAGTGAGCCTGAAGTCCATCGGGTCCTCCGCGGCCTGGATTCGAGCGACGTCAGTATATAGTACCCGGCCCGCCGGCCGCGACGAACGGGCCGGGGGCTCCGACCCGCGCCCGGGGCCCCTGGCGGCTTGCGCCGGCGCGGCGCGGATGCCATCCTCCCTGCAGTTGGCCAGCAGTTGGCCACCAGCGGGCCACCAGCTGGTGGGTAGCTCACGCGGAGGGAGCCGACCGACCCGTGCCAAGCCAGACGCTGAAGATCGACCGCGCCCGCTACGTCCTCACCCTCGACGGCGAGCGGCGGATCGTCCAGGACGGCTCGATCCTCGTCGAGGGCCAGTGGATCAGCCGTGTCGGCACCGCGGCCGAGCTGGCGGGTGTCCGGGCCGACCGCGTGATCGACGCCCACCAGCTGGTGGTGACCCCCGGCTTCGTGAACGGCCACATGCACATTAGCTACGCGCACGCCGTGCGCGGCATCTTCCCGGACGACGTGGGGAGCCCGCTGGTCCACGTCTTCCGGCTACAGATGGCGATGACGGAGGAGGAGGAGTACTACACGACGCTGCTCGGCCTCGTGGAGCTCCTCAAGAACGGGACGGTCTGCTTCGTCGACCCCGGCAGCACCAAGTTCCCCGACGCGTGTCTCCAGGCCTACGAGGACGCCGGCATCCGCGTCATTCTCGGGGAGTGCGTCGCGGACCAAGACGCCCCGTTCCCGCTGCCCCGTTATGGCACCGAGGAGGCGGTCGCCCGCACGGCATCCTTCCTCCCGAAGTGGGACGGCCGCCTCCACGGACGGATCCGGGCGTGGGCGATGCCGTTCTCGCCGGAGACCTGCAGCGCCGACCTGCTGCGAGGGGTCAAGCGGGTGGCCGACGAGCACGGGACCGGGCTCACCCTCCACCATGGAAGCGGGCCCGAGGCGCGGCAGGAGTACCTCGCGCGGCACGGGCTCCGCCCCACCGAGTACCTGGAATCGATCGGGGTCCTTGGCGCGGACGTCCTTCTGTCCCACGTGCTGGGTCTCGACGACGTCGAGATCGAGTGCCTGGCCCGGACCGGAACGGCGGTGGCGATGTGCCCCGTCACCGCGGCCAAGCGCGGCGGGGGGATCCCGCAGCACGGCCGGATGCCCGAGCTCCTGGCGAAGGGCGTGCGGGTGGCCCTCGGCTGCGACTCCCCCAACAACTCGAACCACCTCGACCCCGTGCGGACCATGAACATGGCGGCCATCCAGTACAAGGACGCCCGCCAGGACATGCGCCAGATCCCCGCCGAGCAAGCGCTCGAGATGGCCACGCTCATGGGCGCGCGGGCTCTTCGGCTGGGCGACGAGCTCGGGTCGATCGAGCCCGGCAAGCAGGCCGACCTCGTGCTGTTCGACACCCGGCGGCCGGAGTGGCAGGCCCTCTTCAACCCGGTCAATAACCTCGTCTACAACGCCGACGGCCGCAGCGTGCACACGGTGATCGTGGACGGGCGCGTCGTCGTGGAGGCCTATCGCCAGACGTTCGTCGACGCGGCGCGGTTGTTCTCCACCGTGCAGGAGATCGGTGAGCGGCTCCAGGCGCGCACGGGCATCACGTTCCCCCGTTCGCGCTGGCCGATGGTCTAAAAGGAGGGGCACATGTTCT
>Ga0114129_10000012_pt1 | contig 135523 bp, 103 predicted proteins | sample RhiMetdeltSRZDD1_FD_80071 | JGI IMG/M metagenome (GOLD analysis project Ga0114129, IMG submission 80071) | Populus rhizosphere microbial communities from Tennessee, USA - Rhizosphere MetaG P. deltoides SRZDD1 (version 2) (version 2) | ecosystem: Host-associated > Plants > Roots > Rhizosphere... | reverse complement strand
CTGGCGCTCGCCGACGTCCCCCAGCCGGTGCCCGCCGAAGATGAGGTGCTCGTCCGCGTACGCGCCACTTCCGTCAACCCATACGACTGGCATCACCTTCGCGGGGAGCCGATCGTGGCGCGCCTGATGGGCGGGATGAACCCGCGCCACCCCAAGTACGCCGTGCTCGGCGCTGACGTGGCCGGGCAGGTCGAGGCGGTCGGTGCCGCGGTAACGGCGTTTCAGCCGGGCGACGCCGTGTACGCGCTCCTGGAACAAGGCGGTTTCGGAGAGTACGTCTGCGTCCCCGAGTCCGGCCTGACGCCGATGCCGAAGAACCTGTCGTTCGAGGAAGCAGCCGCAGTCCCGTTGGCAGGCTGCACCGCACTGCTGGCCGTACGCGACGACGGCCGGCTCCAGCCGGGCCAGAAGGTCCTCGTCAACGGGGCATCCGGCGGGGTCGGCACCTTCGCCGTACAGATCGCGAAGGCGCTGGGAGCGTCGGTGACCGGCGTCTGCGGACCGCGTAACACCGGTCTCGTGCGGTCGATCGGCGCCGACCAGGTCATCGATTACTCCACACAGGACTTCACGGCGGCCGGCCCCGAGTACGACCTCGTGATCGACATCGCGGGCAGCCGGTCGGCGGCGGCCTGCCGGCGCGTGCTGAAACGAGACGGCACCTACGCCGTCGTCGGCGGAAAGGCGGGGCGGTGGGTGCAGCCCGTCGGTCACATGTTCGGGATGCTCGCCGTCGCACCATTCGCATCGCAACGGATGACCGGAGTCGATCTGGTGCGGTGCAAGGAGAACATGCGCAATCTCGCCACCCTGACGGGTCTCATCGAGGCGGGGAAGGTGAAACCGGTCATCGACCGCAGCTACCCGTTCGCCGAGATCCCGGCGGCGGTCACCTATCAGGAAGGCGGGCATGCTGCCGGAAAGGTCGTCGTGACCTACTGATCTGCGTCCATGGAGGCGGTCTCCAGAACAGTTCCACCAGGCTCGGTTGCAGCAGGCTGGGTATCGCGAGAAATACGACGTATTGCAGCGGCCACGCCAGGAACACGGTCAGCGGTACGCCGCCAGGCCCGGCCGGTCCGGGGAAGTGGGCGTACGCCCAGTGATGGTGCAGTGCGTTCGGAATCTCCATCGCGGCTGATACAGCTGCAGCGGCGAGGACGATTGCCGCCCAGGGCACCCAGTATCCGCGTACCAGCGCTGTTACGAGTGCACCGCTGAGCAGGGCGACGCCGACCACGGCCAGGGCGGCGTACGCGAAGGGAGGGGCAGCAGGCGCTGGATTCGTGATGGCGAACGCGAAACCGTGGACGGCGTACCACTGGATCGACAGAGCGAATGAGACGAGCAGCGCGACCGCACCCAGCGGCCATGTCCGCTTGGAACCACTGACGGGACGAGGCCGGGCGACGGCGTCGAGAACGGCCTTGGCGGCCAGGTAGCTTTCTACTATGGACAGCCAATAGAAGGCGAATCCCGGTAGAAGAAGCAGACCGTAGAACCACGGCGCCCAGAACGGGTAGTACCAGAGCCGGCCCAGCCACTGGGCCAGTACTTCGAGGACGAGTCCGGCCGCGGCGCCGCAGGCGAGCAGCCGTAGCAGCATCCATGGGTCTTGCGTCACCAGGCGCCACAGTGATGCGCCGTGAAACACCTCGCAGACGCCCTCGCTCGCGAGGATGACGCCGACGGTGAACAGGGTCGCGCTGACACCGAGGATGGAGACGGGAACGACGGCGAGCCCGAGTACGCGCTCCAGCGGCGGCTGAAACATCCGTTCGGGAAGGGACATCTGTACGCAGGAAGTGGCCACCAGCACGCCGCCGATGGCGATCTTCAGGGCTGCCGCCCGGCTCACCACCACAGTATCTCGCCGGATGCGCCCGGCTAGATCGAATCGGAGCCGTGTAACGCCCGTTGTCCGGGTTGGTAGGCAGGAACTTCCCGGTTGGTAGGCAGGAACTTCCCTGCTGGCGGGTGGGCGACCTGTCCGGTTGGCGGGCAGGCTACCCGCCGGGTTGGCGATGAACTCGCCATCGGTGCCGGTTTACCGCTTGCCGGGCGGCGGTACGCGTACCGAAGCCATCCCGGCCGCCGCCGCAGCCCGGATGCCCATGTCCGTGTCCTCGAAGACGAGGCACCGCTCGGCCGGGGTTCCTACCAGCCGGGCAGCAAGCAGAAAGCACTCCGGATCCGGCTTTGCCCGGACGTAGTCGCCGGCGCATACCAGGACCTCGAACCGGTCCAGCAGGCCGAGCTGTTCGAGGGTGCCGGTGACGGAGTCGCGCGTACTGCCCGACACCACGGCCAGCGGGATGCGCCCGTGGGCCTCCTCGACATGAAACACGACCTCCGGCACCGCCTTGATCTGCGGCAGGAGGCTCTGGAAGCACTCCTCTTTGTAACGCGCCACCGCATCGACTGGCATCGCGAGACCCTGCTCTCGGTTGAGCGCTTCGATGGCGTCGACGACGGTGCGACCGCCCCAGGCGTAGAAGAGATCCTCGGAGAACTCGCAGCCCCATTCGTCGAGCGCCTGGCGCCAGGCGACGTAGTGCAGCGGCATGGAGTCGGCGATGGTGCCGTCGCAGTCGAACAGGTACGCGCCGAAGTCCCCGTCGGGCAAGATCAGGCTCACGTACGCAGGGTAACCTGCTGGTGTGGGCGCACTGTTCGACGCGTACCTCGCGGTCGACTGGAGCGCTCGCAGCCGGCCGTCGCCGGCACGACCGACGCCGGATTCGATCTGGGTCGCACAACGGTGCGGTCGCTCGGGCACCGAATGGAATCCCCGAACCCGCCGGGCCGCCCGTGAGCTGCTGGAAACACTCCTCGCTGAGCACATGGCGGCCGGTCGGCGGGTCTTCGCCGGCTTCGACTTCGCGCTCGGGTATCCGGCCGGATTCGCGCGCTCGCTCGGACTTGCGGGTTCGCGGGCACCGTGGCTGCGGCTGTGGCAGGAGCTTGAACGCCGAGTCATCGATGAAACGGACAACGGTAACAATCGATTCGATGTTGCGGCCGGGCTGAACGCGCGATGCGGCGGTGTAACGCCGGGGCCGCTGTGGGGTTGCCCGGAAGCTCATCGGTCGCCGACGCTGATGCCGAAAAGTCCGGGCTTCCCGTATGTCGTCGGCTCCGGTGCGGTCCTACCCAGGCTGCGGTGGACCGACCGCGGCGGCGTCCAGCCAGTGTGGAAGCTCTACGGGAACGGCAGCGTCGGCAGCCAGACGCTCCTGGGCATTCCCGTCGTCGCTTATCTGCGGACGACGTTCGGCTCCGCCGGCCGCGTCTGGCCCTTCGAGACCGGATTCACCGCGGTCGCATCCCCGATCGTGTACGCCGAAATCTGGCCGTCGCTGGCGCGGGCAGCGTACGACGTCGAAGTGCCGGTGAAGGACCAGCGGCAGGTTCGAGCCATGACGATGTGGCTGTCCGATATGGACGATGCCGGCAGCCTGGCGGACCTATTCGGCCGTCCGCCTGATCTGCCGCCCGAGGGCGTCGCCGCGGCGGTCGAGGAGGAAGGCTGGATCCTGGGCGTCTAGGGCCGCAAACGGTCACTCGGGGATCAGCCGCTTCCACTCGTTCACGATCAGCCCGTAGACGACCTCGTCCACGTATTCGCCGAGGACCCAGGCGGCTTTGCGGAGCGTACCCTCGTGGCGGAAACCGGCGCGCTCGGCGGCCCGGCGCATGGCGGCGTTGTCGCCCAGCGTCTCCAGTTGCAGCCGATGCAGGCCGCGGACGGTGAAACCGTAAAGGCAGAGGACCTGTACCACGTCGGAACCGAACTTGCGCCCCCGGTACGCCGGCAGCAGCGACGCGCCGAGATGCCCCAGGCGGTTGTGGTTGTCGATGCCCCACAGCAGCGCCTCGCCCGCGAGATCACCGGTGGATTTCTCGACGATCGAGAACACCGCGGCGTCGTCAGCGGGGTTGTCGGCGGCGAACGGCGACTGGTTAGGCGACAGCGGCCGCCAGGCCCGGCCGTCGGCCCTCGACCGCGTCGCGACGTCGTCCTGCAATCCGGCGTGCAGGATGGGCGTGTCGGAATCGAGCCGGGCTCGCAGAGCCACCAGGTTGCCTTGCAGCACGTAGATGTTCCTACCGCCGCCGGGCACTCCTGTCCAGCGGTTGCGCCCGGACGGTGGGACCGCGTCCTGGGGCGGTCCGGGCGTCGTCAGCCGTCGGGGAACGTCAGCCCGACAGGAAACGGGTTATCGGGATGCCGGGCCGGTCGAGCCGCGGACGATCAGTTTCGTGGCTAGGTCGACACGCAGAGTGTCGAGCCGGTGCCGTTCCTGTAGCCGCATCAGAAGTGTTACCGCCATGCGGCCCATTTCCTGCAGCGGTTGTGCCACGGTGGTCAGCGCCGGGCTGGTGATGCGGCCCAGCTCGATGTCGTCGAATCCGGTGATCGACAGATCCTCCGGTACGCGCAGCCCGCGCTCAGTCGCAGCTCGCAACACACCAACCGCGATCTTGTCGTTGAAACCGACGATGGCGGTCGGGCGGTCGGGCTTGTCCAGGAAATCACGGGCCAGGAAGTAGCCGTCGTCGACGGTCGGATGTCCGTAACGGATGAGCGACGGCGAGGACAGCACACCGACGTCGACCAGCGCCGCCGCGTGCCCAGCGAGGCGGGCGTCGGTCGCCGTCCACTCGCTCGGCCCGGCGATGACACCGATTCGCCGGTGGCCGAGATTTACCAGGTGGCTGGTGATCTGGCGAGCACCGCTGAAGTGCGCCGCCGAGACCGCCACAATCTCGTCGGGCAGGGGAGTCCGCGGGTCGACGACCACGAACGCGTGGTATCGCATCCGCAGCGCGGCGATCTCCTCGGTCTCCTCGGGTGGCAGGATCAGGATCGCGCCGCCGATGTTGCGCCAGTTGGGCAGGTCCGTCAGGGGATGCGACGCCTGCGAGGGCTCGCCGGCGTTGAGGATCATCTGCCGGTCGTGCAGTTCGAGCGTCTCGGCGATCGAGGACACGATCAGCCCGAAGTAATCGGTCAGGATGTACGGGCAGCGGACGTAGATCGTCCTCAGCTCGGGCCGGAACAGCCGCGGCCGGCCGTTGAGCTTGCTGGCCGCGTTGTGAACCAGCTTCCGCGTGTGCGCCGTGACGTTGGGATGCCCATTGAGGACCCGCGAGACGGTGGCGATGGACACCCCGGCCTCAGCCGCGATCTCCCTTACGGTGGCCAGGGCCCCCGGTGGCCGGCCGCGTGTAACAGGTAAATGTTTCATCGGAGGAGCGTAGACCGGCTTGACAGTCCCCGCGAGGGTGGGATCTGCTGTGGAACGAGATTCGTTTCAATGTTGTTACATTTCGTTTCATCGCTGCTTCGTCATTGACCGTTCTGATTCGCAGTTTCTCCGCTGCCGAGTCTTGATCCACGTTCCGGCCCCTTCCCGTTCCCGGAGGTTCCGATGAGGATCACGCTGGCCGCCGCCGGTGCGGCCGTATTGTGCCTGGCCACTCCGGCATCCGCCGCGGCGACATCCCCGCCGGCCGGTCCATCTTCCCCGATCGCGGCGCCGTCCGCTCGGGTATGGGTGACGACCATCGACCGCGCCGAGGCGCTGCACGAACGCCAACCGGTCGTGTTCCGGTCGGGTACTTCGCCGCTGACCACGATCACGATCGACCCGGAGCGGGCGTACCAGGCCATGGATGGCTTCGGCGCGTCGATCACCGACTCGTCGGCCGCCGTCCTGTACCGGCTCGACCCGGCCGACCGCGATGCCGCGCTGCGCTCGCTGTTCGATCCGCGTACCGGCATCGGCGTCAGTTTGCTGCGCCAGCCCGTCGGGTCGTCCGACTTCACCGCCGCTGCCGAGCACTACACCTACGACGACATGCCGCCCGGGCAGACGGACTACGCGCTGCAGCACTTCAGCATCGCCCACGACGAGGCCCAGATCTTGCCGCTGCTGCGCCGTGCGAAACAGCTCAATCCTCACCTGACGGTGCTGGCCAGCCCGTGGAGCCCGCCGGCGTGGATGAAGACCACCGGCTCGCTCGTCGGTGGCCAGCTCATCGACTCACCCGCTGTTTACCAGGCGTACGCCTACTATCTAGCCAAGTTCGTCCGCGCGTACGCCGAGGCGGGCGTACCGATCGACTACCTGACAGTGCAGAACGAACCGCAGAACCGGCGCCCCAACGCCTATCCGGGCACCGACATGCCGGTGGCCCAGCAGGCGAAGGTCATCACCGCGCTCGGGCCGTTGCTGGCCCGTACCAGCCCACGGACGAAGATCCTGGCGTACGACCACAACTGGGCCACCCATCCTGGCGACATCGAGTCCACGCCGCCCGGCCGCAGCCCGGAGACCGACTATCCGTATCAGATCCTTGCCGATCCCGCCGCGCGCTGGGTCGCCGGAACGGCGTTCCACTGTTACTTCGGCGAGCCTAGCGCCCAGAGCGCGCTGCATTCGGCGTACCCCGGCAAGGGCATCTGGTTCACCGAGTGTTCCGGTTCCCACGGCCCGTCCGACCCGCCGGAGCAGTACTTCCGGGACACGCTCAAATGGCACGCGCGGACTCTCGCGGTCGGTGTAACACGAAACTGGGCCCGGACGGTGGTCAACTGGAACCTGGCTCTTGACGCGTCTGGCGGCCCGCACCTCGGCGGCTGCGGTACCTGCACCGGCCTGCTTCAGATCAATGACGACGGCACGGTGACCACGAACGCGGAGTACTACACGATGGGCCACCTGTCGAAGTTCGTGCAGCCCGGCGCCGTCCGCATCGCGAGCACCAACTTCGGTACCACCGGCTGGAACGGCCAGCTCACCGACGTTGCGTTCCGCAACCCGGACGGCTCCACGGTGCTGGTGGTCCACAACGAGAACGACGACCCGCGCGGCTTCGCGGTCGCCTTGGGTGGCGAGATTTTCGAGTACGCCCTCCCCGGCGGCTCGATCGCGACGTTCGCCTGGGCGCCGTCGCGAGCCTTCGACGATCACCTCACTGCACTGGAACTCGGCGACGCGACCGCCACCGCATCGCCGAACGCGGCCGAGGCGAACCTGGCGATCGACGACGACGCGTCGACCCGCTGGTCCAGCAGCCAGGCCCAGACACCGGGCCAGCATCTCCAGATCGACCTGGGGAAGCAGCGGCGGTTCGACCGCATCGCGATCGACAGCGGTGGCAATCTCGGCGACTACGCCCGCAGCTGGCTGGTACAGGTCAGCCGGGACGGCGTTACATGGGCCGATCTCGCCGCGGGCGCGGGCACTGGGCAGCTGACGAACGTCGACGCGCCGCACACTGTCGCTCGATACATCCGCATCACGTCGACCGGATCGATCGGTAACTGGTGGAGCATCGCCGATCTACGCCTGTACCGCTGATCCTCGATGGTCCATCCGGGGCCGGATCGCCGGTGTATCCGCGAGCGTTGTCGCGGCGAACACCATGATCCGGCCCTGGGAACGCGAGGGTTCAGGTGCGCGCCGATCGCTTGCCGAAGCTGCTCAACGTCGCCTCCAGCAAGGGCAGCGCGTGCAGGATCTGCCGGCTGCGGATGACCAGAGCCCAGTCAGTCACAATACGAACCTCGGACCCTTGGTCCGGGGTTCTGCTGTTGGTGGGGACCCGGAAGTAGGGCTTGATGCGATGTCTGCCGGTGACCTGGATTTGGTGGATCAAGGCCCGGGAAAGGGCGTTCCTAGCTCCGGGTGAGCCGTGGTTGAGCAGCTGAACGATCTCGTCGCGGATTGTCGGTGAGCCTTGAGCTGGCGTGCCCGCTCTCTTAGCTGCGCGACGCGCTCGCCGGCGACGGCTTCGGTCATGGTGTTGTTCTCGAAAGCGTTTAGGTAGCGGTCGATCCTTGAAGTGATCTCTAGATCGGCGTCGACAGCTGCGGTCATCCTCTGTCGATCATGATGGGCTGCGGCGGTATGTGTCGCCACTGTCTCGATGGCTTCGTGGATGAGGTCAGTTTGGTGGTAGGTGTCGATGAGCGCTTCGAGCAGCTTGGCTTCGACCCCCGTCGGCGGTTAGCCGATAGGGGTTACCGATTCGGCGGCTCCCGGCAAATCAACTACACCGGCAGCGGCGGCACGTTCTACGCCGTGCTGAACCTGCGACCGTTCGAGCGGCAAGCCCCACAGTGCTCATGACCAACGGCGGCGACGGCACCGAGGACCTACTCAGAAGCGTCCTCAACACCCTGATTCAACGAATCCGGGTGTTGAGGACGCAAGCTCCTTCACTGGTTCCGTCCGTTCGTGACCGCGTACGAGCAGATGCGCAACGCTTCTTGCCGAATGGCCAGGGGGTGGTGGACGGCCTGGACTGCACGCTGGACGGTGTCGGGCTGAGGCTGAAGCGGCTTCGCCGGCGACGTGGCATCATGCCGGCCGACCTCACGGCGGAGACCGGTGTCTCCGCCAGCAGCTGTCCCGGCTCGAAGCGGGCCTGTGGTGTCCGACGCTCGAACAGTTCCTCCCGCTCGCCCGCGCGTACGGGGTCGCTCTCCACGACGACCAATGCCGGCCCGGTCGATTTCCTGAACCGTATCGGCAAGCAAGGCGAACGTGCTCACCTGCACGCGGCGTCCAGGTCCCATAGCGCAATCACGCCTATTCGACTGCCGATTCCGCGAAGCGGCAACATGAAATCGCGAAATACGGCTTCGGTCCTTCTTGAAACAGCATCTCCACCGAGGCCGAAGGGATCGTGACCGCCCCGGAAGGCCGCGAACGCATGCGATCTCCATGCCGAGCCGCGAGAATCCTTGTGCTGAGCCGCAATGCCGAAATATGTAACTGATGCAAACTTTCAACACTATCAACTCGACATTAGATAGTTTCCACGCCGGTAACGTCACCTGACTCGATAAAGGCTCCGCCGCGGACGAATCATGCAACGATGATCGCGGTAGTCAGCTACCGGAGGAGGAAGACGGCAATGGCCGGAAACAATCGCAAGCCCGACGGCGAACGTAGGTTCCCCATCAACCGCGGCCTGGCGGCCGAACCAATCGGCAAGCTCAGCGACGATGTCGGCAAGGAGTTCGTGCTCCAAGGCACCGACCAGCACGGTGAAATGGTCGAGTGGGTGGTCAAGCCCACCGGCGCCAACAGCTTCGAGCTGACCGTGCCCAAGAAGCACCACCTAGGCTCGCCCGCGGCGTGGGAGAACATCTCCATCCTGTCCCAGAACGTCGTGACGCGCGGCAGCGCCAGCGACTGCGGCTGCGACGGATCGCAGTGCGGTTGCCAAGGTTCGAACTGCGGCAGCAACAGCCACCTCATCCGAGGCGACATCCGCTTGCTCGCGTCCGAACCCGAGATGCTGTCGCTGCGTGAGACCGACAACAAGTAGAACCGTTGCAAGTAGACCGGTAGGGAGTGCACCGATGACGGTCATGCTGCCGTTTCCTGTGGTCCGAGCCAAGCCCGACAACGGGCTCAAGCCCTCGCGGTACAACATCCTGTATGAGGACGCTGGTGACAGCTGGTTGTTCAATACGCGACGAGGCGGCTACCTTCGGTTCCCGGCAACGGCAGCTGACCAACTTCGCTTCCTGGCCGAGCCGGGCGAGGTATGGATCCGCCCCGAACCTTCCGCGGCGATACCCGACGACCTGCCAGCCTCGGTGCTGGAACAGTTGACCGCGGGGGAATTCCTTATCCCGGCCGACGCGGACGAACTGGAGATGCTGAAGCTGGCCAATCGCGCCGCCCGGTTCGGCACCGACGGCCTGAGCCTGACCATCCTGCCGACGCTGGGCTGCAACCTCGACTGCGGCTACTGCTACGAGGACAAACGCCACGGCATGATGCGCCCGCAGGTGCAAGAGCAGATCGTCGAGTTCGTACGGCGGCAAAGCCCGATACTCACGACATTCGGCGTCACCTGGTTCGGCGGAGAGCCCCTGCTGGGCATGGCCATCATCGACCGCCTCTCCACGGCCTTCCTGGAGATCTGCGAACAACACAAGATCGGCTACGGCGCCGACATCATCACCAACGGCGTTCTGCTGACCGAACCCGTCGCCCGGCGGCTGGCCAACCTGCATGTGGGGGCGGCCCAGGTCACCGTCGACGGTCCGCGCGAGGTACACAACGCCCGCCGGCCCAAGGTACGCGGCGGCGAGTCCTTCGACGTCATCGTCGACAACATCACCGCGACCTGCGAGCTCATCAACATCTCCGTACGCGTGAACCTCGATCGCGGCAACGCCGGCCGGGCCGAGGAACTGATCGACGACCTGGCGGCGCGGGGACTAGCCGGGCGGGTCACGCTCTCCTTCGCCCCACTGCACGCCGATGGCAAGGGCTGCCGAGACCGCGGCGAGGTCGGCAGCCCGCAGCTGTTCAGTCTCAAGGAGATCTCCGAGCTGCAGATCCGGCTCAACCGGTACGCCCACGAGCGCGGCTTCCCGTTCCAGGCGTTGCCGCTGTCTCGAGCCCACGCCTGCTGTGCCGACAAGGTGCAGTCCTTCGTCGTCGAGCCGGACGGCACGCTCCAGAAGTGCTGGCAGACCGTAAGCGATCCGCAGCAGACCATCGGCGATGTCTTCAGCGGCCCGCGCATGGGACCCAACTTGCTCAAATGGATGAGCTACGACCCGTTCACGCCCGGGTTCAAATGCACCAGCTGCAAGATACTGCCGGCCTGCATGGGCTGGTGCCCAGAGAAGATCATGCGGGATCCATCCCCGGAGAGCTGCAACTACATCAAACATACCGTCGTCGAGGATCTCAAGCTGTACTACCGAACCCATCAGCAGACGTCGTCGCAGCCGATCCCGGACGCGTCCGGCTGCCTGCGCAGCTGACGCGGCTGACGCGGCGCTCGTGGTACCTGTGCCACGGACGCCGCGCTGATGCGGCCGCTGCCGGCCAGCACGGGGAATGCGGAAGAATGCTGCGGTCGAGACGGAGGCGGCGACGATTGCCACCGTGGCGTGGAATCTGGGGGTTCCCGGACCGCCTGCGTCCGCGAATTCAACCCACCTCGGCGCTACCAGCTCTGCTCCGTCAAACGCGGCCGGGTCCAATCCCACTGCTCAACTGTCGATCAGTCCGAGTCCGGCGTCGACCGGCTCACCCACCCTCGCTGGCCGCGTCAGCAAGTCGCCAGTCGCCAAGCCGGCCGGCAGCTCCTCGTTCACCGATCCGTACACCAAGTAGACCGCTACGGCCGAAGGTCCGCTGATAAACCGCCGGCTAGCTGATCGGACAGGCCAACGACGCGATCTCCACGCAAGGACGGTCGGCGTCTTCACGAACCGTTCGTCGGGCCGCGGCGATCGGAGCGTCTTTCGCGACGCCACCATCTGGATGCCATTCAGCAACTGAGCCGACCGCGGCCGGTCCGACCGCTGGCAAACGGGCCGCGTAGGGCGATCAGCGATCAGGGCCTGCAATCGAGGGTCGCGACGATCTCGGCGAGGAGGTGGCCTGCGGCCACCGGGCCAGGTGCGTACGCCTCGCGCCGGAAGATCCATCACGACCGCTTGGTGAGAGGCAGACGGCGTACACACTCGTCGGCCAGCGCATCGACGCTGTCCACGGCTTGGCCGGGCCGGTCGGTGAACCGCCAAGCCAGGGAGAGCTCGCTGCAAGCAAGCAACACGACGGACGGTCCGCCATCGGGCAACCGGTCGATCGCCGCCCGCAGGTGCTCGGCAGCCTCGGGCAGCCTACCGGCCTTGACCGCGGCGATAGCTTGCAGCACGGCGGCTTGGGCCTGCGGCTCGGGGAGCAACAGCGGATACGCCTGCCTCTGGGCGCGTTGCTGATACAACCCGGCCGCCAGGGTGCCCTGGGTGGCCAGCAGCCACGCGCCCTCCGGCGCCAGTCGCCGGGCCGCCTCGACGGACACGCCGATGGTGTCCACGATCGGCACCGGCAGCTGCGCGGCGATCCGGTCGATGAATGCGAACGCCGTGTTACACGGTATGGCGATGAGATCCACCTGCCAGCGCACCAGGAACTCTAGGCCGTTGCGGATGGCCGGTCCCGGGTCGGCTCCGCCGCCGATCAACGCGGCGCTGCGATCCGGTATCCGCGGGTCGGAGAGCAGGATGACGCGGGGATGGTCCTGGTCGAGGCGCGCGGGCCAGCGAATCGTGAACAGCCGGAGAAACTCCGCACCCGCCGCCGGCCCCATCCCACCCAGCACACCGAGCGTACGATCCGGTGTCACCATGCTATCCGCTGCCGGTTCGTAATCAGCCAGGCGTTGAGCGCGAGGACATGCTCACGCAGCCGCCGAGTGGACAGATCTCCCGCATCGCCGAGGTCCTTGGCCAGCCACTGCAACTTGCGCCGATCGGCCAGTGCGAAGACCGGCGCCGCGGGCGTCGCCATCAGCTCCTGGAATTGTTGCCGGATGAGCTGGCCGTAGCCGGGTTGGCGCGAGACCGGGAAGTGACTCTTGCGGCGGGTCAGCACCGAGTCCGGCAGCAGATCGCCGACCGCCGTGCGCAGCAGACCCTTCTCCCGTTCGTAGGCCCGTACCTGGCGCGGCACGTTGAACGCCAGCTCGACGAGCCGGTGATCGAGAAACGGTACGCGCACCTCCAGCGACACCGCCATGCTCAACCGGTCGGCCCGCTCCAGCAGAAGCGGCAGGTACCTCGTCAGGTGAAGGTAGGTGACCTCGCGCGTGCGGCGATCCCGGTCGCTCTCGCCGGCCAGGCGCGGCACCTCGGCCAAGGCCTCGGCGTAGAGGTCGTCGCAGTACGCGTCCAGCGCCAGCCGGCGATCCACGTCGGGGTCCAGTATCGAGAACCGGGGGAAGCGCCGGGTCGCGGCCAGCCAGGGAAACGTCGGCGCCGTCGCGTCTTCGGCGTCGTGGAACCAGGCGTACCCGCCGAACATCTCGTCCGCTCCCTCGCCGGACAGCGCCACCGTCGACTTCTCGCGGATCGCCCGGAACAGCAGATACAACGGCAGGCTGAGGTCGTTCTGCACGGGCAAGCGGTCGTACGCGCCCAGCACGGCTCCGCGTACCACCGGGTCCAACAGCTGTCCATGGTCGACGACCACCACGTGGTGTTCCGTTCGCGTGAACCCGGCGACCTCGCGCGCGTACGGCGCATCCGGGTCGGGCCGGAGCACATCGGACCGGAACTGCTCGCCGTCCCCGGCGAAGTCCACGGAGAACGACCGCAGCGGGCCGGCGGCCTGGTGCCGAAGCTGCTGAGCGGCGATGGCGGTTAGCGCGCTTGAGTCGAGCCCGCCGGAAAGCAAGGCGCACAGCGGCACATCGGCGACGAGCTGACCCTGCACGCTCGACTCCAGGAGGCCGCGGACCGTTCGCGCGGCGGCATTCGGACTGTCGTGATTGGACCATGCCGCCAGTTGCCAGTAATGCTGGACGCGGCAGCCCGATCGGTTGATCCTCACCAGGCCGGCCGGTGGCACCTCATACATGCCGCACCAGATCGTGGCCCCCGGCCGGCGGACCGGTGACAGCAGTTCGCGCAGGCCGTTCTCGTCAACCGCGGCCTCGAACGCCGGGTGGGCCGCGATTGCGGCGGGCTCGGAGCCGAACAGCACGCCGGACGGCGTGGGTACGTAGTACATCGGCTTGACGCCGAGCCGATCCCGCACCAAGAGAAGCTCCTCTCGCCGGGTGTCCCACAGCGCGAAGGCGTAGATGCCGTTGAGATGATCGACGAAGTCCAGTCCCCAGGCCAGGTACGCCTGCAGGACGCACTCCGTGTCGCTGAGTGTCCGGAAAATGTGGCCGCGGGCTTGAAGCTCGCGGCGCAGCTCGCGGAAGTTGTAAACCTCGCCGTTGTAGGCGATGGCCGCGACGACGTCTTCGTCCTGCCGGGCGAGCATCGGCTGGGCCCCGCCGTCGATGTCTATGATGGACAGCCGTCGGTGGCCGAGGGCCACGTGCGGCTGGAGCCAGACACCGGCGCCGTCGGGCCCGCGGTGGGCCACCGCCTCGGCCATCGCGTTCACCGCCGCCCATTCCCCGGTGAGGTCGGCGTCGAAGTCCACCCATCCGGCTATCCCGCACACTCTGCTCGACCTCCGTATGTTCCGATCACGGTGCGGCCGTCTCACGGGCCGCGTCGACCGGCCGGTCCGCCGGCGGCTGTTCGTCGGCGTACTCGGTCCAGAGCTGCCGCATCTCGGCACTGCTTTCCAGCAGCTCCGGCAGCCGCCCCTGGGCGTGAATCACACCGTCCTTCAGCACCACGATGCGGTCGGCGCGGGCTAGCACGCTCGGGTGGTGCGAGGTCAACAGGAGCGTGGTACCGCGGCGCTTGTCGAGGTGGGCGAGCAGCTGCTCCTCGGTGTCGCGGTCCAGCGCGCTGGTCGGGTCGTCGGCCACGCAGAGGTCGGCATCGCGGATGAACATCCGGGCCAGCGCCACCCGCTGCACCTGCCCACCGGACAGCTTCATGCCACGCGGTCCGATGATGGTGTCCAGGCCCTCATCCCACGCCGCCACGTCGCTGTCGAGGACGGCGCTGCGGATGGCCCCGGCGAGGTCGGCATCGTCTTCGGGCCGGCCCATGAGAATGTTGTCCCGCACCGGCTCGCTGCACAGGTGCGGCACCTGCGGTGTGTACGCGCAGCGCGGTGGCACGAAGAATCGCGCCGGGTCGGTGACCGCTTCACCGTTCCACCGGACCGTACCGGAGTCCGCCGTCAGCAACCCCAGTAGACAGCGCAGAAGGGTCGTCTTTCCGGCTGCGACCCGCCCCGTCACCACGGTCAGCGTGCCGCGTTCGAGAGTCAGGCTGACATCGCGGATACCCCGGCCGGTTCCCGGATGGCGGTAGGTGAGCCCGGACAGCTCCAGCCGGCGCAGACGGTCCGGCGATGACGGTGGTTGTGCCGCGCCGGTCGACACGTCTGCGGTTGGCCCGTTCACCAGCGGTCGCGCGTCGCCGATCTCGCCGTATTCGGCCAGCCGGCCGGCGGCCACGGCGGCCTGCCGATGCTGCACGAGTATCGAACCGATGCTCAGCGGCAGCCGGGAGATGAAGAACAGGTAGTACTCGAAGAGCGCCAGGTCGCCGATGGTGAACGTACCGCGGGTGATAGGCCCGGCGGCGAGCAGCAGAACCAGCCCGGCTCCGATGTCGACGGAGTTGTTGAAGATGGAGTTCAGCACCTGAGTGAGGAAGGCGTCTTTGACGGAGACCTTGCGGCGCTGGTCGTTGAGGACCTGGAACCGGCGCAGTACGTGGCCCTCGGCGGCCGCGAGCTTGATGCTCTGCGCGGCTTGGAAGACCTCGCCGAGAAATCCGGTGATCTTCGCGGTCGACTCCCGGCTGGCCAGCCGGTACCGCTGGATCCGGCGGTTGGCGATGGTGGCCGCGGCCACGACGAGCATCAGCGGCAGCACCACGACCGTCGTCAGCCGGGCGTTGATCTGCAGCATCACGGTGACGGCGAGAGCGGAGAAGATGAGCGTGCCGAGCAGCGTCACGGGCGCGGTGGCGTACACGACCACGTCCTCGACGTCGTCGCGGAACCGGCTCAGCGCCTCGCTCGAACCGGTGACGCAGGTGGCCGCGCCGGGACGGGACAGCACCCGGCGCATGAGGTTCTGGCGGATGCGCCCGGCGGCGGAGTACTGGACGGTGATGTCGGTGACGGCCGATCCGAGCGAGGAGACCAGCCGGGCCAGCTCCAGGCCGACCATGATGGCGACGATGCTCCACGGGTCGAATCCCGTGCTCGCCGGCCGGACGAGCGCGTCGAAGAAGGCCCGTTCCATCAGGCCGGGAATGAGCCGGCCGACGAGGAAGACGGTCATGCACACGGTCAGCGCGGCGTAGATCCACGGCCGCAGCCGGATGATCCGCCACACGAGCCCGAACAACCTCATCGGCCCTCCTCGGCCATCTCGCGGAACAGCCGCGAAAGCCGCGAGTCCGGGTCGTCCAGCAGCGCGGATCGGGGCCCGCTCTCGACCAGGCGGCCGTCCTCCACGACGAGCAGGTGATCGGCGCGCATGAGGGTCGACAGCCGATGGGCGATCAACAGCGCGGTCCGCCCTTCGAGCAGGACCGTCAGCGCCTGTTCGAGCAGGGCCTCGGTGGCCGGGTCGAGCCGGGACGACGCCTCGTCGAGGATCACCACGCTGGGCTGGCGAAGGAAGACCCGGCAGACCCCGAGCAGCTGAGCCTCGCCGGCCGAGAGCCGGCCTTCGCCCGCTTCCAGGACCGTCTCCAGGCCGTCGGGGAGCCGGTCGATCCAGTCTTGCAGTCCGAGCCGGTGGATCGCGGCCAGGACTTGTTCGGTCGAAACGGCGTCGTCGAACAACGTGACGTTGTCCCGGACCGTGCCGTGGAACAGCTGGACGTCCTGGGTCACCATGCCGACCCGAGCCCGAACGTCGGCCAGCGCGGGTTCTCGAACCGGCACGCCACCGAGCCGGACGGTTCCCGCCGTGGGGTCATACATCCGGGCGACCAGGCGCGCGATCGTGGTCTTTCCGCTGCCGGTGCGGCCGAGGATGCCGAGGACGGTGGCGGCGGGCACCTGGAAACCTATGTCCCGCAACACGACCGGTCCGGTCGGCGAATAACTGAACGAGACATCTTCGAACTCCACCGATAGGGCGCCCGCGGGCAGGGCCCGGCCCGATCCGCCGACGACCGTCGGCGCCAGCCCGAGCAGCTGCTGTACGCGGATGACGCTCGCATTGGCCCGCTGGAGATCCTGGATCTGCGTACGGAGTTCGTTGAGTGGCGTATAGATGAAGTTGGTGTAGGCGACGATGAGATAGACGGTGCCGATCGTCGTCATTCCCCGGGTGTACAGGTACGCGCCGAGCGCCAACGCGCCGCCGTATCCGATCAGATAGGTGCCGTGCATGGACAGGAAGATGCTGTGCGCCTTCAGCCGCGCACGCTGCTGCCACCGCAGCATATCGTCGTTGTGCCGGTCCAGCCGGTCCAGCACGTACGCCTCCGCGGCGTTGCTGCGGATGTCCTCCACACTGGACTGACGCTCGGTGAGGAAGCCGAACAGCTCGGCGCTGACCTCGCGTACGCGCGTCCACGCAGTGGTGGCCACGGTACGCACCCAGAACAGAATGCCCATCGCGCACGCGGCGTAGAGGGCCAACGCGATCCCGATCCGCCAGTCGGTGACGAACAGCGAGACGAAGATTCCCACCACCAGCAGCAGGTTCGCCACGATCACCGCGAACGAGCTGGACAGGAACTTGCCCAGTGCCGTCACGTCGCCGTCGACCCGCTCCACCAGCTCACCGGGGGTGTGATCGCGGTGGAACTGGAAGTCGAGGGCCACGCAGTGCCGGGCCAGGTCGGTGCGCACCGAGTTCGTCATCGACCAGGCAACGCTCTCCCCGACATAGCTCCCCAGGATCCGGACCGCCTGCAGGACCGCGGCGATGACGATGTACGCCAGGGCCGCATTGACGAGTAGGGGCACCGCTCCCGCGGTCGTTGCTCTGTCCACATAGTACCGAACCACCTGGGGGTTCAGCACTTGCAGAGCCGTTGCGGCGACTATCAGCACCGCAAGCACGACCATACGTCCGCGCTCCGCGCGAACGTATGGCGCGAGCAACGACCAGTACCGGGGCGACGCCGGTGCACTGCGTTCGACCATAGAGATCCCCTCGTAATCGCAGAGTGAGGGCGACCCGCGCCACACCGGCGATCCAGCCGGGCAGGCGGAACGAAGCTTACGTCGTGAACGCCGGTCCGTCGCTGTGCAGCAACCGGTGTTGGAAATGTCTCGATGGCGTCGGTTAGCGTTGTCTCGCAACGAGGTTGGCCAGCTCAGTCCGAGGCGGGGGTATGACTGACGTATCGGCGTCCGGCGGCGCTCGGCGCGGCCCGGTGGACGAGTTCGAAGGGTTCCGTCCGTCGCTGCAACAGATCGCACTATGGCGTACGGCGCCACCTGATTCGGCGGCGTATGTCACGTGTGCCGTGCGGATCACCGGTGTCGGCGACTGGGTCCGGCTGCGGGATCTGTTAGGTCAGGTAGCGGACCGCCACGAGATTCTGCGGACCCGGCTCGTACGGCCGGCCGCGATGCAGGTGCCCCTGCAAGTGATCGGTGACCGGGCGAACATCTCGTGGACAGATCCGGGCCCGGGGGAGCCGTGGGCGATCCGCGCCACCCTCGACCCGGTCGCCGGTGAGCTGCGCCTCGCGGTGCCGGCGCTGCTTGCCGATCCGGACTCCCTGACCAACCTCGTCGGCGAGTTGTGCCGCGCCTGCGAGCGGGCCGGCTCGGGTACGCCGGGATCCGCGGTCGACGCAATGCTGCCCGATGTCGAGGTTCAGTACGCCCAGTTCGCCGAGTGGCAGAACGAGATGCAGGACATCGCGCACCGCGGTGACGGGGATGCGTACTGGCGGTGGCATGCCGGTTCGAATCCGCCCTCGCCGGCGGCGAACCTGGCCGATACGTTCATGTCGATCGCCGATCCGGTCCCGTCCGAGCCGTTGCTTACCCGGGTCGCTCCGCCCGCCTGCGTAGCCGCCGTCACCGAACTGAGCCGGCGACTGGGTACGACGCCGTCGGCGGTGCTGCTGGCGGCCTGGGCGTGCCTGCTGTCGCGCTTGTCAGGGCAGCCGGACATCGTGGTCGACAGCCTCCTTCCCGGCCACCACTTTCCCGAACTCCAAGCGGGCGTAGGTCGGTACGCCGCCTGGCTGCCGACCCGGATCGGTGCTGGACCTCGGCTGCCCTTCGAGAAGGTCGTCGAAGCGGTCCGCGACACGATGGCGGAGCACGAATCATGGCTGGACCACTGGTTGACGTCGCCGGCCGGTCGGCATCCCTGGTCCGACTGCGCATTCGAGTACTTGGAACTGGCCGAGTTCCGCAGCGCCGGCGGAGCGATCTTCCGGCTGCACGAACTCACCGAAGCGTCGGGAGCGTACGCGCTGCGTTTGTCGTGCCGCGCCATGCCGTCGGCCGCCGAACTCACCGTCGCGATCCACGGCGATCCCCGTCAGTTCCCACCGGATGGGCTGGCGCGGCTGCTCGACTCGTACCTCGCCCTGTTGGTGTATGCCGTCGCCCGGCCGGCAACGCCAGTGTCCGATCTGGACCTGCTGGGTTCGCAGCGGCGAGCCGAAGTACTGTTGCTGCTGGCCGGCCCGGCGAACCCGAACACCGAGCTGTTCGGCACCCGGTTCGCCGCGCAGGTACAGCGCGCTCCGGATGCGATCGCGGCCTGCTGCGCGGGAACCGCCCTGACCTACGCCCAGCTCGACGAGCGGGCGAACATCGTGGCGCACCGCTTGCGGGCGGCCGGCGTACGACCAGAGGCGCCGGTCGCCCTGTGCCTCGACCGCTCGCTCGACGCATTGGTCGGCATCGTGGCCATCCTCAAAACGGGCGGCGTATACGTGCCGGTCGATCCCGCCGATCCGCCGGAGCGGTTGGCGTACATCCTGTCCGACGCCCGGGTGGCGGCGGTGCTAACGGATTCGCGGACGTCCGCGTACCGGCCGGATGCCGCGTACGCCATCGAAATCGACCGCATCGACCCGGCCGGTGCGCCACCACATGAGCGGCTGGAACCGCCGGTGGCCATCCGGCCCGATCATGCGGCGTACCTGATCTACACCTCCGGCTCGACCGGCCGGCCCAAGGGTGTGCTAGTGGACCACGCCAGCCTGGCCGCGTACCTGGACTGGGCGGATCGCACGCTGCTCGGCGACGAGCTGATCCCGGCGGTGACCCGGCTGACCTTCGACGCCTCGCTCAAGCAGCTGCTGGCGCCGCTGATCCGAGGCGGCGAGGTCTGGCTGCTGCCGGAGCCGGTGCTGGCCGACCCTTGGCAGCTCGTGCGGGCGCTCGGCGAGCGCGAGCGGGTCGCGGTCAACTGCACTCCGTCGCTGTGGACGGCGTTGCTGACGACGGCCGAGGCGATGCGGAAGACCGGCGGCGGCACCGATCCGGACGACGTCCTCACCGGCCGCCTGAAGCGCGTCCTGCTGGGCGGCGAGCCAGTGCCGGCGTCGCTGGTGGCGCGGACCACCGGGCTGTTCCCCGGTGTCCAGGTGTGGAACCTTTACGGGCCAACCGAAGCCACAGCGAACGCGAGCGCCGGGCGCATCGACTCCGCCGGCGTCATAACGATCGGTGGTCCGGTCGACGGCACCGATCTGTTCCTTTTGGACGGTCGGATGAACCCGGTTCCGGTCGGCGTACCCGGCCGGCTCTACATCGGTGGCGCCGGGCTCGCCCGCGGCTACGTGGGCCGGCCCGGGGAGACCGCGTTACGGTTCGTGCCGCATCCGTTCTCCGCCCGTCCTGGCCGCCGCCTCTACGACACCGGTGATCTGGCCAAGCTGCACGGCGAGGGGTGGCTGGAGTTCCTGGGCCGCGAGGATCTCCAGGTCAAGGTACGCGGCTTCCGGGTGGAGATCGAGGGCGTGGAGGCGGCGCTGAGTGAGCACCCGGCGGTGGCCGACGCGGCGGTCGTGACCCGGCGATTGCCGGATGGCACCACCCAACTTTCGGCGTTTCTGGTGCCGGTGGCGGGTTCGGCGGTCTCCGAGGCGGCATTGGGTGAGTGGCTGGCGGATCGGTTGCCCGATTACCAGATACCGACTTCATCGACGTTCGTCGACCAGCTACCGCGTACGCCGACCGGAAAGCTGGACCGCTCGGCCGTGGCCTCGTGGGATGTCCCCGCCGACGCGGAGCCGCTCGACGTCGCGGCCGCACCGCGCAGCCTGGTCACCGAGGAGCTGATCGGCATCTGGAGCCAGCTGCTCGGTACCGACCGGATCGGTCCGGCCGACAGCTTCTTCGCCCTGGGTGGGCACTCCCTGCTGGTGATCCAGATGATTTCGCGGGTCCGCGACGCCTTCGGCGTGGCGCTGCCGCCCGGCGTCGTCTTCGAGTCGCCCACGCTGCGGGAGTTCGCCCAGCGGATCGAGCAGGCCATGGCCGGCAAGCACGGGGTACAGCCGCCCGCGGTCAGCCCCGCACCGGCCGCTGCCGATCACCCGGTCTCCGCGGCCCAGCAACGACTGTGGATCCTGGAGCAGCTCGAACCGGGCAGCCCGCGCAGCAATGTGATGGCGGCCCGCGAGATAGCCGGCGAACTCGACGAGGTCCTGGCCCGGGAGTGCGTCGCCGCGGTGGTCCACCGGCACGCGGTGTTGCGCACGTCGTTTCACACCGTCGACGGCGAGCCCCGGCAGGTGATCCATGACCGGGTTGAGGTGCCGTGGACCGTGGTCGACCTGGACCGGTCCGATGCCGACTGCGATAGCGAGATCCGGCGCTACGCGCTGAAACTGGCGGGTGAGCCGTTCGACCTGACCCGGGCGCCGCTGCTGCGCGTGGCCCTGCTCAAGCTCGCCGAGGACCGCGCGGTCCTGCTGGTCGTGCTGCACCACATCGTCTGTGACGGCTGGGCGAAGGCGCTGTTCTTCAGCGAGTTCGCCGCGATCTACCGCGCACGCCGGACTGCGGCGGAACCCGTCCTGCCCGAGCTGACCGTGCAGTACGCCGACTTTGCCGCCTGGCAACGCCGTTGGCTGGACGCCGCGGCGCTGGATCGGCAGCTGGCGTACTGGCGGGAGCAACTACATGACGTACCGGTGCTGGAACTCGCCACCGACCGGCCGCGTCCCCGATATCCGAGCTATCGCGGCGCGACGGTCGAGGTACAGGTGCCGGCTGAGCTGACCGACGCACTGCGGCGGCTGTCGGCTCGCCGCGGTGTGACGCTGTTCATGACGACCCTTGGTGCGTTCGCCGTACTCCTGTCGCGCTACACCCGCCAGGACGACGTGGTGATCGGAACACCGGTGGCCAGCCGCAATCGGACCGAGCTCGAAGCGTTGATCGGCTTCTTCGTCAACACGATCGCGTTGCGCACGGACCTGTCCGGCGACCCCACCTTCGAGCAACTGCTGGCGAGGGTACGCCAGGCGGCGCTGGCGGCGTTCGCCCACCAAGATCTGCCGTTCGAACGGCTGGTCGAGGAGCTGCAACCGGATCGCGACACCTCGCGGTCGCCGGTTTTCCAGGTCCTGTTCGCCTTCCTGCCGGCCACCGAGCGGACGGTGCCGTTGTCCGGACGCAGCGAGCTGCGGCCTCTGGCGCTGGAGTCCGGAGCGGCGGCGTTCGACCTGACGCTGTCTGTAGTGGACGATCCGGATGGGCTGATCCTGTCGCTGAACTACGCCACCGACCTTTTCGAAGCCGCGACCGCGCAACGCATGCTGGCCAACCTGCGAACACTGCTGGCCGGCGTGGCCGAGCGGGCTGACCAGCGGGTGTCCGTGCTGCCCGTTGTGGACGCCGGCGAGCGGCAGATGGTCCTGGAGCGTTGGAGCCGCACGGATCCGCTCGGCGTACCGGCTCAGGGCCTGCACCAGCTCATCGAGGACCAGGTGGCTCGGACTCCGGCGGCGATCGCGGTGGAGCAGGACGATCTGCGGCTGCGCTACGACGAACTCAACCGGTACGCCAACCGGTTGGCGCATCGGCTGCGCCGGCTCGGAGCCGGGCCGGATAGGCTCGTGGCGTTGTGCGCTCACCGGTCGGCGCGACTCGTGGTCGCACTGCTCGGCGTACTCAAGAGCGGGGCGGCGTACGTGCCGATCGGAGCCGACGAGCCGCCGCAACGGGTGGCCGGTCTTCTCGAAGAGGCGCAACCGATAGCCGTGCTGGCCGAGGCGGCCACTGGCGACCGGGTGGCCGGTTGGCCGGGTCCGGTCCTGCTCATCGACGATCTGATCGGCTCCGGCGACGACGACCTCGCCGCGGACGCGGGCAATCCGGTGACCCGGGCAACGGCGGGTCACCCAGCCTATGTCATCTACACCTCCGGCTCGACCGGCCGGCCCAAGGGTGCCATCATCAGCCATCGCGCGGTGGTCAACGAGCTGCGCAGCATGCAGGAGGCGTACCAGCTCGATGAGCAGGACCGGGTGTTGCTCAAGACCCCGTACACGTTCGACGTCTCGGTCTGGGAGTACTTCTGGCCGCTGCTAGCCGGTGCCCGGATCGTGGTGAGCGAACCGGACGGCCACCTCGACCCGCGATACCTCGTCCGCATCATGGGCGACCGCGCGGTGACGGTGGTTCAGTTCGTGCCGACGATGCTCCGGGAGTTCCTCGATGCCGATCTCGCCGGGCTGGATCGGCTCCGCCAGGTGCTGTGCATCGGCGAAGTGATGCCGCTCGACGTGCAGGACCGGTTCCTGCGGCGGCTGCCACAGGCGCGGCTGGACAACCTGTACGGCCCGGCCGAGGCGGCCGTGCACGTCACCGCCTGGTCCTGCCGGCCGGATGCGCCGGCCGCGACTGTCCCCATCGGACGGCCGATCCCCAACACGACCGTCTACGTGCTCGACGACGCCGGGCAACCGGTGCCGGTGGGCGCGCCGGGTCAGCTCCATCTCGGCGAGGTGTGCGTCGGTATCGGGTATCTCGGAGCGGCCCGGCTGACCGCCGAGCGGTTCGTCCCGGACCCGTTCGGTTCCGAACCGGGCAGCCGACTGTACGCCACCGGGGATCTGGTCCGGTACCGGCCCGACGGCAACCTGGAGTTCCTGGGTCGCATCGACCAGCAGGTCAAGATCCGCGGGATCCGGATCGAGCCGGGGGAGGTGGAGGCGGCGATCCTGGCCGATCCGGCGATCCGGGATGCCGTCGTCGTGGCCGTCCCGAATCCTCGCGGCGACACCAGGCTCGTCGCGTACGTCGTGGCGGCGGATGCCGAGCTGGTGCCGTCCGCGCTGCGCGATGGGCTGCGAACGTGGTTGCCGGATCATCTGATCCCGGCCGCGGTGGTCGCACTGACCGAGCTGCCCCGCTCCCCGAACGGCAAGCTGGATCGCCGGGCCCTGCCCGCACCGGTGGAGGGGTCTGGCGGCGACGGCTACACGGCACCTCGCAGCGAACTTGAAGCCGAGGTGGCGGCGTTGTGGGAAGACCTGTTCGAAACGCGGGTGGGTGTGTACGACGACTTCTTCGGACTCGGCGGACACTCACTGCTCGCGATCCGGATGATGGCGCTGATCGAGGACCGGTTCTCGGTTGTGCTGGCGCCCCGGCTCCTGTTCGATCAGCCGACCGTGGCGGGCCTGGCCGGTCAGGTCGCCGCCGCGCTCGCCGACCTGCTGGAGGCCGAACATCCGAAGGCCATGTCGTGACGGCGCAAGAAGCCTCGCTGGCCCACCAGGACGCGTTGCTGGCCGCCCTGCGGGGGCGTACCACGCCGGCCGCCGCGGCCACCGTCCCGCGCCGGCCGGCTGGAACACCGCCTCCGCTGTCGTACGCCCAGGAGCGGATGTGGCTGATCAACCAGTTCGACGGCGCCGGCGACCGGTACACGATTCCCATCTCCTACCGGCTCACCGGCGATGTAGATCGCGAGGCGCTGCGGGCCGCCCTCGGCGACGTGTTCGGCCGCCACGAGAGTCTGCGTACCGTCTTCCCGGTCACGGACGGCGTACCTCACGCGGTCGTCCGCGAACTATCCACATCAGACATTCCATTCCGGGTCGTCGGGATCGGCGGCGCCGACGGCGTTGCGGCGGATGATCTGGATGCGTCGCTGGCCGCGGCCGAGCTGAGCACGTTCGACCTGACCGTGGATCTGCCGCTGCGGGCCTGGCTCTTTCCGCTCGCGACTCCCGATGCCGGCCGCTGCGACGAGCACATCCTGATGCTACTGCTGCACCACATAGCCGGTGATGCCGCTTCGGTGCCGCCGCTGATCGCCGACCTGGCACAGGCGTACGCCGCGCGGCTGGCCGGCCGAGCACCGGACTGGCCGCCACTCGCCTTCCAGTACGGCGACTTCGCGAGCTGGCAGCGCAGTGCCCTGGGGGACAGCGGTCCATCCACTGTGTACGCCAGGCAACTGGACTTCTGGGTGAGTACGCTCGCGGGCCTGCCGGAGGAACTGGCGATACCCGGCGCCCGGCACCGCCCGCAAGTACGCGATTACGGCGGCGACGAGACGGTCTTCGAGCTCGATCCGGCCCTGCACGGACGCCTGCGGGCGCTGGCCCGGGACGGCGGTGCGACCTTGTTCATGGTGCTGCAAGCGGGCCTGGCCGCGCTGCTGAACCGCCTCGGTGCGGGAACCGACATCGCGATCGGTACGCCGATCACGCGCCGAACCGGCCGCGGGTACGCCGACCAGGTGGGCCTCTACCTCAACACACTGGTCCTGCGGACGGACACGGCCGGCGATCCGAGTTTCACCGAGCTGATCGGCCGCGTTCGAGCTGCCGATCTCGACGCGTACGACAACGCCGATGTGCCGTTCGAACGCGTGGTCGAGCGGCTGAACCCGCCCCGGTCAACGGCTCGGCATCCGCTGTTCCAGGTGATGATGGCGCTGAGCCACGATCCGCCGGGGGTGGCCGAGCTGCCCGGCGTCACGATGCGTCTCGAACCACCGCGTTCCCGGGTGGCCCGGTTCGACCTGACTGTGCAGTACCAGTTTTCACGCGCCGGCAAGGGCGGGCCCGGCGCGATCGAGGGCGCGATCACCTACCCGAGGGATCTGTTCGACCGACCCGCCGCCGATGCACTGGCGCAGCGCCTGCTCCGGCTGCTCGATGCCGCTGCGGCGCAACCCGCCCGCCCGATCGGCGAGATCGAGCTGCTGTCGGCGGCCGAGCGACGCGCGATTCTGGTCCGGTGGAGCCGGGGTGGCCCGGAGCGGCCGGCCCGACCGGTCCACCAGGTCGTAGCGGACTGGGCTGTGCGTACGCCCGACGCTCCGGCGGTGATCTGGGGTGACCAGACGGTGTCGTACCGGGAGCTGACAGCCAGCGCCCATCGGCTGGCCCGGCGGCTGCGGGCGGCCGGAGTCGCCCCCGAGGTTCCGGTCGGGATCTGCCTGGAGCGCGGGCCGGAACTCGTCGTGGCTGTCCTCGGTGTACTGGGGGCCGGCGGCACCTACGTGCCGCTCGACCCCGGCTACCCGGACCAACGACTGTCCTATATGGTCGCTGACGCCGGCGTCGAGGTCTTGGTGGCCCCGGACGGGATCCGCGAGCGGCTCGCCGCCGGGTCCCGCGCGGTGGTGATCGACCCACTGGGCGCCGGGGAGCCGGATGCCACAGAGCTGACGGCTTCTCCGGTCGATCCGGCCGACCTTGCATACATCATGTACACATCCGGCTCCACCGGCCGGCCCAAGGGCGTCATGGTCACCCACGCCGGCCTTGCCGCAGTGGTCGCCGCATCGGTCGCTGCGTTCGGCGTCGGCCCGGGACGCCGGGTGTTGCAGCACGCCAGCATCGGGTTCGACAACTCGGCCTGGGAGATGTTCATGGCGCTGACCGCCGGTGCGACGCTGTGCCTGTGCCCGGCCACCGATGCGTGGTCAGGTCCCGCGTTGGGCGCACTGATAGAGCGGCAGCGGGTGGACTTCGCGGTCCTGACGCCTACCGTCCTCGGGCTGGTGGACCCGGCCCGGTGCGCCGGGCTGCGAACCCTGCTCGTCGGGGGCGAACCGCTGCCGGCCGCGCTGGCCGCCCGGTGGTCGCCCGGGCGCGACCTGTTCAACACGTACGGCCCGACCGAGGCGTCGATCCACGTCTCCCTCGCCCGGATCGAGGCGGGGCCGGATCGGCCGGTACCGCCGATCGGCCGGCCCAACCGCGGGGTGACCGCGTACGTTCTGGACCGGCGCCTCCGGCCGGTGCCGGCCGGATCGATCGGCGAGCTGTTCGTGGGCGGCTGCGGCGTGGCCCGTGGGTACGCCGGGCGCGCGGGACAGACGGCCGAATGCTTCCTGCCCGACCCGTACGCCGAGTCGAGCGGCGCACGGATGTACCGGTCCGGTGATCTCGTCCGCTGGACGCCCGACGGGATGCTGGAGTTCGTCGGTCGCAGGGACGATCAGATCAAGATCAGGGGAGTGCGGATCGAACCGGCCGAGGTCGAGTCGGCCCTGGCCGCCTCGGCCGCAGTCGCCGAGGCGCTGGTCGTCGTCCGCGAGGATCGGCTCGGCGAGCAACAGCTCGTGGCGTACCTCGTACCAGCCGAGCCGGCAGCCGCTCTGGACGTGGAGCAGCTGCGCCGGCTGATCCGCGCCGGTCTGCCCGACGCCATGGTGCCGTCCGCGTTCGTGACGCTCGACCGGTTGCCGCTGACAGGCAACGGCAAGGTCGATCGATCGGCCCTGCCCGCTCCGGCGCCGCCGGCGATCGGCCACGATGCACCGCGTACGCCTCAAGAAGAACTGCTGTGCCGCCTGTTCGCGGAGGTACTCCGGCTACCGGCGGTCGGTGCCGAGGACAGCTTCTTCGATCTGGGTGGCACCTCGCTTCTCCTGGCCCAGCTGGTCAGCCGTATTCACGAAGTGCTGGGCATCGAGCTGAGCCTGCGTGCGCTCTTCGAGACAGCCACGCCGGCGGCCCTGGCCAACCGGATGGGCGGCGACCGCGGCGGTTCCGGTGCCCTAGACGTGCTGCTGGCACTGCGTCGCGGTACCGGCCCGCCGTTGTTCTGCGTACACCCGCTGGCCGGATTGAGCTGGTGCTACAGCGGTCTGCTGCAGTACCTGCCTCGGGAGATGCCGGTCTTCGGGGTGCAGGCTCGCGGGCTGGCCCGGCCGGCGGCCTTGCCGACGACCCTGCGTGCCATGGCGCGCGACTACCTGGCCGCCATCCGGACGGTCGCGCCCACCGGCCCCTACCGCCTGCTCGGCTGGTCGATGGGCGGCGCGGTGGCGCACGCGATCGCGACCGACCTGCAACGTCAGGGCGAGACGGTGGATCTGCTGGTAATGCTCGACGCGTACCCCCAGGGGCGGGCGACCCCGCCGGCACCGGCCGGTGAGGCAGAGATCCTGCGGTGGGCATTGGCGAGCCTGGGCATCGCCGTAGACGACGTCGGCGACACCGCGGTGAGCCGCCAGAGAGTTCTCGCCGCTGCCCGCCGCAGCGGCAGTGCGCTCGGCAGTCTCGACCCGCCGACTATCAGCGCCCTACTGGGTGTCGTGATGAACAACGAACGTCTCATGCGCGCACCGCAGCTCGACCGGTTCCACGGCGACGTGCTGTACTTCGAGGCCGCTCGCCACGGCGGCACCGCCGGTGAGCCGGCCGCCGATCTATGGCGGCCGTACGTGACCGGGCAGGTCGTGCGTACCACTGTGGACTGTCCACATGAGCGGATGACCAGTAGCGCCGCGCTGGCCACGATCGGTCCACTCCTCGTCGAGCGGTTGGCCGGTCTGGCCGCACGCCTCACCGCGGCACGACGAGGCCCTACTTACGGGGAGAAACGATGAACAACAGCACAGTGCTGGCCCAATGCTCGGTAGACCCGCACCGCGGCTTTCTGACCGCCGAGGATCCGCTGCGCCGGTTGCCGCCGGCGTACGCCCACTGGGAGGAGCTGGTCGCCGAACTGCCTAAACTGCTCGGTGCCGAACGCGTACACCAGGCCATCGACGACATGCCCGAGCTGCCCGCCGATGCGTTGCACGCCGACGACGAACTCAACCGGGCGATGCTGCTGTTGTCGTACCTGGGTCACGCGTACGTCTTCGGCGGCACCGAGCCTCGGCCCACGATTCCCGCGGTGCTGGCCCGGCCGTGGTACGCGGTCGCCACACGGCTCGGCCGTCCGCCCGTTCTGTCCTACGCCTCGCACGCGCTGTACAACTGGCGGCGTTTCGATCCAGCCGGGCCGATCGAGCTGGGGAACCTCGGCCGGCTGGTGAACTTCCTCGGTGGCTTGGACGAGGACTGGTTCGTGCTCGTCCACGTTGCGATCGAAGCGGCCGCGGCACCCGGTTTGACGGCGGCGGTCCGCGCCGGCGACGCGGTGGCCGCACGAGACGCGCAGATGGTCACGGCGGAGCTGGAGACCATCGCGCAGACCATCGAACGGATGCTGTCCATCCTGCGGCGCATGCCGGAGAAGTGCGATCCCTACATCTACTACCAGCGGGTCCGGCAGTTCATCTTCGGATGGATGGACAACCCCGCGCTCCCACAGGGGGTGTGGTACGAGGGCGTGGACGCGTACGCCGGCCGGCCGCAGCAGTTCCGGGGCGAGACGGGTGCGCAAAGTTCGATCATCCCGGCCTTCGACGCCGTGCTGGGCCTGGATTACCGAGGGGACTGGCTCGGCGACCACGTGGTCGAGTTGCGCGACTACATGCCACCGCTGCACCGCCGGTTCCTCGACGTTCTGGCGGCGCAGCCGTCGGTACGCGAGTTCGTCCTCGCCAACGCCGACACCGCGCCACTGGTCGAGGCATACAACTGGGCCGTGCGCTGGTCGGGGGAGTTCCGCCGTCAGCACCTTACCTACGCCGGCGAGTACATTCGCAAGCAGCAGCAGTCCTCGGCGGCGAATCCGGTCGAGGTCGGAACCGGCGGCACGCCGTTCATGACCTACCTGGCGCAGCATATCAAAGACACCGAGCGGTACCTCGTTGCCGGCCCGGCCCAGTGACGGCCGATTACCGCGGCCCAGTGAAGGCCCGATGACCGCGTGAAGGCGGGTCGGCCGGTGCCGGCCGGGCACCGGCCGACCGCAGCGCCGGTCAGAACCGCCCGTACCGGCGCGGGAAGTAGTCCTCCATCCGACCTTCACGGTAGATGTCGACGGTGGCGCAGTGCAGGCCGCCGCCGAACGGTGCGACGTCCCAGAACGGCACCGGGATCACCTCGAAGCCGTACCGGGTGAGCTGATCGCTGAGTTCGAGCTCGCTGTCGTCGACGAAGACCGTGTCCGGATCGAGGCTGAGCACGTTCATCGCCAGCCAGGGGCTGCAGAAGCACAAGCGGGGCAGCTGTTCCCAGGTACGCCGGGGCGGCGCCGCCGGGAGGACCTCCCAGTCGTTGAGCTTGAACCAGGCCAGCAGGTCCGGATCGGCCGCCCGCTCGGCGCAGTGCAGCACCAGGCCGGGGCGCAACGGCACCCACGTGGCGTCGATGTGCAGCGGGTGCGTGTTGTCGAACGTCACGGCGTGCACGCGGTGTTCGGGGAAGTGCTGCTTGATCCAGCGGTATCCGCCGCGGTTGGTGACGAGCGAGAGCTGAACGATGAGGTCCTTGCCGAACCGCGCGATGTCGGCGGCGTCGAACAACGGTTCGGCCTCCGTGAGCACCAGGTCGTTCGAGCGTACTCGGTCGATCTGCCGGTCGGGCGGGAGAGTGTCGAACTCCGGCCAGAAGCCGGGCCGAAACGACGCGTCGGTGAGCCGCGGCTTGGGCGCTGCCTCCCAGCGCATCTCGGCATCGCCATAATAGTAGGACTCCAGCAGCGGCCGGTAGCACAGGTACTCGAACCAGCGGCTGCGATAGGACATAGTGGACTCCAGGATCTGGTTGCCCACGGTTACGAGCACGTCGCGCGGCGGCATGCAGCCGAACATCGACCCCTGCGTCCACTCTGGGGTCTCGACCGGCCGGGAGAAGTCCAGGGGCACCGGGCGGTCCACTCGGACCCCATGCCGTTGCAGGATCGCCACGAACCCGTCCAGCTGGGCGTTGGCGGCCTCGACCATGTCCGGTGGCAACGGTCCGTAGGTGCCGGCCGGGAAACCGTCGTGTGGCCAGTCCCGCACGACGGCCGGCTCGGGAGCCTGCACCATCGTACCGTCCGCCCGGCCGACGATGATGTGCCGCAGCGGATCCCAGGAGTTCCATGAGTTGACCTTGATCGCCTCGTTCACGTGTTACCTCCCCGTACTGTCCGAGAGCCAACGGAGAACACCACATCGGTGCCCGAAGACGAGCCGACCAGGTGCGGCCCGATCTCCTGAACGGTCGGCACACCGCACAACGCCATCGCCAGCTCAAGCTCGTGACGGTACATTCGCAGCACATCACGCACGCCGGCCGAACCGGCGACGGCCAGGCCCCACAGCAGCGGCCGCCCGACGAAAACCGCGCGTGCGCCAAGTGCCAGCGCCTTGAGCACATCGGTGCCGCGGCGCACACCGCCGTCGAGGTAGACCTCGCAGCGATCTCCGGCGGCGCGCAGCACCTCCGGCAAAGCATCCAGAGTGGACACCGCACCGTCCAGTTGCCGACCGCCGTGATTGGACACAATGATGCCGGCCACGCCCATCGCGGCGGCCCGGGAGGCATCCTCAGCGGTCAGGATGCCTTTGAGGATCAAGGGAAGGTGGGCTTGATCGCCCAGCCGGTCCAGATCCTCCCAGACCAGCCGGTCATCGACGAGCTGCCCGTTGAGTCCGCTCAGGGTAGGGTCGAGCGCGGTGCCGGCCGGCGGCAGATTGGCCGGCGATATGTGACTCGGCAGCGCGAAACGGTTACGGACATCCCGGTCCCGGTATCCCATCACCCCGGCATCGACGGTCAGAACGACGGCCCGGTACCCGGCTGCGGCCGCGCGCCGAAGCAGACCCTGGGTCGCGGATCGGTCTCGCAGGCAGTAAAGCTGGAACCACAGCGGGCCGCTGGCCGCCGCCGCCACTTCCTCCAGCGACTGGCTGGCGAACGTGCTGACCACGGTGATCACACCCTCCGCACCGGCGGCGCGAACCGTGCCCGCTTCCCCGTCGGCGTGCGCCAAACAGTGGTACGCCATCGGCGCGACACCGATCGGCATCGAAGCCGGGGAACCTAGAAGCGTCGTGTGAAGCTGCGGCGAGTGAACGCCGGTCAGCACCCGGGGGCGCAGTGCCAGCCGCCGGAACGCCGCCCGGTTGGCCCGGACCGTCACCTCGTCGCCCGCGCCGCCGGCAAGGTAGTCCCAGACCGGCCGCGGCAGTGTCGCGCGAGCCAGCTCGGCATAGTCGTGAGTGGACACCGCTGGGGGGAGTCCGGCCGACGCGCCGCCCATCGCTGATTCGCCTCCCCGCGTACCGGCCCTCGTGCAAACCTGCATGCCGATGACACACGATGAAGCCCACCGTGCGCCACTGCGCGTCCATATCGACGGTCGTGCGCCGTTTCGCCCGAAGACATAGACTCAGGCCGAAGGATAGCCAAGCTGTCGAGCTGTAACCCGGCCGGACCGTGCCTTCGCACGGCAACCGGCGAGATTGGGGTGTACGGCTGCCGAGGGTGCCTCGGCAGTGAGTGGACTCGATCCGTCCACTGTCACGGGGGAGTAACTGCCATGGAGCATCTTGCGCCGCGAGAAGGGAATGATGATCTCCCGGCCGCGGACGCCGCAACCGCTCGGATCCTCGCCAGTTTGGCGGCCGACGGTCCCGTTCTGTCCATTCCCGTCCGCTCCCTGCTGCCCGCTGATTCACCGCGCCTGGCCGGGCTGCGGATCGACCATGTGCATGCACTCGCCGACGCCGTGGCCGATCTGCCGCCGATACTGGTGCATCGTCCGACCATGCGGGTGGTGGACGGCATGCACCGGCTGAAGGCCGCTCAGTTGCAGGGGCGGCGTACCGTTGCGGTCCAATTCTTCGACGGCCCGGACGACCTCGTCTTCGTCGCGGCCGTGCAGGCGAACATCGCGCACGGTCTCCCGCTATCGCTGGCCGATCGGCAGGCGGCGGCCCGACGGATCATCGACGGGCATGAACACTGGTCGGACCGGACGATCGCGGCGATCTCCGGGATCGCGCCGAGCACCGTCGCCGTTATCCGGCGCGAGCGTCCCGACCGGCCGGCCTTGGTCAGATTGGGCCGCGACGGGCGAATCCGGCCTCTGAGCACGGCCGAGGGCCGGCGTGCCGCCAGCGAGATCCTGACTCAACGGGCGGATGCGTCGCTGCGCGAAGTGGCACGGGCCACGGGGATCTCCACCGGGACCGTACGCGACGTGCGGCGCCGGATGGCCCTCGGTGAGGATCCGGTGCTTCCGCGGCGCCTGTCCGGTGGCGTTCGATCCCAGCCCGCCGACGGGTCCGGCGGTGGGAAAGCCGTCCGGCGGACGGTGTACCGGGAGCGCATCCGCGATGGCGTGGTGATCCTGCAGAACCTTCGTCGCGACCCGTCGCTGCGCTTCACCCAGTCCGGTCGCGACGTGCTCCGCTGGCTCAGCGTCCGGTCGGTCGGACCGGAAGGCTGGGAGAAGACGCTCGACGCCCTTCCCTCGCACTGCCGGTATCTCGTGGCGGAGCTGGCCGAGTGGTGCTCCGAGCGGTGGCTCGACGTGGCGGCGAGGCTGCGTGACCAAGCCGCATCGGAGAACGAGGAATAGTCTCGCCACCCGCGGGGTGTGCAACTGTCCAGATCGGTCAGTCGCACACCCCGCCGCATTGCGTGGTCTTACTTGCACATTGCGGCCCGGACTAGATTCCATGCCACCCAGCCGAAGGGTGGATGACGTGGCCGAGACAGACGAAGACGACCGCCTCTACCGGATCGTGGTCAACCACGAGGAGCAGTACTCGATCTGGTTCGCCGACCAGGAGCCGCCGGCCGGCTGGACGATCGTCGGCGACCCGGGAACCAAGGACGAGTGCCTGGCGCGCATCACCGAGCTGTGGACCGATATGCGCCCCCTGAGCCTTCGCCAAGCGATGGAGACGGCGGGCCACGGCGGCTCGGAGTAGGGAACCGCGGGCTATCCAGGCTGATGCCGGTCTGGCGGCGGCCCGCGTGAGAAAGGACGACAGCGTGGCCGTGATCGACCTGCGTACGCTGACCGGCGAGCGCGAACCCACGCCCACTCGCGCCCGCGTTTCCGGCTGGCTGGCGCGCATCCGTGCTCTTCCCGTGGCGCAGCGCTCGGACTTGGCGCGGCAACTCCGTTTGGCGGCCGAGTACGCGCCACCCGTCCGGAAGCGGGCACCGCGACTGGTCGCCTATGTAGTGCCGCGCAAGGATGCGGTGGTCAGTGCCGGGGAGCTTCGGTCATTCCTCGCCGAGCGCCTGCCGTCGACACTGATCCCGACCTCTTTCGTGACGCTCGACTCGTTGCCCCGCCTGCCCAGCGGCAAGCTGGATCGCCGGGCCTTGCCGGTGCCGGATCCGGGGCGCAACCGGCCAGAGCGTCGATACGTCGCTCCGCGTACGCCGGTCGAAGAGCTGATCTGCCGAGTCCTGGCCGAGGTCCTCGCCGTCCCCGACGTCGGCGTCGACGACGAGTTCTGGGAACTGGGCGGCGACTCGCTGCTGGCCGGCCGGGTCATGAGCCGGGTACGGCACGAACTCGGCGTCGGTGGTGAGGAACTGGGTATCCGGTCGCTCTTCGAACACCCCACGGCGGCGCGCCTGGCGGTGCAGGTCGGCCGCGCACGGTACGGCGCTGGGAGCGAACCGGATGCCCAAGTGGTGGCGGTGCCCCGCGACGAGCCGCCTCCGCTGTCCACTGCGCAACTGCGGCACTGGTTCCTTCAGGCGATGGATCCGGCCGGTACGGCGTACAACATCAGCGACACCTTGCGGATCACCGGCCACCTCGACACCGCTGCACTCCAGCGCGCGTTCGCCGCGGTGGTGGACCGGCACGAGATACTTCGGACCGGTTACCGGGTCGTGGACGGCCGACCCGAGCCGGTGATCGAAGCCGGCGTGCCGGTACCGGTGCCGGTGGCCGATCTGATCGGCATGTCGGCGGATGCCCGCGACCGGATCGCGGCCGAACTGCTGGCCTTCGACCGGGACCGGACCTTCGACCTGGCTCACCCGCCCCTGCTGCGGCCGCGCCTGATCCGCCTCAGCGACACCGAACACCTGGTGTCCATCGTCGTTCACCACATCGTCGCCGACGACTGGGCCTTCAACGTTTTGTACCTCGAACTGACGGAGCTTTACGCCGCCTTCACCGCTGATCGGGCCCACCGGCTGCCGCCGCTCAAGGTGCAGTACGCGGACTACGCGTGGTGGGAGCGGCGGATGCTGGCGAGTCGGCTCGCCCCGGGCTTGGCGTACTGGCGTGCTGCCTTGCTGACCGCGCCGGCCACACCGACCCTGCCCGGCGAAGACACCGCAGCCGCGGCGACTCCGGCCGGCGTGTTCCGGTTCGAGGTTTCCGCGGAACTCACCGCCCGAGTGGAGGCATGGTGCCAGACCCGTTCGGTGACGCCGTTCGCGGTGTGCCTGGCGGCGTTCGCCGGTGCCGTGGCCGACCGGGCCGGCCGGGACGAGGTCGTGGTCGGCGTGCCCTTCGTCAATCGGGAACGCCCCGAATGGGAGCGGATGATCGGATGCTTCATCAACCCGGCCGCGCTACGGATCGACCGGCGTGGTGTGACCGGCCCGGCCGATCTCGTCGACCGGACGGCGAGCACGATCAAGCGGGCGTACGCGCTGCAGGAGGTGCCCTTCGAGAAGGTGACCGAGGCGGTCCGGCTGGCCCGAGCCGAGGCCGGGCAGCCGGATGCCGGTGCCCAGCTTTTCGACGTGGTTGTCAACTTCGTGCCGGCACCGGCCCGGTTGGAGCTGGCCGGCGCCACGGTCCGGCGAGAGGACGACGCCGGGGCGATTGCGCCGGCGAAGTACGCGCTGACGCTGTACCTGGAACGGGCCGAGCGGGTCCTGGGCGGGCGCCTCGTCTACGCGCCCGACCGGGTTTCCGGGCCGACCGTCGCCACGCTCGCCACCTCGTTTCTCGCGTACCTCGGTGACGTCGCGGCCGCTCGCCCCGGGTCGAGCGCCGCTAGCGAGGCCGGAGCCGAATCGGATGGAGGGGGCTCATGAACGACGACCGCACGCCGCGTCTCGCGGGAAGGCCGGCGATGCAGCGCCGGGCGGTGAGCGTCGATCCGGCGGACCTGGTGCACGCCGAGCCGCTGGATCCGGGCACCGGTATTCCGCTGATGCTCCAGCCACGCTCTACAGTGGATCTGGCCGAGTGGGTTCGAGCCAGCCGGAATCGGGTCGAACAACGACTCCTGGCGCACGGCGCACTGCTCTTCCGCGGCTTCGGCGTCACCTCGGCGGCCGACTTCGAGCGCGTGGCGCGGGCGTTCACCGAGGACCTGCTCGATTACATCGAGGGGTCTTCGCCGCGGACCATGCTGACCGACAAGGTCTACACGTCGACAGAGTACCCGCCGGAGTACTCCATCTCCCTGCACAACGAGCTGTCGTACGCGCACAGGTGGCCCGGCAAGCTGTTCTTCTTCTGCCAGACGCCGGCGTCGCGGGGTGGTGAGACACCGTTGGCCGACGGCCGGCACATCCTGAAGTTGCTGCCGCCACCGGTGCTCCACCGGTTCGCCAGTAAAGGTGTGCGGTATCTGCGTACCATGCACGATGGCCGGGGTCCCGGCCTGTCCTGGCCGACCGTCTTCGAGACCACGGACCGGACCGCCATCGAAGCGTACTGCCGCGAGGGCGGCATCGACGCGGATTGGCTGCCCGACGGCTGGCTGCGGACCAGCCAGGTGCGCCCGGCGGTCATCCGCCATCCCGGCACCGGCGAGCAGGTGTGGTTCAACCAGGCCGACCAGTGGCACCCGTCGAACCTGGGAGCGGACCTGGACGCCGCGATCAGCTCGGTCTCGCAGCCGTCCGAGATGCCGCTGTACGCCGAATTCGGCGACGGTACGCCGATCGACCCGGCCGACCTGGACGCGGTGCGGCGGGCGGCCGACGCCGCCTCGACCAGTTTCCCCTGGGCCGCCGGTGATGTGCTGGTCATCGACAACACGATGGTGCTGCACGGCCGGCTTCCGTTCAGTGGCCCGCGGCGGGTACTCGTCTCCATGGGCGACACCGTCCGCCTGGACGGGATCGATGTGCGATGACGAGTGAGCTCACGGGGTTTCCGCTGTCACGCGAGCAGAATTGGTTGTGGTCGCGTCCGGGCGGCGCGGCGAACGCGTGGACACAGTGCGTCGTGGCGGTTCCGCCGCATCGGTCGCCGGATGAGCTGGCCGCCGCCATCGCCCGAGTGGTGCAGCGGTATGAGATCCTGCGTACCGGCTTCGTCCATGTCCGATTGCGGGCCGGTGCCGTGCAGGTGATCCACGATGCGGCCGAGCCGGAGCTGATCCGGATCGACGGGCGCGGCCGGCCGGCCGTACAAGTGACGGCGGAAGTGCTTCGGCGCCAGCGTACGCCGGCGGACCTGGATCGGCCGCCGCTGCTGCGGGCCGCTCACATCACCGAAGCGGATAACGAGGCGGTGCTGATCCTGTCCGCTCCGGCGATCGCGGTGGATGCCCGGGCCATGTGCACGCTGGTAGGCGAGATCGAGGCGGCCGTCGAAGGCCGCGAGACGCCCAGCGATGACGTGGTGCAGTACGCCGACTATGCACAGTGGAGCGTGGACCAGGGGGCGGCGCCGGCTCTGCCCACGCCCGGCCCGACCAGCCCGGCGGTGGCCACGGATCCGGTGCCGGAGGAGATCCACTCGGTCCCGGTCCCGGTGCCGATGCCGTCCGGGCTGGGACCGTCGCTGCTCACCCTCGTTGACGCACACGACCTCAGGCCCTCCGCCGTACTGCTCGCGGCTTGGCAGCTCACCTTAGCCATCGCCGGGTTCGACCGCGCCGGCCCGGTCTGGGTCACAGTGGACGGCCGGGCCGCGGCCGGCCTCGACGGGGCCATCGGCTGGTTCGAGCAGCGCCAATCGCTGCCCGCCCCGTCATCTCGCGTCCGGACGTTCGTCGAGTTCGCCCGCATGGTGTCCGACTGGTACGCCCAAACGGTACCGGATCCGCAGCACACACCGGCCGCCGAAACGGCGGTAGCGGGAATCGGCTACCGCCACATCGATCTGTCCGCCACGCCCACCGGCGGATTCCGGTTGCGGCGCCTCCTCGTCGTCGATCCAGCGACCACGGTGGACCTTACCGTGTGGAACGGCGCCGACGGCCTGGGTATGGAGATCTCGTCGGCCGACGCCGATGCACCGCTCCTGGGTCAGCGGCTTGCCGCCTTGCTCGGTGTGGTCTGCGCCGGTGGCGACCTGCCGCTGGCCCAGATCGACGTCCGTACGCCGACGGAGCGGGCGGCCGAGAACCGGCGCAACGCCACCGACGCCGACACTCCACAAACGACAGTTGTAGACCGGTTCCGGGCGCGGCTGCGGATCGCACCGGATGCGCCGGCCGTGGTCTGGGACGGTGGCCGCCTGTCGTATGCGGACGTCGACGAGCGGGCCGGCCAGATCGCCGATGCCCTCCGAGCACGGGGATGCCGCCGGGGCGATCGGGTCGGCATCGCGCTGGCTCGCTCACCCGATCAGGTCGCCGCCGTTCTGGGGGTCTGGTACGCCGGCGCGGTGATGGTCGCGTTGAACCCGGCGGAACCGGCGCCGTGGCTGCGACGGTTGACGGAGATTGCCGGCTGCCGTTTGCTGCTCGTCGACGAGCTGCCGCCGGAGCCGGCCACGACCGAGCAGGTGAGCGTACCCGAAGCGCTGAAGCGGCCGGCGGGCGAAGGCGGGTCAGCGTACGCGGCCGGGCCTGACGCCACCGCATACGTGGCCTTCACCTCCGGATCGACCGGTACGCCGCGCGGCGTCCTCGGCTCCGGTCGCGGGCTGGCGAACTACCTGGCGTACGTCACGGGCGAGTACGGGCTCGACCCGTCGGACGTCGTGCTCCAGCTGGCCCCGTTCACCTTCGATGCGTGGTTCCGCGATTGCCTTGCGCCGCTTACCGTCGGTGCGTGCGTGGTGATGGTCGACGAGCTGACCAGCCGCAGCGCCGGCGAGCTCGTGCTGCGGATCGACCGGCACGGCGTCACCCGGTTGCTGCATACGGTACCGACGGTGCTGCGTGAGCTGACGAGAGCCGCACGGGAGCGCCCACCCGGCCGTGCCACCTTGCGGACCGTCCTGTGCAGCGGGGAGGCGCTCCGCCGCGCCGACTGCGCGCAGACCTGGGCCACGTTCGGTGCTCAGGTGACCATCGTGAACCAGTACGGTCCGACCGAGGGCACACTGACGTCGACGTATTACCGAACCTCGCCGGCCGACGCCGACGGGACGGGGCCGCTGCCCATCGGCCGCCCGATCCGCAACGTCCGGGCGTACCTGCTGGACGAGTCCTTGCGGATGGTGCCCGATGGCGTGACCGGCGAACTTTGCCTAGGCGGCGCGGGGGTGAGCCACGGATATCTGGGCGAGCCTGCGCTCACCGCGCAGCGCTTCGTCCCCGATCCGTTCGCCGGGCGGCCGGGCGCCCGGATGTACCGGACCGGCGACCTGGCTCGCTCCTATCCGGACGGCCGGATCGAACTGGCCGGCCGCCGCGACGACCAGGTGAAGATTCATGGTGTACGGATCGAGCCGGCCGAGGTCGAGGCGGCGCTGGCCGATCACCCGTCGGTCCGGGATGCCGCCGTGGTCGCATGCCACGGCTTGCCGCCGGATCCCGATGCGCCGACGCTGGTGGCGTGGGTGGTCCTCGCCGGCGATGGCGCCCAGGCGGGGGAGCGAGCCGACCGCGACGCGGCCATGCTGCGCGCCTTCCTGGCCGAACGCGTCCCCCCGCAGCGGATACCCAGCCACTTCCTGACCACCGATGCGTTGCCGCGCAACCGTCACGGCAAGGTCGACCGGCGGCGCCTGGTCACCGACTCCCACCGGCGGGCCGGCGAACTCGCCCGCGCACAACAGATCCGCCAGCCCCAATCCCGGCTCGAACAGATCGTCGTGGAAGTGTTCGCCCGTACGCTGAATCGCGAGCAAATCGGGGTGGACGCGGACTTCTTCGTCAGCGGCGGCCACTCCTTGCTCGCCACTGAGGCGGTACACCGGCTCAGCGCGGCGCTGGAGGTGCGGGTTCCGCTGCGAACCATCTTCGAGAGCCCGACCGCAGCCGGCCTCGCCGTCCGCATCCGCGAAGAGGCCGACGCCGACGACGTCGCGTACTTGCAGCAGCTCGCCGAGTCACCACCGGGTGCCGGCCCCCACGATTTAGCCCCCGGCCGGACGCCGGCCGCCGGGACGATCCCGCGCCAGCCGGGTGATGGACCGCTGCCACTGTCGTTCGCCCAGCGCCGGATGTGGCTCATCGAAGCGCTGTATCCGGGCGACACGAGCCATAACGTCCAGGTGACCGCGAAAATCGTCGGTGCGCTCTCGGTGGATTCGCTGCGCCAGGCCCTGTCCTACCTCGCGGGCCGGCATGAGGCGCTGCGTACGAAATTCGTGGTGGGGTCCGACGGCGAGCCCGGACAGATGATCTTCCCGCCGACGCCGGTGGATATGGCCATTGTGGACCTCACCGGCGATCGGACCGGCGAGAACACGGCGATCCTGCTGTCACGGTATTCACGCAGCCAGGCGAATACGCCCTTCGACCTGACCCGGCCGCCGCTGTGGCGAGTATGCCTGCTGCGTACCGAGCCGGACACGCACATCCTGCTGCTGACCGCCCATCACATCGCGATCGACGAGTGGTCGGTCGGCGTGCTGCTCAGGGAGCTGGTCCAGGCGTACACCGCCATTCTCGGTGGCGAGGAGCCGGACCTCCCTCCGCCGCCGATCCGGTACCTCGACTTCGCCGCGTGGCAGCGTGATCAGTACACCAAGGACCGGTTGGCGGGTCTGGTCGAGCACTGGCGGGCCCGCGTCTGCGGGGCGGCGTTCGAACTCGAACTGCCGATCGACTTTCCGCGCCCCAGCTCACCGAGCATGAACGGTGAACGGATCGCGGCGGTCGTTCCGCAGAGCCTGGTCGAGCGGCTCACCGCGATCGGCCGGCCGGAGGGCGCCACTCTGTTCATGGTGCTGCTGGCCGCGTACGCCAGCCTGTTGGCGCACTACGGCAAGCGCAGCGACATCGTGCTCGGTACGCCGGTCGCCAACCGGGACCATCCGGCCGTTGAAGGCGTCGTCGGCTGCTTCGTGAACATCCTGGTCCTGCGCGTACGCGGCGATGGCGACCCGCTGTTCGCCGAGCTGCTACGGCGGGTCCGGGAAACCGCGCTGGATGCCTTCGCCCATCAGGACGCCCCCTTCGAGAAGGTCGTGGAGGCGCTGCGCCCGAGCCGGGCGCTGGGCCGGATGCCGTTGGTACAGAACTGGTTCGTGCTGCACAACGCGGCTCGTCCGGTCCTACGCGCCCCCGGCATCGAGCTGACGTTGCTCGAAAGCGATCGAGGCAGCGCGAAGTTCGATCTCAACCTCGCCCTGAGCGAGACCGCGGACGGCCTGAGCGTTGCCCTGGAGTACAGCACCGACCTGTTCCTGCGGTCTACGGCACAGCGTCTGCTCACCCGCTACCAGCAGCTCCTGGAGTGGATCGCGCAGGAGCCGGGGCGATCGCTGAGCGAGTTGCACCGGCAGGTCGCCGAGCATGACGGAAGGGAGCAAAAGATGACTTCACCGGGCGCCGACCCGTCGGGCCGGAGGACTTTCGCGGCGATGCGGGCCACCACCGTGCGGCCGATGCGTGTCGGTGGTAGCCAGTCAACGGTACGCACCAGCCGGCTGCTGACCGGCAGCCCGCTTCCCGTCCTGGTGACACCGGCAGACCAGCAGATCGATCTGGCGGCCTGGGTGCAAGGCAATCGGGCGGCGGTGACCGAATGGCTGCACCGCGACGGCGTCCTGCTCTTCCGCGGCTTCACGGTGGCGTCGGTCGAGGCGTTCGAGCGGGTCGTCCGGGCGTACTCGGACCGGATGCTCGACTACTACGAACGATCGACGCCGCGCCAGCTCGTCAGCGGCAAGGTCTACTCGTCCACGGAGTACCCGCCCGAGCGCACGATCCCGCTGCACCCGGAGAGCGCGTACTCCCACTACTGGCCGCGTACCCTCTGGTTCTGCTGCCTGACCGCCGCGGAGCAGGGCGGTGCCACACCGGTGGCCGACAACCGCAAGATCCTGGCCGCACTGGAGCCGGCGGTTCGCGACCGGTTCAGCCGGCTCGGCGTACGGTATGTCCGCACCTACCATGAGGGTTTCGACATCCCGTGGCAGACCGCCTTCCAGACCGACGATCGTGAGGTGGTGGAGGAGTACTGCCGCCGCACCGGCATGAACTGGCAGTGGCGAGACGGGGTTCTGCGTACTGAGCATGTTCTGGACGCCGTCGTGCGCCATCCGGATACGGGCGAGGACGTCTGGTTCAACCAGGTGCACGCTTGGCACATCTCCGTCCTGGATCCGCAGGATCGGCAGGCGATGCGCGATGCCTTCGGCGACGACGACCTACCCCGCAACGTGTACTACGGCGACGGAACGCCGATCGGCGACGACGAGATGGGCGCCATCAAGGCGGCGCACGACAGCGCTCTCGTGCGCTTCGACTGGCACCCGGGCGACCTCATGCTGATAGACAACATGCTGGCGGCTCACGGCCGCGATCCCTTCTCGGGCAACCGGCGGGTCGTTGTGGCGATGACCGATCCGTACGACCGCGAACGGCTCGGGGCCGCGCGATAGCGGCCGGTGCCGACCATGAGGAGGGAGCCGCGAGATCACCGTGTCCGACCTACCGCGATACCGGCCTGCGCAGCTGACCGCGTGGGCCGCCGAGATTCTATCCATTGTGGATACGCCGGGGCACATCGCCGCCACCGTCGCCCGGCACCTTGTCGAAGCCGACGTCTCCGGCCACCGCGGGCACGGGCTCACGATGCTGCCGACCTACTTGGAGGCGATCGCAGCGGGACGGCTGAACGTCCGGGCCGAACCGGTGACGCTGGCGCAGCGGCCGTCGCACCTGATCGTGGACGGCCAGCACGGGTTCGGGCATCATGCCCTCACTTGGACATTGAGGCGCGTCGTCGGCCTGGCGAAACAGCACGGCCTGGCCGGCGCCCACCTGGTGCGGTGCGGGCATGTGGGCCGGCTGGGCGGGTACGTCCTGGACGGGGTGCAGGAGTCGGCTGCGGTACTGCTGACCGTCGGCTCGCTCGCGGATGACGACGATGCTTTGGTCACGCCGTATGGTGGCAGCGAGCGACTGCTCGGCACGAACCCGATCGCGTTCGGCTGCCCGGGGAACCCACCCCTCGTGGTCGACATGGCGACATCGGTGATGGCCTATTACGACGTCGTCCGGCTCGCCGCGGCCGGTGCTGAGATGCCGCACGGTGTCCTGGTCGACGGGTCCGGCCAACCCGTGGTTCGGCTCGGCAACGGGCTCGCCGATCTGAACCTGCTGCCCTTCGGCGGTTACAAGGGCTACGGGCTGAGCCTGCTGATCGGCGTACTGTCCGGCCTGGCTGGAGCGGACGCCGGGCGTCCGCCTGATCGGCAACCGGCCGCACCACCGCTGAACGGCGTGTTCGTGCTCGCGCTCGATGTGCCGCAGGCATCGACCCGGGCCGTGGACGCCACGCTGTCGCGCATCCGCCTGAGCCGGCCCGTGGACTCGGCCAAACCGGTGCTGGTCCCCGGCGATCGAGCCCGAGTGCACCGCGATGACAGCGAAGCCGCCGGCGTCGGTCTGCCGCTCGATCTGGTGAGCCGGCTCCAGGCCAGCCTGGCCGGGTTCGCCCGGACGCCGCCCCGGCTACCCGATCCGGTTCCCGGTTCGCCTCCGCAGGCGGCCGTCCGGGCGAGTGTTCCACGTGAGGAGTAGACGACCGTGCGATTTGATGTGGTGGTCATCGGGCTGGGCTACGTGGGCATGTCCCTGGTCCGGCAGGCGAGCGCGGCCGGCCTTCAAGTCGCCGGCCTGGACGTCCGGTCCGAGGTCGTAGGCGGGCTGCTGTCCGGTACGTCCCATGTAGACGATGTCTCCGACGACGATCTGTACGAGATCTTGAGCACGGGATTCGTCGCCACCACCGAGCCGGCCATCCTGACCCAGGCCGATGTGGCGGTCGTCTGCGTACCCACTCCGCTGACCGCGGATGGCCGTCCGGACTTGTCGGCGCTGTGCGCCGCGGCGGCGACTCTCGGCGACCGCCTGCGCCCGTCGACCCTGGTGATCGTCGAGTCGACGTCGTATCCCGGAACCACCGACGAGGTCGTCCGCCCGATCCTGGAGACCGCATCGGGCCTGGTGGCCGGACGCGACTTCCAGCTGGCCTTCTCGCCCGAACGCATCGACCCCGGCAACCAGCGGTTCACCATGGCCACGACGCCGAAGATCGTCGGTGGCCACACGCCCGCGTGTGCGGCCGCGGCCACCAGGTTCTACCGGCGGTTCGTCCACTCCGTGGTGCAGGCCAAGGGAACCCGCGAGGCGGAGCTGGCCAAGATCATTGAGAACACCTACCGCGCCGTGAACATCGCACTGGCCAACGAGGTGGCGCTCCTCGCGCATCAGCTGGCGGTTGACGTGTGGGACTCGTTGCGCTGCGCGGCCAGCAAACCATTCGGCTTCCAGGCGTTCTATCCCGGGCCGGGACCGGGCGGCCACTGCATTCCCGTCGATCCGAACTACTTCACCCACCTCGCGCGGATGAACGGCGGCATCTTCCGGCTCGCCGAGCTGGCTCAGGACATCAACGCAAGCATGCCCCGGTACGTCGTGGAACGGGTGGGCCTGCTGTTGAACCAGCGCAAGCGGACCGTCAACGGGTCGGCCATCCTGCTTCTCGGTGTGACCTACAAGCCGAACGTCTCCGACCAGCGAGGAGCGGCCGCGTGGGAGATCGTCAGGCGGCTGCGCCGGCTCGGCGCGGCCGTGAGCTATCACGACCCGTATGTGCCCGCCTGGGAGGTGGACGGGCTGCCGCTGCCGCGCCGGCACGACCTCGAACCAGCCCTCCGCGACGCGGATCTGGCGATCCTGCTGCAGAACCACGCCAGCTACGATGCGCAGACCCTGGCTGCGTCGGCGTCCCTGCTATTCGATGCCTGCGGAGGGACCCACGGGTTCACCGCCGAAACCATCGACATGCTGTGACGCAGTCTATCCACCGTGGATGTCGCTGCCGGCGCACGCGGCGGTGCGATCGCGGCCGGCGGTCGGGTCGGCGGCGACCTCCCGTACCGCCGAACGCAGGGCGGCGAGCGCTTCGGCGATGTCGGCCTCGGTGACGGTCAGCGGCGGGCGCCAGCGTAGCGAGGCGGTTCCGCAGGGCAGGAACAGCGTCCGGTACCGGTGGCGGCAGTACGCGATCACCAAGTCTCGGGTTCTGGTGTCCGGCAAGGTGATGGCACACATGAGCCCCCGGCCGCGCGCCTGGGAGACGAAGTCCGGGTGGTCGGCGGCGAGGTACCGCAGGCCCGCCAGCAGAGACCGTCCTCGCTGCCAGGCGTTGGCCAGGAGATCCTCCTCCTCGACGACCCGCAGGATGTGCGTACACCGCACCATGTCGACCAGCGAGCCACCCCAGGTGGAGCTGATCCGGCTGGGGGAGCGGAACGCGTTGGCGGGTATCTCCAGCACCCGCCGCCCGCCCATCACACCGCACACCTGCGTCCGCTTGCCGAACGCCACCAGATCGGGCCGCAGCTGCAGATCCTGGTAGGCCCAGGCGCGACCGGTGAGGCCACCGCCCGTCTGTACCTCGTCAGCGACGGTCAGCACATCCCGGTCGATGCACAGGCTCTCCAGCTCCCGGATGAACATCGGGCGCAGATGCCGGTCGCCGCCCTCGCCCTGGATGGGTTCGTAGACGAAACAGGCGATCTCCCCCGGGTACCGATCCAGTGCGTCCTTGGCCGACTCGACCGCGGCGGTCTCGTCCGGCAGCAGATGCCCCACCGACCACAAGGCCGGGTCGTGTACGACGGGACTCGGGATGCGTGGCCAGTCGAAGACGGGGTAGTCACGGGTCTTCTCGCGGTCGGTGTTGGTCAGCGAGAGCGTGTACCCGCTGCGCCCGTGGAAGGCTCCCGCGAGATGCAGTACCCGCCAGCCCCGCACCGCTAGTCCGCGGGCGGCATTGCGCTGGGTCTTCCAGTCGAACGCCACCTTGAGTGCGTTCTCCACAGCCATCGCGCCGCCGTCGATGAAGAAGAGCAAGGGCAGCTCGGGATCGCCTAGCACACGCTGGAACGCCGTGACGAACCGGGCCTGAGCCACCGTGGCGTAGTCCGGGTTGGACGGTTTGACCCGGGCCGCGGCCAGCATGTCGGCCTCGAACTCCGGCGTACGCAGCGCGGGATGGCCGTGCCCGAGCGGAGCCGAACTGAAGTACATCGACATGTCCAGGTAGGTCGTGCCGTCGCGCTGGTCCACCAGACGGCATCCGTTCCCCGCGGCCAGATCGGGCACGATGTCGCCGAAGTCCCCGGTGACGTGGCGTCGCAGCAGTCCCAGCGCACGCAGCGGGTCGTCGTCCGCAATGGACGTCCGTGCTTCGTCGAGCATCTCCTCTTGATACCGCAGGCGAACACCGGCGTCCACATGGCCAATTCCGGTGGCGGATCGCCGCGTCAGCCGGCCACGACGGCAATCAGGAGACCGTCGTGCCCCTTGCTGCCCACCGTCTGGATGACCGTGGCGTCCAACCGGCGCTCCGCGGCGAGCGTCTCGATCAGCCGGCGTACGCCTTGAACCTCGGGATCGGTGGTCTGCGGGTTGGCCACTTCGCCGTCGCGGACGACGTTGTCGACGATGATCAGACCACCCGGCCGGGACAGCGCCAGGGCCTGTGCGACGTACTGCGGGATGTTCGGCTTGTCGGCGTCGACGAAGACGAGGTCGAACGGGCCGCTGAGGTGGCGCAGCGTGTCCTCGGCGAGGCCGGCGCGGATGTCGACCGCATCGGCCAGCCCGGCGCGCCGGATGTTCGCGGCGGCGAGCTCGGCGTACCGCGGATCGGCCTCCAGCGTGACGACGCGGCCGCCCGGTGGAAGGGCCCGGGCGAGCCAGATCGTGCTGTAGCCGCCGAGCGTGCCGATTTCGAGGATGGCGTGCGCCGCGATGGCACGGGCCAGGATGTACAGGAGCCGGCCCTGGTTGGGCGCCACCGCGTAGCCGGGCAGCATCCGGTCGCTCGCTTCCCGGGCCGCCGTCAGCTCGGCGTCATCGGGGACGAGCCGCGAGATGAGGTATTCGTCGACCGCCGTCCACAACTGCCGTGTCATACCGGAAAGAGTCGCATCCACCGCCGCCGGCAAACAATCATCACTACGGCCGGGCGATCGACTCGGCCGCCGCCAGGTGCCGATCGACGATCTGCGGATCGACGCGATCAAGCAACGCGATCCAGCCGGCGTCGCTGGACGCGTCCGCCTCCGGTGGCGGCGGTGCCGATTGCATCGCGACCGCGGCGTCGCGGATACCGGGATGCTCCCGCAGTATCGACTCGATCTCCTCAAGCTCGACCCGCGCGCCGCTCACCTGAACCTGGTGGTCCTCCCGACCGAGGGTCTCGATGACCCCGTCGGCCTGCCACCGGGCGAGATCGCCGGTTCGGCTCAGCCGCTCGCCCGGCACGGACGCGAAGGGGTTGGGAACGAAGCGCTCGGCGGTGAGGTCGGGCCGGTTCAGGTAACCCTGGGCCAGGCCGGCGCCGCCGAGGTAGAGCACGCCCGGAACGCCCGGCGGGACCGGGCGCATGTCGGCGTCCAGGATGTACGCTCGCACGTTGGCCACCGGCCGTCCGACGGGTACGCGCCCGAGGCCGTCGTCGGGTCGGCAGGTCCAGCAGAGGGCATCGAGTGCCGATTCCGTCTGCCCGTAGATGTTGAGCAGGGGTACCGACGGGCACGTGGCGAGGTACCGGTCGTGGACCTCCCGGCGGAGGATGTCGGCTCCGGTTATGACGCGCCGGATGGCGTTCCAGGGCATCGCCGAGTCCTCGTCGAGGAGGAGTTCGAGTTCGGCCGGCACGACGCTCAGGAGGGTCACGCCGGTGTCCGCGACGAGCCCGGCGATCGCCGCGCTGTCACCGGCTGCCGCCGGTGGGGCCACGACCACGGCCGCACCGGCACACAGTGGACTGAAGATCTCCAGTATGGCCAGCGAGAACGCGCAGGACGCCAGGTGCAGCAGGCGGTCCTTCGGCTCGATCTGGTAGGCGTACCTCTCCCAGAGCACGCTGTTGGCGGCGCCGCGGTGGGTCAGCATCACGCCCTTCGGTCGGCCGGTGGTCCCGGATGTGTAGATCACGCAGAGCCGGCTGTCTGGCCAGCACGGTGCCGCGGGGTTCGTCCCGGGGTTGCCGGCGATCCGGCCGGCATCGGCGTCGACGCAGATGATTCGTATGTCCATATCGGATAGACCGCCGGCGTACCGGCTCAGCGTCAGCAGCGCTACCGGTCGAGCGTCCTCAATGGTCAGACGGTGCCGCGTGAGCGGGTGGGCGGGGTCCAGCGGCAGGTACGCGGCACCGGTCTTGAGGACGGCCAGGAGGCACACGATGAGGTCGAAAGAGCGCTCCATAGCGACCGCTACGAGGTCCCCCGGAACGACTCCCAGTTCCGTCCGCAGGTGATGAGCGAGCCGGTTCGCGGCATCGTCGAGCTCGCGGTACCGGTACGAGCCGCGCTCCGTCACGACCGCGATCGCGTCGGGCTGCGCGGCCACCTGTGCCTCCACGAGTCTGTGGACGCGATACTCCGATCCCCATGACTGTGCGGTCCGGTTCCAGTCGACCACCACACGCTGGTACTCCGGCGGCGACAGTGCGGTGATTTCGGCGACCGTGCGGTCAGGCTCCATCGCAGCGGCGACGAGGAGCTGGCGGTAGACGCGGATGACCTCGCGTGCTTCGCCGGCATCGAGCACCGCCGGGTCGAAGTGAACGACGGTCCGAAGCTGCGATCCGGAGTCGGCGTACACCAGCCGTACCCGGGCGGGCAGCTCGGCGGGGTCATCGTCCGGACCGGCCATCTCACCGCTGACTTCGAAGAGCGGATGTACGCCCGGCGCCGCGGTGAGGCACAGCTCGGCGATCACCTCGTCAAGTGCTTCGCAATCCGCTGATCCGCCCAACCGCAGCAGGTCGGATACCCGGGCGGCGAGGTCGGCGAACGACACGCTGCCGCAGACATCGAGCAGTATCGGCACGACCCGCGGTCGCCCGCCCGGCACCGCGGCCGACGCGCCGAGGCTCACCCGGGTCCGGCCGGAGAAACGATGGAGGCACACACCGAGCGCGGCGAGCAGAACGGCGTACCGAAGCCGGGGATCGGTGCGCCCCAGCAGCCGTTCGTACTCCGCACCGGCCAAGGTGAACGCCACGCGCTCGAACGGTGCCGACAATGGCTGTCGCGGCGAGACACCATGGCCGATCTGGGTCGGCCCGTCGAATCGGACAAGTTCCGCGACCCACCGTTCGCGAGCCTCATGGCGCGACAGGAATCCGCCGGGGGTGGCCATGGACGTACTGTGGCATGCGCCAACCGGACGACACCACACGCTTGTCTTCCCGCTCGACCCGGACCTAGCCTCGATCACGCCTGCTGACATGGCGAGCGGTGGCGGATCGTTCATCGGCACGGGGGTGGGCGCACGTGTTTCATCGAGAGTTCACCGAAGCGAACCGTGAACTGCCAGCGGAGTCGGCGCTACGCAGTCCGTTGCTCGCCCTGCACCACTCGTCGGATGTCAATCCGCTAGCCGCAGAGCAAATCCGCGGCGCCCGTGCGGTGCTGCGTCATCGTCAACGGCTCCTCGACGGGGACTCGCGCTTGGACGGCGGAGCTCTCACCGAACTCTATGGACTGCAGCGCTCGGTCGTGTCGCGGTTCCTGGCCGGCCGCCGGGCGTACTTCGGCGAGGCTCAGGTCCAGCCGCTGCCGGACGTCGCAGAGATGGCCCGCGAAGGGCGGGACGTCTTCGTTGTCGTGAAGTTCATGGACGAGGCGCCGCACATCGAGGCGACGATCCGGTCGTTGCTGAACCAACGCGGCGTGGCACCCGGCCGGGTCGTGATCGTGACCGTGGACAACAACTCCACCGACGGCTCAGATGAGATCGTCAGGTCGGTGGCGTCGGAGTACCGGGATGGTGTCCGCATCATCCACCTTCGCCAGCCGACACCGGGCGCCGGCAACGCCGCCCGTCTGGGCGTCGACGGTGCGATCGCAACGGTCTACGCGATGTGTGAGTACGACGGCCGGTGGGATCGGCTACAGGCGGCGGTGATCGGAGTCTCCGATGGCGACACCGTCTACTCTCCGTCGGTACTGCGGGAGAACCTCCGGCTCTTCGACGGGCACCCGGACGTCGACGGCGTCATGCCCTTCCTCCGCTACAAACTGGTCGCGTCGTTGCGGCTGTTCCCGGGTTATCGACCGGCCCGACCGGCCGAGCTGCGCGCGGCCGTACCGGCCGACGGCGGTGTGCCCACCGAACTCGATTTGTCGACAGTGGACGCTCTCGGCGACCTTCCCCGGTCCGGGCGGTGCCGGCGGGGTGACACCATGGAGCTGACCCAGCGCGACGGTGGCGAGATACGCGTACCGCTGTGTTATCCGGACGCCGGCGGTGAACCGTTCGGTGCGTTGCGGGACGCGGCCGGCCGGCTGGCGTACGTGCTGGCCGACCGCCGGATCGTCGTCGCGGAAGCACCCGTGTCCGGCCTGGATGAGCCACTGGTGATGCTGGACAACCGCGCGGTCGAGCCGCGGGACAAGTGGCGGTGGCATGCTCTCGTCGGCCACGACATGTTCCTCACCTGGGCGTTCGAGGGCATGGGGCTGCCGGTGGAGATGGTGTTCCCGGACACCAGCGACGCGTTGAAGATGTTCCGCGTCTGGAGCTTCGCGGTCGGCGGTCAGCACCAGCTGCGCCGGACGGATCTGCGGATCGCGACCGGCAGCGACTACCAGTCGGGCCGGGTACTGCAGGAGGTCGGTGCGGTCGTGCGGCTGGGCCCGGCGTGGGCCGCGGCCGAGACCGAGACCGACCGGCTCGTCAAGATGGTCCGAAACCTGGTCAGCCGGCAGGGTGTGTTCTACGGCGAGACACGCAGCCCGGGTCTGGATCGCGCGACCGGCCTGTATCTGCACATGACCCGCATCCAGGAGAACATCGAGGCGGAAGTCCGCCAGTACTCCGACGCGTTGTTCGAACACACCGTGTTCCCGGAGCGAGTGCTGTTCCCTTTGCGCTGGATACTGCAGAACGCCGTCCGGTTTGCCGCCCACCGCGATCCCGCGGCAGCTCGGATGGTCCAGGATCGCTTACTGCGAACCGTGTTCCCGGAGGACGCCGACGAGGTCGAGCGGGCCTGGTTCGGTGCGACCACAGTGGACAGTCTACGCCGGGTCGAGTTCCACGCCGTCCAGGACGTGGCCGAGCGGATCGCCGAAGACCTGATCGCGGCGCGATACCCGGCGCTCATGCGGTTCTACGTGCGTACGCTGCGCGCGTTCATGGAGCACCACCGAGTTGATCCAGCCGCCTACGAGTGGCTCCTCGACGGCGTACCCGAGTCGCGCAACGCGATCGCAGAGCCGCTGCCACGGGTGCACCCCGCCGTCGTGTGGGCCGGCCCGCAGTTCGAGATCGACACGGACCGAGGACAGGTCATCGGGATGAACGGCCCGTCATTGGGGTGAGTGGCCTGTCGTGGGGGTGAGTGGCCGTCATGGGGGTGAGTGGCCGTCATGGGGGTGGGCGGCCGTCATGGGGGTGGGCGGCCGTCATTGGGGAACCGCCCGGCGGATCGACCACTGTGGACCGCCGCACACCGGCCGTCACCGGCAGCTCTAGGCGAGACGGGCGGGTCGCATCGTGGAAGACCGTCTGGGTGGCCATTCGAAGGCTGAAGGGGCCGGCGTGGCTGGCTCGCTCGCCGGTCTGCGGGTTGACGGCGTACTGCGGGAAGTTGCTGCTACTGACCAGCAGCCGCAACCGGTGGCCCCGGCGGAACCGATACGCTGTCGAGCCGACCCGCACCCGGTACTCGTATACCTCGCCGGGTCGCAGTGAACGGGGCTGGGACAGCGAGTCGTGCAATTGCGCCCGAACGGCTCCGTCGCACAGATTCACCGTCCCGCCGCCCTCGTCCACGTCGACCAGCTTCGCCATCCAGTCGCAGTCGAGCCCATCGGTGGCGGCGTACAGCACTAGCCACACGGTGCCGATGACCTCCATGTCCTGGGCCAGCTGGGCGGTGGTGTAGACGAGAACGTCGTGACGGCCTTCGACGGCGGACTGGTCGGCCGGCCCCATGGGTACCACAGCGGGGTCGCTGGACGACCGCCCACCCGCGCTCGGCACCGGGCGGGCCGGCATGGCGACATAGGCGTCGGGCGGTTCCTGGGCCGGTGGTCTGCGGTCCAGCCGGCCGTCGCCGGACACCGACTGGGCGCCGTGCTCGGCGTGCAGGTACCACTCCTGGACGGCGGCGTTGTCCATCGGCCAGGTCGGTGCGTCGTACCAGCGGTCGGCGCCCATGACGAACACGCGGACGGGCGATCCGTCCAGCGGCCGGTCCTTCAGCCAGTGGTCGAACCAGGCGAGCTGGGCGCGGTCCACCACACCGCCGGCCGCCGCACCGAAGTCCCGTCCGCCGACGCGGCGTCCCCATGGCGAATGCGCCCAAGGTCCGACGATCAGCCGGTGCCGGACCTCGTCCGGACCATCGCTTGTGGTCAAACCGGTGAAGTTGTCGAGGGTGCCCTCGACGAACGTGTCGTACCAGCCGCCGATGTGCAGGCATGGTACGCCGATGCGGGCGTGCCGTTCCCTTATGGACACCGCCCGCCAGTAGTCGTCATAGGTGTCGTGTTCGAGCCAGTCGAAGAAGTATCCGGCCGCGCCGGTGTCCCGCAGAACCGCCAGCTCGGCGAGGGGTCGGCTGCGGTACAGATGCGGCAGCCTCTCCTGCGCCGCCAGCACGCGTGCCGCCGCGTCGTGCCCGCCGGTCCGGAGCAGATCGGGGATCGCGAGCATCTGCAGAACCCACGACACGACGAACGCGTGGTTGAGAACGCCGCCGACGTAGGTCCAGTCCCGGTAGAAATCGCTACTGGTGAACGCCGGCGCGGCGCAGGCCAGAGCGGCCGGCTGCTCCGCGGCGGCGAGCAGCTGCGCGGCTCCCGCGTAGGAGAAGCCGTACGTACCTACCCGACCCGTACAGCGGTCCAGGCGGGCCGCCCAGGCAATGGTGTCCGCCCCGTCGGCTGCTTCATTCTGGTACGGGACAAACGTTCCGGCCGAAGCGTAGCGTCCCCGGACGTCCTGGACGACCACCAGGTAGCCGTGCCGCGCGTAGTAGACCGGATGCTGGTACGCCACTTGCTGGGCCGATGTCTTGTCGTACGGGGTCCGCAGAACCAGCGCGGGAAACTCGCCCCCGCTCTGCGGCCGGTATACGTCGGCGCGCAGCACCGTGCCGTCTCGCATCGGCACAGGCACATCGCGTTCCACGGTGACATTGCCCATCGCACCAGCCTGCCGCCCCGGATCGGGTGCGGTCCAGCTGTACAGGTACGCCCACGGGCGTGAAGACCCAGCGCTGGTCACCCACAGGATGCGACCGGCACACTGCCATAGAAGTGGACCGAGTGCTCCATCCGGGTCTGCCACGTCACGGTCTACCGGTGGGTGGTGCGCCACGATGGCGCTGTTGTTCGGATGGGAGTGAAAGACCGCCATCTCCCTGCCGTCGTAGCGGTGGGGTGAAGCTGGAGGCAGCCTGATCCCGGGGATCGCCGGGGAAGGGGAGAGCAGCCTCGACAAAGTCGCGCCGGCCCAGCACTGCCGGATAGGTCGGGCGGTGAGCGAGACGGGAAGGTATACGCGAGGAACCGGTGTTGTTGCGCCTCTTCACGGTAGGCCAGCTCTGACTCGTGGATGAAGGCTGGTTTGCGGTGCGTGCCTGCGTCCCGGTGGGTTCGAGCCCGGGTCTTGCCCGTCTGGGTTGGGAGGCCACGGTGAATGTCTACGGCGTAGCCGTGGCGATGCCGCAGGGGTAGAGCCGGATGCCTAACCCGTCGACCGGATGACAGCGGACGTGGGAACCGTCCGCGGCCCGTTCCCGAGCTGGTGTCCCTACCAGGGATGCCGTGCGGGATAGGTGCGATGCCTGCCGAAGGCGCGGGCAGGCCGGCGCCGCCGTAGTACTCCGAGCGCGGGAAAGCCGCGTACATGGGGAAGGGCGGCAGCGTGTCAGTTCAATGAAGGAAAGGCAATGTCCGAAGATGCGCCGGTGAACATCGGCGTCAGCTGGCCCGACGCTGAGTTGGCGGGTGCGCTGGTACGGAGCATGCAGACCAAGTGGCACCGCTGGCGGCGGCTGACCAGCGGATAAGACACGTGGAGCGCCCGATGCGGTGAGAGCCGCACGTCGGGTGCGGGAGGGGGCTCACGGGAGACAGCCGGTAGCGATACCGGCCCCGTGCCCGAGGGCCTACCGACCAACGGTTCACCCCACTGCCGGCCGACGCGGCCCGGTTCTGCCGGCACTCACCAGGCGTTAGGGTGGCATGTCGACGAGGCCTACATCAAAGTGAACGGCGTGTGGCGGTACGTGTACCGGGCGGTCGACCAGCATGGGCAGGTCATCGACGTGTTGGTCTCGGCCCGCCGCAACGGCGACGCGGCCCGGCGGTTCTTCCGACGCGCACTGGCCACACTGAAGGTCAAGCCCACCAAGGTGGTTACCGACGCCGCCCCGGTCTACCCCGGCGTGCTCGACGAACTGATCCCGTCCGCGTGGCACCACGTCGAGCGCCATGCCAACAACCCGATCGAAGCCGATCACAGCCAACTCAAACACCGGCTACGACCGATGCGCGGACTGCATACCGACCGGACCGTACAGACGATCATCGCCGGGCACGCCAATCCAGAACCTGCGCCGCGGACACTACGAACTTGCCATCGATACTTTGCCTGCTCTGCAGGTCGCCGCAGCGTTCACCGAACTCGCACAAGCGATCTGACCGCGGACCCCACGCGGGTTCAACACGTCCGCCGATTCCACAATGCATCGGCGCCCCTACGCTCGTCTGGTCGATGACCCCGGAACGGTGTCCATCACCATGGAGCTGGCGTCGCTGCGACGCCAGCTTTGAGCGGACACCCTCGGCGTTTCTCCCGCGCGGTCGCCTGTCCGGGAAGCTCCTCGGTAGCGCTAGGCCTGAACCTCACCTTGTAGCTTGGTACCGTCGACTACTTCGCCTCCATGCTCCCGCTGCTAATCTCCCGTGTAGCAGGATTCGATGCCTCGGCGACGGTCGCCGATAGATGACGTCTCTGGTCAGCACCAGACCCACTCGTAGTCGAAGAAGCAGACCGCGAGGAGGCGTGCCGTGGCCGAGAGGTTTGCCGAGTAGCCCGGTTGACTGATTGTCACCGAAACCGTCACCGCCGTGTCATCATGAATGCTCTGCGCACGCACGTTGCATTCGCCCGATGTCGATGTACACCCCGAGGTCACCGGCCAGCCATGGGTGTTCCACGCATAGCTATAGGTACCAGTACCGTTGAGGACCTTGAACCGGACCGCGTAGCTTTCCTGAGGCCGCTGGGAGCGGCACGGCGGCCCCCCACAACAACGGTTGCCCAGAGGCGACATAGCACCCAAGCCGCTCACCACCCGCGGCATTCGCGGACGGTGCCGTAACGACGCCGGCGACAAGGAAAGCGCCGACAGCAAGGACGACAGACAGTAACTTACGCATGCCTCATACTCCCCATTCCTGACGATGTCACGGCGACTACGGGTGAAGCGTGCCCGACCAACGTAGGTCGGTCTGTCAACGTATTGCGAATGACTGAGGCGCGCCGGTAGGAAGACTTGGAGGTGGCTGGTCGATGCTGATTCGGGTCTTGGGGCCGGTACAGGTCTTCCAAGGCGATGACGCGGTGGAGGTGGGTCCGCCGCAGCGGTGCGCGGTGCTCGCGGCGCTGGCCGTCGACGCCGGTCGGCTGGTGACACAGGAGACGCTGGTCGACCGCGTGTGGGGGCCGGTACCGCCGCCCGGGGCGTGGAGGACCGCGCAGACCCACATCGCCAACCTGCGTGTGCTGTTCCGGGAAGCCGCTGCCGCGGTGGCGGTACGGCGTCGCGCTGGCTATGTCCTCGCCGTGGACCCGGATCTGGTGGACGTCCATCGAATGCGTCGGTTGGCTGCCGAGGCCGCGGACCTCAGCCGGATGGCGGCCGACCGGCTCGGGCTGTGGCGGGAGGCGGTCGGGCTGTGGCGAGGTGAACCGCTGGCCGGGCTGACCGGCGTGTGGGTGGAACGGGTCCGCCAGGCGTGGTACAGCGACTACCGAGATGTGGTGCTGAGCTGGGCCCGTGCCGAGATCGAGGTGGGCAACCCGACCGCGGTACCGGGCAGGTTGGATGAACTGATCGTCCGGTACCCATTGGTGGAGTCGTTGCCGGCGATGCTGATGCGGGCGCTGTACGCGGCCGGGCGGCGTGCCGAGGCGCTGGACTGCTACACGGCCGCCCGACAGCGGCTGGACCAGGAGCTGGCCGAGGTGCCCGGCCCCGAACTGCAGGCGACGTATCAAGCCATCCTGCGCCGCGACGTCCACCTGCCTCCACCAATCGGTGTACTCCCGGCCGGATCGGCGGTACCGGCACAACTCCCGGCCGACGTGCGGGGATTCGCCGGTCGCGCCGACCACGTTGCCGAGCTGGACGCAATCGTCGCCACGGCGGGCGACGAAGCCACCGCCGTGGTGATCTCAGCCATCGCCGGTACCGCGGGCGTGGGAAAGACGGCACTCGCCGTGCACTGGGCCCACCGCGCCGCCAAGCACTTCCCCGACGGCCAGCTCTACGTCAACCTGCGCGGTTTCGACTCAGGCGGTTCCATTCTCGAACCCGCCGATGCGATGCGGGGTTTCCTCGACGCCCTGGCCGTCCCGCCCGAGCGCATCCCCGCTAACCGCGATGCCCAAGCCGCGCTCTACCGCACGTTGCTCGCCGACAAACGCATGCTCGTCCTGCTCGATAACGCCCGCGATACCGAGCAGGTTCGCCCGTTGCTGCCGGGTACACCGGGGTGCCTGGTCCTCGTCACCAGCCGAAACCGACTGACCAGCCTCATCGCGACCACCGGCGCCCACCCCCTCGCGCTGGATCTGCTCACTCTCGACGAGGCCCGCGACCTGCTTACCCGCCGCCTCGGCGCGCACCGGATCGCCGCCGAACCCGAGGCGGTCGACAGGCTGGTCACCTACTGCGCGCGTCTACCGCTGGCCCTCGCCACCGTCGCCGCCCGCGCCGCGACCCACACCCACCTGCCGCTGGCCACCCTCGCCACCGAGCTCGCCGACGCCCGTACCCGACTCGACGCCCTCGCCGACCCAGACCCGGCGACTGACATCAGAACCGTCTTCTCCTGGTCCTACGCCACCCTCACCCCGTCGGCACAGCACCTGTTCCGACTGCTCGGCCTGCATCCCGGACCCGACGTCACCATTCCCGCGGCGGCCGGACTCTCGGGCCTCCCAGCACCCGAGGTCCAACCGCTACTGGCCGAGCTCACCGCAGCCAACCTCATCGTCGAACCCGTATCCGGCCGGTACACCATCCACGACCTCCTGCGTGCCTACGCCATCCACCTCGCCCACACCGCCGACCCACCCGCCGAGCACCACGCCGCGACCCGCCGCCTCCTCGACCACTACCTGTACACCGCCTATACGGCCAACCGGCTCCTCAATCCGACCCGCGAGCAGATCACCCTTGCCCCGGCTCCATCCTCCGCGAACCCCGAACACCTCACCGACCACCACCAGGCACTCGACTGGTTCACCACCGAACACTTCGTGCTGCTCAGCGCCATCAACCACGCCGCCAGCACGGGGTTTGATACCCACACCTGGCAGCTAGCCTGGGCGATGCACGACTACCTGGAACGACTGGCGTACTGGCACGAGGTGGCCGCCATCCAGCGAGCCGCTGTGGACGCCGCCGAACAAACAGCTGACCTCACCCACCAGGCGCTGGCCCACCGCCTCCTCGCCCGCGCATACCGACAACTCGACCGCTACAGCGATGCGCGCGCCCAGCTACGCCACGCTCTAGACAAGTACGAGCGGACCGGTCATCACCTAGGCCGTGCCCACACCCACCACAGCCTGGCAATGCTGCTGGCGCGGCAGAGCCGCTACACCGACGCCATCCGCCACGCCCAACAGGCTTTCGACCTCTATCTCGCCGCCGGTCACCACGGCGGACAGGGCAACGCGCTCAACAGCATCGGCTGGTATCACGCTCGACTCGGCAACCATTACCAAGCCCTCACCCTCTGCCAACAGGCCCTCGGCCTGTTCCAGGAAGTAGGAGACGAGTCCGGACAGGCAGCCACCTGGGACAGCCTCGGCTACATCCACCACCACCTCGGCCGCCACAACGAGACAGTGTCCTGCTACGAACACGCTATCGACCTGTACCGGGGTATCGGCGACCGCTACAACGAGGCCGCCGCGTACACCGACCTCGGTGATGCCCTCGACACCACCGGCGACACCGAGGCGGCCCGCAGCGCCTGGCAACAAGCGCTCACCATCCTCAACCACCTCAACCATCCAGACGCCGACAACCTCTGCGCGAGACTGGGGAGCGGTGGCCATCTGCCAGAGTGACGGTGCTGGAGGTGTCGGATGGGCGAGGAAGGTAGGCATCGCCGCGGACCCGCACGCTCATGGCACGCGGTAGCCGCTGTGCGCACGCTCGCTTCGCTTCGCGGATCTGCCGCGCTGCGTGCGCCGACCTTCAAGTGCTCTTATGCAAGCTGGCTCACGAACGGCTCGCCGACGCCGCAGTCGTCGGTGGAATCCGGCCCCCGCAGCCGACTGCGTAGTCTCGAAGACGATGACGACCTCTCCACGGACCGGTCAGATCGCCGATCCCAGCGCCGTACGGTGGGCGGCCAACACGGCACGCGACCACGCATGGACCTGCCATCGCGTACCAGGCGCCGTTAGGGACTTCCACCGATCCCTGCCCGGGTACGCCCCGACGCGCCTGGCCGCCCTGCCCGCCGTCGCCCAGACGCTCGGCGTCGCCCGTGTGTATGCGAAGGACGAGTCGAACCGGCTCGGGCTGCCCGCATTCAAGGCCCTCGGCGCGTCCTGGGCCATCGAGCAGGCATTGCGCCAGCGGACCTACAACCGACCGCTGACCATCGTCACCGCGACCGACGGCAACCACGGCCGCGCCGTGGCCCGCTTCGCCCGGCAGTCTGGCCACCGCGCCGCCATCTTCGTTCCCGACGGAGTCCACCCCGTTTCGGTCCAGGCGATCCGCGACGAAGGCGCCACTGTCACACATATCCCGGGCAGCTACGACGACGCCGTCCTCGCCGCCTCTCGCGCTGCCGAGGCCGACGGCTCGCAGGCGGTTCTGGTCCAGGACATGGCCTGGGATGGCTACGAGCAGATCCCCGGCTGGATCGTCGACGGCTACATCACACTGTTCGCCGAGATCGACGACCAACTCCTCGACCACGAGATCACCCGCCCCGACCTCGTTGTCGTCCCGGCCGGCGTCGGCTCACTGCTCCAGGCCGCCCTGACCCATTACCGCAGCGGCAACACCCCGGCCGACATCGCCGTCCTCAGTGTCGAACCGCAGTCTGCGGCATGCGTCCTTGCCAGCGTTGCGGCCGGCCACCCCGTGACCGTGGCTACCGGCGTGACCAGCATGGCCGGACTGAACTGCGGCACCGTGTCTTCCCTGGCCTGGCCCCATATCCTCCGTGGCCTCGACGCCTGCGTCGCCGTCAACGACGCCGAGGCCGCCGACGCCGCACGCGAGCTGGCGCGGCACGGCGTGGGCGCCGGCCCTTGCGGTGCCGCCGCCCTTGCTGCATTGCACGCCATCCGCGATAGCCATGAGCGGCGAGCCGCTCTCGGCCTCACCGCCGCGAGCACCATCGTCCTGGTGGTCACCGAGGGATCCGCGGCCAACCCCGCCACCTCAGCTTGAATCGGAACCGGTACGCGACGGCGCCCGGCGGGCTGCGTTACCGCGCTCTTCGGGCGGCCCGAGGGCGAACGCCACGGGCCGCAGATGCCCGTAATCGTGAAGACAGGCTCAGTTACCCCTTCTACGGAGGGCCCAGGCCGGGTCTCACACCGGAGCCATTACCGGACGATCGCGTCCCTCATGCGGTCATTGTCGGCCGCGCTTACCCGGTCCGCCGTCGTAGTCTGCGCCGGTGACACAGTGGTGCAGCGACGTACGCGTGCTGGTGGCGCATCCGACCGCAGCGGCGGTGTGGGTGCTGCCCGCGTTGACCTTCGACAGTCGGGTCTGGGCCGGTGAGCCGGCGGCGATCGTGGCGGCTGTACGCGAACGCTTCGACGTTGCGGTCACCGTCTTGTACGCACTGCGCGAGTACACGGACACGGTGGCGCGGACGGTCGCCATGGCGGTGGTCTGCGAAGCCGCCGACGGAGCGGTCGCCTCAGGCCCGTGGATCGAACGACCCGATGATGTCGCCGAACCGGACCGCGACCTGGTCCGGGACGCCTTGGCGCGGCTGGACGCCGGGCCTAATCCGTGGGCGGTGCGGGGTTGGGCCGCCCAGGCCGGTGCCTGGCTGCGCGCCGCCGCCGGGCGGGAACCCACCGGAGCGGTGGAGCAGGTCCGCACCTGGTCGCTGTCGGCGGTGCTGCGAATCCCCACCACCGACGGGTACGTGTACTTCAAGACGGCCGCCGCGATGCCGCTGTTCGCCGACGAGGCAGCGGTCACCGCGACCCTCGCCGCGATGTTCCCGGATGCCGTACCGATCCCGCTGGCGGTCGACACGGACCGCGGTTGGCTCGCGCTGGCCGACTTCGGGGCTCCGCTCGGCTGGACAGCGCCGAAGTCCGCCCGGATTGACCTGGTACGCGACTTCGCCCGGCTGCAGATCGCCACCGCCGGCCGGGTCGGCGAGCTGACCGGCTGTGTCGACCGGCGCCTGGCCCGGCTCGGTGGCGACCACGTCGGGTGGCTCACCGGCCCGCATCCGCGCCGAGCGGTGGGAACAGGGAGTACTTCACCGGCCGGAACAGCGGGCTGGTGGCCTCGGTCAGGGCCGGCAGGATCATCTTCACGCGGGGAGAGGATCACCGTGCGGACCGGAAGGCGGACACGGATTGATGCTGGCACGCCGATGCTGTGTAACGGCTGAGAACAACACCTGGTCCGGATTGTCGGCCTCGTCGGGTTGCGTGCCGATTCCGCGGGCTCGGTTCCGCAGCTGGGCGTACTCGTGGATCGTGGCCGGGATGGACGGACCGGACAGGACATACGGCCGTCCGCACGGCGAGCGTCCTCTTGGTACCTTGAAGGCTCGACCGCACCGGAGGGGGACGCCGGCGGCGGTCGGCCCGGGTGCCCGGCGAGAGAGGGCAAAGTGGAGCAAAAGGTGGTCGTGAGTCCGCTCTTCGGCAGCGCGCTGAAGAAGTGGCGGTTGAGCGCCGGATTGTCCCTACGGCAGTTCGCCGCGAAGGTTAACTACACGCCTGGTCATCTCAGCAAGGTCGAGAACGGACGCAAGGCGCCGAGCCGTTTCCTCGTGGTGCGCGCCGATGAGCTGCTGCACTCCGGTGGTGAACTGATCGCGATGATCGTCAGCAACGGCCCGGAACCCGGCGGCGGTGCGCCGCCGCCCGGCACCGTGGTCCTGGACGTGCTCAGCGGCCCGTTGCCGCAGCTCGACGAGCCCGGATCGCTGGAACCGTGGTGGCGGTTGCTTGTTTCAACGCGCGCGGTCGGCCAGGCCTGCCCGCCGCTGCCGCTGGTGGCGACGGCCAGCCACCAGGCTCGCGTCCTCGGCGGGATCGCGGCGCAGTCGTCGCAGCGGCACGCCCGCGAGGCCTACATTGTCGGCGCGCGTTTCTTCGAGTACGCGGGCTGGATGGCGCAGGAAGCCGGTGACAGCGCGGCGGCGCTGGCGATGACGGCCCAGGCGACCGAGTGGGCGCATCAGGCCGGTGACTCTGCGTACGTCGCGTACGCGCTGGTACGCCAGGCAGTCATCGCGCTCTATGGGCGGGACTACCCGACGACGACGCATCTGGCGCAGCGAGCGCAGTCGATGACCAGCGACGCTCGGGTCTGCGGTCTCGCGGCACTTCAGGAGGCCTTTGGCCACGCGGCGATGGGCCGGGTCAACGAATGCATGAGCGCCCTCGCCCGCGGCGCGGATCTGCTGAGCCGCGGTGAGTCCGGCGACCGCGCTCCCGGGTCGGCCCACGTGGTGGACCAGGTCGGGATGGCGGAGGCGTGGTGCCAGTCTGAACTCGGCCGCTACGAGCGTGCCGCACACTTGTTACAGGCCGGCATCGCACAGACCTCGTCCAGCGCGCTGCGAGCGAGCGCTCGTTATGAGGCTCGGTACGCGCTGGTCCTGGAGCGCCTCGGCGATCTCGAAGGCAGCTGCTCGGCGGCGTCGACGGCGATGGGCAAGGTAACGGTCGTCGAGTCGGAAACGGTCCGTTCCGACCTGCGGACGCTGCGCCGCCGGTACGCGTACTACAGCAGCAAACGTGGCCACGACGCGGTCCGCACGATCCTGCCGGATCTGACGTCCGCCTGCCGGCAGCCGAGGTGACACGTTGCCTGTTGTCCACTCAGGAGGGATCCGACCGGCGCATTGCACAGCGATGCCGCCGATGCAACGCTTGGCCACCGGCCGGACCGTCGAGTAAGGATCGTGGTGAGGCGGATGACCGTCGATGCGGAGCGCTCGCCGATCCACGAACTCATGCCTGCCGACCTGCGTTCGGCCCGGGCCATCCAGGTGGCCGCCGAGGCCGCGGCCAACGCCCTTCTCGGCCGGGCCAGCGGCGAGCTGTGCCGCCGCTGTGAAGCCGTCATCCGGGCGTACACCGCGGCCGACGAAGCCCTGCTGCGCTATGAAACGCTCGCTGCGACCAACGTGGTGAAGAACGCCTATGCCGGTATCCGAGCCCTTCGGCCGCAACAGCACTGGTACGCCCGCGCGCTGACCTGGCGTACGCGGCGAAACGCTGACCGGGCGAGAGAGGCGGCCGACACCGCGGTCGTGGATCGCCGCATCCTCGTGACCAAGACCATGTCGGCGCATGTAACAGCGTGGTTCCAGCTGCACGCCGCGTTGACCGAACTGCGGGCGCAGGCCATGCACGTGGTCGAGCTGGCGCTGGCCCGCATCGCCGATCTCGCCTCGCAGCCCCTGCCACCGCCCGCACCGCTGCGCGACGAGCAGCTCGGCGAGGCGGAACGGATCGCCCGGTTCCACGGGCCCGACGAACTGCGTACACGCTTGAAGGAAGCGGACGGCTCGATCAAGCGGCAGATCGGCGGCGACTTCGGTGCGGATGCACCCACTCAGCCGCTGGACCCCGAGGACTGACGTGCGGCAGGTGGCCGGTCCGCCCGCCGTGGGGCGCGTGCGTGCCGGCGTTACCAGGTTTCTGGCTTTGCGCTGGGTGCGGACTGCGGTTGCCGGGTTTCGTGACGTGGGGCGGGTGGGTGACCGCGTCTCCGGGTTCCTCGCTTTGTGGCGAGTGCGAGCCTGCGTCGCTGGTGCCGCGGCCGCCTTTCTCGGCGCGTACCTCGCACATCGGCCACCGTTCACGAGCCGGGTCGTGTTCGCGGCGACCGGGTTGGCGCTGGTCATCGGTTTCGCGAACATCGTCAACGACATCGCCGACCGGGCTGTCGACGCGGTCGAGAAACCAGACCGGCCTCTGCCGTCCGGTCGCGTATCGGTGGCCTCGGCGGCCGTGTTCGCCATCGTTACCGCACTGGCTGCCGTCGGTTGTTCGGTTCCGCTGGGTCGGCCGCTGACGGTTTGGATGGTTGCGCTGGTCGGTGTTTCCGTCGTTTATTCCGTATTCCTCAAGGGGACGGTTCTCCTCGGAAACCTCGTCGTCGCGGCGTGCGCTGCGGTGCCACTGGCGTACGGCGCGGTTGCCGCCGGCGCGGGTACGCCCGATGGCTCGGTTTCGCCTGCGGCCGGACCGATCGGCAGTGGACTGCCGGATACGGTCTGGGCCGGCTGCGCCCTCGTCCTCGCTTTCATGTTCGGCTACGAGGTCCTCAAGACTTCTTCGGACGTTCACGGCGACGCGTTGTCGGGCCTGCGTACGGTGGCCACGCGGTGGGGCAACCGCCGCGCCGGTTTCGTCTACGCCGGCGTCGTCGTCGTCCTCACCGTCCTGGCCGTGTGGGTCAGCCGTTTCAGCAGCCACCGCGGCTGGTATCTGATCAGTGCGACCGCCACCTATCTGATCCCGTCGTGGTACGTGGTGGCTCGGCTCGGGCGGTCGGCGTACGCCCACCTGATGCTCGTCTTGCGGCGAGCCTGGCTGTTCGGCCTGCTCACCTTGTGGCTGCTGCGATGATGTGGCTGACGGACCCCGATGCATTGCGGCCGGAACGGGTGGGAAACAAGGCGGCGGGGTTGGCTCGGATGCTGCGGGCCGGATTCGCTGTGCCGGACGGGTTCGTTCTGGAACCCGGCGAACCGGTCGCCCTCGTCCGCGCGGCTGTGGAGGCGGCGGGGGAGGGTACGGCGTGGGCGGTGCGATCGTCGGCGGTCGCCGAGGACCTTCCCGGCACGTCGTACGCCGGCCAGTATGAGTCCTGTGTGGACGTTCGCAGTGCGGAGGAAGTCTGTGCGGCGGTCGATCGCGTACGCGCTTCCGCACTGGGGAACCGCGTAACGCAATACGGTCTGAGGAATCGTCGTTCACCTGATGGCCAGGGGAACCGTGATATCGGGGATCGAGGTGCCCTCAACGGGCGCATCGGCAGCGAGGCCGGGATGGCCGTGCTGATTCAAAGATTCGTTTCGGCCGACGTCTCTGGCGTCGCGTTCAGCGCCGATCCGGTCACCGGCGATCGTTCGGCTGTCGTTATCAGCGCCGTACGCGGGATCGGGGTCTCCGTGGTCGGCGGGTCGACCGACCCGGAGGAGTGGCGTATCACCGCCGCTGACACGGCCTGTTCCAAGGGTGACATTCTCGGTGCGGCGGAAGCGAAGCTCGTCGCAGACACGGTTCGGCGGGTCGAGGCGATCACCGGCTGGCCACCGGACATCGAGTGGGCGATGAGCGGCGGTGAGCTGTATCTCCTGCAAGTACGCCCGATGACCGCCGTGCCGCGCGTTGTTACATGGACGGCACCCGACCGTGGAGCCTGGTTTCGGGGCCTCCGTTTGGGCGAGTGGCTGCCGGAACCGGTGACGGCGCTGTGTGCGACGTGGCTGCTGCCCGGTCTTGAGGAACGGCTGCGCATTCGCCAACGCGAGGACGGCGGCTTTCTCGTCCCCGGCCGCATGCACGTCCTCGTCAACGGGTGGTACTTCCATTCGCCGCTGGGCGAGGGCGGCTCGGCTCTGCTGTTCCTCGGGCTGCTGCGCCGCCCGCGGCTCGCCGTGGCCACCGTGGTGGGACGGCGCTATCCCAACCTCGCCGAGAACCTCTTCGTACGCCGTCTCGCCGTGCGGTGGCGAACCGAGATCCGGCCGATGTACGAGGCGGTGGTGGCCGAGGCCGAAGCAGCGGCCGGCATAGCGGATGCGGCCGGGCTGGTGCGGTTGATCGACCGCTTGATCGCGGCGGCCGGCGATTGCTTCTGGTCGGCGGTGCTGGCCGGCGGCGCCGCCTGGCGGGCCGAGGAAGCCTTGCACCGCTTGAGCAGCAGGTGGCTTCCACCCGACTTCGATCCGGTCGGACGCCCCCTGCAGGCGCCGGGCCGGACGAGAATCGGCCGGCATGCGACCTTCAGCCTGGACTGGATGCGCCCGACGTTAGGCGAACTCGATCTCCATTCGCTGGACACATCTTCGGACGCAGTGTCGGCCGCGACGGTGGACAGTCCGGCCGGAGCGGCGGATGGCGGGCCCGAGAGCCTCGCGGGCGAGCGGCTACCGCGTTACGGCGTTACAGGACGGCGGTTGCGCAGGTTCGAGCGAGTACTGGGGGCAGCGAGAAGGGCGGCGGCGCTGCGTCAGGACCATACCGAGACGGTGACATTGGCGTGGCCGGTGCTGCGAAGAGCGTTGCTGCGGCTTGGAGAACTCCGTGGACTGCCGGGCGCCGACGACGTCTTCCACTTGACGCGAGACGAACTCGTCCCCGCCGAAATGCCTGCCGAGTTCCTCGCCGAGCCTCACGACACGGAGTTCGCTGATGCCGAGCATTCCGGCCCGAAGGCCGGCGATTCGCTGACCGCCGGCGCTGTGGAAACGCAGGAACGCCGCCGCCAGTGGGCGGAGCAGCGGCGGTTGTCGCCGCCCGCCCGGCTCGGCCGACCGCCGTTTCTGTTGCGGCGCATGCTGCTGCCCAAGATGGAACTGCCTGTTTCCTCGGCGACCGTCCTCCGAGGACATGCGGCGAGCCCGGGCCGCGCGACCGGCCCGGTACGCATCCTGCGGGAACCATCGGAGTTGGACGGCGTACGCGCGGGGGAGATCCTGGTCGCGACCGCTGCCGTACCGGCGCTGACGGTCACCTACGCAAGGATCGCGGCGTTGTGCACCGACAGCGGAAGCGCCGCAGCTCATGCCGCTGTCGTCGCCCGCGAGTACGCCGTCCCCGCCGTCATGGGACTGCGCGACGCTATGGAACGCCTCCACAATGGCCAGATCGTGACGGTCGACGGGACACGGGGTCTGGTGGAACTATGACGGCCCTGCAGATGGCCATACTGGCCGCGTCATACCTGGTGGGCGCGATCCCGTTCTCTCATCTCATCGCCCGCTCACGCCTCGGCGTCGACCTGCGTACGGTCGGCACCGGAACCGCCACACCTATGAATCTGCGGCGCATTGGCGGCGTACGCCTGGCTTTGGCGGCCGGGATGGTGGAGATGGCGAAGGGCGCAGCCGGTCCGATGCTGATCGGGACCGACCATCGGATCCTCGCTGCCGTGGCGGGTGCGCTCGCGATCACCGGCCATAACTGGTCGCCGTTTCTGCGTGGCGGTGGTGGCCGGGGCATATCGGCGGCGACCGGAGCCCTGTGGGTCGTCGCCTGGCCGGGCGCCGTCTACCTCGGTGCCTGGCTGGCCGCCGGCACAGTCGTCGAGCTGACCGCCGCACGAACCCGCCGCCGGGTCGCATACCAAGCCGCCGCCACGGCTCGCGCGGTTGCACGAACGGCGTGGAGCCCGGAAACAGTCCGGGGAACAACGCACACTGCCGATGCGCCTGAGCTGGTTGCACGAACGGCGCGGAACCCGGAAACAGTCCGGGGAACAACGCACACCGCCGATGCGCCTGAGCTGGTTACGCCAACGACGCGAGTGGCGGCAGAGGCCGGCCGGCGCGGCGTCCTGCCTGCGATGCGGCTGGGATTGTTCACGTTACTGCCGTTCCTCGTCCTCCTGCGCGGGTTCGAGGGGCTCGCGATCGGCGTCGTCCTCATCACGCCGATCGGTTTCAAGACGACGCATGAGATACACCGCCGCCAGCTTCTGCGGCGTACGGTCAGACAACCGTAGGAGTCGGCAATGGACGGGAGCAGCGGCGTGTCCTCGGCGGCGTTCACCGCCGATCTCGAAGCGGCGCAACAGATCTGGACCGCCCCCGGGGTCATCGAGGCGGCGGGTTCCCTGGTGCTGCTCACCTACTTCGCGATCCCGAGCCTGCTCGCCGTCCGCCCGATCGGCGGGTCTTTGCGCAGTGTCGTGGACGGCCACCGGGAACGTGATTTCCTCCACGCGATGCTCGGGCTCGGTGAGCGGTCCGAGGGCGGGATCGGCAATCCCGCCGTACGCGCGCGAGCACGGTCACTGGCGATGAAACATCGGCAGTATCCGGGCATGCGCGCCGATCACATGGATTTCATCGCCGGGCTTCTGGCGTTGTCGCCGCTGCTGTTGCTGGACCGCGACGAGACCGCCGACACCGCTGCGTACTGGCGTTACATGGGCCGGATGATGGCGTTGCTGGGCTGCGATCGGGGTTCGGTCGACGACACGGAGAAGATGTGCACCGGGTTCGTCGAGGCGTACGCCGGAGCGTCCATCGACGGGCATGGGCTGGTCGCCGCGTTCGGCGTACGCCATCCGGAATCCGTCAGGCGGGCCGTGCCTGCTCTGTTTCCGCCGGCTCGCCGGGTTGTCCTGGAGTCGCTGGGCTGACCGGGGTCGCCGAGCGCCGGTCGGCTTGGTAGAGGACGGCGGCGATGGGCAGCCCGGCGAGGATCACCAGCCAGCACGACAGCAGCCGGTACGCCACGACGACAGCCGCGGCGGGTGCGGCCGGTACGCCGCTGGCGATGAGGACGGCCAGCAGGGCGGGCTCGACGACGCCGACGCCGCCGGATCCCGCGGAAACGAAGCGTCCCACCTGTACGCCGAGGTAGCCGACGGCCAGCGCCCAGGCGTCGACGTGGACGTGGAACGCGGCACCGAGCGCGGCCAGGCACAGCATGTCGGCGGTCCAGTTCACCGCGCCCATGGCGACGGCGGTGTACCACGTGCGTGAGGGGATGCCGCGCATCGCTTCGAATGTTTCACGGATCAGCCGCCGGACGCGGGCGAGCCGGCCGGAGGATTCGCGGCGTGGTCCGCGGCGGTCCAGGCGCCGGCCGATGACGTCGGGGAGCTGCCATGTAACAACCACGACGCAGCAGGCGAACAGCACCGCGGCCACACCCGCGGCGACGGGTGCGACGTTCAGCCGGCCGGAGAGGCTGACCGTTACCGTGGTCATATACGGGATGAGCAGGCCGAGCGTCGAGGCGACACCGGACAGGAGCACGGTCGTCACCGCAACCTCCGACCGGCCACCGGCGCGGCGCAGCTGGCGCAGTGTGAACCCGGTCGCTACGGCCGACCCGGCGGGCAACGCCATCGCGATGGCCGCCTGCGCACCGGCGAGCGCGAAGGCTCTCGGCATTCCCATGGGTACGCCCATCGCCCGCATCAGCAGCCGTTCCTGGGCGCCGAATCCGGCGATCGATGTCATTTCGAGCACTACCGCGAGGGCGAGCCAGCGGGAATCGCCCGATCGCAGGGCCATCGCCACCTCGTCCACGCCGGGCATCCGGCGCCCGACGATCGCGATGCCGGCGGTGAGGGCCGCGGCGGCCACGAGGACCCGTAGCAGCCAGCGTACCGCCGGTCTCATGACGGCCGGACCGTTGCCAGGACGGCGGCGACGAGGTCATCCAGCGCGGAGCCGGGCGGGCGTTCCAGGATCGCTGCTGCCTCGGCGATCTCGCCGCGGAGCCGGTCGGCTATCGCGTGCTCAGACATGAGGCTGCGCAGCCATTTCCGGTCGGCCGCCGGATCGCGCAGGCTGTCCACGACGGACGTCGCCGTCGCGTCGTCCCTCTGCTCGGCCAGCACCCTGAGCAGGCCGGCCACGGGCGCGGAGAACTTGCCCGCCCGCAGGTCCTCGAACCGTGGGCGCCCGAGAGCGCCGTCGGCGCCGAAGAGGTCGAGGTAGTCGTCCGCCATCTGATAGATCATGCCGAACGAAACCCCGAATTGTCGTGCCCGGTCGATGCCGTCCCGCCCGCTTCCCGCCGTCAGTGCACCCATCGCCGCGGCGCAGCCGAACAACGCCCCGGTCTTCCAGGCCGTCATGCGGTCGTACGGGAAGTCGCCGGGCCGGGCGTACCAACCGGCGTTCCAGCCGATGTCGACGCCCTGGCCGAGGACGAGGCGGGTGGCCGCGTCGTCCAGCTCCCGATGTAACGCGGTCCGGCCCTCGGCGTCGTAGTCGGGGCAGCGGTGAATGGTGTGGTACGACAGCGAACGGATCAGCGCCGCGACGGTGATCGCGACGCTGACGGACGACGAGGCGTGCACCGTTGTAACACCGCGTCGCAGCCGGGCGCCGTCCTGAACGTCGTCGAGCACCAGCGACGCGATGTGATACAGCTCGACGCTGGCCGCCGCGGGTACAACGCGGGCCGGATCGCCGCCGGCGGTTTCGGCGTACGCCAGCGCCAGCAGCGGCCGCATCCGTTTACCGCCGGCGCGCAGCTGCCCCTCGACGATGGTGCCCAGCGGCTCGACCACGGACCACGGCCAGTGCCGCAGCTCGTCCAGCATCGCGCGCTCGACGGCGCCGACGTGCTTGCGCAGCTGCGAGTGCACGCCGTCAAGCGTAACCCGGCCGGCGGGGCTCCATATTCGACCTCATCGGCGGTCGCGGTCGAACACCAGACGGTTCCAGCAGACCCGGCCCGAGGCCGGAATGTGGTTACCGGCCACGCGTTTCAGCAGCATCGGCGCGATCACGGCCAGGCCCAGCAGCGCACCGCGGCGTCCCCGGCCCACCGCCAGGGCGGGTGGCAGCATCGCCTGCGCGGCGAAAACTCCGGGCGCGGTGTCCCCGGCCAGTGCACCGGCGACCAGCCCGCCGGCCAGAACGATCGCTCCACGCGGGTACGCCACGAGCAGCGCGCCGATCGCCGGAAGTACGCCTCGGCCACCGGCGCCACGCAGGAACGGGGACCAGTTGTGCCCGGCGAGCATGCAGGAAACAGCCGGTTCCACGAAACCGGGGCCCAACCGGCCGGCGATCGCGGCGGTCAAGGCCCCCTTGCCGAGATCCAGCCCGGCCGTTACAGCGAACGGAACCGGACCGGCAGTGCGGTAGACGTTCGTCGCCGATACCGTACCGGTGTCCACGTCGCGCAGATCCCGGCCGGTCGTCAGGCGGGACACGACCTGCGCGGCCGGGATGGATCCGATCAGGAAACTCGCTGCCAGCAGCAAGGGAATGCGCCGATGAGCCCGCACCACGTCCTGGCGGTCCTGGCGACCCTGGCGCTGTTCACGTACGCCGAATCGGCGGGCATACCGCTGCCGGGAACGACGGCTCTGCTGGCGGCGGGCGTACTGGCCGGCGACGGCCGCGTCAGCGTGATCGCGGTGTGCGCCGTCGCGATCGTCGCGTGTATCGCGGGCGGCGCAACCGGTTACGCCGTCGGCCACCGGTTCGGCACTTGGATCCTGACCCGGCCCGGCCGCCTGGAACGGCACCGCCGCCGGGTGTATGAAACAGGCAGCCGCTTCGTGGTCCGCTACGGCTGGTCGGCGGCGCTCGTCTGCCGGTTCTTCTCCGTCTTGAGGGAGGGCGTGCCCGTCCTGTGCGGGGCGCTGCGCATGCCGTGGCGCGGTTACATCGGCTGGAACTCGGTCGGCGCGGTCGCCTGGGTCCTCTGGCATGTCCTGCTCGGCTTCTTCGTCGGTGCGGCGGCGGGGATCACCCGTGGATTGACGGCCATCGCCGTCTTCAAGATCGCTCTTGCGGTCGCCGTCGGTGCGGCGGTCGCGGTACGCCGTTTCAGGCGCCGTGCGGTGCGGGCGGACTGAGACCGGCGTACGCGAAGTCGTCGTCGGCCGCCCGGAGAATTTCGGTCCAATGTGTATAGAGAAGATAGTGACCGGATCCGGGGACGTAGACGGGCCGGCTGTGCGGGATCCGCTCGGCGATCCAGCGGCTGAAGCCGGGGTGCACGATGGTGTCTTCGAGCCCGTGCCACAGGCGTACCGGCTGTGTGATCGAGGCCAGGTCGAATCCCCAGTCCCGGGTCAGCAGGACGGCGTCTTCGTAGATACCCTCCTCGCCGTGGCGGAACGCCTCCTGCAGGCTGCGTACGCGCATCTCGTGCACGGCCGGATCGGCCAGCACCGCCCGATCCGTCTCGGGAAGACCGGCGACGTGGCGGTCCAACAGGCGGGGAACCCAGGGCCGGACCAGGCGTACGCCGGCCCAGAGCGTCGGTCGGGCGAGGAACGGCAGCACCCGCAGCCAGAAGATCAGTTTGCGGAAATCGGAGGCGGCCAGCAGCCGCCAGGCCCCGGGCGACGGCGGTCCGATGCTGCTGACCAGTGTTACACCGGCGACCCGGTCCGGCAGTCTGGCCGCCGCCACGGCCGCGTACGCCGCCCCCGCCGACCGGCCGATCACGGCGAACCGGTCCAGCCCCAGATCGTCGGCGACGGCGGCGACGATCCGGGGCCAGTCGAGCAGAACCCGGCCGGGCTGAGGATCCGACCCGCCCAGCCCGGGGCGGTCGATCGTCACGAGCCGGATACCCAGCTCATCAAGCACGGAGCGGTCCGTCGGCCGGGTCAGCCGGCATTCTCCCCAGCCGTGAAACAGCACGATCGGCGTACCGTCGGCCGGACCGGCCACGCAGTAGGCCACCCGCTGACCTCCGATGGCCACGATGGAACCGGGGAACGCAGCCATCGAAGCAGCCATCGAAGGCGGAACGGCGGCTCGGGACGACGCGCGTCGGACATGCCCGATGTAGGGCCCGATCTCAGCGACGGCGAGCGCCGCCCCGATCCAGTACACCGCCACCGGCGCGGCCGTACCGGCGGGCAGGACGATGGCCAGGCCGAGCCCGACGTAAAGGAACCAGGCGCTGGCCCGGGCGAGCCCGCTGACCGGAAACGAGACCCGTCCCCGAGTGGCCAGGCGCAGTCCCCAGAGGACGAGCTGCCGGACGACCAGCGGCACGAATGTCCACCACGGCAGGCGGTGCAGGACGATGAGACTCACCAGAGCCGTGGCGATGGCGACCTTGTCGGCGAGCGGATCGGCCAGCAGCCCGAAGCGGGTCTCCGCCTTGAGGCGGCGGGCCAGCCAGCCGTCGGCCTGATCGGTGAGGGCGGCCGCGCCGAAGACCGCGCCGGCGGCGGCTTCCTGACCGTGAAACAGCAGGATCGCGAAGACCGGCACGAGAAACAGGCGGACGATGGAGAGCGCGTTCGGCAGCTGGCGCATCGAAGTCCCCTCCGTCGGCCCGGCCGGGTCATCGTAGCCTGATCGGACCCGACCCCCGAAGGAGCCGCATGGCGTCCATACCGTCCCGTTACCGGCTGCCGTGGCTGTTGCTGGCCTTCGCCCCGTGGTACGCCAAGCATCTCGTGGCCGCGCCCTACCGCCACCCCGGCCCGGTCCACCTCGGTCAGCGGCATCGCAGCGCGCTCTATGACGGAGTCATGAACGTGATGCTGAACGGATACTCGGCACTGTCGGGGCGGCACCTGCCACCGGCGGCCGGCACCATGGCCGTCTTATTCACCCGCATCGCCTTCGCGTTCGACGACGAGTACGAGCGCCGCCGGCCGGCCGGTGAAACAGTCGGTTTCGACGAGGTGTTCGGAGCACCGGCGGTTCAGGAGCGCGTCGCTGCGTGGCGGGCGTACATGGGCGCGCATCCGGCGTACCCGTCGATCCGGGAATACCTGGAGACGTTCGTGCGCAAGCTTTACAGCGAGTATGTGGCGACGCGGCCCAGCGGCTTCGCGGACCTGGTGCGGGCGGCGGAGCTGGACTCGGGTGGTCTGCTGGTGGCGGTCGTGACGATCGTCGCCCTGGCTCAGCAGGCCGATGTCTCCAGCGAGGTGACCGAGGCGTTCGTCGCACTGGGCGTCCTGGGCAAGCTCGTCGACGACCTCACCGACCTGCGTGGCGACCGCAGCGGCGGCCGGGCCAACCTGCTCGACGCGCTGGTCCAGCCGGCCGAGCGGACCGTGGTGGAACAAGCCGTTTCCAGCCGGGAACGCATGAGCACGGTGTGGTGGCGACGGCATTGCCCGGCGACCTATGCCCGCTACGAGGCGGTTTGCAGTGTCCAGTATGGACGGCTGCGGTCGCGGTGGCTGCGATTCGCCGCCGGGCTGCTGTGGGTGCCGGCGCTGCTCGGGCGGTCGATCGTCAACGACCGCCGGGGACGGATCTGAGTGTCACTCCGGTGCAGCGGCCGGGCGGATCGCGGCGACCCAGGTCCGGAACTCAGCGCGGGAAACGGCGACGCCGAGGTAGACCAGCAGGCCGGCGGTGCCGGCGACGAGCAGCTGCACCAGGGCGCTGGGGCCCAGGATGCCGCGCAGGCCGAGCGCGACGGCGCCGCCGAGAGCACCGGCGAACAGCGGGCGGGCGAGCTGGCGCGTGACCGGCGAGAGCCGTACGCCCGCCCGATGTAACGCGTAAACAGCCAGCGGGATGGCGACGAACACGCCGACGACGGCCTGCACGATGGCCACGCCACGCCCGCCGTCGATGTCGGCGCCGACCCACAGGGCCGGGATGAGAACGGCGGTCCAGCCGGTGTTGATCAGCAGCGCCCAGCGGGTGGCGCCGGTGCTCATCAGGATGTCCATGGCGATGCCGGTCAGCATCCGTACGATCATCAGGATCATGAGGAACCGCAGCGGACCGGTCGCCGGCAGCCAGCGGTCGCCGTACAGCAGGGACACCATGGGCGCGGCCAGGACCGCCATCAGCACCGCGATCGGCACCAGGCCGATGATCAGCAACGGGATGACCCGTTGTACGCCGTTCGACAGCGCATCGGGGTCCCTTTCGGACAGCCGCGCGAAACTCGGCAGGGCCACATAGCGGATCGCGGAGCCGATCAGGCCCGGCGCCCAGCTGGAGATGCTGACGGCGAGCAGGTAGAAGCCGAGGACGGTGGCGCCGAGGGTCCGGCCGACGATCACCTTGTCGGCCTGTTCCAGCACCGACTCGATGCCGAGACCGGCCGCCAGTGGCAGCCCGTACGCCATGAGCTTGCGAGCGACCGCGAGATCGACGCCGACCTTGAACGGCAGGCCGGCCCAGACGAAGACCAGGATTCCGGTGGTCAGCGAGGCCGCCACCTGCCCAGCGGCCAGGCTCATCGCGCCGGCACCCGCGACGGACAGGGTGATGGCGACGATGCCGTTGGCGACAACACCGCATACGTTGGCCTGGATGTAACGGCGTTGCTGAAACGTTCGCAGCAGGTACGCGCTCCGCACGGCGGTGATGCCGTCGATGAGGATGGTGGCGGTGAACAGCCGCACCACCGCAGTGGCGTCCGGTACGCCCGCCAAAGCGGCGAAAGGCGGAGCGGCGAACCAGAATCCGGCGTACAGGAGGCCGCTGAACACGGCGGCGATGGTGGATGCGGTCGGCGCGACTTCGTCGGTGTTGCCGCGCCACTGGATGACGGCCGGGATGAGGCCGAGGTCGTTGATGTGGATGACGAGCTGGGTGGCGGCCAGAGCGACCGCGTACGCGCCGAAGTCGTCGGGGGCGAGCAGGCGAGCCATGGTCAGCGCGGTGATGAAAGAGATGATCTTCACGCCGACGTTGCCGAGCAGCCCCCATCCGATGCCGGTCGCAGCCTTGCGCCCGATGGAGGACGTATCGACGCTGGTCTCGGCCACCCGGCGCCTCCTGTCGCAGAATCCCAGGCCAATGTATGGACCCCGGGCCGGCCGGCGAGCCCACTGACGACTTTCTAACAGCGGATCACCGCCGCCGGATCAGCGAAAGGACCACGGTCGCCACCACCGAAATGATGATCATTGTGGTGATGGGGATGAACACCTTCGTGTTGCCGCTGGTGATGCGGATGTCACCGGGGAGCCGGCCCAGCCACGACAGCCATCCGGCCCAGGCGAGCCCGCCCACGACCACGAGTACGACGCCGATGCCGACCAGCCACGGGCCGATGCCTTTGTCCATGCCCCCATGATCCCGGGTCCGGCGCAATGAGCCAGCCCGCTCGGCGATCTGAACCCCAAGATCCCGGCAGGATCAGGGTTCTTGCCCGGATCTTGGGCCAAGATCCGTACATTTTCCCTGATCCTGCCGGGATCATGAAGCCCCCGGCGACCCCCGTCGTTGTCCCCGCCGGAGGAGGCAGCGGCGCGTCAGTCGGCGGCGAGCCGGTCGATGATCTGCGGATAGGTCAGCCCGGACAAGTCGGGCAACGACCGCACCACCCGGTCGAGGTCGGCCCGCAGCGCATCGCTACTGTGCCGGGCGAACGCCGCGGCGATCCGGGCCAGCGCCGCGCCCAGCGGCTGACCGTGCACAGTGGACGGAAGCGTCAGCCCGGGCCGGCTCAGCATGCGTACCAGCAGCTGGAGCAGGGCCGGACCACCGGTGCGATGCCACACGGCGGCGACCCGCCGGTTGCCGTCGACGAGCGCCGTCAGCTCGCCCTGATGGCGCAGCCAGAACGAGATCAGGTCGCGGCCGGCTTGCGAACCGTCGAGGTCGTCGGAGAGCCGGTGCAGCGCCGCTGGTGCGGGCGGCTCGGTGCCGGGCAGCCACGGAGCGGCCGCTGGAACGTGTGTTTCCGGGGTGGCGAGGCTGCCGAGCACCTCGGGCGGGAGCGCGACCATGGCGGTTCCGGGTACGACGTTCACCGGGGCGGCCTGCCCCGCGGGCACCGACGCGACCTTAAGCGGCAGCGACTCGGCCTCGCTGAAACGCGCCAGGATCGTTTCGATCGGGATGGACGCCGACATGGCGGCCGCCGGGTCGGAGCTGAAGTGCAGGCTGACGATCTCGCCATCGTCGTTGACCAGCGCGCTGCCGGAGTCGCCGCCCTGGGTGAAGTAGACGGCGGAGTTGGCGGGATCGGGGTTCGGCTTGACCAGGATCACGTTGTCGACGCGGCCCAGGTTCGATCCAGCGCTCGCCCCGATCGCCTGGACCGTCCCGCCGGTCAGGCGGCTGCGGATGCCGCGCTTGCGCACGGCATAGGTGAGCGTCTTCGCCTCGTCCACGGTCACGGTGTGTACGCCGTGGACCGGGCCGATCTCCAGGATCTCCGGCTTCCACTTCATCCCCGGCTGAAGCTGGATCAGCCCGGCGTCGCGGGTGGTGTCGAAGCTGCCCCCGGCGAACCGGCCGATGACGTCGGAGCAGCACTTGGTGAAACTGTCGGCCCGCGTCGGCGAACCGATCTTCGTCTCGCCCACCGTCGACCGCTTGTCCTTCGCCATCCCGGCGATGTGGAAGTTGGTCAGGGCGTACACCTTGTTCGGATCGCTGTCGTGGAGCAGGAAGCAGCCCAGCGTCCCGGTGAGCGACTCGTTGAACTCGTTCACGACCGCGCTGCCGCCGACGAGGGGGCGCCGCCGCTGGAGGTCGTAGTCGGTCTCCGCGAGGGCCGGCTTGCCGACCGGGGCGGCGGTGATCTGTAACGGCCCCATCTCGACGACATCGGTGGGTATGCCTTCTATGTCGGCCGGAATCAGCTGGTCCGGCGGTACCTGCTCGGCCGGGCGCTTACCGGCGACGAAGACCTTGATGACCAGCTCGCCGGTGGGCTGGCCGGCGCGCTCGCGGCCGCCCACCCCGACGGCGGTCACACCCGGAATGGCCAGGAGGCGCTCGGCCGCCCGGTCCTTGATGGCGAACAGCTCATCGTCCTGCATGGAATGTGGGTACGCCCACCGGCCGGTCCCTGTCGATAGAGATGACGTGTACTGGATACCAGTCGGCTCGTGAGCCTCGACGGCGGTAGCGTCCCCCTCAGCGCCGGCGCGACCGCCAGCGCGGTCGGCATCGAGACCCTCGGCGGCGTCCTGACCCCGCTGATCACGATCGGTACGCCGGTGCCCGGCCGGCGTACGGAGATCTTCACGACGGCTCAGGACGGCCAGCTGTCTGTCCGGGTGAACGTGTTTCACGGCTCCGGCCGGTCCACGGTCGACGCCCACCTGCCGGGCCACTACGACCTGATGCTGAACGAGAGTTCGGCCCGGGGCGTACCGCAGATCCAGGTGACCTTCGCGGTCGGCGCCGACGGAGTGTTTCACATCGAGGCGCGTGACGGCCGCGGCCGCGAGGTCTGGATCGCACCGGCGTCGGCGATCTGACATTAACGTATGTCAATAGATTGACATACTGAGGCTCCATCGAAGGAAGGGAGCCTCCATGTCCGCGAAACGTTGGGCGTCCTGGGCGGGTGCCGTGGTCCTGGCCGCGGCCGGTGCGGTCCTGTGGACGCAGCCGGCGCAGGCGCTGGTACCGGACCGGTTCGGCTTCGCGCTATGGTCCGGTGGGGCCGTGTCGCAGGCGATCCCGGTCGGTACCTCGGTCAGCCCCGTCGTGCCGGGCCGGTGGATCGTGAAGTTCCCCGGCCAGGGCATCGCCGGTGGCGTCGTCCACGTCACCGCCGTTCACGACGCCCTCTCGGCCCCCAACGGCCGGTTCTGCCAGGCGGAGAAGTGGGCGCCCGACGCGTCGGTGCCGCCGAACGAGATCGTCCAGGTCGCGTGTTACCGCACCACCGGCGTACTCGACCCGTTGCCGGGCTTCTCGGTGCAGTTCTCGGCCAGCTCTGGCGTGGTCGCCGGGGGCCTCTACGGTTACCGGTTCAACAACGCCGGCTGCGGGCTCATCACCGACTACAACTCCCTGGGCTTCGGCACGACCTGCTTCCACGCCGGCGTCGGGCAGTACTCGGTGGCCTTCACCGGGCTCGGCACGCCCGGACCGCAGGACGGCGGGGTTCAGGTGACGGCGGTCAACCCGGTCGTCGCCGCCCGCTGCAAGGTGGCCAGCTGGCTGTCGTCGCCCAACGGCCAGTTCTTCCGGATCCTGTGCTTCAACCACCTCGGAGCGCTCGCCGACAACGCCTTCACGACGACGTTCCAGTTCAAGCGCTCGCTCTACGGGCCGGCGTTCCCGCCGAACCGGTTCGGTTACATCTGGAACGTGCCGGGCGCCGGCCCGCCGGGCACCAACTTCAACTCGGTCGCGCCGGCCAACGCGATCGTGGTCGTCGGTCCTCCAGTGTGGACGGTGCGGTACCCCGGGCTGGCGTCGACCGCTCCGGGCAACTCGCAGGCCACCGCCTTCGGCACGAACTCACACTTCTGCGGGCTGCACAAGCCGTGGTCGCCCGTGGGTGCCGACATCATCGTCACGGTGAACTGCTTCGACACCGCCGGTAACCCCGCCAACTCGGGCTTCACCAGCAGCTTCTCGTCGCGGCTGTAGCCCGCGGCCGGTCGCGTTCCACCCGGCGCTCGGGCGCCGCCGCGAACCGCTGCGGCACCCGTCGTGCTGCTGGAACACGCTGTTCCACAGCGCTGCGACCGAGCCGGTTCCACGGCCGGGCGATCGGTGCGACGGAGCCGGTTCCACGGCTGGGCGAGGGCCGCGGAACCGGCTCAAGCCATCCCGCGCCCGTCCGGGAGCGGAGCCCGGCCGTGAGAGACAGCGGCCGGACCGCGCGGGTGCGAAATGGCGTTCTCCGCCGGCTATATGGATCGGCTCGCTGACGAACCGCGCCGGCGCCGGCCGGAGAACCGCGGAGGATCTGGCAACTCTCCGCTGACAGAGGTGGACGGCGCCGTGGAGGAGGACACCGGGGCGGACGGGAGCGCGGACACCGTGGGCGCGGTGTCGTAGGCAAGACTGGGTCTTAACGGCGTCTCCTCGAACTCCGGGAGCGTCCCACTGGCTGGGAGCGCTCCCACCTGCTGGAGAATGACGTTATGCTCGTTGTTACCACGGGGAAACAGCGCGTGCGGACGATGGCACGGATGTCCCGGCGATCCCGGGACACGGCCGGCGTCCGGTCCCGCTCTGCGGGGACGCACCGTTACCGAAGGATGCCTATAGAGTCCGTGACCATGAACCGGGCCGTGCCGCGCGCGATCAGCGTACTCATCGCCGACGACAACAGCGTCGTCCGGGCCGTGCTGCGCGACATGTTGTCCGCCGGCAGTGGCATCGAGGTCGTCGGCGAGGCGGCCGAAGGTGCGGAGGCGCTGCGCCTGGCGACCGCGCTCCGGCCCGATGTAACACTTCTCGATCACCGTATGCCGGTGCACGACGGGCTCTCGGTCGTCGCCGCGATCAGCCAGATCAGCCGCGTTCTCATGCTCACTCGCTCGGCCGAGGACGACATCGTCGTGTTCGCCATCCGCGCGGGCGCTCTGGGATACCTGATTCACGGCCAGTTCGGGCCGGCCGAGCTGCTCGCCGCGGTGCGATCGGTGGCCGCGGGCGAGGCGCACCTGTCGCCGTCGGCGGCTCGGGCATTGATCGGCGCACTCCGGGCGGCCCCAGCCGACCAGCACGGGCTGACCCGGCGCGAGGTCGAGGTGATGAACCTGATCGAACGCGGTTACACGAACGCAGACATCGCCGCGACGCTGGTGCTGTCGCCGAAGACGGTCGAGAACCACGTCAACCACATCTACGCCAAGCTCGGCGCGTCCGGCCGGCCGGCGGCGGTCGCGATCTGGCGCGGCTCACGCCGGTAACACTCATCTTCCGGCGGCGCGGCACCCAACTTTCCTGGGTGCGGCCGATGCCTCAGCCGGTAGTCAGGACGGTCAGGCCGGCTCGCCGCAGGGCCGCCACGGCTCGTCGATCCACTGTAGACGGTATCAGGCATAGGTCGATCCCGCTGATGTCGCTCAGCACGTGCGCTGCGACCCGGCCCACGCTGGGCGGTGCGGCCAGCAGAATCCGCCGCCGCGCCATTGCCGCGCACCGCCGCCACACCCAGGCCCGCGCGGCGCCGGCCACCGTAACCCCACCGGTCGCGCTGACTCCGTCGCAGCCCAGGATCGCGACGTCGGCGGCGACCTGCTCCCACATCGGCCCGGCCTGAGGCGACCCGACCAGGCCGGAGGCGGCGTCGAGCGTACCGCCGGCCAGGATGACCTTCATGTCCGCATGGCGCAGGGCCGCGGCCACGTCCAGCGACGCCGTACACACTGTTACATCATGGGTACGCGAGGAGCGAGAAGCCGCCAGCTCCTCAGCGACCTCGACGGAGGATTCGACGACCACGATATCTCCATCGTGGACCAATCCGGCCACGGCCGTCGCGAGGGAGCCGAGCCGTTCCGGTTCGACCGCAGCGGACTTCGGTAGGGGAGCATCGGCGGCAGACGCCGCGACGGCACCGCCGCGCGTACGCCGGACGAGCCGGGCCGCGGTCAGCGCCCGCAGGTCGGCCCGGATGGTGACCTCGGATACGCCGAAGTGCCGGCTCAGCTCGGCGACGGTCGCACCACCGTCACGGGTCAGCTTGCCGGCGATGCGCTCGCGGCGCTGCGTCGCGTCCACCCCTGCCACGAAACCTTCCGAAAGCGACGGACCACTAGTCAAGGCGCCGGTCGCGTGCTGTGCTGCTCGACACCTCAGCCGCACCTTACCGAGTCGTGGCCAGCCGGAGGGAATCGCGAAATGTCCGTGCCCCGCATCCTCGTCATCGGCGACGACGGCGCAGTGGCCGCCCTGCTGCGCGGGCGGTCGATCGTCGCCTCGGCCGCGATCGCCGACGTCCTGCGCGGCGGTGTTCCACCAGTGGATCTCATTGTGTTGTGCAGCGCCCTGCCCAGCCGTGACGCACGGGCTCTGTCCGGTCGCGCACTTCCGCCGTTACTGGTGATCGCCCGGTCGCTGCAGCCGGATGAGGTCGTGCCGACACTGCGGGCCGGTGCGGTCAGCCTCCTGGTCGACGGGGAGTTCACGCGGGCCGAACTGCTCGACGCGGTCCACGGGACGGTGCGGGGTCATAGCCGGCTGTCGCCGCTCGCCCTCACCACCGTCGTACGCCATCTGCGCCGCCCGCAGGCGGTGCCACGCCGCCACGAGCTGAGCCGCGTGACGACCCGGGAACGCGAGATCCTGGAGCTGCTGGCCGACGGCCGGTCCAACGGCGAGATCGCCACCGAACTGCGGCTGGCCGACAAGACCGTGCGCAACGCCGTCAGCCGCATTTACAAGAAGCTGCGCGTACGCACACGGGCCGAGGCGATGGTGGCCTGGCTCGGTCAGTAGGGCGTCGAGCAGCGTACGCCGTTGAGAACGAACGCGGCCGGCGCCGGATTGCGCCCGTTCCACGTTCCCTGCAGTCCGAAGGTCAGCGAGCCGTTAGGCCCGATCCGGGTGTTACCACCGGCCGCCTCCGCGACGATGACCGGACCTTCCTGGGTGACGATGGCGTTCCAGCCGTTGGTCATCTTCTGCCCGGCGGTGTAGGTGAAGGTCATGCGCCAGCCGTCGATCGCGGTCCGGCCGGTGTTCGTGATGGTGATGTCGGCGACGAACCCCGGTTTCCACTGGCTCTGCTTGGCGTACTTGACGTGGCACGACAGCGCCGGTGCCGGGCTCGGCCGCGGCGATCGGCTCAGCGATGGGCTCAGCGACGGCAGCGCTGCCGCCGGTGCGGACGCCGACGGGGAGGCCGGCGGCAGGGGAGCGGCCGAACTCGGTGGCGTCTTCGGCGCGGCCGCGCTCAGCACGACGATCAGGGCACCGCATCCGGCCGCGGCCGCGGCGATCACCCCGATCCGCCAGCGGATGGGCAGACCCGTCAGCGGTGGTGCCGCGTCTCGGGGCACGGTCGCGGCGATGCGCGTACCACCGAGGGATGAAACGCCGACGTGCAGGAAGCCGCCGCCGACCCGGGCGCGCTCGGCCATGCCGACCAGCCCGTGATGGCCCGCTCGCAGCAGCTGAGCGGGTTCCGGTACCACCGCGAGCCCGATGCCGTCGTCCTCGACGGTGAGTGTTACATCGTCCGCGTCCCCCGCGAGCGTGACCCGGACGCGGCGGGCGCGGGCGTGAGCGGCGGTGTTACGCAGCGCCTCGCGCAGGATCCACGCCAGCTCGGCCGCGACCGGTGTGGCCAGGTCCAGCCCGCCGACCTTGACCTCGACCGGTACGCCCACCGCAACAGTCCACTCACGACAGATCCGGGGAATGTCCTCGGCCAGCTGAAAAGCGGCCGGCGAGCGCAGCTCGTCGATGAGGTCCCGGGCGTCGCGCGCGGCGACCAGCGAGCCGTCCCGCAGGGTGTGGGCCAGGCGGGTGGCTCGATCCGGCTCGCCGAGCATGTGCGGCAGGGCGGCGGCACCCAGGGCGATGGCGTCGATCGTCTTGCTGAGGGAGTCGTGCATCTCCCGGGCCAGCCGCGCCCGTTCGGCGGCGGCCGCGGCCTGCACCGCGCGGGCCCGGCGGACCATGATCTCCCGCCACAGGCGCGCCAGACCGGCGGTGAGTACGCCGAACAGCGGCACCCACCAGGCCACGACGGCGGCCGGCAACCCGGCGGGTACGCCCATCCACCCGAACGCGGCACCCGCCTGCGCAGCGGCCCCGCTGGCGGCGATGTGGGAGAAGGTGCCGGGCTCGGCGGACAGGCCGAGGACGATGGCGGCCGCGACGTCCACGGTGATGAGTGACCAGGCGAGGATCGTGGTACGGATGAAACTGAGGCAGATCGCGCAGGCGAGGCCGAGGACGGCGAGGGCCGGCGGCCAGTGTCCACTCAGGACTGACGCGGCGCCGATCGCGGCGACGCGCCCGGCCGCCACCGCCACGCACAGAGCGGCGCGGGGGTCGTCGCGATCTTTCATGAGATGAGTATTGCTCGCCTCCGTCGTGCTGTAACACCGGGCATCAGGGCGTTTCGCGGGTTGTTGAACGTTCAAAGGCGCGCCGGGCCGGTCGGCCTGAGCCCAGCGGCCGTGTTGCTCTGCCGTTGGGTTGTCCGGTGGCGGCACACTGAGGGCATGACGGACAAGCACTGGACGAACCGCGGCAGTGGCGGCGGGGGCGCGGTCTACGGCCTCGGCCTGATCGGTGCGCTGATCTTCTACATCCAGCAAGCCGACGACTTCTGGGAGGGCGTGGTCGGCGTCCTCAAGTCGCTGGTATGGCCGGCGTTCCTGGTGTACGAGGCGCTGAAGTTCCTCACCACCTGACGCCCACCGGCACGACCCGGCGCCGGGTGTAGGCCCGGCGCCGGTTCGGTCGTGGTCAGGCGGCCGATCCCTTGCGGTAGCGGCCGGACAGGAAGCCGGAAGCGAGCGGGCTCCAGGTCATCACGCCCATCAGGGCGGCCGAGCCGAACATCATCGCTCCGAGGCAGTAGACGCTGACCTCGATACCGGTGCCGCCGAGTGTGCGGTAACGCATGTGCGGTCCCCCTTCATGATCACCTGGCGGCCTAGGTCTTCGAGCTACTCGAAGTCAAACCGCCGCCAGGTCAGAGGGCCTGGACAGGCGACGGCCCGGCACGACCCCCTCGATCGCGCCGGGCCCTCCTGGCGATGCAGTTGTTGGAGACGGCTCTTGTAACAGGGGCTGACGGTCCGGGTGCGTTGAGTCCGCCAGCCCCTGTGGTGGGAATGCAGCCCACCCTCGTCACTGTGACGATTGTTTCTACCGTCGTTCTACCGGTGGCGGGGGCGGGGCCGCGGGATCCGTCAGTGGCAGGTCTGGGTGATGTTGTCCCAGCTCGTCCCGTCCGGGCAGGGCGGAGGGCCGGAGTGGATCCCGCCGGCGGTGGCCGGAGCGGCCAGGAAGGCGGCGATGACGGCCGCGACAACGACGGCCAGGCGAAGACGCACGTGAGCGCGCATGGTGGATTCCTTCCGGGTACGGGGGGTGGTTGTGGGGTGCGGCGCTGGTCGCTCCGCCGCCTGGCCAAGCGGGCGGATGTGGGAGGCCGGCCGACCTCCCCGCGGCGCCGTGGGAGCGCATGCGCGGCTGAGACACCGGCGCGGGTCCGTGCCGGTGCGGCAGAATCTCTGGTTCCCTGGCGGACTGCTAGTCCGGGTTCCCAGGTGCTCCAGGCTTCTTGTGATTTCGACAGTAACCCATTCCGGAGTTTGTGTCAATGACACAAAAAAGCTAGGCTCGGGCCATGTCCGAACGAGAGCGCTTGAAACTCCACCTCGCCGTGGACCTGGCGATCCTGACCGTGCGGGAGAACCAGCTGCAGGTCCTGGTGGTGGTGCGGGGAAACGTGCCGTTTCAGGGCCAGGAGGCGCTGCCGGGCGGGTTTCTGCGCAAGGGCGAGGACCTGGTGACCGCGGCGGAACGGGAGCTGTGGGAGGAGACCCGGCTCGGCGGCGACGACCTCCACCTGGAGCAGCTGTACGCGTACGGCGAACCGGACCGCGATCCGCGATACCGGGTGGTGAGCGTGGCGTACGTCGCCTTCGCTCCCGATCTGCCGCTCCCGCAGGCGGGTTCGGATGCCCGCAGCGCTCGGTGGGCGCCGGTCGAAGCGGTGAAAGACTCGCTGGCGTTCGACCACAACCGGATCCTCGCCGACGCCGTGGAACGGGCCCGGTCCCGGCTGGAAACGAGCACGCTCGCGACCGCGTTCTGCCAGCCGGCCTTCACGATCGGCGAACTGCGCAACGTCTACGAGGTCGTGTGGGGCGTCGAGCTGGATCCGCGCAACTTCAGCCGCAAGGTGCTCAACACCGACGGTTTCATCGAGCCCACCGGTGACAAGCGGGCTCCGGAGACCGGGCGCCCGGCCGCGTTGTACCGCAAAGGAAAAGCGGTGGCGCTCAACCCGCCGATCATGCGCTCCGGCGACTGATCGGCGTACGGTTCACCGCCGGTGGCGGCGATCCTCGGCCGGCAGGTCCATGGCGGCGTACAGTTCGTCCACTCGGGCCAGCGCCTCGCGGGCCTCGTCCGCCGAGCCCCGGCGGTCGTACGCCGACGCGAGCGCGGCCAGCGTCCGAGCCTGGTGAAACACCGCACCGCAGTCACCGAAGCAGGCGACGGCGTGTTCCAGCGCCGATACTCCCTCACCGGTGTCCTCGCGGGCTTGATGCAGGGCCGCGATCGAGGCCTGTACGCGCCCTTCGAGCATCGCGTCGGCACCCTGCACGGCGAGATCGGCGGCGGTGGCCAGGTGCTGCTCGGCGACGTCGTACTCGCGGGTGAGCCGGGCGACGTCGGCCAGTCCGTGCAGGGCGTAGGCGTACACGAGGCCGGTCGGCTTCCCGTTGGCGGTGAGGATGGCGTCGAACGCCGCCTCGGCTCCGCTGAGGTCCCCGGTCGCGAGGTGCGCCTGGCCCAGCCAGTACCGCGTCTGGGCCACGAGCCGGCTGTCGGCCAGGTCGAGCGCGATCCGCTCGGCCGACCGCAGGTACCCGACCGCTTGCTTGTAGTCCTCCATATCCATGTAGGTGTGGCCGATGAAACGCAGGGTCAGCAAGCGCCCGATGACGTCCTCGCTGGCCTCGTAGTGGCCGAGCGCTTCGGTGAACAACTGCAGCGGCCGGTGCAGCTGGCCGTGGCGGCGCAGCGCGTTGGCGAGCGTACGCAGGGCGATGGCCAGGCCGTGCCGGTCCCCGCTGCCGGCGAGCAGGCGTACGGCGTGTTCGAGGTCGCGTACGCCCGGCACATCGGCGGCCGCTCGGCTGGCCACTAAAGCCGGCTGGCCTAGGCAGCTGAGCATCACCGCTTCGCCGCGAAGGTCGCCCGCGGCACGGCAGGCGCCCAGCGCCGTGGTGCTCGTCGCATGCCAGTCGTCGAAGTAACCGCCCACTGTGTACAGTTCGTGGGCGGAAACGGCCAGATCCCAGCAGAGATCGGTGAGACCGAGTTCGGCGCAGTGCTCGACCGCGGCCCGGATGTTGCGCCGTTCGCGTTCGAGCCACCCGATCGGCGCCCGCTGGACGTCGGCGACCAACGCCGGTGGCGCGTCCCAGTCGGGTATCGCGCTGTGCACGACCTCATAGTCGCCGCCGTAGAGGGCCCGGTGGGCGTACCGGGTGAGGGTCAGCAGCGCCTCGTAGGGCCGGGCCAGCAGGGCGGAGCGCTCGCCGTCGGCCGGCAGCTCGATAGCGGCTCGGCGGCGCGAGTACTCGCGGGTCAGGTCGTGCATCCGGTAGCCGCCGGCCTCGGCCGGCTCCAGCAGGCTCGCCGCCACCAGGCGCGACAGCATCGCCACCGGGTCGCCGGGCGCCGCCTGCAACGCCATCGCCGTCCATACGCCGTACACCGGCAGCCGCAGCAGGCTCAGGCCGAGGAACATCCGCCGCGTGTCCGGATCGAGCCGGTCGAAGCCCGCCCCGATCGTGAGCGCCACGCTGCTGTCCTCATAGGACAATGCGTCCGGGCCCTGCCGGGTCAGGCGATCGGCCAGGTCACCGGTCGGCCTCGGATGATCGCGTACGCGCAGCGCGGCGGCGATCTGCAACGCCAGTGGCAGCCCGGCGCACAGCGCTACCACGCGATCGACGGCGTCGGCTTCCGCCGTGAGGCTGATCCCGGCGTTGGCCACGATGCCGGTGAACAGGGTGGTCGACGCCTTCGGATCGAGCGGCTCCAGCGGCGGCATGTGATGGGCGCCCATGAGGTCGGGCAGCCGCCGTCGCGAGGTGACGAGCACGCCGCAGCCGGGGTTGGCCGGGATCAGATCGCGAATCTGAGCGGCCGACGTGGCGTCGTCGAGCAGGATGAGGACCCGGCGCGTGGCGAGCAGCGTACGGTAGGTCGACAGGCGTTCCGGCGCGGTGTCGGGAATCTGCGGTGCGTCGAATGCACGCAGGAATTGAGCCAGGATCTCCCCGGTCGGCAGCGGCTCGCCGAACGTGCCGCGCATCTCCATGAACAACTGACCGTCCGGGTAGTGCTCCTGTGACAGGTGAGCCACCCGGCGAGCCAGGGTCGTCTTGCCGATGCCACCCGGCCCGGTGATGACGACGACCGGGCAGGTCCGCTCGGCTCGCCGGCCCAGCAGCCACGTCGCTTCGGCGACCAGGTCGGACCGCCCGACCAGGACGGCGGGGTCGGGCGGCAGCTGCCGGGGGACTGCCGGTGGCGTGGTTGCGGAGCCGGGCGTACCCGCGCGCTGGCGGGCGGCCGCGATCGCGGCTTCGAACGGGGTGTCGTCGTTGTTGCCGGCCGCGTAGTACAGGGTCCGCAGATCGGCGCTCGGGCGGCCGTCGAGTTCGGCCTCGATCACCCGGACATGCCGCTCGTACGCCCGCAGCGCGTCGGTCGGGTGACCCGACCGGTAGGCGACGACCATCAGCTGCTCGCACAGCCGCTGATCGGTGGGGTAGGCAGCGGCCAGCTGCTCCAGCCCGGCGGCGAGCCGGTCGAAGTCGCGGCCCTGCGCGATCTCCAGATCGAACCGGCGGACGGCCGAGCGCATGCGCTTGCGCTGCAGCTGGTCGATCTCGACGTCGAAAGCACCACCGGGCACGTTGGCCAGCGGCTGGGGACCTCGCCACAGCGCCAGGGCGGCTCGCAGGTGATCGAGTTCCCCGCCGGGATCGTGGCCCCGGGCCTCCTCGGCCTGGCGGACGTGCCGATTGAACAGCAGCAGATCGAGATCCGTCTCGGGGATGCGCAACTCGTAGCCGTACCCCGAATGGGTCTTGACGTCGTCGCCGCGCCCCAGCGGCCGCAGGAGATCACGGATCACCAGCGCGGCCTTGGGCACCTGCGCCTCACCCACCTCGACCGGGCCCCACGCCGCGCGCAGCAGCTCGGTCTTGGACATGCGGCGATTGGCGTTGAGCAGCATGGCCACCAGGACGAGCAGGCCGCGGCCGGAGGGCAGCGTGAGCAGATCGCCCTCGCCTCCGATCTCAAGATCGCCGAGTACGCGGTAGAACAAGCGCCTGCCTCCCCTCGACCACGATAGGCCACGTCCGGCCCGGCCGGCGAGGTCGTGACCACGCCGCCAACCGCACCTTAGAAGCCGCATGTGCCCCGTGGCCAGCCCCGACCTGATGGGGGAGGTCTTCTGGAAGGAAACCGGAATCGGGTTGGTATTCCGGTCTGGCCAAATAGTCGTGGGCAGCCGACGGACGGCCGAGAGGGTGAGGAAGATGATCGATCCAGCCACCCTGCGCAAGGCCGATCGCGGGCTGGCCCGGCGGGCCGCCGTCGCGGCGGAGTCGGTCGCCTGGCTGGTGACCGGGGCCGCCCTGGCCGCCGTCGCCGTGCGGATCACCGCCGGTGGCTGGGACGAGTCGCTGTGGTGGCTGGTCCTGTGCGGTTCAGGGCCGGCCGCGGTCTGGACGGCCCGGCGCGTACGCGCGGCCCGCGACGCTCGAGCGCTCCTGCCACCGGATGTGCTCGGGCGGCGCTATCACGGGAGCCTCGCGGTCATCACCGACACCGAGCGCCGGTCGCTGCGCTCGATCGGTGCGAGCTCCTACGAGGTGGCGACCCGCACCGGCGTCCTGCTCGCCGGCCTGACCGCGCTGCCGGGCGTACGGATCTTCCTCGGCGTGCGGCCGGCCGGCACCCATCTGCCGCCGACGCCGCACGCGGTCAGCGTGGGCCGTCAGCTGGTCCTGGTGGAATCGGTCGCGTGGCCGCAGGGATGCTATCGGGTCGCCGCCTCGGGCGAGGTGCTCTGCGACGACGTCTACATCGGACAGTCAACCCGGGCCCTGACCGACGCCGTACGCCACTGGCGGCAAGCCCTGCCCCGGGGCTGCCAGGTGACGGCGATGGTCGTCGTGCACCCGCCGGCCCGCGGATCCGTCTCGCTGCCGGCGGCCGGCGGCGGGGTCGTCTGGCTGCTGGCCGGCGACGCCGCGGCGAGCATCCACCGGCAGATCTCGACCGCCCGGCGCCCGCCCCATCGCAGCACGGTCGCTGTGCTGGTGTCGGCGACCGCCCTCAACCGGGCGCTATGAGGGAGGCGGCCATGGTGAAGCTGCGCGGGGTCGACGCCGTCCTCGACGGCGCACGCCTCGACTTCTACTTCATGCTGCTGCTGTCGTTCGTGGTCGGCGTACTCGGAATGTTCAACGTGGTCGACGCCGGCATCGTGGCCGCGGCCACGCTCGCCACGCTCGGCGTGGTCGCGATCGGGGCACTGGCCGGGCGTACGCGGCTTGCGGCGCTGACGTCGGCCACTTCCGAACTGGTGTCGCTGATGCGGGAATCGGAAGCCCCGTCGGCCGAACGGCTGCTGGCCCCGTCGACGTCCGGCCTCGACGTGGAACTGCGCGCGGCATCAGACATCCGGATGGTCGGCGTCACTCTGGGGCGTACGATCCGCAATCAGATCGTGGCCCTGGAACGCAGCCTGGCGTCCGGGGCGCGCGTACGCATCGCCGTGATCGCACCGTCGGACCAGACGCTGCAGGAGGCGGCGCGGCGCAGCACCACACCGGGCTCGCCCGAGATCTTCGAGCACCGGCTACGGTCCACTTTGGACCTTCTGCGCTGGCTCGACGGTACGCACCACGGCGGCCGGCTGGAGATCCGGCTGCTCGACTTCGTCCCGGCGTTCGGGCTGCTCATCGTCGACCCCAGCGAGGTGCACGGGCGCCTCGACGTCGACATCTACTCGCACCGGCCCAACGGGCCCGAACCGGTGCTGCGGCTGCGGGCCGATCGGGATCGCCAGTGGTACCACCACTTTCTCGGCGAGTTCGACCGGATCTGGGCGGCCGGCGTACCCATCGGATCGTCCGCCGGCCCGCCGGCGGCCACCGATCCTTCGGTCCCGCCGTGAGAGCCGTCCGGACGGCCGGACGGGCCGCGGTAGACAGCGCGACGGCGGACCGGGACCGAGGTAGGGAATCGGTAGAAGCACGAGGGAGAGTCGGATCCGGCCGGCTCGTCTATTGACCGTCGCTGTGGACGGGCCGGCCGGCGCCGTGCGCCTCGACCCGAACTGGAGGGAGGCCGAGCGATGTCCGTCCCCGCCGAGCAGGCGGACCTGGCCCTGCCGACGACCGCGCTGCTCGGCGCGGCGATCCTGGTGGTCCTCGTCGTGATGCTGCTCCTGCTGGCCCCGGACGCGGTGACCCGGCGGCTGCGGTATGCCCTGCCGTTCACCCGGACGAAAGCGCCCGAGATCCTCGTGGCCCGGCGGGTGGATCAGATGGCGTCGGGTGCCGGGGCGCCGGATCACGGCTCCCATTCGCTGGTGCACCCGCTCGTCCTCGGCGGCAGCCACTTCGCGTGGACGGAGACGCCGATGCCGTCGAACGTTCTCGTGCACTGCCGTTCGCAGAACGCGTATTTCCACGGCTTGTGCGGCCATGTCGGCGGAACCCGGCTGACCGTCCGGGCCGCGGCGTTACGGGGCTTGGAACACGCCGCCTCACGAGCGGAGGGCAAGGACGCCGCGGGCGCCGCCTGGGACGGCTGCCACAAGACGTTGTACGCAGCGGTCGCGGACGGCCGGAGTGCCGCGGGATCGGCCGACTCGGCCCGCTGTTCCGTGCAGCGCGTACTGAACCTGGCCGATGAAACGGGCGAGGTCGCCGAAGCACTCGGGCACCGCCGCGGCTCCACGACGATGGTGGCGGCGATCATCCGGCCGCTGGCCAAGGGCGCCGCTGTCGAGATACACGGCGGCGGAGACTGCGAGGCGTGGCTGCTGACACGGGACGGCTGGCATCTGCTGCGCCCGTCGGCGTACCACGCGCCACCCGGCTCGGTCGTCCTGCTCGGCACGGACGGGTTCGCCGATGCGCTCGGGCAGCATACGCAGCTGGCCGGCGAGCTGGCCGCGCGGTGGCGTACGCCGCCCACACCGCTGGAGTTCGTGGCGCAGCTGGACTTCTTCGACGGCTACCGCACCGACGACCGGGCGGCGGTGGCGGTCTGGATCGGATGAGGAGGCGGGCATGGACATCGGCGTGGACTCTGACATCGGCGCGATCCGGATCCCTCACCAGCGCGGCAAGCCGGACGCCGAGACCTTGCCGGGCGCGTTCGGCACCGGCGACGCCGAATCGGGTGTGGACGCCGCCCGCAGCATTCCGACGCGGCGGCTGTGCGCTCTCGTGTACATCGAGGATGATCTGCGAACCGAGATCGACCGCCGGTTTCCGGTAGGGCGCCGCCGGGCCTGGGCACCGTGTTATGCGATCGATCTGGTCGCCGTATTGCGGCATACCCAGCGGGCGAGCCGCCTGGCTTTGCGCCGCGATCTGCTGCTGTGCGTGCTCCTGCTCGCGATGATGGCGGTGCTGAGTTATGCCGCGTTCGGGCTGCGGCTGGTGGGCCCCGCAGTCGTGATCGTCACGGCCGTGGCCGTCGGTGTCCTGCGGATGGCGCTCATGTACGGCAGCGTTTCCGTCCGCTCGGTCGTACGCCGCATCTGGCGCTTCGCCCGCCTCAACCGGCAGCGGTTCCTGCGCCGTCTCGCCGCCGCGGCGGTTCTCATCGGTGCCGCCGTCGCTGCGACGGTGACGCATCACACCGGGCGGCTGTCCCTTCTGGTGCTGGCCGCCGGGCTGGTCGTCGGCTGGGCGGTCGTCGTCGGGGCCTGGATCACGGCGTACATGCTCGCGGGCCGTGTGTTAGCGGCGACCGGGGATCTCGCCGATCTCGTCCCGCCGCAGCCGGAGGCCGCCGAGGAACGCGCCCGAGCCGCCAGCACCGCCAACGTCCTGGTGTACGCCCGGGACCGGGCGATGACGCGGGATCCGCTGGGACCGTTCGTCGGTGCGGGACACCGGCTCAGCCGTTTCACCACGCCGCCGGTCGACGTGACGATCCCACGGGAGTCCGGAACCACGCCGAACCGCGTCGACGTGGGAAGCCTGCACAGCGAGCTGGCCGCGGTGGCAAGCGCCCTCGCGATACCGGCGCTGAGCATCGAGCACCGGCTCTACGTCGACGGGCTGGCACTGCCGCCGGGGCTGCGCACCACCCGGTCGCCGCTCAGCCGGCTGGACACCGAGGCGATCCTCGACCGCGTACGCCGGCCGCTGCGGTTCGAACGCGGCTACCTCTGCCTGATGGCGACGCATGCCGACGGCAATGTCGTCGTCACGATGTTCGTTCGGGCGATGGTGCAGAAAGACCTGTTACAGCTGGAGATCAGCGTGCACGGGTTGCCGGGCGTACGGTGGCCGATGGTGGAGCCCGGCGCGGACGGCGAACCCGGCCGGAAATCCCATCGCAAGGTACGCCCACTGCCGCCGGTCCCGCCCGGAAAGCTGCAAGCGGTGTGGTGCGGGATGAGGGCTGGAACACGGTGTTACTGGCCGACACTGCTCGGTGCCTTCCGCCGGGTATCCGCCGCCGCGGCGTCACCGGCCGTCCGGGCGCATGCCGTGATGGGTGATCGCCGGGCGGTCGCCCGCCGCCTGTTCGACTTCGGCGCCGACCTGTCGCTGCGCGAGCGGCTGGCCCTCGACCAGAAGATGCACTACAACGAGTTCGTCGACATGATGTCGGAGGCGGCCCGCCTGCAACAGCGGCTCGTGGCCGCCGTGGCTGACTACCTCAAGCGCCTCGGCATCGATCCCGGGGACTTCGCGCGGGAGTCGGCCACGATCATCAACTACATCCAGCAGATCGCGGTCGGCAGCCTGAACGCGGGCGGCGTCTCGTTCGGCAACAACAGTCCGGCGACCGGCACCGCGCCCGCGCCGCAAGCCCCGCCGCCGCCTCCGCAACCGTCCGCAGGGTAGGACCATCCATGGACGACAGACGCAGCATCAGCATCGGCACGCTGAACGCCGGTGCGGTGGCTTTCGGCGATCACAGCTCGGCGACCGGCTCGATGGACGCGGTTCCGGAGCAGGCGTACCCATCCTCGGACCGGGCGTACCCGTCCTCGGACCGGGTCCTCCTCGTCGTCGCGGCCGACGTCGAATACCAGGCGGTGATTCAGGCTGTCACCGACGTTACCGGCGTACGGTCGGCCGTCACGTACAGCGCTCGGCAGTCCTCGTTCACGCTCGGCCGGATCAGCCGCACGGATGTCAGGCTCGCCCAAGTCGGGGCGGGCACGGTCACGCCGGACGCAGCCGGTCCGGCCCTGCCCGACCTGCTCGCCGACGTGCGGCCCGGCTTCGTCATCCTGGTCGGCATCTGTTACGGGCTGAAGGACAGCATCCAGCGCATGGGCGACGTGCTCGTCGCGAACGAGCTGCGCCTGGCTGCCCACACCAAGATCGGCGATCGCGTGATCGACCGGGGCGGTGCCGTGCACCCGTCGCCGGTCCTGCTCAACCGCTTCCGTTCGGCTCGCGCCAGCTGGGCCGGCCGGGCCGAGGTCCACTTCGGACCGATGATCTCCGAGAGCGTCCTGGTCAACTCGGCCGGCTACCGGGAAGGGCTCAAGGCGCGCTACCCCGAAGCCATCGGCGGGGAGATGGAAGGTGCGGCCGTGTACGCCGCCGCGATCCGCGCCCGGGTCGAGTGGGGTCTGGTCAAAGCGGTCTGCGACTGGGGCTTCGGGAAGACCGACGACCACCAGCGGCTGGCTGCTGACAACGCGGCCGCCTTCGTCACCCACATGATCGCGACGGGCGGCCTCGACCCGGTTCCGCGCTGATGCTCACCGCTGTTCCCGTGGACACCACCACGTGGTACGCCCACCGACCGTGCCGTGTTTCATGGGCGTACCACACCGGGGACACTGGCCGCCGACGGCCCGCGAAGCGATCATCGACAGCGTGTGTACGCCACCGTCGCGGACGGCGTCCTCGATCGCCGCGTGGACGGCGTGAAACAGGCGATCCACGGCCGGGCGGGACAGCTCGTCGACCGGCTTGCCGGGCTTGACTTTGGCCAGCCAGAGCGCCTGATCGGCGAGGAGGTTGCCGACACCCGCGATCGCGTTCTGATCCAGCAGCCGCGCCTTCACCGCCACCGTGCCCTTGGCGAGAACCGAGCGTAACTGGTCACGGGTGATCAGGCGCGCATCGGGTCCGAGGGCCTCCACGGGCGGGTCGAGGCGTACGCGCCCGAGGCGGCGGGGGTCGACGAGCAGCAGGAAGGAACCGTCCTCGAAGGACAGCCGGAAGCGGGTAAACCGGTAGTCCCCGGCGGCCCGCCCGCGTTCCCAGTAGTCACCGCCGTCGATCTCGCTGCCGTGGCCGTCGTTGAACACGATCCGCCCCGACATGCCCAGGTGGATGCCGAGGACCGGGCCGGGGCCGTCCGGCCCGCCGGTCTCGCACCACATGCTCTTGCCCTGGCGCAAGGCCGCGGTCAATTCCCGGCCGAGCAATCCGGCCCGGATCTCGCCGGGGGTGTGCGGTCGGCAGACATAGGTGTCGGTGTCGTCCACGTCGACGATGCGCCGCTTGAGCGCGTCACGTTCCAAGACGGCTCGCGCGGACTCGACTTCCGGGAGTTCAGGCACAAAGATCAGGGTAGGGCCTGGGACGGAGGGAGCGTGCGATGACGCAGGAGGCGTACCTGGATTCGTCGGGTCGAGACGATCGGCTCGCCGGGGGAGCGCGGATGATACCCATCCGGACACCGTCCGGGACGTTTCAGGTGTGGACGAAACGGGTCGGCAACAACCCCTCGGCCAAGCTCCTGCTGTTACACGGCGGCCCCGGGAGCACCCACGAGTACCTGGAGGCGTTCGACAGCTTCCTGCCCGCCGCCGGGATCGAGTATTACTACTACGACCAGCTCGGTTCGGCGTACAGCGACCAGCCCGATGACGACGATCTGTGGCACCTGCCCCGGTTCGTCGACGAGCTGGAACAGGTGCGCCAGGCGCTGGGCCTGTCGGCGGAGAACTTCTACCTCTTCGGCCATTCATGGGGCGGCATGCTCGCCATCGAGTACGCCCTGCAGTACCAGCAGCACGTCAAAGGGCTGATCGTCGCCAACATGATGGCCGGCATCCCGGCGTACAACGAATATGCCCGCAAGCTGACCGCGGAGCTGGACCCGGAGGTTCTCGCGGAGCTGCACGAGCTGGACGAGCGCGGCGACCTGAACGATCCGCGGTACCGCGAGCTGTTGCTGCCGAACCACTACGCGCAGCACGTACTGCGGATCGCCGATACGCCGGAGCCGGTGCTGCGCGGCGGGCGCCGCTCGAACCGGCATATCTACGTGCTGATGCAGGGGCCGAGCGAACTCGGCGCGCGGGGCCGGATCGAGGGGTGGGACCGGATGGCGGACCTGAGCCGTATCACGGTGCCGGCGCTGGTGATCGGGGCGACGCACGACACCATGGATCCGGAGCACATGCGGTGGATGGCCGAGCAGTTTCCGGCGGGCCGTTACCTGCACTGCCCGGACGGCAGCCACCTGGCTCTCTACGATGACCAGGATGTTTACATGGACGGCCTCGTCGGATTCGTTCGGGATGTCGAGCGGGGTCTACTGTAGACAGTACGGCGGTGGTGTTTGGCCAGTTCGGCGGAGTTAGGAGCGGCCACGCCGGCTGTACGACCTCATCCATCGATGAGCATCGCGATTGTGCGTACGGTGAACGAAATGCGTACGCTCTGCCGAGGCATCGCGTATGCATAGCCCTGTCGAAATGAGGCGCCCGCGCCAGAAAATGGTGTCTACAGTACAGTTTCGCCTCCTACATAAAGCAGGACACCAATGCGCAAGTCAAGGCTCATCATCGCCGGGCTCGCGATCACCCTCACGCTGGTCTCGGGATGTGCGAGCAGCGACGTCGACTACGCCGCCAAGCTCGACAACGTCGCCGTCATCGTGCTCGACGACTTCAACGCTTCCCCGAAGCAGCGGCCGAAGGACAGCACGAGCAACTGTGCCTACGTCGGCACGCCGTCGAGCGATGTCGGCTCCACGGGAGCGCCGGGGAGCCTGACCGGCATTCATGGCGAGGTCGTGTACAAGACCATCGCCGCCGATCTGGACCAACTGCTCGGTGCACGCGGAACCGATTCGCCGAGCGCGTACGGCCTCGCTGCCATCAACGGGATGCAGGTGAAGGCCAACAAGTGGACCGTCGCTGCGAAATCGCCGACGACGGGTGCCGTCGTCACGCGTCGGGTGACGCTCGTGGGACTGGACACACAGGACTTCAACACCGCCACGATTGCCACGGAGTTGAGCAAGCTTCTGGACAGGATCCGCGAGAACGGCAACACGAAGTTCACCAGGATCGTGCTCAACATGAGCTTCGTCCTCGCGCCGTGCGACATCGCCCGGTGGCTGGCCGACCTTCTTACGATGGACGACACCCAGCTGCGGCAGCACTACCTGGATCTGCTGCACAACGATCCCAAGTTGATCGGTTTCCACGACAAGCTGGCGAGCCTGCTGAAAGCCGGGAAGCCGTCGGCGGATGACCTCGCCGCCTTCTGGCAGGACATGTTCGCGCAGTCACCGTGGGTAGAGGGACTGGCCGTGAACGTCTTCTACCGGCCGTTGAGCGGAGGTCGGCTCGAACAACTGCTGAAGGGCGAACTCAAGGACAGCACCGGTGCCGACCGGGCGGCAAGGCGGGTCTTCGACCAGATCTACAACCCGGAGGAGCCGTTGCGGAGGCTGACGAAGTCGCCGGGCAAGGGCGTCGAGTTCATTCCGGTCGGCGCGGCCGGCAATGGCAGCCTGCCCAGCCAGGCCACGCAGGGCATCGGGTACCCGTTGACATTTCCGCTGGCCCCGGCGCTCTGGGACGAGGTCACCAGCGCCAGCGCGCTCGACGATGATCATCAGCAGCCGAAAGCGGGCTACTCCAACAGCGGCGAGATGGCGCTCAGCGGCGCCGCCGCGACCACGCTGCCGGATGCGAGCGGCAACCAGGTGAAGCCGCTGGGAACATCCTTCTCCGCCGCCCACCTCAGTGTCCGGGAGGCCCTCTACCTTCTCACCGGTGGAACCACCGGCCTGTGCCAGCCCGGGGTCAGCCCAGCGCTCGGGTACGCCAACCCGTCGAACCCGGTGTGGAGGAACGAGCCGATGACGAACGCCAACACCTACTGCACCACCTTCCTTCAGCACGCCACCCCGCCACCGACGCCCTAGACTTCGCAACGTCGAGCCCCGCCTGTCTCAGGGCGGGGCTCGACGCTGTCATCTGAGGTAGCCGAACTGTTTCAGCATCTGGCGCAGCTTCTCCTCGCGCTCGGTGTGTTCGACCTTGTGGTAGAGGCGCAGCGCTTCCAGGAAGTGTTCCCGGGCCGCCGCGAAATCCTCGCGAGCGTGGTAATCGGCGCCGATCGTCCGCTCCGTCAGGGCGAGGATGTAGTCGTTGCCCAGCTCGACCGCGAGCGCCTGGGCCTGCTCGTGCAGCACCAGGGCCTGGCTGACGCCGAGTTCGAACTCGGCCGCGCCCTGGTTGTGCAGGAAGATCGCCTCCAGCGTACGCGCGCCCAGCTTGCGGCTCAGTGCGATGCCTTCGGCGGTGACCTCGCGTACCGTCTGGTAATCCTTGGCCCGGAAGGCGGCCACGCTGCGCTGTTCCAGGATGCGCAGTTGCGCCTCCTGGTCGCCGTGGGCCTCGGCGATGGCCGTCGCTCGGGCGAAATGGTCGTTGGCTGTGCGGTGGTCGCCCAGTTCGGCGTGGGTCTTGCCGAGAACACTCAACAGCACCACCTGGCGGGCTGGATCGGGCGCCAGTGCGAGCGCCTCGCTGTAGACGTCGACCGCCGACCGGAACGCGCCCTCGTTGAAATGTGCGTTACCGCGCTTGCTCAGCAGGCGATGTAACAGCAGCGTGTCCGGCTCCGGAGCGTCGCGCAGGCGGTCGATGGCCGCATCGAGCAGGCGTACCAGGCCCAGCGCGTAACCCTGGTCGTCAAGGTAGCCGCCCCAGGTCAGCGTCTGAAGGATCGCGAAGAACGCGGGCCCGTCGTGGGTCCGCGCCAGCTCGGTGGCGGAGATGATGTTGTCCAGCTCCGCGGCCAGCAGACGGTAATCCTTGGCGTACGCCGTGACGAACGCGTGGATCGAGCGGATCGCCGTCCGGCCCGGCTGCTCCTCCGGCTGCCGGGCGCGAGCGTAGCTCAGGGTAAGGTCGTGGATCGCGAAACGGGTCGTTCCCTCGACCCGGCGGGCCAGGCTGACGTCTACCAGCCCGTTCAGCGCGTCCCTCGCCTGCCGGCCCGGCCAGTCGACGTGGATCGCCAGCAGCTCGACGGTCATGGAACCGCTGCGGTACGCCCCGAACGCGTGCAAGGCCCGCTGCGCATCGGTGCCGTCCAGAGCGGCGTAGGTGCTGTCGAGCAGCTGTTCCACGCTGTGGCGGCCGGGTTCGGCGTACTGGCCCGGTATTTCGAGCGCATGTGCGGCACCGGAGATGTGGCCGCGCAGCTCGGCCGGTGACGCGGCGTACTGGCGCAGATGGCGGCCGGCGATCTCGATGGCGTACGGGTGCCGGCCCAGATCCTGGCACAACGCGGCCGACTCCGCGGACTCGGTGAGGCGGTCGTCCTGCGCATGTAAGGCCAGTAACTCGACGGCGTCGCCGGGTTCGAGGTCGCCGACCTCGAAGACGGCCGGCAGGCTCAGTTTCAGCCGGGACGTCGCGACGACCCCGACGCTGTCCGGCATCGCGCGTACCAGAGTGAAGAGGGTCGCCGGATGCCAGACATCGTCGATCACACACAGGGTTACGCCGAGGCGTGCCAGGATGTCGTGCAGGGCCATGATGCGAGCGTCGCCGACGGAGGAGTCGACCCGGCGCCGCTCGGCGTCGGTCGCGAACCGCTGCACCAGCCCGGCGACGACCGCCTCCTCGTCGGCCTGCCCCAACCGCATCCACAGGTAGGCACCGCCGCCCGCGCGTACCGACTCGTCGGCGAGAGTCGCCGCCGCCGCCGTCTTGCCGCTGCCCGGGATGCCATGCAGGAGAACGTGGTCACCGCGGTCCAGCGCCTCGCGTACGCGCGCCAGCAACGGCTCGCGCCCGATGAGACGGTTCGGCCGGTGCAGGCGGTTGCCGGCGGTGTCGAAGACGAGGATTTCCATCCGGTTCGCGGGCTGGCCGCTTCCGTCCGTAGTGGACGGTTCGTCGTCAGCAGGCGGTGTGCGCGACCCCGGCGGCGTCGGCGGCTCCGGTTCCGGTGTGCGCCCGGATCGGCGGGTGTTCCAATCGGTGGCGGCCCGGCGCCGCAGCTGCTCGGCCCATTCGACGTCACCCTCGAAGTAGGAAACCAGGAGTTCCAGGTTGCCGCGGCTGATCATGCGCGTACCAGTGAAGAAGCCGGACAGGGTGCTCGGCGCGAGCGACACCGCCTTGCCGATCTCGGACAGCGAGGGCTGACCGGCCTCGCGATGCAGGGTGTCGAGGTACGCGAGCAGGCTGCGGACCGGTCCTTCGGCCGGCCACCTCTCCTTGCTGAACTGGGCCAACGTCCGCCTCGATTCTGGTCTCGCTCAATGTATCGTCCGCAGTCCGTACGACGTGCGTTCGCGTATCGTTTCGCGCCCTGTGGCCGGTTCGACCCTGGATATATGGCCGATGTCCACTGGCAGTTCCGGCACGACGTCGTGCGTGACGTCCAAGCCCGCATCCTCAACTCGGACCTCCTGTCGCACCTGGCGATCTCCTCCCCGCTGTCGCGGGTGGTCGTGGCGGCGGTGCCGCCGCTGCGGCTCAAGGCACACTGGTCCGATCCCGTGCTGGATCACTCCGAATCCCTCGTGCGCCACTCCGATCCTGATCGAGGCGGCTTGAATCGGTCGGTCGACGCTCTGAACCTGTCGGTCGAGGTGTTCGGTGGCGTGCGCGAGACCGTCGAAGGCGTCAACTACACACTGCGTGGACGCGTTTCAGCCGCGTACGCCGTCGGCACCGGCCGGCGTGGCGGCCGCCCCGTCGCCACCCTGGTACGGCCGTCGCTGTCGGCGATGGACCTGACTCAGCTGGAACTGACCTACGAAGGTGGTACGCAAACGCCGCCGGCCGCCCTGAAACTTCTTCTGCCACCGGCGTTACATGGGCTCATCGTGGCGCCGTTGGCGGAACTGCCACTGACCTATGCGCCCCGGCACGCGTACGTCACGGGTGATGCGTGGACCGCGTCTGTTACCGCCGACGCTGTGTGCCTGGCCTCGGAGCCGGGACCTCACCCGGAACTTCTGCCGCCCTCGGGATCACCGGCGAATGCCGCCGTCGGAATGAGCGTCGCCGCACTGAATGCAGCGCTGGAACACATCCGGCGCACGGGCTTGGCGACCGGCGTCGCGGAGGCGAACGGCCGCCGGTGCGATTGGCGCTGGCTGTCGGTGCAGGCGGAACTGACGGCCGACGGCGTACGCCTGGCCGGGTGGCTGTCCTGCGACGGCGAAGTCGGCCGTAGGCAGGTCGAGGTCGACTGCGTATTTGCCGGACCCGGTTACGGCGTCTCCACCGAACCCGGTCGTTTTGTCGTTACCTCGGTCGCGACCGGGTGCTCCGCCGTGGCCGCTCCCGCCGCCGTCGGTCTGCTACGACGAGTGTTCTGCGAGCCGGCCGGCCCGCTGGACGAGTACTTCGACATTCCTGGAACGGAGGTTTCCATCGCGGCGGCCCTGGTCGACGTGGCGCCGGTCGGTGAGTTACTGGTCGCCCGCTACGACATTCCATTGTGGAGTGCGCCGGTGACGCTGGAGATCGACAGCGCGTCGCCGCAGCCGATCGTCGTACAGCCCTTCATCCCCCAGCAGGGGTCGCCGGGTGCGCCGGTCAGCGCTCCGCTCATCGCGACGCTGCCGCGCGCTCCCGAACCGCCATATGAGTTCGTGTGGCGGACAGACCGGGCGCCCGAGGAGACCCAGCGGGGCGCGAGCATTTCCCTGGCCGCGATACCGTCCGATCCGAACCGCCTCGGCCACGTCAGCCTCACCGTCATCGACATGCTGGGACGGGCCGGGCAGGCCGAAGCGGACGTGGCGTACATACCGGCCGAGCTTCAGGCCCGGCCGGACGAGAACCAGCCGATCCGGCCATCCCCGGCCCGGCCGCTCCGGCCGTCCGAGTTCCCATCCCGATCATTGGAGATCCCGGCGTCTCGCCGCGAAGAGGCGCAGTCTTCAGCAGACCTGCCGGGGCGGCTGCGCCGGTGGTGGCAGGGGATCGCGGCCACCGGGGCCGTCGCGGTCTTCTCGGTCGCTGCAGCAGTGGACCTGGGCTCCTCCGATCCGGAGGCAGGCGTCCTACCGCCCGCCGGCATCATCTCTTCCGCCACTGGATCGCCTGCTGTTTCATCGTCCGCGTCGCCGATGATCAAGCTGCCGATAGTCGGTGCCTCGCCCTCGCGATCTGTGGCACCGACGCGCAAGCCCACTAAGAAGCCGTCGCCGAAGCCGAGTCCGTCGCCGCCACCACTGGCGATCGGCACAGAGATCTCGGTTGGTGTGTGCGCTCCCGCCAGCACATGCGATCCCGTGCCGGACTGCCCGGGGTGTCCGGCGGCGTACAAGGGTCCGTGCGAGGGCGGTGTAACAGTGCATTTCACGTCGACCGTCTCGGTGAACACCGGCCCGGTCTCCGTGCGGTTCCGCTGGATCCTCAATGACAAGGCGTTCACCGAGGATGCGATCACGTTCACCGGGAAGGGTTCTCACGTCGTCTCGACCACGACAGTCGTGGATGTATCGTCCGGACCGTGGACCGGCCGTATCGAGATCACTGATCCGCAGCCGACACTGTCCGATGTGGTCAGTGCGACGATCGTCTGTGCCGAGCCCTAGGCGTACAGGCTTTCGATCGTCGCGGCGTACTTGGTATAGATCGCGGATCGGCGCGGTTTCATCGCCGGGGTCAGCTCTTCGCCGCCCGGCTCCCACGGGCCGTCGAGGACGGCGTACCGCTGAACCTGCTCGATCTGGGACAGTTCGTCGTTGCCGGCCGCGATCGCGTCCGCGATGACCTGTTCCAGATCGATCACCTCACTCTCACGAAGCGTCTCGACGGACCGGGGATCAAGGACGATCAGAGCCACGTTGTACGGCCGGCGATCCCCGGCCACCACGATCGAGGAGATGAGCGGACAGGCTGCCATCAGCGTGCTCTCGATCCGCGACGGAGCCATCCTCTTGCCGGCCGTGTTGACGATGAGTTCTTCCTTCGGTCCGAGGAACCGCAGATAGCCTTCGCCGTCGTAGCGCGCAACGTCGCCGGTATGTAGCCAGCCGTCCGTGTCGAACGCATCAGCCGTCCGGCCCGGATCGCCGCGGTAGCCCTGCGCCACGATCGGGCCACGGACCAGGAGTTCGTCGTCGGCGGTCAGGCGTACCTCGACACCCGGCAGCGGTACGCCCACCGTCGCGGGCCGTACGCGGCCGGGCGGGTTCGCGGTGCCGATCCCGCAAACCTCCGCCATACCCCATGTCTCGCACAGCGGTACGCCCAGATCCCGGAAGAACTCCAGCACCGCAACGGAGAGCGGAGCGGCACCGGACAGGACGAAGCGGGCCCGGTCCAACCCGAGCCGGGTTCGCACCTTGCGAAACACCAGCGGATCGGCGAGCCCATGAGGATAGGTACGCGCGGCCCGCCACAGCCAGCGCCTCGGAAGCGGCGACGATTCAACGGCTTCCTCTATCCCGGTACGCAACTGCTCCAGGATGCGCGGGACGGTGGTCCAGTAGGTCGGGCGTACTTCGGCCAGCGCTGCGCTGAGCTGTTCCAGGTCGGCTACGCAGGTGACGTCGGCGGCGTACAGCATCGGCAGGTAGTGCGAGGCAAGCCGACCGGCGATGTCCGCGGCGGGAAGGTGGGAAACGCCTATGTCGCCGAGGTGGAAGTCGAAAACCGACGCGATGGCGGTGGCCTGAGCGATCAGGTTCGCGTGCGTCACCTCCACACCCTTCGGCGGCCCGCTCGTGCCCGGCGTGTAGACGATCGTCAGCAGGTCACCCGGTGTTACAGCCCGCCAAGCCGCTTCGAAGGAGAAGCCGTCGGGCGAGGGCAGTGCGTTGAGTGCAACCGTCTTGGGCGGTGAGCCGTCGACGCAGACGACCCAGTCAAGATCAACGCCACTCGCGAGTACGCGATCGGCATGGGCGGCGTCTACGACCGCCGCACGTGCACCGGAGTTCTCCAGCACGTACGCCACCTGCGCGGGCGAGGAGGTGCCATACAAGGAGAAGGGCACCGCTCCGAGGTGGAAGGCGGCGGTGTCGACGATGTGAAACTCAGGACGGTTGCTCATCATCAGCGCTACCGCGTCGCCCTGTTTCACGCCGATCGCGTGCAGCCCGGCAGCGACGGTCTCGACCTGGCCGGCGTACTCCCGCCAGGTGACAGTGAGGCCGGAACCGAAGGCACGCAGCGCGACCGCGGACGGATACCGGGCCGCGCTAGCCTGAAACGTCTCGCACAATGTCGACGGTGCAATGTCGGGCATGGGTGCACACGCTACCGGCCGTAGCGGATTCCGATGGCCTGACGGCGGACTTTGAAACGCCGCCTTTCCGTCTAGGCCCCGGCTGGCACTGTGCCGAATACCGTATCGGCGCGCTCGCGGCGGTCGTCGTCAGCGCCGTGGGTCTGGAATGGCGTCGCGCCGCGGACCGGGAAGGTGTTTGCGCCGCGAGGGGCGCCGACTACTGCCAACCCGAGGCGGACCACAGCTCCTACTCGCAGCTCTGTCGCCCCTACCAAGCGGCTCGCGGCTTGCGACGCCTGCTCTGCGTTCCGATGTCACTGACGGCGCGGAGAAATCAAGCATGCTTGACTTTTTTCTGCGGCCGAGTCACGCTCAGCTGGTGGCCGACCTTGCCGAGCTGCTGAGTGACCTCGACGCCGAGAGCGCCGGCGCCGACCAGTTGGTGGCTGGTCTGACACCGGCTCAGTGGGCCACCGGGACGCCCGCAGCGGGCTGGACCATCGCGCATCAGATCGGCCATCTCGCATGGACCGACGAACAAGCGCTGCTCGCCGCGACCGATCCCGCTGCGTTCGCTGAAACATTGGTTGCCTTTGCGAACGACGAGGAGCCGCTCGGGCTGACCGACCGGGAAGCGGCGCGTCTCGCCGCGTTGCCGCCGCATCACCTCCTGGCGCGGTGGCGGAACGGACGCGATTCCCTGCAGCGAACGCTCGCCGATCGGGACGGCGAACGGCTACCGTGGTTCGGCCCGCCGATGGCCGTTCCGTCGATGGTCACCGCTCGCATCATGGAGACGTGGGCGCACGGCCAGGACATCGCCGACGCGCTGGGTGTGAAACGCGTTTCGACCGCTCGGCTCAGGCACGTCGCCCATATCGGCGTACGCGCGAGGCGGTTCGCGTACCACGCACACGGATTGGAAGCCCCCGCCGACGAAGTCTATGTGGAACTCGTCGGACCCAATGGCGAATTGTGGACGTGGGGTTCGCCAGACGCCGCTCAGCGGGTCACCGGCCCGGCACTCGACTTCTGCCTTCTTGTAACACAGCGCCGGCATCGCGATGATCTCGGCGTCGAAGCGCTCGGTGACGAAGCGGACCACTGGCTGGACATCGCACAGGCGTTCGCCGGGCCGCCCGGTGAGGGTCGCCGGCCGGGCCAGTTCGATGAGGCTCCGTCATGATCCGGATCGCGAACGCGTCAGGCTTCTACGGCGACCGGTTCTCCGCCGTACGCGAGATGCTGACGGACGGCCCGATCGATGTGCTCACCGGTGATTACCTCGCCGAGCTGACGATGCTGATCCTGGGCCGGGATCGGTTGAAGAACCCCGACACCGGTTACGCGAAGACCTTCCTGCGCCAGATGGAGGAGAGCCTCGGCCTCGCGATGGAACGCGGTGTTTCCATCGTCACCAACGCGGGCGGGCTGAACCCGCACGGCCTCGCACAGCGCTTGCGTGCCCTGGCCGATCGGCTTGCGCTGCACCCCCGGATCGCTGTCGTCGATGGTGACGATCTCCTGACCCGTCTTGAGGAACTGGGTCTTCCGGAGGCGTTGACGGCGAACGCGTACCTAGGCGGATGGGGGATAGCCGAGGCGCTCATGAGCGGTGCCGACATCGTCGTCACCGGGCGCGTTACCGACGCCTCCCTCGTCGTCGGGCCCGCCGCCGCCCGGTTCGGCTGGCACCGCGACGCGTTCGACGAACTGGCCGGAGCCGTGGCCGCCGGGCACATCATCGAATGCGGAGCCCAGGCCACCGGCGGCAACTACGCGTTCTTCACCGAGCACGACGTACGCCGCCCCGGCTTCCCGATCGCCGAGATCTATCCGGACGGGTCGAGCGTCATCACGAAACACTCCGGGACCGGCGGAGTAGTGACGATCGAGACGGTCACCGCCCAGCTGCTCTACGAAATCGGCGAGCCACGCTATGCGAACCCCGATGTGACTGTCCGCCTGGACTCCGTTCGGCTGCGTCAAGAGGGGCCCGACCGGGTACGGATCGACGGCGTACGCGGAGAGCCGCCACCGCCGACGTTGAAGGTCGGTCTGAACGTGCTCGGCGGTTTCCGCAACGACGTTACATTCGTCCTCACCGGACTCGACGTGGACGCCAAGGCAGCCCTCGTCCGCGAACAGATGGAACAGGCGCTGGCCGACCGGCGGCCGGCTGAGATCGTCTGGACCCTCGGCCGCACCGATCAAGCGGACGCGGCGACGCAGGAACAGGCCAGCGCTCTTCTCCACGTGAGTGCGAAGGACGCGGATCCGGTGATCGTCGGACGGGCGTTCAGCGGCGCCGCCGTCGAATTGGGGCTCGCCAGCTATCCGGGTTTCACGCTGACCGGGCCGCCGGGCGAAGGTACGCCCTTCGGCGTGTTCCGGACGGCGTATGTGGACGCCGCGTCGGTGGAACACCGTGTTACTCGACCGGATGGGACGACGATCCTCGTACCGCCGACCACGCCTACGCAGCCGGTCCAGCCGATTCCTGCTTCCGGCGATCCGGCTCCAACCGAACCGACCGCGCCCGGTCGCCTGATCGGGTCCGGCGAGCCCATCGCATCGGGTGAAGCCGTTGCGTCGGGTGAACCAGTTGCGTCGGGTGAACCAATCGCGCGAGGTGAATCGACAGCATCCGGCGGACCGGTCGGGTCGGGTGAATCGATCGCAGCCGGCGGGTCGGTTGGGCCAGGTGCGCGGGCGGCTTCAGGCGGGCTGGCCGGGCCGGGTGAACCCGCGCTAGGTGAGTCAATCGCGCGAGGTGAGGCCGGGCTGGGCGGGTCGGTGATTCCAGATCGGGTGGTCGGATCGGGGTCGACGAAGCGGCTTCCGCTTGGGCGTATCGCTGGAGCCCGCAGCGGCGACAAGGGCGGCACGGCCAACATCGGCGTCTGGGCGCGAACCGATGCGGCGTACGAATGGCTGCTGCATTGGCTCACCGTGGAACGTCTGCGAGAGTTGCTGCCCGAAGCCGACGGTCTACCGATCGGCCGTTACGAGCTGCCGAATCTGCGAGCGCTGAATTTCGTGGTGGATCGGCTGCTCGGCGACGGCGTATCGGCGGGGACCCGCTTCGATCCGCAAGGCAAGGGTCTCGGTGAATGGCTGCGAAGCCGCCACGCCGACATCCCGGAGGAGCTGCTGTGAGCGTACTGGCGTCGACATTGGACGCGAAGAGCCCGGCGTACGCGGCCAATCGCGATTCGCTGCTGGAGAAGCTCGCCGAGATCGACGCGGAGCACTCCAAGGCATTGGCCGGCGGCGGCCCCAAGTACGTCGACCGGCATCACCGGCGCGGCAAGATGCTCCCGCGCGAGCGGATCGAATTGCTCGTCGACCGGGACTCGCCGATGTTGGAGCTGTCGCCGCTGGCGGCGTATGGAACGGACCATCCGGTCGGCGCCAGCGTTGTAACGTGTCTCGGCGTCGTCGAAGGCGTGGCATGCCTGATCATCGCCAACGACCCAACCGTGCGCGGTGGCGCGTCGAACCCGTGGACGCTGCGGAAGACGTTGCGGGCCCTGGACATCGCGCGAGAGAACCATCTTCCGGCCGTGAACCTTGTCGAGTCCGGCGGTGCCGATCTGCAGAGCCAGAAGGAGATCTTCGTTCCGGGCGGGCGGATTTTCCGGGACCTCACCCGGCTGTCGGCTGCGGGTATCCCGACGGTAACGCTGGTTTTCGGGAACTCGACCGCCGGCGGGGCGTACATCCCGGGGATGAGTGACCACGTCGTGATGATCGAGGGCGCCTCGAAGGTGTTTCTTGCCGGGCCGCCATTGGTCAAGATGGCGACCGGCGAGGAGTCCGACGACGAGTCGCTCGGCGGGGCGCGCATGCATGCGACCGTTTCAGGGCTCGCCGACTACTACGCGCGCGACGAGGTCGACGCGATCGCGACCGGTCGCCGGATCATCAAGCGGTTCCGGCGACCGGAAAGGTTACCGAGCCGCGTGCGTGAACCGCTGTACGCCGAGGAGGAGCTGCTGGGCATCGTCCCGCCCGATCTGCGCCAGCCGTTCGATCCCCGCGAAGTTATCGCCCGCATCGCCGACGGGTCGGATTTCGACGAGTTCAAACCCGATTACGGCCCGAGTCTCGTGACCGGATGGGCGAGCGTACACGGATTCGCCGTGGGCATCCTGGCCAACGCCCGCGGCATCCTGTTCAGCTCGGAGTCGCAGAAGGCTACGCAGTTCATCCAGCTCGCCAATCAGGCGCGTACGCCGTTGGTGTTCCTGCACAACACGACCGGGTACATGGTCGGCAAGGAGTACGAGCAGGGCGGCATCATCAAGCACGGCGCCATGATGATCAACGCCGTCTCCAACTCGACCGTGCCACACATCTCCGTCCTCATCGGAGCGTCCTATGGTGCTGGGCACTATGGGATGTGCGGGCGGGCGTACGATCCCCGGTTCCTGTTCGCCTGGCCCAGTGCAAAGTCTGCGGTGATGGGCGGTGCGCAGCTGGCCGGAGTGCTGTCCATAGTGAACCGCCAGTCCGCCGCGGCTGCCGGGCGCGAGTTCGACGAGCAAGCCGATGCCGTCGTCCGCATGATGGTCGAGCGGCAAATCGAGGCCGAGTCGCTGCCTATGGTCCTATCTGGACTTCTGTACGACGACGGCGTCATCGATCCCCGCGATACGCGGACCGTACTCGGCCTGTGCCTGTCCGTTGTACGCCGTTCTCCCGACCCCGGCGCCGGCCCCTTCGGCGTCTTCCGGATGTGATGGCATGATCACCATTGTTCTCGTAGCCAACCGCGGAGAGATCGCCAGGCGCATCTTCCAGACCTGCCGCCGCATGGGTATCGCGACCGTCTCGGTCTACTCCGACCCGGATGCGTACGCCCGCCACGTGGTCGAGGCCGACGCGGCCGTACGCCTGCCCGGCGCAACACCGGCTGAAACATATCTGCGCGGTGAACTGATCATCGAAGCCGCGCTGGCGGCGGGCGCGGACGCGATCCACCCCGGATACGGCTTTCTCTCGGAGAATGCCGTCTTCGCCCAGGCGGTTGCCGATGCCGGGCTGGTCTGGATCGGCCCGTCCCCATCTGCCATCGAGGCCATGGGATCGAAGACCAACGCCAAGAAGCTGATGGCGTCGGTGGGCGTACCCGTGATGGAACTGGCCACCGTGACGGAGGCGGAGCTGCCGGTTCTGGTGAAGGCGTCCGCAGGTGGTGGCGGCCGGGGGATGCGGGTGGTACGCACGATGGCTGATCTGCCCGCGCAACTGGAGGCGGCGCGGGCCGAGGCCGAGAGCGCGTTCGGGGATCCGGCCGTATTCTGCGAGCCCTACGTCGCTGACGGGCGCCACATCGAGGTTCAGATTCTGGCCGACCGCCACGGGACGATGTGGACGGTGGGGGAGCGCGAGTGCTCGATCCAGCGGCGGTACCAGAAGATCGTCGAAGAAGCACCGTCGCCTTTGGTGGACGCCGAGCTGCGAGAGAAGCTGTACTCGGCCGCGCGGGCAGCAGCCACGGCGGTCGGGTACGAAGGTGCTGGAACGGTAGAGTTTCTGGTCGCGCCGGACGGCACGTTCTGGTTCCTGGAGATGAACACGCGTCTTCAGGTGGAACACCCTGTAACAGAGGCGCTCACGGGCCTGGACCTGGTACGCGAGCAGATCGCGATCGCCCGCGGCGACCGGCTCGCACCGCAGCCGCCATCGAGCACCGGCCACGCCATTGAAGCCCGGCTCTACGCGGAGGATTCGGCGGGACGACCGCAGACCGGTGTGCTGCACCGATTCCGGCTGCCAGACGAAGGTGTCCGAATCGACGCGGGATACGTCGACGGCGACACCGTCGGAGTGCACTACGACCCGCTGCTGGCAAAGGTGATCGCGTGGGCGCCAACCCGGCAGGATGCCGCTGCCGCACTGGCCGGTGCGCTGGCGGCGGCGCAGATACACGGCCTCGGCACCAACCGCGACATGCTCGTACGCATCCTGCGAAACACGGCGTTTCTGAGCGGCGACCTCGGTGGATTCCTCGAACGTTACGGCGACGCGGTCGGCGAGCCACTGGCCGGCCGAGACGTCGAGCGTCTGAGCGCAATTGCGGCGGCACTGGCCGGTGCTGAAGCGGCGCGGTCCGGCGCAACTGTCCTTGGTGGACTGCCGTCCGGCTGGCGGAATCTGCGGAGTGCACCGCAGCGGCGATCCTTCGAAGCGCCCGGCGGGCGGATCGACGTCGACTACACCTTCGGACGCGACGGCTACTCTATTCCCGCAGCGGATGCCGCCTCTGGCCGCGCGAATCTCACCATCGCTGGCTCGGAACTCGGCCGCGCTGGTTCGGAACTCGGCCGTGCTGAATCGGAACTCGGCCGTGTCCGGTCGGACGTGGGTGGCGCCGGTTCGGAAGCCGGTCGCGCTGGACCGGAACTCGGCCGCGCTGAGTCGGCAGTCGGTCGCCACGGGTCGGATGTAGCCGGCGCGGGTTCGGGTTTCATCGTCGGGGACGTCCGGCCGGGGGCCGTCGATCTGATCGTCCGCGGTGTGCGGCGCACGTTCACCGTTGCCGCGTACGCCGGCCAGAGTCGCCGTTCCGCCGGGCGAACCCCTTCCGATCCCGGCCGGAATGTTCCTGATCCTGCCCGAGTCATGGCCGCGGACGCGGAGACGGCGGCGCGGACCTTGGCGGCCGCCATGGAACAGGCCGACACGGTCGTGGTCGTCGACTCACCGCTCGGATCTGTGACGCTGACACCGATTCCACGCTTCCTGGTGACGCGCGCCGAATTGGCGACCGGATCGCTTACCGCGCCGATGCCCGGAACGGTCGTCCGGGTTGCCGTAGCAGCGGGCAGTCAGGTGGCGGCCGGACAGCCGCTGCTGTGGCTGGAGGCGATGAAGATGCAGCACGAGATCACCGCACCGGTGGCGGGCACGGTCCTGGAACTGCCAGTAGCAGTGGGATCGCAAGTCGAACCCGGCGCCGTGCTTGCGGTGGTCCGCCCCGATCGGACGGAGGAACGATGAGCTTCGCTGAAACAGAGGAACGCACGGCGCTGCGTAAGGCTGTCGCAACTCTCGCCGCCAAGTACGGCCCTGACTACTTCCTCGGCGCCGCCCGGTCGGGCGGGCGTACCGACCAGCTGTGGCGCGAAGCCGGTTCCCTCGGCTATCTCGGCGTACACGTGCCCGTGGAGTACGGCGGCGGTGGCGGTGGCATCGGCGACCTCGCAGCGGTCTGCGAGGAACTCGCGGCCAGTGGAAGCCCGCTGCTGATGATCGTCGTCTCGCCCGCCATCTGCGCTACCGTCATCGCCCGGTTCGGCACTGAAACACAGAAACAACGCTGGCTGCCAGGGCTCGCCGACGGCTCGCGCGTCTTCGCCTTCGGCATCACCGAGCCGGACGCCGGGTCGAATTCCCACCGGCTCTCCACGACGGCCGTACGCGACGGCGACGACTGGGTCCTCACCGGCCGTAAGACGTTCATCTCCGGCGTCGACCAGGCCGAAGCGGTGCTGGTCGTCGGGCGTACCGAAGATGCGCGGACGGGACGGCTCAAGCCCATGCTGTTCGTCGTCCCGACGGCAACGCGGGGCTTCACATTCACGCACATCCCGACCGAACTCGTCTCGCCGGAGAAGCAGTTCGCGCTGTTCTTGGACGGCGTACGCCTGCCGGCCGACGCAGTGGTCGGCAGTGAGGACGCGGGGCTGATGCAGCTGTTCGCCGGGCTGAATCCCGAACGCGTCATGGCGGCGGCGTACGCAACTGGAACAGCTCGTTTCGCGCTCAACCGGGCCGTCGAGTACGCCAAGACCCGCACCGTGTGGGATGCCCCGATCGGCGCGCACCAGGCGATCGCCCATCCGCTGGCACAGTGCCACATCGAGGTCGAACTCGCGCGGCTCATGACCCAGAAGGCGGCGTACCTGTATGACAGCGGCGACGACCACGCGGCGGGTGAGGCCGCCAACATGGCCAAGTACGCCGCTGGGGAGGCGATAGCGCGGTCGGTCGACCAGGCCATCCACACGCTTGGCGGCAACGGTCTGGCCAGCGAGTACGGCCTGGCAAGCCTGCTGGTGGCGTCGAGACTGAGCCGCATAGCGCCGGTGAGCCGTGAGATGATCCTGAACTTCGTGTCCCAGCACACGCTGGGGCTGCCTCGATCCTATTAGGACGCCGATGACCGCGACGCCAGTACGCCAACCGCAGCAGGACCGCAGCCGAGCGACCCGCCGGCGGCTGCTTGCGGCGTCCATCGAGTGCATGGCCGAACTCGGCTGGGCGGGCACCACGGTGGCGCTGGTCGCCGAGCGAGCCGGCGTTTCGCGTGGTGCCGCCCAGCATCATTTCCCGACGCGCGAGGATCTGGTCGCGGGGATGGTCGGCCACATGAGCGATGTGCGGAAAGCCGAGATCGAGGCGGTTTCCGGTACGCTGCGCAGCGGCCGCCGGCGTACCGACGCGGTTCTGACGGCGCTCGTCGGGTTGTACAACGGCCCGTTGTTCCGGGCTGCGCTGCATCTGTGGGTCGCCGCTGCGGCGGACGACGCTCTGCGGACACGCATAGGTCCGCTGGAGGCGCAACTCGGCCGGCAGGCTCACCGGATGGCTGTGGACCTGCTGCGAGTCGACGAATCGGCGCCGGGCGCCCGGGAACTCGTTCAGGCCACATTGGACATGGCCCGCGGGCTCGGGTTGGCGGCTCTCCTCAGCGACGACACCGCGCGGCGTACGCGAGTGCTGCGTGAGTGGGCACGCACGCTCGACCAGGTACTTCCGCCCACCGCCGCCGCGAAGGAAACCAGCGCCGGGAACGAAGCCGACAGGCTCTAGTCCGGCGGTCGCTGTAGGAGCGGGCGTGCTCATATGACACACACGATGAAACGGCGTGGTCGGTCAGCTTGCTCGTGCTGGTGTCCAGCTCGGGTTGCGGCCCAGGAAACCGGCCAGGCGTGTCGGCGCGTCAGCGTCGGCGGGCACCGGCACACGCGGTCCATACTGGCCGGACGAGCGGAGCATTTCCTCGATAGGTTCCAGGCCCGCGAGCAACTCGGCGATCTCATCGTTGTCCCAGCCGACGTCCTGCCCGCTGGCCTTGGCGAGATCCCAGGCGTGCATGAGTACGTCGGTGGTGTAGAAGCGGTCGATCGCCTCGGCTAGTGGCATCGCGCCCAGACGCGGGTGGGAGAAGGCCGGGGGCGCGTCAGTCTCCAGCAGTTTCTGAACGGCCACGGCATGGCCCTCCCATGCGCCCTGCGGATCGTGGGCGACTTGCGCGGCGAACGGACCCAAGTCGATCCCGGCACCAGCCTGCAGGAAACCGGCTGACCAGGAGGTCAGATGCTCGACCACATCCCGGGCGACCCACTCGGGAACCGGTGACGGGGCATCCCAGTCCTTCACGCCTGAGGCGATTCGCGAGAAGTTGCCCGCAAGGCGGGCATGCCGGTCCGCTGGTGTCTCCATGGGCCGGAGTCTATCGTCCTAGTCTCCCGGCCGGTGATCCGGGAAGCGTTGCACCGCAGGGGTGCTGATGAGCCTGCCGATCGGGCCGCGGGCGGGGCTCGGTGTGCTGGCCCTGTGGGCGTTCGGCGCCCTCGCAATCGGCGGGGCGTCACTGAAACACCGCGACGCATGACCGCGGTCACACCGAGACAGCCGCAATGAGTGCGGCGAGGCAACGTTTCCACCCCCGCACTCCGTCTTCATGCGTGAGAGGCCGTTTCACGGGCGCGCCGGGTGGGGGCCGCGCCGAACGGGGACGGCACCGCAAAGCTGAGGAGCCAGGCGCTTGCCACGCAGGTCACGGGGTCGCAAGGTACGCGTGTCATCAGGGCAGACACGCGCATCAGCGGATGCGAAGAAGGCGCCCGATCGCAAGGACCGCCCGCGCTCGCCGCGATGGGCGGTGTTCCTGACCGTCGTGGGTACGCTGCTGACCCTCGCCAGCGCGGCCGGCCTGGTCTCGACCGACTACTTCCTCGGCCGCCTCACGCAGAACATCCAGACCACATCCGGTGTCCTGAATGATGAGACGGTGGCCGGGCCGGCGCCGTCGGGCAGGCTGCCCAAGGGCGCGATGAACATCCTTCTGCTGGGCCTGGACACCCGGCAGAGCTGGCAGGCGGAGGGCCGCGAGTCCCGATCCGACACGATCATCATCCTGCACATCGCCGCGTCGCATGACCAGGCGTACATGATCTCGATTCCCAGGGATCTCATCGCTCACATCCCGGCCGATGCGTCCATGGGTTTCCGGGGCGCGACGACGAAGATCAACGCCGCGTACACCTTCGGCTCGATGAACGGCCGGGGCTGGGCGGGCGGCGCGAAGCTGGCCACCAAGGCGATCCACCAGCTGACCGGGATCACGTTCGACGGCGTGGTCGTCATCGACTTCGACGGTTTCAAGGGCATCCTGCAGGCGATGGGCGGCGTGTACATGTGCGTCGACAAGGACATGTGGTCCAGCCACTACATCGTGGACAAGAACGGCAAGGTGCAGTACGCCGAGGGCGCGGACCCGACGAGCCCGCCGAAGAACGCCCTGTGGTTCCGCAAGGGCTGCCGGCAGATGGCGCCTTGGGAAGCGCTGGAGTACTCCCGGCTGCGCCATTCGAAGAACGGCGACTACGACCGGCAGCGCCACCAGCAGCAGCTGTTGCGGGCGATGGCGAAGAAGGCGACCAGCGCCGGCATCCTCACCAATCCCGGCAAGCTCGCCGACATCCTGGCCGCCGCCGGATCGTCGCTGAAGATGGACACCCATGGCGTACCGGTCGAGGATTTCGTGTTCGGGTTGAAGAACCTGGCCGGCAGCGACCTCGTGGCGCTGAAGACGAACAGCGGCACCTTCGCGACCTCCTCCGACGGCCAGGGCGAGGCGGTCACCACCGCGACGAAACAGCTGTTCAAGGCGGCCCGCACGGATCAGCTCGGAACCTTCATCCTCGACCATCCGAGCTTCCTCATCAGCGACGGCGCCCCGGCGCCCGCTCCCTGAGCCGCGCCAGCCGGACCCGGCCCCGCGCAGCGGGCGAAACCGCATGTGATGAGATCGACGGGTGAGCTTGAAGGATCGGTCCGCCCGCTGGAACCGGGTGCTGTCGATGCTCGCCGACCTGGTGGGCGACGGCCGGCCGCGCGTACTCGTGGACGGCTATCGGGACACCGAGGCGTTCGCCGGCCGGTTGCGAGCGGCGTTACAGGAACGCGAGATCGACTGTGTCGTGGCCGACGGCGTGGAACACCGTGCACAGGGTCCGTGGGACGTGGTCGTCTGGCTGCGTACGGCGCCGGTGGAGCTGGCGCGGCAGGCCGATCGGGACACCGCTGACGTCGTGGTGGATCTGCATAACACCGAGTGGCCGGTCGTCCGCTACGTCCGTCCTGAATGGATGGATCGCGATGCCTGGTACCTGAGCGAGATCCAGGCGTTCTTCGCGGCCCGGGCGGGCACCTGGGACAGCCGCTTCGGCGACGACGGCCCGGCGTACGCCGCCGCGGTGGCCAGTATCGGCATCGCACCCGGCGCCGTCGTGGCCGACATCGGCTGTGGTACCGGCCGGGCGCTGCCGGCGTTGCGTTCGGCGGTGGGGGCGGACGGTGTCGTCCTGGGGCTCGACGTCACGGCCCAGATGCTGTACTCGGCGGAAACGCCGGCCCGGCAGGCACGAGCCGCCCGGATCGTGGCCGATGCGAGGAGCCTGCCGCTGCCGGACGGCCTCCTCGACGTCGCCTTCACCGCCGGGCTCATCAGCCATCTGCCGGACATCACCGCCGGCCTGACCGAACTCGCCCGGGTGACTCGATCCGGGGGCCGTCTCGCCCTGTTTCATCCGTCCGGGCGCGTGGCTCTGGCGGCTCGCCATGGGCGTACCGTCATGCCGGGTGAGCCGCTGGACGCCGAGCCGCTGGGGCGCAGCCTGAGCGAGGCGGGCTGGGTTCTGGACCTCTACGACGACCCGCCGACGCGGTTCCTGGCCCTGGCGACCAGGCGATGATGGGCGCGGCCGGTGATCCCTCCGACCGCGCCCGTTCTATCGGGGACTCGCAACCCTTCCTCGCACGCCACGCGGGGGCGACCCCGTGCCCGGCCGAGCGGTCCGGACCCGCGCTCCGGGCGGGCCGCCCGCACCCAGGGCCCGGCCGGGCCGGACCTCGTCGGCGCTGCGGCTGAAGGCGGAGCCGACGAGGTCGCAGTGAGTGTCACCCGCTGTGACCGACGGTGTTCGATTTCTTGCGGCCCCACCCGGCGACCGCAAGAATGTCGAGATGGGTGCACCCGCGCCGGGCCGGGGCCGGCGGCCCGAGCCTGGCCCGACCGCCGCGCCGGCGCGTGGTCACGGCGAGGCCGTGCTCGCCTGGCTGCTGCGGGTCAATCGCATCTACGGCCCCGACGAGCAGTTCGCCGTGGCGTCGCGATTCGTGCGCGCGTTCGCTGGTGGCTCGCGGGGGCTGCCCGCCTCCGAATCGCAGATCAGCCGGTGGGAACGCGCGGGTTCGGCGCTGCCACCCGGTGCGGTACGCCGTTACGAGCAGCTGCTCGATCTCGGCGACGGCCGTATCACCGCGGTCGCCCATATGGTCTACCGGGAAGCGGCCGGCCGCGTGGGACCGCCGATCATGCGGGGGCGGCCGGAAAACGAGGATGAAACGCGGCGCCGGCTGACCGGGCTCCTCGACCGGGCGCTCGGCGGCGACGTCATGAGCGGACCCGACTGGGACGATCTGACCGCCGGCCTGTGGGAGATCCCGGTCATGCTGCACCCCGCCGACCTGTGGAATCGCCTCGCCGACCGGCTGCTGGCCGAGCTGCTCATCGCCGAGGGGCCGGCGTGGCTGTACCGCTGCGAGGCGATCAACCGGATGCTCGGCCATCGCGACGGCACCGCAGCCGTGATCGCGGCCTGCGTACAGGTCATCGGCGATCCCCGCAGCCAGATCCTGATCGAGCCGATGGCACTGCTGGAACTGACACCTGCTCCGGCGGCCGCGCATCATTTGCTGGACCAGATCCAGCATCCGCGCGGTGAGCATGCCCGCCGGGCCGCGTGGTGGGCGGTGGCGGAGAAGATCGGGCGCGGCCACTTCACCCCGCCGCAGATCCAGGAACTCATCCGGGCCGCCGTGGACGCCTTGCAGGATCCCGGATCGCCGGTGACATCGCGGTTGTCGGCGGCCGAGGCGCTGCGGCAGGTGCTGCCCAGTGCGAATGCGGATGCTCGGCGCGTACTGGCCCGGCTGGCGCAGGACGATCCCGTGATCGGCAGCGTCGTGCACCTGGGTACGACGTCGGCCAGCCAGACCGTCCGCGCCGTGGCCCGCCGGCTCGCCGATGCCACGCTCACCGGGGTCTGCCGCGACGTGCTGCATCACGATCCGATGCTCGAACACTTCGTGGCCGATCTGCTGTTTCATCCACAAGGGACACGCCGGGTCGTGGCCGGGCAGGCGATCGCGGCCACGCCGTACCGCTCGGCGCTGGCGGCGGCCATCGGGCGGGAGTTGTCCCGGCCGGCCACCCTCGCCGATGCGATCCTCACGACAACGCTGGTGCAGGCGCTGACCCATCTGGGCGGGCCGGCCGAGGCTGCGCTCGTCCAGCGGTTCGCCCTCGACCAGCGGCTGCCGGCCGCGATCGGCGACGCCGCCGCCTGGGTCGTCGGTCACCTGCACGGTGCGGACGGGGGATCGTTCTGGACGCAGGCCGGCGACCGCATCGTGGCGGCCAACGGCGCTCGGCTGTCGCGCTCGCGGGCCGAGGGTCTGGTGTACAGCCTCGGTACGGCCAGCCTTCGCCGCCCGATCCGCCGGGACGACCTGGCCCGCCTGGCCGCCGATGCCAGGCTCGACGCCGACCTGCGCCGGGCCGCGGCGTGGTGGCTCGCGATCCCCGACGCGGTCCAGCGCAGCGTCTTGTGCTGAGATCCCCGGCGTGGGGGCTCGCGATCTTTGACGCGGTCCAGCGCAGCGTTCTGTGCTGAGATCCCTGGTGCGGTCAGCCCCAGACGTCCTGAGCGATCGCCACGATCAGCTCCAGCTTGGCCACCTGCTGCTCGTACGACAGGACATTTCCCTCCACAGTGGACGAGAAGCCGCACTGCGGCGACAGGCAGATCTGTTCCAGCGGAACGTACTGGGCGGCCTCGTCGATCCGGCGTTTGATCGCGTCGGCCGATTCCAGCTCGCCCCGCTTGGTCGTGATTAGGCCGAGGACGACGTGCTTGCCCGGCGGCACGAAGCGCAGCGGCGCGAACCCGCCCGAGCGTTCGTCGTCGTACTCCAGGAAGAAGCCGTCGACGCCCAGCTCGGAGAAGAGCGCCTCGGCCACGAAGTCGTAGCTGCCCTCGGCCGCCCAGGAGGACCGGAAGTTGCCCCGGCACATGTGCGTCGTCACGCGCAGGCTGGCCGGCCGGTCCTTGAGCGCCTCGTTGATCTGCCGGATGTACCGCAGATGCTGGTGCTCGGCGTCATCGCCGCGGGCGCTCAGCTCGGCTCGCTGGGCCGGATCGTTGAGGTACGCCAGACTCGTGTCGTCCAGTTGCAGGTAGCGGCAGCCCAGGTCGGCGATGCGGCGTACCTGGTCGGCGTAGGCGGCCGACAGGTCGGTCCAGAACTGCTCCTCGTCGGGGTAGACGGCGGGATCGAGAGCGGCCCGGCCGCCCCGGTAGTGGACCATGCTCGGCGACGGGATGGTCAGCTTCGCGGTCACCGAAGTGTCCACAATGGAGTTCAGGAAGGCGAAGTCGCCGCCGAAGATGGTCTTCTCCAGGCGTACCGGGGAATCGACCCGCAGCGCCGCCGAGGTGAAGTCGATGTCGCCCTCGGCGTTGCGGAAGTGCACGCGGATCTGGTCGTCGGACCGGCGTACGCCGCCCAGCTGGTAAATGAAGTCCATGTGCCAGGACGTACGCCGGAACTCCCCGTCGGTCGCCGAACGCAGCCCGACGCTGTGTTGCATGCGTACGACGTCGCGGATGGCGTCGTCCTCGATCTGGCGCAGCCGGTCGGAGCTGATCGTGCCGGCGGCCTGGTCGGCGCGGGCGCGCAGCAGGTACGGCGGCCGCAGCAGGCTGCCGACGTGGTCGGCCCGGAACGGCGGGATGTCGTGGTGCGACATGGGAGCCCCCTCAGAACGGGTACGCGGGGATGTCGCCCCGCAGCGTGATCCACCGCTGGTCGGTGAAGGCGTCGAGGTTGCCCGCGCCGCCGAAGCGCGCACCGGTGCCAGAGTCGAGGACGCCGCCGAACGGCGCGACCGCCTCGTCGTTGACCGTCTGGTCGTTGATGTGCACGATGCCGCTGGGGATCTGGTCCGCGAGCGCGAGCCCGCGCATGGCGTCGGCGGTCAGGATGCTCAGCGACAAGCCGTAGCCGCTGTCGGCGGCGAGCGCGACGGCCTCGTCCGTGGTGCTGAACCGGATGACCGGTGCGACGGGGCCGAAGACCTCCTGCTCGTACGCGGGCATGTCGGTGGTGACGTCGGCGAGCACGGTCGGCTTGTAGAACAGCCCGTCGAAGCTGCCCCCGGCGGCCAGGCGCGCACCAGCCTCCACAGTGGATGTAACAAGCGAGTGCACCTTGTCGCGCTGGCGCTCGTCGATGATCGGCCCGAGGGCGACCTGGCCGGTGAAGGGGTCGCCGACCGGCAGGTGTTCGGCGTGCTCGGCGAGGGCGCGGGTGTAACGCTCGAACACGCTCTCGTGCACGATGTGCCGCCCGGCCGTCATGCAGATCTGGCCCTGGTGCAGGAACGACGCCCACGCGCCGGCCGAGACTGCCCGGTCGATGTCGGCGTCGTCGAGCACGATCAGCGCCGAGTTGCCGCCGAGTTCCAGGTGTACGCGCTTGAGGTGGCGGGCGCCGAGTTCGGCGACGCGGCGGCCGGTGGCGCTGGCGCCGGTGAACGAGATGACCCGGATGTAACGATCTGTTACCAGCGCCTCGCCGGCCTCCGGGCCGCCCGGCAACACGTGCAGCAGCCCGTCGGGCAGGCCCGCTTCCTCGAAGACACGGGCGAGCGCGAAGCCGCCGGAGACCGGCGTACGCAGGTCGGGCTTGAGCACCACGGCGTTGCCGAGGGCCAGCGCCGGTGCGACGGACCGGACCGACAGGATCAGCGGCACGTTGAACGGCGATATGACGCCGACCACGCCGACGGGCATGCGCCGCAACAGGCTCAGCCGCGGCTGGTTCGACTGCAGGATCTCGCCCAGCGGCCGGTGGGCCAGCGCTGCGGCCTCGTAACACTCCTGTGTGGCCACGCCGACCGCGAAGTCGCCCAGGCCCGGCACCGCACCGGTCTCGCGGACGACCCAGTTCCGCAGGTCGCCGGCGTTCTGCTCGATCAGCTGACCGGCCCGGCGCAGCACCGCCGCCCGCTCCTCGAAACTCGTTGCCGCCCAAGCCTTCTGCGCCTGAGCGGCGGTCGCTGCGGCCCGCACGACGTCCTGGCCGTCGGCCACGCCGGACCGGCCCAGCTCCGCGCCCGTGGCAGGTTCCACGATCGCCATGTCTCCGCCGTGCGCGACGGTCCAGCCGCCGCTGTAGACCTGGCCCTCCCAGGTCTTGGCGTCAAAGAATGTCATCTCCGGGCTCCTCTGAGGACTCGCCTTCTGGATTTGTGCGTAAACCCGGGCGCGCAGCTCCGCGAAGCGCGGATCGGCCCGGGTGGCGAGCTGGTCGCGTGTGTCGGGCAGATCCACCATCAGATCCTCGGCGACGCGCGTGGGGGAGGCGGACAGCACCAGCACGCGCTGGCCCAGGTAGATCGCCTCGTCGATGTCGTGGGTGACGAACAGCAGCGTCACGCCCAGGCGCCGCCACACCCGCAGGATCAGGTCCTCCAGGTCCGCGCGGGTCTGGGCGTCGACCGCCGCGAACGGCTCGTCCATCAGCAAAACCCTTGGCTGGTACGCGATGGCTCGCGCGATCGCCACGCGCTGCTGCATCCCGCCCGACAATTGCCATGGGTACGCCGTCGCAGCGTCGGTCAGCCCGACCGCGGCCAGCGCATCCTGGACGCGTTGACGGCGTACGTCTTTGGGCAGGCGGGCGGACCGCAACGGCAGGTCTACGTTGTCGGCGACGCGCAGCCACGGAAACAGGCTGCGGGCGTACTCCTGAAACACGACCGAGAGACCCGGCGGCGGGCCCGTGACCGGGTGGCCGTCGACGCGGACGCTGCCGGAGGTCGGCGGCAGCAGGCCGGCGATGCAGCGCAGGAGCGTGGTCTTGCCGCAGCCGGAAGGGCCGACGACGCAGACGAAGGCGCCGGGGCCGGCGGTGAACGTCAGGTCGGCGATCGCCTCGACCGTGCGGCCGTGGCCGTCGTAGACCTTGCGTACGCCGCTGACTTCGAGCATCAGGACTCCCTGGGACCGGTACCGGTGGAACGCTGACCGTGATACCAGCGCAGCAGCCACCGTTCGGCCAGCTGGTAAGCCCCGGCGAGCGCCACGCCGATGAAACCGAGCAGGAACACGCCGCTCCACATCTCCGGAATCTGGAAGCCCCGGGAGAACTGCATGACCGTGAAGCCGAGGCCGTTCTGCGCCGCGAACAGCTCGCTGATGACCATCAGGATGATGGCGATCGACAGGGCTTGGCGCGCTCCGGTCAGGATCTGCGGGCTTGCCGCTCGCAGGATCAGATGGCGCAACCGCAGCCCACCGCGTACGCCGTAGACGCGGCAGGTGTCGCTGAGCACTTCGTCCCGCCCGCGTACGCCCTCCACGGTGTTGAGCAGAACCGGCCAGATGCAGCCGGACGCGATGACGACGACCTTCATGGCATCGCCGATACCGGCCACCAGCATGATGATGGGTACGAGCACCGGCGGCGGGATCGCCCGCATGAACTCCAGAACCGGTTCGCAGAACGCCCGCAGCCACGGCGACGATCCAATGAGGACACCGAGGCCGATGCCGAGCACGACCGCCAGGGCATAGCCGGCGGCCAGGCGTTCGAGGCTGGGCACGACTTCCGACCGCAGGCGGTCGGGCGTCCACGTGGCCACGAAGGCGGCCACGATCTTCGACAGCGGCGGCCACTGGTAGTCGGTGCTCCCGGCGCTGATGAACCACCATGCGGTGAGCAGCACGATCGGCAGCGCGACCGCGGTGGCGGCCCTCCGGACGCTCATGCGAGCACCTCCGCCCGCTCTTCTTTGACGGCCGAGCCGGCGACGTCGCGCCGGACAGCCGTATGCCAGGCGAGGGCGCGGCGCTCGATCGCCCGCATGGCGACGTTCGCCAGGACACCGAGGATCCCGGTGACGACCACGAGGGCGTAGACGTTGGCCACCGCACCGCTCTGCCGGGCGACCTCGATCTGCTTACCCAGTCCAGGCGATCCGACCACGAGTTCACCGGTGATCGCAAGGATCAGCGCGACCGACGCCGCCAGGCGTACGCCGGTCACGACGTAGGGCAGCGCGGTCGGCCACACCAGGTAGCGGATCCGCGCCCACCGTCCCAGCTGGTACGCCCGCGCCGTGTCCCGGGCGACCGGGTCCACATCGGCCACGCCGTGCAGGACCTGGAGCAGGACCTGCCAGAACGCGGCGTACACGACCAGGACCACAGACGACTCGATGGTCGATCCGAACAGGACGATGACGAGCGGGATCAGCGCGACCGACGGGATCGGCCGCAGAAACTCCACCGTCGTCGAGGCCAGCTCCCACAACAGCGGCACGGCACCGAGAACGACACCCGCGAGGACACCGGCCGCGACCGCGATGCCGAGGCCGATTCCCCAGGTGATTATCGTGTCGCGTAGGGCGATCCAGAACTCGTTCTGCTGCACGAGGCGGCCGAGGGCCACCGCGATGCGGCTCGTCGGCGGCGCGTACTCGGACGGCACCAGCCCGGCGCGCGGAGCGATCTCCAGCGCGACGGCGAACGACGCTAGGCCGATCAGACCCAGGACGCCGGGCCGGTGGCCACCCAATCGGATCACCTCACCGTCACGGCAGCAGGGCCGCGATGTCGGGCTGCTTGGTCAGCAGGCCGTAGCTCTGAGCGTGCTCGGCCAGCGCCTGCACCGACGCCTTGTCGATCTCGGCCGGCCACTTGGGCAGGGTCAGCTTCGCCCGCACCTCGGCGGTGATCTGCGTATACGTGCCGAGCACTGTGCGTACCTCATCGGGGTGGGTGTCGGCGTAGGCCAGCGACTCCTTCATGGCCTCGGTGAACCGGGTGACCAGGCCGGGGTTGCTGGTACGCAGCTGATTGGAGGTGAAGTACATGGCGACCGTGAGGTTGGGCGCGGCGTCGACGTAGCTGGAGGCGATCTTGCGGGCGCCGGCGGCGATCGCCGCGGCCTGGAACGGCTCCACCACGAAGATGGCATCCACCCGTCCGGCCTGCAACGCCGGCAGCTGGTCGGGGAACGGCAGCTCGGCGAACTTCACGCCGGCCGCGTCGCCACCGTCCTTCTTCACCGAGTCGCGGACGCTGATCTCGACGATGTTCTTCAGCGTGTTGGCCGCGACCGTCTTGCCCACCAGCTCCTTGGGCGACTTGATCGGGCTGTCGGCCTTGACGAACAATCCGGCGAAGTCGGCGTCGGCCATGCCGGTCGAGTTGTTGCCGTTGCATACGACCTTCAGCGGCAGGCCGTTCTGCGCCGCGAGCAGCAGGGAGACGGTGTTGCTGAAGCCGAACTGGTACTGGCCGCTGACGACGGCGGGGACGATGGCCGCCCCGCCCTGGGCCGTGGTGAGCGTCAGGTTGATGTTGCGCTTGCTGAAGAAGCCCTGCTGCTTGCCGAGGTAGATCGGGGCGACGTCGACGATCGCGATGACGCCGACGTTCACATTGTCGGGCTGACCGGGCGTGCTGGGTGTGCCGTTCGAAGAGTTACACGCGGCGGCGCCGAACAGGGCCGCTGCGGCGAACAACGCGATGATCCGTCGCATGAGAACTCCATCCACCGGGGGATAGTCGTCGTTTCGCTTCGCGGGGAGACGTTGGTTTCACGGGGGAGGTTCGTTTCGCGGGACAGACGTTCGTGGAGCGCACAGAAGTTCTCTGGGCAACGTAGAACTCCGGCTGCGCGCAGTCAATGGCCGCACCTGCTATTGACGGCGTGAGCACGAGTTTCTAGATTTGGGCACATCACTCGGCGTTCGTATCGCGCTCATTCTGTTCGCATGACGAACTTCCGCTCGCGAGTACCGGGAGGCGCATGGCCGAGCTGCTCACCCTCGCCGAGGGCGTCGCGGCCCTGGTGCACGACGGCGACGTCGTCGCGCTGGAGGGCTTCACGCACCTGATACCCGTCGCCGCCGGGCAGGAGATCATCCGGCAGCGGCGGCGGGACCTCACGCTCGTGCGCATGACCCCCGACATCGTGTACGACCAGATGATCGGGGCTGGATGCGCCCGTGCGCTGGTCTTTTCGTGGGGCGGCAACCCCGGCGTCGGCTCCCTGCACCGATTGCGTGACGCGGTTGAGAACGGCTGGCCGGTGCCGCTGCGCATCGAGGAGCACAGCCATGCCGGCCTGGCCAACCGGTACGTCGCCGGGGCCTCGGGGCTGCCGTTCGCGGTGCTGCGCGGGTACTCCGGCACCGACCTGCTCCACCACACCGGCACGGTGGCGACGATCTCCTGCCCGTTCACCGGGGAACAGCTGACGGCGGTCGCGGCGATCAACCCGGACGTCGCGGTCATCCACGCCCAGCGAGCCGACCGGCGCGGCAACGTGCAGCTGTGGGGGATCACCGGCGTACAGCGGGAGGCCGTCCTCGCTGCGCGCCGCTCGCTGGTCACCGTCGAGGAGGTCGTCGACACGCTGGACCCGCTGCCGGGTGCGGTGGTCCTTCCCTGGTGGACGGTCACCGCCGTCGCCGTCGTTCCCGGCGGAGCCCGGCCGTCGTACGCCCTCGGCTATTACGACCGCGACAACGACGCGTACCGAGCCTGGGACGCGGTCAGCCGGGATCGTTCGTCGTTCGGTGCTTGGCTGTCGCAGCTGCTCGGTTCTACGGCTGGTTTCCCGGATGGGGCGGGGTCTTCGGAGGTGGCCGGTGAGTGAGTGGACCGCCGACGAGATGATGACGGTGACCGCCGCTCGGGCGCTGGCCGGCCGGATCTCGTGCTTCGTCGGCATCGGCCTGCCCAGCACCGCCGCCAACCTCGCGCAGCGTACCTGCGCACCAGAGCTGGTGCTCATCTACGAATCCGGCACCATCGACACCCGGCCGCGTACGCTGCCACTGTCCATTGGGGACGGTGAGCTGGCGATCCGCGCCCAGACCGTGGTGAGCGTACCGGAGATCTTCAACTACTGGCTCCAGCCCGGCCGCATCGACGTCGGCTTCCTCGGCGCGGCCCAGATCGACCGGTACGCCAACATCAACACCACGGTGCTCGGCGACTACCGGCAGCCGGAGGTACGCCTCCCCGGCGCGGGTGGAGCCCCGGAGATAGCCGCATCGTGCCGGGAGGTCGTCGTCATCGTCCGGCACCGGGCGCGTACGTTCGTCGATCGCGTGGACTTCGTGACATCGGTCGGCTACGGCGACGGCCCCGGTCACCGGGAACGGCTGGGCCTGCGGGGCCGTGGACCGATCATGGTCATCACGGATCTGGGCGTACTCCAGCCCGATCCCGAGACCTGCGAGCTGATCCTCATGAGCGTCCACCCCGGCGTCGACCTCGACCGGATCGCAGCCGAGACCGGCTGGCCGCTGCGTACGCACGACTCGCTCGGCACGACGCCGCCACCGACCGATGAGGAGCTGACAGCGCTGCGATCCTTGACGACTGCATAATGCCGAGAGTGTCGACTCAGGCGACAGAGGGGAGGGCACATGTCGGAGTTCGTCCAGTCGCTCGAACGCGGCCTGGCGGTGATCCGGGCCTTCGACCGAGATCACCCCGAGCTGACCCTCACGGAGGTCGCCTCGGCCACCGGCGTCACCCGGGCGACCGCCCGCCGGTTCCTGCTCACGCTGGCCGGCCTCGGCTATGTGCGTACCGACGGCCGGCTGTTCTCCCTCAGCCCGCGCGTCTTGGAACTCGGGTACGCCTACCTGTCATCCCTGACGCTGCCGGAGGTCGCCGAACCGCACCTGGAGGCGCTCGTTCAGGAAGTCAACGAGTCCTCGTCGGTGTCGGTGCTCGACCGTGGCGACGTCGTGTATGTGGCGCGCGTACCGACGTCTCGGATCATGACCGTCGCCATCAGTGTGGGTACGCGCTTTCCGGCGTACGCGACGTCGATGGGCCGGGTGCTGCTGGCCGGACTGTCCAATGAGGACCTCGATGACTACCTGTCCTACGTGATCCTGGAGCGGCTCACCGCCCGTACCATCGCGACGCCGACCGCGTTGCGGGCCGAGGTGCTGCGCGTACGCACCCAGGGGTGGGCGCTGGTGGACCAGGAGCTGGAGGAGGGGCTGCGGGCGGTCGCGGCACCGATCCGTGACCGTTCCGGGCGGGTGGTCGCGGCGCTCAACGTCTCCGCTCACGCCAGCCGGACGTCGCTGGAGGCGATGCGCCGCGACCTGGTTCCGCCGCTCGTCGCCGCGGCCGCCCGGATCTCCGCGGACCTGCCGGCCGGCCGCAGTACGCTGTCCCGCAACGGCCACCGCTAACGCTTCCGCCACCGGCAACGTTCCGCCACCGTCCAGGTCGTCGATCGCGGTCACCGGACCGTCCGTGCCGATGCCGACGTGGCCCGTCGCTATGTGCGTCGTCCCGAATGTCCTGAGTGGACAGAATCTTCACCAGGTCGTTGCGTGCTCGCGAAGGATCGCATCCCAGACGTCGCTGGTCGGATTGAGCTTGCCGGCCGCATCCGAGGAGTGGGCGGCGTTGGGGTTGTCCAGGATCCCCAGCGCGTTGACGATGATCACGTCAGTACGCCTTCCGGTCGAAGCGGTGTCCGCGCTTGACGACGAGTTCGATGTCGCGCAGGCGAGCGAGGTCGGCGCGCGGGTCACCGGTGAGCACGACGAAGTTGGCCAGCTTGCCGGCCTCCACGGTGCCCATGACGTCCTGCGCTCCCATGCTCGCCGCGCCGACCTGGGTCGCGCAGCGCAGCACGTCTTCGGCCGGGATGCCACAGCGCTGAACCAGGAAGGCCATCTCGGTGTGCAGCGACGGATACGGGTCGTCGGGGTCGCTCTCGTAGTCCGTGCCGGCAGAGATCGCGACACCGGCCCGGTACGCGTCCGCGGTGATGCGGGCCGACAACTCGTCGTTGGAACGGGCGCGCGTACGCGCATCGTCGTCGTCGGCCTCGTCCGCCAGCCAGGAATAGAGGCTTGCCGTCGCGTCGAGGACGGTGCCGCGTTCCCGCATCAGCGGGTAAAGGGCGTCCAGCTTCGGATGACTGTCGCGGACGATCGCCTCGACGTCGATCGCCGCCTTCGTCTGGTAACTCGTCAACGGCTGCTCGGCGGCCTCCTGCGCCAGCAGCGACGCGTGGGACACCGCATCCACTCCGGCCATGACGACCTGCCCCGGCGCGGCTGGGAACACCGCTGCATGGGCCCAGACGGCGATCCCTTGGCGCTGCGCCTCGGCCACGATCGCTGTAACAGTTTCGGCTGGAAGGTCGGCGTACACCTTGATGGCCTTGGCGCCGGTGCCCCGTGCGAGAGCGACCGCGATCCGCAGATCGGTCTCGGCCGAGATGGCTTGCATCCACGGCACGTGGCCGGGTGTTTCGCCTTGCGAGACCTGCCAGGTACGCGGGTCGTCGAAGAAGCCCGGGCCGGCCATGAGCGCCGCGAAGTGGATGTCGGGGCCGGGAATCTCGCCGATGCGCGCTGCCCGAGCCAAGTCGGCGATCTGGCGCAGATCATCAGCCATGTCCCGGATGGCGGTCACGCCGCCGTAGACCTGGCGCCGCAGCGCCGCCTCGGCGACCGGGCGGTTCGGCGGGGTCGCGATGTGCTGGTGCGAGTCGATCAGGCCGGGAATCATGTAACGGCCGGCGAGGTCCACGAGCGTCGCGCCGGTCAGATCGGCGTCGGCTGCGATCTCACGGATCGTCCCGCCGTCCACGACGACGGTCGTAGCGCGGGCGGCAGCGCCGGTTCCGTCGATCAATGTAACGCCCTGATACGCCACGACCTCGCCGTCGGCGGGCGGTGCGAAGGGTGTGGGCGCGGGTACGTCCTCGTGGGCCATGGGCATCCCTTGTTACGCTAGCTGTAACATCCGTTTCGTATCATGAACTCTACCTGCCGCCGAGGAGGCGATGCCACGTGCCCCGTTCGGCCACGTCCGCCGTCGACAAGGCGCTGGACCTCGTCGAGGCGGTCGCCCGGGCCGACCGGCCGCTGCGGCTGAGCGAGATCGCCGAGGCCGCCGGAATGCACCGGGCGACGGCGTACCGGGTGCTCCTCGACCTCGTACGCCGAGGCTGGGTCCTGCGGACCGGCGAGCATTACCTGCCCGGTGCCGCAGTGCTGAGCCTGTCCCGGGCCGCCACCGAGCATTCGCTGACCGCGTTGTGCCGTCCGGTGCTGGCGGAGCTGGCTGCGCAGACCGATCTGATGGCCAATCTCCAGGTCCTCGAATCCGACCACGCTCGCGTCGTCGACGTCGTACGCCCGCCGCGGCTGGAGATGATCACCGACCTGCGGGGTACGCTGCTGCCGGTTCACCGGTTCGCGGGGCCGCTGGCGTTGGTGGCACGGCTGGATCCACCGGCTCGCGAGCCTTATCTGGCCGTCGCGGAAGCCGCGGGCCATCCGATGACGGAACTGCTCGCCGAGATCGAACGCGTACGGCGTACCGGATTCGCTCTCGAACGCGGCCGTCACGACAAGGTGATCGCCTCCATGAGTACAGCTGTTACAACGTCCGGCGGTGTGCCGCTGTGTGCTCTCACCCTCGTCGGGCCGGACGCCGAGTTCGCACAGCAACGCGTGAAACAGCTCCGATCGGCCCTGGCCGAAGCGGCCGACCGGGTGGAGTCCACAGTGAACGGAGTCTCGCGATGATCGTGCTGGACCGCGATCGGACATCGGCCGCGCTCGACCCCGTCCGGGTCCTGCACGCCGTTTCCGCTGCGCTGGTGGCGATCAGCCGCGATGAGGTCTCCGCACCGCCTCGTATCGCTGCCTTCGCTCCGGGTGGGCTCCTCGGCGCGATGCCGGCGTACGTGCCCGGTATCGGGCTGGCGGCGAAGCTGGTGTCGGTCTTCGCCGATCAGCAGATCGCCGGGCGCAGTACGCATCGCGGGATCGTCGCGATCTTCGACGACCGCGACGGCCGTCCGCTGGCGGTGCTCGACGCCGAACCGCTGACGGCCGTACGCACGGCCGCATCGGCGACCGTCAGCATGCAGTACCTGGCCAACCCGTCGCCGGTGAAGGTGGCCGTCGTCGGAACCGGTGTGCAGGCGCGCTCGCAGTTGGCGCTTCTATCGGCAATCGGCTGTACGGCCTCGGTCGTGGTCGGCGGCCGGGATCCCGACCGGGCGCAGGCTGCGGCGTCGTGTTACACGGGTGCTCAGGCCGGCACCATCGAAGCGGCAGTACGCGATGCCGATGTCGTGTTCTGCTGCACCGGCGCGCGGGAACCGGTGATCCGCCGCGAGTGGCTCGCTACCGGCGCTCACGTCAGCTCGGTCGGCGGATCGCACGGCCACGAGCTCGACGCCGCCACGATCGAGGACGGCACCCTGTTCGCCGAGTGGCCCGGGGCCGCCGGTTCACCGCCGCCGGCCGGTGCCTACGAAATCCAAGGGCGGAACGCGATCCTGCTCGGGTCCGTTGTGGACGGACGGCATCCGGGACGGCGCAGCGCATCCGAACTCACGGTGTACAAGTCGACCGGCCACGCAGCGCTGGACGTCGCCGCCTCAGCCGTCGTCTACGCCGCACAGGCGTCCGACTGACTAACGCCTGTAACGATCGCCGGTCGGATCCACGATGACCCTGTAGCCCGCGAGACGGCGTCTGCGACGATCTGCTGCCGTACGCATCCGCTACGGGACGACGATGACCGGCCAGCGACCGAGGCGTACGAGGCGGGTTGCGATCGAGCCCACAAGCCGGTAGCCGGCCCTGGTCGACGACCCGACGACCACCGTGTCCGCCTTGCTGGCGTCGGCGATCGCGCGCAGCTCCGCGAACGGGTCACCGCGGCGGGTCAGGAACGTCACCGGAACCTGGAGTTCCTCGGCCACGGCGCGGATGTCGCGGCGCAGCTCGGCCGAGTTCGTCCATCGTGGACTGTAACGCGGCGCCGGCGCCGCTGAACGAGGCCGTCCAGGTGCTGAGGGTGGCGACGAAGACCACTACCAGCTGGCAGTGCTGGCGGCGGGCCAGCCCGCAGGCGTACGCCGCGGCGCGCATCGACGTGTCGGAGCCGTCGATGCCGACCATGATGACCCGTGGCCCGTCCGTCCCGCGTTCGAACGGCGACGCTACGCAGGCCGGCCCGAAGCGTTCGGCCTGGGGGAGTGAATCCGCGGGCGTGGTCATCGCCGCCGCCTTTCAGCGTTGCGGGGCCGGTTCCGGTTCGGTGGACAGGTCGATGCTCTTGCGCAGCGTGACGGGCTTGAGGAAAAGTGCCGCCACGATACCGATGATGCCGATCGCGGCCGAGATGAGGAAGATGTGCCCGGTCGCGTCCCCGTACGCCGCCCGCACGATGTGCTGAAACGCCTCCGGCAGCGCGTTGAGGTTGAGGTTGCTGGCCTGGCCGCCGCTGCTCGCCGGCAGGCCGGCTTGGGCCAGGTGATCGGTGATGTCGGCCGTTACCCGGTTGGCGAGGACCGCGCCCAGCACCGAGACGCCGATGGTGCCGCCCAGCGACCGGAAGAACGTGACCGTGGCGCTGGCCGCGCCCAGCTGGCGCAGTGGAACGTCGTTCTGGACGGCCAGAACCAGGTTCTGCATCGTCATGCCGACGCCCACGCCGACGACCAGCATGCCGAGCCCGACGAACCACAGCGCGGTCTCGTGGTCGATCGTGGCCAGAAGGCCGAAGCCGGCGACCAGAGTCACCGCGCCGGTGACGATGAACGGCTTGATCCGGCCCGTCCCCGTGATCATCCGGCCGGTGATCGTCGACGAGACCAGCAGGCCGAACATCATCGGAATCGTCAGCAGGCCGGCCTCCGTCGGCGTGTAACCGCGGCCGATCTGGAAATACTGGCCGAGAAACACCGCACCGCCGAACATCGCCATGCCGACCGCCAGCGAGGCCAGGATCGCCAGGGCGGGCGTACGCCGGCGGACGATGTCCAGCGGCACGACCGGTTCGGGCGCCCGCGACTCGACGAAAACGGCCAAGACGAGGGTGACGACTCCGGCGCCGACCATGGCCGCCGTCTGCCAGGACAGCCAAGCGAACGAGTTGCCGACGAAAGACACCCAGATCAGCAGGACGCTGACGCCGGCGGCGATGAGGGCCGAGCCGAGATAGTCGATTTTCACCTCGGTCCGGCGAACGGTCGGCAGGTGGAGCGTCTTCTGCAGCACGATGAACGCCAGCGCGGCGATCGGTACGCCGACGAAGAAGCACCAGCGCCAGCCCAGCCACGAGGTGTCGACGATGACTCCGCCGAGCAGCGGACCGCCGACCGTGGCGACGGCCATCACTGCGCCGAGGTAACCGTTGTAACGCCCGCGTTCCCGAGGCGGGATCATCGCGGCGATCACGACCTGGACGAGGGCTTGCAGGCCGCCGACGCCCAGACCTTGGAAGCCACGGGCGGCGATGAGCTGGCCGGCGTTCTGGGCCAGGCCGGCGAGGAGCGAGCCGATGACGAAGATCACGATGGCGAACTGCACCAGGACCTTCTTGTTGAACAGGTCGGCGAGCTTGCCCCAGATCGGCGTGGCCGCCGTCGCGGTCAGCAGCGTGGCCGTGACGACCCACGTGTACTGCGCTTGGGAGCCGTTGAGCGCGCCGAGGATGTTGGGCAGCGCCGTCGACACCACGGTTCCACTGATCATCGCGACGAACAGCACCAGCATCAGTCCGCTGAGCGACTCCAGCACCTCGCGGTGGTTCATCGTCTCCGGCGCGGCCGGTGGTGTCTGGTTGCCGGGCGGTGCCGTGGCCTCGGTGGACGTGCGCATGGTGGTGCCTCCAGGTGCGGATCTTCGGCTGACAGCCTGGCACAACATTGCACGTTGTGCAAACATTCCCGTTGGGCAAGATTTAATCGACGGGCGTGACCACGCCGACGTCGCCGGCCGAGCCAGCGCCGAGCCGGCGCCGCAAACCCGCGCCAGCGCCGGAGCCGAGCCGGATTCCCGCACGGGGGCCGGGCTGTGAACGAGGAGGCGATTACGCTTTGACCGTGACGGCCACTGTGGCGGACGCGACACCCGAGCGAGCCGACTCGCTGCGCGAGCGCAAGAAGGCAGCGACGCGGATGGCGCTGCACGAGGCCGCCCTGCGCCTGGCCATGGAGCGCGGGTACGCCGATGTAACGATCGAAGCAATCGCGGACGCGGCCGATGTGTCCCGGCGTACGTTCTCGAATTACTTCGCCAACAAGGAGGATGCCCTCCTTTACGGGGACCGCCGGCGCAGCGCCCTGCTCGTCGAGAACCTGCGGCGGCGGCCGGCGTCGGAATCGCCCTGGGAGGCGCTGTGTAACAGTGCGATGGAGCTGTACCGGTCGGAGCCGTGGCCGGATCCGGACTGGCTCGCCCAGCTGCGCCTGCTACGGCAGCATCCCGCACTCGTCACTCAGCAGGCGGGCTTCCTGACGCGGCTGGAACAGGATCTCGCCGATTGCCTCACCGAACGCAAGGGCGGGCCGGATCCGCTGACGGCGCTCGTCATGGCGGCGTGTTTCCTGGCCGCGATCCGCAGTGCGATCAATTTCTGGCTCGGCCGCCCGACCAGCCGGCCGCCCGGTCGGCCGCTGTCCGACGTGATTCGCGACGCGCTCGATCGCGTGGGCGCCGTCGGCGCCTGATCGTGGCGGGCATCCGATTGCGGACCTGCCCAATCTCGGACACCACCCCAGCATCCTAGCCAACTACGGTCATCAATATCAAAATGACCGGGCAAGGGAGCTGCACGATGCTGTCCGACTTCTTCGTCACCACCGCGAGCGGCGACCCGGACCCGGGAGCGGTCTACTTCGCACGCGGCGACGACCGGCTCGGCTCGGCCGGCCGCGACAAGCTGTCCGCGATCGCGACCCGGTACGCCGACCAGCAGCTGAACGTCGTGGGTACGGCGTCAGACGACGAGGAGTACGCGGACAGCACGGCCCGGCGGCAGCTCATCCACCGGCGCGTCGAGAACGTCGTGGCGGGTCTGCGCGCCGAGGGGTGGCGAGGACAGGCCGCGCTCCGCGAGAAACCGCGTAACACCGCGTCCTCGGTCGATCCGCGCCCGCTGCGCCGGGTTACGGTGACCGTCCACCTGAATCAACCGGCTACCGCGGGCACACTCACAACGGAGCCGGCTAGCGGCTCAGCACTCGACACCGCCCGAACTCTCGCCCACGCGTACGCCGTCACCGCGATCAAGGCCCTCGACGAATCCCATTGCGAGTACGCCCGCGTGTCCGCATTGGCACGGCGGCTGTTCGGCACCGGGGTCGATCTGCCTCAGCTGACCGGCCGTCTCTTCCGGCTCGCGAGCCATCTGGACCGGCTGCGAGACCGGCCGGGCGAACAGCCGCACGAAAAGCTGCGCGACCGGCTGGACGAACAGCCGCACCGACGGCAGCCCGGCCCGGATGGCGGAACACTATGTTTCAGGCCCGGCCCGGCGACGGTCGGCCAGCCTGAGCAGGAACGCATATTCGCCTTCATCCACAGTTCTGCGCACACCGCATTGTGCGCCCAAGACTTGGCGTACGCCCGGCACCGACGATTCTGGGTGCTCGATCACGAAAGTGCGATGTGTAACGCCGACACGTATGCGTTGTTCGTGTTGCAGGCGGCGGTCGACGGCTACCAGCCGCCGGAACTCCCGCCGGCGGACGACGTCGGCCGGCTTCACCCGTTACAAGCGCGGATAGCAGCGCAGGCGGTGGCCGACGCTGAGTGGTATCTCGAACGCGCGGCGGACGACGTGCACCGCATCTATCGCGACGTCTGGAACGCGCTCCTGGACGGCGGGGACTGGCGTGGCCGGTACGCCGGCTCGCTCGCCGTGATCCGTGAGATCTTCCCGGCCGAGTTCGCACCGCGGCTGTCCCGGCCCGACGACATCGTGCTGACCGGTATCTACCGCCGTCTTCGCCGGATCGGCACGGCGCTGGATAGGTCCCTGCGCTTCGAGGTACGCGAGGGCGTCGCGGCGATCCGGCACGGCGCCCTGTGCCTGCCGTCCAGCTTCTTCGGGGCGGCCCGGGGGCGTACGGATGTGAGACGCGTCGCTGCGGTGCTGCTGGCCTTCGCCACCGACGAGCCCACGGTGCCGCCCGCCCAGCGGGAGCGGTACGCCGCGCTGGTGACCGAGCTCGCCGAGTCTGAACATTGTCGATGATCTGTCGTTATCCGGACCGTGGATCGGCCGATAAGGCGCCAGGCCGCAGTTCGACGGACGTCTACCTTGCATTCGTCCCCCATGGTGATGCCGCTAGGAGCATGATGAGCACGGAATGGGCCGTCGTGGCCGCCGACGATCAGTTCACATTGGACGCCCGCAACTCGGGCATAATGACTTTCACCGTCTCCAACCCCGGGACGGCTCCCGACACCGTTGTATTCGACATCCTGCCCGGCGACGGCTCGCAGCGGTCGTGGTTCTTCATCGAAGAGCCCCAGCGCGAGGTCCGGCCGCAAGAGGCGGTGGCGTTCAACGTCAAACTCACGGTCCCCGCCGGTACGCCGGCTCGCCGCTACGACATGACCGGGCTGGCGTACTCGGCGAGCACCGCGCCCGAGGAGAGTTCGCGTACGAGCGGCCGGGTCAGTTACGACGTCGCCACCACCGAGAAACCGAAGAAGAAGATACCGTGGCTGTTCATCATCGCGGCGATCGCCCTCGTCGTCGTGGTGGGCGGCGTGGTCACGTTCCTGCTGACGCGGGGCGGCGACGATGTAACACCACCGGCCAACCCGGTCGCCGGGAAGGCGTACGACATGACCGGGGACGGCAAGGCGGATCTCGCGCTGACCGGCGTGTCCGGGTGGACCACGCTGCCGCTCGCAGTGTCCAAAGGAGACGGCACGTTCACGGTGCACAACAAGGAGCTGGCCGACTTCCCGGCGCTGGCCGCCACCCCGGGCGCCCAGGCGGCCCACGGCGACTTCGACGGCGACGGCAAGGTCGACATCGCGCTCGCCGGTGCGCCCGGCTGGGGCGGCGTACCCATGGCGTTTTCCAAGGGCGACGGCACCTTCCGGGTGACCAACAAGACGGCGTCCGACATTCCCGGCTGGGCCGCCACGCCCGGCGCGCGTGTGCTGGCCGGTGACTTCGACGGCGACGGCCGCGACGACCTGTTGATGGTCGGCGGCCTCGGCTGGCCCACGATGCCGGTCGCGTTCTCGAAGGGCGATGGAACGTTCCGTTCCACCAACGAGGCCGTCGCGAACGTGAACGGGTGGGCCTATAACCCGGCGGTGAAGGCGGTCATCGGTGACGTCAACGGCGATGGCAAGGACGATCTGGTGATCGCGGGTGGATCGGGCTGGACCTCCGTACCCGTGGCGTTCTCGAACGGCGATGGAACGTTCCGCGTTACCAACCTGCCCGCCGGCGACATCGCGGTCTGGGCCGCGACACCTGGTACGAAGGTGGCGGCCGGCGACCTCGACGGTGACGGCAAGGACGACCTGGTCATCACCGGCGGCGCCGGCTGGAACACGCTCCCGGTCGGGTTCTCCACCGGCGACGGCACCTTCCGCGTGACCAACAACCAGCTCGTCGGCATCCCCGGCTGGGCGACGGCCCCGAGCTCGCGGGTGGTGGCGGCCGACTTCGACGGTGACGGCAAGGACGACGTCGCCCTCGTCGGGGGTACCGGCTGGAGCAGCGTCCCGTTGGCGATCTCCAGCGGCAACGGCACCTTCGCCATCAGGAACGAGCCCATCGACCAGTTCGCCGTGTGGGCGCAGGGCACCGGCGTCAAGGTCGTCTAACGCTGTTACACAGGCCCCCGCTCGGTCACCCGGGCGGGGGTCCCGTGTAACCGCTGCGCCAGCGGAACCGGTGCGGCGGCTGGGCGTACTCCTCCATGATGTGGGCCAGCCAGCCCGCGGTCCGGGCCACGGTGAAGATCACCTCCGGTGCGTCCACTCCCATGCCGGCCGCGTGCGCCAGCGCCGCCAGGCCGAAATCACAATTGGGGTACGCGTCGCCGCGGCGGTTGGCGATCGCGGGAACCTCGTCGACGGCCCGGAGCAGTCGCGGTGAAACAGGCTGTTCCCGCACCAGTTTCAGCAGCGTCGCACCACGGGGATCGCCGTCCGGATAGAGCGCATGTCCGAAGCCGGGCAGGCGAGATCCGACCCGCAGCTGTTCGGCCACGGCCGTCGCAGCGCCGTCACGCATCGCCGTTTCCAGCATGCGATAGACGATGGCGCCGACT